>VFQQ010000074.1_pt1 | contig 260091 bp, 237 predicted proteins | sample 3512341 | NCBI WGS metagenome assembly VFQQ01 (sample SAMN10412373, study PRJNA504923) | tailings metagenome | isolation source: Relicate 2 Philex TSF1 revegetated site | place: Philippines: Tuba, Benguet | collected 2017-08-29 | reverse complement strand
TGTGAGAGGACGGAAAATGAAAGGAGGAAAACTTTCATTTTCCTCCTACTCGATTTCCATGGCGGACGGTTATTATCGGTTCTGTCAATGTATTTGCCGCAATTATTGTGTAAGTTTGAAGTACAAAGCCCCCAACCGGATGATGCTGACTTTGCTTAAAAGACTTATTTTTTTTACGCTCCTGTTTTTTACACAGAATGGTATTTATGCTCAGGAGCCCCGGAAAATCAAAGTAGCCATACTAGGTACTTTTCATTTTGGTGCAACCGGAGATTATGCAGGAGGAAATTTTGAAGAGATATTTACCCCGAAACGGCAGCAGGAAATAGAAGCCCTGACCGACCGGCTGACGGCATTCAGGCCGGATAAGATTTTTGTAGAAAACACTCCGGAATCACAAGGCTACTGGAACAAGGTTTACAATGACTGGCTCAGAGGGGTAAAGCCGGCAGACCGCGATGCAGAGCAGAGTGAGGTGTTTCAGATCGGTATCAAACTGGCGGCAAAACTAAAAAACAGGTTCGGGGTCATCTGCGTGAATTACATGCACCCCGACACGGACGGAAAACCTGCTGCCGGGCGGTCGGTGACAGACAGTCTGTACTATCTGTATGCAAAGGCTGTCAGAAGTCGTCAGCCCTCTTACGATCTCTTCTTTCAGCATAATCCTATAGCCAAACGGTCATTAGACATGCTGATTAATCAGCAGAAACTGTGGGAAAAACTGGATATTGCCACACACCTGGTACGGATGAATGAACCAGACGTTGTGGATGCCCTTCATTATGTCAATATCATGGCCTGGATAGATAAAAACACCAACGGCATCGGTGCAGATCTGGCAGCCAGGGAGTATTACCGTAATATCCATATTCTTCAGAATATACTCGGGATGGCGGGCCCTTCTGATCAGCACCTCCTGGTGATCATCGGAGCGGCGCATGTAAAGCCCCTGAGTGATATGCTGTCTTCGCATCCTTTTTTCGATGTTGTTCCCGTTTCTGAAATTCTGCGCTGATTTTTGTCTTGCGGAGAGATGTTTTCAAAGCAGACTCCGGGGGCCTTTTCTGTTATACTTCATGCCTTATTTAAAGGTCCGGTAAGTTATTTTTCGGGGCTTTTCTGCGTTCATCCAATCCGTCGTTTACCATTAAATAAAACATCCTTTGAATAATTGCGTCAGTGATTTGCCGCAGAGTATATTTACGCCCGCAACTACCTGAAATAACCCTATTTATAAAGAGATCGGATTCCGGAACAGCTGGCCCAGGCTTTTATTTCCGGATTACAATTTCACGGTTTCCGGTGATTGACACGGATTTCAAACGGTGCTATTTTTGTTCGCCCGTCACACCGCCTGCCAACAGGCACGAAACCGAAAAATGAATGCAGATACTTAAAAACCCTAATTCAACCTTAACTGCATGAGAAAGATATTGGTAGCCGCTGTCCTGTTACTCGGCATGAGTCGTTTACAGGCACAGGACCTTGAAAATATCGGGAAACAAAAACCATTCTCCATCAATGGCGCTCTGGACATAAGAGGGATAGGCTATTCATCCAAAGGCATACAGGCCAGGCGTAGTCCTTTTATGTATGTCCTTTCCGGAAGTCCCACCCTTTCCTTTTACGGTATTGCTATCCCGGTTTCATTTACCTACAGTGAGCAGGACAGGTCTTTCCGGCAGCCCTTTAATCAGTTCGGGCTTAGCCCCACCTACAAATGGGCCACAGCGCATCTGGGCTTCAGAAATGTGTCGTTCTCTCCTTATACCCTGGCCGGCTACACCATGCTGGGGGCGGGAGCCGAGCTGACACCCGGGAAGCTGCGCTTTGGATTTATGGGAGGGCGTCTGAACAGAGCCACCACGGTAGATACCACCACCGGAGCACTTCAGCCTTATAGTTTCTCGAGGTTCGGGTATGCTGCCAGGATCGGCTACGGAACGGAGGATAATCATTTTGACCTGAGTTTTCTGAGTGCGAAAGACCGGGAGAAGGATTTTAAGGGAAATCTGGCCACCAGTACCCTGAGACCCGCCGCTAATGTGGTCATAGGAGGAGATCTGAAACTGACATTCCTGAAGAAATTATTCGTGTTTGCAGACGGTGGGGTAAGCATTTATACCCGCGACTTCAACTCCTCCATTGAAATCGCTACTGATTCTTTGAAAATACTGAAAACGATCGGGAAGCTTATTCCGCTCAACGGCACATCAGAGTATTATCTGGCATACAGCGGGGGGCTCGGATACCGGTCTCAATCGTTCGGGATTAAGGTCCAGTATAAATATGTAGACCCCGATTTTCAGTCGATGGGCGCCTATTTCTTCCAGAACGACATTAAGAACATAACGGTTTCTCCGTCGTTCAATGCTCTGAAAGGCAAATTGAGGCTGATGGGGAGTTTCGGGGTGCAGGAAGATAACACCCGTAAGCAAAAACAGGCGACTACACGCAGGGTTATCGGCCTTGCCAATGTTTCATGGGATATCGATGAGAAATTCGGGATAGACGCGAATTATACCAATTTTTCGGCTACTTCAGAGCCCACTGTCGCTTTGGTGCAGAATAAGTACCTTCTTACCCAGACTACCAGCAACATCTCCGTAAATCCCAGGTTGGTACTATCCAATGCCAGCACCACCCAGGTGTTTTTGTTGTCTTACAACCTGAGTAACCTGGTAGACATTAATGATGAGACCAAGCTGACCAACACTATCAATTCCAGTGTGGCGCTTATCAATCATAATATCACCCTGAATAAAATCGGGCTGACGCTTATGTCGGGCATTAACTATACGGTCAACAAACTTCCGGAAAATAAGATTGACAATACGGGTTTCACGCTGGGTGCTTCCAAGGGGCTGCTGAAAAACAAACTGCTGCTCAGCAGCAGCAACTCTTATGTCATAAGCCAGATGCCTCAGGGGAAATACACCATTTTGAATCTGGGAGGCAATGTTACCTACGTCCCGTTTCCGAAACACAGGTTCAGCCTACGTGTCAATTCACTCCATAACAAGCCGGAAGAAGGATCTGCCGGAGGACTTGCGGAATTCTCTGAATTTACCGGGGAACTGGGCTATACTTTAAGCTTTTAACCTTTAAATCAATATGAAGAACAGGATCATTTTCTGGCTCTTATTTTTCGGAGTACTAACGGCATCGGGTCAGACGCTTTCCCCGGTGAATGTCACCATCAACCTCATCCCCCCGTATTCAACCCGGCTGAGTGATTATGCGAACAACCCCGGCAAAGTACTGGTGACGCTTCGTAATACCCAGGCACGCGCGGTGACGGTATACCTGAGGGCAAATATTACCGGGGATAACGGTATCCATGTGTTCACCAACCCGAATTTCAGGCCTTCCAGAGGCATCACTCTGCAGCCGAATGTGCCTTTCACTCTTACCGTCGGTGAGTTGCAGGAGGTATTTGATGTCAATCAGCTGAGTACACGGGGAATCACGATCAATGATATAGAACGGAAAAACGGGCTGCCGGAAGGCATTTACCAGGTTTGCGTCAGGGCGTATGACTTTTCGCGTCATACAGTGGCCTTGTCGGCAGAGTCACCGCTGGGTTGCACTACAGTAAGACTGACCCGCCTGGAACCGCCCATCCTGATCAAGCCTCTGGAAGAGGAAGAAGTGAGTTCATTTCAGCCACAGAACGTGATTTTTAACTGGACCCTGCCCGCAGGGGCACCTCCGGGAACCCAGTTCAGGCTAAAGATAGTAGAATTATTTGATCCGAAGCGTAATCCCAACGACGCGTTTCTTTCGGCGACCCAACCTCCTTTTTTTGAAAAAACAGTATCGGGGAATGTCTATGTTTTTGGTCCCGCAGATCCGCAACTGGTGAACGGACGTAAGTATGCATGGGCTGTGACAGCGCTGGATCAGTACCGGGAGGCCGGCGGGAGGACCGGGAGTGAAGGCACAGCATTCCGGAATGGCGGCCGTAGTGAGGTGAGGGCATTTACCTACAAACAGAGAAATGCCACAATGGCCACACCGCCTCTGGCAGGAAATTCTAAGACGATAAAGCCGGTAACAGACTATAAGTTTGACCCTCAGATGGATTTGAGTCAGCTGATGACTTCTGTAAGCGGAAAGTTGCTTTATGCTTATCCGGAGGATTATAAGATGGAAAACTACGGAAAGAATCAGGTGCTCAGCAAGAGCAACTTTACCTCAAAGAACCAGACCCGGCCCGGCAGTTTCGGAGATCAGTACTATACTACTTCCGCCTACCTTAACCCTGTTCCGGGTACAAGGCCGATGAAAAAGGTGAAAGTGAACCTTGTGATGGTCTATGCCATGAAGTCGGAAGATCAGAGTCTCAGCGGTCTGGTGCCAACCTATGATGCCGGCGGAGGCTGGAAGATCCTGACGAGACTCGGACAGACGGACCTGGTAAATTACACGGCCAATGGCAAAAATATAGAGAACGAACCCCTCACAAAAGTACTGGCTACAGGTTATACCAACGACAACGGAGAATTTAACCTGGGTTTTATGATGAAGGATACCGCAGGGTTTGTGGGTTTTAAGGTAAGTAAACCTGACAAGGAAACCTATATGCCTTATTACAGCAGTCCCACAGGAAAAGATACTACGGTAGTGGAAAAAGGGGATGTGCTGAGCAATAAAATACTTAGGAAAACCTGCATTCTGGTTATTGAAAGCCCCTATTATTGCAGCCCTTTCATGATGATCAATCCCAGGCCAAAAGACAATATCGTTCTCCCCGAAATGATCGGACTGGTAAAGAGTTTCGAAATGCGTCTGATGGCTAAAAACAATGATGAAGAAGGGCAGATGGGGGGTAAGTCTACCAGCCTGGAGAATATCAATGTGGAGCTGTTCAGGCGAAAACCCATGGACATCTCTCTTCCTGAGGGCGAGGGCCAGAATTTACCTTTATCTTCCATTGATGCCTTGAAAATGGGGGATTTCTCCTATTTCTATCCGCCGGAGAAGATTGCCAGGGTAGTGGCCATTACAAAAACAGGGGCTGAAAACGGAGAGAGTTTTGCGAAGATCCCAAGGGTAATCAGGATTGGCAGTAAAAAGAATGATGTATTTATCGCGCATACTTATTCAGATGCCAACACCGGTAATTACAATAAGAAAGACGGGATGAAAGTCATCGACGCTTACAGCGATAACGGATCATACACCAGCGGTTTTGAAGGAGAATTTGACGATAATCTTGAATTCAATTCATCTTATAAGTATTCAAAAGAAGTATTTGAGGTGGTCATGAACTCCCGTAAGCCGGTTATCAAAGGAAAGGTGGTGGAGAAGAACATGGGACTGAAAGGGGTGATGGTGGTCCTTGTTAAAAAGAAGGTTACGCAGAGCAACAATTCGGGAAGCGGATGGATGGGTAATGTTTTTCAGAATCCCATGGAGAACTTCAGTACGGATTATCAGTTCAGAACGACTTCTGCTGACGGGTACTTCGAGTTCAAAGACCTGGAGCCGGGTGACTATAATCTTGTTTTTACCAAGTCAGGGTATAAGGAGGCCAGTTTTCCTAAAACAGGCATGATGAAGGTATTGAACGGTCAGCTGGTGCAGACCAATGATATACAGATGATACCCAGCGGAACCCTGCTGGCCTGTGTGACGGATGAAGACGGAAACAAAATAGTAGCGGACATCCAGGTAGAAGACGGGGCTTTTTACAAAACATCGGAAGGGTCCGGGCTCTTTGGCGGCTGTACGAGTTTTGCTGCGCCCGGAGGTAAGGCGCGGAAGATTAAAGTGTTTTCGCGTTCCAATGAGCATTTTGACGGGGAATTTACCTACGATATCAAAGAAGAGGGAATCACCACTGTTCCGTCCGGCGTACTGGTACTGCTCAGGCGTAAACATCGGGTCAGAATTCAGGTCAATGGCAAAAGCGGTAAAGAGGTGATGCCGCTGACCAACGCTCAGGTGACCATCAAAAACATGACCGTAAAGACAGACTCAAAGGGCGTGGCTGTGCTTTCTTTTGAAAGCCCCGGTTCTTCTTTCCTGGTTAAGGTGAAGCCGGCAAAAGAGGATAACTTCTCTCACTGGGAGGGTGAAATGAGTATTCCTGTAACGAAAACACCGGTAAACAGGGAAGTTGAACTCAGCCCTGCAAGAGAGATTCTGGCTTCTGTTACAGAAATGAAAGACGGGAAATCAGACCCTTCGAAAGGGGCAAAAGTATATGTAAAGAACCTGAAGAACGGGTGGGGAAATAACAGCACTAATTATACCGAGTGCTTTACAGACGCCAATGGTAACTGTACCTTGAAGGGGATTCCGGTTTCTGAGAATAATGTGGAGGTTTTTGTGTCCAAGAATCCCGGAGATGAAAATAAAAATCCGGGGCAGATGATTAACCTTAACACCCAGCCGGTACTGCCTCCGGGAGGTGTGGTGGTGCCCGGAGCAGGCAATACACCTAAAAGTACGCAGGAAGAGCCTTCAGGGGCTTATATCGGGGAGAAGAAAGAAGCTTACTGGTTTAACGGGCAGTACCAGACCAAAGTAGCGCTGAAACTTGACTTCAAAAAGGAATTCAGTATTACAGACATCTGGGGATTCCCCGTGCATGTAGAACTGGCAGAAGTGCAGAAGGACGGCTCTTATCTGTTGTCAGGCTCGCTTCATAATCTTCCCGGCAATGAAAATTTCGGGTCTGTTGACGCGCAGAACCGCCTAGATTTCAAGAAAGTCAGATTTGTAAAGGCTCAGGCGGGTAAAAATAATTATCAGCCGCAGGAGGATAAAGTAGAGCTTTCCCAGAAATCATTCCCGGTGAAAATCGGTAAAGGCCTGCAGGGCAAAGCCAGTGTCAGCTCGCTGGCTACTTTTACAGCAGTAGGAGGTTATCCGAAAATGTATCTGAAAAAAGGCAGTGACGGAAAGGGTGAAATACGTTCTGCCGTTCAGCTGGAGTTGTCTTCTTTCGAAGGGGCTTATCAGCTTTCCGGAAAGGTCGAACTGGGTGAAAACGGGAACCCCGGAGATATACTCGTCTTTAAGGCTGCAGCACTGAAAAAAAGGAGACTGAACATCGGTACTTCCATCGGAACATCTTCGATGGGGAACCTGAAGTTTAAAGTACATAAATTCAATGCCGAAGCAGATTTCAAGCAGTCCTATGTAAGCGGGGACTCTGTCAACTTTTATACCATCCTTCATACCAATATCCAGAATGTAAGCCCGGCGGATATTGCTCTAAAGGCAGGTTATATAACGGTGCTGCCGGATAAGATCGTACCCTTTGAGGGTGGAGACGAGATCAGTTTCGGGCTTGAAAAATGGAAGGTGACAGGCCAGAAGACCGGACCCGAGACGGTGTGGAAATATGATAAGAACAACGGCGGAATTGTGATTGAGAAGGCCGTGGTCAACACAGGCATCATTTCTGTTAACCTGAAGAACATGATCATCAAGCCGGACAAACTGATCGCCGATAAGCTTGAACTGGATAGTAAAGATGCGGCAGCCTTTACCCTAGGAGGACTTGTGCCCCTGGAGATATTGCCCGGCTCGCAGACCTTGTTCTCCTATGATCCTAACTGTTATCATGATAACAAGCCCCACTGGAAACTCTCGATTCTGAGTAAAAGTGGTGCGGAAGTGGCCGCGAGGGTCTCCAAGCTTGACGGAATGGAAGAAGGCCAGAAGCTGGAGTTCGGTTCCATGAATCTGTTTTCGGATAATCAGCAGCAGCTGAGCGGGCCATCGGCCAAAGAGTTTACCCTGTTCAAGGTGCTGAAACTAAAACTCAATACCATTGATGTAGGCAGCAATTTCTTTACGCTGGTCGGGCAGGCCGGTATGGATATTCCCAATATGACAAGCGGCGGAGGCAGTATTGTGGGGAATGTGCTGTATTCAAAAAATACAGCGGGGCAGGTAAAAGCCACGATACGCCCATTGTTTTTTGATGTAGAAGGTAAAGGGCAGGTCAGCTTTCACGCAGACGACGATGCAAAGAGTCAGACCATCGCATCGGGACTCTTTACCTCTAAAGGCACCATGACCGTTTATGATCAGCTGAGCGGGAAGTCGTTTATCGTTAAAGCTTTGCTGAAACACCAGCGAACGACTACAGGATTGAATACCCAGATAGAGGTAACAGAAGGAAAGGTTCCCCTGGATGCAAAGTACCTGGATATCAAATCCGGAGAAGCCAGCAGTATGAAAGTAGTCAGTGGGGCATGGGATAACCTGCGGCTTACCACAGTGCTGCCTGCCGGCAGTAACGGCTTTGACATGGTGAAAGACGAAGAGAAGTTCAGAACCATGACCCTGATAGTGAAGGGAGCCATTGAAACAGATCCCTCGAGCGGATCCGTAGGGGTGAAAGGCATGGATACCGGGGTGGGACAGATGACGCTTTATTATGACTTTAACCGTCAGGAGGTTCGAGGGCAGTTTTTGTTTAGTCCGCCCGTCCCGGTCGCCTGCGGTATTGTTAACATTACTTCCGGTAACGTCTCTATGGTAGTAGGTACCAGCGGGCTGTATATGATGGTCAATGGAACCGGTGACATTGCGCTGGCTGGTATGCCCCTGCCGCTTACCGGAAACTTCAGCTTCATGACAGGGTACTATACCAAACCGATTTACCAGGAAGACATTGACATCCTTACAAAACTTGCGGTACAGAAAACCCTGCCAACGGAGTTTGCCAGCGGGATAAAAGGCGCTTATGTCACTACTACAGTCAGCAGCGAGGTACTTGATACAGGCTTCAAATACGATATTCTGGATGTGGCGGTCGTAGCGGCAAAAGCTTACGCCGGCATTGCCTTTGAATACCGGACATTTTCAAACTTTACCTCTCTCACCTCTATGGATATTTATTCAGGAATTTATGGTTACGGAGGTGTGGAGCTGAGCGGGGAAGCTTCCTTACTGGGGATCGGGGCCAAAGGCGGCGTGAGTTTCAATGTGCAGCTGGCGCTCACCAGTAAAGCCTCGCCTACGGTGGGCTTTAGTTTGTCTTCTGTTAAAAAGAGTATCAGCAGTCTGCAGCTTGCCGGTTGCGGCAGTGTCGGAGCCTCCTTCTTTATTGGGGTTACCACACCGCTGAAAGACCTGGGAGGTCATGTCAGTGTGGATGTGTCTGCTAATTTTGCTGTAGAAAATCCGACCAATCCCAAGCCCACGCTGAGGTTTGCATTGTCAAGCTGCAACAACGGGATGCCTGTACAGAAACTATGATTCCAATGAACAAAATCATGAAAATATATTTAAGCCTGATCATTGCTTTCTCAGGTCTGAGCCTTCGTCTGGCAGCCCAGAAAGCACCTTTACCACTAGGAATGACCAACACTCCGCAGGGTATTTTCATAGAGGTAAATCATCCCGACCTGGCGGGCAAGACACTTGAACTGCAAAGAAAAAAAGCCGGAGAAACGGCATTCAAAACCGTGGCCAGGCTGACACCTCCCGCAGAGATCGGAATCGTGAAGGCCAGGATAGCTGAGGCCGCCACGGTTTTTACAGAAGGCGACAGGCCAACGGAAGAAGGCCTTCAGCAGGTTTGGGATAAGTTTGCCGCAAAAGACAGCAAAACCCTTGAGCTGATCGCCGGTATTCCTCAGCTGGAATATGTTTTCGGACTCGCTTATCTGGATAAAGACACCCGGCAGGGAGAGCAATACCTTTACCAGGTAACCGAGGGCGGTGCGGTGGTGATGAATACTCCCAAAGCCTTTACACGGGAAAAGCTCCGTTATTTTCCCCCTTTGCAGGAGCTGAAAAAGGGGAAAAATGAGAAGGCCGTATTTTTTGAGCTGACTTATCCTTTTCAATTGTTTTTTGCTACGAGGTTCGAAATAAAAAGAAAAGTGATAACCGCGCCCATCAGTGAGTATATGACCATCAGACCGGTCATTTCGTTACCCTCTGACCGCAGGTCCCAGCGGGTGATTGTGACTGACACCACCCTGAAATTTTACGGAGATTATCATTATCAGGTGAGGCTGAGTGATATTTTCGGCAACAGAGATACCTCCGTTTATTACTTTGAAGGCAACAATATTCCCTTGCAGGCATCTCCTGAGGTGGTGAATGTGAAAATTGAGCCATTGAAAGACGAAAGAGCGTTTTCAATGAGCTGGGGGCTTACATGGAAGGAGCGGGTACAGAGTGTGACCTTGTACAGGAGCAGGGAATATGACAGAAATTTTGAGGCCATTGCCCGCTTTAATAAAGATGAAAACACTTATGCCGATCAGATACAGATCGCCAATGAACTGTACTTCTATTATTTCCTGGTCAGAGATGTGTATGGCAATGAATGGCAGTCCATCAAGTTTCAGAAAGTATATGAAGGCACCTATATTCCTGCTCCTCCGGGAAACGTGGTGCTGAATGAAAGTGCTGCCGGCCCCGTGCTGAGCTGGCGGGCGCTGGACCCCAAAACCCGTGGATTTTACGTCTTTCGGAAAGAAAGTGATGACAGGGAATTTATACAGATTTCCGCCTTTATACAGGCGGGAAAGAGTGGCAGTGGTAGCTTTACGGATACCAGCAGACTGAACAGGGGTTCCTATTATTTTTATGCGGTTAAAGCCGAAAGTGACACGTATGACCAAAGTGTTTTTTCGGATACGGTCACTTATTATCCCCCTGCGGGTGTGCGGACCACCGCGTTGAAACCACCGTATGATCTCAACGTCAGCTTTAAAGGCAACGGCGTATTGATCAGTTGGGAGGACGTCAACGAGAGCCAGCCTGAAGTGGCGGGTTACCAGATTTACAGAAAAGCAGAAATGGAAAAGGAGTTTAAACTGCTGATACCCGCTTTGCTTTCTTACCGGCATAATTACTGGCTGGATACCCTTATTCATTCGGCGGATAAATACCAGTACCTGGTGGTAAGTACTGATGGCAGCGGGCATTTCAGTGAGAAAAGCCAGCCGGTAGAAATAGATGTTTCAGGGTATTTCATTACCGTACCCGAAGAGCTGGGCTATGAAACCGATGCCAAAGGGGTTACCATCAAATGGACTGAAATAGAGGTGAACCGGATAAAGCAGATCAAAGTCTATCGCTCTGAAGATGATGGGCCACTGAAGCTGATTGCCACACCTGATAAAAAGCTGAAGCGCTACAAAGACCTGACTGTAAAGAAAGGCAAGTCTTATGTCTACCACATCGCTACCGTGGGGATAGATGGGAAAGAAAGTCAGAAGACAGATCCGTTGCAACTGGAATTTTAACCGACAATCATTATGAAGTATATTGTATCGTTTATCCTGATAACCGCAGGTCTGGCTATGATCCAGGCCTGTGATGTACGACCGGAACCGGTGACGCCCCCGACCCTGGACGCCGTATCAGCTACCGACATCGCGGTTTCTTCCGCCACACTCTCTTCGGCCATCAGTCATTCCGGTAACCAGGATGTGCTGGAGCATGGATTTGTGTATTCAGAAACCAATGCGACGCCTACCGTGGACGATTCAAAAACCACGCACGGCGCGATTGATCCGGTAACACCGACACCGATTACTTTTTCAAAGAGAATAGAGGGGCTGAAGATGAATACCACCTATCAGGTAAGGTCTTATGCCACAGTAGCCGGAGGCCCGGCTTACGGACCGGTGATGACATTTAAGACACTGAATATCGTTCAGCCCGGTATCCGGACCGACGGGGCTGATGCCATCACTGTCAATTCTGCCAGGTTAAGCGGAACGGTCACTACTCAGGGTACTAATCCGGTGTCAGAATACGGCATCTGCTGGTCCTCTTCAAATACGACTCCAACGACAGCCGACTCTAAAGCGTCTCAGACCGGGAATGTGTCTGCCTATCCTTCTTCTTTTACCCTTTCGGCAACGTCGCTTGTGCCTAATACACAATACAACTACAGAGCCTATGTGATTGCAGGTGGAGTTACTAGTTATGGTGTAACGATGAATTTCCGTACGCTGACGGTTGTTCAGCCTCAGATTGTTACGGACGCAGCCACTAATATTACCATTAATTCAGCGAGACTGAACGGTACGATCCGCACAGCCGGATCCTATCCTGTAAGCGAGTATGGCGTATGCTGGTCACTGAACAGCAACCCCACCACTTCGGATTCCAAGTCATCCGTTTCATCCGCTGTCAGCAGTTATCCGTCATCCTTCGGTGTGAATGCAGGAGGGCTGAATATTTCGACTACCTATAACTACAGGGCCTATGTCATCTCCAACGGTGTAACTACCTACGGGGCCAATATGACTTTCAGAACCTCAGACGTAGTGAATCCGGGCATATCCACCGGTGGCAATAGCAGTATCACGGTCACTTCGGCAAGACTTGACGGAACACTGGTGTCCGGAGGTTCGTATCCTATTACGGAATATGGTGTCTGCTGGTCAACCGGCTCGAATCCGACCACCGGCAACAGCAAGGCACAACGTTTTGGCAACGTAACGTCTTTCCCTTCCGGATTTACGGTAGACGCCTCGGGGCTTACACCGAATACGCAGTATTATTACAGAGCTTATGTGATAGCCAACGGATCCGTATTTTACGGAGACAATCAAACCTTCAGAACACCTCCGGTGGTAAATGCCAGTGTGAGTACCGTCGGGGTAGCTTATCAGAGCAGTACGGTGTTCAGGTTTACGGGGCGCATCGATAGCGGGGGAAGTTTCGGAGTGACGGAGTATGGCATTGTTTATTCGACCACCTCCAGCACGCCGACCACCTCCAGTATCAAATTGTCCAGGAGCGGGAATCCGGGCTCGTTTCCTCATACCTATACCATTGATCAGGGAGGAATACAGGCCGGGTTCATCTACTATTACCGCGCTTACGCGATTTCCAACGGGGTAACCGTGTATGGGGCTGTAAATGTGATTTCGACCGGTAAGGATTAACAGGAAAGCCGTCTGATTACCTGATCCGGGCAGTCAGACGGCCTAAACCGATAAACAGAAAAGAGAAAATCAGGAAAACAATGCTGAGGAGACCGCAGTTAATCCATACTTTTTCGTAACCCAGCTCCGAAACATTCACAAAAGGATAGGGGTAAAAAGAGGAGAAATGTCCGCGGATAAGGATAAAAAACATATAACAAAGCGGATAGATCAGAAAGAGAAAAGCTGTTTTCCATTTCAGATTCCCGGCTTTTACAAACACAAACCAGTAGATCAGAAAGGCGAGGGGGTTAATGGTATGCAGCGCTTCATCTGCCAGATACTGAAGGCCCGAAGGGTTCCATAAAGACCTCAGGATGGTATGGTAAACAAGGCCCACGATCGTGATGTAAACAGCCGTTGCAGTCTGAACGGAAGGCCTCAACAGAAAGTCTGTCGATTTACCCCTGCTTAGAGCGGCTCCGAAACCAAGGGTGACAAGGATATTGGAAAGGATGGTAAAGTAGCTGAAAAAGCGGGTAATGGTTTCGGGGGCCGATGTAGTTCTGTTTTTAAGGGTCAGGTAAAACTGAAGAATGACACTGGCCGCTGCGATCAGGAATGCAATGGCGGCAAAGATTTTCCGGGAATTTTTCATAGTGCTTTTTTAAGGTTAGGGTAAATATAGAGATAAAGCCCGGATATTGATTCTGCTGTATATACTAAATCGTGCCATTTCTTTATCAAATGGTCACTAATTCTGACGAAACATGGGGTGTAGGAAATAAAGTTACCTGCTGAGGTCCAGCCTGAGTATGATCATGTCTTTGACTCTGACACCGTTTTCGAATATAGGGTCTTCGTAATTGTTGAGGAAGAATCCCTGGAGGGTGTCGCTTATCACGAAACCTTCTGACTGATAGAAGCTGAGCTGGTGCAGGCTGGTGTCTCCTGTGCCGATTATCAGGTTTATGAAGCCCATTTCTTTCGTCCGGGCTATTGCCGCCCTTAGTAAGCGTCTTCCTATGCCATGGCCCTGTAGTGTTTCCTTTACAGCAATGTTTTTGATTTCGGCCTCTGTTTCGTTCAGCCGGCAGATGACACAGACTGCTGCGATCAGATCGCCAGCTTCAGCCATCAGGATCTCGGTACCGGGCAGGTACGACCGGATCATGGCTTCGGAGGGGTCTGCCAGCAGGAGTAAATCCATCGGTATTTTTTCTTCCTGAGAGGCTTTGCGGATGTTGACAAGGGTTTGCATACAATCAGCTGACAATGATCTGATACTTTTGCAACAGACCAGGCAGGCCGGCCAGTTCAAACCTGGCTTTACGGATGTTGTTTTTCTCCGGATCTATGATAAAGTTCCGGCAGGTGCTCAGGTCTGTACCGCTGAGATTGGTGCCGTCAAAAACAGCATCCAGAAAGTCGTTGTCAGCAAGCCGGCACTTACTCAGATCGGCCTGGGTAAAATTGGCCCCCTGCGCCCTGCAGCCGGTGATGGTACCCTGCCCCAGTTTTTTCCGGTCAAATGAGCTGTAATCAAGAATACACTGTATGAAGTGCAGTTCAAGCCCGAAGTCCCTGGCGCCGGTAAAGTTTGTTCCTGTCAGTTTACAGTCTTTGAAAACCACATTCTGCAACATATTCCCATTAAACCGGCTGTTGCTGAAGTTACAGTTGTTAAACACGCAGTCGATAAAGTGTGTCGTGACCACAGGAGGAAAGGTGCACTGGACAAATTCCACGCCTTCGTATTCGGCTTGTTCCATCCGGCAGGAAGAAAAGTCGGCACGGGAGATGATTTCGCTGGTCCGGGGATTTTTCATCTTTAAATTTTATGTAAATGTAACAGATAAAGCACAGGATGGGGAATGAGTAGGGTATTTTAGAAAACTTTGCTGGAAGGGAATGGCATTTTATTCTTTTTTGTGAGGTCCGGGCAGGAAATTATGCTTATTTTTATCCGCTCAACTCTTCAATAAATGTATGAAAAGATTATTTATTCTTGTGTGTTTTATCGGTGTGGCAATGGTTTCATGTCAGTCTCCGCAAACCAGCCAGGGTGCTGCTGAAGCCAATGAAAAACTAGTAAAGCAGTACTTTGATTATTTTAATGCCCATCAATGGAATGAGATGGCAGCCATGTATGCTGACTCCGCAGACTTCAAAGATCCTTCGTTGGGTACAGGCATTGTAAAACAGAGCATCACTCAGATTGCTGAAAAATATGCCGGATTGCAGGAGGCTTTTCCTGATGTGCATGACAAAGTGCTGAGTATTTATCCATCAGGAGAAAAGCACATGATCGTAGAGTTTGTCTCTACCGGCACAGCTCCCGACGGCTCAAAATTTGAACTGCCGATCTGTACGATTTTTACTTTTGAAAACGGCAAAATCATCAGCGATTTTACGTATTATGATAATTTTGAAGAGTAATCTCTGAAACTTTTCGGGTTTTAGCCGGATTTAATTCACTGATATCTTATAAAAGCGCATAGCTATGCAGAACAACGATCAATGGGCGGAGGAGCTGCTGCTTATCCGGACTGTTCTTGACAAAACAGGGCTGGAGGTGGCGGTTAAATGGGGTGCAGATGTGTATACCTATAATGGCAAAAACATAGTGAGCTATGGCGGTTTTCAGCATTACTGTGCCATATGGTTTTATAACGGTGTCTTCCTGAAGGATAAAGATAAAGTGCTGGTCAATGCCCAGGAGGGTAAAACAAAATCCCTCAGACAATGGAGAATTACCTCAAAGGAGGAGATTGACGAGGAAAAAATTCTGCAATATGTAAAAGAAGCGGTTGAGGTGGAGAAAAAAGGACTTAAAATAGCCCCGGCAAAATTTGAGCCGCTGGATACCCCTCCTCTTCTTTTGCAGGCCTTTGAAGCAGATGAGTTGCTGAAAAGCACTTTTTCAGCCTTGACTCCCGGAAAACAAAAGGAATACATCCTCTATCTCAATGAAGCGAAACAGGAAGGGACGAGGATTAACCGGCTGGAGAAAATAAAACCTATGATCCGTCAGGGACAGGGTCTGAATGATAAATACAAGTAGGCTGATTTACTAAAATCCGTTTCTTTAAAAGGTCTCGTAGAAAATAGTTTTTTAACAGGACATATCAAGGCTCTTACTTTTTTGCTTGCCCAAAAAAGTAAGCAAAAAAGGGCACTTTCTTACAATCATGTCCTGTCAGATTTTGAATTAAAAGTGACATTTGTAAGCCTGACAGGCCAGGTAAGAAAGGAATAAGGATGGTTTCATTATTGTAAAGTGGTTTTATGCTTCTACAAGAAATGTTTACGCTAAAAAGAGTGTACATCCCTGCGCGGGCCACCGCCCTAAGCGGGTCGAACAAATTCTCTGTTTGAGCAGAGCTAGAAATCTGCGAGATGTTGTCATAAAAGGCATTGATTTTAGATCTGTGAGTTAGAGGGGATAATTTTGAATGATTGAATGTTAGATTGATAGAATAAATGGGAAAAAGTTAAAATGAATAAGAATTAGTCAGAATCGTTTCTTTTAATTAAAGTTTTTCTTTTTATCACGTTCTAAACCGTTTACTTCGATAGGTCTCATAGAAAATAGTTTTCTTATAGGATACATCAAGGCTCTTACTTTTTTGCTTGCCCAAAAAAGTAAGCAAAAAAAGGCACTTTCTTACAATCATGTCCTGTCAGGTTCTGTATTAAAAGCGACATTTGTAAGCCTGACAGGCCAGGTAAGAAAGGAATAAGGATGGTTTCATTATTGTAAAGTGGTTTTATGCTTCTACAAGAAATGTTTACGCTAAAAAGAATGTATATCCCTGCGCGGGCCGCATTCAAAAGTCTCTGTATGAGCAGAGCTGAAGATTGGGTCATGATACAGTTAAAGCACTTAATTTTCAGAACTGTGGGTTAGAAAGAGGTGATTTTGAATGACTGAATGTTATAATGATAGAATTGTTAATGAGTTAGATATTTAGAGCGAGAAGTTTCTGAAAGGAACGTTTACTTCAAATAAATGTATATCGTAACAAAAATTCTCTGTTTGAGCAAAGCTGGAAAATTGCATTGCGATACAATTGGAAGTGGTAATTTTCCAGATTTGTGAGTTAGAATTTTTAAACTTTTTTTGTTACTTTTTTTGAAAAAAAAGTAAAGAGAGAAATGTTAGAATTGCGACCGTCGCACTGTTAACTTTTTTGCGGGGGCCTCCCCAGCTCCAGCCTGAAATATTCCGTGCCGCCCTCATCGCCGTATTCGAGCAGATAAGAAACAAATCCTTTCTTTTCCAGGACTTTCCTTGATGCCGTATTGGCCGGGGTAATTTTGGCCATCAGTGAGCGGATATTCCTGTCAGCAGACGCATAACGGATCAGGGTGTCCAGTATTTCGGTGGCGTATCCCTTGCCCCAATGGTCGGGGTGAAGACTGTATCCGGCCTCATATTCACCTTCTGTATATTTTACAAGTTTGCCATACCCGATCGTTTCACCGTTTTTTGAGCAGGCCATAAAAAAGCCGTAATCCGGATCGAGGGTGTTGACTTCGAGGTTGGCAGCAAATCTTTTCCGGGCTTCCGATGCTGTCAGACCCTTTCCCGTAATGTACTTCATGACCTCATCACGGGTGGCGAGATCAAGAAAGGAAGGCAGATCTGCCGGGGTACATTTCCGGAGTGTGAGTCTTTCAGATTCGAGTTTCATGCCAGAAGGTTTAGGGCGACAATTTAGTTAATTTCAGACTAAAAATACATAGGAATGCCTGTCACAGTAACAAACAGGCATTCCGGAAGCGGGTGGGATTCGTTTAGCTGAAGATCACACTTTTCATACTGATCGAGCCCATGTCAAAGGCGTTGTTGAAAAACTCCATACGGTCATGGGCATCTCTGAGCCCCAGCGTGTACATCAGCGGCAGGTAATGATCGTAAGTAGGGTGGGCCAGGGTTCCGAGTTCACCCAGCCCGTTGAAATTGGTCAGTGCGGCAGGGTTATTTTTTTCGATACTCTGTTGAACCAACTGATCAAACTCAATCGCCCAGTCATAAGGCTTCTGTTCTCCGGACCATTTCACACGCCTCAGATTATGGACCACATTGCCGCTGGCGACGATCAGCACGCCGCGGGTTCGTAAAAAGGCCAGTTCTTTTGCCAGGTTAAAATGATACTCCGGCGGGCGGGAATAATCGATGCTCATCTGGAATACCGGGATGTTGGCTTTGGGATACATATGCATCAGCACCGACCAGGCGCCATGGTCAAGACCCCATTCGGAATCTTCATGAACGGCTGCCGAGTGAATACTTTCTTTGGCCATTCGGGCATAATCCGGCGCTCCGGGAGCAGGATACTGCTGGCGGAACAGTTCGTCCGGAAATCCGCCGAAATCGTGAATGGTTTTAGGCTTATCAGTCACGGCGACGGAAGTGCCCCTGGTAAGCCAGTGGGCAGAAATGACCAGTATGGCCTTGGGCGGTGCCAGTTTAGCACCCACTTCGCGCCAGGTTCTGCTGTAAATATTGTCGGTGATAGCGTTCATGGGATTGCCATGCCCCACAAAAAGCACCGGCATTTTATCTGTGGCGGCATTTTCCTGAATGGTGTTGCCGAATTCTCTTAGGTTCATTGCTACGGGTAATAAAGTGAGTGATTGCAGGAATGTCTTTCGGTTCATGATATACCTTATTCTCTCAATGTTTACATATTCAATTAATGTTATAACATGAATTGGGGTGCCAAGGTTCAGCTTCTTAAAAAATATTGTCCGGACCGGGTTTTTCGGAGTGTCTACTTCAGATAAACGGTTTTTCCGCTTGCCGCCGATTCTCTGGCAGCGGAAAGAATCCGGACCACCATCAGGTTGTTTTCAGAAGCGTAAAGGCCATAAGGCGGCTCTTTGATGTTTCCGCGGATAACTTCAGCAAAATAGGTAAAAGGGTCGGTATATACGCCTGTTTCTTTCGGAGTAAGCGTCTGCCGGCGTTCTTTGCCACCTGCTTTGTTCCTTAGCCTCATGTTTTCATTGTTTTCAGTGATGATGTACCCCGTTTCCCCATATACTTCCATGTCTTTTCTGCCGAAGGGCCAGTTCCATGAGCCCTGGATAAGGCATTGGGCATCCGGATAAGAGACAATGATGGTGGCCTCATCGTCTACTTTGGGGTAAACATCCGGCTTAAACTGCCGGGTAACGGCTGTTACCGAGAGGGGCTGCTGTCCTTTCATCAGGTAAGTCATGAGGTTGGCGCCGTAGCAGCCAAAGTCGATGAGGGCGCCTCCGCCGTTTTGGACAGGGTCTGTCAGCCAGCCCAGAAATTCTTTGCTGACGCCGATCTCTTTTGGGCCTTCATGGCCATCATGGATAACTACTTTCCGCAGCTTTCCGACAAACAGGCTGTCGTGTACCAGTTCAAATGACCGTACGGTTACGGGATACCATGACGTTTCATAGTTGGTCAGCAGTTTGATGTGATGTTTCTCTGCCAGGGCCAGCATTCTTTCGGCATCGCTGACCGTGGTGGCCAGGGGTTTTTCTACCATGACATGAATGCCTCTGGGGGCACAGGCTTCTACGGCCATGCGGTGCTCAAGGATCGAGCCGAATGCCACGGCGGCTTCCGGTTTTACGGTGGACAACATCTTTTCCAGATCGTCATAAAACAGGCTTTTGTCAAGTCCGTAATTCCGGACATATCTTTCTGTCAGTGCTTTGTCGGGTTCGTAGACCCCCACAAGCTGAATGTCCGTTTTTTGTTTACGGTTGAGAATCCACCCCACATGCCCGTGAGTAGCGCCGATCACGGCGAGGCGGAGCGGAGGCTGGCTTTGGGCAGCAACAGGCCTGTTAAGAGAGCAGAGCAGCACCAGTGCAAGTACTATTATTTTTTTCATGAGTACGGGAAGTTAAAAGGCTGAATAATGCAGGAAATTACGAATAAAAGATGAGAAACAGGATGATGGGGGAGGTGAATTCGGCCAGTCATGGTATTTTGGGATCAATCCTCCGGTAAATTATGAATGAAACCGGTTCCGGCGGATATTTTCTTATTTCAGTTTTCTATACGTAGAAGGCCAGGTATGGCAAACCGGGGTTTATCTCCGATAAATACCATCAATTCCCGGAGGAATGAAGCGGTATAAAAGCATTAATACTTAGATTTGCTGCTTTAATGTAGCTGAATATGAATAAATGGCTTTCACGTCTGGGTCTCGACTGGTTTTTGCTGGCCATCATTGCAATGGTGCTTTTGGGTAAATACCTTCCCGGCCCGGGACTGATCACCGAGCCCGTCAGCCTGGAAGAACTGGCGGGGTATGGGGTTTCCGGTATCTTCTTTTTTTACGGGCTGAAACTCAGTCCTGAAAAACTGAAAAACGGTCTTTCCAACTGGAAAATTCACGTGGCCGTTCAGCTTACCACGTTTCTGCTTTTTCCTTTGCTCATCCTTGTGATTAAACCGCTGTTCTCTTCTCCAGAGATGAAAGACCTCTGGCTGGGCATCTTTTATCTTGCCGCGCTGCCTTCTACCGTATCTTCCTCGGTAGTGATGGTATCGATAGCAAGGGGAAACATCCCGGCGGCCATTTTCAATGCCAGCATTTCCAGTCTCATCGGCATTTTTATGACCCCGCTCTGGGTCGGTTTTTTCATTGCGGCCGATACCGGCGGACTTGATTTCAGCGATGTGATCATTAAATTGTGCATTCAGGTGCTGGTGCCGCTCATCGCCGGGATGCTGCTGAACAGCCGTTACGGCACTTATGCCGAGCGCTATAAAACGCCTCTGAAGATCTTTGACCAGGTGGTCATACTCATCATCATCTACACGTCTTTCTGCAAATCATTTGCCCTGGACCTTTTCAGAGATTTGTCTACGGGCGAGATCATTGCCCTGGGCGGAGGACTACTGCTGTTGTTCTTTGTCGTTATTTTTATAACAGGTCTGCTGGGCAAATGGATGGGACTGGAGTATGCCGACCAGATCACACTGATGTTTTGTGGTTCAAAGAAGTCCCTGGTTCATGGGACAGTCATGTCTAAAGTGCTCTTTGCCGGCAGCACAGCGGCAGGAGTGGTTTTGCTGCCGTTGATGCTCTACCATGCATTGCAGCTGATAGCGGCCAGTGTCATGGCCCAGCGGTTTGAAAAACAGGCAAAATAAAAGGGGCAGCCGGGTTTTGGGCTGATTCCTCATATGACCGATCATTATCACCTTTGCCGGAATAGCCCTTCCTGCATATAATGGAGAGGGCCTTTCTGTCTTCCCGTCCTCTTACTGGTTGCCAATAGAATAATTTCAATAAAATATTGTATGTATTGGGTCTTTTTTGCACATTTGAGGAAGCAGAAATAAACGCAATTTTTTCACCTTCTTAACACCACAGACATGGGCAATTTATTATGGTTTTTATTGATCGGGGCCGTTTCGGGCTGGCTGGCCGGTCAACTCTGGAAAGGTTCGGGATTCGGACTGATCGGGAATATCATTGCCGGAATCGTAGGCGGCTTTGTCGGAGGATGGATAGCCGGACAGCTCGGAATCGGGGGCGGCGGCCTGCTCTGGCAGATCCTGATTTCGGCAGGCGGGGCCTGGCTGGTACTTTACCTCATCAGCCTGGTTAAAAAAGCCTGACCCGGCCCTGATTAACACCACTGCCGGGCTCATCAGATCAATAACCTTCCTTTTTCCTGAAAACAATGCCTATATTTGATTATTCAAATACAGGATTACAGGATGTCAAGGAAGGTTGTTTTGTATATTGCCATGAGTATTGATGGTTTTATTGCCGCAGAAGGCGATAATATTGATTTTTTGTCCATGGTTGAAGTGCCCGGCGAAGACTACGGGTACAGCGATTTTCAACAACAGGTAGATACCCTGATATGGGGCCGGAGAACGTACGATAAGGTCATGTCTTTTGATATTCCTTTTCCGCATACAGATAAGCGGTGCATTGTGTTATCCAGAAGCAGAAGCGGGAAGGACGAAAATGTAGAGTTTTATGGGGGGGCACTTCCGGACCTCATCACAGAACTCACCTCCTCAGAAGGAAAAGACATTTACTGTGACGGTGGCGGTGAAGTGGTTTTTGAACTTCTCAGCGCAGGCCTGATTGACCGGATGATCATCTCTGTTATCCCGCATCTGGTAGGTTCCGGCATTCGGCTTTTTAAGGAGGGGAGGCCGGAGGAGAAGCTGAAACTTACCCGGAGCCTGACTTTCCCTTCCGGCTTAGTGCAACTCTGGTACGATGTGATCAGAAGCTGACCAGACCATCTTATCCTGTTTATGAGCGTAAAGACCTATCAGACAGAAGATTTCAGCCGGGCATTTATGCAGCATGTGCCGGAGGGAATGCTGCAGGAAAGTTTTGAAACGTTTTTTATGGTGAGGGTAGAGGAAATGTTTGCGCTCATGAAGCTTCCCGTACCCCCTGCCCGGGCGCGTAATCATACCCTTATCTGGCTTACCGAAGGGGAAGGGCACATCCGTATAGGAAGCGAAGACATCCGGTTTGTTCCGGGTCATTGTGTGATTGTTCCGGCCGGACAGGTTTTCTCCTACAGTATCCCGGACGTAAACAAAGGCTTTTTGTGTCATTTTCATGAAGATTTCCTGACAGGGAAACAGGCGGTTGCGGATCTGCACCATGAATTCCGGTTTCTACATGCATGGGCAGGCCACCGGATCGATATGTCAGGCCAGGCGCCTGCGTTCATTACCGGTTTGTTGTTGCGAATGCTGGATATATACCGGCAGCAAGGACTCCGGCAGGCGGGACTTCTGAGAGCGCATCTTTTTTCCTGGCTTCGGGAAATAAGCCTGGCTTTCCAGCACAGCGAGCCGGCTCAGGCAGGACAGGCTTTCAAAATCGCGTCTTCATTCAGAGCGTTGCTTCACACCCACTTCCGGACCGAACACCAGGTCGCTGCGTATGCATCATTACTGCATGTAAGCCCCAATCACCTGAACAAATGTTTGAAAGAGGTAACCGGTAAATCTCCTTCCAGGTGGATTGAAGAAATACTTGTGCTTGAAGCCAGAGTTTTGTTAAGTCAGACGTCTCTGTCTGTGGGTGAGATTTCGGCCACGATAGGTCTGATGGATGCCTCCTATTTCAGCCGATTGTTTAAAAAACACGAAGGCTGTTCCCCTTTGGTCTACAGGAAAACACAAACCTGAAATCATCTGCCGTTTATCCTGAATATTTGCCGCCCATCATTAATTTATAGTTAACAAGCTACAGTGTATTGCAAAGTACCATTTAATGCATTAGGTTTGTATCAGGATTTTGATCCGCTTATCCGGATGAGGGTCTGATACAAATTATGAAAAACTAAAAAATGGTCCGAAATGTATCCTTTGAAGGGCTTTCTGACGCTGTTGCTTATGTGGTCATGGGGTGTTTCCGGGGCTCAGGAACTCCCCGTGATCTTTACAGAAAAAGGTCCGGTCAAAGTTTTTGCCGATGAAGTACTGCTTTTTGAATGGAAGTACGGCGATGGGGGCGTCAGAGTACTGCCGCGCAAAGCGGACAGCAGCCGGATCCGGCTGGTTGCTGAAAGTGACGGGCTGTCATTGACCTTTGCTCCGGACAGCAGTGGCAACATCACGGTGACGGACGGGAAAAGAAAGTCGTCGGTGCTTGTCCTCAGGGCCTTACCTGAGCCGGTAATGTGGCAGCTTCATTTTGGATTCAGTCTGCTGATGGTCATTATCCTGGTGGGTTATACCGCATGGATCCGATGGGAAATTATGAAAACGGAAAATCTACTTCTTGCGGGAGTTTTTTCTGTCCTGGTTTTCTGGGGGCTTTATATTTTTACCGGATTCCTGCCCTTGCAGCCTGACGTGTATCCTGATGCGGAGGTGCTTCAGCAATACCTGGAGAGGGAGGCATTCATAACGCTGATATTGATTTTTGCGGCTATACTTTCTGCATTTTTTGTTGCAGGAATAATAAAAGCGGGTCGCAAAGCCGGGATTTCACTGCCGGGCGCCTTATTGAATGCCGCATTGCCTGTTTGTTTTTTATGGGCTGCTGCTTTTCCTTCAGGGCATACCTGGCACAGGTGGTTACTCTGTTTTCTTCCTTTTATTTCACTCAGCCCACTGTTCGTTCTGAAACGGCAGGCGTTTGGAAAACGTGGCGTCTTTCCAGTCATGGGTCTGCTCTCTGCACTGATGATGCTGACAGGAGGAGCAGGGCTTTTTTCAGGGAAGGAAAGCCAGATAGTAAGGCATGCTGAACTGCTTTTTCATGCCGGATGGTCATTGTGGTTTCTTGCCTCTGCGCTGCTACTGATGCCCCAAAAACAGACATTCTCTGAAACTAAATTTTGTAATATATGAAAAAGTCAATGCTTGCCGCTCTGATCATGATGATGCTGGCGGTTTCCTGCAGACACATGAATGATGGGAATATTTCAGTTTCTGTAACAGATTCAGATGATTTCTACAAAGTCAAAGCTGATTATGATGAGTCCAGAACTTCGAAGCTTTACCGTTATATCCGTAAGAACCTCGGATCAGACGGACTCTTTCAATCGGAAGATGATCATCTGGACGCGGTTGTTCAGCTGGATGATCATACCCGGTTTTATGTAAAGGCTTCTCCCGGCAAATTTCTTCTCAAAATGGATAAGGACGAAAACTCAGAGGCGTCTTACGACCGCATCAGAAAGGTGGGAGAAGGGATCAAGAAAGTGTTGGCAGATTAAACAAACCTGAAATGAATATACTGAGAAATGCATTTCTAGCCGCACTGATCACCTCTTTTTGTGTAACCGCAGGCATGGCGCAGGAAAGAGAAATAGACTCACTCATGCAGAGGGCGCATCGCATCAGAGTCTTTAACGGAAATGTCCTGGTTGTCAAAGAAGGCAAGACGCTGTATCACCGGTCGTTTGGCTATGCCCGGGGAGATAAGTCCGTCCGGCTGGATACTTCCTTTGTTTTTAACATAGGCTCCATCGGGAAGGAGTTCAACGGAGTGGGCATCATGATGCTGAAAGAGAGGGGGTTGCTGAAACTGGAGGACCCTGTGGCACAATATCTGCCTGCTCTGCCTGCCTGGGCGAAGAAAATCAGTATTCTGAACCTGCTCCAGTATACCAGCGGCCTGCCGGATATACAGTGGCAGACGATTAAAAACGATGCAGACATCATGAATGATATGATGAAAATCACTCAGCTCAACTTTGAACCCGGCACTGCATATGCGTACAATAACAGCAATGTTTTTCTTCAGAGGAGGATCATTGAGAAAGTGAGCGGTATGTCTTTCCATGATTTTGTAAGGGTAAACATGCTGGTACCCGGCGGTATGAAAAATACACTTGTCGATCCGGACCTTTCTTTGCCGGGTATGGCGGTTTCTTTTAACAATGACGGTGTGGAGTCGCCTCGTCAGCGTTCTTATGTGATGAGCGGCTGGACGGCCCCGACCACCCGAGACCTTTATCGCTGGAATGTGAGCCTTCACGGATACAAACTGATCAGCAAGGCCTCTGTATTACAAATTTTGCAACCCTGGGCACCTAACAGGCAGTCAAGCCTGGGTGGAGGTGAAATAAAAGACGGGGAGATACTGACGCATTACCATCATGGATCGAGCAGTGATTTTGAAGCCTTGATGCATACGGATCTGAAGAAGGACATCACAGTTATCCTGATGACCAATAATATGAATTTCAAGGTTTTTGACATCCGCGACGCCATCCTGAATATCCTGGAGGGGAAGACTTACAAGGTGCCACGCAAATCATTACTGATGGTCCTGAAAAAGTCGCTGGATACCGAAAGCCTGGATGAGACGCTTGAGAAATACAACGTACTGAAAGCCTCGGCTGCTGACGAGGTCAGTTTTGAAGAAAGCGAACTTAACGGAACCGGTTATTACCTGATGGGCAAAAAAAGATACGGAGATGCTGTCCGTGTTATGGCGCTGAACCTGGAACTGTTTCCGGAGTCGGCTAATGCGCATGATAGCCTGGCAGAGGCCTGGTATAATGCAGGAGATCACGAAAAAGCGCTGTTTTATTACCGTAAAGCTCTTCAGATGGATCCGTCTAACACCGGGGCTGCCGGGGCAGTGGCTGATCTGGAAAAGGAATTGCAGAAAAAATAAAAAACATCACCCCGGCTTAGGCCAGGGTGATGAATACCGATGATCTGACTTCCGGTTTCAGATTGCGGGTTTTGTGGCCTTTGCCATGGGTATCCTCTACCAGCAGCATGTCGCCCGCTCCGAATGTTCTTTTCTCGCCTGTTGACGTTTCGATTTCAATGACATCGTCAAGAAGGGCAATAAACTGTCTGGCCGGAGCCTGATGAAAGTCAAAGTCATAGGTGGCGGCTACTTTTCTGAAAATGACATTCCCTGCCGGATAAGGGGCAGACAGAAAGCCTATATCTCCCTTGTCTTCCAGGGGAATGTGCTGTTCTTCAAAATGGCTTTCTCCCTGTTCATCCGCATAGATTCGGGTGACTCTGAATGTATTCATACACCAAAGTATTTACTGAACCACTCCACCGAAAGCCGGAGGTCTTCACGGGTGAGGTTGTGCCCGGTATGGAAATCATGATGACTCAGGTCAAACCCCGCTTCTCTGATCAGACGGGTATACTTTTCAGTTTCTGCCGGAACGATGGTCGGGTCCAGGCTTCCGTTGCTGCTGAACACCGGGCTGTGCGCCTCGTTTTTCCATCCGCTGATGGTTTTAAACGGTTGCATAGGTCTGAAAAGGATAGATCCCGCCAGGAATTCAGGGTAGAGGACCAGCGTTGCCCCCGCAATGTTGGCGCCGTTTGAGTAACCCAGAGCAATGATCTTTTGTGCATCAAAACTTTCTTTCTCCGCAAGGTCTTTCAGGAATGCCACCATCTCATGGGTTCTGAAACGGAGGTCCTCTTCGTCAAAAATACCCATACCTTTTCTCTTGAAAAACCTGGGCATGCCGTTTTCAAGTACATTGCCTCTGAGGCTGAGTACGTTAAAGTGACTGCCGTATTCGGGAGCCAGAGAGAGCAGATCCCGTTCACTGCCACCGGTGCCATGGAGCAGCAACAGAGTGGCTGCTCCCGGTATGCCGGAGGGCTGATAGATGTATTTTAATGGCTGATAATTCATTTTTTCCTCCTTTTCAGATTATTTTAACGGTACCAGACGGGCCTCTATTTCTTTTCTTCTGGACTCATACTGCGCCGGCAGGCGAAGGTTTTTGCCCAGCTCTTCCACTGGCTCATCTACTGTAAAACCCGGATTGTCAGTGGCAATTTCAAACAGCACACCAGCGGGTTCCCTGAAATACAGCGAGTGAAAGTAATTCCTGTCGATCTGCGGGGTAATGTTAAAACCCAGGTCAAGGATTTTCTCCCGGAATTCCATCAGCACTTCGTCATTTTTAACACGGAAGGCCACGTGATGAACTGTGCCGTTGGCCACATGCCCTCTTTTCTCCGTCGGGATCTCTACGAGGTCCACGATAGCCGCCTGGTCAACAGCGTCGGTGACATATCTGTAACGGTTGCCTTCTTTGGCCAGTTGCTTGTACCCGAAAACGGTCAGCACAGCCGCTGTGGGCTTGATGTCATTCAGTGTCAGGGTGATGTTGTGAAATCCCCTTGTGGCTACAGCCGCTTTTACCTCATCGGTTTCCCAGGGTTTACGCTGATCAGGAGTTGCGGATTCGATGAGTTCAAGTTTCAGTCCGTCGGGATCCAGAAAAGTAAGGAACCGCTCGCCGAATCTCACAGCAGGTTTGTTGTAAATTACGTTGTATTTTTCAAACCTTTCGATCCAGAACTCCAGGCTACCCTGGGGTACGGAATAGCCGATTTCAGTGGCCATACCTGCGCCTCTTCTGCCCTGCATGATGCCGTTGCCCCAGGGAAAGAAGGTCAGAATGGTGCCGGCGCTGCCGGTCTCATCTCCGAAATAGAAATGATAGGTGCCGGGATCGTCAAAGTTGACGGTTTTCTTTATGAAGCGGAGTCCGAGTACTTTGGCATAAAAGTCCAGATTGCGCTGAGCATCGCCTGCGATGGCAGTAATATGATGAAGGCCTAAAATCCTGTTTTCCATAATTGTAAGTTTTAAATTGATAATGCAAACTTACAGCATCCGGAAAGCCTGTGCATTGAACTAGGACAAGAAATGAGCAAACGGTATTATTCCTGTCGGGCAAGCCTGGCTCTTACTTTGCTGAGAAACTCCGGAGAAATGCCCAGATAGGAAGCAATGTAATGCTGTGCTACCCGTTGTGGAATAGTGGGGTAATGTTTGAGGAAGTCCAGGTACTTTTCGGCTGCGGTTTTAGCGATGGTGCTGTGCAAACGATCCTGCATCACTGAGAGGTTGCGCTGAACCATGATTCTGAATACCCGCTCGAACCGGGGTATGCGTTCCAGCAGTTCTTCTTTGGCGGAAGGCGTAAGCAGCAGCAGTTCACAGTCTTCCAGGGTTTCGATAAAGAGGTGACTCGGCTTTTGTTCAGTAAAACTGGCAATGTCACTGATCCAGTTGTTTTCGATGGCAAACTGGATGATGACTTCAAAACCATTGGCATCCAGATAGTATTTCCGGAGGCAGCCGCTGACCACAAAGGCCTCAAAATGGCACACTTCACCCTCCTGAAGCAAAAAGGTTTTTTTAGGCACATGCAGTGGTTTCAGAAAACTGCTGAAAGCTTCCAGTTCGCCGGCGGTGAAAGATACATAACGGCTTACGTTATTATGAATGAGTTCGGACACGCAAAAATGAAATTAAATGAACATCCCGCAAAATAACACCAGATCTGAAATTGTCAGCATGTTTGAGGATAAACCTGTGTGCTTCATGGGGATTTAGTTTTTCGGAGGGTAAAACTATTCTTGAAGAAATCGTAAGAAAGGATTCTGAAGGAATAATGGGCAAATATCAGGCTTATGGCAAATCAGGTTTGAAATTTGGGCAAGCAAACGTTAATCACAGTACTAATAGCTATCAGGCTTTTGGTTCGCCTCTTCATAGCGGATAGAAATATCCTTTTATGCAACTCATATCTCTTATGCAAATCTGAATGTGATTTTTTGCTCTGAATCCAGCATTTGGGTATATCTCCTTGCCCTCCCAAAATGCTGCGCGAACACTTTGGAATGATTTGTTTTCAGGAGAGTTTAACTCTCTTATCTTGTGAAGTTCTTCAATTACACTACAGTCCAACTGTCTGTCTATCAAGTCTTCCATCCCTGCTATAGCTCTGTTTTGAGGCATCGGATTTCCAGTACTTATAAACGAAGCCTCTAATACGGCGTGGGCTGTTTCAAGTAATTTGTTGTGGTTATAATTCAAAAGGTCTAAACAAAACCCAAGATCTAACACCGCTCCAATGACTATCGGGTGTTCTATTTTAATTTCGCCGGGAAGTACTTTCCTCAGCATTTTTGCTTTTGCATATTCTAACGCCCTTTCCTGATCGTTTTCCCAAAAATATACACCATGTCCAAGCCATTCATGGGCTTTTTTGCTGAACTTTAAGTGACTTTTACGATTTATTACTTCTTCAGCAACAGACTTACAGGTTCCGTGAAAACCCAGAACCAAGCCAGTTCTTATGGAGTACATAACTCAATATATTCCTTCGTTCTGTTGCCTTTGGAATCCAGGAAACCGTTTCTTTTTAACACTTCTTCCGCCACTTTTTTATCTCGTTTCACCAGCTTTAAAAAGTCTTTCAATACTTTTTCAAAGGCTTTGCTTTCCTGTTCGTTCACTACTTTTTCTGTTTAATTGATTTCGCTCTCAGTCAATTAACTAAAAGAGTAAGTTAGATTACCTTACATACAAATGTAACAAAATATTTGATTGATTGATTTTTTTACCCGGAAACGGACTTTGCCTGCCTTTAATTTCTGTTCTGTGTCACTTGACTTTTTAATTGATAACAAGATAATTATATAACTTTAAAGAGCGACTACTTAAAAGGATGTGGAGAAATATCGCGCTTTACTTCACCAACACCGGAAGTCTGCAGGGGTATGCCGGAACGATTCCCGTCCGGCATACCCACTGAATAAAATGCTTACTCCGGCTTCTTTTTGAGGATCAGACTGCTGATGAGGGTTACTGCAAGCCCTACAGGAAGGATTTCCATGTAAGTCATCAGCGCATTAAAGAACGGGTTTTTATACCACTCTCCGAACTTCTTCATCTCCGCTGCCTGAGCGCTGATCTCAGCCTCACTTTTGCCGGCAGCCCGCATTTTCTCCAGTGCGGTGGCCATGTATTTTTCCATGAAATCCGGAATGAAGAAATGGTATTCGATCTGCCACACCAGTACATAAACCGTGGACGCGATCAGGCTGATGAAAAATCCGGTTTTGAATGCCTTGCCGAAGGTAATAAAGCCTCCGTTGAACTGATCCCTGCAGGTTTTAATGCCAACAAAGATCAGGGAAAAGGCAATGAGCATGGAGGCATACCCATACCACATGCCGTTTTCGAAATTCATGCCATCCAGAAGCAGGAGTGAAACGATCAGCCATCCCCCCGTGATCAGTCCCCCGATGATGCCGTAGATGAGAATAATTCTTTTCATAAAAGGTTTTGTTTAAGATGATGCTGCAAATTTGGTTTCCGGACCGCGATCGCCCTTCATACTTTCGGGTGATTTTTGTGTTGCTGCGATATATCACCCGAAAGGCGGAGTCATTCCTGAATCCATCCAAGCTGTTTGGCCAGGGCAATGGCTTGCGTGCGTCTTTTTACGGACATTTTCTCAAAAATACGGGAAGTGTGTGTTTTTACCGTGTTGGGTGAGACAAAGAGTTGTCCGGCAATCTCGCGGTTGCTAAGCCCTCTGGCCATCAGATGCAGCACTTCGAGCTCTCTGGGACTCAGGGTAATGGCTGTATGTTCACTTTTTTGTTTCTTATGTTCTGGCTGTGTAAGTTTTTTGGCCAGCCAGATGCCCAATACCGTAAAGATCATTGCCACGAGGGTCATATAAACACCCGGGGCGTGACGGAAGAGTATGAGACGAAGCTCAAGCCACCTGAGCGCAAGCAGGAGTAAAGCAAGCGAAACACCATATAAAATGATCTGCCGGATGTTATCTGAGCGCTTCATGCCGGGGGGAGCCTGTCAAGAAAAGCCCGGGTCATTTTTTGATACACTTCCTGGCCGGAAAGCCCGTCGGTCTCGATATCATACACATATCGTACAAAGCCTGTTTTTCTCAGTTCTTCATGAAAGGCGGGTATTTCAGCCGGAGTGTAAACCCGGGCGGGACGTCCGAAGGCAATGTGCTGTATGGGTATAAAGGTATTTTCGGGGCAACAGGTATTAATATGTACAACGCCGTTTACAGCCACTACAGTGCCTGATCCGAGTTCAGCGCCATGAAAGATGGTGGCGTTGGTGGCCACAAAACAGGCGTCATGGAGCCTGGCGCCGGTAAGGCATGCTTTCGGCCCGATGAGCACATGATCGCCGATGGTGCAGTCAAATTTTTCTGTACTTCTGATGATGGCGTTTTCCATGATCACGGTATTGGCCCCGATATGAATACTGCCGCTATGTGCCGTCAGAATACTTCCTGCTCCGATGTAAGTGTTTTCGCCGATGCTTATCCGGCCTTCCATAATCACACCCTGCATGATTCTGGCCGAAGGATGAATCGTTGTCATTCAAAACGGTTTTCGTGTCACCAAATATAATGGATAACAGGCTAACGTGATGTCGGATGCCGGAGATATATCCGGTAATTCGTTTTCAGATCTTCTGTCCCGGGGGGCGTAAAGAAGGGAAGTATGTTTAATGTGAATTCCGGAAAGATATATCCGCAATCGGGATTTATGCGTAAATTTCAGTATTAAAACATTTATTCAGCCTTTTATGAGAAAAATTTCAGCAATTGTGATCTGCTGGGTGGTAATGATATCCACCAATGCCTCCGGACAAAAGAAGACTTTCAGGAATCCCTTACTTGATTCGGGTCCGGACCCCTGGGTGATTTCTATGGACGGGTATTATTATTACTGCCATACGACCGGGAAGAACATTACGTTGAGAAAAACAAAGCGAATGGAGGCGCTGAAGGATGCCGAGCAGGCAGTGGTATGGACACCCCCGGCCACCGGAATGAACGCGAAGGAGTTATGGGCGCCCGAGCTGCATTTTCTGCAGGGCAAATGGTATGTTTATGTAGCAGCCGATGACGGCAACAACCACAATCACAGAATGTGGGTTCTTGAAAATCCATCACGGGACCCCCTGAAGGGTACCTGGACTCTGAAAGGTAAAATTGCTGACCCTTCAGATACCTGGGCTATTGACATGACGGTGTTTGAGCACCACGGCCAACTGTATGCCTTGTGGTCAGGATGGGAAGGAGCCGTTAACGTCAGCCAGGATATTTATATTGCCAGGCTCAGCAATCCCTGGACTATTGAAGGGCAGAGGGTGAAGATATCTTTTCCTGAACTGGAATGGGAAAAGCGGGGCTCAGGTAATGGTTTGCCCGTAGTCAATGAAGGACCGCAGTTCCTTCGTCAGTCAGCCGGCAGCCGCAAGGTTTTTATTGTTTATTCGGCCAGCGGCTGCTGGACAGACGACTACGCCCTTGGGATGCTGGAAGCGGATGCCGCAGCAGACCTGATGCATCCGGATTCGTGGCGAAAATATGCACAACCCGTCTTTTCTGCCAACCCGGAAGCTCAGGCTTTCGGTCCCGGGCATAATTCATTTTTTAAGTCAGCCGATGGCCGCGAAGACTGGATCATTTACCATGCTAATCCTGCAGCAGGGCAGGGCTGCCGGGACAAGCGGTCTCCCAGGATGCAGAAATTTGCCTGGAAAAAAGATGGAACACCTGATTTTGGCAAGCCGGTGGCTCTGGGTGCGGAACTGGAAGCGCCTTCAGGAAAATGAAAGAAGCCCGGGATGCGGGCTTCTTTGGTTTATGACTGACTATACTTTGTTGGGGTCCGGGTGGGTCCAGGGCTTTCTGTAAGGCCTGGAAAGCAGGGCGTTCGCTTCCTTATCACCCACAATCTGTCTTTTGGCCGGATCATAGACGATTGGCCTGCCGGTTTTCATGGAGATGTTGGCCAGCAGGCAGCTGGCGGTAGAGATATGCCCGTCCTCAATATCGGCCACAGGCCTGGTCTTATTCTCAATGGCTGCAATAAAATCCAGCATATGAAGCCGGGTGGCCGGAGCGGCGTTGAGCTCAATACGTTCTTCGGTAAGATCTTCCGGGTATTTTTCTTTCTCATACACCACGTCTTTGTGGATCTTTTCTCCTTTGCCCTGCGGCACAAAATCGTAGGCCATGGTACTGCCGAACAGCGTGCCTTTTTCTCCGTACAGGGTAAATGACCACGGGTAGTCCGGGTTGGCCGGAGTGCCCCAGGTGCGGTGCTGCCATACACAGTTGAGTTCGTCGTATTCAAACACCGCCGTCTGGGTATCGGAAATATTGGACTTGCCTTCTTTCTGCACATAAATGCCGCCTGTTGAGCTGATCTTTTTAGGCCATCCGAGTTGCAGCATCCACCTTACCGTATCAAACATGTGAATACACATATCTCCCATGATACCGTTGCCGTATTCTTCGAAAGTTCTCCACCAGCGGATATGAGGCAGACCGTCATAAGGCCGTAATGGTGCCGGCCCTGTCCACATTTCATAATCAAAGAAGTCAGGAACGGGCTGAACCGGAGGGTTTCCGTTGTTCCTCATGTGATAGTAACAACACATCTCAACGTGCGATATTTTGCCGAGTAAGCCGGCATCCACGATGTTCTTTTTGGCTTCAATCAGGTGTGGAGTGCTTTTACGCTGTGTACCCACCTGAACCACCTTGTTATATTTTCTGGCAGCGGCCAGCATGGCTTCTCCTTCCATGACATCCACACTGATCGGTTTCTGAACATACACATGGGCCCCGGCTTTTACCGCATCAATCATCTGCATGGCGTGCCAGTGATCCGGAGAGCCGATCAGGACAATGTCCAGCTGGTTTTCAGCCAGCAACTTGCGGTAGTCGCCGTAAAGTTTAGGGGTCTTGCGGGATTTCTGTCTTTCACTGACCAGTTTTCCGGCGGCCTCCAGTATGTTTTTGTCTACATCGCACAGTGCCACCACTTCAACAGGGGCCACCTGAATGAGCCTGAAAAGGTCACTTTTCCCATACCATCCGGTGCCGATGAGGGCAACGCGGTAGGTTTTGTCCGGTGCGCCGATGGTCATGCCATTGGCGGCAAGGGCTGATAGTGCGAGGGAGGCCGTGGCTCCCTGGAGAAAACGTCGGCGATCAAGGTTAAAATTATCCATTACGGTTAAGGTTGAATTAAGCAAATGGTTATGGTAATTGACTGAAATATTTGTTAATAATACCAAAAAATGATCGGCTAAACAATTTATGCCCCTAATGAGTAGATAAAAAATGGGAATTCGTGGAGTGAATTCAGATGCGGAAGAAATCCGGCAGTGAATACAACCATTTGGCAATGAGGAAGGTCTGTATAAAAAAGGAGTTGTGATGAAGAAAAGAAGTGTGTTTTTCGCATTGATGATCCCCTTAGTGATGTCAGGATGCCGGCGTGATGAAACAGCGCCTGCAAAAGAGATCAATTTTACGGTTTTCGGGATGACGCTCGCTTCGGGGTGGGAGGGCTTCCGGTTACAGGGTATTGACTCATTTGTGGGAGGGCTGACCAATAAAAAAGACACGCTTTTCTTTGACTATGGCTGGTATTCGGGTGATTTTAAGATGTTTTCGGAAAAAGATTACATTAAGGTGATAAAAAAGATAAACGGGAAAAATGCAGAAGTGATCCGGCCGGTGATAAAGGGAGAAGGTATCCTGGGGGTACTGATCCAGGCTGATGCTATGAACAGACTCAGAATCACCGGAAAAAGCCGGGAAGAGGAGGTTGTGTTAAGGATGTTTGATTCTATTGTATTTCCGGATAAATAATCTTTCTCCCCTGTTTTCAGAGGAGCACGTTTTTTTGTTACTTTGACGATCTTTACCCATCTTACCATGCTAAACCGCATCATTCTGTTTTGCCGCGAACCCATCCATCTTAAGCAGTTCTATGTACAGTACTTCGGATTTACTGTGACCGAATCGGATGGTGAAGACTGGATAGTGCTGGATACGGGAGCGGCTCAGCTGGCCCTGCACCGTTTTGGTCCGGATTACAGCCACAGGGCCGCGGAGTCTGTGCCGGCTTTGAACCCGGTCAAACTCGTTTTTGAAGTCACCACCGATATTTCGCAAATGCGGCAGCAAATGGCAGACAAGGGGGCTTCCATGCAAGAGATCAGATCATTTGAAGGCTACGATTACCTGTTTTGTGACGGCGCTGATCCCGAAGGAAATGTCTTCCAGCTGATGCAAAAGAAGGCTGCTACTCTGTAAGCTGCGTAATCGGCGTGATCTCTACCTTACGGAATTCTACCTCCGAACCTTCTGCCTGCAGGGCTATGCTTCCTTTGGAGGCAGTAGCGTTATAGCCGTAGTTGACAAGATCGCCGTTTACCCATACCTTAATGGCATTGCCCAGACATTCTATCACCATGCGGTTCCATTCGCCTGCCGGTTTTTCCGAACCGTCAGTGAGGTTAGGTATTCTTCTTTCTTTTCCATCTACAGCACCCCAGTTTTCTTTGGGACCCCGCCTTTTTTCCATATCCGGTACCGTGATGTCCTCGTGAATACACCAGAAATCACCGGCATTGCCATGCATCAGCTGGGCTTCGATGGATTTCGGGAACATTTTGTAAAGTACTCTCGGCGTAGAAGCATGTACCAGCACGCCGCAGTTGCCAGGTACACCGGCAAAACGGTATTCGACCGTCAGCCTGTAATTTTCGTAGCTTTTGTCGGTGATCAAATGCCCCTGAGGTTTGGCCAGGCTTACCAGCAGACCATTGCGGATAATGAAAGGGTTCGTGCCTGAAGGATTGTTGTCGAGGGCGGGTACATCAGCGTGCCATCCCGAAAAATCCCTGAAATTGAAAAGGCTGGTGGTCTGAGAAAAGGCAACACTGCCCGTCAGAATAAAGAAGAGCGTTTTTAAAAGATGAAATTTCATGAATTGAGAGGTTGAATAATCAAAAATAAGAAGAAATCACAATCCGGCAATAGAAAGAAACGTTAAGAGGAAGCTTATTTTGATTTTGTTCAGAGAAGTGTAATTTTGGTACGGGTTTCCTCCCGTTTTTCCTTTCCTGCTAAACTTACCGGATAATGAAAGCTATTCACTGTAAAATGATCGCATTGTTACTGATTGTAACCGTTTTTTCTGTCTCGGCCCAGCGAAAACCGCCCGGTTTTAAGGTGATCGCCTTTTATACCGCCCGGAACGACAGGGCGCATATCAGTTTTGTGGGAGAGGCCCACAAATGGTTTCCCAAAATGGGCCAGACCTATGGGTTTTCCTATGATTCGACAGACAACTGGAATAACCTGAACCCCCAGTTTTTGTCACGTTATCAGGTAGTCATTTTTCTGGATACCCGACCCGAGACCCAGGCTCAGCGGGATGCGTTCAGACAATACATGGAGAATGGAGGTGCCTGGATGGGATTTCATTTTGCCGCTTTTGCCCTTACCCCCTCTGATTTTCCCCAGAACTGGGACTGGTATCATGAAACGTTTCTGGGTGGCGGGGAGTATAAAAGCAATACCTGGCGCCCGGTATCCGCCATCCTTAAAGTAGAAAAGCCGGAACATCCGGTCACGGCCAACCTGCCGTCACTGGTGAGAACCGCGCCTTCTGAATGGTACCGGTGGAAAAATGATCTGAGAAGTAATCCTGATATACAGGTGCTTATGTCGGTGGATGCCTCCAGTTTTCCTTTGGGAACAGGGCCAAAACTGCATGAGATCTGGCATAGCGGAGATTACCCTATCGTATGGACCAATAAGAAGTACCGTATGATTTACACCAACATGGGCCACAACGATATTGATTATGAGGGGAAGACCAATAAAGAGTTGTCTTCCAGTTTCTCATCAGATTATCAGAACCAGTTTATCATTGATTCCATTCTATGGCTTGGAAAGGGAGAAAAACCCTCTGCCGGTAAGGATTGAGCCCGGTGCTTCTGAATCGGTATATTTCCTAAAAAAATGTTAACAGCCGTGTATCGCGGTACCGGTTGGTGATTATCTTGTATATTTACCTGTTAAAACAAACATCAGTTCAATCCTGAAATTATTTTTTTAACTCTTTCAACACTTAAATGTTATGATGAAGTCAGATCAGATGAAAAGAAAAGCTGTATTACTTTTTGCAGGCCTGTTTATGGCTTTCGTTTCCTATGCTCAGGAAAGCCCCCGTGCCAAAGCTACCGGTAAAGCCGGAAATGCCAACATTACCATTGATTACGGAAGTCCTTCTGTAAGAGGCCGCAAGGTCTGGGGCGAGCTGGTGCCATTCGGACAGGTCTGGAGAGCAGGAGCAAATGAAGCCACTACTTTTGAGACAGACAAGCCGATTACCATCGAAGGCAAATCACTCGCTGCCGGAAAATACGGTTTCTTTGTTGTTCCTACAGAAAAAGAGTGGACGATCATCTTTAACAGCGTGCCTAACCAATGGGGCGCCTACAAATATGATAAGTCAAAAGATGTACTTAAAGTGACTGTTACACCGAAAAAATCGGCTTCGGCCAATGAAAGACTGGTGTATCATATTGACAGTAATGGTTTCACCCTGGATTGGGAAAATCTCAGCGTGCCTGTTTCCGTTAAGAACTGATCCTTTCAAACTATCCGGTCCGTCCCTGGGGCAGACCGGATAGTTAATCAAAGCAAGCTTTTATAACTTCTTTTCCCCTGGGAGAAATTTCGTAGCCGGGTTCGAGGCTGATGGTGAGCCCCAGATTTTTTAACTTCCTTACATGGAGTTTCAGCCACTCCTTTTCTTTGCTGACCAGGAGAGCAAGGTCTGCTGCCCGAAGTCCCGGATGCTGTAAAATGGCTACCAGTACTTTTTGAGTCCATGGACCGCTTTTACTGAATTGATCGAGTCTGAGTAAAGCGTTTTTTATGACTGATAATTCATCCGGCTCAATATCAACAGATTCCCTGAGCCTGATTCTCGGGTCAGGAGCGTGATAGCTCAGTGTGATGCTGAACAGAGGATCACCCGCTTTTCCACGGAGTGTTTTCAAAAGGCTTTCAAGCGTACTGAATCCTGCGGCGAAGGCATCTTCTTTGGTCAGATCTGCCTCGTTGATCTCGTTTACTTCAAGGATATTGACCAGTCCGACAGATGTTTTGATGATGGATCCGGCTCTGACAGCAGGCTTTCGCCATCGTCTGAAAGCCCTGGAAACAGATCCTTCTTTAATGCCTTCAAGGTGTACCTGTCTGATTAGCATAAATCATTTGGGTTTGGCTCTTTCATATTGCGCAGGCCAGGCCATTTCAGAAGAAAGCTCATAAGCAGCATGCAGCGGGAAGTAAGGATCCCTCAGCATTTCTCTGGCCATAAAGATCAGGTCTGCCTCACCGTTTTTCAGAATGTCTTCTGCCTGCTTAGCACCCGTGATCAGGCCTACCGCCCCCGTCATGATACCGGTGGACCGACGTATAGCGGCGGCCATCGGGACCTGGTATCCGGGTACCAGAGGGATTTTTACTCCCGTTATATTGCCTCCGGTAGAGGCGTCGATAAGATCAACACCGGAATCTTTCAGGATCCGGGCCAGGGCAATGCTGTCATCAAGTGTCCATCCACCTTCCTTCCATTCGGTAGCTGATATCCGCACAAACAGGGGAAGATGATCCGGCCAGATCTGTTGTACTTCTGAGATAATACCGGTGAGAAACCGTATGCGGTTCTCAAAAGAGCCGCCATATGCATCGTTACGCTGATTAGACAAAGGAGAGAGGAACTGATGAATCAGGTATCCGTGTGCCGCGTGAATCTCTATTACCTGATACCCTGCTTCCAGCGCTCTGCGCGCCGCCGATCTGAAATCACCGGTTATTCTAAGTATGTCTTCCTCAGAAAGCTCCTGGGGAGGAACTTCATTCTCGGTAAAAGCCAGAGCAGATGCTGAGACCGTCGGCCAGCTGTGAGGACCTCCGGTGAGCTGGGCATTTCCTTTCCACGGTACTTCGTGACTGGCTTTGCGGCCGGCATGGGCGAGCTGTAAGCCCGGTACACTGCCGTTAGCACGGATAAAGGCAGTGATCTGCTTCAGTTTATGGAGGTGTTCATCGGTCCAGATGCCCAGGTCTCCATAGGTGATGCGTCCTTCGGGAGATACTGCGGTGGCTTCCTGGATGATCAGTCCGGCGCCTCCTACGGCCCGGCTGCCCAGATGAACCAGATGCCAGTCATTGGCAAAACCTTCTGTGGCAGAATACTGACACATCGGAGATACCACCAGCCTGTTTTTCAGGGTAATGCTTTTGATCTGCAGCGGTGAAAAGAGCATACCAGTCATTTTTTATGAATTTGAGGGTTCTGTCATGATCCTGCGCCGGTGGTTTTCTCCCCAGATCATCATTTCATCGATGATGTTCTGCAGAGTGCTGCCATATTCCGTCAGCCGGTATTCTACCGTAACAGGTTTGGTGTCCAGTACGGTACGAACGACAAGATCATTTATTTCCAGTTCGCGGAGTTCCTTGGAAAGCATTTTGGCGCCAATGCCCTCTACTTCACGCTGAAGTTCCATAAAGCGCCGGGTGCCAAAGCTCAGAGAGCCTATGATCGCTATCTTCCATTTGCCGCTGAGAATATCCAGGGTATCGTGGATAGCTCTGATCTTTCCTTTGCAGGCGGCATGGTCTTTTTCTGTTTCGTTTTTTCTCATAAATCCTGGTGATAGTTTCATAAAGGAAACTACTTTCTATAAGTAAATAACTTTCCAAAGGAAACTATTGGTTCCTTGGGATTGTATTACAGTTATTAAAATAAACTAAACATGTCTGAAAAAACAAAAAAAGTACTCTCGCTGATTTTTAGCATACTGCCTTCCATTGCTGTGGTAATGAGCGGCATCATGAAGCTTACCGGGTCAGAAGAGTTGGTCACCGGACTGACAAAAGCAGGTTTCGGTCCGTATATTCCAGTATTCGGGTTGGTGGAACTGGTTTCTGTCGCACTCTTCCTTTATCCGCCGACCTATAAAACGGGATTTTATCTTTTATTGTCCTATCTGGGCGGTGCGGCAGCCATTGAGCTTTCCGGTGGTCAGCCTCCGGTGGCACTGGCACTGATTGCCCTGCTTTGGGTAAGTGTGTGGTTCAGAGGAAGCGAACATTTCCTGAAGACCCGGACTGCCTGAGCAGCAACGAAGCTGACTGGCTACAGCGCTGAACGATAAGAGCTTCAGCGCTGTTGATTATATATCGGAGGTAGTATGAACTGCCACGGTTAAAAAGAAGAAAATGGAAAAAATGAAAGTAGAGATATGGTCAGACGTGATGTGTCCGTTCTGCTATATCGGTAAAAGAAAGTTTGAAAGTGCCCTGAAAGATTTTGATGGTGCAGAAAATATAGAACTTGAGTGGCGTAGTTTCCAGTTGGATCCCGATATTAAGGCGGACCACGGGAAGGATCTTTATACGTATCTTTCGGAAAGGAAGGGAATCTCGTATGAGGAGTCGCAGCAGATGCATGATCATGTGGTGAAGATGGCAGCAGAAGCGGGGCTTACCTACAACTTTGATAAGGCGGTAGTCGCCAACTCTTTCGATGCTCACAGACTGATACAATTCGCTAAAAAGAACGGTCTGGGAGATGCCATGGAAGAGCGCCTGTTTCAGGCTTACTTCACAGAAGGCAAAGATTTTGGAGATCATGCCGTGCTGTCGGAGCTGGGCAGAGAAGTCGGTCTTGACGGGGCCGGGGTAGATGAGGTGCTGGCTGACGGAAAGGCATTTGCCGGTGAAGTACGGCAGGACATCCGCGATGCGGCACAGATTGGTGTGCGTGGTGTACCTTTCTTTGTTTTTGACCGGAAATTTGCTGTCTCGGGGGCTCAGCCCTCCGGAGTTTTTGCCGGAGCACTTGAAAAATCGTTCGGGGAATGGAGAAAAACACATCCGGTATTCCAGATGGAAACGGGCGATGGCCCGGTTTGTACTCCCGACGGTGTGTGTGACTGAAAATTTTTATAGAAGAGGTACGATGCGTACCTCTTTTTTATTGACGAGGCTATTTTTCAGGTTTAAAGTTGATCTCGTTCTCCTGTTTTCTGAAGGCCGCAATTCCGCGGATGAGGTCTTCCGGTAAAGGCGCACTGGCCGGGAACTGGATGGCTGATTTACTCACCTTGTATTTTTTCAGTTCTTCGCCAAACGTCTCCAGCAATGCCTGGGAGTAAGGATAAGAAAGGGAGATGTGTTTGGCATAGGCAGAATAATAGAGCAGGTAGCCCTTGTATTTGAAGCAGGGAATCTGATAGCTGATGACTTCTTCTACCTCCGGAACCTCCTCATGTATAATTTTGCGTATGATCTGCATTCTTTCCTGCACCTCCGCAGGAAATGGGCTTTGGTATTCATCAATGTCCTGATAATCAGTTTTTGCCATGTCGGTCGGTTTTAGATTTTCAGGGCTAAAGTAGTAAAAATATCGTGAATGTTCAGGGCGTTTACCTTTACATTTCGGGTTTGGTTTTGTCATGGTTTTTGCATTACCCCGGCGCGTAGCGTGCCCAGCAAAAACACACGCCAAAACAAGTAAAAATTCTGCCTTTACCCCCGCGTTGAAACACGGGGGTAAGAAAATTGCACCCCTTCGGGGTTTGTAAGCCCAATACGTGTTCGCGCGTGAGTGCTTGAAGCTACACGGATGTCAGCAGTTACTTCTGCCTTCTGAAGGTCTCCGGTGTTTCGCCTGTAAACTGCCGGAAGTCTTTGATGAAATGAGCCTGATCAAAAAAATGATGCTCGTAACAGATTTCAGTAAGGGATTTCTCTTTATCCATCTGGCTTAATGCGGCATTGAATCGGATGATGGAAGAGAATTTTTTGGGTGAGGCACCGACCATTTTTCTGAAACGCTTCTCGAAGGGGCTCTGACTGATGTGCAGACTTTCAGCAAGCGTTTTAATGCGTAAGGTTCCCTTGTTCTGATAAATCATTCTTACGGCTTCAATGATAAGCTTGTCCACCTCAATGTCTTTCATTTGTGTCAGGAAGAAGTTTTCTGTCAGCTGAATACGCCGGAGGTCGCTGCCGGCGGCAGAGAGCCTGTCTTCGAGCTCCGCCACCTTGTCTTTGCCAAAAACATCCTCGAGGGAAGTGCTGACATTGAAGAGCTCGTGAGCCGGGAGCATTGAAAACCTGGTAAACCCTGTTTCTGTAAAGTAAACCAGAATGGAGCCTGTTCCTGCCGTATTTTTGAAAACGCTGAACCGGTCATTGATGCCCGTAACTCCGGAAGAAGAGAGGGGGATTTCTTCCTGCTCCCTGATCACCGCGAGTTTGCCACGGTACTGAAAACCGATAACAATACCGGGTGACGGCAACACTTTATACGCTGAGGCGGTTCCGTTTTCAGACACAACGAAGTGCTTTATATAAGGTCTGAGGGCCTCAGAGGGAGGAAAATATTCAAAGCGCATTGGTTCTGGTATTGCCTGCTGGCAGGGTTTTGAATGGTCTTGTCAGATTTTTGATTTCAAAAGGAACCTTCATTAGGACTGACCCAATTTCAGAACAGGTAAAAAAGAACTCATTTTTCTGCACGTTTAAGGATTTCCTCAATGTATTTTTCCCAGCCGGGCTCAACCCTGGCCCCGGACTGCAACAGTAGTTCAATAATTGAAGGATGCTGAGGGCTGGGGTGGTTATAGGCCGCCCACAGGGCCTGTCCCAGGACGGTGCCGCCGTAGCAGTTTTGTATTTCCAGAGGAGCGCCCTTTTCGATAAGATAGGTTGTCATGTCAAGCTGACCCTCTATAACGGCCCAATGTAGGCCGGTCATGCCTTCTGCCTGTGTGGAAATGTCGAAACCATTTTCCAATATGAAATCGACGACCTCGCGATGGTTCCAGGCACAGGCCCATATAAAGCCCAGGTCTCTGAGGAGGGGTTCCGTGCCTTCTTTCAGGCTTCCGTCTGTATTAAAACAACGTTTTACCTCTTCCAGCCGGCCGGTCCCGGCGGCTCCTTCAAGGTCGAGCGGAGCGCCCCTGCAGGCCAGGTGCAGGGCTGCGGGTCCGCGTCCGTTTCTCAGGCAGGATACGACCAGGTTAGTGCTCAATCCGGCAGGGCTCATGTCCGCTCCATGTTCCAGAAGTATATCAATCAGCTGATTCTGTACTCCGGCATTAAACGGATGTACACTTGTTGCTGCCAGGCCCAAAGTGGTGCTTCCGCCATAGCTATCGGCTAATGCGTTGACATCGGCTCCTGCCCGGACAAGTATTCTGACGATCTCAGTGATATTTGTCGGTGTCTTTTGCCTGAAATCTTCCACACCGTTTGCACCGGTATAATGTAACAGCGTAGCATGATGGGTGCGTTCCGAACGCCATTCGGCGAGTCCGGGATGTGCTTCGAGCATTAGCAGGAGTTCATCCGCATTACCGGAAATGACCGCGTCGGCAGCACGTTCAAAAAGCGCAGCATCGTTTTTCTCCGTCTTTGTCAATATCAGGAAGGTTTCAAATGAAGACCAGTCCGAGAAGTGATGTTCAAGGAGAATCAGTTGTCTGGCCAGCACCGGAATATCTTCCTCCCGGTACAAGGTTCCGGTCTTTTCGGAAATCAGCTCATTCAGCCATTCCGTACCCCAGAATGTTTTCAGAATGAAGGCGAGAGGCTGGTCATCACCTTCCATAATGGCCTTTTTCAGTACAGACTTATCCCGGGTACTCATTTTTTCATTTAGCTTGGCAAAGTACATTGCACCCTCTAAATTAATCAATAGTGTATTTTCGGACAAGTACTTTCATGGTGTCGTGGAAGGAGTTTTCTGAAACGTTCAGCAGACAGGTGCGCCATTTTTATAGAAGAAGCTGCTCTCCGGGCAATACACTAGGTCCGGAGAGCAGCAAAAGCCTCAGTCGGCCAGGTTAAAATAAGCTTTTACCCGGTTGTAGTCTCTGAAGAATTCCTGAGAAAGTCTGCCGTTGCTGAAAGTACTGGCGGGGATGACCAGTATTCTCGTAGCAAGGAAAATATCTGTACCCCCTGCACCTCCGGATTCACGGGCAATATTGATTGTGCTGGCACTGGACGATATTAAGACTCTGTAATTATTAATTCCATTGGCACTGTTAAAACCACCCGGCAGGAAATACCAGGAACCGGTTGAATTTTTTACATAGACCATAAAGAGGGATTGTTCAGCTTTTACAGGAGTCATATTGGCAGAAGCCAGACTAAAAAGCTGTACCTCTCCTGTATGTTCCCTTGTACCAAAAAGGATCTGATGGACATTGGCATTGCCTGTTGTTCCCTGCGGTCCGGCAGGCCCAGCCGGCCCTTGGGGCCCGGTCGCTCCTGTTGGCCCTTGCGGTCCTTCAGGCCCTGTCAGTCCCGTTGGTCCCTGTGGTCCGGTAGCTCCGGTCTGTCCTTGCGGCCCGGTCGGTCCTGCAGAGCCTGTTGAGCCTTGTGGCCCTGCCTCTCCCGGTGTCCCGTTGGCTCCTGCCGGTCCCTGAGGCCCTGCGGGGCCTTGTGCTCCTGTAGGGCCGGTCTGGCCATGAGGTCCTGTGGGTCCAATAGGCCCCTGCTCTCCTGTACATCCTGAAAAAAAGAGGGTAACTGCAATGGAAAAAATAAGTGATTTTACATTCTTCATGGTAAGATTAACGTGTTTGGATGGGTGAATAGACTTAACTGATGATAAAAATAGTATATAGATGCTTTTGAGGCAGGTGTATTTAAACGGATGGTTTGAAAATTTTAGTGAAAGGCCATTATCCGGGTTTGTATGGGTTTTTGCAGGATAAGGTGCTGTAATTCAGTACAGAGAGGTGTTCTTAGGGTAAGGGTCGGGAGTTTTGCTGTAAAAGGCCGTCAGTCCGGATTGCATTTACGGCAGTAACGGAGGTTCATTACATGTCCGAGGATCAATCCGGCCGCGGCGAAGTAGCTGATTCGGTGAAGTGGCAATGAAAGGAAATCTTCCTCAAACATAATACAGAAGAGAAGGGCGGTGAAACTGCTCCACAAGACCATAAGAATAACGCGTGGGGTAAAATAGCCGGAGGCTTTAAAAGCAGAAAAGAAGCTGATAATCAGGAAAAGGTAAGAAAGCCAGTGAAAGGCACCCAGAAGACTGATCAATGCAGGTGTGAGCAGACAGTGCACCATACAAAGTGATGCACTGCCGATGCCTGTAAGGTCATGGTATTTTTTGTTAATGACTCTCATTGCTTTCATAGCCGGCTATTGAAAGCCTGTAAGGACTGTTGCCTGCTTTGATCTTCCGGATGTCTGATAGATCAGCCCACCGGACCTGCCACAGTTCGCCCGATTTAGGAGAGGTAATGTAGGCGAACTTACGGGTGTGCTCCAGCTGAGGCTTTTGGGTGTCGCCTTTGTCAGTGGGATTCATTATTTTCCCTTGTTTTTCTATTTTCCCCGTACTCAGGTCAATCAGTTTCAGTTCACCGGAATGGAGTAAGACGCCTAATTTTTTTCCATCAACGCTTATTTTACACTGCATAATATCGGTGTTTTCAAAAAGGGGGCTTACCGTTCCGGAGCCGGCATCAATCAGGTATGCTCCTTTGGCTGCCGTAAATCCTACGAACTTTCCTCCCTGGTTGGTTTCAAGGAGGGTACCAAACCAGGCAGTGCCAAAGTCAGCCGGATGCGGGATCAGTTTCTGATTTCCGGAACTTTCAACGATGAGAATACCACTTGCCGAGCCGAATACAGCGTATGTGCCGTCAGTCGCATTGCCGTGGATACCCTGTGTGGCTATTTTGGCTTCATGAAGGGTGGTGCCGGCGCGATTAATGATCTTTACTTTTTCCGGTAATGTGCCGGCGATGCTGTTGTCTTTTTCTGTGATGGCGTAAGTGCCGTTGGCAAAAGTGGCCATTGCCCCGTGGTGCCTGAGGAGGCCGGCGTTGATGGTGGTCATTTTGGCTCCCGGGGTATGTACTTCACTCTCAAGTCCTACGGAAAGGGTCCCATCACCGTCGTTAAAGGTCATCAGTTCCCCTTTTTTGCTTTTGAAATGAGTAGGCTGAGCCGATTCTCCCGTGAGGGTTCCGAATTTTGGGGTCCCTCTGACGTCAACATGGTCGGCATGAGACTCCAGGCCCGTGTCAAATACTTCTGTGAGGTTATTTTCACGGTGGAGAACGGCAAAATATCGTCCGGATTCGGTGGTATAGAGCGAAGATGCCGCGTGTTTGGCATTGAAAGCACTTACGGTTCCGTCAGACGGAGAGATCAGTGAAAGTGAGGGAGAAGCCCTATCGGATACCATTATTCTGACAAACCGGTATTCTTTTGAAGGATCGTCGGGGATGGTGTCATGGTCGTGTTTTTCGCAGGAGAATGTTAAAGCCGTGCCGGCTATTAGCGTGATAAGCAATCGGGTACTTTTTCTTTTCATTTTTAAATTTTTTAATGCAACAATGATGCAAAAGTAATGAAAATATTTATAAATGCAACAGTGTTGCAAAATGTAAACATCTCAGCTCTTTGATACGAGTCGGTGAAAGGAGGAAGGAAAATGATTCAGGTATTTTTTTGATAGTAGAAATTTTATTGAGAATAAAAATGCTTTTTATAATAATAGTATTACTATCTTTATGAAAATTTTTGCTATTGTGGAATTTCAGGTAAAATTTAAGGTTAGCGGTTATCTTTTCCTCAAGGATCCGGAAAGTTCGGATCTGGGAAGAGCCATTGTGAGTAATGCCATTGATCTGATCTTTGAGATCGGGTTTGAGCAGTTCACTTTCAAAAAACTTGCCGCTCAGATGCATACTACCGAGGCGACGGTTTACCGGTATTTCGCATCGAAACACAGGTTGCTGGTCTATATCCTGACCTGGTACTGGTATTATCTGGAGCTGATGGCCAATCTTAGAATCGGAGAGGGTAAAACGGCCCGCAACAAGCTGGAGATTATCCTGGATATCATTACACACCGGCATTTGCCGGAGCATCAGGCGGGAAATTATAATCTTGAAAGGCTACATGCCATAGTGGTGTCTGAAAGCAGTAAGGCCTATCTGGTAAAAGAAGTAGATGAAATTAACAAAGAATTGGTTTACAGCCCGCTGAAAAGCCTCTGTCGCTTTATCGGAGACTGTATTACGGCGTACAGTCCCGGGTATGCGTTCCCTCTTTCCCTGGCAAGTACCTTGCTGGAGACGGCCCACAGTCAGCATTTTTTCAGTGAACATTTACCACGACTGACAGACAATAAAACGAAGGACCACCATAATTATGTACATCAGTTCCTCAGTACACTCTTATTCAGTGTGCTGGAGAAGTAAAAAGCTAAGAAAACTATGGAGAAAACATCGGCCAGAGAGCAGGGTTTACGCCTGTTCAAGTATGTAACCAAAGAAAGGCGGGATGTAGGCAATATCTACATTTATGCCATTCTCAGCGGTCTGGTACAGCTGAGCGTACCCCTGGGAATACAGGCCATTGTGAGTTACGCTATGGGAGCGACAATGGTAACGTCTATTTATCTGCTCATCGCCTTTGTGGTGCTTGGTACCTGGCTGGTAGGTCTTTTCAGGCTGAAGGTAATGCAGATTATCGAGAAAATTCAGCAAAAGATTTTTGTAGAATATGCCATTGCCTATGCAGAAAAACTGCCGAGACTTAAGCTTTCCAAGGTAGCCCGTTATTTTTTGCCTGAACTGGTCAACCGCTTTTTTGACACACAGAATCTTCAGAAAGGTATTTCGAAGATTTTGCTCGAAATCCCTACTGCCATCATACAGATTGTATTCAGCATTGTTTTACTGACCTTCTATCATCCCTGGTTTCTGGTTTTCGGGGTGTTTGTGATCATGAGCGTGGTGTTTATTTTCCGTTTGTCCATGGAACAGGGCATCGCCTCGAGCCTGCTGGAGAGTGACAAGAAATATGAAGTTGCTTCCTGGCTCGAAGATGTGGCGGCTTCAGTAAAAACATTTAAAGTTAACTCTTCCAGCGAGTTACACCTGGCCGGAACAGATAACCGCCTGGTAGAATACCTGAATCACCGCACGTCTCATTTCAAGGTCCTTTTGTTTCAGTACAAAACCATCATTGCCTTTAAAGTGCTGATTACCTTTGCCATGCTGGCGATGGGTACGTACCTGCTGATTAACCAGCAGCTTAATATCGGTGCTTTTATCGCTACGGAAATTGTATTGCTTACTATCATGAGCGCCGTGGAAAAGCTCATCAAGAGTCTGGAAAGCTACTATGATGTGATTACTTCGCTGGCCAAGCTTTCCAAGCTCCTGGATTTACCGGAAGAACAACCCGGTCAATTGGTGACTGAAAGGCAGTCCAAAGGTTTTGAGGTAGAATTCAAGGACGTCAGTTTTTCATTTAATGATAACATTCCGGTATTGAAGAATGTCGATTTCAAGCTCTCTCCCAACAGCCTGACGGTCATTTCCGGTACACTGGGTTCGGGAAAGAGTATTCTGCTGAATCTGCTGGCAGGTTTTTATGAGCCCGACTCAGGGATGATTTTTTATGATCATGTTCCGGTGAGTAATCTGAATAAGGACCTTCTCAGAGATAAAATAGGGCTTTATCTTGAGGATATGCATATTGTAAAAGGCACAGTGCTGGAGAACATCCAGCTGGGCAATGCTTCCATTACTTCTGAAAAGATTGGTGAAACACTGATGCAGATAGGTGTTGAACATTTTGCCGCGCATTTTACCTCAGGGTTGCTGACCGAGATCAGCGAAACAGATACCCAGTTGTCATTCAGCACCAGAAAGATCATACTGCTTTTGAGAGCCCTGCTGGGTCGTAACAGGATGGTGCTGATGGAAGATCCCCTGGAAGGACTGGGGGAGCAGGTTCGGGGGGGGCTTATGGCTTATCTTCTCCAGGAAGCACAACACAGGAATATGATCATTGTAACACAGGATTCAGAAATTATTTCGAAGGCACATCATCATCTCCACTTGTCGGACGGCAAAGTAGAAATGTTCCCACCTCAAAACTAACGCGTCATGGAATTACAGTCGACAGGAAAGATTTATCATATACACCGCAAATCGTCCGTCAGAAAATGGTTTTTTATCTCTGCCGTTTCTGTGGTGGTGCTGCTTTTTCTGCCATGGACCCAGAACATCAAGGTGAAGGGCAGTGTGACTACCCTCTATCAGGAGCAGCGGCCGCAGCAGCTTAATTCGCCGATTCCGGGCAGGATAGTCAGCTGGAACGTAAAGAACGGTGACTTTGTAAAAAAAGGAGATATTATTCTGCAGATCGCAGAGATTAAGGACGACTATCTGGATCCCAGACTTGTGCAGAGAACAGAAGAGCAGGTAAGTGCCAAAAAAGGAGTCAGAGATTATTACGAAGCCAAGATTACGACGGTCAACAGCCAGATGAAGGCCTTGGTTGCTGCGCGGGACCTGAAAATCAATCAGCTGAAGATTAAAAGCAGCCAGCTGAACAACAAGCTGACGGGTGAGGAAGCGGAACTTGCCGCTGCTGAGAATGACCTGAAGCTCGCTGAGGATCAGTATAACCGCCAGAAAAAAATGTATGAAGAGGGGCTGGTCTCTTTAACCCAGTTTCAACAAAGGAATGCTTATTTTCAGAATGCGGTGGCAAAGAAGACCGCCGTAGAAAATAAGCTTGCCCAGACGCGCCAGGAAATTGTCAATGTCGGTTTGGAACAGAACGCCACGGTTCAGGAATACCTCGAAAAAATCAGCAAAGCGGAAGGCGAGCGTTTCCAGGCGCTGGGCCAGATAGAGGGAAGTACCGGGGAAATTGCCAAACTTGAAAACCAGGTAGATACTTATAAAGCCAGGCAGGGCCTGTATCAGATCCGCGCTTCGCAGGACGGACAGATCATTCAGTTGAATAAAGCGGGTATCGGGGAGGTTATCAAAGACGGAGAAAGCATAGGAACGATAGTGCCGGATCATGTAAAAAAGGCGGTGGAGGTGTACATTAAACCGATGGACCTGCCTTTGGTAAAGCCGGGCCAGCAGATCATGTTTATTTTTGACGGATTCCCTGCCATCGTTTTTTCAGGATGGCCCAACAGCAGCTATGGCACCTTCAGAGCCAGGGTAGTGGCTGTTGAAAGTAATATCAGTGCGACGGGCTTGTTCCGGGCGCTGGTAGTGGAAGAAGAAGGCGCCAAACCCTGGCCTCCCGGCGTCAGCATGGGTACAGGTGTGCAGGGTATTGCCATCCTGAATGACGTGCCGATCTGGTATGAATTGTGGCGGAATGTCAACGGATTTCCTCCGGATTATTATGAAGTTAAAACCTCAGGAGATGAAAAAGCTAAAAAATAAGATACTGGTCTTTGTGCCGGTGCTGATGATTCTTTTTCAGACTGGATCTGAAGCCCAGGATACGCTGAAACTTTCAAGGGACGAGTTCCTGAGCATTGTGAGGACCTTTCATCCCGTACTCCGGAAGTACCACCTGCAGAATACCATTGCACAAGCAGGTATTGATAGGGCAAAAGGTAATTTTGACCCGCAGATTGGAGCGAAGCTGGGAGAAAAAAATGTGGACGCTACCCGGTACTATGAGCAGCAAAACGCCGGAATTGACATTCCGACATGGTATGGAGTGGACTTCAATGCGGGTTATAACCAGTATCAGGGAGAGAAACTTAACAACAGTGATACCAAGGGTGAACTTTATCATTTTGGCGTTACGATACCTCTGGCCAAGAACCTGTGGTATGATAAGCGCCGTGCCGCTTTGGACCAGGCCAGGATAACTTCTGAAATGACGGCAGCCGAACAGATACTGATGACCAACCAGCTTTTGCTGGAAGCTGAAAATGTTTACTGGGAATGGGTGAGAGCCTATCAGGTTTATGCTTTACAGCAAAATGCCGTAAAAGTCAATGAAGAACGGCTTGATATGACCCGGCGGTCTCTGCTGCACGGGGAGCGGCCCGCTGTAGATACTGTGGAAGTGCAGTCGCAGCTGCAGGGGTTTTTGTTGCAGTCGCAGGAAGCGTTGCTTCAGTTTGTTAAGAATACACTGGAATTGCAATGGTTTCTGTGGAATGACAAGGAAGACTTCTATGAAATCGACCGTCCCCTTGTTCCTGTCGATCGTCTCGAAACCGAACAGATGGATACGTATGCTTTTTTGATACAGGAGTCCGACAGCCTTGCACTCAGCGCTCATCAGGCATTGAGGTATTATCTTTACAAAAACGACTTTCTGAGCAGTGAGCGAAAGCTGAAATGGCAGAGTCTGCTTCCCAAGCTGGACTTTACCTACCAGTTTTACAGCAGGCCGGGATTCAGGACAGCAGAGTTTATTACACCATTTGAGCGCAATTTTCAATACGGCCTGAAGTTTGAAATGCCGCTGTTCCTCAGAGAGGCGCGCGCCGACTACAAGATAGCCGGGTTAAAACTGGAGCAAAACCGCCAGGACCGCCTGGCAAAAGAGAGAGAGCTGGTGACCAAGATGGACAGCTACAGAAATGAGATTCTGATAGTAAGGCAGCAGATTAGCATTGCCACACAAAACCTGGTAAATTATCAAAAACTGCTCACTGCGGAGGAAACCCGTTATCAGAACGGAGAAAGCAGCCTGTTTATGGTCAACAGCCGGGAAAACAAACTGATAGAGGCCCGGGAAAAGCTATATCAGTTGCATTCAAAATTCATCGCAGCGTGTAATAAACTGAAATGGCTCAGAGCATCGATGACCTGAGCAAAAAACGGTAATAAAAAATAGCCATGAAAAAAAATGGACGTCCGGGAGGGAGACACTGCCCTCCCGGATTTGTTCTCAGCTGTATTTCACTTCAGTGGCCGGTTTGTTAAACCTCTGATAGGCTAAAAAGATGAGGAAAAGCGCAACGATGACACCTGCCATTATTACTCCGTTGGGTCCCAGTTTTTCAGCGATACCCGCCAGCAGGTTTTTAATGCCGCTTTTTCTGCCGGTGGCCACAAAGTGCTGGCCGTGTTCAGCATCAATGGCAATTTGTCTGCCCACCCAGGTAACATAAACGGTGATCGCGATATAAAGCAGGTTAAGCAGGAGGGGTTTGGTCTTGCTTTCTTCGCTCTGCTCAGGCTCAAAACCCTTGATACCGGCGAGGGCTTCGGCTATACTATTCCTCTCTGATGCATCCTGCGGAACAACAGAAAGCGTCTTTTCATCGCCGGCTTCATCATAAACGATATCAAATCCTTTGTTTTCCTCATTGTACCTGATACCGGTGACAGTATAGAGAAGGATAATGAAAACACTTTCAAGCAGACCTGATTTTTCTGTAGCTTCCTGAAGGCTTTCGAAATTATTGTGATTTTTGGTGCTGAAGATGATGGCATCATCAGATACTCCGAAGACTTTGTACTTTCCTTCGGTAAGAGGAACGATCTGGTTTTTCATTTTTGAGTTAGTCGGTTTGTAACATTTATATCGCCTGCAAAATAACAGATAAAATGTTCACATACGTATATGAATAGAAAATTACTGAATTTTTGCATTAATCGCAATTGTTTGGATACAAATCGCCAAATCAATCATTCACTAACTCACAATTATTCACTCATTTTATCATTCACTCATTCAAAACAACACAACATGGCGGTTACAGAAGTTCCAGCTGAAGGATGTGTTTGCCCGGACCGAGGATCATCGTTCGTTTACCCTTGATACTTTCGGGGAAGGTGAGCGATGCGCTGGTGTTAGGCGGAATTTCGGCATGATAGAGTATAGATTTCCCGTTTCTTTCCCAACCGGAAAGGATAAGTCCGTAAGGTGAATGGTGGGTAGCGGTGAATTTTTCCGGTCCGATATGCGGGTTTGGACGCAGCAGGATGTGTTTGAATCCCGGTTTGTCAGGGTCTGGAAACAGCCCTCCCAGACCTTTGTAAAACCATGCACCGATTTCTCCGAACATCATGTGATTGTCAGAGATGTCTCTTTTGGCATCCAGGTCCCAGTTTTCGAGTAAGGTGGTGGCGCCGTTTACAACCCACCAACCCCAGGAAGGATATGTCTTCTGTACCGCTACTTTGTAGGCTGTTTCGGCATGACCGTTCTCACTCAGTGCATTCAGAAGGGCTTTTGCTCCCAATACACCCACATCCAGATGGAAGCCGGATTCCTTTACTTTGGCGGCAAGGTTGTCGGCTACTTTTTGTACCATATCTGCCGGAACCACGCCCCATTTCAGAGGAACACTCAGTTCGGTTTGTGTACCGCTGGCATAAATACCCTTTGTTTTGTCAAGGAACTTGTTGTTGATGGCCTCCCGGATGTTTTCCGCAAGAGTATTGTAGCGGATAAAATCTTCCTGCCGGTTCAGCAGTTTCGCTGCTTTGGCAAGTATGAGGGCATCGGTGTAAAAATAAACAGAAGATGTAAGTTCTTTATTGGAAGCCACACTCACAGGTACCCAGTCACCTCTGCCCCAGGTGGTAAGGTGGCCGACGCTGATCCTGTCCACATAGTCTACATAACGCCTGATGTTCTCATAACAATCGGCCAGCAATTGTTTGTCTCCGTAAAACTGGTAAATTTCCCATGGAATAATGGCAATGGTACTCGTCCAGTCGAGACCGTTGTCGGTTCCGTAGCCCCAGCCTCCGGTTGGGATGATGTCCGGAAGTACCCCGTTAGGCTGTTGTTCATCACGATGGTCGGCAAGCCACTTTTCATAGACGGTTATCCCGTCAAAATTATAGAGTGCGGCTTCTATGGCAAAATGGCCGTCGCCTGTCCAGCCGTTTTTTTCTCTTTGAGGGCAGTCGGTAGGGTGCCCCATCAGATTCGACAGGTAGGCATTGTTGGCGGCACTGACCAGCTTTTCTATCAGGGGTTCAGAAGCCTTTATTTCTCCTTTGCTGGCCACATCATTGTGCATGAAAAAAGCCGTAAGACTGTTGATGTCAAGTTTGAGCGGCTTGCTGCTGATGACTTCAGCATATCTGAAGCCTTTATAATTGAAGCGGGCCATAAATTCATCCTCTTTTTTGCCACTTAGCAGGAGGATGTCGGTCTGGAACGGTTCCTTTTCTTTGTCTCCCCGGTAATAGACATCAATATTGGAGAGGTCGATATGCCTGTCAGGAAACAGACGTTCACCATGTATTATCCGTACCCTGACACCTTCTTCCCCTGAGACCCGGAGACTGGTTACACCGGCCATGTTTTTCCCGAAGTCATAAAGCCAGGTGGTGTCATTGAGTTTTTTAAGATGAACGGCACGTATCGTTTCCACATTTCTGATTGGCTGGATTACCTGGGCTGATACTATTTCGGAAGGTACGGAACGGTAAATGACTCCCTTCCAGCCGGAATCGTTAAAAGAAGGCCTGCTCCATTCAGGCTGTTCCAGGCGGGCGTCATAGTGTTCGCCGGTATAAATGCTGTTGAAAACCAGCGGGCCGGACGAGGTTTTCCAGTCCAGTCCGGTTTTGACAATTTCATGGCTGCCATCCTCATAAGTGATTTTCAGATCCAGGCAAAAGGCGGGGCGGTTGCGCCAAGGAGCACGGTGAAAGTCCCACACACCCATAGACTGGTGGTTATACCATCCGTTTCCAAGCAAAACACCAACAGCATTGTCACCGTTTTGCAGCTGCCGGGTTACATCATGCGTGACATAAAGATTCCTTCTGTCAAAGCGCGTAAACATCGGATCAAGACGCTGATTTCCGATCTTCTGACCATTGATGTACAATTCATAGAGGCCGGCCACGGCGATGTAGGCTCTGGCCGACTTTATTTTCTTTGCAGCGGTAAATTTCTTTCTGAAATACGGGGCAGGCTGATGGTGGATGTCATTTCTGTCGGAGATCCAGGCTCCTTCCCAGTTCTGAATGCCCATCTTACCCGTTTCAAAAGAGGCAACGGATGAAATATGACGGGCCTGGTTCTGATCCCAAACGATCACTTTCCAGTAATAACGGGTGAATGGTCTCAGTTTCTTGCCAGCATAACTGACCAGCATTGTCCCGGCATTTACCTTACCGGTGTTCCATGTTGTACCCCGGTTACCGGCTACAGCCAGAGAGTCGGTATCTGCAATCAGCTGATAAGCTGTCTGCCGGGCTCCGTTGGCCGATGTTTTCATTTTCCATGACAGCCGGGGAGCAGAAGCGTCAATGCCGAGTGGATTTACGAGATGCTCACAACGAAGGTTACTGATGTGAACAGACGCCTTTTGTTGTGCCTCAGCATTATACAGTAATGAAACAAGAATAAGAAAGGCTGAAAAGAAGGTTTTCATATGTTCCGGTAAGGTTGAAAACGTAAATTTAGATGTTAAGCCCTGAGCGGACAAGTAAACCGGAAAGGAAATAAAGCGCAATGGCCGCCTGAGGGATCAGGGCGGCCATTGAATACGTTTTTATTACAATCAGTCAAGTCCGCCTTTTCTGGTCGGAGAACGCTGAGCAGGCCATGTGCCCGGTTCGCCTTTGGCATTCAGCGGAAGCACACTCTTTTCTCTGGAGGTCGTAGCCGGATCTTCGCTGGCTTCGTAAGCCATAATAGCAGCCATGATGACGTTGTTTCTTACATCGTCAAACACGATCTTGTCATAAGTATCGCGGTTGGTGTGCCAGGTATAAGTACCGTAAGACCAGTTCAATGAACTAAGTGAAAAGGCAGGCGCACCGGCAGCAACAAAGGAAGCAAAGTCAGAGCCCCCAGCTCCCGGAGCACCGGGGAAGCGTGTTTCTACATGCTGGCTTACTTCTTTCGGAACCTTACTGAGCCACCTTCCCAGGTAGTCATAGGCATTCAGAAAACCCTGTCCGGACAGGTTAATAACCCTTCCTGTGCCGTTGTCCTGGTTGAAAAGCGCCTGAAGGCCCTTCACGATTTCAGGATGATCCTCAACAAATGCCCTGGATCCGTTAAGGCCCTGTTCTTCACTGCCCCAATGCCCTACAAGAATGGTTCTTTTAGGGTTAGGATACAGTTTTTTAAGGATACGCATGGCTTCCATCATGACGATGGTTCCTGTGCCGTTGTCTGTAGCACCGGTTCCTCCGTCCCATGAGTCAAAATGGGCAGAGAGGATCACATACTCATCCGGTTTTTCTGTGCCTTTTATTTCGGCAATAACATTGAATGCCGGGACCACTCCAAGGTCTTTGGATTCGGTCTGTACACTCAGTTTCGGTTTAATGCCGGCTTCTGTCAGACGATAAAGCGTCGCATAATCTTCCAGGGAGATGTCAACGGTAGGGATGGTTTTGGCCACAGCGCCGAAAATCTTGTTGGCACCGAATCCGCGGGACCAGTAAGACATGATAATGCCTGCCGCTCCGGCTTTTTCAAGGGCCAGAGGTAAAGTACGGGTTGTATAGCCGGTTTTGGAAATCCTTTTGTTCCATGCTTCGGTTTCAGCGTCTCTCTGAGTCTTCATTTTTTCAAAGGATTCCTTCGTGGCAAATTCCTGCCAGTTGTAATCCGGCCGGCCGGTGGGTTGTTTCATGGATATCATGACAAACTTCCCTTTGACGGTGGGCAGCCATTTCTGAAAGGCGAGAGAATCAGCCAGATCCGGAACAATAACGGTTTCGGCTACTACTGCTTTGCCTTTAGTGCCGGGGCTCCAGGCCAGCTGCATGCCCTCCAGTGATTTTACACGGGGGTAAACCATGTCGATATGGGAAACGCCTCTTTCCCATCCGCGCCATTCCCCCCATTTCTCGGTTCTGGAGGTGATACCCCATTCTTTGTATTTGCCCAGGGCCCAGTCGCCGGCCTGTTGCATCTGTGGAGAGCCGACCAGTCTGGGGCCTATGCCATCCATGAGTTCAAAAGCCAGCTTTTCAAGCTGGGAGTTTTCTTTTGCTTCCTGGGTGATTTTTTCGGCCATGGTTTGAGCAACCGCACCCTGTACGAAAAGGAAGAAGGCCAGAGATAATGATTTTGTAAATTTTTTCATGCTTTTTCCAAAGGTTTGTTCATGATACGTTTAAAGCTCCCAAGTTAAGGAATTGTAAGGAAATGTGACCTGTTTCCCGGACGTAAGCCCGGTTTTCAGAGACGAAATTTCAGGAGATATTTAGTAACCGTGAAACATTAGCATATTATCAAGATTTTTCTGTCATCAGGCAACGAACCGGGCTCCCCGTGCATCATTTATCAGGGCGGATTTGTTAACTTAGGGAAGGCAGCGAAAGCCCGGCAGCCTGCGTATTTACACAGGATTGCGATCCGGTTTTCGGAGCGGCAATGTTTCATGATCTGAACTGACTGAATGAGAAAATACTTCGTTTTTACCCTCACGGTATTCCTGCTGGCTTCAGCAGTTGCAGCGGCATTGGGTCAGAACAGAACGGTTGTTAAAGGAGTCATCAGGGATAAACTGACAAAAGAGCCTGTGCCTTTTGCTTCGGTGATGTTTGCCGGAAGCACGGTTGGTGTCAACAGCAGTTTTGACGGGGAGTATCTGCTGAGCACTGCGGATCCCGGGCTTACCCGGCTGAAGGTTTCCTTTATAGGGTATAAGACCTTGTTACTGGATATAAGGCCGGGGGAGGAGCAGGTGCTCGATGTGGTGCTGGAGCAGGAGGCTAAGCAACTGGAAGAGGCTGTAGTAAAAGCCGGCCGGCTCAGGTATCGGAACAAGAATAATCCGGCTGTTGATCTGATCGAAAAAGTCATTGAGAACAAGACCCGCAATCAGCCGGAAAACTATGACTTTTATGAGTATGAAAAGTACGAGAAGATACAGTTTGCCCTCAGTAATGTAAGTGAGAAGTTCAGGAACCGGGCTGTGTTCCGCAACTTCAGATTTATTTTTGAGGATATGGATTCCACCCGGCTGAAGGATAAGCCGGTATTGCCCATGTACATTAAGGAAACCCTTTCTGATGTTTATTTCAGGAAAGCGCCCAAAAAGCAGAAGCAGGTGGTTAAGGCTGACAAGATGGTCAGTTTTGAAGGATATGTTGATAACAATGGTATTGATAATTATCTTAAAAACCTTTACCAGCATATTGATATCTATGAAAATGATATTACCATGCTGACGAATCAGTTTCTGAGTCCGATTGCCAAAAGCTCCCCATTGTTCTATAAGTTCTTTATCCTGGATACCACCATGCATGAAGATCAGAAACTCATTAATCTGGCCTTTATGCCACGGAATCCAAATGATTTTCTGTTTCAGGGAAACCTGTACATTACGCTTGACAGTGCTTATGCAGTAAAGAAGCTCGAGATGTCGGTGAACAGGAATATTAATCTGAACTGGGTAAGAGACCTGAAAATACGGCAGGAATTCAGCCGGGACGAAAACGGGCACTATGCTTTGCTGAAAGATGATTTTATGGCAGATTTCGGACTTGGAAAAGGGTCCATGGGTATTTATGGAGAGAAGACGGTATCGTACAGAGATGTGAAGATCAATGAGCCAAGGCAGCGGGTTTATTATGAAGGGCCTGATGTGGAGGTAAAACCCAACGCTTCATTACAGACAGACGACTACTGGAGTTCAGCCAGGCACGATTCTCTGTCTGTAACAGAACAGGGGGTATACACCAAAATTGACAGTGTCCAGCGCGTGCCCGCATTCAGGAGGGGAATGGATATTGCTACGTTGCTGCTGGTGAGTTTCAAGACCTTTGGTCCGGTTGAGATAGGGCCGGTCAATACCTTTTACAGTTTTAATCCGGTAGAGGGATTTCGTCTGAGGTTCGGAGGCAGAACCACTCCGCAGTTCAGTAAAAAGGTTGTGCTGGATGCCTACGGAGCGTATGGTTTTAAAGATCAGAAATGGAAATATAATGTGGGGGTGACGTACTCTTTTACCAGCAAGACCATCTATGATTTCCCTGTCAGATCGCTCAGGGTAGCTTATCAGAAAGATACCAAAATACCGGGACAGGACCTGCAGTTTGTGCAGGAAGATAACTTTCTTTTGTCATTTAAGAGAGGGGTGAATGATAAGTGGACGTATAATGATATGGTTCAGGTAGACTATCTGAATGAGTACAAGAATCATTTCTCTTTCGGGCTTGGTTATCGCCACTGGACACAATACCCGGCGGGGGCTTTGCATTTCAACTTTGAAGGATATAATGATGTAACAGGCAAAATAGGACACCTGACAACTTCAGAGTTTAATCTGAACCTGCGCTGGGCACCGAAGGAAACTTTTTATCAGAGCAAACTTTACCGTACGCCTATCTATAATAAGTATCCCATTTTTACTTTTCGTTATGCTATGGGCGTGAAAGGCATGTTTAGCGGAGATTACGGTTATCATAGCTTCAACTTTACTGCTTTTAAGAGATTTTACCTTTCTCAGGCGGGCTATACCAATGTATTGCTTGAAGGAGGGCAATTGCTGGGCAATGTGCCGTTCCCGTTGCTCAATATTCACAGAGCCAACCAGTCCTACGACTTTCAGTTCCGATCCTACAACCTCATGAACTTTCTGGAATTTGTAAGTGACCGGTATGCCGCGGTAAATGTGGACCATTTCTTCAATGGTTTCTTTTTTAATAAGATTCCTCTGATGAAAAAACTGAAATGGAGAGAGGTTGCTACGTTTAAGCTATTGTATGGTGATCTCAGGAGAGAAAACAATCCTTTATATAATGAGGGTATTCTTGAGTTTCCGACTTCTGCTGACGGCACGCCGATAACCCATACGCTGGAGAGCAAGCCTTATATGGAGGGCAGTATCGGGGTGGCCAACGTTTTTAAGTTTCTCAGGGTTGACCTCGTCAAACGCTTCAACTATCTGACCCATCCGGGAGTGTCCGGATTAGGTGTGAGGGTCAGCTTCAAGTTCGATTTCTGAGAGGGCGGAGACATCAGGTTATGTGGTTTACTGTTTGATATCTAAAAACAGTTTCTTCCATTCGGGTCTGTTGAAATTCTTTGCAAGTAAATCCTCACGATAAATGCCCTTTTATTTTTTGTTTGTCCATGCCTACACGGACCTATAAATAAGCTATTTTCATTTGAATAATGTATATGTCCGGGCTTTAAGGCCGACATCCCTTATGAGTTGTGAAGCAAAGGAATAATTTACTCATGACTGATTTTAGCTTGTCAATACTCCTGAATTACAAGAGTCAGGTAAAGTATATTAAGTCTTTAATTGCAAAAAGGGATGAAATTCGGGTAATAATGCAAATGAAGACTTAATCTGAGCTTAAAAATAACCAATCGGGAGACTTGGTTCTGACAAAACAAAAATGTAAGTTTGTAATTGCATAAGGGGTTGAAATTAAGCCCATATCGCAATCAATTACTAAAATAATGGCAGAGCAATACAAATATCTGGATTCCTTTATTGATGAACAACGGGCAAACGGGAAGTATAGTTTTACTACCGAAGGATTGCATAGCCGATTGGGAGTATCTGAAAATGCGCTGAAGAAAACATTGCAACGACTCAAAAATCAGGAATCGGTAGTAATGATTCGCAGAGGGTTTTATGTCATTGTTCCACCTGAATACAGAGCTAAAGGTATTATTCCTACTGGTTTGTATGTAAATGATCTGATGAAGTTTTTAAACCGGGACTATTATGTTGGTTTATTAAACGCAGCAGCCTATCACGGAGCTGCCCATCAGCAACCTCAAAGCTATTCAATCATTACTGAAGGGATAGCTTTGAGACCGATTAAAAATGACCTGGCAGGTATTCATTTTTACATCAAGAAATCCTGGAATAAAAAGGATATCGTAAAGAAAAAAGTGGATACCGGCTATATCCATATTTCATCACCGGAATTAACCGCTTTGGACTTGGTCAGTTATTATAATCAGGTAGGTGGATTTAACCGGGTGGCTACTGTAATTGAAGAATTGAGAGAGATGATCCAACCCGAAAAGCTGGTAGAAACTGCAAGGCAATATGATGAGATATCGGTAGTTCAACGTTTGGGATATGTATTGGAAACTGTGTTGGATGAAAACGAATTAAGTAATGCACTTTACACTTACCTCGAATCCATTGGACATTATCCGGTTTTGTTACGACCACAAAAAAACAAACCCGAAAATATGATAACCGGCAACAAGTGGAAAATTGTGCCTAATGTAGCAATAGAAGCAGACATATGATACCAAAGTCATACATCACAGCGTGGCGAAAGCAGGCACCCTGGCAGGAAAACTATCAGGTAGAACAGGATTTGATCATACAGCGGACTTTGATTGCTTTATTCAGTGATGATTTTATCAAAGAACGTTTAGCATTTCGTGGAGGAACAGCCTTGCATAAATTATTCTTAGCTCCGGCAGCGAGGTATTCCGAGGACATTGATTTAGTACAGGTACAAGCAGAACCATTTGGAGCGATTATAGACAGGGTTCGGGAACAGCTTTCCTTTTTAGGTAAACCTAAAATTAAACAGAAAGAACATAACAATACCATTGTGTACAGTATACTTTCCGAAGATGATGTCCTATAAAACTAAAAATAGAGGTCAATACCAGAGAACATTTTTCGGTGTATGGCTTACAGGATATTCCGGTAAAATTAGATTCCGAATGGGATAGCGGAGAAGCTTTGGTTCCGACCTATAGTTTGGATGAATTATTGGCCACCAAGCTACGTGCTTTATACCAAAGAAAGAAAGGGTGTGACTTATTCGATTTGTGGTATGCGTTGACTCAAGCAGATGTCAATGTGGATAAGGTCATAAAAGCGTTCAAACACTATATGAGCGAGGAAGGAAATGCTGTTACTCAGAAGGAATTCCTCGAAAATATGAAAAAGAAAATTGAAGATGCTGATTTCACAGGGGAAATGAACGGGTTATTAAGAAGCGGAATTGCATACGATATTAATGAAGCATACGGATTGGTAAAAAAGGAAATTTTAGAAAGATATAAGGAGGTTATGTTATCTTTTTAATTTTTCTTCTTTCGTAAGAGTCTCGGGCTGTTTAGGTTGATTATTTTTTCCGTGTCCCAAACACGTCGATAAGGACTGTGCCTTGAATCCTCCAACAAGGTGTTCGGCTTTTGTACCACCAAGTTCACCCTATATACATTTCCATCTGCAGTCGTGATTCTTCAAGATCCAGTTCTTTTTCAATTTTACGGAGAATTTCTCCGCTGGCTTTCCCGGTTTTGTGGAGGTCCTCAAGTACGGTTCTTTCCACATTAATGAGTTCAATCTGCAATTGAGAGAATTCGTTGAATACATTTGAAGCAAGCGTTTGCCCTTTCCCGAAGTAGTTGGACGGAAGATCCGTTTTCTGAAGCCGGTTGTATTTTACCTCGTATTTGCTTTTGATATTGTCAAGCAATTCATCACTGACAAGACCAAGGTTGGACTCGATGTGGGTGATGGTGTGATTGACCACGTGACTACGTATCTCATATTCTTCAGCAGCAATGGAATGCGCTTCGAGTCCCATTTTGCGAATGATCCAGGGCAAAGTAAGCCCAAGCAGCACCAGCGTGGACAGGATCACGCAGAAGGTGATGTAAATCACCAGGTTGCGGTACGGAAATGCCCGGCCGCTTTCCAGCGTGAGGGGGATGGCCAGCGCCGCTGCCATGGAGACAACCCCGCGCATACCGGCCCATCCGAATACCACCATGTTCCTGGCATCGAAATGTTCGTTTTTCCTGATCCTGGGGCTCAGCCACCGGGGGATCATGGTAGCCGGGAATACCCACAAAAAGCGGATCAGTATCACGACGAGGCTGATGACGATACCATAAATGGCCAGGTCAGTTACCGAATAAAGTACTATCCCGTTCACAATGCTTCTGAGCTGTAGGCCGATGAGGATAAAGATAAGGCTGTTCAGAATGTAGATGACGACATCCCAGACGGCATACGTCATGATACGGCTCTGGTGGCTGAACAATTCAGCGGAACGAAAAGAAAGATAAAGGCCGGTAGTAACTACCGCCAGTACACCGGATACGTGAAAATGTTCGGCAAGAAGATAGCTTGCAAAGGGTGTCAGGAAAGTCAGGGTTACCTCGATGATAGGATCACAGATAAACTTTTTATGAACCAGGTACATAAGGTAAGCAATGCCCAGGCCTATACCGATGCCGGCAGCAGAGATCACCAGGAAGTTCAATCCCGCTTCCCACAATACAAAATTACCCGCGAGCGCAGCGGTAAGGGCATATTTATAGGCCACAAGCCCGCTGGCATCATTGACAAGACTTTCACCTTCCAGAATAGTAATGATTCTCGGATGAAGCCCCAGCCCTTTTGTAACGGAGGTGGCGGCAACAGCATCAGGAGGCGAGACGATGGCCCCGATCAGGAAGGCCGTCGGCCAGCTGATTCCGTGAATAAGCGAATGCGCCACCACTGCCACCAGTATGGTGGTAAAAAATACCAGTCCTATGGCTGCCAGAGAAATGGGGCGTATTGCGGCCTTGAAGTCATGCCAGCTGGTATTCCATGCCGCGCTGTACAGAAGGGGTGGAAGAAATATAATAAAGACGATGTCAGGACTGAGAGATATAACCGGCAGGCCGGGAATAAGGCTGATAACGACTCCGCACAAAACCAGAGCGATCGGAAAGGGGAATTTGTATTTATTACTCAGCACTCCGAGAAAAGTAATGCCGAATAAAAGCATGATAATAATAGTAATATTCTCCACTGTAAGGGGTGATTCGCAGTAATGCTGATTTAGGAATATAAAGCAAGTAACAAAAGAATCTGTTTCGAGATTCCATTTTAAAGGAAAGGAGTTAAGAGCAAGACGTTTTTTTTATTTACTGAGGAACAGAAACCCTTGAATATGCTGTTTAGCAAGCATAGCCCCGGCAGCCGGAAGTTTGAAAATGAAACAGTGATCAACTTAATAAACATTACATTTTTATGGAATACAGACAATTGGGATCAGGGTTCAGAGTGCCTGTCCTGAGTTTCGGAACCGCTACTTTTGGTGGAGGAAACGAGTTTTTCAAGGCCTGGGGAGCCACACAGGTGGAAGAAGCCAAAAGACTGGTAGACATTTGTCTGGAGGCCGGGATCAACCTCTTTGATACTGCCAATGTGTATTCTGCAGGTATTTCAGAAGAAATACTGGGGAAAGCCGTGGCCGGCCGCAGAGGTCAGGTGCTTATTTCTACCAAGGCTACCTTTCCCATGAGCGACGAAACGAACGATTTCGGGTCATCCAGGTTTACTCTTGTAAAGTCGGCAGAAGACAGCCTTCGGCGACTTGGCACAGACCATATTGATATTTATCATATGCACGGGTTTGATGCCAACACTCCTGTAGAAGAAACCTTGAGAGCGCTGGATGATCTTGTAAGAAGCGGTAAGATAAGATATATCGCCTGCTCTAATTTTTCGGGATGGCATCTGATGAAGTCCTTGTCGGTCTCTGAACGTTACGGCTGGGCCAGGTACATTGCTCACCAGGCCTATTATTCTCTGATCAACAGGGAGTTTGAATGGGAGCTGATGCCGCTGGGTATAGATCAGCACGTGGGTACGATCGTATGGAGTCCTTTGTCTGCCGGCAGACTGGGGGGGCGGTATAAGCGTAATCAGGCCGCACCTGAAGGCAGCCGTATTGCCCAGGGAGGAAGCCCTGTGCCGGGTGCAGTGGTGTCTGACGAAGTATTTTATAATGTGCTGGATACGCTGGACGAAATAGCGGCAGAAACCGGCAAGAGCGTGGCACAGGTGTCACTGAACTGGCTTTTACAGCGACCTACGGTAACCAATATCATTGTGGGAGCCAGAAATGAGGCACAGCTGAAAGAAAACCTGGGTGCCGTGGGATGGAATCTGAGTGTTGAGCAGGTGAAGCGACTGGACGCCGCAAGTGAGGTGCCGCCTATATATCCTTACTGGCATCAGAGGCAGTTTCCGATGCTGAATGCTGCTCCTGAATTGTACTGAATGATCTGGATGCCGGTTAAGCCGGCATTTTTTTTATTCAGATATTCAGGAAAGCTCTTTATTTTTGTTGAAAAGGGAAAGAATCTGTACGATGAAAAAAAAGGTTTTTATTACCAGGGCTATTTTTGAAAGCGGGTTGCAAAGGCTGGACCGGGAAGGCATCGGCTATACCCAATGGACAGAAAAGCGGGAGCTGACGCGTGAGGAGCTTATTGCTTTCAGTCTGCAGCATGACGGTCTTATTTTTCTTGGAAGTAATCGTCTTGACAAGGAGTTTCTGAATACCTGCAGGCATCTTGAAGTGATTTCCCTGCATTCGGCAGGATACGATAAGGTAGATGTGGAAGAAGCCACACGCCTGAAGATACCTGTGGGTAATACACCGGGGGTTTTAAGTCAGGCAACGGCCGACACGGCTTTCCTGCTGATGCTGGCTACTTCGCGTAAAGCGTTTCATATGCATAAGAGCATTGCCAGAGGTGAGTGGGGATTTTCAGACCCCATGGCTGATCTTGGTATGGATCTGTATGGAAAGACATTGGGGGTATTCGGGCTGGGAAAAATCGGGTTTGAAATGGCAAGGCTCTGCAAGGCCGCTTTTGGAATGGATATCATTTACCACAACCGGAGTACCAATGCTGAGGCTGAAGAAAAGCTGAATGCCAGGAAAGTAGGTTTTGAAGAGTTGCTGATGGAAAGTGATGTACTCAGTGTTCATACCGGACTGTCGGAGGAAACGAAAGGGGTATTTAACCTCCAGGCTTTTTTGAAAATGAAGCCTTCTGCTATCTTTATCAATACCGCCCGTGGAGGGATACATGAAGAAGGGGATCTTACTCAGGCATTAACAGAAGGGATGATATGGGGGGCGGGTCTCGATGTAACCCATCCCGAGCCTATGAGGCCCGATAACCCTTTGCTTGACCTGCCGAACGTCTGTGTGTTGCCTCATATCGGGTCTGCCACCAGGGAGACGAGGGAAGCGATGACAAGACTTGCTGTGGAAAATCTTATTGCGGGATTCAAAGGCGAGCCCCTGCCGAATTGGGTAAATCCTTTCTGATTTTTTTAATTATTAACAGATAAACATGCTGAAGAGACTCCATCATCTGGCCATCATCTGCTCGGATTACGAGCGTTCGAAGAAATTCTATACTGAAGTGCTTGGATTTGAGGTTTTACAGGAGGTTTACCGTGAAGCCCGGCAATCCTATAAGCTCGATCTGGCATTGAACGGGGAGTATCTGATTGAATTATTTTCTTTCCCTGATCCGCCCGCCAGGGTTTCGCGGCCTGAAGCCTGCGGGCTCCGGCATATCGCGTTTGAAGTGGAAGATGTGGAAGCCGCAAAGCTGGCAGTCGAAAAGAAGGGGATAGCCTGCGAAGCGGTAAGAACAGATGAATTCACCGGCAGGAAGTTTACTTTTTTTGAAGATCCTGATCATCTTCCGATAGAGTTTTACGAAAGCTGAAATCTTTCTGAGGCAGTTGGCTGCCCGTATTCTTACTCTGTTATTGAAAGGAGGAATGGTCTTAAAGTGTTTTACACAGGTTGTTAAGTTTGAAAAATATACCCGGACATGGCTTTTTATGACTTGAGCAAGGAGGACAGGGCTGCAGCGATGAGCACTATCCAGAGAGAGATGGAGACGGAGCTGAAACAGGGAGGCTTTTCCGCTTGTCACTCATACGCTGCGGATGAAGACACCTACATCCGTAAAGCAGTCTATTTATCAGCAGGCAGAATCTATATTGCCAACCCGGATCTGAGAGAGACACTGGTGGCCGCTTTACAAATATGGCTGGAAGATGTCGGGCCTAAAGTCAGGCAAACGGCGGTCAACAGCGCAGGAGAAATCGCCAAAAACGATTTTGAAAAGGTAAGGTATTTTTTTGATGCCGGCCTGAAAGACCCTCATCATTCGGTGAGGAATGCCGTCATAGGTTCTGTAAAGAAAGCAGGAGAAGTAAATCCAGGTCCGCTTTTGGATTGGGCAAAAGGCTATCTTAAGCATGAAGATCCGGAGATTCGCCGGGAGATCTGTCATGGCATCGAACTGAGAGGGCGAAAACATCCGGGAGATATTCTGCCTTTGCTGAAGGTACTGGAATGGGATAAGAAGGCCAGGGTTTATAAAACGCTGGTGCATGTGATCGGGCAGATCTCCTATAAGAAAGGCTGTCTGGAGAAAGTAATTGAGCATCTTAAACAATGGGAAAATAAAAAGCTCGTGGAAGCGGCTTTGGAAGAAATCATTGATGTGCATGACCGATACCGGAATTTTGCTTTTTATTCACAGGAAGATGCAGGGAGGTATATTGAGGAACACTGGTAAAAGAGGATGAAATGGAAAACAGCATAAAAATAAAACACTGGGTTTATAAGGGAGATACCCGTTTTTTTGGTCCGGGCAGAGTCACGCTCCTTGAAAACATCAAGGCTACAGGGTCAATTGTGAAAGCTGCCAAAGTTATGGGGATGTCGTATAAAAAAGCCTGGGGTATGGTAGACGCTCTGAATACACTGGGTCGTATGCCGTTTGTGGTTACCCAAAAAGGTGGTCAGCAGGGTGGCGGTGCTGAGGTAACTGAAGCCGGCATGGCTGCCATTAAGGCCTACAGAAAGCTGGAGCTGCGTCTTTTGCAAATGGCTGAAGCTGAAAAAGAGTTGCTGGAGCTGATGTAATTCTTCTTCAGGAAGAATGTTTATCCGGAGGTTCGTTATATCTTTGTGGATATATCGATTGGGCGGGATCATCAGTTGTCATGATAAAAGCAACAGTAAATAAACGGGTTTTGAGAGCCTTCTTATGTGGTGCTCTGCTGCTTTTTGGATTGAGCAGTCTGGTGGCCCTTCAAACCAGACCGTATCAATTCAGTTATCCCGCCAATTTCGGAGGGCGATTCTTTATTCCTGAGGACAATCCTACAACGGAAGAGGGTGTTTATCTTGGCCGCTTATTGTTTTATGAAAAGCGCCTATCTGCGGACAATTCTCTCTCATGTGGCTCCTGTCATATTCAGAAACTGGCATTTACCGATGGTTTGCCTTTCAGTAAGGGAGTGGACGGAACGTTTACCTCCAGAAACGCTATGTCTCTGGCTAATCTGTTGTGGGTCCGCAATTTTTTCTGGGACGGAAGGGCGCCAGGGCTGGAAGCGCAGGCTACTTTTCCTATGACCGACCCCCATGAAATGGGCCAGCCGCTTTCTGTATCCGTTGAGAAACTCAAGGCTACGGCTTTATATCCTGAATTATTCAAAGCCGCTTTCGGTACTTCAGAAGTACAGGAATATCAGATAAGAAAGGCTCTGGCGCAGTTTGAAAGGTCGCTTATTTCAGCCGATTCGAAATATGATCATTATCTGGCGGGGAAATATATTCCTACTGCGTCAGAGCAGAGGGGGATGAAATTATTTGCCACTTCCCCTGATCCAGAAAGAGGTGTTCGTGGTGCTAACTGTGAGCACTGTCATGGCGGCCCCAAGACGTTCAAGGAATTGTTTCACAACAACGGACTGGACCTGATTTACCAGGATTCCGGAAGACAGTCTGTGACCGGACAAGCGGACGACCACGGCCGTTTCAGGGTTCCAACGTTGAGAAACATTGCTTTGACGGCTCCATATATGCATGACGGACGATTTGACACACTGGAAGAAGTGCTTGATCATTACAGCGACCATGTCAAGGACGGTCCGGCACTGAGCAGCTTTATCAGGGGTGTTTCCAATGTGAAGAGGGGCGGAAGTCTTGCCCTCAATGATGAAGAAAAGGCAGATATTATATCGTTTCTCCACATGCTTACAGATTCTTCTTTTATCAAAAATCCCCGGTTTTCAGATCCCGGAATAACAATCAGATAGTATATGAAACAGACTTTAATTCTCTTTATTTATTTTGTTTTTTCATTTTCCGGCGTTTCAGCTCAACAAAAACTTTCAGTGTCCGGAGAAGTAGCCACTCCCCTTGAACTGAGCAGGGATGACCTCGCGGCTTTTCCTGCATTGAAGCATGTTTACAAGGACAGGGAAGGCAGAGAGCATGAATTTAAGGGGGTTGCCCTCATCGACGTATTGCAAAAGGCAGGAGTCACTACCGGCGCGAAACTCCGGGGTGAAAACCTTACAAAACTCATTCTCGTTCAGGCGGGCGACGGATATGAGGTGATCTATTCACTGGCGGAAGTAGATCCTGAATTCAGTGCTTCTCAGGTACTTTTGGTCTATGAAAAAGACGGGGCTCCACTTCCGTCCGGAGAAGGGCCTTTCAGGCTGGTGGCTCCTCAGGATAAGAAACAGGCCCGCTGGATAAGGGAGGTGAGGACGATAAAAATTAAGTTTGCCGGAGAGTGATTAAGGCGTGAGTCTTAACCTTCTGGCTTTGTCGATGGCCTGGGTCCGGCTTTTCACATCCATCTTTACAAAAACATTGGAAGCATGGGTTTTGATGGTACTCAGAGAGAGGCAAAGCTGATCTGCGATTTCGTGATTGCTCATCCCTCTGGAAATCAGCTGGAGTACTTCCCATTCTCGGTTACTCAGGCTGAGTTTTGTCAGCTCCTGCTTATCAGGCTCAAAAGAGGCGGGAGGGGTTTCTTTTTCTATAACGACGGTTTCGGGACGGACCAACTGCCGAGCTACCCATATGCCCAGGCCTGTAAAGAAGATCGCAATCAGGCCGGCATAGATTTCAACGGAATGATCAATGATAAGAAATTTCCACTGTAGCCACTTGAGTCCGAAAAGCAACAGGAACAAACCAATGCCATAAAGGATCAAACTCCGGTTTCTGGTCAGGATTTCTTTCAGCATAAGTAAAGATGATCATAAAAAGCCAGGGAATATCGGCATTCCCTGGCTTACACTAGTGTTATACTTCTACGTAACTCCTGAAACTATTCAGGATAGCCTGCCAGCCCATTTCCTGCATGTCTACCGGATTAGAAGACTCTGCTTCAAACGACTCTGTAACGTGAGTTATCTGTCCTTCAGATTCAAAAACGACGTGAATTTTTCTGTGGTCATCCAGATGGCTGGAGATAGACTTCAGGGGCACAATTTCATCGTAAGTGCCGGAAAAGTCGAAGCCAAAGCTTCCGTCTCTGGCTTCCATACGATGACAGAATTTACCTCCGGGACGCAAATCATTGACAGAACGGGTGGTATGCCATTCGGGGGAGGCGGTATTCCACTTCAGAATGTCGTCCGGGTCATTCCATTTCTTCCATACGGTTTCAACGGGTGCATGGACGGTGGCTCTGATCGTAATAACAATGGGCTGATCCATACATTTTAAGGTTTCTCAGTACAGTTAAACATCCATTGTACTCCAAATTTGTCTGTACAACTGCCGTAATAGGCACCCCAGAAAGTATCCTGAAGCGGCATAGAAATCTGTCCTCCTTCAGAGAGGGCGGCAAATAAGGCATCTGTTTCCTCTCTGGTATCCGGTTCGAGGTTGATGTGGGCATTGTTACCCTTATTGATCTGAAAACCCATGGAAGCCGGGGCATCGGATCCCATCAGCATAAAGCCGGAAAGAATCGGGAGAGAGACATGAAGTATGAGGTTCTGATCTTTTTCAGAAAGCGGGGGAACCCCTTCCATCGGAGGCATCTGACCGAACCTGTTGAAACCGTCTTCGGCGAATTCACTTTTGAAAACTTCTTTGTAAAAGTTGAAAGCTTCTTCTGTCTGGTCAGTGAAGTTGAGATAAACGCTTACATTTGCCATAAGTTAAGATAAGTTTAAATGATTGAATAACAGCTTTTTGTGTCTCCTGTTTTTGCAGACGTTCAAATGTAAACAAAATTCCGGGCTTTCAGATAAATTGCTAAATGCGTTTGCATTTCAGAAAGCATGGTCCGGTCTTTTCTCTGTTTTACCGATCATTTATAGAGCAAATATTTTTTTCTCATTTCTTTGTAAGCTGACAATCCCGGTTCCCAGGAAGCCTGAATGTCTTTTACAGATGTGCCCGCAGTAATTTGTTTCCTGAAATCATATACCCCGGCCAGAATATCTATACTCAACATCTGGCTGCTCTGACTATTGTCAAAGAACTTCTCTTTGAAAGGATAAGCTTCGTACATGTCTTTCATCCACTGTATATTGATACGCCCGGACTTTACGAGCTTGCGGGTATCATAATATCTCAGATCAAGACCATAGCAGGTCTCATTCATGTGTAAGGGGGTTTCGCTCATACCGGGAATACTTACCGGCTTGAATGAAAATTCGAACTTCCCTTTTAACGCCGGCGCGCCCAGCACGGTGAACGGATGGTATGTACCCCGGCCCTGGCTAACGATGGTTCCTTCAAAAAGACATAGTGTGGGATACAAAAGGATGCTCTGCTGGGTATTGAGATTGGGTGACGGACTCACCGGGAGGGTGTATGGAGTGTCGTGTGTATAGTTTTTCACCGTAATGATCTTCAACTTACAGGTTAACTTACCCGGAATCCAGCCTTCGCCATTAATCATTTGGGCAAATTCTGCGATAGTCATCCCATGCGCAATCGGGATAGGAAACTTTCCGATACCGGATTGAAGCCTCATATCCAGAACAGGTCCGTCTACCAGATAGCCGTTGGGGTTGGGGCGATCAAGAATCAATAACTCCTTATTATTTTCAGCGCAGGCTTCCATCACATCCCGCAACACGTTTATATAAGTGTAAAACCGGCAGCCTACATCCTGTATGTCAAAGATCATCAGATCTACATCAGCAAGGTCTTCTGCCGAGGGCTTCCTCTTTTTACCATAAAGGGAAATAATGGAGATTCCGGTCGCCGGGTCTTTTTCGTCGGATACCTTGGCTCCGTTACTGGCATTACCCCTGAAACCATGTTCAGGGCCGAATACCTTTACAATCTTTATGCCGGAGGATAGCAGGCTGTCTACCAGATGGTTTTTGCCTATGATGGTGGTTCTGTTGGCAAGAATGCCTATCCTCTTGCCTTTCAGGTAGTCAAGATACTGCTCTGTCTGCTCAGCACCGGTAATAATTTCCTTCTTTGAAATCAAAGAATCTTCAAAACCTGATGTAAATGAAGCTCCCAGAAATGAAACAAAAAGCAAGGCGAAAAAGACTTTCATGAATCGAAGAGGTTAATAATGTTAGTGTATTTGAAAAGCAAGTTAATGCTTATTGATGAATAACGCTGAAACTTTGACACGGATTTAAAAATTGACAGATTCTTTAATGCTCTGAGCGCCTTATCTCTGCACTTTTTCAGAGGAGCGGATGTCCTGGCCCCAATGTCTCAATTTCCATATCGAAGGAATTCCGGCGATGGTGCTCTTTCTGATTCGCAATATATAACTCGACCCTGCGAAGCTGTGACTTTCTGACAGAAAAGGCTGCATATCCCGCCTGCCACTCAAAACGATCTTCTGAATGATGTTTGTTGGTCAGGTATGAAGACTTTCCTTTGATCTGCTTCATAATCTGCGCCAAAGTGCGGGTACGGCACATTCTGAAAAGGCAATGTACATGGTCTTCTACTCCATTGATGATTTTTAGCTGACAACCCATTATTCGGAGCTCTTCGGCGATAATACTGTAGATGGCTTTTTCCAGAGCGGGAGTAATGAGGGAGCGGCGTCTTTTGGTGGTCCATACGGCATGAACCCATACATGGGATACGGAATGTGGCATAATGTGTTGGATTTGTTTTAGTGGTGCTAAGGTAGTTTTTTTTCTGGATAGTAAGGGGGTTTTGGGATGCTCACGGAATGAATTCCGTGTGTGGAGTGTCTGGGAGATGTGGCATTTGGGTTGTCGCGGAATGAATTCCGCTTTGGAGGGTTTTGGGGTGTTTTTTGCTGTCTGGGGTGCTCACGGAATGAATTCCGTGTGTGGAGTGTCTGGGAGATGTGGCATTTGGGTTGTCGCGGAATAAATTCCGCTTTGGAGGGTTTTGGGGTGTTTTTTGCTGTCTGGGGTATTCACGGAATGAATTCCGTGTGTGAAGTGTCTGGGAGATGTGGCATCTGGGTTGTCGCGGAATAAATTCCGCTTTGGAGATTTTTTGTCTTTTGGCGGAATGAATTCCGCTGTGTGCGGGCTTAGCGGGAGATAAGAGCAGCAAGGGTATATCTGTTTTTTCTCCGAAAAAATGAAAGCAGCTCTTTTTGACCTTCGGTTGACCGGAATAGGTAAAAGAGCTGCCTTTGGAAATGTCAGATTGAAACCTGAGGAATTAAAACTTCATCTTCTGAATTCTGACCGCATTCAGGATGGCTATTAATGAAACCCCGACATCTGCAAATACGGCTTCCCACATGGTAGCCAGCCCACCTGCGCCAAGGAGAAGCACGATGCCTTTAACCACAAATGCTAAGGTGATATTCTGCCAGACAATCTTTTTGGTTTGTTTGCCAATGTTAATGGCCATGGGTATTTTAGAAGGCTTGTCATCCTGAATAACCACATCAGCTGTTTCTATGGTCGCATCACTGCCCAGGCCTCCCATGGCAATCCCTACGTCGCTCAGGGCTACTACGGGAGCATCATTTACTCCATCTCCCACAAAGGCTACGGTTTCATTGAGGGTCTTGATTTCTTTGACTTTGTTTACTTTGTCCTCGGGAAGTAAGTCGCCAAAAGCGTTGTCAATGCCCAGTTGTCCGGCGACATATTGGACGACGCTGTTTTTGTCTCCGCTGAGCATCGTGGCTTTTACATTCATGCTGTGCAGTGATCGGATGGTTTCCCGGGCGTCTTCCTTTATACTATCAGCAATGGTAATGTAACCGACAAATTTCTTATCATAGGCTATGGCGATCGTTGTGTACACAATCGCTGCAGGGTCAATGTCGTAGCTGATCCCGAATTTGTCCATCAGTCTGAAGTTGCCGGCCAGCAGTTCCTTTCCGCTGATGACTGCTTTCAATCCGTGTCCGGCAATTTCTTCCGCGGCTTCCAGCTTTATTGAGTTGTCGATAGCTCCTGCATACTCATGAATAGCTGTGGCTACAGGGTGTGTGCTGAGACTTTCAAGTGTATTCACCATGCTGAGTATCTCATCCTTATCAAAACCTGGATTGAACATAACATCCTGTACCTTAAAGACCCCCTCTGTCATTGTGCCGGTTTTGTCCATAACCACATTCCTGATGCCAGCAAGCGTGTCTAAAAAGTTACTGCCTTTAAACAAGATACCATTGCGGCTGGCTGCTCCGATGCCCCCAAAGTATCCTAAAGGGATAGAGATAACCAGAGCACAGGGGCAGGAAATGACGAGAAAAATTAAGGCCCGGTATAGCCAGTCGCTGAATACATAGTTTTCCGTAAAAAAGTAGGGGAGAAGGCAGATCCCGATTGCCAGGTATACGACGATGGGCGTATAGATTTTTGCAAATTTGCGGATAAATAGTTCCGTCGGTGCCTTTTGTGCGGTGGCATTTTGTACCAGCTCCAGTATTTTGCTCAGTTTACTGTCTTTATATGCTGCAGTGACTTTTACCTGCGCAACGGTGTTGAGATTGATCATTCCGGCAAGCACCGTTTCACCTTTGCTTTTTGTGTCCGGTTTGCTTTCACCCGTGAGTGCGGCAGTGTTGAATGAAGCATTGACGCTGATCAGTTCCCCATCGAGGCCCAGTTTTTCTCCCGGTTTTAGTTGAATGATATCGCCGATATTTGCTTTTTCAGCCTTGATCACCTTGGGCTGATTGTTTTCAAGGATGCTTACTTCATCAGGGCGTTGGTCCAGCAAAGCCTTGATGTTGCCCCTGGCTCTGGATACCGCCATGGTCTGAAATACTTCGCCTACAGCATAAAACAGCATTACGGCAACACCTTCGGGGTATTCTCCGATGGCAAATGCACCGATGGTAGCAATACTAATCAGGAAAAATTCTGAGAATACTTCTCCTTTCGTGATGCTCTTTACGGCATCTTTTATGACCGGAAGGCCTACAATCATATATGCCAGCAGGTACCAGGCGAGTCGTACTGTGCCGGTAAACCACGACTGGGTAAGCCAGTTGTCAAAAATAATGGCTGTGAGCAACAGCACCAGTGAGGCAATTGAAGGCAAAAACATTCTGAAGGTATTTCCCCCGGCGCTGCTGTGGTCGTGGCCGTCATGGTCGTGATCATGATCATGGCCGTCATTTTCATGATGGTGCTCTTTCAGAATATCTTTGGCTCCGGCCTGAGTATACACTTTTTCGGTCTGGGTGCAACAAAGTTGTTTGCCTTGTGCATCGTATTGGTGTTTGTGTTCCATTGTTATCGTATTTATCAATACAGCATCAAATGCTGTTACAAGTATTATATATAAAGGCTTCTTTCTGCATGCTGCGGATTTACAGGACAGGGGAATGGATGTAAATACGTCTTTACCTTCGTGGAGAACAGACCAACAAACTTACGGTCATTTCCGGAAAACAGGCTTACCTGTTGTGGAAGGAATAGGGAGAATAACCGGTTTTTTGTTTATCAGGACGTATTTTTCACCGTGATGCCATGTCAATCAAGGTCATGCTTTGATACTTCAAAAGTAACAAGATCCGCCCTGCAATGCTATTGCAAACTTTCTTCCAGGCAATGTTCACAAATTCCCTTGGCAAATAATCTTATTTCATCTATTCTGAAACGTTGTGAGGTCTGCCGGGGTAAGGTAAATTCTTCTTTACAAGTTGTCTTCCGGCAGATTTTACAATAAAAATGCAGATGCCAGTCCTTGTGCATTTCGTCGTTGCATCCGTCTGCACATAACCTGTATCTGGTAGTATTGCCTTCCTGAATACTGTGTACAATGCCTTTTTCCTCAAAGGTCTTCAGGGTACGGTAAATAGTTATTCTGTCTGCGTTGTGAAACTGCTGTTCTATTTCCGAAAGCGACAGGGCCGCGGTTTGTAAACTCAGGAAATCATAAACCAGAATCCGCATACTGGTAGGCCTCGTGTTTTTGCTGATCAGTTTTTTTTCTGTGGCAGTATTCATTTTGCAGTGGTTAATGTTCGTGTCCTCCTGTATTGCTCAGTTTGGCATTGATAAAAAAGGCCCCTTTGGTAACAATTCCGGCACTCGGTGGGATAGCCGTCACAGGGGTAATGGCGGTATAGCCCAGCTCAGAAACCCCTTTTGCTATTTCAATTTTTTTGAATTGCACATCGTCTTTCTGTTCCTTATTTTCATCTGCGTGATCGTGGTTTCCTTCAGAACTACGGTTGTTCTCAGGTTCTTTTGCTGTCCGGACAAAGATGTAAAATTTGCCATCCGCTTCTACGATGGCTTCATTGGGAACGGCGGGGGTAACTGCATTGTTCACACTGATCATCCCGGTAATGTTCATGCCATCTATCAATCCTGTTTTATTTCCGGTGACAGTGCAGTGTACTGCCACTGTTTTACTTTCATTTTCAAAGGATGAACCTATATTGAAGACCTTGGCGGTATAGGTAGTGACAGGGTTGTTCGTAAGGGTAAAGTTGACGATCTGTCCTATTCTTATATAAGGCAGATCCCGTTCAAAAACCTGGAGGTCAAGGTGCAGCAGGCTGTTGTCTACAATTTCAACCACTGGAGAAGAAACATCGGTATAGCTGCCTATTTTAGCAAACTCATTACTGACTGTTCCGCTGAGGGGGCTTGTAACCGTCAGTGCCGACCGGAGGTTGGTAACATTCACGTCAGAGGGGTTGATGCCCATCAGCTGTATCTGTTTTTGCAGCGAGGCCTTTCTGGCGCGCAGCGTGTTCAGCTCTGCTGTGGCGGTCTGTAAATTTTTCAAAGCACCTGCGTTGCCTGCATTGAGCTCTCTTTGCCTTTGCATCTCCTGCTCTGCGAGGCTTATCCGGCTGTCAATCGTCAGAAATTCTTCCTGTAACTGGATAAACTGCGGGTTTTCGATGGTGGCAATGACCTGTCCTTTGCGCACATAATCTCCCATCTGCACTTTCAGGGTTTTGATTACACCGCCATAGAGCGAAGTGGCATTCGCCTTATTGTTATTCGGAACCCGCAGTGCGCCATTGGCCTTAATGGTGGCAGTGAGATTTTTGTTTTCGATGGTGCCGATGGTAATGCCTACCGTTCTGATCTGTTCCGCAGTGAGAGAGGTAACCGTGGCCGGGGCTTCTTCTCCGTGATCTTCTGTTTCAGTCCCCCCCGCTTTCTCTGTTTCTGTGCCGTGATTATGATCGTCTCCGTCTTTATGTTTTTCTCCGCAACTGATGATTAAAGTGGAGAGAACAACAGCATATAGTATTGTTAAAAGGGTTTTCATTGTCATCTTATTGATTATTGAGGTAATTGAACTGTATGGCCGACAGGTTAAACTGATTTAAAGCGTTCAGATAATTTTGCCGGATACTGATGGCCTGACTTAAGAATTGCCCGAGGTCAGCGAAACTGATTTCCCCGGCCCTGTAGCTTAACGTAGCGGCGCTGATGATCTCTTCTGCCTGCCTGAGTCCGGAGGTTTCATAGAACTTTAGCAGAGCGGTATTTTTCTCAATCTCCGTTATGGCCGATGCTTTATGGCTTTGCAGCAGTTGAGTTTGGTAGTCCAGTGTTTTCTCCTGAACTTCTTTTCTGGCGGCTGCCACCTTTAACCGGCTTTTATAGGCTGAAGACAAAGGGAAGGAAGCCGTGACGGAGAAACCGGTAAATGGATCACCGGCACCCCAGACGCGCTGACTGAAAAACCTTCCGGAAAATTCCGGCTTGTTGGCGTTTCTCTGTACTTCAATGTTGGAGGCGGCTATGTTTACATTTTGCTCCTGGAGCGCCAGCATCGGGTGGTAATTGTTGTTCCGATAGGCGACATCCAGTTTCTCCAAGGGGGAGGAAACAGGCAACAGCCATACCTCCTGGTTCAACAGCATCATGAGTTGCTGCTGCTGTATAACCATTTCCCGCTTGTTCTGCTCCATGAAAGCCTGAAGTTCATGCAGTTTGGCTTCAGCGGCAACTTTGTCCAGTTTAGCGACGTCACCGGTTTTTACACGCACTTCGGTTGTTTTAAGCATCATCGTGTAAATACTGTCCAGGCGTACATAAAGAGATTGTTTATCCTGCAGGTACCAGAGCTGATAATAGGCAGTACGTACATCTCTCCTGATGGCGGCATTTAACACCTCCGCATTAAGTTCTGTATGTTTCAACTGCTCTTTCAGGTAATTTTTCCTGGCAGCATAGAGTCCGGGCCATGCAATGCTCTGAGAAACCCCTATTTTCAGAATACCGGCCCTGTCAGAAGGTCTAAGGTCTTCATTCTCAGTAAAGAAACCTGTTTTGGGTATTTCGCCACCGGTCTTTACTTCCAGCCCGGCGCTATGTATTTCGGCTTGATTGATGTCCAGTTGCCGGTTGCTCTTAAGGGCCGTTTCTATAGCATTTTCGACGCTTATCCTTTGCTGTGCCAGGGCAGACGACCATCCTCCTGAACCCAATAACACAATCATAGTGACGGTCTTCATTTTAAATTTCCCCCCGAAGTTTATTTTCAGATTGAAGATGATGTAAAGTAAAGGCAGTACAAACAGGGTCAGGAAGGTTGCAGAAATTAATCCCCCGATTACGACTGTCGCCAGAGGCTTCTGGACTTCCGCGCCTGCGCTTGTACTGATGGCCATCGGAAGGAAGCCCAGGGAAGCCACCATGGCTGTCATCAGCACGGGTCTGAGCCTTGTGTCGGTTCCTGTTTTTACTCGTTGAAATACATCACTGATACCCTCTTTTTCCAGCTGATTGAATGTGCCGATCAGTACGATGCCGTTGAGTACCGCTACACCAAACAAGGCGATAAACCCGATGCCGGCACTGATGCTGAAGGGCATCCCGCGAAGCATGAGGGCGAATACACCCCCTATGGCACTCATGGGGATGGCCGTAAAGATGAGGATTGCCTGCCCGAACGAGTGGAAAGTAAAATACAGCAATAAAAAAATAAGCAGCAGGGAAACCGGTACCGCAATCATAAGGCGGGTACTGGCTTTTTGAAGGTTTTCAAACTGGCCCCCATAGGTAAAGTAATATCCCGGAGGTAGTTTTACTTTTTCAGACAATTGCTGCTGTAAATCTTCAACCACACTCTGCACATCTCTTCCCGATACGTTAAATCCTATGACAATCCTTCGTTTACCGGCTTCGCGGCTGATCTGGGCAGGGCCGAGTTTATACTCTACCACTGCCACCTGTGACAACGGGATCTGATTACCTGTGCTTGTGGGGATCATCAGGTTGCTGACATCTTCTATACTGTTTCTATGGGCACTGTCAAGGCGGACCACAAGGTCAAAGCGCCTTTCATTTTCATACACCTGCCCTGTACTTTTTCCGGCAAAAGCAGTACTTACAACATTGTTCACATCTTCGATAGTTAAGCCGTAATTGGCTATCCGGGTCCTGTCGTATTCAATATTGATCTGGGGTAAGCCGCTTACCCTTTCTACCTGTGGCGAAGTAGCTCCCGGCACATTCTGAATTACCTCGCTCACTTCATTGGCATAGACCGCCAGCGTATCCATGTTTTCTCCGAAGATTTTAATGGCAACATCTTGCCTTATGCCTGTCATGAGCTCATTGAATCGCATCTGTATAGGTTGATTTTTTTCAAAGAAGACCCCTGGAATCACCTCCAGTTTTTCCATGATGTCGTCTGCAAGTTCATTGTAGCTTCTGCCCGATGTCCATTCTTTCTGAGGCTTAAGGACCACCATCAGGTCACTGGCTTCGGGAGGCATCGGGTCGGTCGGCACTTCTGCTGCTCCGGTTTTGCCCACTACCATTTTTACCTCTTCAAATTGCCGGATAATACGGGAGGCCTGCATGGAAGTTTCAATGCTCTGGTTCAGTGAACTCCCCTGCGGGAGGATACAGTGAAAGGCAAAGTCTCCCTCCTGCAACTGGGGTATAAATTCTCCCCCCATTTTGCTGAATAAAAACAAGGCAATAAAAAAGATGCTGACAGCAAGTCCGACAATGAGGTATCGGATCCGGATTGCTTTCTGAAGCAAGGGCTCATAGAGCCGCTGCAATTTATCCATCATCTTGTCACTGAATGTTTTTTGTGAGACAGGTTTTCTGGACAGAAAGAGTGCACACATCATCGGGATGTAGGTTAATGAGAGGATCAGAGCCCCGAAAATCGCAAAGCCTACTGTCTGTGCCATGGGGCGAAACATCTTCCCTTCAACACCGGCCAGTGTCAGGATGGGAATGTAGACGATCAGGATGATGATTTCTCCGAATGCAGCACTGGTGCGTATTTTAGAAGCGGAAAGGAATACTTCTTCATCCATTTCGCTTTGCGTAAGCTCTTTTACTGACTTTCTGAGACTGAGATGGTGCATGGTGGCTTCCACTACAATGACGGCTCCGTCTACGATCAACCCGAAATCAATGGCCCCGAGACTCATGAGGTTGGCACTTACGCCAAACACATTCATCATACCCAGGGCAAAAAGCATGGAAAGCGGAATCGCCGAGGCGACAATCAGCCCGGCGCGCAAATTTCCGAGAAACAGTACCAGAACGAATATCACAATCAAAGCACCTTCAATGAGGTTTTTTTCGACGGTACTGATGGCCCTGCCTACAAGATCGGTCCTGTCAAGGTAAGGCTCGATGGTGACATCTTCCGGTAACGACTTCTGAATGGTAGGTAGTTTTTCTTTGATGCGTTTTACCACCTCATTGCTGTTTTCTCCTTTCAGCATCATGACCACGCCTCCAACGGCATCTACTTCCCCGTTATATGTCAGTGCGCCGTAACGTACAGCGCTGCCAAACCGTACATCGGCCACATCACTTACATAAATGGGGACGACACCGGAATTTTTGACCACGATCTTTTTTACATCTGCAAGAGACGTCACCAGGCCTATACCCCGGATAAAATAAGCATTTGGTTTTTTATCAATGTAAGCCCCGCCCGTGTTCTGATTATTTTTCTGAAGTGCCGTGAAGAGGTCCGGAATGCTGACACCCATCGCCCGCAGTCTGTCCGGGTTGACAGCCACTTCATATTGTTTCAGCTCTCCTCCGAAACTGTTTACTTCTGCAATGCCCGGAGTGCCGTACAGCTGCCTGGCAACGATCCAGTCCTGCATGGTTCGCAGGTCCTTGGCATTGTACTTGTTTTCACTTCCTTTCCGGGGGTGTATGATATACTGGTAAACTTCGCCAAGTCCGGTACTTACAGGTGCCATTTCGGGTGTCCCCACACCGGAGGGGATTTTATCGGTAGCCTCTTTCAATCGTTCATTGATAAGCTGCCTGGCAAAATAGATGTTTACATTTTCTTCAAACACCACTGTGATCACAGACAGCCCGAACCGTGATATACTCCTGACCTCTTCGATCTTCGGAACGGTGGCTATACTTTGTTCAATGGGAAAAGTTACAAGCTGCTCGACTTCCTGACCGGCGAGTGTAGGGCAGGAGGTGAAGATCTGTACCTGGTTATTAGTAATATCAGGTACAGCATCGATGGGTAGTTTTGTGGCACTCCAGCCACCCCATACCATCAGCAGCAAAGTCATTAACCCTATAATGATTTTGTTACTGATGCTGAATTTTATAATTCGGTCTAACACAGTGTTGTCTATGGTTTTAACGCTTAAAAATAGTCGTATCTGTTCCTTCAAAGAGAAAGAGAAGGGTGTATCAGAGGCAAAGCAACAGGATATGATGCATATGCAACGTGCTCATCGTGCCGCTGTTTGTCAGCGTCCCGAGTGAGATACAAACCCGATAAAATGAAGCGTTAAACCCTCGGCGGCTGCCAGATGTTCCCGGTGTAGTCAGAGATGAACTGACCATCCCTCATCGGGCTTTTCCGGGCATGATGAAGTGTTACGGGGTTCTTGAATTCCGGTAATCTGAATATAAAAGAGGCAATGGAAACACTGCAGCAGGTGCACTGGCAGAAAGGAGAACATTTATCATCATTGTCGTGATCGTGGCTGTGTGGTGCTTCCTGAGATACGGGAGCAGATGTCCGGCAATCATTACTCGCGTCACTGCACGGCACTACAAAAAGTGCGGAGAGGTAGAATAACAATATGGTGGCTATGTATCTCATTGTGAATGCAAAAGTATGGATTTATTTAATGCAATAGAATTGCAATTTATGATTCTTTGGTATTGAGCTTAATGCTTTGGTTTTATTTTATCGGCTGACATGCGTTTAATCACCCGTTTTGCTGCGGAGGGAAGGCTTTTATGGCGGATCTGTTCAGATTCCCGTTGTCAGATTTCCGAAACATGAAGGCCTTGTCGACAATGAAAAACGGAAGTCACTATGACAGTAACTCCCGGAAGTTTTGCGGAAATAGCATAAAACTAACAAATCAACCTTTCTTCTGATTATCTGAAATTCTCCGGTTTGAAAAGAACCTGCCCGTCTTTTCTGATCTGCCAGGCAGTTACCGGGTTCATATGATAGCCTCCCATGTCAGTACCTCTGGCCTCCACCAGTTGCTGAAGCGTCGGCTGGGTATAACCTGTTTCATCCGTTACGCGGCTCAGTATCTCTGTCGTTTCTCCGTTCCAGTGCCACAGATAACGGAATCTGACATGCGCTTTATCCAGTACAGGCTCCTGAAGGCTGGCTTTGTGCCAGTTTTTACCGGCGTCAGTACTTACGTCCACCCAACTCACTTTACCTCTCCCTGACCAGGCAAGTCCCTGGATTTCTACCCAACCTTTTTCGATGTTCTGAGGGTAAGAAGGGTACGTAATGATAGACCGGGCATCCATGTCAAAACTGAACATCCGGATTTTGCCGTCTTTAATACCTTCAGTGTATTTTGAGGTCTCTTCCCGGGTCATGTAAGGTTGGTCAGACAATTCCAGTCTTCTCAGCCATTTGACATTGGTGTTGCCCTCCCAGCCGGGTAGAAAAAGGCGGACAGGGTAGCCTTGCTCAGGCCTCAGGGGTTCGCCATTCTGTGCATAAGCTACAATGGCATCGTCCCATCCCTTTCTGAGAGGAATACTCCGGGTCATAACCGCTGCGTCGCCGCCTTCTGCCAGAAACCATGTGGCAGAGGGCTTTACACCGGCTTCGTTAAACAGCGTGGATAGTTTTACGCCTGTCCACTCACTCTGACTGGTAAGCCCGCATATTTCCTGCGGGGTCAGTGTTTCTTTACCTGTTCTGAAGTTACCGGAACACTCCAGGAAAGCGATTCTTGATACGGAAGGAAAACGTTTAAGGTCTGCAAGTTTGAAAATCAGAGGCTTTTCAACCATCCCGTGAATCAGGAGCTCATGTTTTTCAGGGTCAATGGCCGGAACGCCGCCATGATGGCGCTCGAAATGAAGGTCTGAAGGCGTGATGATCCCGTAAAAATCCTGAAGCGGGGATCTGGATGAAATATCTGAGAATTTTTTGACCGATTTCACAAACGGCGACCTTGTGCCGACTTCTCCGGGCGGGGTGCCATATTTTTTGGTGGGGTCGTCGTCCGGAACCGGAATAGATTTCTGAATGACCTGCCCTTTAGCTGTCTGTGAGATTACCACAGCGGCTGCCCCGGCCAGCAGTTTTCTTCGGGATACCCTGTTCGAGGGGGTTTGTACGATTTTCAGTATTTTCTCCATATTATCTGATTTCAGGCCCTCCGGTTCTGTCGTCCGGTACGAATCGTTCTCTGGCAGGCATGATGATTCCGGGAAGACTCTTTTCGCTGATGACCGTTTTTTCGTCAATGATGCGGTTGGCAAAAAGCAGATAGGCTGTCAGGTGATACACTTCTTCATTGCTCAGGGAGCCGGGCTGATTAAAAGGCATGGCCCTGCGGATATAGTCAAAGACCGTAGTGGCATAAGGCCAGTAATTGCCTATTGTTTTTTCTCTTCGCCTGTTATCTGTTGCAGGGGAAGTTACCAGTGATCCGTTGACACCCCCGATGCCACCCGGTCCGTGGCAGGCCTGGCATTTGATCTCGAAGATAGCTTTTCCTTTTGAAGCTACGCCTGTGCCCTTCGGTAACCCTTTGCCGTCCGGGCGGATGTCAATATCCAGTTGATCTATTTCGCTTTGAGACGCCGGCCGGCCAAAGCCGAAATGCTTCGGGATACTGTCATTTATCACCCGGTTTACAGGCGACCATGATCCGGAGCTGCCCGAAGACAACATCCAGATCATGCCTGCAAAAAAAAGTATAGGGAACCTGCTCATGTTTAGTCATATTTTCCAGCTTCCAGGGTACTTCTTGACAGGGCATAGTTTTTAACATACCGGTCAAGTACCACATGGATGGAATCTTTCTTTTCATTAATGCCCGAAAGAAGCACCTTGTTTCCGTCGTCAAGAATGGTATATTTCAATATCATCCTGTTGCGTTTTGAAGGTCTGCTTTCTGATTTTATGCCTTTGGTGCGGCGTGCAGATCTGGCTATCGGTTCGATTTTAGGGTCTTCGGAGCCGATTACAGCGAGAGCCTCCTCCGGTATCCAGTTGTCTTTTTCTTTCTTGTCCCTGGTCCGGGGTGTTCCGGTCTCCTGCCCGCCGGCACCACGGGCACCGCCGTTACGGTTCCCTCTGAATTCCCGGTTTTCCTGATTCCGGACGCCGCGGTTTTTATCCTGCAGATATAATACCTGGTTGACGGTATCGGCTTCATAATAAAAGACCCGCTGGCCTCCCGCTACTCCGGTAAGTTCAAAGGTCCGGTTGATGTCTCTCATCGGTGCTCCGCCCCCGTTGGAAAGGTCGAGGTCTACCGGTTTGTTTACTTTGAACGTAAGGGTGGTCCATTTTTCAAAAGTAGCCTGTTGCCACCGGACAGAATCAACTGGAGAAAAGGGGATCACTTCATTGTTGATGCGGAATTCACTGACGAGGTAGTTGCCTCTCAGTGCCCTGATTCCTTTCTGAGCCGGTTGTTTATAAGGGTCGTAAAGGAAGTTGACTACCGCCAGGTAAAGAAAAACAGGTAGAAAAAGAACAATAGTTACGGTCTTCAGGGTAATCCGGGTGATTTTCTGCCATTGAAGACGGAATTCCGGGTAGTAGGTAAAGGGAATGGTGTAACGCTCAAGAATTAATAAGTTATACAGCCTGGGGACATATTCAGCCAGCAGAAAAGCAGAGAACAATACAAAGTAAGAGCTGTAAACATGTACGCCGCCATCATAGGCAAAATTGACATAAACGATATCTGCAAGTGCTCCGAACAGCAGCACAGAACCCCAGAAAGTGGTAGCCCTGAAAAAAAGCAAAGCTCCGGCAGCCACTTCTACAACACCTGTGAAGACTTCATACCAGGGAACAATGCCGATAGAAAGCCAGTATATCTTTTGGAGGGTCAGGTCTCCGAAACTGGTATTGAGGATCCCCCATGAAGGGTAAGGCAACTGGGTAGGGGTGAGCTTGGTAAAGCCAAAGCCGATGATGCCAATGCCTGCACGATATCTCACCACTACTTTGAGCCAGTAGTACAGCAGATTGTAGTTGTTTCTTTCCTTTTTAAGCAGGTATTCTATGCCTGTCCAGATAAGTCCGGCGACGATCGCAAAAATCAGGGTGATGATCCAGACCGCATAACCTTGCAACGGGGCTCCGAACAGCCGGTTCCCGAAAAAGTTCAGCCCTGATCCGAAACGGGCGATGTCATACAGATCCCTGTAATGAAGATGAAGCCAGTCAAAAGTTACAAGGTCTTTGTACCATTCCGCGCTGTTGGGCAGCGCCATGGCGATGAAAAATACAAATAAGATTCTGAAAAGAATTTTCTGGGTGGCAGTCCAGGTACTTCCACCTGTAATTACCGGGTTTTCTTCTCCTGGAAATGTATTTTCCGGGTCCTGTTTTTCGTTAAGTTCAGACATAATGGTTGATTTTAACAATGATATTATAATTTCAGCCCCCCTCTTCGTCCGGCTTTCTGAGCCTCCCAGATCAGGTATTTTTTGTCGGTTTTGTTCAATACCGCATAGACCGAGTCCTGTCCGGATGTGATACCTTTGAGGATCACAGACCCGTCTGGTTCCTTATGGACAGAAAGGCGCAACTGATCATTTCTGTAATTTGAGTTGCGGTTCTGCAGTACAAGTGAATGCCCCAGGCTGTCGGTGTCATAGCTGTAATAATGTCTTCCCTGAGATCCGGCCAGTTCATAAATCCGGTCCTCATTTTCAGGGAAAATTTCCTCTGTCGGTAAAGATTCGGTAAACACCGGCCTGGTGGATTGTATGCTGATGGTGTTCCACTTTTCAAACACCACATTTTGCCACCTGGAGGAGTCTGTTTTTGAATAAGGGAGGGTCTGGCCGTTCCATCTGAACTCGGTTACATTGTAGAATCCTTCAAATCCTTGAAACCCTGCCTTTTCCGGGAACTGATACCCCCCTTTCTGATAAGCATTATAGGTACTGAAACCATAAAGGACAACGAAAAAGAGGATAAATAAACCTTTGGCGGCCAGCCTGTAGGTTTTCCATTTACCCTGAAAAACCGGCTTGAATGTGTTGGGCGCTGCAGGAACTTCCAGGGATACAAGTTTGAAGAGTCTTAACGCATCAAAAGCGAAAAGATAAAGTGCCAGGGCCAGCAGGTAAAAGGCATAGACATATTCACCGCCTTCGTAGGCGACGTTGGAAATGGCCACGTTGCCTGTAAATGGGAGGATGATCAGCGTGGCAATGATGGCAGTTTTACGGTTCAGCAGCAGCAACCCGGCGATGATCTCCACCAGGCCCAGGAATGACTGGTAGCCGGGGACCACGCCGAGGCCGAGAGAAAAGAGTTTCCAGGCCGTAAAGTCTCCGTAAGCAGTATTCAGATTACTTATGGAAGGAAGCGGTGCCTGAAGGGGAAAAAACTTGAGGAAGCCATAAGCTATAATGCCCGCAGCAAGCCGGTATCTCACCAAAACTCTTATCCCGTAGCTGAGGCGGTCTTCATTCAAAGGTTTTTTATAAACTTTATCCCATAATAAGGTGCCTGCCAGAGCCCATAAGGCAATAATGATCCAGTTGATGAAACTGTCTGTTCCGGTAAAGGTCGGGCTGTATTTTGCCAGGTAGAAAAGGCCCTGATAATTCAGCCAGTCGAAGCTTAGTAAGTGTCTGAAAAATCTCAGATCGAGAGGTAAAACCTGAAGGAAAAAGTAGAGCAGAAAGAAACGGAAAATAAACTTTTCCGTTTCGCTCTTTTTTGTGGTTACAGGGAGTTGAATTGTCTGACTCATGTCAATATGAATAATTTAGGTTAATATCCGGGGTTTTGAACCAGCGCTTTGTCAATCAGCAATTCACCTGAAGGCAGGGGCAGAAGCAGCCTGTTAGGATCGGTGACACTGAAAACAGCGGCTGCCCGGCCTGTTCTTACAATGTCAAACCACCTGTGCGGTTCCAGTGCAAATTCAAGCCTTCTTTCGTTTTCAATGTCGAGCAGAACGGCTTCTTTGTCGGCCGCAGTACTGAGGCTGATGCCCGCTCTGCTGCGTACGGCGTTTAGGTCAGCAAGCCCTTCTGTAATTTTGTTTTGCTGTGTACGGGCTTCTCCCCTGATCAGATAAATCTCTGCGATCCTGATGACAAAGGTGGGGTCTGTGGCAGGGGTTCTGTAGTAAAGGTTTCCGTACCATCTGTTCTGATTATCCCGAGCCACCAGTGCGCTTCTTCCGCCGCCTTTGGCAGGGTCGTTCAGCAGGGCCACAAGGGCATCATTAGGTGCCCACTGCCTCGTACCTCCATTGGTTTGGGGCTGCCATTGTCCTCTATGGGAGTTAAGTTCATTGGCAGAATAGAAAATTTCAAATACAGATTCCTGAGTTCCCCTGGCGTCATTGGCGAAAAAAGCGCTGTAAGGTTTTACCAGCTGGTAGGAATTGTCGGTCAGCAGCCGGGTGGCATATTCTTCAGCTTTAGCCCACTCTGCCTGGTAGAGGTGATACCTTGCCCTGAGTCCCCACACCGTTTTTTGAGTAGCTCTGTAACGGTCAGTGGTGGCCGGAAGCAGGGGCTCTGCGGTTTCGAGATCTTTGAGTACCTGGGCATAAGTCTGGGCGGTTGTACTTCTGTTGATTCCCCTGTTTTCATTGGGATTAGAGGTAGGGGTTGTGATGATCGGAACACCACCCCAGGTTCGTGCTAGGTCAAAGTAGGCCAGGGCGCGGATAAAATAAGCTTCGCCTATAATCTGGTTTTTGAGGGCTTCGGTCAGTTGAGGGTCTGTCACCTGAGGGACTTTGACAATCACATTGTTAGCCCTGTTGATGGTACGATAAATGGCTGTCCAGGCACCTGAAATGGTCGCATTTTCTGCATTGACACGCTTGTTGATAAATTCCTGCACCTGCGATTGGGAACCTGTCCACTGGATATTATCACCCGAAAGGTATCCGATGGATTGGAAGGTGGTGCCGTAGTAGCTGCCGCTGCTCAGAGCAGAATACACGCCTCTCAATGCAGTTTCTGCCGAGGATTTATCAAAAATGGTCTGGGTGTCTGAAATGGACTCAAGCGGCTGAACATCCAGATAGCTTCCGCATGAGACTCCGGTAAAAAGCAATGCTGCTAATGATATATTTCTGATTATTTTCATAATTCTGATCTTTTTTGGGGTTAGAAAGTAATGCTGATACCAACCTGGTAACTTCTCGGCTGGGGAGGGGTGCCCAGGTCAATACCCTGTGCATTCTGACCGCTGCTGGCGCTGGACTCAGGGTCAAGACCGGTGTATTTGGTCAGCAAAAACAGGTTTGTTCCGTTTACATATATTTTCAGATGATCTGCTCCGAGCTTTGCAGCTGCTTCCCGCGGTAAATTGTAGGAGAGATTCAGGGCTCTCAGCCGCAGAAATGAACCGTCTTCCAGCCACCGGCTTCCACCATCGCGGTAGTTGTTGACATTTACACCGTCCGGCCTGGGTACGTCGGTAATGTCACCGGGTTTCTGCCAGCGGGCGTTGTTGCTGGCAAGAATGACCCTCGCTGCATCTCTGGCACCTCCGCCTTCCCCGAAGAATTTATTGTGATTGTAAACCTTGTTGCCGTACTGGAATGATAAAAAGGCCGCCAGCTCAAAGTTTTTATAGGTGAAGGTATTCGTAAAGCCACCGAAGAACTTCGGCCAGATGCTTCCCACAATCTGGCGGTCGGCTGTAGTGATCTGGCCGTCTTTGTTGACATCCTCGTAAACCACATTGCCGGTCTGTGAGTCAACATAAAGCTGTTTGTAAACCCAGAAAGAATACAGCGGAGTACCCTGTTGCAGAAGGATCAGGTCCCGGCTGCCATAGTTCAGAGGGTTTTCGAGCTTTTCAATGTTGTTTACATTTCTTGCCACATTGAAGGCACTGGTCCAGGTAAATCCTCCTTTTTCGATGTTGATGGTGTTAATGCCCAGTTCAAATCCTTTGTTGCTGATCTCGGCCGCATTGCTCCAGTAGTTGCCAAAACCTGTGGTAGAGGGTAGGGCAAGCTGCAGAAGTCCGTCGCGGGTGTATTTGTTGTAGTAGTTGAGGTCAAATGCGATGCGTCCGTCAAGCAGGCTGACATCCAGCCCCACATTAAACTGATTTGTCCTTTCCCATCTCAGATCGGGGTTGGCCAGCTGCTGCGGGGCGATGCCCGGATTCCCCTGGTACGGTGCTCCCCCCGTCCAGAGTCCGAGTGCTGCAAAATTGCCGATGCCATTCTGGTTTCCTACGATACCATAGCTGGTTCTGATCTTCAGATCGTTGATGAAAGTGTTGTCTTTGAGGAAATCCTCCTGCTTTATCCTCCAAGCAGCGCCTGCAGCCGGGAAATATCCCCACTTCCTGTCTTTACCAAACCGGGATGATCCGTCGGCACGAAGACTGACATCAAAAAGGTATTTTCCGTCAAAAGCATAATCGGCTTTGGCAAAGAAGGATGCCAGTGTACTTTTGCTCCAGCTCTGGGAACTGGTCGTGGTGGCCGCAGATGAAATGATTTTGAAGGAGTTATTGGCAAAGCCTCTTCCTTCGGCATACGTTCTGGTCTGGACATCGCTTTGAAGCGTGTTACCCACAATAAGACCCAGCGAATGCCTCGTGCCTATTCTTTTGCGGTAAGAAAGGGTCTGTTCATTCAGCAGGGTAGAAGCCTGGGTGACAGACGAGGTGGCCAGTCCGCCCTGAGCTCCGAGAAGAAGGAAAGTGTTCCAGTATTCTGATTCATTGTAATTATTGTAGTCTGCTCCCCAGCTGGTGCGCAGCTTTAGGTTAGGCAGCAGTTCTGCTTCCGCATACAGATTGCCGATGTATCTTAAGCTGTTGGAATTAACGTCATAGTTTTCCAGCAATAAAGTGAGATTGTCGAAGCCGGCTCTTCCGACGAGCACACCCTGTTCATTGTAAGGCGACAGGTAGGTGGGTGTATGAAGTGCTGCCTGCAGAAGACCGCCCTGGGGACCGTCGCCGGCTCTTGCCTGGTTACGATAGGTACGGGTGAAGGTATTACTGACTCCGATCTGTACCCTTTCGTTGATTTTCTGGTCCAGGTTAAGTTTAAAGCTGGCCCGGTTGAAGGTAATAGGTCTCAGGATAGATTCCTGGTCATTATACCCGCCACCGATGTAGTATTTGGTGGTCTTGGTTCCACCCGTCACTGAAAGGTCGTAATTCTGAAGATTGGCTGTTCTGAATGCCTCAGACAGCCTGTCATACGTTTGCTGCTCCTCTGGCAACCCTCTGCCACCTTCTGAAACGGGCCGGAAAGGCCTGTTGGCTTCTGTTCTGTTCAATGAAGGCGTGTCTTTGCCGGTATTGATCCACCACTCATTCACCAGCTGGGCATGTTCGGGGCCTGTGGTCAGTTCCCATAGTTTGACAGCTTTGGCCTGCCCGAAACTGGCGTTGAAATTGACTTTCGGCGCCTGATCAAAATTCCCTCTTTTGGTGGTGATCAGGATCACTCCGTTGGCACCCCTTGAACCGTACAGTGCTGTGGCTTCTGCATCTTTCAGTACTTCGATACTCTGGATGTCAGAGGGGTTGATGTCGGCAATCGGTGAGGTGGACTTCCCTCCGGTATTGATGGTCTGAAGACTGTTGCTGTTGATAAAAACGCCGTCTACCACATACAGTGGATCATTGTCGGCGTTGATTGATGTAGCCCCCCTGACTCTTACATTTACCGTTTCTCCCGGAACACCGGTGGGAGATGAAATCTGGACTCCGGATATCTTTCCCTGTAGCTGGGCATCAAAGCTCCCGACCGGAATGGAGCTGACTTCCGAAGGGTCTACTTTGGTTACCGAACCGATAAGATTCCGCTTTTCCTGCGTACCGTAGCCCACCACAACAATTTCATTCAGTTGTCTTGTATTGGGTGTCAGGGTAATGGATATGGTTTCGGTTGTAGCCTGAATCTCCCGGGTGTCATATCCGATATAGTTAATAATCAGAGTGTAAGGTAGTTTCTGGCCGGTTTTGAAGTAGAATTTCCCGTCAGCATTAGTGATAGCCCCATGCGTAGTACCTTTGATCTGGACAGACGCTCCGATGAGTGGTTCTCCGCTTTTAGCATCCCTTATTGTCCCCGAAAGTGTCGAATTGATGGTCGGCTGCGGACTCTGTGAAAACACGGACAGCGGTACGTATAAAAACACTGCCCAAAATGTTAGTAGAAAGTTTTTTTTCATTTACTTTGTATTGGTTAAATTAATAGACAGGCGGGTGTATTGCCTTGCAAAACACCTATCGTTCCCCAACGAGCCTTGTTTTTTGACCTGCCATTCCTGCTGCAACAGGGGTGGCTTTTTAATAATGCATAATTATGCTCTGTTTACTTCCATATTGATTTTGATTATACTTTTTCAGCTGATTCTTTGCCTGCTTTCCCGGGGTGGTTCTTTAGGGATCGGTCAGACATTCAGAAAGGATTATTACTCTATATAAATTATAGATTATATAGACAAAAGTAGGTTCTCTGATTTTCAATTGCAAGTATTTTTTTGTGAAATTTTGCTTCCGGATCGTTGGAAAGTTAAAAATAGGAAGATTTAAAGGTTTGCTGGAACTATCCCGGGTGCGTCGCCGTGTTTTGCAGATGCTACCGGTTTCTATGAAGTCTTGTTTGAGCAGGTTTGAAAACGGATAAGCCACGCATCGTCTCTTTTCTGCAATTCAGATATACGGAGAAATGCCGCGTAAACGGTTTCCTGAGGTTCGGGTATTGCCTGAGTATCCCTTAGTTGATTTGTGTATCGCTGTCTGTCAGGTACTTTCGTAGCTTTCTGCTACCCGGATGTAATACCCGTTGATGTCTGTAAAGGCAAATTCTTTCAGTCCGTAGTCATAAGTCTGCAGCGTACTTTCAATGTGAATTCCGCGGTCATGCCATTCCCGGTAAATTTCCTCGATGTGGGTTACAAACCACATCAGGTTAAGAGACCGGTCTGTGCTGTTGATCCTCGCAGTATGTTCAGGATCCTCTCCGAACAGCATCCTCAGTTCGTCACGGCGCAGGCCTCCGTCGGTATTTCCCCAGGTCCATTCATCATAGAATCCCAGTTGAGTCCGGTAATAATCCAGGGTCTCCTTCAGGTTTCTGACAGGAAGGTGAGGGGATGATCGGTGAAATTTCCTGTTCATGTTTCAGGCGTTTGATGTCGTTCAGAGAGGTTGTAATTTACCTATTTTTCTCTGTAAGAGCACTATTCCGATAAAAACAAGCGGGTGCTGCTGAATTTAATGGATATTTTTCTTGTCTATCTACTAGTAGGTAGGTAACTTTGCGGTGTTATGATGAATACAAGAGAACAAATACTGACTATAGCTGATGATATGATCCGTCTGAGGGGGTATAATGCTTTCAGTTTTCATGATATTGCCCATCAGGTTGGCATCAAGACGTCTTCTGTTCATTATCATTTCCCGACGAAAACAGATCTGGGGCTTGCGGTGATCAGGGATCATTCCGAAAAAATGGCTGCTATGAAAGAAGGTCTGTCAGGCAGGGATGCACTGAAACAACTGAAAGTCTTTTTCTCCATTTACACACACGCTCATCAGGAAAACAAGGTCTGTCTTGTGGCCTCGCTTACTACCGATCTGAATACGGTTGATGAGGCCTTACGCGAAGCGCTCAAAGGGTTTGCAACCGAGGTGCTGGGCTGGCTCACAGGAATACTGGAAAAAGGAAAGGAAGATGGCATCTTTCATTTTGAAGCGCTGGCGCGTACCAAAGCCCTCAGCATGGTTGCGGCCATTCTGGCGGCAGTAAAGTTGTCGAGACTTACCGGCCCGGAAGATTTTTTCCTGGTGCATGATCATCTTATTGAAGAAATTACCTGTAAAAAAATATGAATAAAGTTCTTGAATTTTTGAAGGGCCAGGTAGGCCGTGAAGCAAATGATTCGCCCTCTCCGCTGATGCGGTGGCTTAATCCTGTTATGCTTGCTGCTGAAGAAGGGCAGCTGAGTCTGGAATATACAGTGAGACCCGAAATGACCAATCCTGCGGGTACACTTCACGGAGGTATTACGGCAGCGATTATTGATGACGCGATAGGGGCTACCATGTTTTCTTACGGAGAGTCACACTTTTATACGACCATCAACAATGTGATCGATTATTTCGCTTCAGCCCGTGAAAATGACAGGGTAATTGCAGAAACGCAGATCATTAAAAAAGGCCGGCAGATTGTCAACGCCCAGTGCGTGGTATGGAATGCCGATAAGAGCAGAATGCTGGCGAGAGGTTATACTAACCTGATGAAAGTTGAACTGAGAAACGGATGAAGAGAGTAGTAGTAACCGGACTGGGAGCGGTAACTCCCATAGGTAATGATGTAGAGACCTTCTGGAGATCACTTCTGGATGGTGTAAGCGGGGCCGGGCCCATTACCCGCTTCGATGCTTCCGCTTTTAAAACAAGGTTTGCCTGTGAAGTAAAGCACTTTGACCCTTTGCAGGTGCTTGAGAAAGCCGAGATCAGAAAGTATGATCTGGTGACACAGTATGCGCTGGCTGCTGCAAAAGAAGCGCTTGAGCAGTCGGGTGCTGACCTGGCAAATCTGAACCGCGACAGGATCGGTGTGATCTGGGGAGCCGGAGACGGTGGTGTGTCAACTTTTGAAGAACAGCTGAAAGAGTTTCATTCCGGAGACGGTACTCCGCGGTTTAATCCCTTTTTCATTCCCAAGCGTATTGTCAATATTGCCTCTGGTGTTATTTCTATAAAATATGGACTCAGGGGTGTCAATTTTACTACGGCGGCGGCTTGCTCGGCCAGCAATACTTCTATTATTGAAGCTTTCAATTATATCCGGTGGGGTAAAGCTGATATGATCATTGCAGGAGGCGCTGAGGCTTCCATAACCCCGAGTTCAGTCGGCGGATTTAATGCTTCCAAAGCCTTGTCGACAAGAAACGATGACCCCGCAGCTGCTTCAAGGCCTTTTGATGTGCACAGAGACGGTTTTGTGCTGGGGGAGGGTGCAGGAGCCGTTATTCTTGAAAGTTATGATCACGCTGTAAAGAGAAACGCCACGATACTGGCGGAGGTCTACGGCGGCGGGCTGGCTGCCGATGCCTGGCATCTTACCGGTACCCATCCCGAGGGAGAAGGCGCAGAGTTGGGTATGCGTCTGGCTCTGGAGGAGGCTGGTGTTGATCCTGCTGAAATAGACTATGTGAATGCGCACGCCACATCGACACCTACCGGAGACATCAGCGAGTTGAAGGCTATGGCAAGGCTTTTCAGTTCCCGGACCTCCGTGAGCGCAACCAAATCCATGACCGGTCACCTGCTTGGTGCGGCGGGTGCTATAGAAGCTGTGGCTACGATTATGGCGGTCATAACAGACACGGTGCCGCCTACCATCAATACCATAGAACCGGAGCAGGGATTTTCTTCCGCTTTGGATATTGTGCTGGAAAAGCCCAGGGCCAGACCGATCAGGTATGCGATGAGCAACACCTTTGGCTTTGGAGGGCATATAGCGGCCTCTGTTTTTGGCAAGCCACTCTGAACGGACAAGATACTGAAATCCTGCATCCAGGTGCGCCTGGTGCAGGACCAGCCCTTTACTGAGGTTCCGCCAGCGATAAAAGCTTTGATGTCAGAACACTCACTTCATTCTCTGTTGACCTGTACATTCACAGGTGTTAATCCTGCTTCTTACCCTTTTCTGCTGCCTTCATCAGGTGGATTATCCTTTTTGGTAAAACCTATCAGACCAATCATTTCAGAGGATTGTTTTATTTTTAGTATTTATTGGTGAATAAATTGTACTTTTGTTTCGATTGTTGGGTTAAGTTCTCTTGGCGTTGATGGATATTTTAGTGTTTCGCCCGTTATTTCCTGTTTTCTGCTATCATCCTTCCGGCTATTTTCCACTGAAATTTTTCCCGTCGCTCCCCAATCCAGAGTTCGTTTAAATGAACGGTCCCGGTTTTGTTTACGGATAGATGTATCAGGCCATGAAGATTAACCACGATGGTTCTTCTGATAGGGAAACTGTTTTTCTTCACGAATATACGTTATTTTGAAATACATCTATACGATATTGCATTTTATGTATTCTGAGAGGTTTTTGTTCGTATATTAATTATATGTTCGCTGTGAATTTGTTTTATAGCGGAAATTGAATAAATTTGATAAATAAACCATTCAAATAACCTGTAAAACCCGCAGGCAGGATAGTTTACTCTATACGTTATAACACCCGATTGGCCCCTTGTCAGGACGATCATAATTGTATTTTAAAGTGATCTGGTCGTATACGAAATTTTTTGAGATCTTCGAATCAGTCGATGAGTCTCTGAAGAAAGGCAGAGTAATTCCTGCACTAATGCTGATTTATTCAAGCTTAACTAATTTCAGCTATTTAACCGAGTCCGACGAGCTGTCGGGAAAGGAGCAGTTTGAGCATTGGGTAAAGAAATGGATGCTTGAGCGCTATCCTTTGCCTTGTAATGAAGCTGAAATGTTCCTTTCAAGATGTCGTCTGCTCAACCTGCCTGAGGTGGCTGTTGTGGAAGACACCACCCGGAAGCCCCCGAGAGAAATTCTTTATACCTGGGGAAAAAAGGGGGCAGGGCAGGTTTCTGACGGACGTTCGCGCAATGTGGTGTATGTAAAAGTAGAAGACCTGCTGGAGGCCTACAGGAATGGGATGATTGATTGCATTGAACAGCTCGAAACCAACGAAAAACTGGCCCGGATTTTTAAGAAGAAAGCGAATAAACTCTTCAGTTCTATTAATTACTCCGCCTGACCGGTCTCAGGCCCCGGCATTTCCCCGGTCCGAAGGCTTTCCAGGCTCCCGGTGGACATTCTGCTGAGTTTCCGGTTCACTTTCCTTCTCATTTTTATGTGACCAAATTCACTTTTCAACGTCTTAAGAGTTATGTCGAAGGTTCTGTTCTTTGACAGATATCAGATTCGCTAACTTTTAATACGGAGAGGTATGGATTTTCCAAAGAAGGATTTCTGGGATAAGAGTACAAAGGCAGGGTTAAGAAATTTCAAAAAAAAAACAGGGAGATGGAAAACAGGAGTTCTGAGTGCCGTTTTTCCGATTTTCAAAAGAGACGAGGCTGAACTTTTCAATACACCCGCCGGGGGGACGGGACAACAGATCTTTAACCGCATAGGGCAGGGGCTTCATTGTTGCTATGTCATTCGCCGCAGGGCAGGATTCGAAGTTATTTCTTATGATCATCTCGGGAAATGGGGGCTGCAGCCTGAAGAGCTGCATGCCAGGGCTGTGGCTAATTTCAGAGAACTGATCATTACGGACCTGACCATTTATGGAGACAGCGATGGAATGATGTTTAAGATCGACGGAAATATGGAGGCCGGATTACTGCTGATTGACGAGATATGGGAGCAGATAGAAGAGCAGTTGGGTGAGCGGGTGATGGTAGCAGTGCCCAGCAGGGGAGTGATGATCGCATTAGGGGTATCCGGGAATGACCGGATAGGTGTTCTGGATAAACTGGTCAAGGAAATTTATCACGAGGGAGGGTATCCCTTGTCTGAGCAATGGTACGTACGGGAAAACAACGGATGGGAAGTGTACAATCCCCGGGTTTTGTAGACAGTATCAGAAACGCTGTTATAATTCGAAATAAAGACTATTGTTTCTTTAGCCGGCACTTCCAGACCAGCAGATCTTCTCTGGAACTGACCATTGTAAAGGCATTCTTCTTAAGTACCCTGATAGAGGCAAGATTCCGGCTGTTGGTTTCTGCAATAATGGATCTGAGTTCCTTTTGCTCCGACGCCCAGCGGATTGCCCCTGACAGGGCTTCGGTCATGTAGCCTTTGCCCTCAAAGCCTGACTCACTTCCATAGCCGATTTCTACCTGCCCCAGCTTATTGGGCTCTCCTTTAAAAAGAAAGCTGCAGACAAGAGACTTCTGCGCCCTTTCTACGGCAATCCACAAGGTATAATAAGGCATCCTGTCGGGACGGGCGGCCAGGTTAGGCAACAGCCCGTCAGTCACGGCTTCATACAGGTCGTAAGGTACGTTTCTGGGATGACAGAGAAGACCAAGTTCATTTTCCAGAACCTTGTTGTTATTAATGTATCTGACCAGTTGTTCGTAATTCAGAGGAAAAATATCAAGCCTGTCGGTTTGAATAAGCATGGTCTTGGTAATTTGAAAATGAGAATGCGAGGCGGAATTTCAGTATTCCGCCCCTGATAGGTCAATCCGCTGTCATCAGCTTACTGATGTATTTGACAGGAGCACTTCCAAAACTCAGGAATTTTTCGTGAAACGCCTTCAGGTCAAACTTGTCACCCTGCTGCTTTTTTATTTTTTCTCTCAGATCAATGATTTCTTTGTAACCCGTGTAATAGCTTGTAAGCTGTACACTTGATACACTTACCCGGCGCCATTTTCCATCGGCTTCGGCTTGTTGCTGAAAGGCCTCCCGTGTCAGTAAGCGGATGGCGCCTTCTTTAGGAAGGTTCTTAACGTGTACTTCATAATCAAGAATGGTATTGCAAACCGTCCGAAGGTTCCATTTGTACCACATAAGCCACATTTCAGGGGCGTTGTTTCCATACCCGTTTTCCAGCATCATCTGTTCGGTATATACGGCCCACCCTTCAACCGTGGCGCCGTTGCCGAGAATGGATTTGATCAGGCTGGGTGACTGGTTGGAGTAAACCAACTGTGCGTAATGGCCGGGTATGGCTTCATGAATATTGAGGATCTGAAGAATGTAGTCATTGTATTCTCTCAGGTAGCTTTCTGCTTTCTCTGCAGGCCATCCGGCCAGGCTGCCGACATTGTAATAAGTGTTACCCGATTTATCATACGGGCCGGGAGCATTGATAGAGGCGCCCGCTACACCACCCATATAGGCCGGTTCTTTTCTTACCACCAGCGGCTTGGATTCGTCGAGGTACAAAAGATTTTTTTCTTTCACAAACCTGGCCAGTTCAGGGATCTGTTTTTCTATGGCCGACTGGAATTCCTCAGGCTTTACATGCTTTACCGACAGGGTGTCAATCAGTCTGGCAATCAGGGTCAGGGAGTCAGCCGGTGGTGTAGCTGCACCAAAATACTTTGGCCATAGCTGGCGGCCTATGCGGTACATTTCCTTATGCAGATAGGCCTTGCGGACCATTGCAGAATCATAGATCTGGGCTGCAGTATAGGCCGACTGAATAGAATACCTGAATTTTGTCTCATAAAGTTCGCCACCGAGTCTGAAGCTCCTTGGTGCGTCTGATTTCAGGTTTTTGAGCCATTCAATATACTTTTTTACGGCTCCGGCGGCATGGCCGGCAAGTACCTTGATTTCTTGTTTCTCGGATGGGCTGAGCCCCGATTTTTCCAGTGCGGCAGGGAGGTCGCTTTCAAAGATGGAAAGTCCGCCCTGGTTTTGTTCCATGGCCAGAATTCTCAGCTCCTCTGCCGGGTTGACAATGTTTTTCGTGGCAGCTTCATAATAGGCAGGAATACGCTTCAGCCGGCTGGCAACGGACCTCAGCCGGTGGTCAAGGCTGTCGTATTTTTCGTTGATCATGAACGCAATGAGTCCGCTGATATTATATCTTGAAGGGTCCCAGGTATATTGTTTCTTGGTTTCGGCTTCCCACTTTCTTGATTCCAGGAAGTCTGAGATCATGTAGTAGTCAGTCTGGTTGGAAGGATTTAGTTTTTCGGGATCAAACCCGCGAAGGGCATTCAGATGCTCTTTTACAAAAGACAGACCCGAAGATATACCGGCTTCATCACTGACGGTCAGCACACTGTCAAACCTGTGGTAACCTACCCGGGTGGCCCATTCCGGCTCCTGTTGCCAGAGGTTTTCAATAAATTGCGACGAAAAGCGCTGGAATGTGCTGTCAGATCCGGAAGCCTGGCCCGATTCCGAATGGCAGGCGGTCAGTAAAACAGGAATGCTTAGCAGAAGAAGAAGTTTTTTCATGGTTCTGAAATTAGATGTCTGAATGCTGCAATATTACGAAAATATACCATTTCAAGCGCCCGGGAAGGCAATATTCTGAATACTGTGTGTGATTTTTCAGAAATAAATAAATTGTAAATTTCTTTGATTGGTTTTAGTAATTATGGCTTCAGTGCAATTTTGGGTCACCCGGTATGTTTTTCGTCTTTTATTTTTGGCATTTTATCGATTATTATCTGTGCGGATGAACATAATTAAAAATGTGATTGTTTGATATGAATAAGTTTTATGTCTATGGAAGGCACCCTGGTCAGAAGACCTGCCCTGCAGGCTTCAGGTATGATGGCGGCGGAAAAACTGCCACATGAGCATTTTAATGTTTTTCAGAGGGGAGAGGCCTGTCGCCGGACAGCTTCCTACATTCGCCGTGATTTTTATAAAATAGGATTGGTGGTAGGCTCGGGCAGGCTGCATTATGCTGACCGCACCATAGAAATAGACCACCATGCTCTGGTATTTTATCATCCCCAGGTGCCTTATTCCTGGGAGGCCACTTCTGAGGCTCAGGGTGGCTATTTCTGTCTTTTCAAAGAGGCATTTCTGGGTACCTCAAAAGAAGGTCTGCAGGATTCTCCGCTTTTCAGGAAAGACGAAAATCCGGTTTTTTTTCTCGATGAAGAACAGTTTGTTTTTGCAGATACTATTTTCAGGAAGATGATGAGGGAGCTGGAGTCTGACTATTCCTTCAAATACGACCTGGTGAGGCACTATACCTATCTGCTTCTTCATGAAGCTATGAAAATGAAGCCCCTTCCTTCTTCAGGCAGGTACCTGAATGCCTCCACCCGCATTACGTTGCTGTTTTCAGAAATGCTGGAGAGGCAGTTTCCTGTCGATTCGGCAGAGCAGCCCCTGCTGCTGAAGACACCCCATGATTTTGCCGGAAAGCTTTCTGTGCATGTGAATCACCTGAACCGGGCCGTAAAAGAAGTCACAGGCAAGAGTACTTCCATACTGATCGCCGACAGGGTAGCTGCCGAGGCCAAAAAAATGCTGAAGTTTACAGAGAACAATGTTTCGGAAATTGCTTATGGTCTGGGTTTTGAGCATGCTTCCAACTTTAATACGTTTTTCAAGAAGCATACAGGATATACTCCGAAGGCTTTCAGATAGTATTGTTTGATTTTAGTAATTATTCGTTTGAATTGAATAATCGGTTTCCGTTTTAAAAATCAGAACTTTGCCATGTAGTTTCCGGATAGAAAGCCGGGACGATTACTACCATAACTGTTATGCCCTCTAAAAAATTATTTTTTGTACTTTTCTCTTTTGTTATGCTTCAGGGAAAAGTCGCATCAGCCCAGACGCTGAATCTTCAGCAGGCCTTGGGGAAATCGCTGGAAAATTACGGCAGCATCAAAGCCAAAGCCAATGTACTGAATGCTTCCAGAACCGGAACCGATCAGGTAGTTAAAGACTATCTTCCGAATGTGGTATTGTCTGCCCAGCAGAATTACGGAACCATCAACGGGCAGAACGGTCCCATGTATGGTCTGGGTGGGTTTGGTGTTGCTTCATCGGGTCTGCCGCTTCCTGAGCAGAACTGGACCTCTGCCTTCGGGTCGCTTTACCTGGTGAACGTCAACTGGGAGGTATTCAATTTCGGACGGAAGAGAGAAAGGCTGAGTCTGGCAAAAGCGGTAATTGCACGTGATTCCAGTGACCTGCAGCAGGAGAAATTCCAGCACCAGATCAAGGTTGCTTCGGCCTATCTGAATCTCCTGGCGGCGCAGAGAATCGTTATAGCCCAGGAGAAAAATCTGGAAAGGGCATTGGTTTTCAAAAACACCGTGGTAAGCCGTGCACTCAACGGGTTGGTGCCGGGTGTGGATTCTTCCCTTGCCGGCGCGGAGGTTTCCAACGCCCGTATCTCTCTTATTCGTGCCAGAGACCTTGAACAGGACCAGACCAACCGTCTTGCGGTTCTGATGGGTGTTAAGCATGAGGCGTTTGCGCTCGACACCTTTTTCGTTGTAACAAAACCCAGATTCATTAAGTCAGGCTCAGAAGGAGGGTTGCATCCCCTGCTTGATTTTTACAGAAGCAGGATAGAAGTGAACAATAAGAACATCGCGCTTATTGACCGCCAGAAATACCCCTCCGTACTTTTCTTTGGCGTGGCCCAGACCAGGGGTTCCGGTTTTAAACCCAATTATGCGGTAGACCAGACGGCGTTCAGCCACAGTTATTTTGAGGCGGCGGTTCCGTCCCGGGCCAATTATATTCTTGGTTTAGGTATTACCTGGAATATGACGGGTCTTCCAAGGACTGACGTACAGAAGCGATCCCAGCTTTTTATAGGCAGGGCACTTCAGGATGAATATGAACTGGTGGATCAGCAGCTGAAGGCGCAGGTGGAACTCTCGGAAATAAAGATATCCAATGCGCTGAAAACCTGTGAGGAAGTACCGGATCAGCTGCGCGCAGCCCGGGCCGCTTATCTGCAGAAAAGTGCTTTGTACCGTAACGGACTGACCACCATCGTAGAAGTGACCCAAAGTCTGTATGCACTTAACCGCGCTGAGACCGACCGGGATATTGCTTTTAACAATGTCTGGCAGGCGCTTTTGCTAAAAGCTGCTGCAGGAAACGACCTCGGGGTATTTTTGAACGAATTGTAAAAACATGATAAGGCCCTGTACGAGGCTTTGATCAAACAGCAATAAACATGAATTTAATCCGTGCGGCACTCCGCAAGCCTATCTCTATCCTTGTTCTTGTAGCGGGGCTGTTCTTCTTCGGGATCAGCGCTATAAAGGACATCAAAGTTGACATCCTTCCGGCGATGAACCTGCCGGTCATTTATATTGCCCACCCTTTCGGAGGCTATACTCCGAATCAGATGGAAGCTTATTTTGCCAAACCTTACATCAACATCCTGCTTTTTGCGAATGGTGTAAAGAGTATTGAGACCAAGAACATTCAGGGGCTGATGCTCATGAAGCTGACTTACTACGAAGGTGTAAATATGGCCCAGGCCGCTGCGGAACTCGGGGCATTGTCCAACAGGATTCAGGCCGTATTTCCCCAGGGCTCTAACCCGCCTTTTATCATTCGTTTTGATGCTTCATCACTGCCTGTCGGCCAGCTGGTGTTGAGCAGCCCGATCCGGAATAACAATGAACTCCAGGATCTTGCCAATGTATATGTAAGGGCTTCGTTTACCAGTATTCCCGGTTTGCTGGCCCCGGCGCCTTTCGGAGGGAGTCCCAGAACCATAGAGGTGAATGTTGACCCTCAGTTGCTGCGGGCCCACAACATGACCCCTGACCAGGTGGTGGAAGCCATCAGGCTCAACAATCAGACGGCCCCTTCGGGCAATGTCAGGATGGGAGACTATAATCTGATTACGCCCACTAACAATACGATCAAGACCGTCAAAGAGTTTGAGAATATTCCGCTTTTTAAAGGCGGTGTTCAGAACCTCTACCTCAGAGATGTGGCTACGGTAAAGGATGGAGCTGACGTAACGGCAGGATATGCACTGGTAAACGGTAAAAGGTCAGTGTACATCAGCATTGCAAAAGCTGGTGATGCCTCGACCTGGGAAGTAGTGAAAAATCTGAAGGCCAATCTTCCCAGGATACAGAGCACCCTTCCGGAAGATGTAACGCTTACCTATGAATTCGATCAGTCGGTATATGTGATCAACGCCGTAAAGAGCCTGATCAGCGAGGGGGTGATAGGTGCGGTGCTGACCGGGCTCATGGTATTGCTTTTCCTTGGCGACAGGCGTGCGGCGCTGATTGTGATCCTGACCATTCCGACCTCTATTATTGCCGGGGTATTGTTCCTGAAACTTTTCGGGCAGACGATCAACATCATGTCACTGAGTGGTCTGGCGCTGGCCATCGGTATATTGGTAGATGAAAGTACCGTAACGATCGAAAACATTCACCAGCATTTTGACATGGGCAAACCCAAGGCGCAGGCCATCTGGGATGCCTGCCGGGAGATAGCATTTCCCAAGCTGCTTATCCTGCTTTGTATCCTGGCGGTATTTGCCCCGGCCTTTACCATGACCGGTATTCCGGGCTCACTGTTTCTGCCGCTGGCGCTGGCCATTGGTTTTTCCATGATCGTTTCCTTTCTGCTTTCCCAGACCTTTGTGCCGGTGATGGCCAACTGGCTGATGAAAGTTCATCCGGCGAAGGAGGAGAAAGGGAAGGCTTCCGGTAAGGACATCATTGATGAGAAAGAGGAACTCGTACAAAGAGAAGATTTTAATAATGACGGCAAAATCAGTGGATTTGAGCGTTTCAGGAACCGGTTCATGGCCTTCCTCGACAGGATACTGCCTTTCAGTAAACCTGTGGCGATTATCTACCTGCTTCTGATCAGCGGTGCGGCCGTGTTTTTCCTCACAAACATCGGGCGGGACGTGCTGCCGCGGGTCAATTCCAGCCAGTTTCAGATGAGAATGAGGGCGCCAGAAGGCATGCGGATTGAGCGTACGGAAGAAAAAGCCATGAAAGTTCTGGATATCATGGAAAAGATGGTCGGGAAAGAACATATCGGCATCAGTTCGGTATTTGTTGGTCAGCACCCTTCCCTGTTTTCGATCTCCCCGATCTACCTCTTTACAGCCGGGCCGCATGAGGCGGTTTTCCAGATTGCCCTCAAGGATTATCATGGCGATATGGACGACTTTAAAGATGAACTTAGAACGCGGGTAAAGAAAGCAGCCCCCGATCTGAAGTTATCCTTTGAACCCATTGAACTGACGGATAAAGTGCTGAGTCAGGGTTCTCCCACGCCGATAGAAGTGAGAATCGCGGGTAAAAACAAGGGACAGAACCTTGAATATGCCAGAAAAGTAGTAGAAGAACTGAAGAAGATAGAATACCTGAGAGATGTTCAGATTGCCCAGTCGGTACGTTATCCCACACTGGACATCAACATTGACAGGGTAAGGGCCGCGCAGTTGGGGGTGGACATGAGTGATATTTCAAGATCACTGGTTGCTTCCACCTCTTCATCCCGTTATACCGAAAAGAACCTTTGGGTGGACGAGCGGTCGGGGCTTTCTTATTCCGTACAGGTTCAGGTGCCGATCAACCAGATGATGAGTGAAGACCAGGTGAAGGAAATTCCTCTTCTGAAGAATTCGCTCCGGCCGGTACTCGGAGATGTGGCTTCATTCAAAAGAGATACAACCTACGGCGAAAATGACAATCTGGGCGCTATGCCGTATTTTTCTGTCACGGCCAATTTGTATCAGACCGACCTGGGTACTGCCGGTAGTGATGTGAAAGCAGCGATTGCGTCTATCGGAGAGATTCCACGTGGGGTCAATATTGAACCGATAGGCCTTTCCATTGTACTGGATGAAACGTTGAAAAGCCTGCAAGCCGGACTGATTGTTGCCGTTGTGGTGATATTTCTGATGCTGGCGGCCAATTTTCAGTCTTTTAAAGTTTCTTTTGTGATCCTGACCACCGTTCCTGCGGTGGTACTGGGAGCTTTGCTGCTGCTGACAGCGACAGGCTCTACCTTAAATCTGCAGTCTTATATGGGCATCATCATGTCAGTAGGGGTTTCTATCGCCAACGCCGTACTGCTGATTACCAACGCCGAACAGCTCAGACGACATAATGGCAATGCATTGCAGTCGGCCAGAGAGGCGGCTGCTTTAAGGCTCCGGCCGATCATCATGACTTCAGTGGCCATGATTGCGGGTATGTTGCCGATGGCCATCGGACACGGGGAAGGCGGCGATCAGGTTTCACCATTGGGAAGAGCCGTTATCGGAGGACTGTTGTTTTCTACCGTAGCAGTACTGGTGGTACTGCCGCTGATATTTAACTGGGTACAGGGCAAGGCTTCAACGGCCTCGGTATCGCTTGACCCCGAAGACGAGGAAAGTAAATTTTATCTATCGCCATCAAACGATTAAAATGAAAAATAAAGGATTTATAGGGTTGGCTGCACTGGTTATACTGGCAGGCAGCTGCAAAGAAAAAGAGCAGGAGAAAAAGCAGGAAGAACAACCTGAGGTCAAGACCTTTTCCCTGAGTAAAGAAAACCTCAGTTCTTCATTGAATCTCCCTGGTGAGCTGACCGCTTATCAGGTGGTGGACCTGTATGCCAAGGTGCCCGGATTCGTGAAAACTTTAAAGGCCGACCTCGGCTCGGAGGTGACGGCGGGCCAGCTGCTGGCTACCCTCGAAGCTCCCGAGCTGACAGCCCAGGCCTCGGCAGCGCAGTCCAGGCTGCTGTCACAGCAGGCTGTGGTGACCGCCAGTACGGCAAATTATAACCGCTTGCTGGAGACCAGTAAAACCCCCGGGACGATTTCTCCGAACGACCTTGACATCGCACTGGCCAAAAAGAATGCAGACCTGGCCCTGCTGGAAGCAGCAAGGGCTTCAGTTAATGAAGTAAATACGATGTTGTCTTATCTGCAGATCAGGGCGCCTTTTTCAGGAGTAGTGTCTGCCAGGAACGTGAACCTCGGTGCATTTACAGGGCCGTCCGGCAAGGACCCCATGTTTACCATACAGGAGCAGAAAAAGCTCCGTCTTGCGGTGTCTGTACCTGAAAACTTTACGGGGATGATCCGTCGTGGCAATGAGGTGAAGTTCAGGGTGAGGTCATCCAACGATACCCTGAAAGCTTCTGTAAAACGTCTTGCCGGAGCCCTTGATCTGCGTCTGCGATCTGAAAAAATAGAAATGGATGTGCTGAACCCTTCCGGAAAATTACTACCCGGCATGGTAGCAGAAGTGAGCATCCCGCTCTCTAAAGAAGAGAGTACTTTCACGGTTCCGGCATCTGCGGTACTGAATGGGGGAGAGGGTGTTTTTGTCCAACGCATAGAAAAGGGGATCATCCGCTGGATACCGGTGCAGAAGGGCAGGGAAGTAAACGGTAAGGTGGAAATCTTCGGCGATCTGCAAACGGGTGACCAGATTGTGGCAGAAGCCAGTGAAGAACTTCGGGCCGGATCGTCTGTCAAATAGCGCCGCCGGTCTTTTGCCTGCGTAAACAGGAATCAAACGGACATAAGAATACAATACACCGGTTTCGTGAAAACGGAGCCCGGTACTTTTTTCATCAACATAAAACAATATAACAATGGAACTGATAGAAGCGCTGAAATGGCGGCATGCTTCCAAGCACATGAGCGGGAAACCCGTTTCAGAGGAAAAAATAGAAATCATACTCGAAGCCGCCCGGCTTGCTCCCACCTCTATGGGGCTCCAGCCCTTTGAGATCCTGGTCATCACTGACCCCGAAATTAAAGCCGGAATCAGGGCGATAGCCAATAATCAGCAGGTGGTCGAGGGGGCGTCGCATCTCCTGGTGTTTGCTGCCTGGGATAATTATACCGAAGAGCGGATCAATGGTTTTGTTGATCTCCTCGAAAAAGTAAGGGGGGCGTCAGCTTCAACAGAGACCATGCGGAAAAGACTCTCAGCTTCACTGGCCGGTCGTTCTCCTGAAGTCAATTTTGTACACACCGCCAGACAGGCATACATTGCCTTTGGTATGGCCATTGCAGCGGCGGCTACGCTCGAAGTAGATGCCACGCCCATGGAAGGGTTCAATAATGAGGCCCTGGATGATTTTCTGAAACTGAAAGAGAGAGGGCTGAAAAGTGTGACACTCCTGGCTCTGGGATACAGAACACCCGGAGAGGATTGGAATGCGGGGCAGGAGAAAGTAAGAAGAGATGTGGTTACCGGGACGTTCTGAGGGCTGATCCGGACGGAGTCTGCCCAAATTTAAAGGCGATCCCGGCCAGCAAAAGCAGCAGGCTGATGCCTCCGAATGCAAATGGGAGTGAAATGCCATGCGCCACGAAGCCGATCAGTGCCGGACCCGCCAGCTGACCTGCGTAACCCATAGTAGTTACTGCGGGCAGTCCCGCTCCCTGTGGCATACCGGGGAAAGTACCCGCCCGGCTGAAAAGAACAGGCACGATGTTGGCCGCACCTGTGCCGATGAGGGCAAAGCCAAAGAGCGTGGTCAGGTGGTTGGGAAAGGTGATTGTCAGCAGAAAACCCGCTGAGGCGACAAGGCATCCGTAAAATACGGCGCCGGTATCTCCTATTTTGCTGACGATCCGGTCGCCGGTAAGGCGCATGACCGACATGGTGACAGAAAAGACAGCAAATCCGAGACCGGTACGCGAATCGGGAAAGCCTCTTTCAAATCGAAGGAAGACCGCGCTCCAGTCGAGCATGGCGCCTTCTGCCAGGAAACAGATAAAGCATAGGATACCCAGCCAGAGCAACGGTCCGGAGGGAAGTGTAAAGACCGGCTGATCCTGGTCCTGCTGTTTTTCATGGGCGAGCAGCTTCCGGGTCTGTGAAACAATGATCAGCGTCAGGCTTGCGGAGATGATCAGCGCCGCATGGATGGGTTGCAGACCCACGTCCATCAGTGCACCAATGCCCAGTGAGCCGACAAGTCCGCCGACACTGAAGAGGCCGTGAAAAGAAGACATGACCGGTTTACCGTATTGTTCCTGTATCATAACGGCCTGGTTGTTGATAGAAACATCCAGGCCACCGATGGCCATGCCAAATATAAAAAGACAGCTGCCCAAAGTCCAGACCGTTGAAGTGAGCAAAAGCAGGGGCAGGATGGCGGCGATCACCAGCCCGCAGATCAGTATAATGGCTTTACTGCTGTATTTTCTGATAAGATACCCGGTAAAAGGCATGATGAGCATGGCCCCTACACCGAGGAAAAGTAAAACGATTCCGAGAGCTGCTTCGTCGAGTTGCAGCCTGCTTTTGGCAAAGGGCACCATCGGTACCCAGCAGGAAAGGCCGATGCCGCACAACAGAAAGATCAGGCTGGTGGCTGTGCGGGCAGACACCAGGTGAGTCGCAGGAGGTGTATCAGTCATCGAGCGGCGGGCAATCAGTGATTTTAAGAGGAGTTTCCGGTATAAAGCGTATCGCGTTCAGATCTGTAAAACGACCAAGACTGTCGGTTTCTCCGTATCCTTCCAGTAGCATGTCCTCTTTTCTGAGGAAAATCACCTGTCTTACGGAGATGACGCCTTCAGACATGAAGGTATAGTCAGCCAGAAGGGTATCTCCCCTGAAAGCCCCTTTGAAAGTTCCGGTGTTGCGGTCTTTTTCTCTGGGATAAATGGACAGGGAGCCGGTAATACTGTCGCCTTTTGTGCGCATGCTCAGGTGTATGCTGTCTTCCGGTGAAACGTACTGATAGCAGTGATCCTGAGGAGTATCTGTTTGTTGCTCCTTATTTTCAGCAGGTCTGGTGCAGGAAGCCGCCACGATGATCAGCCACGCGGCCGGTGAAAAGTATTTTGTCATAACAGGCTTGGGTGAAACCCAAAGGTAGGGATTATTTGGGAAGTAACCTGCATTCAGGTTGGGGGAGGTTTCTTTTTTAGACAGGCTTTTGGCAGGTTTATGATGAAGCTAAGCACTTTATTTTCTGCCTCTTAGTATACATCATCGTCTTCTTTTTTGTAGCCCTCGTAATAATAGGATTGTTCGATAAAATGATTTGTGGTTTTGACGGTGAAATTCGTCGTTTAGCTAAGTTGTATGTCTTCCAGGCCTTTTCTTTATTCAGAACTTTATCGTGAATCAAATTTCAAAAAAACTTTTCTGTTTTTTATCATGCACGGTTTTTAGTTTTGCCAATTTTTGAAATCAGCTTTTTACAGTTTTCTGATGAGGTTTACTATCAGTTATAGTAAAATTTGCACTTATATCCGTTATGGATTTTAAAACAATGGGAGATATATCAAATGATTCGTTTTCTGCAAAAATGAAGTCAAATACAATTTCATCCAAATGATGCTCTGTCCTTTTTATTTTTTTTAATTTGTTTGAGTATCCAATGACTTTAGCCTCATCAAACAGAAATGAAATCACTCCAATGCCATAGGGTGACTTTTTACCTTTGTATCTTCCGATTTTAGCAATATCACCACTGTCAATAATTACTTCAATCGGAAGATTTGTCTTTTCCCTGAGCATCGTGGGGGAAAAATCATCTCCTTTCAGTTGTATGTTTATATAGGACTTAATGTTCATTGGAGTCTGCCATTTTTAAATTCGTTGCTATTTCCACAGTACGGTTCGGATTTGATAAAAATACGAAATTATTCTCATCTACGCCTATATCCGGATTTTTAATGTTAAACTCCTGCAGCTCTTTTTTGAAATCAGAAAATATGACGGGTTTAACTTCTTTATGAAATTTCTCTTTGGTTACTCCAAATAGTTCTGCTAAATAAGTTGGTTTATAGTATTTTACAGCCATTTTGGAAGTTCCTTTTTACGGGCCAATTTAGAACTAAACCAATCTTATAAGCGATTTTAAACATTTATATTCACTTAAAGATCGGTCTTTCAGGAACTTCATCTTTTTTTACAAATGCTATTCTTATTTTGGTACAGTAAAATATATTTCTGTTTGCTTTGTCATTTTCAAAACAAGCCACCATACATAAATCCCGTAATAATCTATCTCAAATGGAGAAATTAATCCGTGGCATATCCGGTTTCTAAAATTAATGCTATTACCATCTACTAAAAAGCTATTCAATTCTAATAACAAATTTCTGTCACAAATACCATCAAGCATTTTGCCATTTTCTTCTGTTCCCAATATACTTCCTAAAGTATTGTCATTCTGAATTTCTTCGGCAAGTTTGGTAGCATTTCTACCATTTAATTCTATGATGTGTTTTAGACTATTTTCGATTTGTGGAATAAGCAAATGTGCTGCAAGTATAAAATTATTTTCAAACCCGCAGTAAATGCCTTCAATAAATAAATGCTCTCTGTCTTTGGGAATAAATGAACTTTCACACCGAACCACCATTTCTGCAATCAAATCTTTAGGTATAAGCCTATCAAAATCCATAATGTACTTGATTTCTTTGATTGTTGCAATTACTCTATCTCTAAAATGATTCCGTAAAAAAATCAAATCATGATCTTCTATATCCGAAATACCACTTACTGTGCCTTTATTGGTAATGTGTACGCTTTTTCCAAAAAACTGGCGATAGAAGAATTTCTTATCTAACCTATCATTAATAGATTTCAGTACGTCTGATTCAATAATAGGAAACTGTAACATGTTGGTAAATCCACTCTTGAAATCTATAACATTTAGATTGGCTACCAATTCTGAAATATTTAGTTGCGATTGGCTACTAACACCAATTTTCCCAAGCGTTTCGACATATATTCTTTGTTCTGCTCTTATTTTTTGTTGAAGTCTGTTCTTAAATTCATCATCAACAATAATTCCTTTTATTTCTTTTAATGCCTCAACGTAAATGGGCAAGATATTAGGGCAATAGGTATTTGGCTCTTTTTGGGAAATATGATGATCTGGATGTACTAACTTAGCTTGCCGTCCATAAGCATACTCAATACTAAATGTAACTTATTCATAGATATTATTTGATTAGCCATCCTGGTAATGTTTATACCAGGCAAGTAATCAAATCTCTACAACAAATGGCCCACTTTCAGCCGGAATCTCTGGCCCTCTTTAGTCCGGAATCTCTGGCCCTCTTTAGTCCGGAATCTCTGGCCCACTTTGATCCGGAATATCTAACTTCCATTGAAATAGATTCCTGTTCCATAAAAATGAGAATTTACAGTACTCTCTGAGGATGTGCTTTTGGCAAGAAAATATTCTGAACGGGGTTCCCGAAAAAATCGGGACCGCCACTGAGGTCATCGCAAGCATCCCAACCAGAATGACGCCCGTGCTTCCCGATAAATCTGGAACGACAGTTCTAAAATCGGTCTTGCAGAGAGTACCTAAATTTAGCAAAAATAGGTTGAGGTGTCTTTACCCCGATAGCATATGAAGTCAACTTTTTAAAAGTAGGGGGAATGACCGCCAACGTTAAAGCATTGGCGATGGTGGGGCATTTGAAAAACGTCAGCCCAACATTTGCACAAATGCCCAAAATAATTACAAATATTGAGTTTACAACTGTCAGCCCCACTATTGTCAATACGATGTTATGTGCAGTTTGGTTTTACTTACCGTTTGAATAGAATGGCTCTAGTTTATCAAATAAATCGCCTGCTCTATTGCAATTTGTCATAAAAACAAATCCCTTCTTTTTGTCTTTATACATTATAAAGTATGCTGTAAAATCGCCATTGTTTCCGCTGTGCATATATCTTGTCCCATAGTCTGTTTTTTTCATATTGATACCAAGACCCCAAAAATCTGCATCATCCCAATCAGGTACTTTTGATTGTTGTTTAAACATTTCAGCTAAAGATTTTTTGGAAAGCCCTCGTCCATCAATTAGTCCTATCATAAAGCTTGCATAGTCAATGGCATTCGTTCTAAGGGTACCAGCAGCTCCAAACTCTTCAAATTTCTTTAATTCATTTTTTACGTTTACTCCGTCATTGTCTTTTTGTTTGTAGCCTGTGGCTCTATGCTTACTTATGTAGTTGTTCCACCAATAATATGCATGTTTCATTTTAAGTGGCCTGCATACTTCCTCATAAAAGACAGCATCAAGTTCCTTTTGAGTTTTGTGGAGCAAATGAGCTACTACATTAACTAGGTATTGGTAGGCTTCTCCTGAATATGAAAATTGGGTGCCGGGTGTAAATTTTAAATAGAGGTCTCCTTTTTTTATATGAAGACTGGAATCAGCTAAGTCCCACTCTCTCCAGTTTGGCAAGCCTGTTGTATGTGAAAGAACCATTCTTGCCGTTATCAATTTATATCTTTCATCATAAGCAATATCTTTGTTTGGTAGATATTTATATAAGGGTGTGTCTAATGTTAAAATGCCTTTGTCAACTAATTTTAGAACAAAGTAAGCAAAGGTTGTTTTGCTCATTGATGCGGCTTCAAAAATAGTATTGGAGTCTACTTTAGTTTTATTTTCAATGTCAGCAAAGCCTAGTTCATTATGATAAATTATTTTACCATTGTCAATAAATGCAATGGAAAGCCCAGGCAATTTCAATGAGTCCATTTGTGCCAATAGAAAACTGTTCATGGAAGATTTTGAAATGTTCTTCCCACTTATAGATTTTATTTGTCCATAAGCGTTTACAGATAAAAGTGTCAGAGCAAAGCAGACTGCATTATAGAAAATTCGATTTATCATAATTTAGATTGTTATTTTAAATTGCACACAACGGTTCTCGGCTTGGCGATGCGGCGGATTTTCAGCACAAAAGTTCAATAGAATTCCTACTGTTGAACCTTGCACAAATGTTTCATAGAAGCACTTCAGCCGCCATATTGCCAAACCGATGTTACCTGCCGTTAGTTTTCTTTTTTCAAAATTCTTATTAATGGTTTAATATCTTCAATTGTAAATTCTTTATTTAGTTGAAGGAATTGGATGTTTCTTAATTCTCTAGGTAGTCTGTTAAAGTCAATTTCACCAATTGATACGGGTAGAACTTTGATTTTCCCTTCAACTTGTCTTAATAGGCCAATTTCTAATTCCTTTTCTAGCCATTCAGAGTCGTAATAGTCTTTTGTGATAATAATAATCATAAATCTACTATCATTAATGGCATCGGTCAGAGTTCGTTGAATATCTTGACTAGGCTCCAACTCCATGTCATACCAAACAGAAAGTCTTTCGTCTAATAGAAATCTTCTTAATTTTTTAACGTCTTGAATGTTCGTATGTGAGTAACTAATAAAGGCATCAAATTTCTTTGTTGTCCTTTCCTGTGTTGATATTTCATTCTTAAAAGCATTCACTAAATCAGTCAAGAATGCGTCAACTTGTGAACGCGTAGAATCACTAGTATATTGAATTACTTCAAGTCTCTTGTCTAGAAGTAGTCGTTTACGTTCTGCAAAATTGAAACGATTTTCTGGTAGAAGAATATAATGTTTGTCAATTGTCCTATTAAAGATAGTGCTAAGTCTCTCTAATACATTTTCTAAATCAGGGTCAGAAGCTCCATAACCAATAAACAAAACAGTATAGACCGAAAAGAGTGTCTCTAAAAATTGTCTGTATTCCGGTGAACGAAAGAACAGTTTCTGATAGTCTCTACTGCCAAGTATGATAGTATTGGGTCTGTCCAAATCACCATGAACCTTAAAAATGTAGAAATCTTCTTTTCTAAGTGGGGAAGAAATACTTAATAGGTCTTCTTGCGTGAATTTATTAGGTATTTTACCTGAATAATGAAGTGTGTATGCTCCTTCAATTAAATTGTCATAATTGGAAGTTAGGATGCTACGAAAAGGAATTTGTGGTAATAGCAAATGAGTCGAACTAGGAATTACTTCTCTATCTCTAAAAACTTGATGTAAGAAATCGCCAAAGTCATGTTTCCCAATAGTTTCTTGAAGTTCTTGAGCAGCCATGATTAAGTTATCGTTTTTAATCATCTCTTTAATATCGTCTGGATTTACAGAGAAAATTACACGTCTGTCTATGGCAAACTCCAATAGCTCATCTAAGAACCATTTCCAATTCGGCAGATTGATTCCATTACTTCGTTTGACCTTGCTTGATAATCCTGCACCAACAAAAAGGATACATTTTTTGCTTCGAATAGAGTCTATCAACTCTCCTGGAATAAATCCTTTAAATTGTTTCATGTGTCATTGTTCTATGTAATGGCAGGCAACGGTTTCGGGCTTTGCGTTCGGGCGGGTTTCGGAGCACAAAGTTTCAATTTCTTACTAAAGTTCAATAGTAGCACAAAGCTCCAAGTTTGCATGTCAGCCCGCCTGACGCAAAACCCGTGTTAGTGGCAGTGTTTTCTATATCGTAATTATTTGTTTCCACTTTTCTAACGATTTTTTCTTCAACTCTGCTGGAACTTTTTGGAAAGGGTCACCACTTTTTTCGGCATTAGAAATAAAGTCCTCTGTGGTTTTTATTAGCTCGTCCTTCAATGATTGTTTAACTCTTATATGTTCAGCAGCCGTCCAATCAAAAACATTGACAGATATCAAAGAATCTGTATGAATTTCAAAGTATTCATTCTTTTTGACGCATAGATAAAGCGGAGAATGCTGTTCAAACGCTTCGTATAAGCTGTCAAAAGTTATGATTTTGAAGTCATCTCTTTCCTTAGCCTGAACAAGTGATTTTCTGAGGTCACTGTCTTGATATTCTCCACGCCTGCCTGTGACCAAAACGTATTTTATGAAGCAAGGATTTTTAAAAAGTGGTTGTCTAATAAAGGACAGAGCTTGTTTAGTAAAATAGTCCTTATTGTCATTATTGCTAAACCAAGCCCTCCATCTGTCAATTTGGTCTAGTCCTGAAAGAAAGTCTGGATGCAAATCATTACTTCCATCTTTAAAAAACCTTGATTTAGGTTTTTCAAGTTCAATTAAAACGCAATTCCAATCGTCTGAACTTTTGGCTAAATAGAAAAAATCTGTCGTATAGTTTTCAGCAAGTCTTAATTTTCGAAAAACAAGTCTGTTGTGGATTCCGTGATTTTGCACAAACTCTCTTGGAATAAATTCAGTGTTCTTTTCCAAAAAGTCCTGCAAGTCCTGCTCGCTTGTATAGGTGTCTAATAAACTCAGAAATATGTCTTTTTTACTCATATATCGGTCTTTTTAACATTGCCACTAACGGTTCGGGTATTGCCGAAGGTGGGGATTTTTAACACAAAAGTTCAATAGAATTACTAATGTTGAACCGTGCACAAATGTTCAATCGAAGCACTTCAGCCCCGCTTTTGGCAAACCCCTTGTTGGCAGTAGGTTTTTTGTCAAGCGTAAATCTCAATCTTTCTCTTATTGCAAACGTCAACGAAGTCTCCTGTATTAAAAGTTAGTAGATAATCAATTTTAAAAGAGTCGTCCAAAAGAATTTGTCTTAAAATTATGTCAACTAAGCTAAATGGACGTTTTCCAATTCTTGAATATTCAAATGACAATCTCAATGCTTCTTCTTTATAATTGTCATCGTCAATTAGAGTAGTGCTTGATTTATTTACAAAAATTTCAAAAGACTGCATATAGTCTTTACGTTTTGCAAATCTTGTATTTATTGTCTCATACAAAGATGGCCAAGGAAGTAAAACATTTTGGCCTTCGATTAATTCAACAATTTCATTTGCAGTGTCAAAAAAGGAATCTCTCGGCTCATAAAATGCAAACCAAAAACCCGTGTCAGCAATAATATTTTTAGCCATAACTAATAGTCAATTGATTGTTCAGTATCTGTCGAGAAATATCCTTCCCAAGGTGCAGGTTTTCTATTTCCAATAATAAAGACACCAACATTTGATTTTTTTACATCGTCTCGCCATATTAAATAAACTCGGTCGGTTTTATTAAATTTCACACTTAATTCTAAGTCTTTTTTTATTTCATCTTTTGGTTTATTTGTCTTGCAAGTGAATTTAAAAACTGCAAAACTATCTCCACATTCTTTTGCTTTGTGTTTGTCAAGCCAACTATAAAGAGAATTGTAGTCTCCTTTTAAGCCTAAGTCGTAAGAAAGCCAAAATGTTTTTATTGTCGCCATTTTATTTTTTTTGTTTGAATTTTCAGGGTGTCTTTTAAACTTACTGCTAACTCATAAATATGCGAAAGTTATACCAATTTTACATTATACGCAAAAAAAGATATTTTAAATTTTAACATTCTGTAAATTAGGTAGTTATGCTATGAGATATTAAAAATGCGCATTGCGCATTTTTAATATCCGGTTACCCCGTTTCATATTCGGAATATAATAAATACGCACAATAATGAAAAACATTCACGAGGGATTTACCTTCAATACCGGCAGTTATGACCACCAAAGTGTAATTTGGAATGACGAAAAAGGCAACGTTTAGCAGATCGGCTTCGTTGGCATATACATGACCGGCTTGCCGGCTGGTAATGGCTTTGGGCACCAGATTTTCTTTAATAGCATCGGTGTGTATATGATAATTGATCTTTGAAATGGTTCTCTGCAGGTTCCAATCGAGCTGGAGACGGTTGTTTTCGTCATCCTTGAGGCGCTGAAACTCTTTGATCAGGTATAGCTTAAAACTCGCGGAAATCCGGGATGCAAATTCAAAAGCAATATCCCTATGGGCAAAAGTGCCGCCGCCATATCGGCCTGCTTTTGATATAATGTCAATTGCATTGGTTTTGGTAATCCATTGTTCCCCGCTTCGATTTTAATGTTACTGAATTCAGTAACATTAAAATTGGGATTATGAATTTGCTCCCATAAGCCCATAAACTCTACTGTTTATCTTGTAATTAACCAATGTGAGATAACCAGTCCTGTAGCCTCTTCGTTTTTGTGCTTGGCAATATCTGTCAGCGAAATAAAATCATCCAGCCTATCGGAAATAATTGCTATTTCCCGCCCTTCTACTTCTATTATTTTACTCTTTGACATACTTCCGGATTTTTAATATAAGTAGGGCTTAATTATCTTAAAAATACAGAAACCGCACTTTCTGTATTTAACTATGGCGAATTTGTCATAATTAACCGGGTTTGCTTATTTCTTTTCAATTAACCTTTCCAGCTTCTCAATCATTTCTCTTTGCTGTTGCAACATACGCTCGTACAACTCCACCATTTTGTCAAACGGATTAAAGGTAGGAGAATTGTTGATTACACTTGCAAACTGTGGGCTGGAATGATCGTGATTATTAAAAGTATTCGAGATAATATTGATCGCCTGTTCCTCATCAAAATTCTGGATGGCTTCCACAGGTATTTTCAAAACATCGGATATCTGTCTCAGCAAGGCTGCGTTGATGGTTTCTTTCTGTTCCAGCAGGGATATTTTCTTTTGGTTCCAGTCTTCGCCCAGCTCATAGGCAAGTGCTTCCTGTTTAATGCCCAGCATCTCGCGGAATCGCTTTACGTTCCGGCCTTCGTGTATTTTTGGGTTTGGCATAGCGGTCTGTGTTGTCATATAGTGCAAATTTAATTTTTCTGAGGCAGATAAATGCTTTTCAAAGTTAAGTAAAATATTCCTTATTTTCTTCTGAATTATACCGTTTCATGGCTTCGATATCCTTTGGATGCACCCGTCCCGAAAGCCGGCAGATTCAGGGGTAATCCGGTACTGGTGTACGCATCAGCACGCAGAGAAGACCGCTGTTTATAGCGTTTCTCCCGCGATATATACTGTTATATATGGAGAACCCATTGGTATCAGAAGGTGTTCAGGCCGAAAGCCTCCGCCAGAAGCCTGAACGACTGCAGGCGGTCGGCCGGATCAGCGGCCATGGTGGAGATGATGACCTCATCCACTCCGAAATCGGCCGCCAGGGCTTCCAGTTTTTCTTTGACCACCTCCGGCGTACCTGAAACGATCCTGCCGCTGTTGTACCGGATACGATCCAGCTCAGGAAGGCTGAACTGGTAGCTGCGTACGAGCTCCGGGTCTGCCGGACTGCTGAAATTGCCCTTGTCAAACTGGACAAATACGTAGTCCATGTATTTGCGCATTTCCCGGGCTTTTTCTTCTGTTTCGCCACACACCACAAATACGGACAGGAGCGCGTGTGGTTCGGAAAACTGCGCCGAAGGCCTGAAATTTTTACGGTAGGTGTCAATCACCGCCGGACTGACGAAGCCGTTGATAAATTTGGCTACGGCCAGGCCCATGCCGAATTTTGCGGCGATCTCGCTGCTGCCTCCGCTGGAGCTGAGTATCCACTGGGACGGAATGGTTGAGGCCTGAGGCACCGCAAGGATGGGTCCGTGTTCGGTTTCGGCGGTATCCCGGAAATAATGTTGCAAATGGCTCAATTGCTCCAGGTAACTGCCTTCACTGAAGTCGTTGGAGGGGTTCAGCAGGTGGGAGGTCAGGCGGTCGGTGCCCGGTGCCCGGCCCATGCCGAGGTCGATTCTGCCGGGAAAGAGGGTTTCAAGCATACGGAAGTTTTCGGCTACCTTAAGTGCACTGTGGTTAGGCAGCATAATACCGCCCGATCCGATGCGGATGTGACTGGTTACGTCGCCCAGTCTCACCATCAGCACTTCAGGTGTGGAGCCGGCGATGCGGGAAGAATTGTGGTGTTCGGAGATCCAGAAGCGGTGATATCCCAGTTTTTCTGCCAGTTTTACGGTTTCGACGGTATGTTCCACGGCTTCACGGGCAGTGGCATTGAAAGGTACGACGGACTGGTCCAGGATACTCAGTTTTATTTTGCTCATTGTTGATGTTTTGCTATACATTATTAACAAAAACAGGGGGAGCAACATTCCCGTAAGCACCAGAGAAGTTTCAGCGTGAAAACCGCTGCCATCCCAGGTAAATTAACCCGAACAGCAACAGAAAGACAAGCAGCAAAGTGGTAAAGGGCAGATAAGAGAACACCACTATATGGATTTTTTCGAGCAGCCACATCAGGAACATGGCCGCGAAGAGCATAAACCACAGGCCGGAGATCCGCCCAAAGCCCGGGACCAGATCAAAACTCACGTTTTTACGGATAAGAAATAAAGTGAGCAGCATGATCAGAACCGGTAATACCTGAAAGAGGAGGTCGGTCTGCAGGATGTCGCCGCGCTGGAACAGGAAGAAATAAACACTCAGGGCCACAGCAAAAATGCCCGGAATGCTGACCAGATAAACCAGAACGGCATAAAGGTATTTCCAGGGAGAGAGGTGCCCTTCTCCGCGGCCCAGAAACAGCGCAATGAGGGCTGTTACGGGGAGCAACAGGTAAGCCAGCAAGATGAGTCCCGAATAGTGTCCTGCCTGATCAAAGAGTTGCTGTAAGGTCATAGCTGATTGGTTTTAACAAAAATAAGTTGAATTTCCTGATTTTGGAAACAATCTGTTTCAAACGTACTAATGCCTGTACAGAGGGTAAATTTTGAGGTTTCGATGCGGGCAATGCTTATATTTTTGTATTTTGTAAAGTTAAAATTAGATTAATGCTGAAAAATATGAAAAGAAATTTATTTCCCGTTCTCTTGCTGGGCCTGCTGATGTGCGGATCGGCAATGGCCCAGAAGCCCCTCAGGATCATGATGATCGGGGCGCATCCCGATGACTGTGACATCAAGGCCGGTGGCACGGCGATCCTGTTTTCGAAAATGGGGCACGCGGTCAAATTCCTCTCGGTAACCAACGGAGATGCCGGTCATCAGTCGGAGGGGGGCGGTATACTGGCCAGAAGAAGGGCGCTGGAAGCCCGTGAGGCCGGCCGCAGATTTGGAGTGGAATACGAGGTGCTGGACAATCATGACGGAGAACTGCTGCCCGACCTGAAAGTAAGGATGCAGATTATCAGGAAGATCAGAGAGTGGGAAGCCGACGTGGTGATTGCACCGAGACCAAACGATTATCATCCCGACCACCGCTATACCGGAGTGCTGGTACAGGATGCCGCATATCTGGTAGGGGTGCCGAATGTGGCGGCTGATACACCGCCTCTTAAAAAGAACCCCTACTTTCTCTATTATCAGGACCATTTTCAGCGGCCTAATCCCTTCAGACCGGATGTAACCATTGACATTTCGGGAGTGTTTGAACAGAAAGTGCATGCCCTGGATGCGCACGTGTCGCAGTTTTATGAATGGCTGCCCTGGATAGGAGGTTTTGCAGACCAGGTGCCTGCTTCTCCGGAAGACCGTAAAGCCTGGCTGATGAAAACCAGAGTGCAGGCGATTACCCCGGAAGTGAGGGCCGGACTTGAAAAGTGGTATGGAAAAGAGAAAGGGGGGCAGGCAAAACACGCTGAGGCTTTTGAGATCTGTGAGTACGGATCAAGGCCATCAGATGCAGATCTGCGAAGGCTGTTTCCGATGATCAGATAAGCAACAGGGGCTGCGATCATATCCCGAAGCCCCTGTTTTATCCGTCAGATGAGATCCCATTCTTTCCGATAGGGCCTCCACAGAAAATCATTGGCCTCACTATCGCCTTTGAATTTCTCCTTTTTCGGATTCCAGTGAAGTTCTCTTCCCAGGCGATATGAAATGAGTCCCAGGTGCATGGGTAAAGTCATTTTTCTGGCATATTCCAGGCTGGATTCGGGCTGTGTCCTGTTTTTGACGGCATTGACAAAGTCCTGCTGGTGCCCGGGTGAGCGGGCAATCGTAACCGGAAGATCGAGAATGTCTTTCATAACCACTCCGTTGATGGTGATTTCCCGGGAGCCGTAATCACAGATCAGGGTACCCTTATCTCCTTCAAAATAAGCGCCGATGCCTCTTTCTGCGGCGCCGGGAACATTCGGCGGGGTGGAGGTCCAGTGTATTTTGAGGTCGTCGAATTCGTAGTCTACGTCAATCCACTTGGGGGCGTCGCCCACACCTTCGGGCTTTTCACCCTTAGCGCTTATCTTCCGGAGGTTCTGAGGGTCCAGCGACCACCACACGATATCGGCAATATGACACCAGAAGTCCTGGAAAACCCCGCCCGAATAATCCAGAAAATAGCGGTAAGTGAAATGACACCTTTCAGGAGTATAGGGAGAGTAAGGTGCAGGGCCGAGCCACATGTCCCAGTTCAGTTCCTTTGGGGGATCCTGGAATTGGGAGGGGCCGAGTACCGGAGGGAAGCCCGTCTTCCACAACCGCACGGTGCTTACCTTGCCTATGGCCCCCGATTTAATGATTTCCGCAACACGATGGTAGTTGTCGCCGGCGTGTATCTGGGTGCCCAGCTGGAACACCCGGTTGTATTTCTTCTGGGCCTTGAGCATCTTCTGACCCTCTCTGACGCTGAAGGAGAGGGGTTTTTCACCGTAAACATCCTTGCCGGCCTGAAAGGCCATGATGGCGATCTGGGCATGCCAGTGGTCGGGTGTGGCGCAGGTGATGGCGTCTATGTCTTTACGGTCCAGAATCCTTCTGAAGTCTGAGTAGCCTTCTACTTTGGTGCCGGGCTGTTTGGTCTTAAGTTTTTCGATGGTCGAACTGAGGTGAGTTTCGTCCACATCACAGAGTGCTGCGATCTCTACCTCTGGCAGGTTGGCAAACCAGTTCATATGGCTGTTGCCCATGCCACCAAGTCCGATGTGGGCAATCCTGAGGCGGTCGCTTGGTGCGGCCTTACCCGAAAGCCCGGGAAGGAGGGTAAAGCCCAGGGCCGCGAGGCTGCTTTGCCTGATAAAATTCCGGCGGTTTAAGTTTTCCATAGTATTGAATAGACAGGTTGAATGTTCGGGGACAAGGAGGATGTAATCCCGGATCAAGATACTAAAAAAAGCTGTCCGGTGGATCATCCGGGCAGCTTTTTATAAAAGATGAGGCTGATAATTACCAGTATCGGACAAAAAGACCGGCCGCCGATTGCCATAATGCGGACTGATTGATCCATGGAAAGGCTACATGAAAGATCAGGCATATAACCAGTGAGACAAAATAGGGAGGGTATATTTTTCTGTTCATTGATTCGAAAATAAGCAGGAAGATCAGGAGGAGGTCGCCCAGGCAAAAGGAGAATACAATATAGGCATTAAGGCTGAGGTGGAGTCCGAAGTTGATGCGCCCGATGGCAGGGCCCAGCAGTGCGATGGCCGTAGCGATCATGTATCGCATATGCCAGGACGATTTTTTGCGGTACAATATTGCCAGGGTGTATAGGATCAGGAACGGCGACATGGCAGAAAAAGGGACATAAAGAAAGCCAAGTGCCACTTCTGCACTGCTGCCTCCTGATATTGCTTTGGTGTAGTTGAGTTTCATCACCTGCAACATGAAGAATACGATGATGACCATCAGCACATAAGAGCTTTTGCCAACGATACGGTGGGCTTTGAGCCGGTCTGTACGGATAAGAAACGGCTGAATGAGCAGCATCAGAAACCACACAAAAAGCGACAGAAAGTGCAGATGATGGGTGTATTTCAGGTCTTGGAATTCAGGAAATTTCCCGAAATAGGATTTGAAAAAGCCGATGACAGTGATGATGAAAATAAACAGGATGAAGTAACCCGGGTAGCGATAAGATTTTTCCATGCATGTAAAGGTTAATTGATAAACTTTACAAATCTCTGGACCGGGAAAGAACAATTACTGGTAAATAATCGTCATTTTTAAAGCCCTCTGAAAGCTGAAGCTATGTTCAGGCGCCGCTCGGGGTTGTCAAGGGTTTCCTGCAGCAAGGTGACAGGCGTAGTGCCGGCAAAATGCCTGAAATCTTTAGCAAGATGCTGATAGTCGGAATAACCCAATTGAATGGCGACAGAAAGCCAGTCGAGCCCGGGGTTCCAGTCTTTTAGTGCATAGGCCTGATAAAATCTGCAGATACGTGAAAAGTATTTGGGGGTAACTCCGGTTTGCCTTTCAAATCTTTTTTCGAATTGCCGGACACTAAGGCAAGCCTTCGCAGCGGTGTCAATGAGGCGAAAATCCCCGGGATTTTCAAGAATAAGTCTTCCCACCTGCTCAAAGGGCGTAAACCTGGTTTTTACTTTTTTTATCTTGCCGGTCAGGAAATCCGTAAGGATGACAATGAGGTCGTCGTACCGGCTTGTGAGGGCCATTTTTTTCTATCGTTTCCATGATCTCATTACCCCAGATCAGTGTAGCATAAATGTTCTTATGAAGCATTTCGCTCATCGGAATGCCCAGCAACTTATGCAGTGTACCGGGTTGAAACCTTACATGAACCATCAGGAATTCTTCCGGAAGAAACAGGTTTTGTCTGTGAAGAGGCTGACCGAAAACAGTACACATGGCCCGTTTTTCCTTTTCAGCCTGCCCGGAGGTGGAAGCCTCAAGTGTTCCACGAATATGAAAAGTCATGCCTTCCCCGGGGTTAACGGGGTAGGCTTTTACCGGAGGGCTCCTGCCTCCGGTAAATCTGACATGCAGCAACAGAAATTCCTTACTATAGCCAAGGAGGGCCGGAGCGGGTTTTATTCTTTGGCATATCATGGTTTTTTCTTTTTACCTGTCTGGTTGCCAGTAGTTTATGTCTGGTGCAAAGTAATAAAAAAACCGGATAGGATTGCATCACAGGAATCGTATTAAAAGATAGGCCAGGATAAGCAGAACCCTGGAGTATTCCATGTACCGGATCCATCGGCGCTGTTCGAGCAGGCCACCGCAGATGATGAGTGTAAAGAGGATAAAGACGGCACCAAAGGCGCGTTCCGGATAGGTTAAGACCGCAAAATAATAAGTCATCAGGCACATGAGAAGAAAAGCAATGCCAAGCTGGATGTTCAGGTATATTTTACGGGCCGGTGTATGGCCGGACTCCGGGGGGCCTGGCAGCCATTTTTCTTCCAGCTGCGGACGGATGGACTGGTCCATGAGCGCCGGACTTCCGAAAATGACTTTCATTTTTTGTGTTATACCGCTGGTTTGCCGGACCGCCTCCCGGATTTCGAGATAGTAATGAAAATGTTGCCAGAGGAAGCTGTACGTTTTGATAGGATGGGTAAGGCCATAGGCCGGCTTTTCTTCTTCTTTTTGAAAGGTGCCGAACATCTTATCCCAGAAGACGAAAATGTCACCGTAATTTTTGTCGAGGTATTTTTCGTTGGAGGCATGATGAACACCATGCAGGGAAGGCGTGATGAGGATGTATTCCAGCCACCTGATTTTGCCGATGAGCTGCGTATGCGTGAAAAAGGAATAGACGCCGTGAAAGATCAGGATAAATATAACAAGCCCGGGAGGAAAACCTGCCCAGGGCAGCAGGCACCAGAAGAAGTTTCGGATAAGGGCCTGAAATACGGTGATCCTGGCGGCAACGGTAAGGTTAAATTCTTCGCTTTGGTGATGAACAATATGGGCGGCCCAGAAGAAGTTGACTTCGTGCCCCAGGCGATGATACCAGTACCAGATAAAGTCTGTGGCGAGGATCAGCCCTATCCAGGTGTACCATTTGTCGGGGATATTGAACAGTGCATAATGTTCATAGATGTAATAAAACAGCGAATAGAAGCTTGCCGTAATAAAAAGACTCAGCAGGCGTTCGGCAATGCCGATGCTGATGTTGTTTACCGAGCTTTCATACCGGAATATGCTTTTCTGCTTTCTGTATTCCGAAACTTTGTATTCCATGAACAGGAATACAAAAAATGCCGGAAGGGCAAAGGCTAAATAATTGACTTTTTCCATGAAATTCTCTTTGTTAATGAATAGTGCCGGTCTGAACAGGCCTGTTTGTGATCATAGTGTCATCTGTTTTATCTGAAAGCTGTGTTGACCGCAGGGGCAAGCGATTGTTATCACCACAGGCAGGCCAGAAGGAAGCCCGTAATGCCGATAATGACTATTATTTTGCCCACTGTTCTGGTTTTATTCTTCAGGATCACCTGTATTCCGCTGTGGTCTTCTCTGAAGCCCTCAAAGAGGCCTTTTACATAATAATAAGTGCCTGATACAATGAAGATCACGCTGAGCAGGATAAGGATGGTGGTCTCTGCTGAATTGTCGTATCTGGAAAGGCTGATCTGTGCAAAGGTTTCTGTAAGTGATTCTGAACGGCAGGAAGTCAGACAAACTACCGGCAGGAAAATAAACTTGCCGGGTCGTGACTCAGAGGTCGGATCAGCAGGAAATGTCAGATTTATACTCTGCCAACAAGGAAAAGTAAATGGTTTTTTGCCTTTCCGGATCTGTGGGGCCGGGCGAAGCCGGGGTGTTTTCGTATGTTTCATAAGAATTCCGGGATCTGAATGCTGCCGGTCAGTTTGTTTTTTGATACAAATGTGGAACGGAATAAATGCGTTAGGGAATTTTTGAGAAGAAGTGAAATACATGCGCGAAGAACGCAAACGATGTCTTTGCAGAAGAGGGGCAAGGGTCCTGGATGGTCCGTAAAAACGGGATCCGATTGTTGTCGTAAGGGTATTTTGAAATACCGGTGCGTTATCCGGATCCGGAAACAGGGCGGAGACTCAGACGCTTTAAAATCTGGTAGTGTTTTTTTACTGCCGTAATAAAGTCAGTGTTTTCCTGATAAGTGATGCCGAAGTCTTCGCATGTTTTTGTGAGGATTTTTGTTAACGCGGGATAATGCACATGGCACACTTTAGGGAAGATGTGGTGAATAACATGAATGTTAATTCCTCCCATGAGCCATGAACCTATCCTGTTATGGCGGGAAAAGTCAGCAGTAGTTTCTAATACGTGAAGGGCGTAGTTATTGTCGATGTTTCCGTTTTCGTCGGGTTTCGGGAAACTTGTACCTTCATAGATATGGGTCACCTGGAAGATCAGGGCAAACGTAAGGCCTGGCAGGACGTGCATGAATATCCAGGCTCCGGCAACGGTATACCATGGCAGGGAGATCAGGTATATGGGAATAAATAACGTGAGGCTGTAGAAGATGATTTTTCCGGCGAAAAGTATAACGTACTCTTTGAGGGGATGGCGGATATTTTTCCTGTTGCCGATGTGATGTTCCCCAAAGAACCATTTGAAATCCTTGACGGTTACCCATTGTAGCATGGCCATCGCATACAAAAGGAAGGTGTAAATATGCTGATACCTGTGTCTGGGTTGCCAGGGCTCCTCCGGTGAAAAACGGAACAGGCCATGTGATTCCAGGGTTACATCAATGCCATAGACGTTTACAAAGCCATGATGGGCGCCGTGCATCTGCCGAAACAGGTATTGGTTGCCACCGATGAAATCCATGCTGTAGCCCAGAATCTTGTTTACCCTTGTGTTGGGAGAATAGGCGTTATGGGTAGCATCGTGCATGATATTGAAAGCGATAAGGATATGTACGAATCCCAGCAGCATGTATACCGTATACAAGGCGAAGATGCTGCTGCCTGGGATGTCAGAAATGATAAGCCCCCAGATGCCCAGCCACAGCACAATACAAACCGCCGTTTTCAGGTACATTTCAGTATTGGCATGAGGGCTGATGTTATAGTCTGTAAAATAATGATCCGCACGGCGGCGGAGTTCTTTTACAAACTCTTTTTTAGAGGGGGCGCTTCTGAAGCGAACCTTGTGTTCTGAAGTAGTAAGCGTCATCATCGGATAGCCGTTTTTTAGGTACGATATTTCCAGAGGCATGACAAAACTATTGCCTGCGCTGCAGACGGGATAATTTTTGCGATGAAGACAGAGATTTGTGTGAAGAAAGGTTCCGGCTATCCGGAATACCTTGTGAAGAAATCTTCCAGGTAGGTTTTTCCGATCGGGAATTCCTGTTCCCCGATCAGGATGGTGTTGCCCCTTACCGCTTCGATTTTACTGAACGGCAGAATGTAACTGCGGTGAACACGAATGAAGTCTGTGGCGTATAATTTTTCCATCATTTCTTTCATGGGCATTCGTGCCACAACGGTTTTGCGGTCCTTGATGTGGATTTTGAGATAATCAGCCAGGCCTTCAATGTACATAATATCGGCCACGGGAATTTTTACCAGGCTGAAGTCCGCCCGGATAAAGATGCTGCCGGCCGATCCGTGATCCCGTTTGTGGAGATAGTCATAATACTCACGGGCTTTGGTCACCGCCTGGGTAAAGCGCTTCAGATTGATGGGTTTGAGCAGGTAATCAATGGCATTGAGCTCATAGCTGGCCGCGGCATATTCGCTGAAGGCAGTGGTAAAGATTACCATCGTGTTTTGCTGCAGTGCCTTTACCAGGCTGATACCGGTCATGGCCGGCATGTGTATGTCACAGAAAATCAGGTCGGCCGGGAATTTCCGGAGGTGTTTTAATGCCTCCCCCGGGCGGGTGAATGTTTTTTGAAGCTGAATGTCCTCACTTTTGTCGCAGAGGGATTGAATCACCTTCAGGGCAAGCGGTTCATCATCTATGGCAATGGCTTTGATCATGGCAGACTGATATATAATGAAACGAAGAAATCCTTTCCGGTGTCATCTATGACCAGTAAATGTCTGGAAGGATAAATTAAATTAAGGCGATGTCTGGTGTTTTCTATTCCCAACCCGCTTCTTTCCGAAATGTCTCTTTGAATGTCCACCCGGGTGTTTGATACGGTCAGCTGAAACTCCGTTCTGTCGACGGATATTTCAATCCTGATCCGGCTTTTCTGTTCCGAATTCACACCGTGCTTGAAAGCATTTTCGATGAACGGGATAAGCAACATCGGGGCGATTCGCAGAGCCGGGAGGTTTGCAGGGCAGAGGTACTCCAGTTTAACGCTTCTGTCCAGGCGTAACCTCTGGAGTTCGATGAAGTTGCTGATGTAGTTTATTTCATCCTCCAGCAGGACAAAATCCTGCTGCGTGTCTTTCATGGTGTACCGCATCATTTCTGAGAGCTTATCAATCATATCCGCTGTCTTGGGCGAAGAGTCAATGGCCGTAGCATAGATGTTGTTCAGGGTGTTGAACAGGAAATGAGGGTTGATCTGCGATTTGAGTGAGGCGATCTGAGCCGATAGCTTTTCGCTTTCAGTTTGTTGCAGCCTGCTGTAGACGGTCCACAGGATGGACGAAACAATGGACAGCAGCCAGAGCAGAAGCGCATTAACGATAATGACCGGGAAGATCTTTTCGATGGCCGGGTCGACTTCGGCAAACCTCTCGGGGTTGAAGTCGGAAAAGAAAAAAATGATGCCTGAAAGTAAAAAGACAACGATTACCGCCAGCAGAAGAAATGAAAAATAGAACCAGTATTTTTTAGCAAGAAAGTACCTCGGGATAAGAAAAAAGTAATTGAAATAGAAAGTAAGGATCAGTACGGTACTGAGCGCAAGACAGAGTAAAAGATATTTTTTTTCAGAGGAAGGGTAATAGGTATTGAAGACCTGGTCGGTTGAGAGATACGGAATAACCAGCAGGAGAATCCAGACCAGGGAATGCGTGGCTATGATGAAATGTTTGACCTTCATGTTATTTCTGAAATAAACCCCGAAACAAAGTTATGTTTTTTGTGCTTCAAAAAATATGAGAAGAAAGGTTGTTGTTTGTGGACGTACGAAAAACTTCACTGATCAGGCAATGGCAGATGTATGATCAAGGCATCCGCGGCTTTCCGGGAGAACAAGCGCTTCTGCAGCGTTAAGCTTAGCGGGTTGAGAGTAATTTCATATACAGGTTGTTCAAGTATTAAACTGCACACAGGAAGTCTTTAAAACGGAAAAGGCTGCCTCAGGCAACCTTTTCCGTTTTTCATTTAAATCACTCAATAACGATCAGAGTTCCACTTTCTTCATTTTCGGAACAAGGAAATGCATTACCAGCCAGGCCAGGAGGTAGGCTGCACCGCAGATGAAGAACATAATGAGATAGGCGGTCTCGATCTGTCCGATAGAACGGTAGTATACAAACATTTTTTTCTGTACCAGCATGGTCAGCAGGATACCTCCCAGGCCACCGAACATCCCGCCGATGCCCACCACAGAAGCCGTTGCTTTTTTAGGGAACATATCGGATACGGTGGTGAAAATATTGGCGCTCCATGCCTGGTGGGCTGAAGCGGCAATACCGATGATGAGCACGGCCATCCACATCGATTGCTGACCCAGTATCTGGGCAAATACAATAGGGGTAACGAAAACAGCAAACAACAGCATGGAGGTTTTTCTGGCTCTGAAAACCGGCCAGCCCTTCTGAATGAAGTAAAGGGGCAGATAGCCGCCGCCCACGCTGCCGATGGTGGAGATGGTATAAACCACGGCTACAGGTATGGCGATGGCTACAGAATCCAGGCCGTACTGGCTCTGAAGAAAATCGGGAAGCCAGAAGAGATAAAACCACCAGATGGGGTCGGTGAGCAGTTTGCCCAGCGCGAAAGCCCAGGTCTGGCGGAATGTCAGCAGTTTAAACCATGAGACTTTCTCTGCGGCCTGATCGCCGGTCTGCGGAACCGCTTCATCCATGTCAGAGTGGATATAATCAAACTCTGCCTTGGTCAGTTTCTTATTATCAGTCGGTTTTTCATACAGAATCATCCAGAAAGCCAGCCAGATAAAGCCAAGCAGACCGGTGATGATGAATGCCCACTGCCAACCCCATGCTTTGGCCATAAACGGTACTGTAAGCGGTGCAATGATGGCACCGATGTTGGTGCCGGAGTTGAAAATCCCGGCGGCAAGTGCCCGCTCTTTTTTAGGGAACCACTCTGCCACGGCTTTTATGGCGGCCGGGAAGTTACCGGCTTCTGTAATGCCCAGGGCGGCTCTCACGGCGCCGAATCCGAAGGTGGTGCTCACGAAAGCATGTGCCACGGCAGCGATACTCCAGAGGGTGGTGGCCAGGGCATATCCTATTTTAGTCCCCAGCTTATCAATGACTCTTCCCGCTCCCAGCATACCGAAGGCGTAAAAGAGCTTGAATGCGATCTCAATATTGGCATAATCTCCGTCATCCCAGCTGAGTTCCGCTGAAAGCGTTGATTTGAGCAGGCTGATCACCTGCCGGTCCAGGTAGTTGATGGTGGTGGCGAAAAACACGAGCCCGCAGATGGTCCACCTGTATTTACCGATTTTATTCTCCATTATGAAACGATTAAGGTTGGTTTGTAAAGATTAAAAGGGTGGTAATCTGCTGCTCAGGATCTGATGATTTCAAGCAGTGCCTTTACCTGGTTGGTCAATATACTTAAATCTTCTGTATTCTTAAACATCTGAGACCCTATTCCCACAGCATTTACACCGGCCCCGAACCATTCCTTCACACTTGCTTCGGTAGGCTCTACTCCTCCGGTAACCATGATTTTCACTTCAGGCATCGGACCCCGGAGGGCTTTAATGTAACCGGGCCCTACGAGGTTGCCGGGAAAAATCTTGACGCAGCCGGCTCCGAGCCTCAGGGCCGTTTGTATTTCTGTGGGTGTCAGCACTCCTGGTATCCAGGGAACATGGTATCGGGCACAAACTTCGCCGACTTCGGGCGTGGTGCATGGCTGAACGATGAAAGAAGTGCCCATGCCGATGTACTTCAGTGCCGTTTCTTCATCGTAAATAGTACCGATGCCCAACAGCATGCCCGGGCATTCATGACTGACAAAGGGCACGAGCGCTTCGAACACCTCCGCGGCTTTTTCGCCCCGGTTGGTAAACTCGAATATCCTGATGCCGCCATCGTAACAGGCTTTGATAATGGCTTTGGTAAGGGTAACGTCACTGTTGTAATAGACAGGGACGATGGGATTGGTCAGTATGCTTTCAAGAACCTCTGAGGAAGTACTCATATCTGGTTTGCGGTTAAGAGTTGTTCTACATCTGCTACCGTCCGGGCGGTAGCGTCCCCATACTCGCTGAGTTTACCGAAGGCCGCAGCAGCGGCAAAGTTTACCACCTCAGCAGGAGGGTGGCCCTGGTACAGCCCATAGATCAGGCCGGCCATGAAACAATCGCCGCTCCCGACTTTGTCTACGACCTGCTCCGCCGTAAACTCTTCAGAAACAGACATAGCGTCCTGATGATAGAGGGTAGTATAATACCGTATGCCCTGACTTCCTTCATCGAATCTGAAAGTATTGGCTACGGTACGGCATTTCGGGAAGTGACGGGAAATCGCTTCGGAGGTTTCGAGACTGTGCTCCAGATAGCGTTCCTTGCCGGCATTATTGACCGCCACCTGCGGGTCAAGAGGCATATCAAGAAGGATATTGGCTGCCCAGAGATTGCCCATGATCAGGTCACAATATTCTGCCAGGCCAGGCATGATTTCTGACGGTTTTTTGCCGTATTTCCAGAGTTTTGACCTGTAATTGAGGTCGACTGATACCGTAATGCCGCGACGGGAGGCTTCCTGTACAGCTTCAAGGCAGACTTCGGCAGCCTGCGGGTTTAACGCCGGACTGATGGCGCTGAAATGAAACCATGAAACCCCTTTCAAGGCAGAAGACCAGTCAATTTCTCCGGGTTTCAGGGCGGCAAAAGACGACCCCGCTCGATCATAGATGACCCCGGCGTTTTTAAGATCGGCTCCCTGCGGAAGCATGTATATGCCCAGGCGATCACCGGAATATTGTATAGACGAGGTACCGATACCTCTGGTATTCAGATAAGCGTCAATCTCTCTGCTGAGGGCGTGATCGGGCATAGCGGTGCAATACCCTACAGGCAGCTTCCATCCCGCGAGGGCAGTAGCTACGTTCAGTTCAGCTCCTCCGACAAAGGCCGGTATACTGGCATTTCTGATCCATGCCCCCTGCATTCGGGGAGAGAGTCTTAATAATATTTCTCCGAAAGTAAGTATCATCAGAAGTTAAGGAATCCTTTGGCATTATTATAACAAATGTCCTGTACGACTTTACCGGTCCAGGCGATATCAGCGGGCAGTTCACCGTTTTCTATGTCTTCTCCCAGAAGGTTACACAGGATCCTTCTGAAATATTCGTGCCTTGGAAACGACAGAAAGCTTCTGGAATCGGTAAGCATTCCGATAAACCGGGGAAGCAGACCCATGTTTGATAAAGTATTTATTTGCTTTTCCATGCCGTCTTTCTGATCCAGAAACCACCAGCCGGAGCCAAACTGTACCTTTCCGGCGACAGAGCCGTCATTGAAATTGCCGATCATGGTGGCAATCACCTCATTATCGGCGGGATTAAGGTTATAGATGATGGTTTTGGCCAGCTGATCATATTCATCCAGTTTACCCAGAAACGTAGACAGGGCCCGGGCCTGAGGCCAGTCACCGATACTGTCCCAGCCGGTATCCGGTCCGAGGGTTCGCAGGGCTCTTTTGTTGTTGTTACGCAGGGCGCCGAGGTGAAACTGTTGTGTCCATCCCAGCTCGGCATACATAATACCCAGGGCATGCAGTATGGCCGATTTGTATTCCAGCGCGTCTGTTTCACTGATCGGATGTCCGCTGAGTACATTTTTCAGTATTTTGTCAGCCCCCTCTTCTGTGTAGTCTGCTGCATAGATATGCTCAAGGCCGTGATCGGAGAGTTTACAGCCCAGAGCAGCAAACTCATCGGCTCTGGACCGGAGGGCTTTGAGAAGGTCATAGAAATCCCTGATCTCATGTCCCGTGACAATAGAAAGTCTTTCTACGTAAAGCCTGAAGTTGACGTTCTCAATGAGAATAAACTTATCGGGTCTGAAGGCGGGCAGCATTTTCATACTTTTACCTTCTTTCTGATATCGTTTGTGATGTTCCAGGGAGTCCAGGGGATCATCGGTGGTACAGACCACTTCCACGTGCATCTTTGAGAGAAGCCCTCTTGTAGAAAAGTCAGCGTGTTGTAACAATTCCGAGGCCTGGTCATAAATATGCTTTGCTGAGGCGGGGTTCAGTACGTTGTGTATGCCGAAATAGCGCTGAAGCTCCAGGTGTGTCCAGTGATAAAGCGGATTCCGGAGGGTGTAAGGAACGGTTCCGGCCCACTTTTCAAATTTTTCATAGTCAGATTTATTTCCTGTACAGTAGGCTTCTTCCACACCGTTGGTGCGCATGGCTCTCCATTTGTAGTGGTCACCATAAAGCCAGGCATGGGTGATATTGGTAAACCGGATGTCGTCTGCGATCTGGTCAGGTGGCAGGTGGTTATGGTAATCAATTATGGGCATGCTTTTGGCAAACTCATGATACAGCACCTGTGCGGTTTTGCTTTTTAAGAGAAAATTTTCATCCAGAAAAGTCTTCATATGGTTTCGGTTGAGTGCCTTGAGGCAGGTATTGTTTCAAAACATTTTCGGGTCAGAGAGATACCCCTCTCTTCCACGGGATAAAATCTTCCTGTCCGTTTTTGACCGAGAGAGCCTCAATTTCCCCGCCAGCTACCCTGATCAGGTGGTCGAGGATCCTTTTGCCGGCTTCTTCAATGGTTTCATCCCCTTCGATAATAGGGCCGGTGTCTATGTCAATAATGTCGGGCATTTTATTGGCCAGGCGGGTATTGCTCGAAAGCTTGATCACCGGGGCAATAGGATTGCCTGTAGGCGTTCCCAGGCCGGTGGTAAACAGCACGATGGTGGCGCCTGAGCCCACTTCAGCAGTGGTAGACTCCACATCATTACCCGGAGTACACAGCAGGGTTAACCCCGGTTTGCTTACTTTTTCGGGATAGTCCAGTACATCCACTACTGGTGATGTGCCCCCCTTTTTAGCTGCTCCGGCTGATTTGATGGCATCGGTAATGAGGCCGTCTTTGATGTTACCCGGAGAAGGGTTCATGTCAAAACCCGAGCCCACAGATTTGGCTCTGGCATTATAGGTGGTCATCAGGTGATTAAATCTTTCGGCAAGGGTGACGTCTGCACAGCGGTCGCCAAGTTCCTGCTCCACACCACAAAGTTCCGGAAATTCGGACAGGATGACGGAGCCTCCGAGGGCAACAAGCAGGTCGGAAGTGTATCCGATCGCCGGATTGGCTGAGATACCCGAAAATCCGTCAGAACCACCGCACTCCAGGCCCAATACAAGCTTCGAAAGGGGAGCAGGTTTTCTGACGACCTTATTGGCTTCGATCAGGCCCGCGAATGTCTGTCTGATGGCCTGGCTGATAAGGGCTTCTTCTGTGCCCACCTGTTGCTGCTCTACAAAGAAAATCTGCCTTCCGGCAGCACCTCCGCGTTTTTCTATTTCCTCCTGAAGCATGCTGTATTGTGCATTCTGGCAGCCCAGGCTGAGTACCGTTGCTCCCGCCACATTGGGGTGAGTGATGTAACCCGCCAGCAGGCCGCAGAGCGCCTGCGCATCCTGGCGTGTGCCGCCGCAGCCCATGTCATGGGTCAGGAATTTTACGCCATCTACATTAGGAAACAGCCTGTTGGCTACATGCTCTTCACTGCCGGGCAAAAGGTCAGTGTTAATTATTTCTTCTGCGGTCTTTCCTGCCTTATACAGGTCAATAAGCTGCAGGGTCTGCTTACGGTATTTCTGGCCGCTGTCGTAGCCCAGGTCTTTAACGAGGGCTTCTTTCATGGTGTCCAGGTTTCTGTTTTCACAAAAGACCATCGGCAGAACAATCCAGTAATTGGCAGTGCCTACCGAGCCGTCGGCCCTGTGGAAACCGTCAAATGTTCTGCTTTCGAATGCCGTGATATCCGGCTCATTCCAGTCCAGTTTTCTTTCGCCGACGGCAAAATCACCGGAAGCATGCTTGACATTGAAGACGTTGATCCATTCTCCCTGAGGGATGTGTTGCTGTGCTTTGCCCACAAGTACGCCGTACATGATGATCTCATCACCGGCTTCAAAAGACTTTTCTGCAAATTTGTGTTTGGCAGCCACATCACTTTTCAGGGTGATGGTTTTGTTTTCAAATAGAATTTCCTCTCCTGCCTTCAGATCGGTAAGGGCTACGATAATGTTGTCTCCGGGATGGACTTTAAGAACTTTGTTTTTCATTCAGATGCTAATCAGATAATGCTGTAATGACGATAATGCCTGTATAAAGGCATTATCGTTTTTGTAACCAGCAAATCTATTCAGTTTATTTTTGTTTTCCAGCCTTATAACTTTAATTTTCTGGTACTATTTTGACAATCGACTTTCTTTATCGGTGATTTCAGGTCTGATGTTCCTGAACGGATACCTGCTCAGGGGTTAAGTTTTACAGCCTGTCTGGCAAGAAGTTTCCATTGCCCGTTGACCTTCACCCATACCAGCAATACTTTAAGCCGGATGTGGTTGGCCACTCCGCCATCGTTGATATCCGCCTCCAGAATATGCCTCAGTGTGGCGGTGGAACCCACCTCATGAATCTCAACTTCCGAAGTTTTGATGGTTACGAAATCTGATTTACCACTTACGAGTGCTTCCATAAATTCTTTCTGATTTTCTATCCTTCCATTGGAGTGTCCGTAGGTCAGCTGGGGGTGAGAGAGGGCCTCCAGACCCGTTTGTGTAGGGTTTTCCAATTGAGAAATCAAGGTTTTGAAAGCTTCGTTGACCGTTTTCTGTTGTGCGTTGACTCCGGTAAAAAGTACCAGTATCAGGGCAAGGGTATTGAGTAAAGTTTTCATAAGTAAGCTTATTTTTTCAGTTTAATTACTTCAGAACCTGCCAGCAGATAAGCTCCGCTGCCATAGACTTCCCAGCTTTCAGCGTCGAAATTTCTTCTCGGGTCTGCTCCGATGGGTTGCACCCAGCCTACCTTTCCGTTGGTCTGCACCAGTGAATTCAGCCCTTCCCAACCTTTACGAATGGCAGGCAGGTAGGTTTTTTTGTCAAGAATGCCCTGGTTAACACCCCAGGCCATGGCATAAATATCGAATCCTGATCCGCTGGCTTCTCCGCCAGGATAGGCCTGAGGGTCGAGCAGACTGGAACGCCACAGGCCGTCTTCCTGCTGCAAAGCCAGAAGGCTGGCACACATTTCCTTATAAAGGGTCACATAAAAGGCTCTTGTAGGATGATTTTTGGGAAGTTCTTTAAGCAACTTAACAAGGCCGCCAACGACCCAGCCGTTTCCTCGTGACCAGAAGATCTTTTTACCGTTGGATTCCAGTTTGATTTTGCCGTTTTTATCCATCAGGTAAGTTACGTCTCTGGCAAAAAGGTGTTCTTCGGAATTGTAAAGCAGATCATAACATTCTTTAAAGAACCGGTCACTGGTTTCAAGCAGCGATTTGTCTCCTGTTTCTTTAGCCATTTTGGCGAAGGTCGGCGGGGCCATGAAGAGGGCGTCACACCACCACCAGGTGATGCCGTGTCTTGCCACTTCGTTGCCGGACACCGTCTGTACTTTCTTCAGGGTATCCAGTGTGGGTTTGATCATGGCCGGGTCTTTCTTTATCCGGTACAGATCAATGTAGATCTGGCTGATGGTAATATCGTCGGCATGGTCAAAACGTCTGCCCGGTTTCCATTCGGTTCGCTGGCCCATGGCCATAAGTGAGTCCAGTATCCAGGGTTTTCGTGTCGTTTCATAAGCGGCAAATACCCCGGTATAGAAGGCGCCGTTGGTCCAGTCGGTAAGGGCGTGCTTAGGGTTGCTGAGCTGCCAGCGGGTTACTTCTTCCATCCTGGATTTGATAAACTCAGGTTTGTACAGGTCAGCATTCTGCGCCTGGAGTGTTAATTGGATGACCGAAAATAAGAGGACCAGGAATGTTTTTCTGTTTTTCATAAAAATCTGCATATCGTTTTAAAGTAATTCATTATTTTCTGAGGGTCCACAGGATAATGTCCCGGGCGGCATTATAATTTTCAAACGAAGCCCCGATGCGCCTTCCGTCCAGGTACTCGTTGTACAGCCAGGGATCTCCGACCACAAAGACGCGGCCTTTGCCAAAGGTCGAGGTGGCAATGATGATGTCCTCTCCCTTCTTCAGAACCGGAACGGCGGGGGCTTTCAGTGCCAGGGTGACCAGTTCTTTTATGTAAATGGTTGAAGTGGTTTTGAACAGTGGATTGCCGGGAGGAATGTTGATTCGGCCCTGCTCAAATTTGACCCCTTCCACCATATTGGTGCTTTTATTGGTAAAGGAAATTCCGAAAGCCGTGGACAGCCTGTTAAACCGGGGGATCTCACAATTGGCGGTATCATTGGCCATCAGTATGAGGGTCCCGCCTTTTCCAACCCAGTCTTTGATCACGGCTATATCTATGTCAGAAACGAAGTTGGGGGCAGCCGTTTCCTTACGGGTGTCGGGATCAACAATAATATAGGTATGAACGCCGGCGAGGTTCCGGGCGGATGGCGCTTCCGGAATGCTGACGGTTTTGTAGCCGAAATCTCTGAACATCTTACCCCAGAGCCAGAAACCTGAATGGGTTTTGTCTTCCCAGGTGTAATGAAATTGTTCCGTGTCCCCATTATGATCTTTTCTGAATTCACGGTTAAAGTAATAGTCGAGGCCCACAGTCAGAGGCTTGGTTTTATCTTTTTCAGCTGCGATTTCGATCTCAATACTGGCAAAAATGAACGGACCCACTCCTTTAAGGTCATTTTTTCGGATCGGTTCACTCATATAATACTCAAAACTTCCGTCGCGGTAAGGCACTCCGCCGAGTCCGCCGACACTAACGGTCTTATTGAGGCTGATGCTTCCGTCTTTTTCCTTTTCCACAAACTCTTTCAGGATACCTGAATAGCCTTTTCTGGCGGCTGTGAGAAAAGAGGAGGCAAGGTAGCCCATCCGTACGCCTTTGGCCAGGGCATAGACAAACATGCAGGAGGCAGAGGCCTCAAGGTAGTTGCCTTTCCGGGTGGCGAGGTCTGTAATCTGGTACCAGACACCCGAAGGGGCGTCCTGATATCTGACAATCACGGGTGCCAGACGCCGGAGGTATGAGACAAGCCTGGGTCGCGCCGGGTGATTTTCAGGGAAATAATCCAGTACATCTACCAGCGCCATGGCATACCAGCCGATGGCCCGGCTCCAGAAGTGGGGCGAGCGGCCGGTTTTTTTGTCAGCCCATTCCATCGCCCGGCTTTCGTCATACGCATGATAGATCAAACCTGTCTTTTCGTCTACCGCATATTTTTCAATCAGGTCAAACTGCCGTGCTATGTCATCAAAATGTTCCGGTTTTTTGAACAGCAGGCTGTATTCAGCAGAAAAAGGTTCAGCCATAAAGAGTCCGTCAAGCCACATCTGGTTGGGATAGCGTTGTTTGTGCCAGTAGCCTTTTTCTTTGGTCTTCGGCTGGTTTTCGAGCTGTTCCCAAAGGTGGTCTGCGGCTTTGCGGTATTTCTCCTTGTCGGGCTGGGTTTGCTGGTACAGCATCAGCAATGCTTTTCCGGTAGGGATATTGTCCAGGTTAAAGTCTTCATACCGGTAAGTTCTGATGCTTCCGTCTTTCGCTATGTAGCGGTCCAGGTCTTTTACCACATATTCAAAATACACCGGGTCGGCGGTTCGGTACCATACTTTTTCGAGTGCCTGAAGCATCAGCCCCTGTTCATAATCCCATTCTGCAGGTTTGCCGGGTTTGACAGCGATGGAGTCTTTATGCCATGACATAAAGGAGTCAGCCATCTGTACAGAATAGGGCTTCTGGGCCTGGCCGGAGCCGTAAACAGTGATTAAGAGGATAAGAAAAAAAATGCGCTTCATGAGGTTGGGTAATGTTACTTTCAAAGGAAATCTTCTCTTAAAGGGTGAAATACGTCGATCAGCATACCCTCTTCCAGGCACAGGGCGCCGTGTACAAGGCCTTCAGGGACAAAGTAAACGTCTCCTGCAGAGAGTGTTTTTTTTCGTCCGTCTATTTCTATCTCAAATCGGCCTTCTGCAATGTAACTGGCCTGAATGTGGGGGTGGTGGTGCAGTGTTCCCACCGCGCCGGCTTCGAAAGCCACTTTTACGATCATCATAGCCTCATTAAAAGCCATGACTTTTCTCCTGACCCCCGAACCCAGGTCTGTCCAGGGCACGTCAGCGTCCCGTATCAGCGTCTTCACCTGTCTGTTTGTTTCCATGTGGTTCTGGGATTTGTACTTATCAAATATGCCTGTTCTTTCATCCTCTTTTTAATTCAGCAGATGTGCAGATAATGTTACGCATTAATTGTTGGAATATTAATATTATTCCTTGAATTATTTCCGCAAACGTTAACGGGAACGATGCCAATTTGCTTTTTTGCCGGCCTGTAGAAAAGGCTCCGGCTTTGGTGTCGTATAAAAACAGAAGCTATAAGGACCAGCCCACCGGGGTTTACGGGCAAGGTGTTTGTATTTTTTTTAGAATTGCTCAGGGCGTCATCTTTTTCCATGTGATTTTACCCAGAAGATCCGGTCTCCCTTTTTCGGCAGGAGATATACTTGTTTTTAAGCCGTCTTTGTTTTGTCGTTCTATTCGGACCTCTCTCCAGGAACAGGCTCCTTTTTCGTAATCAAAGGTTTCACCGTCATCGTCATATAACCTGAAGTATCCCGGCTTTTCACCGTAATATCTGAACTCAATGTCGGTTTTTTCTCCGGCACGCGGCGCGTGCATGCGGGCAGGCATCATCGGGATAATGCCCCCGTCCCTGACAAACACAGGGATTTTTTCGAGACCCGGGCTGACTGAAATGATTTCACCGTTTCCGACATAAGCCCCCGTGTAAAAATCGTACCACCGGCCTTCCGGAAGAACCACCTTCCTGGAGGTTTGCCCGGTAAACACCGGTGCCACCAGGAGATAGTCGCCGGCCATGTACTGGTCTTTGACCTCCTTACGGACGGCCTCCTGATAGGGGTTTTCTTCCAGGCTGGTGTTTTCAGTAACCCTGCTGAGGTCTGATCTGAAGCCCGGCTCAAGGTTCATCGCCCGGAAAGGCGGGGTGCCGTCAAAATGATAACGGGCAAATGCCGAGTACCAATAAGGCATCATCTGCATACGCAGCAGGGCCATCTGCCTGACCTGTTCAGTCACTTCGGGATAACTCCAGGGCTTGGTGCCGCTTGACCAGGCATTGATCATGGCCATAGGTGAAAACACCACGGTCTGCATTCTTCTCAGCCACTCTTCCGCTGTTTTCGAAGCCCGTACCTCCGGGGTCCACAGCACTCCGGAGAAACTGCTGTTGATAAGTGCGGTAATAAAGTCTTCATGACGGTAATTGTCGTTGTAAATGACGAAAGGGTAGCTGACCCCGCCGGCATTGGAAGCCCTTACCAGGCCGAAAGTGCGCTGGTTTTTCTCACGGTAGATGGCAGTGATATGGCGTTGCATCAGCACACCGTAGGTCTGGCGCGTCTGTTCGGCACTTATACCCGATGGGAATGAGGCTACATCAGGCCACAGCCATTCGTCAAAGCCGTCTACCTCATCTATCTTATAACCGCTTATGCCGATATCAATGGCTTCCTTTCTGAATTTTCCGAAGAGCAGAGACCTGCCTTTTTCAGTATTCAGATCAGGGACAGCACCCACCCATACCGTATGAGAGCCCGTATAGGGCAGGATGTCCTTATAGATAGAGGAAGAAGGAGATACATAAGGATTGAGCCAAAGGTTAAGCCGGATGCCTTTACCGAGCATACTGCTGACCAATGCTGCGGGATCCGGAAACCGGGTGTTATCCCACTCAAAGGTGCAGGGGTAGGACTTACTCTGCCAGCCGGGTTCCAGGCCGATAAAGTCGAGAGGAAATCCCCGCTCTTCAAATTCTGCAGCTTCCTTTTCCACGTCGGCGGCAGTGTAGAGACGCTCTACCCGCTGGGTAAAGCCGAGCCCCCAGCGCGGAGGAAGCGCTCCGCCTCCGTTAAAGAGGTTAAATCTCCTGACGGCTTCGAGAGGCGTAGGTCCCTCAAAAACGTACACTTCGACCCCTTCGGCCGGGACAAGGATTTCCACGGCATCTGAATAAGGGCGTGCTGACCAGTTTTTATCCGTATTTCTGTCGGTGGCCGGCGGTGGATTTCTGCTGTCTTTTCTGACACCCGACCCGGCATACACATCCAGGTACCTAGCCGAATTGACGAAGACGCCATATCCGGAAGAAGAAACATAGAAAGGTACGGGCGCATGGGTACGGCCGTTGTCTGAATCTCCATAGTGATCCACATGAAGGCGCAGTATCCGTCCGCGCTGGTGAACCGTCTTAAAGTTGAGTCCGAATCCGTACAACTGCTCTTCTTTTTCCAGAGGAAACGCAAGATAGGTTTTGCCGTCAGTGACCGAGGCTTTTATGTTTTCTTTAAAAAGCGGGAATGCCTTTCGGGGTAAACCGGCAATGGCCTCCAGCTTCGGGGAGGCTCCTGAGGCGCTGATGAGATCATAAGATTCCGGTGTGCCGATCCGGGCTTTCCATACGCCGGGTGCCACTTCGTTCCATTGTGGTGACTGGCCAAGAACGCTGCTGAGAAAGGTGGCGATAAGGCAGAAGGTTGTCAGTAAGAATTTCATGGTTTTACGGGAGGATATATGCTGACGGCTGTTTTCAATACTTCGGATTTGTCGAGGGTCATTTTCTTGGTCTGCTGATGCAGAAATACGTCTCTCTGATCCAGATAATGAGGTGAGGAAGGGTCAGATGAAGCGCCGAAATGGATGATGGATTCAATCCCGGGCAATCTGTCCGGATAAAATCTGACCAGCTCAATATAAGATTCTCCCGCTGTCACCCTGAACTGTCCTTTTGAATAAGGCTGAGCGTGCATGGCGGTGATGACATCCGGCAGCCCCCATACAGGTCTGGCGTTGGTTCCCCTGACCAGTTGCTGAAGCTCACCCAGGCGTACTTCTGTATTACCGAAGTGTTTTATAAAATGGTCGTAAGTATGCTGCAGGACTTCATGGCATTGGGCCGTACTGAGCGTTTGTCCGTACAGGAGCCGGCCATTTCTGAGCAGTTCTCTTATGTATTGGTAAGCCACAAGGAAGATGGCTGCCCCCCGGCTTGTGGTATCACTTTTTCTGTCCCAGTTTTTCAGAACACCGGCCAGTGGTTTCAGGGCTGTTTCGTCCGGCAAGTAATGGAACAACGGGTTGATGTCTACCGGGAAATACAGGCTGTCCGGGTATTGTCCGTCATATTTGATAGCTTTGAAGTCCTGGTAGCTGATGCGGTCCTGTTTTTCAATGAGTGCTCTGAGGCGGATGCTTCGGTTGTTGTCAAAAGTTTCATAACCCATTTCTGCCGGAAAACTTTCTGCTTTCAGGTTCTCCGTTGGGGCCGTAGCCCGAAACGGGGAGTGATTGGTATTGAAAAGATATCCTGAAGGAGGATTGAGGTATTGCGGCAGTGCTTTCAGCGGATAAAAAGACGCCCACAAGGTAGAAGAGGTGTTGCCGGCCACTGTGTTTTTCCAGTCATGCCCGGGCTGACGGACCGGTATCTTTCCGTTACTGACATAAAACAAGGTATCGTAGCGGTCGGCATACACTGTATTGAAGCCGGGGATCGCCACCATTTCCATGGCCTGGTAAAAATCGGAGAAATTTCTGGCTTTGTTCATCCTGTACCACTGTTCCACGCCCCGGATGTCCTGATTGGCACCAAGCCGGATGGCAAATACTCCCCGGGGGGTCTTGAGTGTGGCGCCATACCTGCTCCAGAAGGCCTTTTTCCTTATCGTGATCTTCAGGGGACCCATTTTTACTTTCAGCGAAATTTTTCTGGTTTCCAGCTTTTCTCTTTGACCATCAAATACATAGAAGTCAGAATTGCCGGGGGCAGTTTCCAACTGAAAAACATCGATTTTGTCCTGAGCATTGACCGTGTGTGCCCAGCCAAGGTGTTCATTGACCCCGTGAAAAACGACAGGTCCGCCGGGAAACAGGCCGCCCAGGATGTTGAGCCCTTCTTCGCTGCACAGATGGGCTTCGTACCAGGCTACCGGGCCCTCCAAAGGCTGATGGGAGTTGATGGCCAGATAGGCAGCGCCGTCCGCGGTTTTTTGTCTTGCTATGGCAATGGCATTAGAGCCGGTCGCTTTGAAATTTTCAAGCGTCGTCAGGTTGCCTTTAAGCACATTGCTCAGCACCTCATCCACACCGGAAATCACGGAGAGGGAAAGCACAATGGCAGTCATGTAATCCCTGGTCGTAACCGGGAAAGCCTCTCTGAGCAACACTTTTCCGGGATGTTGGCGGGCGAAGGCATTGAGCCCTTCAACGTAGCCACTGATCAATGCTTTGAACTCCGGAGAAAGTGCGGATTCGTACTGCTCCTCCACAATATCCCGGCAACGGAGAAGGGACACCACGTAATCGATGGTCGCGCCCTGTTTTCCTTTGAGGCGTCCAAGCATCCCTTTTCCGGAAAGCAGGGTGAGCTGAATCGTAGAAAAGTCGTCTTCAGCATGTGCCCAGGCAAGTCCGTAGGCCACTTCAGCATCTGTTTTGCCAAAGATATGAGGAACACCCCACCGGTCACGGGCGATCTGAATATTTTCGGGACTGATCTGCGCTTTTAAGGAGAAAGCCACGAGACACAGTAAGAGGTACAGATGTTTCATGCCGGCAGTCTTATTTTATTCTGTTAAGCAAATCCATGACCGCTTCGTTTCCCTGAAGCGCTCCTGCCGGCCTGGGGTGGCGGTCATTGAACACCTCAAGGTCTTTCCTTGGCAGAACGGTATTTGCCGATTCATCCACAAGGTCTCCTTTCATTACCTTACGGATGTTGAGGCCGAGATGTTTTGCCATGAAACGATAGGCAGCCTGCCGCTTCGACGGTCCGTAATCGTGTTTTTCATCCGGAAGATGTACATTTTCCACCGCGTTTTCTGCTCCGTAGAATCCATAGATCCTTTTGATATAGGGAAATTCGAATTCGGGGGTATTGCTGGTCCAGTCGGCGCCGTCAGAAACCAGCAGCAGGGGTTTTGGGGCAAAGGATGCGGCGATTTCCACATTAGAGGTCTGGTGCCCGGGTCTTTTATGGACCGCCATGCCGCTTTCGCAGACACAGCCTCCGAAGAAATGGCCTGACACCATCACGACAGGGGCAGACACACTGATGCGGTTGTCGATGGCTGAAAGCATGAAAGTTTGCGTTCCGCCGCCGGATTCGCCGGTCATGCCGATTTTTTTGCTGTCTACCTGCGGAAGAGAAGCAAGAAAATCAAGAGCCCTGGTGGCATTGATGAGTTGCAGTTTGAAGGCTTTTTCGATTTTGTGATCACACTGTTTTGAGTCCCCCATTCCGATCATATCCCATGCAAAGACGATCGCTCCCATCCGTGCCAGGGTGGCGCAGCGCTGCTGGGTGGCCTCCCCGAATCTGAGATCATTGCCGTGTCCGTGCGGGCAAAGGATACCGGCGTGTCCCGAACTCAATTGGGCAGGTTTGTAAAGGTTTCCGGTAACATAAATACCGTCTGCACTTTCGAAAAAGACATTTTCAACCGTGTAGCCGTTCATAACTTTACGGCTGTGGATGACGGCCTTAGGTGCTTTACCCGGTTTCCAGGCAGACAGTTCGGCGCCGTCCCGTATGCCCTTACGGAGGTCTGCAGCACGTTTCTCCCAGGACTGGCGGTCATGGTACAACTCCGCCATACCGGCATGCACCTCTCTGGCTTGTATTTCGGAGTAGAATTTTCCCTGGAGCAAGTCCGGTTTTTCGGGGTTAAACTGTGCAAAGGTGTTCAGGGCAATGCCTGAAAGCAGGCTTATCGAGAGATATTTCATGAGCCGTTTATCTTTTTAAGGAATTGATCAATGTATCGGACAGAAGGTTCAAACCAGGGGTCGAAAAGAATAAAGGAATGGGGGGCGTTTTCAAAAGTATGTACTTCGGTATAGATGCCGAAGGAGGTTGTTTTTTGTATGTAATCAGCGCGGCCGGCATGCATTCTGTCTACGGCGCTGTTGAGAAAAAGTGTGGGAGGGGTGGAACGTGATACGTGCGTAAGGGCTGAGGCCGAATGCCAAAGGGAGGGATTTTCACTTTTGGCATATCCAAACCACCGGGTGGCCGCAGAGACAGAGCGACTGTCGTCTCCTTCGCCGGACTCAGGATGAATAAAGGCAAGAATGCCGTCAATGTCAATAATCGTTTGTACAGCAGACGACTGATCCCGGTAACAGAGTGTCCCTTCCAGTTCCGGGTTGCCGTTGGTATTGCCCAGGAGGGCGGCGAGTTGTCCGCCTGCTGAAAACCCCAGGGCGGTGATATGGTTTTTATCGACGTGAAACCTGCCTGCATTGGCCCTGATCCATCTGACGGCCGTCTTCAGGTCTTTTACCGCAGCAGGGTAAAGCGCCTCGGTAGAAAGCCGGTATTCAACCGTAAAACAGACATAACCCAATGTTGCCAGCCGTTGCGCCAGCGGGATATGCTGGAAACGGTTGCCGCTTCTCCACCCGCCTCCGTGAATAATGAGGATGGCCGGATGCAGCCGGGAAGTATCAGCAGGATAAAAAGCATCTATGGACAGCGGTCTTACACCTCCTGAACAATAATGAAGGTCTCTTTTCTCCAGGACCCGTGGAGAGAGCTGCTCAGGCACCAGCCGTATGTCCGGATGGGTTTTGAGGGTATTCTTCAGGGCACTGTGGCTGGAATAACTCGTGTCTGCTACCCCGGTGAGTCCCTCAATAGACTGGGCACAGGTAAAGAGGGGGGCGAAAAAACAAACCAGCAGTATTATTCTATGCATAATTCAACATTAACAAATTCAAAATTCCGGATCAGGTAAGTAAACAGTGCAAGGCCAATACTCCGGCCAGGCCGGAAACCGACACCAGCGTTTCCATGACAGACCAGGTTTTCAGGGTATCAGGAACGGACAGACGGAAATATTCGCGGAACAGCCAGAATCCGGCATCATTTACATGAGAAAACATCATGCTTCCGGCGCCGATGGCCAGCACCATAAAATGAGGGGCAACTCCGGAAGAGGCCATCATGGGTGCCATAAAACCTGCCGTAGTAATGCCCGAAACGGTAGACGAGCCTACGGCTACCCGGATAATGGCGGCAATTCCCCAGCCGAGAACGAGCGGATGAAGTCCGGAGTCTTTCATCTGCAGGGCAACGGCCTGGCTTATTCCGGCATCGGTAAGCACCTGCTTAAGGGCTCCGGCTCCACCGAAAATAAGAAAAAGCAAGGCCACTTCTTTGATCGAGTCGCCGAGGAGTGATGTGATCTCTTCCATGTGACGCCCTTGTCTGATGCCAAGCAGATACATCGCCAGCAGGACAGAGAGAAACATACTGGCCACAGGGTCACCTGTGAAAGTCAGCACGTGTTTCAGGAGAGGCCATGACCGGGTATAAGGAAGCAGTACCGTGCTGAGGCTGATCAGGACAATCGGGGTGAGTACGACAGTATAGCTGATCAGGGAGGAGGGAAGGTCTTTTTCTTCCTTTTCCGGAGCAACAAAAGCTTTATTGGGCAGAACGACATACTTTCTTACAGTAGCGCCAAACAGCGCGCCAGAGACAAGAATGGCAGGTATGGCAACGATGATCCCGTAAAACAGCGTAAGTCCCATGTCTGCTTCAAACTGTTTCATTATGGCAAGAGGAGCGGGATGAGGGGGGAGATAACCCTGGGTGACAGAGAGCGATGCCAGCATAGGCAGTCCGAGGTAGACGGCGGGTAGCCCTGACCGGTAAGCTACTGTAATGACAATAGGAGCAAGCAGCATAAAGCCGACGGAGTAAAACAGGGGGAGACCGACGATAAACCCGGTGATCATAAAGGCCCAGCGCAGGTAAGCGTCGCCGAAGATCCGCATCATGGAGGCTGAAATACGCTGGGCTGCCCCGCTTTGGGCTACAAGTTTGCCCAGCATGGCACCAAGGGCAATAATGGCGGTAATGGATCCCAGCGTTCCGCCGATCCCTTTTTCAACGGAAACAAGAAGCGCGGCAGGTGGCATACCCAGTGCCAGGCCTGTCCCGAAGGCGATGAGCAGAAATGCCGGAAAGGTATGCAGTTTCGTGTAAGAAATCAGCACAATAAGCAGGACAAGTCCCGCAATCGTGATTACAAAAGGCATATCAGGTTGAATAAAGATACAACTTACACATTTTATGTGAATTCCGGTGAGTTGTAGCTGATTTTTTTCTGGATTTTGCCGCGAGAAAATTGCATTTCATGAGGAGGTTTGGGTTTGAGGGAACGAGTTTTACGGAGATATGTTGGAAAGGTATAGCTCTTCTGTCTGCCTATGAAATTTAACAGGTATTATACCGCTGCACTGAGCGCGTTTGTTATGTGGGGATTCTTTACGCTGGCGTTGAAACCCCTGCATCATTATGCTTCTCTGGATATTCTTTTCTACCGCATCTTTTTCTGTGCTGCGATCATGCTGGTGATCGGATTGTTTTTCAGATTCGGTGTACTGAAGGAGAACATTGCGGTGTTCCGCTCCATGCCGGCCGGAGCGAAAAAGAGAACCGTTTTACTTACACTCGGGGGAAGTCTTCTGCTGACGGCAAACTGGTTTGTGTTTATTTATGTGGTAAATCACATCAATATCAAAGCGGCTTCTTTTGCTTATCTGGTTTGCCCGATTCTGACCACCGTGCTGGCCTGGTTTATCCTGAAAGAGCGACTGAGCAGGTGGCAGTGGTTTGCGGTAGGGATGAGTGTGATGAGTTGCCTGCTTTTGTCCTTCAATAACATTTCCGATATTTTATACAGTCTTATTGTAGCGCTTACTTATGCGCTTTACCTGGTTAGCCAGCGTAAGAACACGGGGATAGACAAATTTCTTATCCTCAGTGTACAACTTATCTTTTCGGCTGTTATTCTTCTGCCGTTTTATCCCGCTTTCAGTGGTCCTTTGCCGGTGGAGATGAAGTTTTACGGTCTTATTTTACTGATTGCCGTATTTTTTACCATTTTACCGCTTTATCTCAATCTTTATGCATTGCAGGGGGTTACCTCTTCCCTTATGGGTATTTTGCTCTATATCAACCCCCTGATCAATTTTGCCATGGCGGTCTTTTATTTCAGAGAGCCGGTCAATTCATTGCAACTCACGGCATACGGCCTTATTTTGCTTTCGGTCATTGTGTTTAACGAACAGTACCTGCCGCGGCCCGGAAGAAAACAAAGCCTTTCGGCCTGAGTTTATTGACGAAGATGTGAAGCAAGCGGATGGCCTGATTTTCTGAAATGGTCTGCCACCAGTCCGGCGATCATACGCGCCCCTTCCGGAGAGAAATGAGTATCGTCTTCAACGCCCTGTGGCCAGCGCTGCTGTGCGCCGGGCGGGAAGTGGAGAAAGGTGGCTTTGGACTTTTCCGGGCCGAGTTGCTCTATGGCAGTTCTGCTGAGCGCATGGAGGTCGATTACGGTCACTTTCATCTCCTGAGCGAGTTCTTTTACCGCAAGCGGGTAGTCGCCGTGGGTATCAAAGAAAACACCTTTATCATTAAATCTTCTCCTGACCACCGGCGTGAACAGTACCGGAACGGCCTGCCGGCTGCGGACTTCTGTTACGAACCTCGCCAGATTCCGGCGGTAGTCGGTTTGCGGGGGCGAATACCGGCTGCTGTCTGCGGTCTTCTGATCGTTGTGCCCGAATTGTATGAAAACATAGTCGCCGGGCCCGGCCTGGTCCAGGATCTTCTGCCAGTGTCCTTCTGACCGGAAGCTTTTGGTGCTCCGGCCGTTGAGGGCGTAATTGCTGATTTCGACCTCATCAAAATACTCGTGCAGAACCTGCCCCCAGCCGGTTTCAGGGGCTTCTGCCGGTTTTTTGTCTGCCATGGTGGAATCTCCGGCCATAAAAATCCTCACAGGGCCGGGATGGGGTTTTAGGGCTGTGACGGTAAGCAGCAGCAGTATCAGAGAGAAAGTTTTCATAGAAGATCTATGTAAAAAGCCCGGAAAACCCGGGCTCTTGTTATTTCAGGTGATTTAAGTCTACAAAATCCATGTCGGTGAAATCCTTGTTTTCTCCGGCCATTCCCCAGATAAAGGAATAATTGGCTGAACCTGCGCCTGAGTGGATAGACCACGGTGGCGAGATGATGGCCTGGTGGTTCTGTATCCACAGGTGGCGGGTTTCGTCGGGTTTACCCATAAAGTGCATGACGCCCTGATTCTCGGGAATATCGAAATAACAGTACACCTCGGATCTTCTGTCATGCACATGCGGAGGCATGGTGTTCCATATGCTGCCGGTTTTGAGGACAGTAAGGCCCATAACGAGCTGGCAGCTGGCTATACCGTCATTATGGATGTATTTATAGATGGTCCGGTGGTTGGAGGTTTCCGCTGAGCCCAGTGTAACCGGTGAAGCCTGCTCTTTGGTGAATATTTTATTCGGGAAAACGGCATGAGCGGGGGCGGAGAGTACAAAGAACCTGGCAGGGTCATGAGAGGAATCAGAGGAGAACACCACTTCTTCCGTTCCTTTGCCAAGGTACAAACAGCTCAGTTTATCGCTTTCGAAGGTTTCACCGTCAGCAATAATCTTACCTGCTCCGCCGACATTGATAATGCCTATTTCTCTTCTTTCAAGAAAATACTCACTGCGGAGTTCATCATAGGTCTGGAGTTCTATGTCTTCGTTGACCGGCATGATTCCCCCCAGGATAAGCCTGTCATAGTGAGAGTAGACCAATCTGACGGAGTCCTTTACAAAAAGTTGTTCTACCAGAAAATTTTCTCTGAGTTCCCTGGTGTTCATGTTTTCCACTTCGCGTGGGCTGCTTTCGTATCTGGTTTGCATATTAGAGTTAGTTTATCGTCCCATCCATCCACCATCTACTGTAAGAATGGTGCCATGGACATAATCAGAAGCTTTGGAAGCGAGGAATATGGCCGGGCCTTTAAAATCCTCCGGTTCGCCCCATCTGCCAGCGGGGATTCTGCCGAGAATGGACTGGCTTCTTTCCGGATCATTTCTCAGGGCCTCAGTGTTGTCCGTAGCGATATACCCGGGGGCAATGGCGTTAACATTAATTCCTTTAGAGGCCCATTCGTTGGCAAAGGCCTTGACAAGGCTGCCGATGGCGCCTTTGCTGGCTGCATAGCCGGGCACATTGATGCCGCCCTGAAAGGTAAGGAGCGAGGCGGTGAAAATAATCTTTCCCTGCCCCCTTTCAATCATGGCCCCGCCGATTTCCCTGGTCAGAATAAACTGGGCATCCAGGTTGATGTTCAGTACTTTGTCCCAGAATTCATCAGGATGAAGGGCCGCGGGGGCTCTCAGGATGGTGCCGGCATTATTGACCAGGATGTCGATGACGGGGTGCTCTTTCTTTACCAGGGTAATAAATTCATAGAGAGAGGCTCTGTCATTGAAATCTGCACGGTAAGGATAGAAATTCCGTCCGGAAGCCTCAACGGCTTCTGCGATTCCGGAACCGGAAGCCGGCATACTTCCTGAAACCCCGATGATGTCGGCGCCGGCTTCTGCCAGCCCTTCTGCGATGGCTTTGCCGATGCCCTTATTGCAGCCGGTAACGAGTGCGACCTTTCCGGTCAGTGTAAAGTCTGTCATACAAAATTTAAAAATTCCCACCCTTAAGATAAGAATGGGAATTGAGGTTTGGTTTGATTAGCTTAAAAAATTATAAATATTCCTATGATTGATAGTCCTTCCCGGAGAATTGCACAACGGCAACCCGGTGGAAAGATGAGAGGTCGTTATTGCTGATGCAAGCAAACGGGCAGAAATTTTTATGCAATCGTTCTCGGGAACGATAACGATTGTATTCCGAAACAGAAAAAAAGTCAGTAAGTTGATAAAATCTGCCTGATAGGGTATATTTACGCTAAAGAAGGCGTGTAAAAAAAAGCCTTGAGTAATTGTATTTAAACAAGATTACCCTTTGGAACCCATTACGATAAAAGATATTGCCAGAGCTTTGAATGTATCTACTTCGACGGTTTCGCGTGCGTTGAGAGACAGCAGCGAGATCAACGAACAGACGAAGAAGCAGGTGTTGGAATATGCTGCCAGGATGAATTACAGTCCCAACCCCATTGCACTCAGTCTGAAAGAAAACCGGAGCAAAGCGATCGGGGTGGTGGTGCCTGAAATTGCCAATAACTTCTTTTCCCAGGCCATTAACGGCATCGAGTCTATTGCTTATGACCGGGGATACCACGTGGTGATTTTCCAGAGTCATGAGTCGTATGAGCGGGAGGTCTCCAATGTACATCATTTGTTTGCAAGGAAAGTAGACGGGCTTCTTATTTCACTTTCCGGGGCGACCAGAGAGGTGGATCACATAGAAAGTTATCGCGACCGTAAATTCCCGGTGGTGTATTTTGACAGGGTTCCGGAGCGGGAGGATGTCCCGAAGGTGGTGGCTGACAATTTCGAGGGGGCATTCAGAGCCACCGAATACATGATCAGGCAAGGGAAAAGGAAGATAGCCCACTTAACCAGTCCGCCGGTGTTGTCGATCACAAAAGAACGCCTGGCCGGATATAAAGCCGCTCTGGAGAAGCATGGACTTCCGGTAAGGGATGAGCTGATAAAGTTTTGCTATTTTACCCCTGAAGAAGCTTTCGAAGCTATTGATGACCTGATAAGAGCATACCAGCCGGATGCTTTTTTTACGGCCAGTGACCGTCTTGCCCTGAACTGCTATGAAGTATTTCAGAAAAAGCTGATTGAGCTTCCGGAAGAGGTCATGTTTTTCGGTTTTACCAATCTGGGTGTGGCCCACCTGCTGCATCCGCCTCTTAGTACTGTGGTGCAACCGGCTTACGAGATCGGACAAACAGCCGCCGCGATGTTGCTTGATCAGCTGGAAGACACTAAAAAGACCATTAAAGAGCCGGTCACGATCAAACTCAAAACAGAACTGCACATCCGTTAGTGTCGTGTCAATCCTATTGTGTCGGTTAAGCCGAAATTATTTTTTGCGTAGTCAAGGATAAAAAATCAAGCATAGCATTAGCTATGGTTTAGTTTTTTGACGCAGAAAACGCGAAAATAGAAAGAGGCTTGGGCTGACTAAAATAGGGTTGACATGACACTGGTCTGTGCAGTTCTGCCGAAAATATTAAAGGGTTTTGATCTTCACATTTTTAAAGGAAATGCCTTTGGACCAGTCCTGAAGACCGATCTTTCCTTTGGTATGTTTGCCGAATTCAGGGAAATACTGAAACCCGCTTTTCGCTACGGTTTCTTTCCAGCCGTCAGAAGTAAGGTCCATTTCAGCGGTATGTACGCCGTTAAGGTAGAAGTCTATTTTTCCGTTGACCTGTACGATTCTAGACTCATTCCATTGTCCGGCAGGTTGGGTTACCGCCGGGTTTTTCTGCGGAGCAAACCCGAAAATACATCCTGCACGCTTGGCCAGGTTGGCATTGTAATCCGGATGGCTGATGTCGAGCAACTGGTATTCAGGTCCGGAAGCCCAGGCTGTGGGAATGTCGGATTTTTCAAGCACATTGATGAAGACACCGCTGTTGCCTTCTTTCGATATTTTCCATTCGAATTTCAGATCATAATTTTCAAACTCTTTGTCAGAGACCAGGTCACCATGCTCTACATTGAATACATCGGGCTGGCAAAGCAGTTCCCCGTTTTTGACTGTCCAGGCGGACTTTACTTTTCCTTTATTATAAAGGTGCCAGCCGTTGGTGGTTTTGCCGTCAAAAAGCAAGGTCCACCCTTCCTTTTTTTCCTGTTCGGTCAGCTGGTTGGCCGCCTGTTGCCGGGTTGTGAATGAGGAGAGAAGGACGGTTGCGAAGGTCAGGGAGATGCAGGCCGCGGTCAGGAATTTTTTCATAGGTCGCTTCTTTACTATTAAGGTTTAAATTTGAATACAGGTTGTTTTAAAGAGAATGCGGATCTGTCAGAACAGGAAATGTTGTAACAGCTACACCGTGATTTCCACCACATTGTCTTCAGGATCCAGCACCACGCTTTCGTAATAGCCGTCGCCTGTGGTCCGGGGTCTGCCTGCTACCGTATATCCATCCTGTTCGAGGATTTCAGTGAGGCGGTCTACTGCCTCACGGCTTCCTGTTGAAACGGCAAAATGGGCCAGACCGGTTACGGGATTCAGGAAGTCTCTCTGCTGATCAGTAACTCCGGTTTTCTGCATCAGCTCCAGCCGGCAGCCGCTTGCGAACTCCAGGAAGTAGGACCGGAATGCTTTTGCCGGGTTTTCATACCTTGGGCCTGCTTTTGCAGAAAAATACTTTTCATAAAACAGCCTGGTTTTTTCCAGATCTGAAACCCAGATGGCAATGTGTTCAATTCTCATTGATCCGTTTTCTGATCCTGCTGGTCAACAGTATGTACCGCAGGATGCGGTTAAAAGGTAAGAGTGGTCCGTGGGGTTGTCCGACACGGATACCGGGCGCAATTTTAGGTAAATTTGAATAAAAGACAAAAGGTTTGAGAGAGAATCTGTTCCGGAACCTCCTGATTTCATTCCAGCTCTCTGCTTTCAAAACCGGCAGAGATGATAAGACTGACAATGTCTTCCTGAGAAATATGGTCTCCTTCGATCCTGAGAATCCTGTCGCGGTCATCCAGATCCATATTGATCAATGCGGCAGGCAAATCCCGTTCTATCCTTTGTATCAGCCTGCGGGCTTCTTTTTTACCCCTGACGGAGGTCTTAAAAATCCTGACCATGAATGCTTGTTTTCAGATAGTGCCCTGTTAATGAGTCCGGATGCCCGACGATTGCTGCCGGGGTGCCTTCAAAAATGATCTGTCCCCCGTTTTTGCCGCCTTCCGGCCCCATGTCGATAATCCAGTCAGCGTTTTTAATGATTTCCAGGTTATGCTCAATGATCACCACGGTATTGCCATTGTCCACCAGCCTGTTGATCAGGTGAAGGAGGTTGTCGATATCAGACATATGCAGTCCGGTGGTGGGTTCGTCCATGACATAGATGCTTCCTTTTTTATGCAATTCCATGGCGAGTTTTATCCGCTGGCATTCTCCGCCCGAAAGGGTGCTGAGAGGCTGTCCGAGGGTAAGATAGCCTACTCCGACATCACAAAGGGCGGTAAGAACCTTCCGTAGTGTTTTGGAAGTAAAGAAAACGTGGGCTTCTTCGAAGGTCATGGACAGCACTTCGTTGATGGATTTGCCCTGATAGGTAAGTTCAAGTACTTCAGGCTTAAAGCGCTTTCCTTCACACACTTCGCACAGACTGCGGACTCCTTCCATGAAGGCAAGATCGGTCTGAGTAAAGCCGAGTCCCTGGCAGCTGGTACAGGCTCCTTTGGAATTAAAGGAGAAAAGCGCAGGTTTGACCTTGTTAGCTGCAGCAAAAAGATTTCTGATCTCATCCATCATACCGGTGTAGGTTGCAGGGTTGGATCTGACGGAGGTATTTACAGCAGACTGATTGATGGCTATGGCTTCAGGATAAGCCGTCAGAAATGCATGGTTGATCAGGGTGCTTTTTCCGGATCCGGCTACCCCGGTAACAACCGTCATGATCTGCCGGGGTATGCTCACCTGAACATTTTTCAGGTTATGGATTGATATGGCCGGTATGGACAGGAAACCGGATGCCTGCCGGGGCGTAGTTTTCAGTCCGCCGGAGAGATTCAGGAATTTTCCCGTAAGGGTGGAGGAAGTAAGCAGGTCGGTATAATTTCCTTCAAACATGATTTCACCCCCATAATGACCGGCTTTCGGACCAACGTCCACCACATGGTCTGCTATTTTTATAACATCCGGGTCGTGTTCGACAACCAGCACGGTATTGCCTTTGTCTCTCAGTTTTTCCAGCAGATGATTGAGCCGCTGAACATCCCTGGGATGAAGTCCGATACTGGGCTCGTCAAAGATATACAGGAGATCCACAAGATTGCTTCCGAGGTGTTTGACCATTTTGACTCTCTGCGATTCTCCGCCTGAGAGGGTAGTGGTTTCACGGTCCAGGGTAATGTAGCCCAGGCCCATGGAGATGAGGTGGTCCAGCTGAAGCGAAATGGCTGAGGCAACAGGCAAAGCAACCGGGTCGCTGATCTCATCGATGATCAGTTTCAGCTTATCCACTTCCATTGAAGTCATGTCGGCGATGGTCAGGCCGGAAACCTGACCGGAGAGTGCTTTTTCATTCAGTCTTTTACCACGACAGGCCGGGCAGGTATCAGACATGGTGAATTTTTCTACTTTATTTCGGGTGCTTTCAGCATGTCCGCTGGTGTCTTTCTTAATGTATAAGCGGGTAAATTTTTCTACCACGCCCTCGTATTCGGGGTTAAAATCCACTCCTTTGTAATTGACCGTTACTTTTTTAGGATTGCCATTCAGGAGAATGTCCCATTCCTCTTCGTCATAGTCTTCCAGTTTTTTATCGGCATCAAAGAAGCCGGTCATCGTGATGATTTTCCAGTACCATGATCCCACATTGAAAAAAGGCAGCAGGATAGCTCCTTCATTCAGAGATTTACTTTTGTCAAAAACCATGGCGGTATTAACCACGACTTTTCTGCCGATTCCGTCGCATTCAGGGCACATACCTTCGGGGTCATTAAACGAGAAAGCATTGGCGTAGCCTATGTGAGGGATCGAAAACCTGGAATAGAGCAGCCTGAGGGCGGCGTAAATGTCGGTGATGGTGCCGAGCGTGGAGCGGGAATTGCCACCCATTCGTTTCTGGTCGATTACGATTGCCACAGAGAGGTTTTCGATGCGGTCGGTTTCGGGTTTTCCGTACCTGGGCATCAGATTACGGACAAAGGCCGGGTAGGTTTCAGTAAGCTGCCTGCGGGCTTCTGTGGCAATGGTGTCAAATACAATAGAGGATTTTCCTGAACCGGATACCCCTGTGAATACGGTTATCTTGTGTTTGGGGATTTTCAGTGAAACGTTTTTGAGGTTGTTTTCTCTCGCGCCCTGAATGGTAATGAATGGGTCTGTCATCGATAACAGGTTTTAGTTGATTGTGCAAAAGTAGTTCCTGATTTTGTCGCAGAATTGTAAATTTCCGACATTCCGGATCAGACCGGCTGGCTTTGAAGAGAAGTCAGATATGCCGAAGGGGTATAGCCTGTAAAATGCCGGAAGTCATGATTGAAATGTGCCTGGTCATAGTATCCTGAGGCCAGCGCCAGGCTGGTAAGCGAACCATTATGGTCCGTCAATTGATTAAGGGCATTTTCAAACTTCACGATCCTGCAGAATGATTTCGGAGCAAAACCAGTCATTGCCCTGAATTTCCTTTCGAACTGGCGGCTTGAAAGACAGGCGTCGGAAGCGAGACGCGACGCATCCGTCATACCGGAGCAACGATTAATGGAATGGATAGAGCTTATTATGGCTTTGTCCCGTTCGTCTATCTCCTTCATCGAATTTCTGAAGAAGTCGGAGATGATCTTTACCCGCTCCTGAAAATGACCCGACAGAAAGACCTGTTCTTCAAGTGCGCGGCCCTTCGGACCGGACAGCAGGGAGAGATGGGTGGTCTGGTGAGTCAGTTCACCGGCGGGCACTCCAAAAAGATAAGGAAGCGCATAGGGGAAGAGCTGTACACCGAAGATGCCCGCCTGTTCTTTACTGACATAATCATTGAAGGCATCGGTATGTCCGTGCAGAAAGGCGCCGGAATTCAGGGTTGTTCCCTTTCCTGATTTTTCAGGACGAAATCCACCTTTGATGTAAAACAGTAACTGTGGAAGCGTGGTAGCGGCGGATATGTATTTGAAGGGGTGGTTTTCAGAAGCATTAATATCGCCTTCCCAGAAAAAGAGAATGAACTTTCTCAATTCAGGAGAAGGTAAAGCGGTTTGATATCCCATAATGAATCCGGATAATTTACCGGCAAGATAATGAAGCAGGCATCAAAACCGAAGGCATTTTGTGATTTGCTAAAAAAATCAGCGTTGTTCTATCCTTCGGTGTAATTGACGGGCGGTCCGGAGCATTCTGAAGATCAGATAGATGATCAGCAGTATCAGAACCAGTCCCCAGCACTGCATAATAAGAAAAAACAGGTCGGTAAGAATATACCATCCCTGCAGCCAGGCGTCGGTCAGTCGCTGGGGGAAGCTGCTGCCGGAGTGTCTGCCGGTGTTGACGGTGAGTTCTCCGGATTGCATAACTGCGCCCTTTAAGCGGATGTGTAAGGTGCAGTAGCTGAGTTTATCATGCAGCACAAGGTTGGCTACTTTGGCCTGATCTGCTTTTTCACGGTTATACCATTTAAATTCTTCTTTGCTTTTACGGGCGGAGGCGATTGATTTTTCAGAGCGTCGCAGGGCCAGTTTCTGCTCCAGGAGGGAGTAGGTCAGTTCTTCAGAGTCAATCGTAAGTCTGTCCAGAAAGCTTGCCTCTTTCTCTATGGCGCGCATCGTTTCTTCCAGATGGCTGTCGGGCAACCTGACGGATATTTCGCCTGAAGGAGTATAATGCCGGATCTGAAGTAAAGAATCCTTGCTGACGGTGTAGGTTCGGGTCTGGTCAATTTCGTTGGATAACCGGGTATGGATGACCAATCCTCCATTTTGGGAGGTTGTTTTTTCAATAAAACGGATAGCCTTTGAGACGTCTTTTGCCTGAAATTCCATAGAGGCTGTTCTTGCCAGGGATCTTTGCGGGCCGGTGGCCGCCACGGAGTCGGCAGCAGGGAATGTTTCCTGAAAAGCAGTTTCTGCGGGCTGATGTCCTGTGCAGCCTTTCAGCAACAAAACCAGGAACAGCAGAATAACCATTTTTAACCTGAATGTTGTCATAAGCTTTGTCTTTTAATATGATTCCGGCGGGATTCATGGTTCAAAGACATCAACGCTCAGGCTGAACAGATTGGTATATTTATTTAAGTAATTTTTAAGAATATTTTAAGTATTTTTTAAGAAAATGATTGGAAGGCTTTTCTGACAAGCTTAAAAGAATTCAGCAGGATTACCGGGGCAAGGCCTGCAAAAAGACACAGATACCAGCTTTCAATCTGCAACTGGCTGAGATGCAAAGCTTCATACACGCTACTGAAGGCGTAGACAACGGGCAAAGAAAGGCCGCAGAAAAGCAATGCCAGCCATACATATGGATTCTGTGTGATTTCGTTTTTGAAAACACCTGACCCGGGAGATGCCATATTAAAGACATGAAACAACTGAGCAAAGGCCAGGGATATAAACGCAATATTGTTGGCTGTTATGGCATCGACATTAATGATATGGATTCCGTACAACACCGCCGTTACCACAGCAAGTGTCATGAGGAGCGAATAGCCTCCGGTAATCAGCCACCCGTCGGAAGTGAGTATGCCCAGTGCCGGGTTTCGCGGCGGTCTTTTCATGATTCCGGGGTCTCCTTTACCCACCCCCAGCGCCAATGCAGGAAATACATCGGTGACCATGTTCAGGAAAAGGATCTGCAATGCCGTGAGGGTAGACTGGGGAGCGATGAATCCCAGGGCGGTTACGGTAAATATCTCACTCAGATTACATGAAATCAGATAAATGACAAATTTCTGTATGTTTCTGAATATTTCCCGGCCGTGTGCTACGGCTTCCGTAATAGATGCAAACGAGTCATCTTTGAGCACAATACCGGCGGTTTCACGGGCCACCTGAGTCCCTCTCAGTCCCATGGCAATACCCACATCTGCTTTTTTGAGTGCGGGGGCATCATTGACCCCGTCGCCGGTCATGGCCACCACATAGCCGGCCTGCTGATAAACTTCGGCAATGTCCAGTTTTTGTTTGGGCGTTGCTCTGGCAAAAACCCGGGTATGCAATATTTTGTTTTTCCAGAGGTCGTCTTCGATCTTGTCGGGAAGGTCTTTCCCATTGATAACATGCTGATCTGTGGCGTCAGTTATACCCGTTTTGCGGGCAATATTCAGTGCCGTCAGCGGATGGTCTCCCGTGATCATGGCTACCCGGATACCGGCTTCCCGGCAGGTGCGTATGGCGGGTTCCACATCTTGTCGGGGAGGATCCAGAAACCCGACCATCCCGGTATACACAAGGTCTTCGGCAAAGGTTTCCGTGTCAGCATCTGCCGATTCTCTGAAGGCAAACGCCAGTACCCTCAGGCCTTCTGCAGCCAGAGCTTCGGATTCACGGAGGATTGCTTCGGATTCTTCACGGGGTAAAGGGCGGATATCACTGCCTTTCTGGATGAATCTGCACTTTTCAAGCACCTGTTCCACCGCACCCTTTACTGCCGCAAGGAAGCGGTCTTCTGGGCGGTGCAGGGTCGCCATAAGGCGGGTATCTGAACTGAAAGGGATTTCGGCTACCCTGGGATACTGCCGGATGAGGGCATCCGGATCATCAAAGGCTTCCGCCATTTCGATAAGCGCTGTTTCAACAGGATCTCCGGTGGTTTGGGTGGCGTTGTTGCAAAGCAGCCCTGTAAGGCGAAGCCTGTCAAAATTTTCCCGGTTTCTTTTCAGGGCTCCGGGAGGGAGGGTCATTACTCCCTGTTGCAGAATAACACCTGTTCTTTCTTCCGGGAAGGCCAGCGATTCTACCTGTATTTTATTTTCTGTAAGTGTGCCCGTCTTATCGGTAAGAATCACGCCTGTACTACCCAAAGTTTCTACAGAAGAAAGTTTCTTGACGATGGCATTTCGCCGGGCCAGGAGCAGCATCCCGTAAGCCAGGGCAATAGTGGAGACTATGGGCAGCCCTTCCGGAAATGCCGCTACCGCGAGGGCAATGGAGGTTTTCAGGATTTCGAGCCATGCTTTACCCTGCAGGTATCCCGTGAAGGCAAACACGAAGGTCATCATCAGCATTATCCTGATGAGTCTGCTGCTGAGGCTTTCAAGTTTTTTGTCCAGCGGGGTGCTGCTTTCCTCCGAAGCCTCCACCAGTGAGGTGATCATACCCAGCTGGGTGTACTTTCCGGTGGCTGTTACAATGGCCCTGGCGGTTCCGTTCATCACAGAAGTACCCTTAAAAACCATATTGGTCTGATCGGCAAGGGCAATGTCTGCTTTCAGCGGGGTTACGTTTTTTTCAGCGGGCAGCGATTCTCCGGTAAGGGAGGACTCATCACACTGGAGGCGGTTGGCTTCGGTCAGTCTTGCATCAGCAGCCACCACGTCGCCTGCTTCCAGCAGGATCATGTCGCCGGGAACCAGTCTTGCGGAGGGTATTTCTGAAATCTGCCGATTCCTGAGCACTCTCGCCAGGCTTATGTCCATCTTTTTCAGGGCATTCATGGAGTTCCGGGCCTGCCATTCCATCATGAATCCTATACATGCGTTAAGAAGGATAACGATGAAAATGGCTATGGCCTCTACCAGTCCTTCAAACCAGGTAGAAACAACAGCCCCGAATACCAGGAGATAGACGATCGGACTGAGAAATTGTCTGAGAATCATCTGCCAGACACTCTTTTGGTGGGTTTCGCCGTAAGCATTCAGACCGAAGTGCGTTACACGTTTTTCTGCCTCAACGGGGCTTAATCCGGCGGCAATGTCAGTCTGAAAGGCATGGGCAATCGTGTCTGTATCCAGGGTATGCGGGGCGGTTACCGGATAGCTGATGTTCATAATCAGGTAAGTAGTTTAACACCTCACAAGATAATGAAATTACAGCTTCAGAAGCCATGTTTTATTCTTTTTTCACCTCTCTTTTTTCCTGATCTGTTTTGGGGCCTTTTGCCGGCTCAGGTTGGGTTTCTTCCGGTCTTCTGCGTGGCAGTGGAATGGCCACGCGGTTTTTCAGGTCATATTTCTGACCCTGGCTCAGTAAAAAGAAAGGTCCGGATGACTGCGTGTATATTTCTTTACCTTCCGCTACGTGACTTCCGTTTTTACCGGTGATAGTATGGTAGTCATAGATGGATACATACGATTTTCCGATGACCTCCAGCGTGTCTTTCTGAACAAGTACGGCTGTGGCTTCATCCAGGCCCAGACCGATGTAATCCGGGGCCAGGCGAATGAAGTCAACGAGGTCAAACTGCCTGTTACGTTTCAGCAGGTGCTGATCGATGACGGAATTCTTCAGGAAGCCAAGGCCCTGGGTATGGTCGCCGATCAGGATCTGAGGACCTTTGGTATCGCCACGCCAGAGAAACGACCCCTGGATGCTGGCGCCTGCTGAAGTACCGATGATTACTCCGCCTCTTTCCAATACCTCAAAGAAAGCCTGATGGGTAAGGGTATTCAGGTAAGAGTCGGCAATACGCCATTGTCTTCCTCCTTCAAAATAGACCCCTGTTGCTTTTCTGAGGGGTTTTACGAATTTCTCACTGTTGGCTTCCTCCAGGCTGTTGGTGTGCAGCAGGGTGACATTTGCTATTCCTGTATTCTTTTTAATGAAGTCGACGGCAGACGTCCGGTAGGCGGCAGAGTCTCCGGAAGCGGCGGTGATCACCACAATGCTGGCTTTGTCTTTTCCTCCGGCCAGTTCAACGAATTTACTCCATATTTCAGGTGTTGAACCGCCGCCGCCGATGATGATCAGGGCGCCGTTTTCAGGCCCGTGTCTGGTAGACGGATCTTTTTTGATCTGTATCGGTGTCTGAGCGTAAAGTATAGCGGTCTGCAGCAGGGTGATGGCCGTAAGGAAGAATGTTTTCTTTTTCATGATATTTTACGTATTAAAGGTGTAAGAACGTTTTTAGTATCCCGGATTCTGGTCCAGGTCAGGATCTTTGATGATTTCTGTTCTGGGAATCGGGAAAACCCAGAAGTTTGGATTTTTGAGGTTAGGGTTGACCGCCCCGAATACCTCGGCGGCCCTGCCGGTCCGGACGATGTCTACAAACCGGTGCCCTTCAAAGCCCAGTTCGAATCTCCTTTCCTCCTCAATGGCGAGCAGTAGCTGGTCTTTGGAAAGTGAGGTGCTGAAGTCAAGAAGAGGAACTTCTGCTCTGCTTTTGATGGTGTTGAGGTCACTTACTGCTCCCTGAAAGTCCGGAGAAGCCTTTTTTGCCCGTGCTTCTGCCCGGATAAGGTATTGCTCGGCTATTCTGAGGATAAAAATCGAACTGGTGCCATCCTGTTTGCTGTAGAGGGTCAGGTCATAGATTCCCTGAGGGGTCTGAAACAGAAGGCTTTTTCTGGAGCCGCCCAGCCTGGGGTCAAGGATCAGTCCGGCAAATTCACGTGCCGGAATGTAGTCATGCCTTCCTCCCTGGGCAGGAGAATTCCAGTTGGTATAAAATGAGCTTCTGTCAGAGGTACTGAAGGCAATCTCAAAAACGGACTCCGTGGTGTTTCTGCCGGTGAAGAAGGCAGAGTAAGGTTTTACAAGACTGAAGGCCGGGTTTTGGATGGTTCTGGTGGCAAAATCTTCCGCCAGGTCCCATTTTTCCTGGTACAGATAAAGCCTGGCTTTGAGGGCATAGACCGAGAGTTTGTTAGCCCTGTTTCTGTTTACGGTGGCTGAAAGCAGCTCCTCGGCTTTGTTGAGATCTGACAATACCTGATCGTAGACCTGGGCTTTCGTACTCCTTTTTGTTCCCTGGTGGGAGGTCGGGGAAACCGCCGGTTCCAGTACTACAGGAACCCCGCCGTAAGTTTTTCCAAGGTCAAAATAGGCCAGCGCTCTGATGAAATAGGCTTCTCCAAGGATCTGATTGCGATCCGTTCTGGTAATCGCATTATCACTGAGACCAGGCACTTTATTAATAACAAAATTGGCCCTGTTGATGGTCGTATAAATAGAAGAGAAGCCTCCCCCGGTATTGTCCGCGGTCTTATTGGCTATCACGTTGTTCTGGCTGTTGAAGTTTACCACATTGTCGCCGGCCAGTTCCAGAGCCACGATACTGCTGCTTACATACCCCTGCAGGGCATCATAGGTGCCTATCAGTGCTGCCAGCGCCGACTTCTGGTCTACTATAACGGCCTCATCTGAAATATTGGCCTGGGGCTCGGTATTCAGGACATCTTTACACGAAACGAGTGTAAATAATGTCAGTAAGGAAATCAGGATATTTTTTTTCATATACAGTTAATTAAAAAGTTAGATTGACGCCGAAATTGACGGATCGGGTTTGGGGCACGCCGTTGAAGTCCAGCCCTTGTACCAGGCCGTTTCTGCTGTCGGCGGGTGCGTTGGCCTCAGGATCAGGCCCGCTGTATTTTGTAAAGGTAAGCAGATTCGAGCCGGTGAGGTAAAGTCTGGCTTTGGACACTTTCAGCTTCGAAAGGACAGGGCCGGGCAGGTTGTAAGCCAATGTGACATCCCTGAACCGGATAAAGGAGGCATCTTCAAGAAAACGACTTGTGTTGGCTTCGTAGTTACGGCTTCCGTCGGGGTTAACCAGCGAGGTGAGGCGTGGAAGCACGTTCGTGTCTCCGGGTTTTTTCCAGTAATTGAGCGCACTTTTCTGGATGGAGCGCGTTACCCCCCTGGTTCCCCCTGACTCAAGGAAGAAGGCCGTATAATTGAACAGCTTATTGCCGGAACGATAGACGATGTTGACGTTCAGATCGAAGTTTTTGAAAGTGAGGGTGTTTTTGAGTGTACCTTCAAAATTCGGCCAGGCATTGCCAACAATTCTGCGATCGGAGGCAGTGATCTGTTTGTCTCCGTCCACGTCTTCGAAACGGGCGTTTCCTGTTTCAGGATCAACGCCAAGGTAATTATATACCCAGACGGAATAAAGCGGAAAACCTTGTTCGAGCCGGTACATGCCGTAGCTTCCGGTAATGGGGTTGTCGAGCTTTTCGATCCTGTTGCGGTTATGAGAAATGGTGAAGGTGGTGTTCCACGTCAGGTCCGGAGTACTGATGTTTCTTGACTGGATGAGTAACTCCACGCCCGTATTGCTGATTTCGCCGACGTTCTTGTACACTGAAGAAAACCCGGTTTTCGAAGCTACCGGTTCTTCAATGAGCAGATCCCGCGTGTATTTACGGTAAAAGTCGAGTTCGAGGGATATTTTGTCTTTGAAAACAGAGCCCGAGATGCCGGCATTAAACTGGGAGGTCGTCTCCCATTTCAGGTTGGGGTTTGCCAGCTGACTGGGCGCAATTCCCGGCAGATCGGCATAATTACGGCCGCCACCCCAGAGTCCTCTGGATGCAAAATCATCAATGTCCTGGTTCCCTGTGATCCCGTAGCTGGTTTTTAGCCTCAGGTTGCTGACGGCTGCAGATTTCGGAAAGAAATTTTCACGGCTGATGTTCCATCCGAGTCCGACAGACGGAAAATAGCCCCATCGGTTGGCCGCACCAAACCGGGAGGAGGCATCAGCCCTGAGGTTGGCATCAAGAATGTATTTGTTGCTGAAGGTGTAATTCGACCCGGCAAAGAAGGAAATCAGCCCGTAATCAGAGCCTGTAGAGGAGGCCGTCTGAACCGCGGCCGAAGTGATTCTTTTGAACTGGTTGCTCGGAAAGCCCGTACCCGTCAGTGTTTCTCTTTCGGTACGGGTAAACTGAACGGTGTTTCCCAGAAAGAACGAGAAGTCATTGAGCGTATTACTCCACGAATAATTGACCAGCTGCTCCGCAATCAGAGAGTGTTTGGTGGTAATCACATCGTTTGCTTCCCCTGCCGGCTGACCATAAACGAGGTTGGTGTTGTAATAGGCTTTCTCGTGGTACAGGTTGTAATCGCTGCTTACCGAGGTTTTGAAGGAAAGGTTCGGCAGAAAGAAGTATGTGGCATACAGGTTATTGATGCTTCTCAGACTGTTGGAATAGGTATCTGAATTTTCCAGGATAGCGAGGTGATTGTCGAAAACCGTGGGCTTGGTATAGCTGCCATCTTCATTGTAGAAAGGATAAAAAGTAGGGGTGTGCAAGGCTGCCTGAAATAAGCCTGCGGGGCCGTCGCCTACCCGGACTACTCTCCTTGGGACACTTGACAAATTGTTGGAAGTGCCTATTTTCAGTCTTTTGTTCAGTGAATGATCCAGGTTAATTCTGAAAGAGTAGCGGCCAAAGTCCTGGAGTTTCAGTGTAGACTGCTGATCCTGGTATTCGGCACCCAGATAGAAATTGGTTTTTTCATCACCACCGGCAAGCGAAAGATTGTAGCGCTGTGAATGGGCTATTCTGAATACATCACTGACGCGGTCAAAAGTGGGCTGATCTTCCGGATTTCCGTAAGCAGGAAAACCCGGGACGACCTCTGTCAGCGGTCTGAAGGGGCGGGTTTCGTAGGTTTTCCCGTCATTGATATGAACGAGATTGACCATTGTAGCGTGTTCCGGACCGGTGACGAGTTCCCACAGGTTGGTCGCTTTGCCTACACCGTAGTCGGCTGAAAAATTCACCCTGGTTTTTGAACTTCTGCTTCCCCTTTTGGTGGTAATCAGGATCACACCGTTGGCGCCTCTGGCTCCGTAGACTGCTGTGGCATTGGCATCTTTCAGGACGGAGACCGATTCTATGTCTTCGGGATTGATGTCAGAAAGCGGGTTGGGGGTTTGTCCTCCCAGTCCCCTGGAAAGTCCCTGCAGGTTTTCATTGTTGATAAATACACCGTCAATGATATAAAGAGGGTCATTGCCGGCCGTAATGGAAGTTGCGCCTCTGAGCCTTACCAGGACAGAGGTGCCCGGAACTCCCGAATTGCTGGAGATCAGCAGGCCGGGTACCTGGCCCTGCAGTTTCTCGGTGACACTGGTATACGATGCCTTGGAGATGTCTCCCGACTGGATCGTGGTGATGGCACTGGTCTGGGCGTCTCTCCGGGTTTGGGTATAGCCCACCACGACAATTTCGTTAAGCTCTTTCTGACTCGGGGCCAGGGTTATCGTTACCTGACTTTTCTCGACGACCAGTTCGCGGGAAGTGAATCCGATTGAGCTGATCTGCAAGGTGAACGGCAGTTTCTGTCCGGTATTCAGTCTGAATCTGCCATCAGTATCTGTCGTGCTTCCGTTGGTAGTGCCTTTGATTCTTACTGTGGCACCGATAACCGGATCGCCGGAGTGCTCATCAATAACTTTACCTTCAATGGCTGCGTTAATTACCGGTGCGTTTTGAGCCTGGGCTAAAAAAGAAATAAGCAGGTAAAAACTTAGGTAAAATAGTTTTTTTTTCATTTACTTTACGTTGATTAAGTTAAACAATAAGAAGCCGGGGAGATTGAAAAATCTCCTGTAATACATCTGGTAGCCTTGTTTGACCGGTCACTTCTGTTGCCGCAGGAGTGACCTTTTTTTATAAGACCTTTTGACCGTAAATCAGGGGGAGTCAGGAACTGTCATCGACAATACGTTTCATACTACTTAAGTGATTGTGATTTTGTTTGTAAAAGAGAGGCCATTCCGGAATGAACTGCAAATAAAATGATTAAAATTATACTAATCTATAAAATAGATAGATTAAGTATTTTTATTGAGCATTAAATTGATTCAGTACAAATAAATATTCTTTTTTTAGTATTTATTTTCGAACATCCGGTTCACTTTTTTGATCTTCAGGAACATTGAGCTCTTTTGAAAGGAAGATGAGAGAGTCGTGTTTTTGACCGGAGGTTTACTTTCCTGCTTCTTTCTTCATATAAATAAAGCCCAGCGAGCCCTCTCTCATGTTTTTGGAGAAAAAGTCCCCTTCCAGCCATTCTCCGTAGGGTACTTCCATGCGTAGGGTGTCGCGGAGGGTTTCCCTTTCGATGTAGATGGAGCAGGAGTTCAGCGGCTTGGGTCTCCTGGGGTGTTCCACCCGGATCACCTTTCCGGTCAGTACGGTGTCTTTCTGACTGCCGCAGGAGCGGTTCAGGGCAATGAGTGTGCCTTCAAACGAAAGAAAAGACAGAATGGATATCACAAACAGTAGCCCGGTGAACCCGCTGAAAGAATTCCAGAAGGTCATCTTATACCGGTTGCCAAAAGTAGCTTTATAGGCAATAAAAGCAGATAGCAGTAAAGCCGGGAGGCTGCACCACCGGAGCGCCGTGTTGAAGCTCTGACTTCGGATGATAAACTTGGCAGACAGGTTAAAATAAAGCCCCCCTGCCAGCAAAAGCAGCAGTATGGCTAGTGTAATAAATACCGGCGACCTGTAATTTCTCATGTTTTTTTGTCTGTTGCTGAATTTGTCCGGGCAAAGCTTCGGAGGCGTTGCACGGTGGCTGATGTGCTGCAAAGATAGAAAGGACGAGCGGCCGGGAAAGATGAAGAGGACGAGCGCTGGTGTTTTGAAAGACTTAAGCCGTAAAAGTGTAGATTTAGCGGACGGTTATGCAGAACCGCATTGCAGTACAGGGACCGGTGGCGGTATTTCAATAAGGTGTGGGGAAACGGGATACTTTTACCTGTGTAATGACGATTTTTTAATAGAAATGGGCCATACTTTCAGGGTTTTCTGCAGTATGGCCCTTCTTTCGGAATTAAAGAACCGGTTTGCGCAGTTTATGATAATACAGATAAGAAGTGATCAGAATGGCCAGAATAACGAGCGGGAAGGCCGTCTGACCGTTAAAGCCGTCTGTTACCCAATGACCAATGAAAGCCGAGATCATTGAAATGGACAGTCCGGCATAGGCCCATTCCTTTACCCGTGCCGGTACCGCCGGAATGAGAATCGCAAGACTTCCCAGCACCTTGAAGACGTTGAGTTCTATCCTGAAGTAATCAGGGAATCCCAGATGGGCAACCCCTTGTCTGGCCAGTTCCGTATGTCCGGTGAGGGCAGGCATTACACCTTCAAAAAGGAAGATGAACCCTGTAGTGGTCCAGAAAATAACTTTGTCTTTTTTCATCGTTTGAATGTTTAACGGGTTTGGTTTGGTCGATTTAAATCATGCTGCAAAACTACAAAGCAGAAACCTGAGAATAAAGGTGCCTTCGCGACAATGATGCGGGCTTACTGCGACTTTTTGAAGTTCAAATGGCTGATGGCCGGAACGGGCGCCGGTGTCCGTCAGATGAACAACGCAGGCCTCAGCCGGTAATCCAGCTGAGAATGGCTGGGCCCCAGTAATACCGGGTAAAAAAATAGGTGCCTGTAAGAAGAAAAAGGGTGGCCAGGATAAGACCTGCCGAGGCGGCATACCGGAGTCCGCTGCCGGCATTTTTGCCTTTGCCCCTGAGGAACAGCTCCGTTATGACCAGGTTGGGAAGGTAAAAGAAAAAAGCCATCACGTGATCAAAAGGGCCTGAAAATGTATTGGTATGACCGCCCCCTTTGAAAAGCAGCCAGAAACCATAGTCCATTCTGTAAAGCCACGAGCCAATGGCCAGGGCAAACAGCCTGAGGCCCCAGGCGCGGTGTATTTCAAAGTTGCCGGCCAGCGCATGGCGCCAGGTCTGCACTGCGGCTATAAACATCAGCAGGCCGTACAGACCGAAACCGATATCCATTACGGTTCCGCCTATCGTTCCTTTGATCAGGATAAAGACCAGCCCTCCGACAGCCGCAAACAGGCAGGAAACCACATAGAGCCGCCCGGTCCAGCGGTGGAAAGCCGGAAAACGGTCGCGGATGCCTTCCATCAGCTGTATGGCGCCGAGGATAAGAATGATGCCGCCCGCTGCAAAATGGAGTCCGATTCCGGCATTGGCAGAGGTGGTCTGTGTTTCATACAGTCTGGGCAAAACGCCGTTCCACCGTTCCATGTCGCCTTCATACAGCGCAGCGGCATAAAACGCCAGAATGTATAAGCCGAAAAGCATGGAGCTGGTCCATACCGTAAAAGTGATCATTGCTGCCGAGATACGCAGCAGTTTTTGACTGAACGGAACAGTCAGCGTGTTTTCATGGGAGGTATGCATATCTTTTCTTTATTTTTCAACAAGGGCCAGCCACTTCCGGATCACCGTCTGCAGGTTTTCCGACTGGCTGACGGCGGCTTCAAGGCTGCTGATTTTCGCGATCTTCCTGCCGTCCGGGTATTTTCCTTCCAGCAGCCCCGAATCGTCATTGATCACAGCTCCTGTGGGGAAAACAAGCAATACGTGATCATTCCGGTGCAGATTCAGCACGACGATGTCCCTTTTGTATTCTTTCGGATCAAAAGGTTTCATGGTGCCGTTGTAGAAAAAACTGGGGGAATTCCATTTGATCTGTTCCGAAATGTCAGGGTCGGCAGCGAGTATGGCCTCTCTGAGTAACTGTACTATTTCTTTCCGGGGGTGCTCGAGTGCAGCAATGAGGTCATCTATCTGTTCTTTCTCCGGTTTTTTCAGGGTTTTGGCCATGGGCAATGGGTGATTTCTACGGAATAAAGATAATGAAGACGATCAGATTTTTCATAAGGGCCGGTAATAAAAATGAAATCAGAACGGATAGGGCATCCGGATCTCTTTCAACCCGTTTGGCAGCCCGATAGGGACAGGATGAGATGGTAGGAGTCGGGAGTTTTATTATCAGTTCTGCTGAGGGAATGAGATGGTGGTTATGGGCGATGTTTTTTATTGTCCGTTTCTTTTCCCTTTATCATTTATCCCAAATTCTTCTTTATAAATTAAATCCAGAAAGATTGGCTCAATCTCTGACCTTGCTATAAGATGTAAATCCATCATTACAAAAATCGTCTCTCCAATTGTGGTTAATTTATATTCAAAAGGAATAATATCTTCTTTTGTAAAAGTCGCAACATTATTCTTGTCAAGTATTCCATCATTTGTTAGTTCAAATATGTCTTGTTTTAATATTTCTAGCTGTAGAGTATAAGAAGCATTGTTGTACGAAGAGTATGGCTCTTGCATTAATAAAAATGTGTCAAATTCATTTTTCCGGTTAAAGAAAGAAATAATACAAATTTTTCTGTACGTATATTTTTCAGCTATGGAAAGAATTTGGTTAGCAGTATCTAGTGAAATAGTTTGGTCAAAAATAGTTTTTTCAAATATTTTAGTTATGTATTGAATTTTCTTTTCTTGATATTCTTCTTTACATTTTATAAGTACTCCTTCAAATAGTTCTTGTACTGAACTTCGCTCTCCATCTTGTGGAAGAAAAATGTCAGTTCTTACAGATTCGCCGTTATCAATTCTGTTTTTTATACCGATAAGTAGATATGCTGTTGACGCTGAGATTCGCACTTCTTGCCTGTTTGAAAGTTGTCTACTGATGAACTCTTTGACTCCGATAGTTATGGCTGACACTAAAGCACCTCCAAGAATTGCACCTGCCGGCCCATCAATAAGTCCTATTGCACCACCAACTGCTGCTCCTGTAATTTCAGTTCCTTTGGAAAGATAATCTTTTAATTTTTCCCTGTCCATTTTCCGTTTCCCTTAAAATTATGCCTAATGCTTTACTGCTTTGCCAAGACGTTCTTATTTAGCACAAAACGGGATTGCCCGAGCGATTCAATCGAAGAACGAAAGGAGGCCGCCGTTGCGGTTGAACCCTGCACAAATGTCTAATCGAAGCCATTCAGCCCGGAATGCCGGCCCAGCCGCTTTTGATAATACCTTGTTAGCGGTTCGGCTTTTTGTTTTTAAGTTTGTTCATATCATTTTTTGTTATCCAAAGCTCGTGTCCTGTTGTATCTGTAAAATCCTTGTATCTTATTAAATCGCCAATAATTTTTGAGTTGTCAAACTTAGATGGCTTTACAACTGCAAATTTATAAAATTTATTTTCGTGTCTGCCAAAGCTTATATTGTCAAAAAAAATTGTATCATTTTGTAAATGATAGTTTCCTTTAATTTCTGTCACACCAAAGCAAACACTTCGTTCACTAAAAGTAAAATCGTCTTTTAGTTTTAATGTTATCATACAATTCGCAGCACCTTCTCTTTCTGCTATTAAAACATTGTCGCCTTCAAGTTTGTCAAAGTCTATAAGTCCAAATGGTTTCAAAAAAATTAGTGTCAACACAATTGTTAAAAGTCCAATATTTATTAATCGCTTTTTGTCTGCAAATTTTTCTTTGACTAAAAAATAGATTTGTCTTATCAGTGCAACTCCAAGTCCTAAAAAAATAATGACCAAAATTAAAAACGCAGGAAATGCAAAAAGTCCAAGTTTCCCTTCCCAATAGTATGTTGTATTTACTGTCAGAAAGAAAATGATTGTGGTTATTAGAAGCCCTTTATTTTTCAAATTTATTGTCAGTAAGTTTTTGTGATGTTGTTGGTTAAGCTGGCCGCTAACTCACAAATATGCTAAAGTTACATTAACTTTATATTATACGCAAAAAATAGAATTTTAGCATAATAATTTATTGATTATCAGTATTACGTAGCACTTTAATATGCTAAATTCGTAATAACGCATTATTCATATCCGTTCGTTGGGGTTAGCTGTAAAATAGACAAAATACGCACACAGTCCGGCATCCATCCTTGTCATCTTAACGGCCCTGGAAATACGGAGTTCAACTGTATATTTTTGTCTGGATAAATGCTTATGAAGCAATTCCGGCGTACATCTGATGCCCAAAGACCCTTTGGCGGAGCCGCTCAGGTGATCAAATATCCGGGTAGATACACCCGCTATCTCAAACCACCGAATCAAGCGGATAGAGAACGGCAGGGTAACCTTTCGTTACAAGGACTACAAAGCCGGAGGTCAGGCCCAAGCCATGCCCCTTGAAGCAGATAAATTCTGCGGGGTTTTTGTGTGCCTGTCTTGCCGCGTGGTTTCAGAAAAATCCGTCATTACGGCATCTTAGTTGTAAAAAGAGCATCATGGAACAAGTACCTTGCTTTAAACCTGATGCACCGCCCGCCATGCGTGTGTATGCAGAAAAACAGGCTTTTGCCTATTGATATCAAGCTTATCTGCCTAGATAGGCGGCTACGCCATGGCCTGAAATGAAAGATAAAGTCGCCCGAAAACCTAAAGCTGCAGCAGAAATTGACAACTAAAAGCCAAATAGAGTTCGGTCATGCCCGATATTGGCTGATAGCATAACAACTGATGATTGTTGTTCCGCCAGCCAGCCTTGCGGCAAACCTTTTGTTGTGCCGTCTTACTTTGTTTTGCATAGTCAAATTACTTGCTTCATCAACGGAATTTTACGGATTAGCCAAACCAGCATGTAGGAAAATACAATACTTAAAATACAGGCCATAATATATTTAATAGTTGGTTTAAGTGTTAAAGATTCCAGGATAATAGTAACACTAACCACAACAGCAGAATGGAAAATATAAACCCCGTATCTATTTTCTCTTAATATTGAGAATATAGAATTTGTAAAGTTGAGTTTTTTCTTAAACAGATGAAGGAAAAAACCACAGAAACCAATACACAAAAAGGCCTGGACAAATGAAAGAGAAACGGATTCCAAGGTAATACCCGAAACAAATTTGTTGGCTATAGGTGGGTCTGTTGAAAGAAGATAAATAATCACGCAAAAGTAAGTAGCTGCAATAAGGGAGATGGGAAACCATGTTATTGCCACTTTCCTGGAAATTTCATCAATCCAATTCTTCCTGAATACTAAGAGTCCGATTGCATACATGAAAATGTAAGGAGTAATATTGGAAAACTCTATGCCGATAAAATTTTGTCCCAATGGAAAAAATTGTCGCACTAAGAATGTAAGACCACTGCATAGAACAATAATCGTCAGAATATTTACATGTGTTGGGATATTATCTGATAGACATTTTGAAATAGAAAAATGAGGCTTTATTAATTTCCAATAGCAAATATATAGTAACTCAAAAGTTATCAACACCAGAATAAACCACACATGAGAGGTATAAGGTTTACTGTTTTGTAGTAATACATAATTAAACCATGACAAATGAGTTGTCTTATTATGGATTTCAATGTAATATAGGATACTTGGGGCAAGAATGGTCATTACAAATAACAATGGTACCGCCAAGCGAATTAATCTTGCTTTTATAAATTTGCGTACCCCCTTTTTCTCTAATGAAGGAATTGTTAAAAAAGCGGAAATGAAAAAGAAAAGGCTCATTGAGAAGGATGCCTCGACTCCAGTTAAGGCTGAAAGGAAAATTTGAATTGTGCCTGTTAGTCTTTCATAAGTAACATAGCACCAGCCGCCCATTGTTCCATAGCCAATACTAACATGATGGAGTATAACCAGAATGGATAAAAATATCATTAGATTATCTAAATAATGAAGTCGTTTCATTTACTATATCTACTTTGGTACTAGAAATAAAGTGACTTATATATATGCGGTACAACGGTTCGGGGCTTTGCGATGGTGCGGCAATCGAAGCACAAATTTTCAATTTTACACAAAAGTTCAATTGAAGCACTGCCGTTGAACATTGCAGTTTCACCCCACTATTTCAAAATCCTTGTTATAGGCAATTTTTATATCATTGTCATAGCTAATAAGACAAAAAGAGATATAACGATAAAAATCAAGAATGTTGAATATGTTGCGATTGTATTTATAATTCGTGAACTTTTTTTCAAATTATGAAAAAACTGAAAATAGGTCCAAAAAGTAAATGCTATTGTAAGCAATAATTTGAAATACACCAGGAAATGACTTTCCGGAAATAAATATGATAATGGAAATGTCAGAATGAAAATTATCGTAATCTGACCAAAGGCATATGTATTAAGAACGAGATGTTCAAAGTAGTTAAATTTAGATTTTTTGAATGATATATATGATGCAAGTGAAAATATTGGTATCAACAATAATGCCGTGTAAGAGTAGTGGTGTATTAACCATTCTAAAACCTTAAGACCTTTATTGGGGTTGTTGTTTTTAAACGCTTCAGAAACTCCGGTAAGAAAATCTTCTATAAATGGCTTTTGATTGCCATAATGTTCCAAAAAAGAATGTATAATGGATGCAATTATTACAAAAGTTACAGGCTTGAAGTGTTTAACCCGTTTACCTTCTATAAATTCCCTTATTGAATTGCCGGGTCTTTTAAATAATTGTTTAATGGTGTAAAAAATCCCACCATCTACGTGAAAAATTGAATGTTGGATTTCGTGAATAACGTAATGGAAATTTATTTTGTGAACATTAGAGCTTTGTCCGCAAAAGTTGCAGAAATTTCCTTCATAAGTTTTATTGCAATTTTTGCAAATTTTCTGTGAAATCAAATCTTTAACCATTTTCAATTAAAAACCATTAGCCAAATATATTAAAAAATAATTTCCCCTAAGATTATTCCGATTCCAACAAAAAATCTATCACGGACATATCTTTTTTTTAGTTTCCATTTCACTTTCAGTTAAATCTATGACGTTTGGTTGTGAAATTGCACACAACGGTCCGGGTATTGCCGAAGGGTGGGATTTTAGCACAAATGTCTAATCGAAGCCATTCAGCCCGGAATGCCGGCCCAGCCGCTTTTGATAATACCTTGTTAGCGGTTGTTGTCTCATTGACCCCTTCTAAACGTTATTCCGGCAAAGTCAACTAATTGCTGATTATTTTCTTTATAAGAGTGAATATTAAACCCTCCAAATCCTGCATTTATCCCACATGTAACTGCATAATCAGAGGCTAATACCCGTAGTGGTATCGATCTAACACCGCCAAACGTGGTTAGCTTCATCATCAAAACCTCATCATCTGTGATATAAATTTCAACTTCCTTGAATTTCGTATCTCCAATCAACATCTGGTATCCGAAGTGTTTATATTTTCCTGTTACATTCTCCCAGTCCTGGCGATTAACATGTTTGAGTTTTAAGCCAGATTCATACTCACGACTACCAATTCGTTGAAATATAAAAGTTTCTTTGTTGATTTTCTTAAATATAAATCTTTTGTTACTTATTTCAACTAAACTATCATTTGGAAATATTTCAAAAGGCAGAAATTCATTTTTGGTCAGTGGTGTAAGGAAATATTGTTTTTTTCCATCGATAAGTTTGAGACGGTCTTTTTCCAAAACTACTTTTATGTAACCTTCTGATTGAGCATAATTGCCCAAATGTTTTTTAAGACCGGATGAAGATAGTTTTATTGGTTTTGAAACCGCATGGATGTTACCGGTTATGGGGGTTGGAAATAAATCACTAATGTTCAATTGATACTTGTTCAAAAAATTAAAACAAAATTCCTCCGCAATTGAACCACCCTCAGCAGAATTGGTCATTACTATCACGGCAAATTTACTTTTGGGAATCAATAGTAGCTTTGCTTGTGCAAATCCTGCACTTCCTGCATGGTACACGGCAAAATTGGTGTCATTTTTAAACATAAACCAGCCTAAACCTTTTTTGTTGCTCTCAATTTGTACGGTTTCGTTTTGGAGCGAAAACATTTCACGAATACTCGAGGAATCGATTATCGAAGAACTTTCTCCGTTAAATGCTTTCATCAGGTTAATTGCATATTTGGAAAAGTCGTTTATATTAGTATAAATTCCGCCAGATGCAATATCCCGCAATTCATATTCTTCCATTTCATTTCCACCCAGATAGATTTTCGAACGATATTTTAAACTATCCATTGCAAATCCGGATTGGCTCATTCCAAGCGGAGCAAAAATATTTTGATGGACGTAGGCCGCATAATCCTGTTTACTTACCGCTTTTACCAAACTTCCCAGAATATTATAACCTGCATTGGAATATAACCCAACCATACCTGGCGGATAGGTTATATAAGTGTCATTGATATAACTTAATATATCAGTATACTTTCCGGTTTCCAGATCTGAATTTTTCCAGAAGTCGGATTGAATTCCTGATGTGTGGGTAAGGATCGATTTTATGGTAATGTCCTTTAAATGGAAATTATTGGTTTTGGGTCTGAAATCGGTTAGGTAGCTGATTAAAGGCTTGTTTATATTTAATAGTCCTTTCTGATGAAGTTGCATTACACTCAGCGAAGTAAATGTTTTGGTTATTGAGCCCATATTGACTACTGTATTAGTTGTCATCGGCACTTTGTTCCCTTTGTCTGCGTATCCAAATCCATTTGACCAAATCACTGAATCGTTCATGATTACGGCAGCACTTAAACCGACGATATTTTTATTGAGTGCTAAGTTCTCTCTAAAGAACTTGTCAGATGATTCTATTACATCTTTAATAGCACTAATATTACTATCTGTCTGTGCATTTGTCTTTGAATACAACATAAACACAAAAACTATAATCAATAATTTACTATACATATTAATTTACATTTGTATGATAAGGATACGCAATAACAGCTTACGTTTTGCAACTTGGAAGTGGCGGCAAAGGTAAGTATTGCCTAAATATCAAAATTGTAAAAATGCGAACGGGTTCAGTAACCTGAACTGGTCAGGGGCAATAAATAGAGGTTCGGGTCAAACTTACCCGGTGAATGGTGGATCAATGTCTTCAGGGTGTGGCTAAAATGGGCTTCGTCATAAAATCCATGCTCAGCGGCGACTTGCGCCAAGGAATGGTCGTTTCGTTTTAACTTGATGACGTCAACTACCGCTCTTACCCGGAGAATCGTTGAAAAACGCTTTGGTGAGAGACCGAGGTAATACTTAAATAGTTTCTCCAAAAAGCGAATTGAGCAGTTCATGGCCCGGGCCAGTTCATCAATACCTGTATCGCCTTTAACCTGCATCAGCAGTTGACAGGCCTGACGAAGCGAGGGATTGGTAGCGGTTGCTACCAGGGAGAACCAATCCGATTCAACTACCGCCATGATGGACTTATGCCACTGGTTGCTTTTATTAATCAGATTATGATCCCGATCAAATAGAGATGCCAGTTGAGGCAGGACAGTGTCGATGGGCAGGAGTGTATCCGTGGCATGGGTTAGAGCTTGATTTGTCAAAGCGGAAATTGACCATGGATACAGCTGAATCATAAGGATTTGAGTAAAAGGTCGAATCAGGACATCGACGCTTTGGGTGGCTTGTGTACAGAGATAATAACCGGGCGACATTACCAGCTCCCCGATCCGGGTTCTGATAAGAGCCCCTTGTCCCTTTACGCAGGCTATGTTAAAACAGCCATTGGGCAGGACATGTTGATTGAGTACAGGCTGAGGGTTGGCACTGTTGTCCAACAGCCAAAACTTGCGTATCATTTGGTCAAGTGGAGGGGAAGTGAAAATATCGTGGTATTTGAATGGAGAAGACATCGGTTTCATATCGTAGTTTAGTTAGCGTAAATGTACGGAAGAAGAGTGTCCTCCCGAAAAAACTTTTAATTTTAAAACATATAATAAGCTATTTATCACCGTGTTAATAATAAATTACGGTTAAAAAGCCTTTCTATATTATTAACGAGTATGTTAATTTAGCTGATTGAGTCATTTTGTATTTATTAATAATTTATGAGAATAATTAGATAATTAATTACATAAATAAAACACTAAAAAAACAGCACATTTTTTATTATTTGGTACAAACAAAAAGACCCGGCTCAACAAAGCAGGGCGTTTCTGATTTTTAAATAAACCACTATAATAAGTCTCCAATAGCATTGGTAACATTGGATTTAAAATATGAAATGATCAGAAAAAACACCTTCGAACCCTTAGTTTTCCAAACAGGCTCAAGATTGTCATCATATTTTGTGGGTCAGGACATCTTAATACATTTGCCATTAGACAGGAGTGCGAGTACAGTATAAGTATATTTTAACTATAAAAACTGTTAAAATGGTTCTTAATTTTGAGCAAATGATGCCTAAAATAATGGGAGTACTTCATTTAATCTACTCACAGGATAGGTTAGGCTATTCGATCAATGGTACACAACAGTTTAGGTATTGCCGATGACGATTTTTTTTAGCACTAAACGGGGTCGCCCGAGCGATTCAATCGAAGAACGAAAGTTGAACCTTGTGCAAATGCCCAATCGAAGCTGTTCAGCCCACTATTGGCAATACTTTGATGGCGGTAGTTTTTCACCAACTAAATTCGCCCTCTTTCCATAAAAATTTACCTGAGGATGCATCGTTGACAAGCGTTGCCGCTTTAACAATGATGTCAACCGCTTCTTCTACGGTTTGAGTGCCTTGATAGTTATTAAGATTGGTAGCAGTGTAGCCGGATTCAATACTGTTTATTTTAAAATTTGTGTCCTTAAATTCCTTCGCTAAGTTTACCGTAAAAGCATTCAATGCTGTTTTGGAAGCACTATACACGGTATACATGCCAAAATCGGGCGAACTGCTGTGAAAGGTTAGAGAACCTAATCCACTTGAAATATTTACAATTCTCGGTTCATCGGATTTTTTCAGCAGGTCAATAAATTGCTGTGTGGTTTGTACCGCACCAAAAAAATTCGTGTCAAAAACTATTCTCAATTTATCCATATCATAATTGGAAAAATTTTGCGGTTGCTCTCCCGAAATGCCTGCGTTGTTGATTAATACATCTAATTTTTCTGTGTTGTCTTCTATTTTTTTTCTAGCCGATTGTATTGAATTGATATTGGTTACATCTATTTCAATCAGTTCTACGTTGGTTAGCCCCAATGCATTTAATTTTTCAATTGCTTCTGTGCCTTTCGCAGTGTTGCGGCAGCCGATGAAAACACGATAACCTTTTTTGGCTAATTGTCTGGCAGTTTCAAATCCAAGACCCTGATTGGCGCCTGTAATAAGTGCTGTTTTATTTGCTGTCATATTATTTACATTTTACTGACCGCAAAACTAGAAAGAACCGTGCCGGCAAAATGGTGAGGTATTCAGATTAAATGGTGAGGTATTCAGTCTTTTCACTTATGACTTCTTCCCGAAACTGTTTGGGCGTTTTTCCGGTATAGTGTTTGAAAAATTTGGTAAAGTTTGATGGGTCGTAGGTAAGCAGCATCGCAATGGAAGAAATGCTCATTTTGTTTTCTGCGATTAATCTTTTGGCTGTAACCAGTATTCTATCTTCAAACAAAGCACAGGGGCTTTTGCCTGTTACCAATTTTATGGTGTTGCTTAAATGACGGGGATGAATATGCAGAGCATCCGCCACATCGTTGATTTCAACCATTGTATCTGTCTGTTCATTGATGAGTTCATAAAGATTTTTATCAATTTCTCTTAAATAGCCAATGGTTATTTCCTGTTGTCTTTTAGATATATTTTCTTTTTTCACGATCATACGCATTCATTTTTGGATTCAATTTAATTGAATGACTGCCTGAATTCCAACGGAGAAAAATTGGTTTTTGACTTAAATAGCTTACTAAACGATTGCGAATATTCAAAACCTAATTGATAAGCAATTTCATTCACGGAAAGTTCGGTGGCAGATAACCTTTGCTTTGCCAATTCAATTATTTTATCGTGGATATGTTGCTGTGCGGTTTTTCCGGTAAGATGTTTAAGTACATCGCTGAAATATTTACTTGATATATGTAATTCCCCTGCAAAATAATTGACAGTTGGCAAGCCTTCTTTCTTTTCTTTTTGCGAAAAATAGGCTTCCAAAAGGGATTCGAATTTTGTGAGTAAATGGCTGCTCTGTTGTTTCCGGGTGATGAATTGCCTGCTGTAAAAACGGTTGCTAAACGTAAGTAATAAATCTAATTGGGCAATCAAAACATCTTGACTGAATTTATCAATCGGCCGGTATATTTCCTGCTTTATTTTTTGAAATAAATCTTCTATATCCCGCTCTTCATCTTCCGATAAAATCAACGCTTCATTAATAGCATAATCAAAAAAATGATACCCTTTTATTTTTTGTGCCAATTCGTAGCCTAATAGAAAGTCGGGATGAAACATCAGGCACCAACCCTTTTCGGGTGTTTCAAAATTTTTATCTACTCCCAAAACCTGATTGGGTGCAGTAAAGCCCATTACGCCTTCGTCAAAGTCGTAGTTGGTTTGCCCATACAATGATTTGCAAGTGCAATTGTATTTGATAGTTACCACATAATAGCCTAATGTAAATTTCAAACCGTCCGGTACTTCTACATGAGGAAATTCGTGAAAGGAATAAATACCAATCAACGGATGCTTTGGCTTTCCCAATCCGCAAAAACTGTAATATTCAGCTATACTGTTTGCTTTAATTATTGGATCATTACTCACGTTCTTGGATGATAGGGTACTAAATTTCAAATTTAATATTTTTTCGCATCAGATTACCCACGGTTTTTAGCATAAACTTTCCTGGAAGCAACGAAAATAATTTGTGAGATATTTTGTTCTGTAATCCACTTATGGTTATGATTGATTTTCGTTGCAAGCCCTTCATTGCTGCATCGACTACCTCTTCGGGTGTTTCCATTTTTTTAGTGGAATAACTGCTCTTTCTCTCGCTGCCAATTTTTGCCGCATCAAAAAAACCTGTTTCAGTCGCGCCTGGACACAAAAGCATAGTTTGTACATTAAAGGGTCGGTTTTCCTCCCATAGTGCCTGAGTAAAATATTTTACAAAACCCTTAGTGGCTGCATACACATTCATATAGGGCAACGGATTAAAACTTGCCATAGAACCAACATTGATAATTGTACCGCTTTTATTGGCTCGCATTGCTGGCAAAAAGTGATAGGTGAGAGCTACCATTGCCTCCATATTCAGGTTCATCAGATTTTTATAATCGTCTAAACTATATTCCAAAAAATCGCCACCATTGCCAATTCCAGCATTATTAATCAACCAGGTTGCCTGCAGGTTTCTTTTTGCCACTTCTTCTGCAATTATCTCAGCGCTTTCTTCTTTAGCTAAATCAATGGCAATGTATTGAGCAGAGACATTGTATTGTTCACTTAGTTGTTGACATAGCGTTTTTAACTTACTTTCAGTTCGTGCCACCAGCAATAAATTATGTTTTTCTTTTGCCAACCTTTTGGCAAATGCTTCACCAATTCCATTGGAAGCACCTGTAATTAATGTTACGTTCATCATTTTTATTTGGATAGATTTACTAGTTTGGAAATATATTCAGATGGGCCTTCGGGGAACCAGCTACTAATTAAAAAATCGGGAACTTTATATGCCGGGGTAAAAATAGAGGTGAGAACTATGGAGGTTTTTCCATCTTCCATGTCTTTGAAAGTATAAGTAAGATTATAATAATGCAGCCGTTTTACACCTTTATCTTCATACATTTTAGGTTCGGCAGTAATGGTAAAAGTTTTGGTTTTTAGAGCAGGGTTTTCGCTGTATACCATTGTGGCTGCCAAATCACTGCTTTTAAAAGGCCAGGAACCTTCGTAGAAATAATAAATGATACTTTCATTTTGGGAGACTGATTTTATTTTAGTGCTTGATTTTGAGCCCCAAATGAGTTTGTGTTTGGATACATCATTCATTATGGAAGAAAGTTTATCTATATTCACCAAGTATGTTGCAGATGCCACATATTCTGCTACTTGCTCTTTTTGGGCATTGGTGGTTACACGATATTTCACATCCACGCCATCTTTAGATTTTTCGGTCTTCCATTCTTTGGTTTGAGCAAAAGAAGCAATAGATGAACTCATTGCCGTGACTAATGCGAACATGATCTTATAATTACTCTTCATACATATTTCTATTTTGATAGAGCAAAATTACCATGCTATACTTAGGCAAAAGTGTTCAAAAGGCGGTTTGTTGTGTTCAGATGACGGATAGGTTTTCCAATGACTTAATTTTTAAATTGTCGTCGAATGACTGTCTGAAAATTATAGGGAAGTGTCGGTTTAAAATTACCGCAAAAGGTTTGCCTATTAGTCGAACGGTAGTGCTTTGATTTCCCTGCTTACGCCAATGCCATGTTAGGCGATCGTTGATAAGCAATCACCGCATCAAAAATGTGGATGGAAAGTCGGTAACGTTTAGCTACAAAGATTACAAAACGGGTGCTCAGGTAAAGGAAATGACGCTTAGCCTTGAGGAGTTTACCAGAAGATTTAGCCAACATATCTTGCCCAAAGGCTTAGTCAGAATTCGGCATTACGGCATATTGAGCAGTACCTGGAAGCGAGCCAGATTACCCGAATTGCAGCAAAAACCAGGACTAAAGCAAACCGAAATAAATAGGAAAACGCAAAGAGTAAGGCCTTGTAAATGTTGCAATACGGGTAGTTTACGAACGATACTAAGCTTTGACCAGCGTGGCCCTCCGGAAGGCCAGCCTCCGGAATTTTACAAGGAAATGTGGAATAGATTAAATCGCCCAGCTCAGGCATGATGTGGGTAAGGGAAGGTATATTCAAAAAGACAAGAATTAGCCAAAAATTGGTAATGGAAACTGCAAATACACACACTAACTTCAAAATTTAGCAAGAAACTGCTTCAGACACTCACAAAGCAGCAGACGAAACCCCCATAGGTAAAAACTACCAAAAGTTCAGTTCAACATTGGCTTCATTCTGGGCATTGCATGCCGAACGAAGCCTTAGTTTTTGGCGGTAGTTTTTCTTGTCGTCTGAATTAGAAGTCTTCCAGTTTTATTTATTAAATTTTGGGTTAAATCGTCTTTTTTGACTCAACTTTTTTCTTAACATATCGTGTAAAAATTTCATCAGGTTCTATTGACCAAAAGCTCTTTCCAATTAGTTCGCTTGTAAGTTCAAAACAAATTTCAGTCATGTCATTTTCTATTTTTTCAATTTCTGTTTTTTCTCCAAATGAAAAATTAACTTCTCCATTTACGCTTTGAACTTCTCTAACTTTCACTCCGTCCACGTATAATTTAAACATAAATGCCATTGAAGTTTCTGACATAGCAAATATTAGCATCGTTGTTCCTTTTAATAATTCAATGTTCTTACTTCCCAACAAGTAAGGTGTTTCCATAACGTTGCAAAAAGCAAAAGACCCTTTTTCTGTAAAGTAGAAGTCCATTCGTCCTTTTGAAGAGCCAAATACTGCTGAGCGTTCAAAATTGAATTTATTTTTTCCTTTTACCAAAATACTCTTTCCAGACTTGAATAAAGTCTTTGAAAGTCCTTCTATATCATTTTCGTAATTTCTGTTGATTGCAAATCCTGCTAAATTAAAACTCATAATTTTTGAATATTTGTGAATTGCCCTTGTTATACGCTGTCGTTTATAAAATTACCGCCAACGGTTTGGGTATTGCCGAAGGCGGGGATTTTTAGCACAAAAGCTCAATCGAAGAACGAAAGTTGAATTTTGAACTTCCGTTGGTACGAAGCCGTTCAGCCCGCCTATTGCCAATACGATGTTGGCGGCTGGTTTTTTATTCGATTTTCCGTAGCTGTTCGTCATAAAGTCCAACTAATAGGCTGTTCCCGTCTTTGTCAATTTTTACGCCTCCGTACTTTGCCTTTTCATATTTCCCTGCTTGTCCTTCCTGAAAAAAGAAACTTTCCGCTCCGATGTTAATATTCCATTTGTCTGATGCTGTATATTCGATAAGATGTTCGTCTTTGTTCAATGGCGTGAAATCTTTTTGAAACCGAACTTTGTTTGCTCTGTTATTTTGGTCAAGCACAACAACACAATATCCACGTTTTGGCATATTGTCGAAATCAATGTTTTCCGAAATCTTATATCGTAGAGCCATATAGTCGCCCTGCATAAGTGAACGTGGGTCAACAGGTGCAAGTTCTAACAAAACTAATTGTCCGTCTTTTAATAATTCCTCTTTCTTCGCTATGGAATGGTTGAAATATATCAACAAAAGAACAAGGTTCAGAAGAACGATAATCCATTTATACTTTTTCATTTGCAGTCAATTTTTTATAGGTGAACAAATAAAGTGCGATAAAAAGTACACCTGTCGAAAATAAGAGTATGGACTTGGTGAGCAAAGTGAAATTCAAGTCGTAATAATATTGGGAAATGAAGTAGATAAATGAGATAATGCCCAACACCAAACCTGTTTTGTAGTTTATCAAAAAACTCAACAGAATAATGAGAATAGCACCCGATATGGCAGGGGATAACGCTGTTGGCAATAATGCAAGAACAGTGAAAATATAAATGCTGATTTTATGCCGTGTTTCGGTTATGTTTAAAACATTAAACAGTACGGAAATCAGATAAACGATTACCGAAATTATGATGACAGAGGACAGCCAAATATAGTCGGGCGATACTGGCAAAATTCCTTTTTTGCCAAGAAATACCAACCCTGATAAAAAGGAAAAAATCAATCCTGTTCTGACAGGATTGTAAAGTTTCGATAAGGCTTTGCTGCTTGTAATTATAGTGGCTTCTTTTAGAAAAAAATAAGTCATTGCCAACGCAAGTGAGGAAACATAAATATGAATAAAGTCATAACCTTTGTTCGATATGATTAGTGTTAAAATACTTCCGTTGATAATTATAACAGAAACAAAAGACAGTATGTAGTTCTGGACAATACTTAATGAACTAAAAGCAATAATGATGAAGATAATGCTTATAATATTTTCGTCTATTTTTAACTGCCCACAACCAAAGCCAATAAGTATAAAACCAATGATAAAAGAAGAAACGCTTACTGTGTCAATGATAATCTTATCGTATTCTTTGTTTATCCAAATCGAACCTGCAATAAAAATTCCTCCAAACACTAATAGTGCCACATCAGAATTGTAAAGTCCTGCAATAAAAAGAAATCCCAAAAACGCAAGACTTGCCAATATTCCTCCGAAAACGGATAGTATTTTTATTGATAAAGATTGGTTTCCGTTGTCTTTCTGATAAGCCGAGACAATTGCTTCTTCATCGAATTGTAAAGGATTATCTTCCGTATTTTGGAAATAATGCAATAGCTCTTTAATGTCGTCTCTATTTTTCATTTGTCCATTTCTTTTGAATATCAATCAGGTTTTTAATGGTTAAGGTAACGCTGGCTATGATAAACAAGCTCACTAACAAAAACATCATTTCTCCGTCCGATATTTTAATGAGTAAAGCCGACACGATGATGATAAGGCTAAAAGGTATAACCGAAAGATAAAAACCGCTTTTTGTTTTTAGTCCGTGCCAAATGCCCAAAGCAAATGCTATGGCGGTAATTAAAATCAATACGGGGAAAGTCGCTTGATACTTGTCAAAAATACCGATGACAACTCCGATAGCTGCATAACTTGCAGAAGCTAATGCAATTGTATTCAAAAACCAATTGGGTATCTTTTTCTTACCCAAAAAAATGGCAGAAATCAGTACGGTCGCATTGATGATAAAAAGCAAAGAGAAAACAAAAACCTCTGACCAATCTTTGGCAACTTGTTGTGAATACAAAATAAATGTCGTGTTGATTAGAATAAGATACAATAACCACAAAGGGGCAAAGTTTGAAACGATAACCCATAATGTTACAAAAACAGTCCACGCTAAAAAGAAGTCGTAAGCGTTAGCTCCCGTTTGGTAAATCTGTCCGAATACGGCAAATAAAACGCCTACTAAAACCGATGCTCCTGTAAGGATAACATTCCTGATGTTGCTATTTATTCTTGGAAGAAGCACTAAGATTATTGTTGCAGTCAGCACTCCTTCTGTTAGTCCGATTTTGGCAAACTTGTGCAAGTCTGCCCAATTATAGGCAAAAAAGAAAACAATCCCCGACACTGTAAAACCAATGCCAAGACTGATGAAAAACAGTCGAAAGAATTTTTGCCAAGCCTCCTTGTCGTTATAAACGTTTTCTTTCAAGGCTTTGGCAATCCCTTTTTCTGTCAGGTTGCTGTGTCTGCCGATTATGTGAATGTCTTCTCGTTCCATATTTTTTATTTGCGAGGCTGTCCGTTAAACTTGCCGCTAACGTTTTGGCGCTTGGCGCAGTGGCGGATTTCGGAGCTCAAAACTGTCAATGTACCACAAAAGTTGATGCGAGGTAAAATGTTCAATTAACCACGTCATCCGCCATTGAGCCAAACGCCTGTTAGCACCCGTATTTCCTTTATTTCGCTTCAAAATCTTTCCATTTTTCGTGTTGTCCATTTAGCCAATCATAATAAAATTCAAGAATGGTCGCAGACATACCGTCTGGGTGTCTTAGTCCTTTCGAAATTAAATACTGTTGCAGTCTTGAGCCGCCCCAAAGTCCCCAATTATTTCTTAGCCACGTTCCAAATCCGTGATGGTACAAAATTGTTTCATTCCTGTCTTTGAGATTTTTTATTGCTTCTACGTCTTTAGGTTTTAAAAGTTTATTAAGTTCTAAAAAGCACTCTTCGAGATTTTTAGGAATATATAGTCCATTTATAGAGTCTGCAACAATTCTTTTTTTGTAGGCTTCTCTTTCTTCAATAACTTCTTGTTGCTTTTCACGTTTTGCTTCTTTTTTACTTTTATTCATTAATGTAATCCAACCACTAAATCTCCATTTCTCAGTTTCAACAGGAATTGAATTTGTTTCAAATTTTTGAGATGCAATATATTTTTCGATTTTATCTTCTGGAAGTCCTTTGTAATTTTCAATTTTATCAAGAACCGCATTTCCATTTTTATCAACTATTATTTGAACATTAACAGAGTATTGCTTGAATCTGTTTGAACTTTTTTTGTCTTCGGGGAAAACTGCCATCTCAAGACTTTCAGCTAACCCTTTCTCTAATGGCATCCCACTTGATAGATTTGGAATACGATATAATGATGAAGGTTTAAATTTCTCTGATTGTAACTGAACAGAATTGATTTCTTTGAAATTATTTGGATTAACTTCTGAAAGTGGTAACGAACTTAAATTTGTTGTGTTCAAATCGATAGTGATTACTTTCGCAGTTTTGGTAAAAACATAAAGTATATCGTTGTCAAGGAATGTAGCCTTTTCTGTCAATTGCTTTTCAAAGTCAGTTGCGTTTGCATTGAATGTTATTTTTCTTTTTCCATTCTCCCAAACTATTGTGTCTATTGCTTCTTTATAAAACAAATAACAGTCTTCGTTATCAGAATTACAATCAATTAAGTCTGTCAACTGAAACTGCTTAACTGATACACCATTTTTAAAGATTTCTATACTTTTGTTTTGAACTCGGTCCCAAGTAAATTCTCTGTCAAGCACATATACGATAGTTTTACCGTCATTGCTTAAAAACACTTCTTTTCTGTTGTCTGATAATTCAAAATGCCTGTCAACTTCGTAAACCTTTATTGAGTCGGAATTAAGAACTGTTGTTTTACCTGTTGATGTTTGCTCGATATTGTCAAATGGGATAGTCTTTAAGAAAAACTTTTCATTTTGAGATTTAACAGTATGAATGTAACATACCGAAAAAGTTGTCTGTGCAGTAACTTGTCCAATGGTCATTAACCAAATTATAATAGTCAATATTTTGTAAGGTGTCGTCATACTTAATATGGGTGCTAACTCGTAAATATGCGAAAGTTATATCAATTATTTAGTATACGTGAAAAAAAGTATTTAAAAGTTTAACATTATATAAATTAAGTAGTTATGATGTGAAATATTGAAAATGCGCATTGCGTAGTATTCATATCCGTTCGTTGGGGTTAGCTGTAAAATATACAAAATACACATACAGTCTGGCATTCACCCTTGTCATGTTAACGGCCCTGGAAATACGAGGTTCAACTGTATATATTTGTTTGAATAAATGCTTGTGAAGTAATTCCGGCGTACATCTGATGCCCAAAGATCCTTTGGTGGAGTTGCTCAGGTAATCGAATATCCGGGTAGATACACCCGCTATCTCAAACCACCGATCAAGCGGATAGAGAACGGCAGAGTAACCTTTCGTTACGAGGACTGCAAAGCCGGAGGTCTGGTCCAAGCCATGACTCTTGAAGCGAATGAATTCCTCAGCTTTTTTGTATATGTACCTTACCGCGTGGTTTCAGGAAAATCCGTCATTATGGCATCTTAGTTGTAAAAAAGGCCTCAAGGAACAGATGCCTGACTTTAAACCTGATGCACCGCCCGCCATGCGTTTGTATGCAGAAAAAAAGGAGTTCTCTGCTCCTTTAGGCCCCAAAAGCTCCTTGATTCAAACTCCATAGCTATCGGTGCCTCCGTTCAGCAGGGGCTTAAATCGCCATTCCGCTTCGCTACTTAGCGTTTTGGCCGTTTATATTGGCGGTAGTTTTTTCTTCCAGTCACAAAGTCGTAAATCATTAATACGAATGGAAAAGTAACGAACACAATCCAAATAGCAACGTGTCTCGGTAGAATTTGATAATGATAATTTAAAACAAAAATTGTCCCAGTAAAAAGCACACAAAAAAATGAATGCAAAATACTTACTTGCTTGTCTGAATACCTTTTGATGTGGTCGCTTTTAAGCTCTTTTAAGTCTCCAAAGTATTGAGCATTGAAAAAAGTCCCTTTGCCGGGAAGAAATCCGATGAGCATAATAAAATTTTGGATTACGTAAATACATGAAACTCCTAATAGGAAAAATTGAAGTCCTATATAAATTCCATGTGTTATGTCTGCTGTGTTTTCAATTTGTTCGTTTTGATAAATTCTGTAAATATTGTCTGATGCGAATAACATCATAATTAATGAACTCCAAATGCTCAAGGTCAATCTACTTGTCCGAGATAAAATTGCATGTGTAAATGCATGGAATACTGCATAAGTAGAAAATAAAAGTCCGATAATCATTAATGTCTTTAAGAACACACTATTTGTGTAAACGAAACCATAGTCCACTACCCAATAAATTACGGCAGAAGATTGTAAAAGTGTAATTCCTTCTGTGAGCTTTGGAATTACTTTGTCACCATGAAAGGCAATTGAAAATATTGCAAATAAGATAATGAACCAATATGGGAACATTTCAATGTGATTTTCAAAATTGTAGTTGTGTTCTCTTTTACCGGGAAGAAAAGCAAGAAAGCTAAAAATAAAGGAAACTGATGCCGTCAACAAAACTGTCGACCATTTGTCGGAAAGTCGCTTGCTCTCAAAAATTACTCCTGCTATAATTGCGATGACACTTATTGGTATTAGTCGTCTGCCTGACGCATTAATACGATAACCAACGTAAATTGTCAAAGCAAGAACTATAAGTCCTATAAAAGTCAAGAATAAATTTATACTTCTTGGCGCATTCTTACTCATTCTTTTGTCTGGTATATAGGGCGTCCAAAATTACAGCAAACGGTTCTCGTATTGGCGAAGGCACAACATTAGAATTCCATCAGTCAAATGTAAGTACAAATGGTAACGCAAAGACAAATGTTCAATTACTTCTGTCGACCATGCTTTTGTCATACGATGTTATGCGTTCACTTTTTATTGGTTTTCTTGTTTATGATTTTCTACCATGACGTCGGAAAGCTATTATCAGTTGATAAAGACTATAACCAATTACAATTTTTCCTAAGTAATCAAGAAATTTAGAAAAAGCACTCAATTTATCTTTGGATACATGAAAGTCAATACGGTGTGAGATGTCTAAAAAACTGAAATAATCGCCTATAAAATCTCCAACAAAGTTGATTGAAAATGTTTCTTGATGATGAATACTAATGTAATAAAAACTATAAATCAGAAAAGAACTTGTTAGTGTAAATTTTAAGGCTAATCTCCAACTCTCTCCGTGATAGTTAGACTTTTTATTTAACCAGAAACCAAACAAGTCAAAAGCAGGATCGCTAAACCATTTTGTATAGAAGGGAGCTTTTGTTTCCCGAAACACTGTTGAAAGTAGTGCCTGTTGGGACTCCATAGCTTTTGAATGATACCAACCAGTTTCTACAATATCACCCTGTAATTCAAAGATTTTTTTTAGTTGATGGTATATTGAGGTCTTCTGCTCATAGATGGTTTTGTTAGTTAGAAACTCAGTAGCATGATGATAAATTTCAATGTTTCTCTTAGGCAATTGTGTTCCAATTATAAATGTTTCAACAATTTTACTATTGAAGTAAAGTAATTTAAAATTGGAGAAGTCACACCCAGTAATTTCTGTTTTACCCAATGAAGACTGATTTAAAATAAGTAATGAGCTGTGGCCATATCTGTTTTTTATGTTCTCTATTTCTAATGCGTATGTTTCTTCTCTCATTTTTAAGAGAATATTCTTACTATTCCAATGTTCTATGCCACGCTTATAATTTGGCCTATCGCCAAGCCAAGATAGCCATGAATTGAAGTTGAATAAATTAAAATCCTTTGATATTGATCGTAAATTTCGAAACAATAATTGCCCCTGTACTGTTAATTGTTCAAGGCATAAGTAATTTACTTCAACATTAATAAAAGATACAATACTCTCTTTAAGAAGAACCGTTTGTCTCATTGATAATAGTTCAATTCGACTGTTACTAATATATGCCTCACATTTAGTTCCTACATTCCACTCTAATGACGTTAATAAGCATTCGTTAATTTTGATTAGTAAAATGTAAGTATTAATTAACTCCAAGACGAGAAAATTTTTTTCGATTGCTAAGGTTGCAATTTTTCCGTTTTTAATATGAATTTTGAATATTTGACTACTATCTTTAATGTCGATGTCCAAATCCCCTTTATTGCTCTCTGCCCATATTTGTTGTAATAAACTATGTCCGGTTACGATGATAGAATCGCACTGACTGTTTCCTGAAATATTGATACTCGTACTAGAACTATTATCGCTTATTTCGATCAAATTGCATATGCTATTTTTCTCGATATTAATTTTGCCACAGCTACTAACATCACTTATTCGTAATTGTTTGACACCTGTGTTATTTAGAATATAAATATGCCCGGTTTTTGATTTTCCTTTCAATGAAATTGCTTGGCACTCACAATTATCTCCAATAATGATATCCGACCATTCACTATAGTCAGAAAGAGAGAGACTTCCTATTGAACTATTTTGTAGAACCTTTATCTCTTTACTCAAACTATTAGTAGAAAAAGCAATTGCATCAATTTGCGAATGCTGAAGAATCCTAAGTCCGTTTATTTGATTGAAAGCCAAAAAATATAATGGCCCAGACTTACAATCGTAAAAATACCAAGATTCAGTTTTTATTTTTAGACACCTAAAAGTGGGTAGGATACTTTTATAAAATATAAAACCCACTTGATAGTCCTTTAACTCCTGATTAACTATGTGAATATCCTGCTGCGCATCTATAATTGCTTGCGTAACAATGATATATTCGATATCCGGGTCAAAATAAAAGTCATCAGAGTTGAAAAGTTTTGTTTTGTCAATTTGGCTTCCATGCAATCGATATAAACCAATGTCCTTTGGGAACGCCCTGCCATTAATGGCGTTGAGTAAATCACTAACAAGTAATTTATGTTTAGTTTTAGTTAAATCAAAAGAAGGAATATCGGTCATAGTTGTTTAATCAATTATTTTGATGTTTCCCCCATTTTGAAGGTCTATCTTTTGTAATGTGACGGACAACGGTTTACGTATTGGCGATGGTGGGGCATTTGAAAAACGTCAGCCCAACATTTGCACAAATGCCCGATAGAATTTCAAATGTTGAGTTTGCAACTGTCAGCCCCACTATTGCCAATACGATGTTGTGCGTTCGGCTTTTATTCTTTGTCATCTAAATTCAAATGTGCAACAAGTAAAGTAATGTTATTCTCAAATGAATTCTGTTCTGTTTCAATGTTCATAATGTCATTTAATCCTGCTTCTCTTAAAAGCACTCTTGTCATTACTGATAGGTCGTTGTCTATGATGTTTCCACCTGCTTGGCAAACTTCTCCAATATTGAATAGTGTCCAATTTCGTATAAAGTCATAAATGTTCAAAGAATTAGAATTGTTGCTTAAAAAGGGCAGGTTAAAAAATGGTATTCCATATTTTGGGAAATGTTTGAACATTCTATAAATCATTTCATCCCAAAATGGATGGTCAAACCCGAAAAATGGAAAGTGGTTAGATTGTCTTGCTGTGCTTGTGTCAATATGATTTTTAAGGTCGTCATATGAAACTTTGTTTCCGTTTTGCAATCCGTAAATTGTCTTTGCGTTTGCCAAAACCATTTCCCCTGAACTTTTAAAAAGCCCATAAGTTCCCAAATTATCAGAGTGGTTTAGGAATACAATTTCATTTTTATAGTTTTTCTTGAATAAGCCTTTCTTTCCTGTTATTGTTGGAAAGTTTCGTAGTAAATAGAGTTGGTCTTGGTCAATTTTCCAATTGTTGGTCGTATCTTCTTTTTTGTTTTGAACAAATGAAATTTTCTCGTAAACAATATTTTTATCTTTTGTTGCAACACAAATAATTGCCATATCAGCCATTTCAGTTGTAACTGGTTTGTCTTGGTTGAAGAACTCTACGAATGACCTTGTCCCGTGTATTTTTTTGCTATAAAACTGTAATTTTTCAAAAGATTTTCCATTCAAACTATCGCACATATCAGTAACAGTCTTTACTTCATTATGTGCATTTGAGTATGAGTTTGCCAAAGATTCATAAGTTTCTCTGGACAATTCATTTTGAAATTGCCTAAAATCTCTTCTGTTATAATAGTCTGCAAAAGTTCTATAAAGTCTGTCCATTTTGATTAAGGTGTTTCTTTAAGCTGACGCACAACTCGCAAATATGCGAAAGTTATATCAATTATTTAGTATACGTGAAAAAAAGGTATTTAAAAATTTAACGCTCTATAAATTAAATAGTTATGATGTGAAATATTGAAAATGCGCATTGCGTAGTATTCATATCCGTTCGTTGGGGTTAGCTGTAAAATATACAAAATACGCACACCGTCTGGCATTCATCCTTATCTCTTAAAGGACTTGGAAATGCGGAGTTCAACCAAACGCTTGTAACCGCTTACAAACATTTACAAACGCAATGCTAAAGAAAATAACACATATAAACTATAATATTACGCTAAAAAATTATTACCTATCTGATAGGTGGCTTTTTTAAATCACGAAAATAAGAGTAAGTATTTATTAATTAGTGATTTGTGATAATTTTATTGGAAGAATAGGGGCGAAGATGGAGGTGTGTTTTTTTGCGTTTAAATAGAACGGTTTTTGGTTTGTAAATTCAAGGCGGGATGTCACTGCTTCCGGGGTCCTGGCCATGCGATTGGATAATGAGAGGAGGATAGCTATGTTTGACAATCTCCTGAACATTACCAATAGGAGGAGACGATGAGTGGGGGGGCATAATTAGAAGGGGAAGAATGGCTTTATTGGCCCGACACATGCAACATGAGAATCGGGTCTGTTCAATAAATCCAAGAAGAGGCCAGGTGATGTTAAAAGATCATTCCCTCCTGAAATTCAATCCATTGATTCTTCCTGAATTCAGAATAAATCCGTCGACGGCTCCGCCTTTGTCTGTCGTGAAGCTGATTGTGGCATATTCGAGGTTTTCGTAAGAGAAATAAACACGCTTGTATTTTTCGATGACGTCTGCTTTTATTTCAGGGCCGTTGCCTACTTTCAGCCAAAGCCGGCCTTTTCTGACGAAAAAAGAATACATAATGTCTTGTTCGGCGCAATAGTACCGGCCTGCCACTGATTTGTACCCTTCAGCAGACAGCGCGTTAAGCCGGCGGGCGGTGGTAATGCCCTGCGATTGGATGACACGGAGTCTTTGAAAGCCTCCGGGGCCGGGTAAATCAAAAATGACGCTGTCATTGCCCTGTCCCACACGAAAAGTGTGCGCTCCTGTTTTGCGGAGTGTCTGTTTCGGCTGGCCGGATACCTGTCCGGTCAGCAGGCCGCTTTCATAGCGGATGTGAATCAGTACATTTTGCAGTACTTCGAAAACCCCGGTGTAGGGAGCGGCCGTTTCGGCATCCATCCTGCCGGAGTTGGAACGGATGGGGTCAGACTTTTCAGGTCCGGCAAACCATCGTTCTGCAATGGCTTTTGTGAGGGCTTCGGGGTTAATGTCAGCAGCGTTGCCCAGGCAAATAATGGATAATTTTTCTTCCGGAAACCGGAGGATCTCGGAACGGAATCCCAGAAATGCCCCGGGATGTGAGTGGATTTTCTTTCCCAGAAAGGTTCCCGTCATGATGCCCATGCCATAGGGCAGCGGTGTGCCGTTGTTGAGTTTTCCCGGTTGCAGCATCTGACCGATCAGGGGACTGCCTTCATAAAATAAGCGGTCCCAGAGCAAGAGGTCTGTGATGGTGGTCCATACGCCGCCGTCTCCGTATGCGGCAAAATGGTTCTGAAAAGCCAGCCAGTCGTTACCGGAACGCCGGTAGCTGGTAGCTGAGCGGCCTGTCGGGCCAAAGCCTGATTGATTCATGCCGATATTTCGGAACAAATGCTGCTTTGCCTGATCAGGAAAATCTGTGCCGTTTATCCTGCGGACGATTTCTGAAAGTAACAGATAGTTGGAGTTGCTGTAAACGCATCGTTCTCCAGTAGGGAAATTGAGTTTTTCCTGCCTTAGAATAATGTGCAAGGCGTCTTTTGTAGTAAAACGATCTTCAAAACTTTTTCCTGACAGCCACAGGAGTACCATGTAGTCACGGATTCCACTGGTATGATAAAGCAGGTTTTCGACGGTGACCGGGCCTGTGTCATAAACCGGAAACTCGGGAATATAGGTACGGATATCGTCCCGCAGGTTTAATTTTCCTTCACGGGCAAGCGAGGCGATCATGTAAGCGGTAAATTGTTTGCTCAGGGAGGCAATATTATAACGAACTGCCGGACCGTTTACAAGGCGCCCGGAGCGATTGGCCATCCCGTAACCTTTCTGAAAAACAAGTACCCCGTCTTTAATAATCCCAATGGTCGCTCCGGGCGAGTTTTTGTCCGCATAGTTGGCCATCACTGCGTCGATGACGGTATTCAGCGTATCGTTCCGGACGGACGGGGCAGCAGACAAGCGGGCCTGTGTCAGTCCGGGGAGAGAGAATGACATTAAGGCAAGTAAAAGATGTTTCATACTTTCTGAAGTGATGAAAGCCGGATGCGGGTAAGGCTGGTTGCCGGCTTCCTGATTCTTTATTCCGGGGATGGCTGTCTGAGAAAACGGATGGTGAGGGGGTACTTATAAGGCTGACCGTTGGTGACCCTGACCGTATTGATAATGATGATGAGCTGGCTGTAAACACCGAGTGAAATCAGAAAAGGATAAATGGAAAATAAGAAACAGGGCAGAAGGTAGAGGGTCATGCTCAACTGGAAATTGATGACGTCGAAGGCGTGTTTCTGCATGTCTCTGACTTTATCCCGCTTCCATATCCAGAGGATGAGCGGCGGGACAATCAGCAGCAGAAAGCCGCTCAGATGCAACAATGGCAGCCATCTGCTGTTTTGCCGGCTGACGTCGGTTTCATGGGTTTCCGGTTCAGGGCTGGTCAGGATTTCGAAATCAACTCCCAACGCGGAAGCGACGGACTGGAGGGTGTGTGCTCTGGGTTCAACATCCCCGTTCTCAATCCGCTGAATAGTTCTGACACTGATGTCTGTTCTCGCCGCAAGTTCCTCCTGCGTGATTCCTTTCTTTAATCTCAATGTTTTTATCAATTCGCCTGTTTTCATAAAATTTCAGCAAATAACCCAAAGAAGTGGTCGTCAGGGCAACTACATTTACCCGACATTTATGTGACATTCCGGTAAAGTTTTTTTATCATCTTATCAAAGTCGCTTTCAAACAATCTATCTTGTATAACTCTGTCTTTTTCAAATTCGGTTTCGGCATGTGCTTTTGCTATTTCGGCTGTTACTTTGCCGGCATCTTGTAATACAGCCCTCTCGGTGGCTTCAATAAATTTGTTGAGCCTTGTTTCCCAATCTTCCATGGTCATGGGTATTTATCTAAGTGCCATGTCTTCGGCAAGGTCCAGGTAGGCCGAAACCAGACGCTGCAACTGTTGCATCTCTTTATCTGAAAGATAATTTTTAGCACACCCACATCAAACTTTTGGATTTTTCCATCGGGTGCATCTTGCCAGGGGGTTAATCCCATATTTTCTTTTTGATGATTGGCTCTGTTAAAAATTACTTGTGCCGCAGTATTTCCGTGTATAGCCCATTGCAATTTGTTTTGTACGCTGGCAAAAAAGCGTTTGGTGGCTGTGGCGCTTACATCATAGTCCATCGAAGTGCTATAAATGTCTGTTATTTTTTGGTAGAATTTTCGCTCACTCAAACGAATTTCCCTGATCCGTTGTAGTTGCTCTTCAAAATACTTTTTGCCGAGAATGGTGCCGTCATTTTTTAACCGTTCATCATCCATGGCAAAACCTTTGATGGTAAATTCCTGGACAATTTGGATAGCCCATTTTCTGAATACTACAGCACGTTCTGAATTTACTTTGTAGCCAACCGCTATAATTGCAGAAAGATTGTAGTGTCTGGTTTGGTAATCCTTACCGTCATTTGCAGTTATTCGAAATTTTCGAATAACTGAATTTTCATCTAATTTGTTGTCTGAAAATATTTTTTTCAGATGATAATTAACGGTATGCGTTTCTATGGTGTAGAGTACCCCCATCATTTTTTGCGACAGCCATATATTTTCATCTGCACAAATAACATCAACGCCACCTTCGCCCGTTGCCGCAATAAATGTCAGGTATTCTGCCGCAGAAGACCTAATGATAGATTTTGAATCAGATTTCTTCTTGCTCATGCTTCAATCTCCTTTATGTTCAATGATTTGAAATTTCATGAGATGCTCAGACTTATGCAAAGTTAAGGAAGTATTTCAGGCGTTCTGAAGAAGACGAAGGATTTTCCGGGGGCCAACTACCCCGGCCAGGTCAATGGCTGATTCTCCGTGCCTGTTTTTCAGATGAGGATCTGCACCAAACTGCAAAAGAAAGGTTATTTTATCTGCGTCGTATTTTTTTCTGACGGCCCGGTGAAGCGCGGTGTCCCCGTCCGCTCCGGGCTGATTGACGTCGGTGCCATCGCGAAGAAACCATTCTGCCACATGGAATCTTTTCCAGTACCAGGCGGCCAGAAAAGGGGTATCTGAATCAAAGCCCCGGTGGGTTTCTGCGCCGTAGTGTTTGAAAAGCGCGGCTGCCTCTGTGTCATCATTCCAGGCGATGGCAAACATGCAGTGGTGAGGGTCTGCTCCCTTCGCGAGCAGCCAGGGGTAAAGTGTCTGGTTGCGGCCTTTGGCATAGGCATACCACAAGGGTGTGGCCGGGAAAATATTCCCGCAATCCGGAATCCGGTGAACGCCGTTGATGTTCAGTCCCGAAGCCAGCAGATATTCAGCTATTGTCAGACTGCGCTGCCCCTTATCCGGATCGTTGCCCACCTTTACACCTCCCAGGTAATGCAGGGCATTTTTGCCATCGGTTTCTTCGTAGCGCAGCCATTCCGGCTTTTTTTCTGCCATCGACTGAATCCGCGGCAGATCAAGGGCTTTGACGGTTTGGATAAAAACATTCATAAGTGAATGAAAGTTAAAGGTAATCTATTGGCCGGTGAGGTTATCCGCCAGCACTTCGCCAACTATCTGCTTCAGCGCCGGTAAAACCTCTGCTTCAAACCAGGGGTTCTTCTTTTGCCAGATGCGGTTCCTGGGAGACGGATGTACCAGCGGGAAAAATCGTGGAAGAAACCGGTCAAAATTTTTTACATTATCTGTAAGTTGTCCTGACGCAGCCGCACCAAGATAATGCTGCTGGGCATAATGACCGATCAGAAGCGTAAGGCGTATATCCGGCATGTTTTCGATCAGCGGCGGATGCCATTTAGGGGCGCAGGCCGGCATGGGAGGGAGATCACCGGAGGAGCCCTTTCCCGGATAACATAAACCCATAGGCACAAGAGCAAACAGGTTTTCATTATAAAACAAAGCCTCGGATACACCCAGCCAGGTTCTCAGGTTTCTGCCGCTTTGGTCGTCCCACGGCACACCTGAGGCATGCACAAGGCGTCCGGGAGCCTGACCAACAATCAGAATCCTGGCCCCGGCTCCGGCCCTTACCACAGGGCGGGGAGGCTGGGGCAGCTTATCGGTACAAAGCCGGCACCTTGCGATTTCTTCCAGCAGATCTTCCATGTCTCTGCAAATTAATCAAAATAATCCGGCCGGAAAATACAGGACACTGACGGACTATCGGTTCATGATCCGGGTGGCCAGGGCAGGGGAAAGCCGCCAGATCAGATAGAGCAGTTTCACTTTGCCAACCCTGATTTCCTTTTTCCCCTTTGCAAGTCCGATCATCATTTCCGCTACCGCCCTGTCCGGCGTGATGGCCATGGACGGCGTTTGACCGGCATGCCACGGAGTATCTACCACCGGAAACATTACTTCGATAATGTCAGGTTGCTTTATTCCTGTCTGCATTCTGATGGTCTGTGTAAAGGCGTGAAGTGCGGCCTTGGTGGCGTTGTAGAAGGGATAGGCCGTTTTGGGGGCGTAAATCAGGCCCGTGGTGATGTTGATGATGGCGGAAGAACGTCGGGTGGCAAGCAGGGGATAAAGCAGCTGACTCAGCCTTACGGGAGCAAGAAAGTTGGTCTGAATTTCTGTTTCGGCTTTAATAAGGCTGGTGGCTTCACCGGTAAATGCTCCCCGGTTTACTACCGCGGCGTTATTGATCAGTACGTTCAGGTCCGGATGTGAGGTTTTCAGATAAGCAGCAAGCTGAAGGCAATCTTCCGTACGGGAAATGTCGCAAGTAAAGGTGACCAGAGCCGGATACCGGTGTCTGGCGTTTTCAAGTTTTGCAGCATCCCGTGAACAGATGATGACTTTGTTGCCGGCTTCGAGGAAACGGCGGCTCATTTCGAGGCCCAGTCCGGAGCTGCCTCCGGTAATCAGAATGGTGTTGGCTGTCAGTTTCATAATTCAGAATTTTAATGAGCTCAAAATTCCTCCTCAGATGAACCGAAAACATTGACCTGTGTTAAGTCCTGTCTTTTTTCCGGATGCGGCTCAGGGACTCGGGCTTTATGCCCAGGTAAGAAGCGATGATGTGTTGTTTGAGGCGGTGTTCATACGGTCCGAATTCTTCTCTGAAGAGCCGGTACCGGCTTTCTGCATCGAGCAACAGCAGATCCCGTTCTCTTTTTTCCTTGGTGATATATCCTTTCTGAAGAACACTGATCAGGAATTTGTCCCAGAAGCGGTCGTTTTCCCGGATGCTGAGCCAGCGATCGTAGTCGGTTTCAAGGATTACCGCGTTTTCAAGCGCCTGTATGTAAAGTGCGGACGGCTGCCCATGCACCATAGCGGTGTAGGCACTCAGTACCTGGTTTTCCAGGATGAGGCCTTTGGTGTACTCGTTGCCGTCATTGTCTACATAGTAATAGCGCATGATCCCGCTGAACAGTATTCCGAATTTACGGGGTACCTGTCCTTCCCGGACAAAATAGCCGCCCGGCTCCAATACGCTCTTTTTGCTGATGGCCGCCAGCTCTTCCGCCTTTTCCGGCGGGAACTGTAAAGCGCTGACCAGCTTTTCTTTCAGATCTTCCATGAAGGTTTTGTTCAGCGGCGTAAATGTAATGAAAGTAGCGCGACCGGAGGCGGGGAGAATATGAAAAATCAGACGGCCCGTTTTCCGGACCGTCTGATGGGATAACAGCTTTTTCCTGCTTTTGTGTAAGGCCTGGTGTCATGTCAACCCTATTTTAGTCAGCCCAAGCCTCTTTCTATTTTCGCGTATTCTGCGTCAAAAAACTAAACCATAGCTAATGCTATGCTTGATTTTTTATCCTTGACTACGCAAAAAATAATTTCGGCTTAACCGACACAATAGGATTGACACGACACTATTCGCCGTGATAGGCATCAAGAAGGACTTTGAGGTTCAGTTTGCGCATAGTGAACATGGCTTTTTCCATCCGTTTGTAACTATCCGACTCATGATTTGCCGAAAGCTCGTTGAAAATGACGGGGACCACCTGCCAGGACACGCCAAATTTGTCTTTCAGCCATCCGCAATAGCTTTCTTCACCGCCATCAGCGATAAGACTGTTCCAGTAATAATCGATTTCCTCCTGGGTTTCGCAGTTAATGATCAGGGATATGGCCTCGCTGAATTTAAACTGCGGGCCGCCGTTGAGGCCGAGGAACTCCTGTCCGTCCAGGAAGAACTGTACCGTCATCACACTGCCGGCCGGTTTGCCATGAAATTCAAAGCCTTCGGTGCCGTAGGGTACCGTCTGTCCGATACGTGAATTTTTAAAAATGGAAGTATACCATTTTGCGGCTTCTTCGGCTTCCGTGTCAAACCAGAGGCAATTGGTAATGCGTTGCGTAACTGCTGTCATACTGTTTTCATTTTTAGATTGATATGACAAAGGTACAGGCTTATTTCCGGACGGCAGGTGTGCCATTGCGACACTTTGAGGGGGAGAGTGCGACTGGTTTTGAAAGGACGGACCAGGTGACCGGAGTGCTTGTTGCGTAAGGCCGGCGAACGTTAAAGGGGAAATAGTGCCAAGAGCCTGTGTTTACCGGATAATAAGAATGACCTATGTTTTTTGCCGGTTACGGTCACAAAGAATACTTTAGAGCTGTCATCAGATCAGTAAGTGTAAAACATGGTGTGGCTGCTGCGATCATGGTTGCCGGAAGTCAATCACGGACCTGTCCGTCTTAACCGTGGTCAAGTGTAATTGCACACAAGGATTACCTTTCTGAAGAGCAATTTAAAATGGAGGCTTAGTCTTGATTAAATGTCTAATAGTTAGTAGTTTAGTGGTGTTTAAGGAGTCCTGAGCCCTGTTCCTGAGAAATGTTACCTGTATATGAATAAAAGTATCCTGGTATATATCCTTTTTCTCTTTAGCCTGGTAGCTGACGGTCAGCGACCTCTGAGTCTTTCTTTTCATCATCTGACCCGTGAGGAGGGTTTGTCCAACAACAACATATTTTACATGTACCGCGACTCGCGCGGCTTTCTCTGGCTGGGTACTTACAGCGGGCTCAATCGTTTTGACGGTATCCGTGTAAAAACCTATACCTCTGCCAACTCAGGATTAAAGGGGTCCATCATTTTTAATATCATTGAAGACAAGAACGGAGATTTGTGGATTGGCAGTAATAAAGGGCTGCAAAAATACATCCGAGAAAAAGATCAGATCACCTCCGTACCTTCTCCGGCTTCGGTACAAGTCAGCGGATCTTTTCCTTACACGATTGATGATCAGGGACGGCTGTGGACAATCCTCAAGACCGGAGAACAATCTTCTCTTTACACGTATGTTCCGTCATCCGGTAAATACACCATGGTGGTACCTGAGATTACCGATCATTTATCTGCCGGGCAGCCTTCCTTTTTCCGGCCTGTCCGGACCATTTACAGCAGCGGAAAAGGAAATACCGGTCTTCTTAAGTTTTCCATTGAAGGAGAAAAGGTGACGCGTGTGGAGCATTTTTTTGAAGGGAAATCCAGGCAGCCGCTCCTCAGTAATATTGAAGGATACATACATGCGGAAAATGATTCTACGCTCTGGATTACAAACAATGCGTTGGGCCTGATCAGATTTAATCCTTTGAAAAATACATTTCAGAGTTTCAGGAAATTTGACCACAGGCCGGTAAAGGTGCTTACCCAATCCGTTTCTTTTAAAAACATACTGATAATCGGGTCCTATGAAGGCTTGTATGTCTTTGACAAACAAAAGCTTCGGTTTGTTCAGCACATAAAGAAATCCCCTTTTGATCCCAACAGCCTGATGGCCAACTGGATCGAAAAACCTTATATTGATGAAGACGGTAATTTTTTCGTTTCCCAGCCGGGATTTGGGGTTGATTATACGAACCTGAAAAGGGTTATAGCCGGGCAGTGGCTGGGCCCGCAGGAAACCTCCCGCATATCGTTACCTGACAACCATGTTTCTTACATCAGACAAAGAGGGTCTCAAACCTGGGCCAAGTTTCAGAATGATCTGACCGTAGCGCTGGACAGTACGGGAAAGATCATGCGCAGCTATGAGAATACGTTTCCGCTTCTTAATGATTCTCAGAACCGGATGTGGCTGCTGACAGGAGACACCCTTGTGGTCACCGACCCGGAAAAGAAGTTTCGTAAAAAACTCTTCTTCCCGGGGCTGGGGGCAATAACACGATGGCAGGCCGGCCTGTCAGAGCTCAGCAAAACCGAGTACCTGCTCAGCGGAGAAAAAGGATTGTTCCTTCTTGATGAAAGCAAAAGAACCCTGAAAGGAGTGGAAGTATTCAATAAAAAAAAGACCATTTCAAGCACACCCGTCTATTACGATAAGGTCACGAAACAGTTGTTAGTCAGCACCAACTGGTGGTCTTCTTTCTATGTTATGGCCGGGCAGTCCGGTAAATGGAAGATCCGCGGGAAGATCAGTTTCCCATTCCGCGTATTCGCCGTCCGTCCGGCCAGGGATACTTCAAAAATATGGTTAGGGACGAATTCGGGCCTGGTCCTCTTTGACAAGCAAACGTTCCGGTATAAAGTAACGGCCGAAAAAGACGGCTTACCGGACAACAACGTTACAGACATTGTGGAAGAAGAAGGTGGAAACTACTGGCTGGTGACGAACAGAGGGATATCCTATTACAATGCTGCAAGAAAGGAATACAGGAATTTTACGGCAAAAGACGGCACTTTTTCGCATGAATATGACTGGAATTGCGCTTTCCGGCTTCCTGATCAACGCATGGTTTTCGGTGGGACAAACGGTATAACGGTCATCAGCCGAAAGGGGAATCTGGAATATACCGTGTCTCCGAAGTTACAGGTGGAGCAATTTTTTATACATGAAAAACCCGTTAAGTCTGCAGCCTACATCGGGGAATCGGAAACCGTTAAACTTAAACCTGAAGAGAATTCATTTGCCTTTGACCTGGCAGGAATTGAATATGGATTTCCCGGGAAGGTAAAGATACATTATCAGCTGAAAGGGTATGACAAGCAGTGGATTACCTCTGCAAACCCTGCCACCGCCCGATACACCAATGTCCATGCGGGGGAATATGAATTCATTGCAAAGGCAAGTGATGAAGATGGTAAGGTCAGTTCTGCCGTAAAAAAGTTCCGGGTGGTTGTTTATGCGCCTTTTTACCGGACCGTGTCATTTAAAGCAGTGCTGATTGTGGCTTTTATGGGGTTGGGGTATTTACTGTACCGGCTCAGGATAAAACAAATACAGGAAGATGCCAAAAAGAAAGAAGAGATAAGGCGCATCAGGGCTGAAGCGGAGATCAGTGCGCTGAGAAGCCAGATGAACCCTCATTTCATATTTAATTGTCTGAATACCGTTGACTCTTACATCTTATTGAACAAAACAGACGAAGCCAGCGAGTTTTTGAACAAGTTTTCAAAACTCATCCGCAAAATTCTTGAAAACTCCCGACGGGAACTTATTCCGCTGGATCAGGACCTGGAAGCGTTGGAGCTTTATATAAAACTGGAGCAGGAGCGCAGTCATTCCAGATTTTCTTATGCTATAACGAAAGACAGGCGGGTGGCAGAGAACGATTATCTGATTCCTTCAATGATCATCCAGCCTTTTGTTGAAAATGCTATCCTGCACGGACTCAGGCACAAAAGAGAAGAAGGCGGGCTACTGATTATTACAGTAGAACGTCGGGAGGACCAGCTGCTGATCTCCATAAAAGACAATGGTATTGGCAGAGAAGCTTCATCCGGCTTAAGTACCGCCATGCACAGGAATAAGGATTCTGTAGGGATCCTTCTGACGGAAGAACGGGTCAGGAAACTCAACGGGTTTTATCCTGACAAGGCCCGTCTGCAGATCACAGATATTGTGGAAGAAGGTGCCAGAGGTACCCTTATTGAGATTTATTTACCGGTCATAACCCAAGAAGATATATTCCTATGATACAGGCAATTATTATCGATGATGAGCCCGCCAGCCTTAAAGCACTACAGCTGAAGATCGGGAGAGTAAGTGATGCTATTCAGATCAAAGCGGTCTTTCTGTCAGCGGCGGAGGCGATGGATCAGATAGCTGATCTGGAACCGGACCTCGTTTTTCTGGATATTGAAATGCCGGAAATGGACGGTTTCCGTTTTCTGGAACACTTTCGTGAAAGAAACTTTGAAGTGATCATTACTACGGCTCACGACCAGTATGCCATCAGGGCTGTCAGGCAAAGTGTTATTGATTTTTTGTTAAAGCCAGTCAGTACGACGGAACTCTCAGCAGCCATTGAACGGGCGAAGCAAAAAATAAAAGTAAAGCGGAAGTCTGAAAAATCAGCGTTTCACAAGCTTAATGCCCAGTTTGATAAAATACCGGTGCCGTCGATGCGGGGAGTGCAGTTTCTGCCGGTGAAAGAAATCCTTTATCTGGTCTCTGAGGGTAATTACACCTCTATTTTTCTTGAAAATAAGGTTAAAATAGTTTCTTCCCGCAATCTTGGCGATTATGAAGTTTTGCTCGGAGACCTTCATTTTTTCAGGATACATCATTCTACCATTATCAATCTCAGTCACATCCGCGAATACCTGAAAGGGGAGGGTGGCAGTGTTATTTTATCTGACCATACGGAATTGGATGTTTCGAAACGCAAAAAGAAGGAATTTCTGGAGCACATCGGGTTTTAGAAGGTATTTAATCAGCACGATAAACCCTGCACAAACGGCCACTTATACAGTTAATCTTCCCGCCTGCACAATGGCGGGCCGGCAGCAGGCCTTTTTTATGAAATTTACGCTGCACATAAAGTAGTAAAGTTTGTCTCCCGGAACTAAAAATAAGTTAATTACCTGGCTCATTTTCCTGCTGATGGTTCTGATCGGAATAGGCCTTGTCATCCTGTAAACCTGGAACTCATGAAAAATACATTCAGACTTCTGCTATTCCTTGCGGGGCTCCCTTCTGTCATCTATGCGCAGAAAGGGGTGACCTTTTATGTAGACGGTCCGCAGCTGAAAGAGCCTTGCGGCAATCCTGTCATTCTGAAAGGTGTCAATAAAATGAACATCTGGACGGATCAGACAGGGGCTTCTTTCCCGGAAATTATTAAAACCGGGGCAAACGCCGTCAGGATCGTATGGGCCGTCAGATATGATCATGACGGCAATGAAAATACGCCTCCCATCCCCAGCAGCGATGCTGCTCTTGACAATCTCATCCGCTTATGCATTGTCAACAAAATGATTCCCATCGTAGAAGTGCATGACGCCACTTGTTACTGGCCGGGTATGCAGATGGTGCTTGACTACTGGAAACGTCCCGAGATATTGGCCATCATCAACAAGTATAAAAACTATCTGTTGATTAACATAGGCAATGAAATAGGAGATGGAAACACGACGGCAAATGAATTTGAATCGGGTTATATCAATGCAGTAAGCCAGCTCAGAAACGCGGGCATTACCGTACCCCTCATGATTGATGGCATAGACTGCGGGAAAAATCTTGAAATAATTGTTCAGAAAGCGCCTTCCATTATAGCAAGCGACCCTTTGAAAAACCTGTTGTTTTCTGTTCATACCTACTGGCCTATGAACAACGGGGCTACCAAAGCTTTTATCACCGGTCAGTTTCAGAGCGCTAAAAATGCCGGTATTCCTTTCATCATCGGAGAGCTGTCAAAATACGGAGCCTGGGCCGGCGAAGGGGTCAGTGTCTGCAGTGCTGCCGGAGAAGTGGATTATCAGTGGATGGCCGCTGAATGCCAGCGGCTGGGTATTGGCTGGCTGGCATGGGAATGGGGACCGGGCAATGCCGGTGGTGGAGACCCTTTATGCTCGGTTATGGATATGACCACCAATAATCTGTATTCGGGGTTGACGGGCTGGGGGAAGGATCTGGTGGAAAATCCTGTATATGGAATAAAGGCCACCGCTAAAAGGGCGGATATCCTCCTTAAAGACTGCTTTTGTGAAAATGTTATGTTAACGGTAACTACCACCAGCATTGCGGCTTTTGAAGGCAGAAGCGTTATTTATGAACGTTTATATGAATGGAGAACCAATAGCAGGAACATCAGAGATTATATACTGGAAATAGAACAACGCGGCCGGGCAAGGTCAGAGCGGTTTATTGCCGGCCGGTTGAGAGCGGAAACTTCTATTCCAAACCGGTACAAAATACGTAACGGGACAGTAAGACTAAGAGTCGTACGTAATGACGGAAGCAGTTGTTATGTTACCCCACGGTAAATGACGTAAGGTGAAGCCTCGTTTTACTTAAGCCTTCCCGGAAATCACAAGCTGACCACTCCGTAAAGTATTCAAAGCCTCCGCTGACGGAGGTTTTTTTATGTCGTATTTTCCCGGTTACACAGTCAGTACTCCCACTTATACAGGCTCAGGAAAACTGACCATGATGTGATTTATTTTTAATCGGTAATCCATGATTTCCCGGAGGGCGATGGTGTTGCCGGATTCGTGTTTGTCGTTCTACCCTACCGAAAAGATCACAGCAAATAGTCTCAGTTTAATTAAAACCCCGTTGTGCCATGAAATCTTTCCTGACTATTCCTCTTCTCTGTCTTTTACCCGCATTGTCTCTTTCAGCGCAGAGCAGTGTGCGGGGCTTGGTACAGGACAGCCTGTCGCAGGGCATTCCTTTTGTAAGCGTAGTGCTGATCCGCAGCAATGACTCTGCTTTTGTAAAAGCCACCATCAGTGATGAAAAAGGGGTGTATCTGTTCAGCGACATCCGGCAAGGTTCATACATGATACATGCTGCGCATGTTGGGTTCAGACCTGTGTTCAGCAAAGTGATGGTCGTAGACGAGACAATGAGGCAACTGACAGCAGAGCCCCTTACCCTGCTGGATGATGCTGTGCTGTTGAATACCGTCACCGTAAGCGCACGAAAGCCGCTGCTGGAGCAAAAAATAGACAGGCTGGTTATCAACGTAGCCGCAAGCATTACTTCCAGCGGGAATACGGCGCTGGAGGTACTTGAGAGGGCTCCCGGTATTGTCGTGGATCGCCAGAATAACCTCATCGCCATGAATGGTAAAAGTGGTGTATTTGTGATGCTGAATGGAAAAATCAGCTATATGCCGGCCACCGCACTGATTCAGCTTCTTGCCGGGATGAACTCAAATAATATTGAAAAAATTGAATTGATTACTACCCCGCCTGCTAATCTGGACGCTGCAGGTAATGCCGGATACATCAACATTGTGCTGAAAGAAAACAACAATCAGGGAACCAACGGGTCCTGGTCGGCCAATCTGGGTTATGGCAGGGGCCTGATCGGGGGAGCGGCTGTAAACATGAACCGGCGGAAAAACAACTTTAATGTGTACGGAGACTTGTCGTACTCTCATGTGACCAGACCGTTTTTAGTAAACAGTTACACAAAAATATCAAATGCAGGACAAATCGCAGAAACGTTTTTCGATGGTAAAAGGCAGGAAACCACGTCTAATAGTAACGGAAGGCTTGGCATTGACCTCCAGGTGAGCCGGAAGACGATAACCGGCATCCTGCTGTCCGGATATGACAACTATTATTCACAGGATGAAAACAATCATACCTCCATGTATTTTAGTCAGGCACCGGATACCCTGATTTATCATAAAAATCATGAAGTCAATCATTGGTACAATTATTCAGCAAACCTGAATCTGCAACATCAGTTTAATGAGAATAATAAGCTGCAACTGAACCTGGATTACATCCGTTACGGAAATAATCAGCCGGTAAATTACCGGAATACATATCACAACGGACAGGACGAATGGATTTACGACCAGCAATACCGCAGCGGCAAAAAAACGCCCATCGCCTTTTGGGTGGGTTCTGCAGATTATACCCGCATATTCAGCAAAAAAATAAGCCTGGACGCCGGCATAAAGCAGACTTTTGCCTCGTTCAGGAACGATATCAGCTTTGATCGCCTGGTGCAGAATATCTGGCAGAACGACAAGTCCTTATCGGCATCTTACACCCTGAAAGAAGACTACAGTGCAGCGTACTCCTCTTTGAATATAAGTTTTTCGGAGAAAACGCAAGCCAAAATAGGACTGCGATATGAGCATACGAATTCCAATCTGGGGACACTGACGGAAAAGAATATAGTAGACCGCCACTACAGCAACTTATTTCCCAGCCTGTTTGTCATGCACAGGGTCAACAAGGATAATGCCTTTGATGTTTCCTACAGCAAACGGATCACACGACCTACGTTCAACGACCTGGCCCCTTTCACTTATTATATCAATGCCAACAGCCTTCTTACCGGTAACCCGGCATTGCAGCCTGCGATTTCAGAAAACATCAGGGCCGGTTACAGTATCGGGAGTTATTCACTTTCACTTTCTTATTCGTATGAGCGGAACGCCATTGCAGGCTTTCAGCCGCACATTGATTCAGTAAAGAATAAGATTATGTTCGCGGCTGTTAACCTTAACAGTCTTACGACTACTTCCATATCCTTTTCTGCTCCGTTTACTCTTGCCAAATGGTGGAATGTGCAGTTTAATGTTACCGGGGTGCAGCAGTATCAGAAGGCTCCTTATCAGGACAGGGTGATTACTTTCAGTCAGACCAACTTCAGCATCAACGGGAGTCAGCAGTTCAGTCTGCCGGGGAGTTTTTCGTTTGAAATATCCGGGTATTATTTATCGCCTATGCTTGCAGGGGTATTCCATACCAGGCCGATGGGCAGTCTGGATGCCGGTATCCGGAAAAAACTTCCCGGTAAGGGTGGGGTGTTTACCCTTAATGCTCAGAATATACTGAATACCAATAAGTTCAGAAGCAAAGCAGACATGCCGCAATATAACCTCGTATCACATCTAAACCTCAACTTCAGTCAGCCTTCGGTCAAGCTTACTTACCTCAGGAATTTTGGTAAGGAAAACCTGAAACAAAAAAGAGAACGTACCACCGGTGCTGAAGATGAAAAGGGGAGAGTAAGGTAGGGTTGAACGCGGTATTATCTATCCGCTTACACACAAAGACCTGCCACTTACACAGTCTGCCGGAAGATTCTACAGGTGTTTTCTACTTTTAAACGATCAAAATTTAAACACAATGCAAAAAGGACACATTATTCAGATTGACAAAAGTCAGCTCATCCGTGATCATCAGCAGGTAGTGGCAAGGCTTAATCTGCCTGCCGGCAAATACCTGATCTTTGCCAGAGCCAACGTCGGCTCCAGGGTGGTGGGCAGAAGGTTCGATATCGAACAGATATTCGAAGCCAGGCTGGTGTGCGGCACCGAGGAGGACAAGGTATTGATGAGCTTGTTTCCGAGGATTCCTTCCGGTATGATGCTCGGGGATTTCAGGCCTGCCTGGGCAGATGCTGAGATGTATCGTTATGGTGGCCCTCAGGGAGGCAGAGAGGTGGTTGTTTCGTTCAACATCGGAGTAACGATCAGGGCAGGCGCTCCGGCAGAACTGCAGATCAGTTCTTATTATGCCGAGGGAATTGCGATAGATCACGCCACCATCAGCGCTATTCAACTGGAAGAACTGACGATTTCAACCGAAATTCCCGCAGCACAGAAATGGAGAAACCCGTTTATTTCAGAGAATGAGCTGTTCAGTTCGCAGTTTAATCCCGACATCGTAAAACCCAAATAACAATGGAGAAATCATATAAAAGCATCAGCTTCTTTTTTGCAGGAATCCTCATTTGCGCTCTGATTGGTTTTCATCAGACCTATACCATGAGATTTCCTGCGTTTGAAGGACTCACATCGGTTCATCATTTTCATGGCGCCATGCTGATGGCGTGGTTTGGAATGCTGATTGTGCAGCCTTTACTCATTCATTACCATAAGCGCGAATGGCATCGTCAGCTGGGGAAAATATCCTATATACTACTGCCTATGGTTTTGTTTTCCATATTTTTAGTAACGAAGGCTCAATACCTCCGGAATATTTCCAGTTTACCGCGGGAAGTGGTTATTGGCGGGCTGGCTCTGGATATACCTGACATCCTCGTGTTTGGCTTCTTTTACGGTCTGGCCATGTTTTACCGGAAAAATGCGGCTTTTCATATGAGGTTTATGATCGGCACTTCTCTTTTAATGATCGGTCCGGGCCTGGGAAGAGCTCTGATCATTTATGGCGGAATTCCATTTCCGGTAGCGGTAGTTTACACCATGTATGTATCAGAGTTGATTGCGCTGATCTTTATTATCCGGGATTTTATCAAAGGCAATGCGATAAAACCATACCTGATCATACTCTTATCCCTGTTGTTCCTTCACCTATGCTGGAGTTTTCAGATGACTCCTGTCTGGCAGGCGTTTGGTCAGTGGTTTGCCGGGGTGTTTTTCTGAGAAACATCCCTCACGGGTCTGATTACCAGGGGATCTCTACAGGCAGATAAAATGATCAGCGTTTTTATCTCAGCCTGAAATTTCAGAAATTGGGACATCAAACCCTGCGAGCATGATTTACATTACCCAGTTAATTTACCTGCTGGAAGGCGGAGAGGCCGCTTTTGATGAATTCGAGAAAGTAGCGATCCCGCTTATTTCAAAATACAACGGGAAATTACTTTTGCGATACCGGCCTCAGTCCGGAGATGTTATTGAGCAGACGATAGAGACGCCCTATGAAATTCATCTGGTAGAGTTCGGACTTGAAAAAGACCTGGATGATTTCTTTAAAGACGATGAACGAAAGAAATTCATTCATTTAAAGGAGAAGTCAATAAGGTCCGTATGGCTTATCAAAGGGGAAAAGTTATAATCGGATGAAGTGAGATAACGTAAAGATGCTTACTGCATCCACCCCTTCATTTCTCCAGTGTGAAATCGGTCACCTGGGACGCGGCAATCTTCCAGATCCCTTTTTCTTTACGGAATACGTCTGTCCATGAGATGCGCTCAATTTCTGTTTCATTGGTTCCGGTATGCACATTCCTGATGATATTACGATAGCCCATTACTGCTATGTCACCGAAAATCTGCAGGGTTACGTTGTGATAACTGACATGGACGATTTTCCAGTCTGAGGATGTTGTCCTGTCCCTGATGTAGGCTTCACGGTTAAATACGGTCTTTCCGTCAGTAAAAGTAAAGTCCTGAGAAAGTATGGCTTCGAATTCTTCTTTTTTCAGGGATTGCATCGCCAATGGCCAGCGACGTTTTACGGCAAGAATTTTGGCCGCTTCCGGTTTGTCGGTTGTTTCGTTCCGGGTTACGAGTACATACTGAGGGAGATCTACTGTCGGAGTGGTATTGGCTTCACCGATCGTGATGGCCGCAAACGTAGCCTGTGGCTGAGCGGCCGTTGTAAAGCTACCCATACTCAACGTGATCAGCCATAACAAAAGAAGAATATCGGATTTCGGGGGATTTTTCATGATCTCGGGCTGTACCAATACAGAGTTACTTTTTTACCTTTTTCAAATGGTCTTTTACAAAGGTATCAAAATCCGGGAGTGTTTTATCTTCATAGATCTCCGTAAACTGCCGGAATTGCATAAATCCATAAACGAAAGGGTCTTTTGTGGCCGCAGCGTAGTTTTCGGTGAAAAAAGCCTGAATACTCTGACCTTGAGGAACCGGGTTTTTAAGCCGGGCACTCATTTTTACCGCATAGGTGTAGCAGTCCTTTAATTCCTTGCTTTTTCCTTGTTTTCGCCACCAGAGCATGGCAATGATGTTGGCAAAATACTCCGAATCATAGGAAGGACCCTTCAGGGGTTCTGTCATCTCCTGCAGTCCGTGGCCAAGCTCGTGCGGCAGGTAAAAGCCATTGAAGAAAAGGGCAAATACAGCCCTGCCATCTTCTTCGCTGCCGGCTACGGTGGTGAGAAAACCCTTTAGTTCAGGCGCAACCTCCGGCCAGAAAGGGATGTTGACGGTTTTATCCTGGATGTAAATCAGGTATGGGGTAGTGTTTATCACGGTGTTGACTTTCAGGTTCAGGTTCTGACTGATCTGGCGGAGGTCTTTTGTGAAGTACCCGGTGATCCTGTTGGCTTCTTCAGCCAGACGGAGAGAATCGGTGAAAGACTCAAACCACTTATATTGACCACTTGTGACAAGAGGCAGTAAGGTAATAATAAGAGGTAATAACGTTTTCTTCATTTTATGGAACCTGGAAGTTTGATATACCAAGTTAAAACAAGCGGGTCTCCTCCCCAATAAAACCTGGGAATTTTATAACGGGTTTTTATTTAGCGGTCAGCGTAAAAAAGAACGGGCATTGGTTTATTTGCTGCTTCCATAGGTCAGGCGATGCCATAACAGTTCTGCCGGCCCTGTTTGATGTCGTTTGAGCCACAGATTACTGCACATAACCTGAAAAGAATAGAGTACTACTGCTGCCATAACCGTTTGATTTAAGGTGATATTGCCCGCTAATCCGCCGGCATAGCCATAGAAAAAAGCCATGCAGAGGAGGGTCTGAAACAGGTAGTTGCTCAGCCCCATGCGCCCGGCATTCCCGATCCAGGTAAGCAGTTTCCAGGAAGTTCTTTCACAAAACAGGATGAGTGCTGCAATATAGACGAGGGCCAGCAAAGGGATACCCGTAAATTCGCAGAGTGAAGTAAGAAGCCCGTTGTATTTACCAGGGAGTAGTACCACACCGATAATGTCCAGACAACTGAGGGTCTTGAGCAGGAGCGCGGGGACCAGCAGCATCAGCACGGTACGTCTTAAATGCAAACGGAATTCATCAAGGCGCTCAAAAAGACCGGCCCGCCCGGCTAACAGGCCCAGCAGAAACATGATCTCAAAGTGGAGTAGTCCGGAAAAACCTCCCGATGCCGACATGAACCACAACATGGCCACACCAAGTTTCTGAAGCGACATCACCTCAAGAAAAGTGCCGTGTTGCCAGGTGTTGACAACCTCCATGATCACTTTTTCGAAGGCAGGATCAGGCGGAGCAGGAACAGAAGGGGTAAACCAGACCGTTTTGGTAATCAGGAACAGCATCACCAGAATGGAGAGTCCGGCGATCCACCGGAGGATTACTTTTGTGCTTTTTTTATTAAAGTAATTGAGTGAAAAGCCCAGTAGGGCGTATTTGTGCAGCACATCCCCGAACCAAAACACCAGGGCATGGGTCAATCCGAAGATCAGCAGTATCCAGAGTCTTTTTCTGAACACGCGGGCAGGATTCAGCCCGCCGAGTGTGCTTTTCCTGAGAATCATATGAAAGCTTAGTCCGAAAAGGAAGCTGTAGATCGTATAAAACTGTCCTTTTACAAAGAGGTGAATCAGGAACTGCGTCACCGGATAGGTTTCAGGCCGGTCGAATCCAAGGGTATAAACCTGGCCGGGATTCAGAAACGCAAAGAGCGCATAGGTTTGGATATTGAAGATCAGTATGCCCAGCAGGGCTATGCCCCTGATCTGATCAATAACGGCTACTCGTGAGGGCGACTGTGGCTGCACAGTTTTATTGGAACTTAACATCTTAGTTCAGGTATTATTCGTTTATGATTACTTTTTGGGTATCGTAATGGATAAGAACTGCCCTGGCAGACAGACCGCCATGGGGTATAATGATGTGAAGAATCTTTTCTTTTTCCTGACTTCAGGTTTTCCTGACACGTTGAGTGGAGAATAGGCTGAAAAAGGTGCAGCTGACAGACAAAGATAAGGTTAAATTCAGAATGGAATATACGGGGGTGGGAAAAATAATCGTCTGAAAATTTATTCTTTCAGCATAATCTTAATGTTGGGCATAACACACATTAGTTCACGACTAAACCATTCCGGAGAAGCCCAGTGCAGTTTATGGGAAGTATGGCACCTCATCCGGTGTCCGGACGGAGCCGCAATTCCTTTTACTAATCTTCAGGAGAGTGTTTTACCGTTATATTTCCTAAATTTGTTCAAATCAGAGAATACACCTATGAAATGCAAGGCTCTCATTTTTCTTTTATTCTTTACCGTCCAGGTATCATTACAGGCACAAAGTGTCAATGCCTTTTACATGGGTCACAGCCTTAGTGACGGAGTTGTAGACATGGTAAAGTCACTTTCAGATGATGATGAAGAGGTGAACATGAACTTCAGGTATCAAACCATTCCAGGCTCACCGTTGCGCTGGAACTGGCAAGCTAAAGACAGGCAGGATTATACCCTGAATCTTCCTTTTTACAGCGGCTTTTATCATCCGGCCTACGGCCTTCCATCCGGAAACTTCAATGTTTTTGTAATGACGGAATCAGTGCCGAGGTATCCTTCTATAATCAATGAGACCTATCAATATGCCGACAGTCTTTTACGCTATGCATTGCATCACAATCCCAATACACAGGTGTATCTTTATGAGGTCTGGCATTGCATAAACAGTAATACACCTAATCCTTGTTCCTATGATGTTCCGGCAGCTACATGGAAGCAGCGACTGAGCGATGACCTGCCTATGTGGGAAAGTGTTGTCGAAAGATTGAACCAGCAAAACACCCCGCGGAATCCTGTATGTCTTATTCCTGCCGGTCAGGCTTTGATCCGCCTTTATGAGGCCATCGAAGCTAAGTCGGTACCCGGTATTACTTCCTACAGGGACTTGTTTTCTGATGACATTCACATGAATGACCTGGGCAGGTATTTCGTAGCCTGTGTTCATTTCTCTGTCATTCATAAGAAGAGTCCGGTAGGGTTAACCCACCAGCTTAAAGATATGTGGGGAAGAGCTTATGGTGCCCCGACCCCTGAGCAGGCCGCCCGTTTTCAGCAGATTGCCTGGGAAGCGGTTAACCTTTATCCCCGGTCCTGTATGCAGGCTGTAATTCTGGGAAATGAAACATCCGGAGCGCCTCTGAAACTATATCCCAATCCTGCACATGACGAGATGGTGATTTCAGGCGCTGATGCTGCAACAGAATACACGGTATATGATTTAAAGGGAAGAAAAGTGCTCTCCGGAAAAGGGATAAAAGTCAGACTGGTCAAACTGGCACCAGGTACGTATGTAATAAGAACTGCCAAAGGCGAAGCCCGTTTTGTAAAGCAATAGAAACGTGATCACGATCAGGTTTTATGAAGGGCCTTTTTTCAGCTCTCGGAATTCGGTTTTGAATGAGTAAATAATTGTGATTTAGCGAGTTAGAAATTTAGTGATTGGTAATAATTTAGAATGAGAGAATGATAGATTGATAGAATGAATTTGTGAATTAGAAATTTAGAATCCTATGGTTCTAAGAAACCGTTTAATTCACATGAATGTACATCCCTACGCGGGTCGCCCTGCGCGGGCCGACAAATTCTCTGTCTGAGCAGAGCTAAAAATCTGCGAGGTGTTGCTAAAAAAGGTATTGATTTTTAGATCTGTGAGTTAGAAAGGGATAATTTTGAATGACTGAATGATAGATTGATAGAATAATTGTGAATGAATAAGTTGAGAGTTTATACCCACATGCTTCTAAGAAATCGTTTACTTCGTATAAATGTATAACCAAACAAAAATTCTCTGTCTGAGCAGAGCTAAAAATCTGCGAGATGTTGCCTAAAAAACGCATTGATTTTTAGATCTGTGAGTTAGAATTTTTAAACTTTTTTTGTTACTTTTTTTGAAAAAAAAGTAAAGAGAGAAAAGTTAAAATGAATAAGAATTAGTCAGAATCGCTTCTTTCAATTAAAGTTTTTCTATTTATCACGTTCTAAACCGGTTACTTCAAAAGACCTCATAGAAAATAGTTTTCTTATAGGACACATCAAGGCTCTTACTTTTTTGCTTGCCCAAAAAAGTAAGCAAAAAAAGGCACTTTCTTACAATCATGTCCTGTCAGGTTTTGCATTAAAGGCGACATTTCTAAGCCTGACAGGCCAGGTAAGAAAGGAATAAGGATGATTTCTTTTTATAAATGGTTTAATGCTTCTAAAAGAAACGTTTACGCTAAAAAGAGTGAACATGCCTTAGGATTAATCAACTGATTCAATAATTTTGACTGAAAATTCCCATAAACCGTTTACTTCGCATGAATGTACATCCCTGCGCGGGCCGACAAATTCTCTGTCTCAGCAGAGTTGAAAATTGGAATATGTTACTCTTAAAGTACTTAATTTTCAGATCTGCGAGTTAGAATTTGCTGAACGTCGCCCCGCCCCTTTTTTCAAAAAAAGGAGAAGGAGAGAAAGTTAGAATTGCGGCCGCTGACAGTGCAGGGGAATTAACAGCACCATTCAGAAGAAAGCCGGGGTATGGAAGAGCGTCCGGAATGAACAAGAAATGGATATTTAGCTGCCTAAGATGCCGGGAAAAGCCCCAAAAGGTTTTTTCTGGCATCTGATGATTGGAATGATTCCGGACTTTTTTTCGTTTAAAAACGCCTCGTTTAATATAAAACGGAATGTTTGGGCCGGCGCATTAAACTATCGTAATCCGGGTGTTAAGTTTTGGCAAATTTTCTGCATATAGCGTTGATTATTAAATAGATAAAGCATATATTTGAATAGAGTTTCAAATAAGAGAGCATTCCGCTGCACACGGTAAATCCCTTAAAGTTTTAGTTTCTCACGATCGTCATACCACAAAGTCCCGGGGGATTTCCCGGAAGGCTTCATGCCGAATTACGAAGTAAATAATTTTCAGTAAAATAAATCGATCTAAAAATGAAGAAAAATTTAGCAGAGTTTATCGGTACTTTCTGGCTAGTATTTGGTGGTTGTGGAAGTGCCTTATTAGCCGCAGGATTCCCCGAAGTAGGCATCGGGCTTACCGGAGTTTCTCTGGCTTTCGGTTTAACCGTCCTTACCATAGCCTATTCACTTGGGCATATCTCCGGAGCCCACCTTAACCCTGCCGTTACCATAGGCTTGTGGGCAGGTGGCAGAATCAGCTCCCAACAAATTTTACCGTATGTTGTCTCTCAGGTGTTGGGTGGACTGGCTGCTGCCGGTGTTCTTTATATCATCGTTACCGGCAACGGATCTTCCATCGGTGGCTTTGCTGCCAATGGGTATGCCGAACATTCGCCGGGACAATATAGCCTTCTGGCTGCGGTAGTGACAGAGTTTGTCATGACTTTTATGTTCCTGATCATTATTCTGGGAGCTACTGATGAAAACGCACCCAAAGGTTTTGCGGGTATTGCCATCGGCCTTGCCCTGACTTTAATTCACCTGGTCAGTATTCCTGTGACCAATACCTCTGTGAATCCGGCCAGAAGCATCAGCCAGGCTGTTTTCGTGGGCGACTGGGCTTTATCACAGCTTTGGTTGTTTATTGTAATTCCTGTTGCCGGAGCTGCAGTTGCCGGTGTCGTTTATAAATATTTGAAATCCTGAAAAGGGAATAACAGACCGGTCATCTGAAGAAGGTGACCGGTTTTTTAGCCTTCCGGATTCCCGGAAAAATTTCAACGAAAACCAACTTCCGGGATTTAATTCTTTCATCAGGATGGTAGTCGGGCCTCCTGACCCCCCCTCCGCTTTTCGGAAAGACATTATCAGGAAATATCCTTAGCTTCGCCGGGCCGCTCTTATTATTTTGTTCCCTCTGGTATCGGCTTTCCGTTTTGGCTTTTTATCCTGTAACCGGCCGCTGTTAGTCAGGTGTTTTGTACAGATTTATGTACCAATACCGGCCGATTTCTTTTTGTGCTACGGTTCAATGGGCTATTTCTCCGCTTCACTGTTTTAAAAAAGGGAAGTATTGCGAAGGCTTATTTTCTTTGTGTCAGCAAACAAAGAAATACAATGAAAAAACTCATTCTTTCCGGTTTATTAACCATGACAGCACTTTCCGGTGCTTTTGCACAAAATCCGAATCCAAGGTGGACGGAAGAGCAAAAACAGGAATTCAAAAAGCAGTTTGAAGCCTACAAAACCCAGTTGAATCTATCTCCGGAACAGGAGCCCAAGGTAGAAGCCATCAACAGGCAGTATTTTGAGTCGCTGGGGCAATTAAAAAACGCTGAGGGGTCGAAGATGAGCAAGTACAGGAAATTTAAACAGGTAAGTGACAACAGAGACAGAAAGATGAAAGAAGTCCTTACAAAAGACCAGTATGCTATTTACACAAAACACAAAGAGCAGATGAGAAGCCAGGCAAGGGCCGGCAGAAACCGCTAAGCGGGTGTTCATTAAGCGTAAAATAATGGGAACGCCCAGTTGGGAACGCCCAGTTGGGAACGTCTGGTTAAGGCCTGACTTCAACCCGGTTGACGATGCCTTCTGACAGAGAGGAGGCCTTTGCCGGGTAGTACTCGCAACCTTCATATTTCTAATGTTTTACTTCGAATTAAAGATTTGTAATGATACAATTGGCATTTAAACTATTTCTTTTCAGCACCGTCATAAACATGGGTTGTGTCAAAATACAGCCTCCGGAGGAATACAATTTCAGCGGGCATATACAGGTAGACGATCTGCAGAGAAGTTATGCGGTACATCTGCCTGGAAATTATTACTCTCAGAACATTCGTTTTCCCCTTGTGATAGGTTTACATGGAGCCGGGGGCAGTGGCGCGCAATTTGAGCAGGATTATCTTTTCTCCGCCAAAGCAGATGAGGTTGGTTTTGTGTCCGTATATCCTGATGGGATACAGAGTCCCGAAGGGATCCTGAACTTAAGAACCTGGAATGCCGGCGCCTGTTGTGACTACGCCATGCGGCAGAAAACAGATGATGTTACTTTTATCAGTAAGCTGATTGATGAGTTGTCCTCACGCTTTAGAATTGACCCCAAAAGAATATATGTGGCCGGGATGTCAAACGGGGGTATGATGGCGTACAGGCTTGCGGCTGAATTGCCTCATAAGATAGCCGCTATTGCTTCTGTTACAGGTACAATGGTCAACACGGATAACCATAATGCCGGTAAGGTGCCGGTTTTACAGATTCACTCCATTCAGGATACCAAAGTGCCCTTTAACGGGGGGATCGGTTTGGGAGGGTATGATTTCCCGCCTGTCATGGATGGTATACATTACTGGGCTTTGCGCAATGGATGCGATACCACTGCGAAAGTAAAGGATTATACCAACTATAGTTTACGGGAGTGGAGAGACGCTTCAGGTAAACTTATGCTGGAATGCATCCTGACAGCGGATGGGGGGCATTCATGGCCTGGAGCCATCCGGCACCGTTTATTCGGCGATCCCGCCTCATCAGCCATCAGGGCAAATGATATGATCTGGGACTTTTTGAACCGATACCGTCTGCCCTGATGTTTTTTGTGAAATTATTGATGCTGCAATGATGGACATGCTAACCCGTGACAAAGTAAAAATGCTGCTGCTGAGCGCCCTGGCCATCGCCATACTGCTGGCTTTGCCCCGGCTGGCCATTGTGTTTTTTATGAAATTCAATGCCGGTGGCAAAAACTATAATATCAGTGCCGGCGGCGTCGACTTCTTCATAAGGTTTCTGGTCAGTTATATCATAGCGTTCTGTCTTTTACTGGTAAATACGAGCCATTATAATATCCGGACAGGGGGGGTGAAAATAGATTTGAACCGGTTTTATCACAGGCTGGCTGTCAATATCCTGTTTTATCTCCTGATAAAATGGATAAGTGACCAGACTTCCCTACACAGCACCACGATAGCGGCTTCGGCCAGGTTCTCTAATTTTCTCTTTAACACCTCCCTGGTACTTGAAATCATACTGTGTATTCTGATCGCGGAAATTTACCGCCTGATGATCAAAAATCAAACCATCCGGATCCGGAATGAAGTCCTGCAGAAAGCCAATGCGGAACGGACCTTCGAAGCTTTAAAGAGCCAGGTAAATCCACACTTTTTGTTTAACTCCCTCAATACCATTCAGGCCATGATCGGCAAAAACGATGAAGGTGCCCGCGCCTTTGTCAATAACATGGCGGAGGTGTACAGGCACATTCTGAACAATACTGATAAGGCCTTTATTTCGTTGAAAGAAGAACTGGATTCGGCAGAAGCATATATGAAAATGTTGTACGGCCGGCACGGAGACCATCTGAAAATACAAGTGAATATAGGGTCTGAGTATTTGCAGTGTTTTTTACCGCCCGTCTCACTGCAGATACTACTCGAAAATGCTGTAAAGCATAACATTGTGTCTGCCAGTCAGCCTCTGACAGTGAGTATCACGGCAGATGAAGGGGGTTTAACAGTAAGTAATACCCTTCAGGAAAGGAAAACGCGGGTACATTCCACTGGTAAGGGGCTGTATAATCTGGAACAGCGTTACAGGTTTATTTCCCGGGAGGAAATCCGGATTTTTCGCAGTAATGGTAAATTTACAGTAGTAATGCCACTGCTGAAGATCACTGATATCATTACAGGAGGTTAAAAGTGCAATCATACCGGAAATATTATGCAGATATTGATCGTAGAAGATGAGCCGTATTCCGCAGAACACCTGAAGAGTGTCATCGCTGACTGCTGCAATGAGGCTGAATTTTACCCGGTCATAGACAGTGTGGCTGCGGCAAGAACATTTCTGGAATCGGACCCTCCGATAGATTTGATGTTCCTGGACATTCATCTTTCGGATGGGGAGGCATTGGAACTGTTTGATGTCATTCCACTTACTCTGCCTGTCATCTTTACCACGGCATATGACCAATATGCTGTCAAAGCTTTCGAAATAAACAGTATCAGTTATCTGCTGAAACCCATCAGCACTGAAAAAACACGGGAAGCGATGTCTAAGTTTGAGACATTAAAGGAGGCCGGTGCTGTGGCCTCGACTGACGCAAACCAGCTATGGCACTTGCTGACGGCTACAAAACCCTTTAAGGAGAATTTTCTTGTTCCTTACCGGGACAAACTGTTGCCCATCCCGGTGATGGATTTTGCCTTTTTTGAAATCAATAATGGCGTGGTAATAGCCACCAGAACCAACCATTCAACGGTGGTGATGGAAGAGAGGTCGCTGGAGGAAATAGCCGGCTTTATTGACCCGAAGTACTTTTTTCGTGCCAACAGGCAATACATCATTAACAGAACAGCAATAGAAGAAGTAGCCCAGCACATTAACGGCCGGCTCTCTGTCCGTCTGCACCACCATTTTCAGACCACCCTTTTAATCAGCAGAGACAAGGCCTCCGAATTTAAGCGTTGGATGTCGGAATAAAGTTTAAAAACAACATACAGGAAGATTGACTTTTGTATCCGGACACCGGATACTGCAGCATCCGGATCCCGGGGTTCAGGCTTTTACTTCCCTGCGATAAGTCATTAATCCGATCATCATGACCAGAGAAGTAAGGACAATCACCTGAGTAATCAGCGATTTATCTACCAGGCCCTGGGTCAGGGCAGGATCAATAGACAGGAAAAGGAGGATGGTGATCAGGCCCCGGGGAGCCATGAAAAGTAATGGAGAAAATGGAATACGTACGAGCAGAAGCTGCACTGCCCTGAGGATAAATATGCCTGCAGTGATGGCTGTTGCCCAGGTAAATGTGGCAGTGTTCAGCAGGTCGGTAGTATCAATAAGATAACCAAACAGCAGAAAAAACAGAGAGCGGATCAGGAAAGCCCCCTCTGCGGTGAGGTCTCTGAATTTGAGTACTTCTTTTTCCAGGACCTCGGGATTAAGTTTGTGCAGCCAGCTGATTTTGCCCAGTTTGTCGAGGTTGCCAAGGAACAACCCAAAAATGAGAATGAAGATCAGGCCGGGCAGATGGTAAACCTTGGATACGGCATAGATCAGCAGGATAAACATGACGATCGGGATGAATTTGACATGATGACCGCTGCGGCTAAGTAACAACGATAGCCCTATAGTAGCCGCGAAAGAGAAAACGATCATAATCAGCAACTGGAGAAAGAACTGCCCGAAGGTTTGCAGGCCGAAGGTCGTATTTAAAGCCACAAAATTAAACAACAAAACCCCCAGGATGTCTGAAAGACTGGTTTCGTAGATGACAAATTCACGGGCTGCCTGCCCCAGGCTTCTGGCACTGGGAATGGCGATGGAGCTGCTGATCACACACAGGGGAATCAGGTTGACAAGGTTATGTCTGAAATTAGGCTGGCCGTAAAACTGAAAGATCCAGGCCAGGCCGAATGCCATCAAAAGCATCGGGACGAGTGCCGTGAAAAATGACTTTCTGATCACCACGGCTTTTTTTCGGTTGAATTCCAGTTCAAGAGATCCCTCCATGACAATGAGTATGAGGCCTATGGTGCCCAATACAGGCAATGCAGGTGAAAGGTTAGGTATCTGTAATGAAAAGTAGAGGGTGGCCTGTTTTAACAGCAGTCCCAACACAAGCAGAAGAATGACAGAGGGAATCCGGGTTCTGGAAGCGCTGAGGTCAAAAAGGTAGGCGGCCAGCACAAGGATACAAATACTGATTATTACTGTCATATCATCTTGGTCATTTTTGGTTTTGCTCTCATCAGAAGGATCTGATTGTCCAAACTTACAAAAAAAAGATGATGTGCAAACCGGCCTTTCAAAGCTTGAAACCGTAATGCCGGACGGGCTTATGCCACTTGTTTCAGGCGATTATGGAGATTCATCTGCAAAATAATCAGAAGTAATGAGGTGCCATCAGGCGGGAATTCCTACTTTTGTGGCCTTTAACAAAACCAAATGTCAATGCCGATAAGTGCCGATTTAAAAGAAAGATCTCAGGGAGTATGTGAATTATGTAATGAACATCCCGTTTCCATAGCCTGTACCGTCAGTCCCGAAACAGACGACAGTCCGGACCATCAGGTAGCTTTGTGTACGGAATGCCATGAAGCAATGAACAAAGAGGGGAACGGTTTCTACTGGCGTTTTCTGGAGGGCAGCATCTGGAGTCCCGAGGCCAGCGTGCAGGCCTTAAGCTACAGGCTGCTTCATCAGTACAGAGACGAGTCCTGGGCGGCAGATATCCTGGCTTCTGTGGAACCCGAAGAAGAGGTGGTGCGCTGGGCCCTGAGCGCCTTTGACGTAGCGGAGGTCCACCGTGATGCTTTCGGTAATGTATTGGAAAACGGCGACAACGTGGTGCTAACCCAGGCGCTGGATGTGAAAGGCACCAATTTTACAGCTTCAAAAGGCACCGTTGTCAGAAAGATCAGGCTCGTACACGATAATACGGAGCAGATCGAGGGCAAGATTAACGAGCAGCAGATTGTTATTCTCACAAAGTTTGTAAAGAAAAGCTGAGATTCCGGTAAGGGTTTACTGCCGGATCACTGCAGCATACATTTTTCCTCCGAAACGGGATTTTATCTCACCGGTTTTTTCAATGGTGGCATATCCCATCTTTGAGAATAGCTCCTTCAGGGCCACAAAACTAACGGGGTAGGGTACCCAGGGGTTAGCACTGAGTGTGTCGTATTCCACAAACAGAAATTGAGGCTTCTCCCTGAACCGGCGCTCAAGCTGTCGGATGAGTTCCGGTTTGTCCTGTATATAATGAATGGAATTCGCCATTAGTATACCATCCGGTGAAGGTACTTCCGCGGGCAGACTGGTGAAGTCGGCACGCAGGAAACGGATATCTACCCCGCTGTCTGGCGGGGCAACCAGGTGCCGGGCTGCTTCATCAATACCGGTAATGTGGCTTCCGGGCGGAAGGCAGGCCGCAAGCGCCCTTGAAAAAGTGCCGGTGCCGCATCCCAGGTCAAGCCAGATTTCAGGTTGCTTTTTCAGGATCAGGGCCCGGTTTATCAGCTGCACCGCCTCTTCATGCTTCATCTTATTTCAACGTTTTTGCCGGATCGAATTTAATACAATCGGAAGCTATTTTAATGGATATTTCATAAGTACTTTAGTATGAAAATCTTCCTGATAAGTTTTTGGTACTAAAGTATGAAAGCTTTTGCTGCGCTTAAAGATAGCTTTACGGCAGATTTTAACATTAAAGAAGATGAAAAGAATTATTCTTGTTTTCGGTCTGATTCTGGGGAGTATCCTCTGTGTGAACCTCGTCATTATGGTGGATCAGTGCTATCATAACCCCGATTTTATGCGGAACGATGTCATGGGTTATACGGCCATGGTGCTGATTTTTTCGCTGATTTTTTTCGGGATCAGAAATTACCGTAACGGGCAGCTGCATGGTTACATTTCTTTCGGAAAAGGCCTGAAGACCGGAGCGCTTATTGCGTTGACGGCTTCTACGCTCTATGTGATTTTCTGGCTGTTTTATTATTACCTGTTTGTGCCGGATTTCCTGGATAAATACATCCCGCATGTGCTGAAAGACGCCGGCCGGAAAGGGGCAGAGCAGCTGGCCTCGGCGCAGAAGGAAATGGAAGGCTTCAGAGCCATGTACAAAAATCCTCTGTTTGTCATTATGATCACCTATGCGGAAGTGCTTCCTGTCGGGCTGGTGGTGGCTCTGGTAAGCTCACTTATTCTGAAGAAAAAACCGAAGCAGGCCTGAGGAAGGCTTCGATTGGTCTGCAGCGCTGTGAGTTGTTCTCCAGTTTTGGGAGATTCCCCATTCTGCAAAATCACAGGCCGGAACGGATAAAAAAGTACATTCATACGGGGTCAGATTTAAAAGTGAATCCGCCGGCATGGTTTTTCAGGTTTCTTTCCTGAATTTCCTGAAGAACCATACTTTCAGCAGGTCCGCCGTCACAATATAGAGGACCACCAGGGATAGCATCATCATCATGACATGGAAAGGTAAAGGGGCAAAGCCTATTTCCCTTGCAAAAGGCAGATAGGGGAGACTCAGCGTGAGAACAAGCCCCAGGCAACTCAGCAGAAACAATGCGCCGTTAGGACGGCTCCGGAAGAAGTTTTTATGGGTCCTGATGATAAAGAGTATAAACAACTCTGAAAGGACAGATTCGATAAACCAACCGGTCTGGAAAACAGATTCACTGGCTTTGACCACCAACAGGAGTACAAGAAAGGTGGCCAGGTCAAACAGAGAACTGTGAACGCCGAACACCACCATATAGTTTCTGATGAGTTTCAGGTCCCAGTGCCCGGGTTGGCGCGTCTGGTCGCTGTCTACATTGTCAGAAGCAACGGCAAGGTAGGGGAAGTCAGTAATGAAGTTGGTCATAAGAATCTGCTTCGGTAGCATCGGCAGGAACGGCAGTATCAGTGAGGCTGCCGCCACGCTGCACATGTTCCCAAAGGTAGATCCGGTACTGATGTAGATATATTTTAGCGTGTTGGCGAAGGTCCTGCGGCCCTCTCTGAAGCCTTCGTTTAATACTGAAAGGTCTTTTTCGGTCAGTACGAAGTCAGCCGCTTCACGGGCAACATCGGAGGCGTTTTCAACAGAGATGCCCACATCCGCCGCATGAATGGCGGCTACGTCGTTGATGCCATCGCCCATGTAGGCCACCGTGTGTTTTTTGCGGAGTGCCAGGATAATGCGCTCTTTTTGCTGGGGTTCGGTTTCGGCAAAAATATGGGTTTTTGAGGCCATTTCAGCGAGCGCGTCTTCAGCGGCCCGGCTTACTTCTTCTCCGGTCAGGATCACTGGCTCGGGAATCCCTATTTTGAGCGCAATGGATCGGGCCACATTCCGGTTGTCGCCGGTAATGATTTTCAGGTCGATGCTCATGGCTTTCAGATCATCCATGATGGCTTTGGTGCCTTCCTTGACGGGGTCCTGAAGAAGAATAAACCCGGCAAAGGTCATTTCTGCCTCATCTGTTAGAGACAGGGTTTCAGAGGTCGCCGGTTTACAGGCGAGCCCGATTACCCTTAATCCTTCATCGCCGAATGCGGCAAACCGGCGCTCAAGATCATCTTTCACCTTACTCATGTCGACTGTGCTTCCGTCTGCCTGTCTGACCTTGTCACATATTTCCAGTATCCGCCCAAAAGCACCCTTGCTGATGATGAGTTGTTCCTTTTCGTTCTTAATCTGTATGCTCAGCCGCTTCCGGTTAAAATCATAGGGGATTTCCCCGGTTTTCTCAGCCTTCATCAGGGTCGCGGGCTTTTTTTGTGTAAGGGCCTCGTCAATCGGATTCGAATAACCCGTTTGATAAAGGGCATTCCAGTAGGCAAGTTCTGCCGCAAAGGCATCGGGTGTCCCGTAGGCGTTAAGGATGGCCGACACCGCTATCGTACCTTCTGTAATGGTGCCGGTCTTATCGGTACAGAGCAGGTTTACTTCTCCCAGATTTTGTATGGAAGAAAGCTTCCTGACAATCACCTTTCTGTCCAGCAGTCTCCTGGCGCCGGCGCTCATGGCAATGGTAGTAATGGCAGGCAGTAATTCCGGGGCCATGCCTACGGCCAGAGCCAGGGCAAACAGAGCCGAATCAATAATGTTTTTATGGTTGAGCAGGTTAATGACCAGGATAAAAGCTGAAAGAGCCAACGTGATTTTCATCAGGAAATAGCCGAAATTCCTGATGCCTTTTTCAAATGAAGTCTCCGTTGCGGCCGACGCGTTCCGGGTAATGTTATTAAAAATGGTGTCGGCTCCTGTATGAATTACCAGGGCGCTGGCTTTGCCGCTTACCACACTGGTACCCTCCCAAAGGGCGTTTTTGCGCTGGGAGAGCGCCGTTCCCGGGGGTAAGGTGGCGGGTTCTTTTCTGACCGGGAATGACTCACCCGTCAGGCTGGATTCGTTGGTTTGCAACTCGCTGCTTTCAAGCAAAAGACAGTCCGCAGGAATGATATCACCGGCGTGGATAACCAGTATATCCCCAGGCACAATATCCGCCGATAATATCTCTTTGATGGCTCCGTCTCTCTTTACAGAACATTTATGGGCAATCAGTGACTGGAGTTTCTCCACCACTTTCCCGGCATTTCTCTCCTGTATAAAACTGAGCGTTCCGGTAGATAATACAATGAAAAGAATGATGAAGACATCGGAGGTGTCGCCCAGAAAAGCCGAAAGGATCACTGCGCTGATCAGCAAAAGCATAAGCGGACTCTTAAACTGTCCGGCGAAGTCAAGCAGATCTTTTTTCAGGGCAGAGACAGGCTTCTGCCCTTTGCGACTAAGCAGGAGCCGCTTTTCTGCCTGCTCGGTGGATAATCCTCCCAGGGAGGTTTCAAGCTTCTGATACCAGGATGACGGGTCTGATTCCCAGAACGGATCCGGAGTGGAGGTAGCCATATCGGTCTGATGTTTTGAATGATCCCAGGCCAGGGGTTGCCCGATGACTCAAATATAGCCGATTAAAGGATGTTAAGATCAAATACCCGCAGATTTTTAAACAGTTTGCGCTACTACCTGTCTGTATAAAAAGGCGCTTCAGCAGAAGGTTAAGGGCACAGGGTCAGTAGGCTGGGGAACTGTACCATTTATATCGTATTATTTCATCGTTCCGGAGGATGAGACCGGATACTTCTCTGTCATTGCCGACAGAATAGAAGTCCATATTAATCAGAATGGTCCCGTCACTGACACTGGTAACCGGGTGATGTGTCCATATGACTTTGCTGAGAAGCGGGTGGACAATGCTGATGGTCTGACCGTGAACCTCCGCCAGAAAAGTGAGCCCCCTGTCGTGCACAAGGTAAAGTAATTTATCATTGAAGCGGAAGAAAGAGTAAAAGCCAATGGGCCGGGCATTGAAAAGCCGCCCGGATCCGGACAGGTCAGGTCCGTCTTTCACTCTGAGACAATCAGAGTAAGAGGCTCCGTGACTCAGCACCAGGTAATGGTCCGGGTCTTCTTTTAAGACCGTATTGGCACAGGAGGCTAAAAATGAATTGGTTTTTGAGGTTTTTTTATTCGTAAAATGCATTTTGCCACCCCACTCCCCATAGCATTCCCTGAAGCAGATGTATTTATCGTCCTCAAAGAGTTTAGGTTTTTTCCAGGGTTTGAAAGACAATGATACCGGTTCCCATTGGTCGGAAGCACTGAAGGTATAATTCGTGCCGTCTGACAATCCTGTAAGCTGATCGTTAAGAATCCAGTGATACTGAAATTTTCTGGTGTTGAGGCGCTTTTCCATGAGGGTATCCCTTTCCATCGAGGGCAAATGGTAGGCCGCAAAATACCCCGGATCAAACAAAGCAATGAGCCTGTCGCGGAAAATAACGGAGTAGGAGACAGGAAATCCTTCCGGGACAGGTTTTTCCGGGAGAATTTCAGTGACCGTGACGTTCAGCTGAGTGTCACTGATTCTGACGGTGTCCCCGCCATGATTACGATAGAATATGGGCGGGCTTTGAAAATCGCGATAGTATTTTTTTAGAAAATTAATCATGCTGTCATATTTTGCTTCCCTGACCGGACCAGCCGTAATAACAGGCTGTGCCAGGGAAGTCAGCTGGCAGAAGATCAGAACCGAAAAGAGGAGGGCCGGGCGCATAGGTGGTGAATGACAGATATAGATAATAAACAAATTACTGTGGAGGTTAATATAAAACCGTAACACTCCCCCGCCTTCCGAATTTGCCGGACTGAAGAATGAAGTTATATCGGCCGGCAGGTACAACTTTTCCGTTGAATTTCCCATCCCAGAAACTACTGCTTTCAAATAGTTTATTCCCCCAGTTGTCAAAAATGAGGAGTACACAGTCCGTACACTTATGATAATTAATGATTTCCCAGACATCATTCCTGCCATCATTGTTGGGAGTAAAGATATCGGGAAAGTGTAGCATGTTTTCGGGATTCGAAGGATCACATGGCGGGTCATATTTTACAGTGAATGCTTCAGATACCACCGAGCATGTGACGCCGGCTCGGTCAACCATGACAACATAATTTCCTTCTTCTTTAGCTTCATACCTAAACCTCCCGGCATCTGTACCTGGCAGGGCATTGCCGTCTTTAAACCATTGATACCGGTAATCATTTTCATTGATGGTTTCAAGTAAGACCGAACCGTCAGGGCAGAAAAGATAGACAACGTCCGGAATGCCGAGTAAAGGCGGGGGGTAGAAAGTTAGCGTTACTCTGTCTTCCGTTACAGGGCAATTGGTATGTCCGCCGCCTTTTCTTACAATATAATCCCCTGTTTGAGTAGCGAAAGCTTCTTTACCATTGGCTATGAACTGCGTGCCCAAATACCAATCTGCAATCAGGTCAGGATCATCGGTCTCCAGTTTGACAGACTGGCCGTCACAGGCTTCCTTTGTATTAGTTATAATGTTTACAGGGGTACTGCCGCTGATCAGCTTGATTTTAAATTTTTCAGAACTACTTTCTTCGGAACAATTGCTTTTTAAGCTTACAATCACGGCAAAAGTTCCGGTATCACGAACACTTATCTGGTTTGTGTTAGCCCCGGGAATATTGATTCCGTTGTTTTGCCACTGGAAATTCCAGGCTGAGTTATTGGTAGTCTCCAGGCCGACAACAGCTCCGGCACAAACTTCAAGTTCTTTTGTGACATTTCCCTGGTAAGTGATAACGGGTTCTGACGGTGGATTGTCAGGGCAATTTTTTACTATAAGGTTGTAATCGCGCATATTGGAACCGGTTCTTACCCCGTTTTCAAATTCTTCGACCAAAACGGAAAATACATAACTACCTTCTTTGGTGGGGGTAACCGACACCATTCCTGTTTTGGAGTTAATAGAAAGAGGTTTGCTGGCCGGCATTGGGTCAGAAAGGCTGAATCCTGCGCTCCAGGCGATCGCCGGTTGGCCCCGGAAAGTAGATGGAGGGGTGTTGATGTTTGGAGCACCGTCAACGGAGTATCCTCCTAAAGGTTGTGTTAATGAAAAAACCAGATCCTTTTTTTTGGGATTCCTGACCATAAAACTCATTTGAAAAGGTTGATTTATGCAGAGGTATTCTCCATTGGGAAACTCAAACTCTGTGGAAGAATAGGCAGGATTTTGTTTGAGAGGAGGGAATTCAAGAATAGTCGAAACGGCGGCTTTGCCCGAGTTAATCATATTTGAAATATCTTTGACTCTGCAGCACCTGTCATGAACAAGAAAATATCCCTGAGAATCATTGTAATTATTCGGATCCAGAAAAACTTCTCTTTCAAAACGTATTCTGTACTGTTTTAAATTGAAACTCTCGGCACATTTCTGATTCTTAAAAACAAGATGGCTGATGGGGATCGCATAGGCTCTGACAGCTACCTGGGTCATTAACCTCCCATCGCTTTTTCTGTAAATCTGAATTATCTGTTCCTGTTCTCTGCCAACAATGGCCCTGAGGTTTTCATCCACATATAAGTTCAGAACAAGAAGGTAGTTGACATTGGCTTTATTGACAGGCAATATGGCCATATCTTCTCCGAAAATATGATCTGCCCTGGCCTGAGTTAAAGACAATAGAAAATTACATAAAAGAAGGAACAGGTATCTGGGTCTCAGTTTCATTCATTTGATTTTTTTCATGACATAGCTGAATAGAAATTCAAAAGTTAAAAAGTTTTAAGAATTTTCATAGCTAATTAACAGTATTTTAAGCTTTCGTACTATTTGGTAAGTTTTTTTGCCATTTGTTTGGAAATTAAATATACGTAGGTTATGTTTGTTTAACTGTGACCTAATAAATACCTTATCTCTCACAATCATGAACACTATTAAACATTCTTACTATTGTTATTCAGGTAGCTGGTTTTTATTTTTTTCGGGTAAGGAAATTCAACAAAGAAGATCCGACATTCAAAGCCATTTTTTTGAGTAACCGAACTCAATTTCATGTGTATTGGCAGTTTCATTAGGATGTATTAATTGTTACATCTGACCTCTGAATTATTTGTCTCACAGATACCTTGACAGCTCATGCCAGGGGGTAGGGATTACTATGCTCGTATGTGATTTAAGTTTACGTTTATTAAATAAAGTAGAATGAAGTACAGTGTCTTAACACATCTCTTATTATGTTGTTTCATTTTCAATACTGCATTTGCTCAAAATGGGAACTGGCAAAAAATAGAGCCCCGAAGAACCACTCAAAGGGGGGTTACCAAAGCCAGGCAAGACAGTTTGAACTTAATGAAGAAAGAAATCTTCGGAAGAGAAGATTTTGATCTTGGTGCCGAAGATAATCCCTCCCCCAGGACAGGTATGGCCAGCTGGCTGGATGATGACGGTAATATGTATATCTTCGGTGGACAGGGCTATGACCAGGATGGCAGGTTTGGGTTGTTTGACGATTTCTGGAAGTTTGATACGAAATCGGGTGAATGGTCCAGGATTGGAGGACAACCCGGTACGCAGTTCAGTAAGAAGAAATCATCTGTCTACCCCGCTCCAAGGCAAAATACCGTGGCATGGAAAGATAAAGAAGGCGGCCTGTGGCTTTATGGCGGTGCAGGTTTAGGAGGAATTGTTTTTTTTGAAGATTTGTGGAGATATGACGTAAAGCAGAATGCCTGGGAATGGGTGTCTGGCTCAGAAGAAGCTAACAAGGCCGGAAAATGGAGCAAAAAATTTGATGAAAAAAAATCGAACCCCTTAGGTAGCCGGTCTGGTTCAGCTGCCTGGACTGATGACCAGGGGAATCTGTTTGTTTTTGGCGGGGCCGGAGTAGACATTGAAAGTGGAAAAGAGGTTTACTTTAACGACCTCTGGCAATTTGTTCCGGGCAAAAGAATATGGATACAGGTTAGCGAACATATTCAGCCGAATGAAAAAGTAAATGCAGCAGGTACCAAAGCAAAGAATCAGGAAAAACAGACCCGGGAAGATTGGCCCAGTGTCAGAAAGAATGCCCTCACCTGGACAATGGAAAAATCAGGGAAATTGTGGATGTATGGTGGTTTTGGCTCGGATGAAAACGGGCACAACAAGGGTAGCCTCTCAGATATGTGGTGTTATGACCTCAGAAAGAATCAGTGGGAAAGGGTTTCCGGTGATTTCAGATTCAATGCCGAAAGTTCAATAGAAAAAATTAATCTTGAATTTAAAGGTAACTATCCGGGCTTCAGAACCAAATCAATTACCTGGGTAGATGAAAAAGGATATTTCTGGTTGGTAGGGGGTCAAAATGTTATTTCTCAGAAAAGGATATCTATTAACTCAGATACATGGAGATTTAATCCGGAAACCAGGCTTTGGAGGCCCGTTATCAGCAATATAAAATCAAATGTTATGCTGGGAGAAGGTACTTATAATCCCAGGGAAAATGTGTTATGGTTTTTCGGAAATTCAGAATATAAAGTCGGTTCAAGGTCGCAATTACCTTCAAACACTTTATGGAAACTTAGTATAAAATAACAATGAAGAAATTATTTAACATTGCTCTTTTGTCTGTATGCTTTGTTGCCGAAGTATGTTACGGGCAGTCCTCTGATAAATTGTTTGTGGTTCCGCCTTCCCCGACGGCCGGGACGCTGAGTACATTCGGACAGTTGCCTTTTAATTACAGCACCGGCACAGCCAATATCAGTATACCGCTTGCTGAAGTAAAAGAAGGCAGTATAACGATGCCTGTTACTTTAAATTATAACTATACCGGATTTAAACCGGATGAACCTACCGGAATTGCAGGCCTGGGCTGGAGTTTGAATATGGGTGGCGTTATCACAAGAACTGTGCGGGGAATTAAAGACGAGGCAGATAACGGATATTTTCATTACGGTAATTTTGTGGATGAACAAATCGGGAATTATCTGGATGAAACCGTAACGTCATCTTCAGCCGTTTTTGTTTATGTTAATTCCGGGGAACGGGATGGAGAACCTGATATCTTTAATTTCAACTTCATGGGTAATTCCGGTTCATTTTTTAGAGGCAATGACGGTAAGTTTCATGTTGTATCTCAAAAGAAACTAAAATTTGATTACGTAGTCTCAACGCTAGCTCCTGATACATTGGGGCATCCTATGCTAAATTCATCTATCGTTTCCTGGACCGTAACAGATGAAATGGGGTTTATCTATAAATTCAATGATGTGGAATATGCCTGGTCTCTGTTTGAAACAGATGCCTACTGGCATGACAGAAAATCAATTTCGGGTTGGTACCTGAGTGAAGTAATAAGTCCGAACGGGGATAAGATAGAATTGGAATATACATCCCCCAACCCTTCTTTTCCCCGGATTCAGGCCAGTTATACAGAATCCATCTCGCTTCCCACACCCTCAGAAATGTATGAAACAAGTGCTACTGACCATCATGGTGTTAACAGGAACTATTCAGAAGAAATTTTTCTGACCAGAATTAAAGGAACGAACTGGGATCTGGAATTTAATTATGATGATTATTCACAATCCATACTCGGGGGAAGTTTCACCAGCTTTCTTAAGAAAATTTCCACGATAAAGTATTTTGATAAAATCACCACGCCCGGTACACCGGTGCTGATCAAAGAGATTTCTTTTTTAATAGATGGCTATGGCCCTTTGCTGCATGAGGTTAAGGAGGTGAGTGATTCCTTGAAAAATAACGTACATAAATTCACCTATTTCAGTGACATTCCGTATGGAAATTTGATGGGTACAAAGCAGATTGATTTTTGGGGTTACTTTAACGGATACCCTAATAATTCAATGATACCAGATTATAATGCTTTCAGAGAACCCAACTATGAGCTTGTTTTCAACGGAATGCTTAAAAAGGTAACGTACCCGACAGGAGGGGCGTCTGAATTTCAATATGAACCCAATACTTTCAGCTATAATTATTTGCAGCCCTATAAAGCTATCAGGACGATAAGAGCATTTAAGGAATTCCAATATTATGAGGGAGAAGTCATTTTTGGAGAAGAAGATTCTATCGTTATAAGCTATCCTTCACGTTATCAGATATTGATATCAACTGACGGAGAACCGTTGGAAGATTTGGTTCATTGCCCTGAAAATATGCAGACCGGAACACTTGAGCCAGGGGTGTATCATGCTTTGAGCTGGCCCATAATGTCTGTGACCTGCTTGAATACCGCCCCTCCGGGAGTAACTATTACGCTGAGACTGGAAGTAGAGCTTAAAGATACAACCGGAGTCATCGACGGCAAAAATATGAATTATTATGGAGGATTAAGGGTCAGATCGGTTAAAACGATGGACACTAATGGAGAAACTATTCATTATAACGATTATTTATATGATGATTTTGCAGACACTACCCGTACGAGCGGAGTCGTCTCGGAAATTGGTAACTATAGCCTTACGGGAAGTGCGGGTCTGACACTTCGAACGGATAATACGGAGATTTTTACATGGACTGGCGGAATATTGGGTATTGATGTCCATAGCTTTTATAATGAACCCTATAATTCCATGCAGTTATCCCCATTGATGTATTTTAATGTCAGGGAAAGAACAAGAGCTATTGATAACCAGATCTCCCAGGAAAGCAAATATTATTATACCTCTTATCTGGATGGCTATCCGGATAGTCGTGGTGAACCTGTTGATGGTGGAATTACTGAAATAGGTCCCAAAGAAAAATACGACTTTGCAAGGTCAAATATCCAAAAAATCGAAAAGATCAGGTCCGGCGACAATTTTATTGTTCAAAGTGACTCAACAGGTTATGTAAGCGGAGGAGAAATGCTTTCATCTGATTATTATGCTATTAAAGGTCTTTTCCGTTTGTTTTTTACCACTATAACCGTTCACCCTCCTGAGCCCTATCTTCCTACGGTATTTTCATTTTACTACAATAAAATCTACCATACATTTTCATGCCGGCATTATTTAAAATCGAAAAAAACAACAGTTTTTGGTACCAGTGCAAATGATTTCGTTGAAACCCAGACAACATATCACTATGATGATGCAGAGCACCTCCAATTGACCCGTACCCGTACGACCCAAAGCAACGGTTACATCAGTGAAACCCGCATGAAATATCCTCTTGACTATGACAGTGTGTCGGTGCCGGCACCCTACATCAGGAAAATGATCAATAAGCACATGGTCAGTTATCCTCTTGAAACATTGACGATACTGGAAAAAGACAGCAGCCACAGGTATGTTGTTAATGCAGACATCAGTACCTACAGGGAGTTTCAGGGGAATGCCAACAAGGACACGCTCGTATTGCCTTATAAGAAATTCTCGTTTCTTAATAACGCTTATTTATTGCCGTTAAGCAGCTATAGTTCGTACGACGGTACTTCTGACGAGGTGTCTTCGGCGAATTTCAGAGAGGTGATGAGGTACAATGCTTATGATACCCGGGGCAATATTCTTAACCTGCTCTACAATAAGAAGGACAACGTGTCTTACCTGTGGTCGTATAAATCTCAGTATCCGGTGGCAGAGATAAAAAATGCTTCTGCTTCAGAAGTCGCGATTGCCTTGAGTACCCTGAGCACAAGTGTGGCGACACTCGGAGCCATGACCGATTCTGATGCTTTAAAGCTAAAGCTGGATGGTCTGAGAGCGGCTTTGCCTGCTTCGCTGATTACTTCATATCTGTATAAACCTTTGGTGGGTGTTAAGACGGTTACTTCACCTAATCTTCTGAATACGTATTATGAGTACGATGTTTTTAATCGCCTTCGACGGATCAAAGACAATGACCTGAAAACCGTCAAACGGATGGATTACCATTACGCGACCGAATAGAAACACCCTGATACCTGAAAATCTGTTAACCTCTACCTGACTTCTATGAAAACCATTACTATCTGCCTCGCCGGCTGCGTTATGTTTCTTTTTTCGTTTAACCTTTTGGGTAATTCCGGGGAAGGCAAGGGAATATATAACGAAGACAGGGCTGAGAAAGCGCCTGTTAAAGATGATAAACCTGCAGGAAAAGCGGGTAAGAGGACTAAAGAAGACCGAAAGCCGGGTAAGGACACTCAGGTGGGCAACCCGGTAAAAGTAAAATGGGTGGAAGAGGAGGGGGGAGTAGATTGCATCCGGTTTGAAATAAAGGCTTCGAAAGACCGGATTGCCCCTGGTGAAGAGTTTGAGCTGACCGTAAGGATGTCTTTTATAGAAGAACTGCCTTTAAGCTGGAGACAAAGTGATTGCAACCATTTTTCTCTTCAATTGGTGCTGCCTGAAGGCTTCGTACGGACAGGAGGGGATTATCGGGATTTTTTGCCGGTAAGCCTCAATGAACGGAATAAAGTAAGAGAAGTAAAGGTAAGGGGGCACGTAGAAAAAGGCCTGAAAGAGTTAAGTGTGATGGTGCTCAAAGGGCCGGAGAAGTCGGATGAGCATACGATTTTTGTAAAGAAGAGGGAGTATTTTCTTGAGGTTAGAAAAGATAAATATTTTGAACAATCTATAAAGAGTGATGGTAAAGCGAGGTCTGTTACAGAAGAATGTGAATTTCTTTCAGAAGTTGTATTGAGAGGTGACACTGTCTGTGTTAGAGATACTATTCAATTGTTTGCTTCGGGTGGGGTTTCTTACAACTGGTCAGGACCTAATGGTTTTAATTCAACTTTGCAAAATCCTTTCGTTTTAAATGCAGGTGTTATAGATTCAGGTTATTATTCTGTAGTTATAGAGGATTCTGCTAGTTGTTCGGTAACGGATTCTGTTATTGTTATTGTAAATGTCATGCCTCTCCCTCCGATTATTTCTGCTAGTAAAACATTTTTGTTATTGACAGAAACAGCCACTTTAACGGCAACTGGATGTTCTGGAATAGTTAATTGGAGTAATGGTGAAACCGGTGATAGTATTATAGTTTCAACAGATTCTGTTACTGCATTTACTGCAGTTTGTACTATTGGAGAGTGTGTTTCAGGAAATTCTGATACTATTTTAATACAGATTTGTTCCAAGATTAAACCTCACATTACAGGAACCATTATTGTCGACAGTGAGAGCGGGTGTGAAAAAATAAGTTTAATGGCATCTGGTTGTGGAACTCAAATCGTCAGATGGGAAATTGTTTCATATGGAGCACCTATTTATGCTACAGATAAGCCTTACAATGAGCCATTTATAGATTTTCATGCTCCGAACCTTTATTACAATGCCACTTGTAAGTTTACGACTTCATCAGGTATATGTCAAAGCCTGAAATCGGAAGCCTACAACTCACAAGGAGGGTATAAAGAGTTGTATATTACAAGTGATAGAGACATTAGCAGAGGTGGTGTTATCGCACCAAGCTACTGGACACAAGGGGCATTCATAAATATTTGCAATGGAGAGTCCATTACACTAATGGTAAGTGGATGTGAAGGAGTCGTAATGTGGAGAATATCTGGAGTTTGGTTTGCTGGAGATTCAACTCAAACTTTTTTCCCAGCAACCGCTATTAGTTCTGTATCCTATTATTGTCAATATGGTTCATGCAAGACTCGTCAGAAAGGTGTTGATATAACTATGAGGCCAAGACCCGAACCACCTATTTTGACAGCTTCTTCGTCTGAAATTTGTAAAGGGGAGACAGTTATTTTGTATAGTTATACACCAGGTTCTACTCTGCCTATTCAATGGAGGCCCCATTTACATACGATTACTAACTCCTCTGGAGAAAGTAGAATTTTATTTACCCCTACAACATCGACTATTTATTCAGCAAAAGCCTATTTGAATTACGGTTGTCAATCTTACCCATCTAATCTCGTTTTTGTAACTGTTCACGATTCTTTACCACCAATACAGACCGTAATAGCAGATAAAGACACAATATGTGCTTTAGAGACTGTTACTTTAACATCCGGTACCTGTAATGGTACTATTCAATGGGAGTGGACGAATACCAATGGAGCCTCGGGCTCCCTGAGCGCAGATTCCATTTCTATGGCATTACAATACACAACGACGTACAAATCCAAATGTACCAATGGCTGTGGGACATCAGCTAATTGGTCTGCCAATAAAACCATTATTGTCATATCTGTTCCTCCGCCCGTCTTGTCTTCTGACAAGTCAAGTTTATGTGGGGTGCCGGGCGGGGAAAATACTGAAGAGGTGACTTTAACGGCTTCCGGATGCGCCGGCACCATATTATGGTCAACAGGAAGCACAGGCGATACCTTAACCGTTACCCCTCTCATTACAGATACCTACACTGCTGTTTGCCAGTCAGGTGGTTGCGTATCGGCAGAATCAAATGCCATTGAAATATCGGTTTCCTTACCTCCGGCTTCTCCGGCCATCTCTATACTCTATGGGGCCGATTCCGTTAAATGTGCGGGAGATACCACACTTATTACACTGAATGTTGACAACTGCGAAGGTACTTTATCCTGGTCAACGGGAGACTCAACGGAGAATATTTCAGTAAATCCCCTGATAACGACCACCTATATTGCCTTCTGTACCAACATTTGCGGAACGGCCTCGGATACATTAACCATTTTCGTAACGGAGGCTGAATTAGATATTTCTTTGACGGCCGTAAGTGAGATTGTCTGTTCAGGTGACACCATACAGATTACTGCCACCGGAGGGATAGGCTATGCATGGACAGGCCCTGATTCGTTTGTTTCATCGGATAGTGTGATCGTAATTACTGCTGCCTCCTCCATCAATGCCGGTAAGTATAAAGTTACCGTTACCAATGCGGGGGGATGTTATGCCTCGGATTCTGTTAACATAGCGGTAAAGGATTTTCCGGAAATTTTGCTTGACGGTGACACGGTTTGTAAAGGAGATACCATCAGATTGTATGCCTCCGGAGGGCTGACTTACAGCTGGTCCGGACCGGATAGCTTCAGTTCGGCTTTAGCCAGTCCTGTTATTCCGGATGCAGCATTGACAGACTCAGGGTATTATCAGGTAATTGTTACTGATTCAAGCGGCTGTTCTGTCAAAGATTCTGCTTACGTTCAGGTAAATGTACCCCCTTCTGTCACCGTTTCCGGAGATACGGTATGCCAGGGGCAGACCATTCATTTGTCCGCCTCCGGCGGAGCCGCTTATTCATGGACGGGGCCTGATGATTTTACGTCGGAAGATCAGAACCCATCCGTAAGTAACAGTACCCCGATCAACACAGGTTGGTATGTTGTCTTTGTTTCTGATAGTAATGGCTGCACCGTCTCTGACTCTGTTCAGGTGATGGTTAACGAAGGGCCGGATGCCCCCGCCATTGCCGCAAACAAAACCCTGCTTGCCGGGGAAGAGGAAGCTACGCTGATGGCCACAGGTTGTGAAGGTACGGTTTACTGGTCAAACGGAATGACAGGTGACACCATATCTGTGGGCACCGCCACCCAGTTGCTGATCTCCGCTGTATGTAACGTGGAAGGTTGTGTCTCCGACTCCTCCGATTTTATCCTTCTTAAGAATTGCGTTGCTTTTAAACCCGATCTGAGTGCCAGCGCCAATCACGTGAATGCCTGTACCGCCGTAACCTTTACTTCCCCCGCTCTGGATGATGCGCTTTACAGCTGGTGGTTTTATTATCCCAATGGCACACCTGCCTTCTGGAGTCTCAACAGTTCGTCCAACAGCATTACCGTATATCTGAGACAGGATTATAAAGTGAGGGTGGAGGTGGACCTTCCGGCCTGCGCCAATCTCTTCAGCGATTCCCTGCTCATTGACCTCAACAATGAAGCCTCCGTTCCGGTTATATCTACTCCGGACAACCTTGTTCAGTGTGACACCGGCCGTCTGCATCTGACCGCCTCGGGCTGTACGGGAACAGTGAAATGGTATCGGACCACCGACCTGGGCACCGTAATTGGCGAAGGCAGTACTTTTACCACAGAGGCAATAGCTCCGGCCTCCGGCCAGGATAAATATGGTGAAACATATGTGGCAAAATGCATCAATGGTTCCTGTGAAAGCGACCTTTCGAATGCTCTGAACCTTACCGTATGGAAAAAACGGGCTGCCCCGGTTCTTTCCATGACCACCCCTTATTATTGTGCCGGACAGTATCCCCAGATCAGTATTGTGCTGCCTGACGGCTCTTCTTCTAATGGCAATCTGGTCAAATGGTCAGACAATTCGAGCCAGGTGATATGGAGCGATTCGTCGGGAAGGACCATTTATCCTTCTTCTTTCGGCACCTTTACTTATAAGGCATTTGTATCTTATTATGGAGATGTGTGTCCCTCGGATACTTCCAATACCGTTTTTTTTAACATCACCTACGAAACACCTGCCACACAGACCTTATCTGCTAATCTTACCGCGTTTTGTAAGCATTCGGGCGACACGCTGGTGCTGAATTCAGCCACCTGCATAGGAGAAATCACCTGGTCGCAGACTACTTCCGGCGGATCATCGACATTTACGGGCCCCAATCCGCTTGTGATCACGCAGCTGGATTCTACCACCACCTATAAAACGAAATGTACGAATGGCTGCGCCACCAGTGCTTCCTGGAGTAATGAGGTCACTGTGACGGCAGACAGCATTCCTGCCATTTCTCTGTCAGCGGATACCCTGCTGACAGCGGGCGACTCATTGAAAATAGTACTTACAGCACCAGGTACACTTACTTACGCCTGGACAGGCCCCGGCGGATTTACCAGTACCCTTAAAAACCCGGTGATACCCAATGTCACACTGGCACACCGGGGAATATACATCGTGACCGCAACCAATGCTTCAGGATGTACAGTGACAGACAGCATAAAGATTGATATCATCGAAGCCTGCGAATGCACTGCCTGTGATGCCATTACCGACAGCAATTATGCCGACTATCCTTCGGTGAGTGAAACTTTCACAGCTTCCGGTAAAAACTACATTGTGGAAAATATTTACCTGAAAGAAAATACCACTTCGGCCATTGCTCAGACGGTTACCTACTTTGATGGAATGGGAAGACCCCTGAGCAAAGTCGTTAAGCAGGGAGCTGCCCGTCAGGCGGGAGAAACAACTCCCAAAGACATCATTTCTTTCATGGAATATGACAAGTTCGGCCGGGAAGAAAAAGCTTATCTGCCATTTACCGGTTCTCATACCTATGGTAGTGTACCGGCTCTGGCAGACCTGAAAACCGCCCAGGAGAGTTTTTACAACAGCCTGCCCGGAAAATCAGACGATAAGTCCTATGCCTTCAGTAAAAAAATAATGGAGTCGTCACCGTTGAACAGAGTGATACAGCAAGGCTCGGAAGGACAGAAATGGCAGCCAGGAGCCGATGATCCTGAGAATCACACACACAGGATGATCTATACCACCAATACCAAAAACAATACGGATACCAGCCTGGTGGCGCAACTGGCCAATAATGTGAAATGGTTCAGGATTGATGCCAACGCGGCGGTTTTTGAAGAACAGGAAGTAGAGACGGGGCTGTATGAGGGCCGGCGGTTATTTGTAAACATCATCACAGATGAAAACAATTATAAGTCGGCAGAGATCAAAACCCTGGAAGGGCAGGTGGTTTGTAAACGGGTACAGCACGAAGCCAATGGGTTTATTGAAACCAATTATGTGTATGATGATTTGGGATTGCTGCGATTTGTGTTTCAGCCGATGGCAACTCAGTATCTGAGTACTGGGACGATCACACCGCTGGATACAACCGGTAATCTACATGGCTATACCTTTGCCTACGCTTATGACGCCCGTAGCCGGATGATCATCAAAAAAGTGCCCGGAGCAGCCAGAACTGAAATGGTTTACGATAACCTTGATCAGGTTGTACTGACCCGCGACGCCTGGGGTGTAGCCAAAGGACGATGGCTCTTTACCGAGTACGATGCATTGAACCGGGTTTCAGGGTCGGGATATTTATTGAGCAGTCAGTCCAGAGCAGCATTACAGGACCTTTACGACGAGGATGATGTGCCTTCTGCCACCATTATTTATCTTCAGCGTAACACCTATGATGCTTATCCTTCAGGTGATGCGGCTTTATTCGGGGCATCTGAGACCTTTGATCAGGCCACGCTCAGCAATGTGCAGGGGCTCCTGGTTCAAACACGGACCCGCATCGTCAGCCAAGATGAGGACAATGACCTGTGGGGGAATGAAATCAAAACCACCAGTTTTTTTGATGCGAAAGGAAGAGCCATCAAGACGGTAAGTACCAACCATACCGGTGGAACAGACGTCAATGTTTCAAAGCTGGATTTTGCGGGCAAGGTCATTAAAAACCTGTCTCTAACTACTTACAAAAAAGGAGAGTCTGAAAGTGATACTGTTAATATCCTTACCAAAAACAGTTATGATGAAAGCGGGAGGTTAAAAACCATCTGTCATAAAGTGAATGAAGACAATTGGGAAAGGGCGGTCAGTCACCGGTATTATCCGCTCGGCGAGTTGAACGTTAAAGAGCTGGGCTGTGACCGCAGCAGCGGAGAAGAGCTGCCCCTTCAGAAGTTGGAATATACGTATAATGTCAAAGGCTGGATGCTGAGTGTCAATGATCCTGTTTCGGGTCAGCTGGAGGTCAATAAAGGGTTATTCGGCATGAGGCTGGCTTATGATGCGGGCTATACCGCCAATGAAAACACGACTGTCAGCAGCAAACAGTTTAACGGGAACATCTCTCAGCAGGTCTGGAAAGCCCTTAGAAGAACCGGGGATACCAGTTCGGTCCATACCTACGATTACGCATATGACAGGCTGAGCCGCCTCATGAAAGCTGACTATACTGGCCCGAACCCCACTGCCATCCAGGTAAAAATGTATGATGCTTCGCATGGGTATGACCTCAACGGAAACATCGGCTACATGGAACGTAAAACGGGAAGTACAGTCATGGACGCACTGGTATACAGTTATCATGCCAACCGGTTGACTCAAATAGTAGATGGCGGAGATCAAAGTAAGCTGTTCAAAGACAAGGATAATCCGGTAGATTACACGTATGATTCAGGAGGAAATCTTACAGAAGATAAAAATAAAGACATATCTTTACATTACAACCACCTGAACCTGCCGGCCGAAATAGCCCGGACTGACAGCGGTCTGATAAAGCATTATTACGCCGGGGCCGCCAAGGTCAGGATGGAGCTCTTTGAAAACGACGGCAGCACACTGAAGAAAGCCTATGATTACATGGCCGGCATGGTGTACGTGCAGGAAGGTGGTATCCAAACCCTGGATTTCATTTCAGCCCCCGAAGGCCGGCTACTGCCGACCCACAAAATCCTGGAGACCACACCGGATTCTGTAAAGGGAGATCGATTCAGGTATGAATACACGCTGAGAGATCACCTGGGCAATACGAGAGTAAGTTGCCGCTGCGGCGATCCTAAGCGCGGGGAAGACGGCACTATTCTGACAGGAGAAGCCGCCGGAACGGATTCAACGTTGGCCGTTCAGATAAACGACTACGATCCATGGGGACTGAGTTTCGGAAGTGACGGGGAAACACAAATGCTCAAAGCCCTCACCAACCGCTACCAGTACAATGGAAAGGAACTTCAGGAGACAGGAATGTATGATTACGGCGCAAGAATGTATATGCCAGATATTGGAAGATGGGGTGTTGTTGACCCGCTAGCAGATGAACCCGAACAAATAGACAAGTCTCCTTATGCTGCATTTTGGAATAATCCAATAATGTATGATGACCCTGACGGGCAATGTCCAAATTGCTTAACTGCTACTATCGGAGCAGGTATTGGAGCATTAATAGGAGGTGGAGTTGAAATTGCTACACAGCTTTACAATAATGGTTCTGTAAATAATTGGAGTGCCGTAGGAGGTAGTGCATTACAAGGTGGAATTACAGGTGCAGCAGCAGGGTTTACTGGCGGTGCAAGTTTACTTACTACTACAGTAGTAGCAGGAGGAGCAAATGCAGTAGGCGGAGCCGTAAATAGAGCTACGCAAGGACAAGGAACAACACTGAAAAATATAGCTACTGACGCAACTGTAGGTGCGGTATTAGGTGCTGGCGGTAAATTAGTTAGCAATGCTGTTAGTAGTGGAACAAATAATTTATCTAGGTCTGCAAAAGGTAAATTAGGCGAAGCTGTAACAGAAATTAAATACGGTGCTCAAGGATATAAAAGTTCTGGAAAAGCAATTGTTGAAACAGGAGGGAAAACGGCAACAGGGAAAACCGCAGTTGCAAAATATGACCACGGTATGACAAACGTATTTACAGGTAAAAAAATTACCGTTGAAAGTAAGTTTAATGGTTCTACATTGACACCCAATCAGGCAGCAGCTCAATCACGAGTTAAGACAGCAGGTGGATTAATCATTGATAGAACAACAAGTCAAGGACTTGGGAATGGAGTAAAAGCTGCAACGGTAGGAACTGGTGCAGGAGTGGATGCACAAAGAAACAAAAGACCTTAGTTATGGGATTGATTTATAAAGTATCTGATAAACAATTACTAAAGGATAGGAATGAGCTTTTTAAAGAAGTTGGTGTTTCAAACCTTGAAAAAAAAGGTTTTGAACGAGCTCCCTTTAAAACTTCTTGGAACGGTGAATTTGATAAATCAATTAAAGGTTACAGTTATCAATTAGCGAGAATAAGAGAAAGTAAGTTCCTTGAAACAATTTATGTCTATATTCTTGAAGGAGAACCTTGGATACAAATTTATCTGAATGTTTTTGAGTTAACTCCAATAATAAGTAGAGTTTCTTTGCTTAAAGACATAGAAGGTCTTTCTTTTGGTATTCCCAAAAATAGCATAACAAAAATGCGGCTTCGTAGTGACGATTACAAAGGACCGCCTATATTTTATATGGTGTTTTTACCTGAGCATAAAATAGGGAGTTATTGCACAAAATCAGGTTATGACGCGGAGCTTGCCAAATTAAAAAAGTTGATAAAATCAGATATGGGAAATATAGATGATTTTGTGAAGAGATGGCACGAGTTGCACAATCCAAATGTAACCGACTGGGAAGGAAATATAATAAGCAAAGCCACCGATTAGGTGGCTTTGCTTATTATTTCAATGCTAATTTACTTGCTTTAATAAAGTGGTCAACCGTAGTAAGTAAGCATTCTTTTTCTTTTTCGGGAAGTGTTGCAATATCCTAAAACCTCTTTAACATAGCAGGGTCTTTAAACAGGTCGGCTTGTTCATTTTCTCCCAATAAGTAGCCCACGGAAGTATCTAATATTTTAGCCAGCTTTTTAGCAGCATCAATACTTGGTGTCATTTCATCCCGTTCGTACTTACCAATGGTAGTATGAGAAGTATTGAAAATCTCAGCCAATTCTTTTTGTGAAAGGTTTTTTGCCTTTCTGCACTCAGTCAATCTTTTTTCGAAACTATCCATAGGCTCTTCTTTTCATTGATATATAATTGATTTACAGTAATTTGCGTAAAAAAATCACCCCGAAAATGCAAGATATTAGCATTTGTCGGGGTTTTTGTTTATCTTAAGGTTACCAAGCCATAACATAAACATATGCAAGTTGCATTATTTCCTCAAGATTCCTATTATTCTCCTAAGTTGTACTATTTCAAGACGGCTGAGCTGGGCCGTAGTCGATATTATTTAGTTGGGCCTAATAAAAAGAAATGACATTATTCAAATCTTAATGAATCAAGTTCTCTAAAAAGGGAATCGTTTTTATAGTGACTGCTTTTGTAGAAAAAGTATAGGTTATCTTCCGGAGACTTTTTTAGACCGACTAATTCAGAAGGGTTGTCGGTGAAATAGAATCGCAAATAATACAAAGCATGATTTGACTTAGTACCGATTGCCTCGTAATCTTTAGCTTTTAGCATTTGGTTTACTATTGGCAGATATTGAGTAGGGTCTGTTAGTGCGATTACTTTTTGGTCTGAGACTCTTTTGACTTCTATTTTCTTGATTTTATCAGGTGTAAAATCTTGGGGTCTTATTCCGTAATCAGGTCTGGACTTCATGAAATAAAGTGTGGCCATTCCCACCATGATCACTACTATAAAAAGTGCTTTCAGCCTGAGATTTTTCATAATTAATTCGCCAGAGCCTGGGCTTGTCTTTTGGTGATAAGAGCGTCAATGAGGGTTTGACTACGTTTTTATCTTCTGTGCTGAGAAGCTTCACTACTTTAGAAGGTCTTTATCTGTAAACTGAGCAGATACGGCTTCGCTCTGGTTACCGTTCATCAGAAAATCGGCAGAAGTCTCCAGCGTGGCCACCAGCTTTTGAAAGACCTAAGAAGAGGGGGTTGACTTTTCAGTTTCATATCTTGCAATCTGAATGTAAGTAAGCCCTACCTTTTCGGCCGGCTCTGTTTGGGTCAGCCCTGCTGTTACCCTTAGTTGTGTTATTCTCTCACCTCTTGCTATGTATTAAAACAATTAAGCTTCTTAAAACTTTAAATACTATTCAAAAATAAGCTTTAGGCGGCTATTCTAATAACAAATCGAAAATATTTTGATATATGTGTGTTTTATTCATTAGGGCCTACTGAAAAAGTAAGTCACAATTTCTGCCGGGATGAAAGCTAATATTACAAAAATACAAGAGTCGCTAGCGGGTTATTCAGAAGCTGTTAAATCGTTTGTTATGTCTATATTTACTTCTAATACAAATAATTCTTTCAATACTGATGGAACAGGAAGAAAACCAGGAAAGTACATAAAAGAAGAAAGATGATTAAAGAATTTTTAGGACTTAAAACCTGACAATTATTTGTTATTATGACAGGGCCAATTATAACAAGTACTATTATAGGAGATGAGTTTATTCTTCTGATGGGTAGCATTAACAGTTTTATTACCACAATCGGCGTTTATCAATTGTTGTATGAAGTGATTGCTCTAAAATACCCCGTACATAAATATGTGACATTATTATTTCATTTTTCGGGTGCCGTTATGATAGGGATGCTGGTTCTTTCTGAACTTGATGGCTTAGAAGTGGGTGAAGAGCAAAGCAATATTTACTTGTTAAATGGTCTATTCTTAATTTTTCTTCTTAGAGTTGTATTTATCAGCCATCTTTATTGAAAAACTCAAAAGGGTCAAGTATTTTACTTTGTTTTATCCTTTTTGGGGTTCTTCCTGTTGGGATAGTCAAAATTTTTCCTCATATTAAGAAAAGTCATGAATTTACTTTTCGATGATATTTTGAGAAGATAGATGCAAGCAAATAAGGGTGCTGATTGGTGAAAACTATTGCAGAAATGTTTCTATTATACAAAAAGGAGAGTTTTCGATGATATTTTTCGGATCATCTAAAAAACTTGACGTCATGGAGTCTAAATTTCTGCTCTGAAAAAAAACTCAATTTGGCAAATCTCTCACCAACCGCTACCAATACAATGGCAAAGAGAAGATCGCCGACGTGTGTAAGCTCCCCGGTTTTCGATCGGGGGATGATATCCGCTTCACCTCTTTCGAAGTATATCTGAGTGACACGGATGGAGAACAGTGGGCAACGGCCATAGTAAAATGTCCTGTAGTGTTTAAAAATGAATGGCTGGACTTTCACCAGCCGGAGGCCCTCTCAACGCCCTTCTGTCGCTTGAGGCCGGAATAGAACCAAAACAAGCGCCAATGCTGCAAAGATCAGGTTGACTCCGATCTGTCCGGCCTCTCCGCGGCAGACATGAAATGCCGCAGCGGCCATCATGAGGGCGATGGCAGCGATGGCCACATAGCGTGTCAGGCGGGGAATGAACCCTGAAAGCAATATGCCCGCGCCCACTGCCAGATCGGTAAGGCCGGTAAGCCATACCAGCGAAGGGTGTTCGGCAGTCCATGGCCACATGATGGCCAGTTTTTCACCAGATTGAAAGAGTTTCATGCCCCCTGCCCAACAGAAGCTTGCGGTCAGCAACAAACGGACCGTCCATAGGGAAAAATGAAGAATTTTGCCGGATTTTGAATACATAACTTTTTTTGTCTCAAAAGTAACTATCTTTACTTTCTGTTGGATAGTACTATACTATTAGATAGTACTATCCGCAGGTATAGTAACGGAAGAAGTATGTTGACAGACGGTAGTTGTCCCAAAAGTATGTTGTCTATCAGGGATGCCCTTGAAGCCCTGGAAGGAAAATGGAAGCTGCTCATCCTTTTTGCCTTGTCGGAAGAGCCGAAGCGGTTCAGGCAACTGGCCAGGGAAGTAAGCGGCATAACCGATAAAACGCTTTCCAAAGAGTTGAAAAACCTGGAAGCGAATAAACTCATCCGCCGGGAGGTATACGATACCTTTCCACCGACGGTAGAATATTCAATCACCCCGCACGGCATGACCCTGGAAAAAGTGCTGAAGGAACTGCACTTCTGGGGACTGCTGCACCGGCGCGAGGTGATCGGTAAATAAGTATGAAGACTGTCCGGTATAAAGGCCGGACAGTAAAAGAAAGTCTAACGGGTGCCTTCCAGGATTTCTCTGACATGATTCACCCACTGGTAATCCGCAATGCTCTTATCCAGGTAATAATCCGGCTGGATGCCTTTCTCGTCGATCGTAAAGTCAGGGATCCTCATGCTTCTGGAGAGGGAGTAGCTCAGTTCAAATTCATTGCAGGGGGATGGCACAGAATACATGTTGGAAATGTCCAGTACACCATAGGTGGTCTTGCCGAAGAGTTTGACTTTCTTGCTTTGTTTGGCGGCCAGAAGGAACTGCTCGTCCGTACTGCCATTACTTTCGTTAATGATGATGCCTATGTTGGAGGGGTAGTGATAAACCGTATCATAGCGTGAAACGGAAGCTACCTCTGCATTGAGGTTGACAAACTTTCCGGGGTATTTTTCCAGTTTTTCATATGCCGTTTTCGCCCACTTCTTGCCACTTTCATCAAAACCGTACTCCGGTTTGTTGATAAAATCCAGCATCCGCTGGTTGTTGAGTCTGGTAGACAGAAACTCTACGCCCACGGTTCTGATGGGGTTGGTGTACAGAAGGGGTATCAGTCCTCTGAAGCTTGCATCACTCCCTCCGGTACCATTGCGGATGTCAATAATAAGGTTGGGCGTTGACAGAATCCTGCTTTTGTTGGCTGCAATGACACTGTCAATGGCGGCTTTGTGTGAAGACTGAAAGGAGGGGATACGCAGGTAAATCGTTTGCTTGTTGAGCTCCTCCACGAAAGGTTTGCCTGCGCTCATCATTCTTAAGTAATCGGCTACTTCTTTTTCCTCTTCAATAACGGGATATAGCCTGAAAAGGCTGAAGTTGCCAAGCTGCAGATGATTTTTGCCGGTTAATTTGACCGACTCGCCGTTTACGGCGCTGTGGTCCCGCATATAAAACACGGAAGTAGCTTTATCCTCTTTGATCGAAAACCGGAGTTTCACCTGTCCTTTGGTCCAGGTTTCTGCCCCTGATTCTATAATGAATCCTTTGTATTCATCACCCATTTTCCGGATGCCAATCACATAAGGTTTGGTTTCCCAGATGCCCTCATAATCGTGCGACTTCTTATTGCTGAGGTATTTTCTGAATTCTTCTTCATTCACGGCGAGGGTTTCCCAGTCCGGAAACGGGGTCTGTGCCGGGGTGGCAGAAACATTCCCCGCAGCCGGCTCTTTAAGGCTGATGCCGATATGCCCGGAACGGAAGAACGTCAGCCACTCATACAGCAGCGGGGTGCAGTCTTTAAGGGTTTGAACATTCTTTATCTTCTCTGCCATGCGTTTGTTGTGATCTTCGTAAGCCTGTTTACCTTTTGCTTTGAGGGCATACTCAAATCCGGCATCATTTTCTTCAAATGTTTTTCGGACCCATTCCAGGTTAGAAGAGCAGTCGCAGGTCTGTGCGAAAGTCATGGAATACATAAAAGAAAGGAGGGTGATGATGAATAGCTTTTTCAAAGTATAGAATTTTTAGAGTGAATAATGAGTTACCGCTGATGTGTAACAAATATAGAAACAATCGGTGATAACAGGTCTGGGGATTCGTATTTATTAAACGGGGGAATCGCCCGGATCAACCGGTTCCGGGCGACAGATATTAGAGCTTGCCGGTCTGGCTTTTTATGAAATCCGTTTCTTCTTTTTTGTAGGAGGTCCCGTCCTGGCGGAAAATGTCATGGAACCACAGTTCGGGTTCAGCAGAAAAACTTTTCTTCCAGGATTCCCACGGGTAAATGGTTTGTGATTTGCCGGATACAAACCCCCAGTTGTAAGCCGCTACCTGGTGTTTACGGAATACAGGCAGAATGGCCTGGAAAGTAGAACCCACAGGGCGGGCCATGTATTCGGTACAGATCAGCGGGCGACCGGAAGTGGCGAGGCGCTCCACCATTTTTTCTGTAACCGCCGAGTCGGCATAGCAATGGAAATTGATGACATCAGAGTTTTCAAAGGCAAACCGGTCAATGTCGCTCATTTCACTGAGTTCTTTGGTCACGGCAGTCCAGACATCTATACAAAGGGGTTGGGAAGGGTTGACTTCTCTGGCCCAGTAATATACTTTTTTCATCAGGCTGAGGGAATGCACTTCTTTGTCGGCCGGTTCCTGATCGCCATAGCTGCTTTTGTTAGGATTGCCCGGTTCGTTGTACAGGTCCCAGATGATCACACGTTTATCCTCTTTAAAATGAGAGATAATACCTTTGATGTAGCCTTTGAGCTCTTCATGGCGCGAAGAGTCCTCCAGAATTTCCCTGCCGGGGCTCTGCACCCAGCCTGAATTGTGCACATGGGGCTTGGGAGCCGGCTGTTTACCTGCCACGGGATAGGGATTCCACACGTCATCAAGCAGTACCAGCATGGTTCTGATGTGGTGTTTGTCGGCCAGACCCAGGTAGGTGTCTATCCGCTGAATAAAAGCAGCCGAATCCTGCTGCCAGGGAATGTGATGCAGGAAAACACGCATGGTATTGAAGCCCAGGTCTTCTGCCCATCCCAGCTCACGGTCAATGGTTTCAGGATCAAAAGTGTCCGCCTGCCACATTTCAAGCTGATTGATGGCCGATGACGGGGCAAAATTCGCACCGATAAGCCAGCCCTGCTGTTTGTACCAGGCATTGGCTTTTTCGGCAGGCCATCTTTCATTTTTTTCGGTTTCATGCGTGGAAGATGGCTTGCATGCCGCGAGCATTATCATACCCAGAAGGACACACAGCCCCTGTTGAACCAGTTTTTTTTTCATTTTTAAGGTTGTTTAAATGACAGATATTTTTCCGGAACCCCTTATGTACCATGAGAGGCTAAAGCCTGTACACAAAAGTATTCCTTCTCAAAAATAGCTAATGCAACTTTTGCGCACAAGTCGGTATGCGTATTTAGGAGGCCGGTTGTATCGGACGGGATGCGTCAGGGTGCCGCATCTGTCTGTTTGTGATTTTTAGAATTTAGAATGAGTGAATAATTGTGATTTAGTGAGTTAGTCATTTAGTGATTGGTAATAGTTTAGAATAATTGAATGATAGATTGATAGAATAAATTGGGAATGAATAAGTTGAGAATTTATATCCTCATGCTTCCAAGAAACCGTTTACTTCGCATGAATGTACATCCTTACGCGGGCCGACAAATTCTCTGTCTGAGCAAAGCTGGAAAATTGCATTACGATACAATTGGAGGCGGTAATTTTCCAGATTTGTGAGTTAGAGGAGGATAATTTTGAATGACTGAATGATAGAATGAGCGAATAATTGAGACTTAGTCATTTTGATTACTAATAATTTTGGCTGAAAGTTGCTATAAACCGTTTACTTCGTATGAGTGTATATCCACCCTGCGCGGGCCGAACAAAATTCTCTGTTTGAGCAGAGCTGAAAATTGGATCATACTACTGTTGAAGCACTTAATTTTCAGATCTGTGAGTTAGAATTTTTAAAGTTTTTTTGCGTAGGCCGCCCCGTTCTTTTTTTGAAAAAAAAGTAAAGAGAGAAAAGTTAAAATAATAAGGATTGAGCAGGATATTTTCTTTTAATAAGAGTCCTTCTATTCTATCATTCCTTCATCTCAAATTCATATTATTTTACCAGATAGTAGGATTCCAGAGAGATAAGAACAACCAAAACGACCTTCTCAAGAAGAAAATAGATGATTCCTGTGGTGGTTAGCTGGTAGAAATGGTACCAAAGCAAGGTCAGGCTGAGGCAGGTATAGATACAGTTGCCAAGGATGATCAGCGCAAGAAAGAGATAAGGCCTTGCGGGGCGGGTGAAAAAACAGCCCCATGAGAAGAGCATGAGCACAGAGGCGATAGCGATAAGATAGAAAAGTGCTCCGGCCGGCATGCCTGAAAAGTTGTTAAAAAAAGCCAGGAAGGTCAGGGCGAGCAGGGAGAGCGTTGCTCCGGTAGCGTCCATAAGAAATAGCTGACTGGTGGTCAGATGAAAAGTAGTAGAAGATTTCATGAGGGTTTTTTTATTGTGAAATTTGAAAGACATCACGATGAACAGAACTTTCAGAGCCTTTCAAAGCAGTCTGCCATCCCATTCAAAATCGGTGACGGAATGGATGGACACTTTGCCGGCAAAATCAGGATGAAGGGTATTAATGAGGTAGTTGTTTTCCCAGGGGACCAGTACGGAGGGTACCTCCAGCACTAAGTGCTCACCGCGGGTGTACCAGTCAGACCCGATGCCCTGAAGTATGGGATAGTGCATCAGGGATTTCCACTGGTAAGGCAGATCGCTGAGCGGAACCGTCATGATGTCTTTCCGGATGTCAATGTCAAGCCTGATCATCATCAGTTTGTATCCCTGATCTGCGGCAATATTACTCTTATGGGCAAGAAGCTCAAGGGTGGACAAAGCTATGGAGCTGCCGGTATTAATGACATATTGGTTGGCTTTGTTCCAACGGTTTTCTATTCCTGAAGCCCTGAGACGGTCTGCATGCCTGGCTTTGCGGATATTGTACCCCCGCATGCCGTCAGACATTTTCTCCGTATTCCATGGCGGTAAGCCGGTTGTCAATGAGTTTTATGCCGAGCACCGTGTCCAGAAAACTTACGGGTGTTTTCTGATCCAGGAGTATGTTTCCGGAAGAGAGCCATTTCTCAAAGTTTTCATTGTTTCCGAACACCTCAGCCCCGTGTTTGTAGAGGGCCAGCAGTAGCAGGATATGTTCGCGGGTGTTGTCTTTGAGCGTAAGGCTTTCATTGTTCTTGTAATTCCTGAAAGTACGGGTGGAAATGTTGAGCCACTCGGATACGACGTTGTCATTCAGGTTGGTAAATTTGTCGAGGATATGAAGGTAATCATGATCTTCATGGCTGCGGGAGACATAAATATAGAACTCAGAAAAATCATGGATCGGCGGAATTTCTTCCACGATTCTTTGTTGTTTCGGATTTAATGTGGCGATAGTCATATTCCTCATCATAATTATACCCCAAAAATGCGGAAAATTTTCCGCATTTAAAAGGAAAATTTTCCAGATTTGTCATTCTCTGAATCGGGGAGACAACGCAGAGATGGGCCATGATGCAGCAGCATTCTATCTGAATTGCGGAGGCTTCCGGCCTGTTGCCGCGTAGTCTGTAATTTCCGAAATTCTTTTAAGGCGGGTTTCCGGTTTTCGGGCCAGCACCAGCCATTGCAGCATAGCTTTTCTGACAGACTTGCTGAGCCCATGAAAAAAAGCTCCGGCTCCGGGCCGGTTTTCAAACGCGCTGAGCAGGTCATCCGGGACGACAAGGTCTTCTACCTCATCCAATAAATTCCAGCTGCCGTTTTTCCGGGCGGTTTCGATGCTTTCATAGCCTGCCGGTGTCATCAGACCCTCTTTGATCAGCCTGGTCACTTTTTCTTTATTGATCCGTGACCAGGCGCTCTTAGGTTTTCTTTTGCCGAAATACTGGATAAACCGGTCTTCTCCGATGGAAACCCTCGTGTTGTCTATCCACCCGAAGCACAGCGCTTCATCTACGGCATCGCTCCAGTTGATCGTGGGAATACCGGCGCTCTTTTTGTAGCAGATCAGGCCCACTGCAGGTTTGGTGCAGTGATTTTCTTCCAGCCACCTGCGCCATTCCTGCCGGTTGGCCGGGCAAAAAGTCTCCGTATTCGCTCTCGACATCGTCAGTGTATCATTTCATGAATACAATAATACAACTTGCCAGCAGTATTCCCGCAAGATGATAAGTTCCGCTGATGGCACCGTAGAGGATCGGCCGGGGAATGTTCGGGTTAATGGCGATGTTGACAGTGTTGGCGACCAGAAAACCGACACCGGCTACCAGGGTGAACTCCAGTGCATCGCCCAGTGTACGGAGATCCAGTGCCGAAATCAGAACGGCGCTGGCCAGTGTAATGAAAAGGGTACAGAGGACCGGTCCGGCGATGAAGATCGGGGCGTTGTTCTGCAGGTTTTGGCCTGCTTTACCTAGTGAAACTTTGTACAATCTGGTAAAAAAGAGCGTGAACCAAAGGGCTCCCAGGATGGAATAAGCGAAAAAGGCAAGGGCTACACTGAGCCAGTTGAGATTTGATAAATGACTGATCATAAACATTGTATTTAGTTGATGGGGCAAACTTAATACAGGGTTTTGACAGCCTTATGTCAGGGGTGTCAGTGGAATTTATCAAAAAAATCCTGAAGGGTCATGTTGTGGGGTGTAAATTTCCCTGGCAGAATTTCCAGCCTGCTGATTCTGTCGGGGCGAAAATAGCGGAACTCCTGTCTGAGGCGGCACCAGGCGATCATCAGCCAGTTTTCGCGGGTACTCAGCAGGGCAAAAGGCTCAATGATCCTGCGGCTTTTCTCTCCGCTGTCATTCGTGTACTCCATGCTGACAGGATGAAAATTGGTGAGGGCAAACTGCAGGTCTGAGAGGCTGCTACTGTTCCGTTCTGCGTAAAGGTTCCGGTCGAATTGGGTGCGGTCAGCCAGGAGATTTACCTTGTCTCTGACCGGATGTTTCAGCACAGCCTTGATTTTGTCAATAGCCCCGGCATAATCATTAATAAAAGAGGTGTCCTTATTCCTGAGCACCAGTTGCTCTGCCAAAATCAGCGAGTTGGCCTCCTTTTCGGTGAACATCACAGGAGGAATCCGGTAGCCGTCCATAAGAGTATAGCCTTTCCCGTCTTCCGTGACGACAGGCACCCCGGCCTGCTCCAGGGCCCTGATGTCACGGTATATGGTACGTACACTTACTGAAAACCTCAAGGCCAGGTCAGTGGCCGTCACCAGCTGCCGGGTTTGCAGCCGGGTAAGGATGGCCGTCAGACGGGACAGCCTTTTGGTATCGTTGTTCATCATTCTGTCGCAAGACCGTTTTCTGAAGTAGCTATACGGTGAAATGATGAAGCATGTCGGTCCGGGAGTTATCCTTAAGATTGAGAATGTCAAATCTCTTGGCAGAAGAAAAAGAACCCATATCTGTATCGCTGTTGATGAGGATGGCGCCCATCAGGATCACATAGCTGCAGTTGTATTTTGTGGCCGCCACCAGTTCCAGGATCCGGCGGTCAATGGCTTCGTAAATCACTTCGGTGGCTTCAAATAACGGAACCGCGGAATTCAGTATCCTCTCTTTGGAAGCATAGAGAATTTGTTCGATGGTGTTCATCTGGTAATCCATTTCGGTGATTTTGCCCGGTTCGATGGCATGGGAAGTCAGTTTGCCAAGGGCGCCTTTAGCAGCGCCACAACAACCGGATGCCTTGTGTTGTCCAAAACGGTGGATTTCGCCGATAACGCCTTCTTTTGAAATACCGATATGCGGCCCGTAATAGATGTATACCCCGCCGTCGTCCGGAACATGGCTGGCAAAGGCACCCATCCCTGTGAGGCCGGTAAAGGGAAACCCGTCCAGCCCACCCATCTTGAAAGGCCCCAGCAGTTCCTGTGTTCTGACTGGATATTGTATGCTGTTTACATCATCGCTGCAGATGCTGTCTGCCATCATGATCCTGGCGGGATCGAGGTTCAGATCTTCTTCAATGAGATCAATTACCCTGTTGACCGTATCAATGGTGGTCAGCGCATTGGGATAATACTTTCTGATAACGGAGAGTTTGTCTTTCTTTAACATGTTCTTAGGGGAATATTGGATGTGTTATGGTTCAGTGTTTTAAGAGGCCACTCCGGCTTTTATGTCCTTCGGATATTCGGGCTGCAAAAGGCTGGGTTTAAGAAATTTCTGTTGAATATAAATGGTTTTTAGCGGAAGTAAAAATGGGAACGTTAACTGAGTTTTTCATTCACAGGGTTGCCATCCAGAAAACCGCTTGTCTACATGAAAGGTAACCGGTAGATTATGCCGATTATCAGGAGAAGAAAGGCCAGATTGATCCATAGGTTTCTGAAATTTCTCCGGATGGCCAGGACCAGCAAGGCCAATGATCCGGACATAAGCCCTGTCATCAGGAGGATGAAATTCCTTGTAAATACAAAGAAAGTGTCGTGTATCTGAATGGAAGAGCCCTCTTCGGGGCACACCAAAGCTATGGTGAGCGTACTCAGCGCAATCAATAGTAAAGCAACAAAAAGGTCTTTGTTTTTTTGGGTCGGCATTTTTGCTGGGTTGCAGGTAATGTGTGGGTAAATATATAAAAGAACGTCCAGATGGCAAGCCGCTGACATAAAACAGGCAACCTGTGTCATCAGAAAAGACGACACAGGTCTGCATAACCTCTTACTTTACCTTCTCTGCTTTAGCTTTACTCTTTACATTTTTGGCTGAAGCTGTTTTGGCGCAAGACTCAGGGCAGTCTTTATGTGCTGCTTTTGCAGAGGCCCCGGTTTTCTGACAACTTGTTTTGCAGCATTTGTTTTTGTCGCAGTCCTGTTCTTTCTGGTGCTGGTGTGCTGAAACTTCGGTGACTAGAGCGGCTGTTACAAACAAGGCGGCAAGAAGGATCTTTTTCATAGATACAAACATTTTAATTGTTGAAAATTGATTTTTTTTGTTGCAAAGTTACCCCGGCAGGTCTGCGGATGTTGTCACTGAAGTGTTACAGACTTGTTATCAACTTGTTATTCTCAGAGATATTTGCCTTGTCACATGTATTTTTGTATCATGAGTCTAAAGAAAAACAGAATGCCGCTTATTCTGGCTGTTTCAGCCACGGGACTTATGGCATTGATCGTCATGCAGCTTATCTGGATGCGGCATTCATGGCAGTTGTCTGAGCAGATCTTCAGTCAGAGGGTATCCATGGCGCTTTGTTCGTCCATCGAATCCTATCAGGACGGGACGTGGTGCGCAGGCGACAAATGTACGATCAGGAATAAAACACAGGGGCTGGGTATGAAAGAGGCAGCGATACTGCCGGTAAACATGGTAGATAAACCTGAGTTCCGGTCAGTACTTGATAAAAGTCTTATGTTTTACCAGATTGATCTGAATTATGTTCTCAATCTTTCTGCTGAAAAAAAGTGCGGGCCGGACAGCTATCAGACGACTGTTTTTCTGCCGGAACTGGGTGGAAAAGAGGCTTATCTCGGCATAAGTTTTCCGGATAAACAGAAGTTCCTGCTGGGAGGCATGAACCTCATGGTGTTGACAAGTGCCTTGATCCTGGTTTTTATAACAGTGGTATTGTTGTTTGTCAACTGGGCACTGGTAAAGCAGAGGCGTTTGCTGAAGACTAATGTGGACTTTTTTAACAACATGGCACACGAGTTTCGGACTCCCCTCAGCAACATCAGACTGGCAGTGAGTATGCTGGTCAGGAAAAATGAGGGCCTGAAAGACAATCCCCTGGTGGAGGTGGTCCGTCTGGAGAATACCCGGCTTCTGGAAGAAGTGGAGCGGGTTTTACACCTTGCCAAAACGGAAAGCGGCGACTATGCCCTTGAAAAAGAAGTGATAGACCTTAAAGGGCTGCTGCAGTCGGCGCTCAAAAGCCTGACCCTCGTGGTAGCAGACAGGGGAGCTACTATAACTCTGGAAGAAATACCCGAAGACCTGCAAGTGTCCGGTGACAGGCAGCACCTGTGTAATGTATTCCGCAATCTGCTTGATAATGCGCTCAAATACACACGTGAACTACCGCTTATTCGGATATTCGCCAGGCCTGAAGCGCAGGGTGTGGTTATTGTCATCCAGGACAATGGCATAGGTATCCCATTGGCGCAGAGAGAAATGATTTTTGAGAAATTTCAGCGGGTTCATCAAGGCAACCAGCACGACCGGAAAGGATTCGGGCTGGGACTGGCCTATGTCAAAAATATGATTGAGTTGCACAAGGGCTCGGTAAGGGTCTTGAGCGAGGAAAACAGAGGAAGCCGTTTTGAAGTTTATTTGCCAACCGTATGACAGCAGAAAATACAGTAGCGGCAGGCAGAATCCTGCTGGTGGAAGATGATCTGAACATGGGCTTTCTGCTTTCGGAGTTCCTTGAAGAAAACGGTTTTGAGATCAAGTTGTGCCGCGACGGCGAGAGCGGTCTGCTGGCTTTCAGCAGAGGGCCGTTTGACCTGTGCATCTTTGATGTCATGATGCCCAGAATGGACGGGTTTACCCTGGCTGAGCAGTGCAGGCGGCTGAACAGCAGCGTGCCGTTTCTGTTTCTGACGGCAAGATCACTGAAAGAGGATAAGTTGAGAGGTTTTGAAACGGGGGCGGAGGATTATGTCCTGAAGCCGTTTGATGAAGATGAACTGCTTTGCCGGATCAGGGTGTTGCTGCGCCGCCAGGCCACACCCTCTGCCACGGGTTTTGCTACAATTGAGATAGGCTCCTACGTTTTTGATTATACCCGTCAGGAACTGAGATATAAGGAGGAAGTCTGGCGATTGACCGAGACCGAAAATGAGGTGTTAAAACTGCTTTGTCTTCATCAGAATGAGATCCTGAGGAGGGATGACGCCGTCGAGAAAATTTACGGAAAGAGAGATTACTTCCTGGGGCGCAGCTTTGATGTCTTTATCTCAAAGCTGCGCAAAATGTTACGCTATGACGACCGCATCAGTATTGATAATGTATTTAAAGTCGGCTTCATCCTCAAGGTAAGGGAAGAAGCCGGGGCGTTGCTTTCAGGAGGCGATCAGTAATGTTTCTCAAGAAACCGGAAGACCTCTTCAAAATGCCGGAGAGGTGCTGAATGCCCGCCTTCAATAGCCAGGTGTTCGGCTGTATAGCCAAAATGGTGCTGCCGGAGTCTCGCGATGATCTTGTCTGACATAGGCGTTGAAGGGCATATCTCATCTTTGGTAGCTGACAAAAGCAGGACCGGGCCATTGATTTTCTCCACCCTGATCAGGGCCTTCTGCTCTGCCAACGTATCCTTCAGCATCGTTTCAAATGCGCCGCGGAGGTTACGATTCATCAAATACGGCACAGCCTCTTCATTTACAGGGACGAAGGGAAGTGCTTCGCCTCTGTAGGTCCAGGAAGAGGTAGAAAGATGCGCTGTGTTTCCAGGAAATACAGCATGGCTGGGAACAAGGCCGACGATACAACGGATGTCTTTATAATAACTGCCGAGCAATAGCGCAAGGTCAGCTCCGCGTGAGCCGCCTACTACAGCGACTTTGTGATCATCCACCCGGCCGTCTTTGAGGGCTTCGTCAATTGCCAGCCTGACATCTTCAATCGCAATCTTCTCAAGAAGAGGAGGGGTGCCTTCTGATCCGAAATAACCAACCGCCAGGAAAGCATAACCTTTCGAAATGAATGTTTCTCTTGTGCTTTTCCAGTAATCACTTGCCCAGGCATTTCCGCCCTCCGAACCGCCGAGTCCGACAACAAGTGACTGGTTGTCTCCGGAACCCAGGTATAATAAAACCTCTGTATTGCGGGTGTTCAGCCGGATCTGACATTGTCCGTAAAAAGACATCATGAAAAGAAGTACAAAGCAGCCTGATTTCAGATTTTTCATTGAAATTTTATTAATTGTGCTGCAAAGTTGAGGAGTCTTCCGGACCCGTTATTTGATCTGGATCAAATAATCATTTTTCGGCTCTTATCCGGCTGAGTGTTTCCTGGGTAATGCCCAGGTAAGAAGCAATCATCCCCAAAGGAATGCGATGATAAATGCCCTGGTAGGTTTCGCAGAAGTGCTGGTATTTTTCCCTCGCAGAAGTAAATCGGAGAGAGGTGATTCTTTCGATCAGATGACCGAAAAGCGTCCCCATGGAAAGCCTTGAATAACGCTCCATTTCGGGGAAATGATCAAACAGAAAGACCAGGTCGTCCACATGAAGAGAGAAAGTTTCCGTATCTTCGATAGCATCAATGAAGTACATATCAGGTCGTCTCTGCATAAAGCTCCTGGGGGAGTTCACCCATTCCTGTTCCGAACTGAAATACTCGCTGATTTCCCTGCCGTCTTTGATAAAATAAGTCCGGAGCATTCCGCTGCAAATAAAATGGCTGTGCCTGCAGACCCTCTCTGCATCATGAACGAGCTCACCTTTACGGAATACTTTCCCGGTCAGTCGCTTTGAAAGTTCATTTTTCAGGGCATCGCTTAGCCGGATGTATTGTTCAAAATGATGAAACAGAAGTGCTTTGGAGTTGCTCATGAGAAGGTTTATCCGGAGGATTTTAAAAGAAAATAAGGTTTATGTCTGACCATTCGGGTGAAGGGCTAAGGTCCCGCCTCCTTAAAAGTATTGGTGTCGCTGCTCTGAAGAAAAGCGTCAATTTTGCGCTTTTGTCTGAAATGATGCCTCAGGTGGATCTCAGAAAACTGCAGCCATTCTGCGGCATTGAAATAACCCAGTCCGGGATGTTTTATTTTACCGGAAACCGGCTGGCTTATCACTTGCCTGCACCTTTCTTCAAATACGCCTTTTAACCTCAGTAGTTCTCTTTCCGGTTCTTCCCTGCTTAGGGGCTGAGGGGTAACCTTATTGGAAGCGGGCCCCTCAATATCTTTATCAGGAAGCTGGCTGCGGAAGAGTATTTCTCTTCCTGCCGGTGTGCATGATTCCTCCGCGTTTGCAGGGTTAGCCAGGCAAAGGGTTGCATTTTCCAGAAAGAAATCTGTGCTCTCCACAAGATGTATCAGCAGTTGTCCCATAGACCAGCGGTCAGGGGCCTCTTTACGAAGCAGCTGAGGCCATGTGTATTGGCGGCTGGCATTGATCCACTGATCAAAGACGGAGCTGTTTAGTGACATTCCGGTTTAAATTATCTGTGTTTTGCGCGACATTACTCTTACAAGATTTCTGTAAATATCCGGTTTGTTTTATTTCATGTCAATACCCGGGGTTCAGGATTGTCAGACCGGATGATACGTTGAGCCGGAAGAAAAGGATGAGATAAATTCATCAGAGTTAATCCGCCTTACAAATACGAAAACGTCCTGATATGTATTTTAATGAGTATAATTCTTACACCGGTTTAACTTGCATAGTTGAAGAAGGCCATGGTAACAGGCCGGGATACGTGCGTATGAGGTTCAGGAACAGCTGATCGTTGAAGTTGAAGGAGAAACAAAAACGAATTATATAATGACTCAGAATGACGAACGAAGGCCATTGCTCACTACTGCAAGAATGGCAGGCATCTGGTATCTGGTAATGGCCGTTTCAGGGCTTGTAGGATTCATGGTACTTCATTCCCGTATTTACATTTCAGATGATCCTGAAAAGACACTGGCAAATCTTACGGGTCAGGAGAACCTTTCAAGGGTACGGCTTCTGTTTGAACTGCTCATTGTGATCGCGCAGGCGTTAACCGCTGTGTGGTTTTACAGATTGTTCAGAAGCATCAGCGAATGGGGAGCCTGGGCTGTGGGGGCCTGGGGGATGATGAATTCGGCCGCTATCATGATAAGCGCCATGTCAATGGGCTCTGTGATTGAAATAGCAAATTCTTCGATTCCGTCTCATGAGGATAAGATCCTGCTGATCCAGCTTCTGGGACGTCTGGCTAAACATGCCTGGGGCGTGGGAAGCGTCTTTTTCGGACTGTGGCTTATTCCTATGGGATACATTGTCATCCGTTCAAAAAGAATGCCTGTGGGGCTGGGCTGGGTATTGATCACCGGGGGTGCGGGTTATCTGCTGCAGACTTTTTTGAGTTATGGAGGCTTCACCAGTTCTTTTCTGGATCTGCTGGTTATGCCTGCCACTGTCGGAGAGTTCTGGATGATAGGTTATCTTCTGATCTACGGAATACGCCCGGAGAGGGAGACCGCCGGTGGTTTTGCAAAAGAAGAGGGTCTGCAACAGAGCTAAATTCTCCCTTGATTCCTTAATGTCCCTTAATGCCTTAATGGTTTTACTATTTTGCCGATATTTTTTAACC
>VFQQ010000073.1_pt1 | contig 264443 bp, 230 predicted proteins | sample 3512341 | NCBI WGS metagenome assembly VFQQ01 (sample SAMN10412373, study PRJNA504923) | tailings metagenome | isolation source: Relicate 2 Philex TSF1 revegetated site | place: Philippines: Tuba, Benguet | collected 2017-08-29 | reverse complement strand
GCAGGAACTTATACCGCAACCTGTGTTACAGCATGTGGCACAAGTGCAGCTTCGGTCTCAGTAACGATCACCACCGGAGGTTCTGCGCCATCTGCACCAACAGTGACTGCGAACAAGACGCAGGTATGTGGTGCTGAGAAAGCAACCCTGACAGCTGCGAATTGTGGCGGAACGGTAAGCTGGAGCAACGGATCGACCGGTACGAGCATTGAAGTGGGAGCAGGAACTTATACTGCAACCTGTACAACTGACTGTGGTACCAGTGTAGCTTCAGCTTCTGTGACCATCAATTCAGGTAGTGAGCCATCTGCACCAATCATTTCGGCTGATAATAATCAGATCTGTGGTGCCGGAACGGTAATACTTACAGCAATCAATTGTACTGGAACGGTGAAATGGAGTACCGGAGCGACAGGAAATACACTATCTGTAAATACTGCCGGAACTTATACTGCGGTATGTTTGAATACCTGCGGTGAAAGCCAGGCAAGCAATGCCGTCAGCATTTCTGTAGGTAACGCACCTTCTGCTCCTTCTGTTACTGCAGACAGATCAAATGTTTGCGGAACAGAAAAAGCGATGCTGACAACTTCTAATTGTTCCGGAACGATACTCTGGAGCAATGGAGAAACAGGTAATACAATTTCTGTTGGAGTCGGAAGCTTTACGGCACAATGTATCAATGCCTGCGGTACAAGTGGTAATTCCAACAGTGTTAATATTGAAAACGGCGGTACACCGGCTGCTCCGTTGATTACGGCAGACAAGACAGCGCTTTGCGGTGTGGATTCTGCCCGTCTGTCCGCATCGGTATGCGGCGGAGTCATCAGATGGAGCAATGGTGTTCAGGCTGATGCGATTTATGTGAAAGAAGCCGGAACCTATACCGCAACATGTACCAATGCCTGTGGTGTAAGTGTAAACTCTGCACCGGTGGTAGTGACCTCCGGAGGAACGCCTTCCGTACCGGTTCTTTCTGCTTCGGCAAACAGTATCTGCGCGGGCGAATCAGCAGTGATTACGGCTACCGGATGTTCCGGAACGGTGACATGGAGTACAGGAGCAACAGGAACAACCCTGATGGTTGAAGCTGCCGGTTCTTATACTGCCACATGTACCAACACCTGCGGTACCAGCGGCAGCTCTGTAGCGTCTGTCATTACGGTTAAGACCGAAGGTTGCGGAAATACCGGATGTGAGGCGCCTAAGCCAGTGATTTCAGCTTCAAAAACATCGGTTTGCCATTCAGAGGAAATTACCCTTACGGCTACCGGATGTACCGGAAATGTGATCTGGTCAAATGGAAAAACCGGAAGTGTAATCACTGTTAAACCTACCGTATCTGCAGTCTACACTGCCGTCTGTAAGGTAGGGGAATGTATCAGTCTTACGTCTAATGTTCTTACTATTCATGTAGGTAACATTAATCCTCCGAAACTCGCCTGCTGTGCCAAAGAACTCATCTGTGAAGGAGAGTCTGTAACACTGAAAGCGGGCAGCTGTGAAGGCGAGATCGTATGGTCTAACGGAATGACAGGGAATTCGATTACTTTCATTCCTGTTGCCACGGCGAAATATGCAGCGGTTTGTAAAGTAGACGGATGTGTGAGTAATCCTACAGATTCCGTGAGCATCGCTATCGGAAGCCCGAACAAGCCTTTCATTACCTGCAAGACTAAAGTGATTTGTCTGGGTGAAACGGCGACCCTTACGGCTACCGGATGTACCGGTAAGGTGATCTGGTCTACCGGATATGAAGGTGCGGTGCTTGGAGTGAGTCCGGCGGATGCAGGAAAATACACTTACACTGCCCTCTGTAAGTCTGTACAGGGTAAATGTGAAAGTGAGGTATCCAATGCCATAACCATTACGGTAGGTGGTACAGTGCCGACTCCGACTGTGATCGCAACACTGACCAATACCTGTCCTTACGAAACAGTTGATCTGAACAACGCGGTGATTGGTAATGCTTCTGCCGGCGGAACGTTCGAATTCCGGGCCAGTAACTCTCCTAACTCTGCGCTGATCACTAATCCGGGCATGGTTATCGGTGGTACTTACTACCTGTTCGAAAGAAGCCAGTATGGATGCTATAGCGACGCTGCACCCATTCAGGTGAACATTACAGATTGTGGTGAAGGCGGAATCGGACCGGATCCTTCTACCTTCGTAGACGTAGCGCTGGAGAAGAAAGGTAATAAAGCTTTTGCACCGGTAGGTGAAACAGTTACCTATACTGTAACGGTGAAAAACAATAGTAACAATGTTGCAACGGGTATCATCGTAAGAGATATTCTGCCTGCCGGACTGACCTTTGATACGATTGGTGTGAATGCCGTTTTCGAGAACGGTGCGGTAATAGCCCGGATAGATACGCTGTTGGGTGGAGCAAGCAAATCTTTCTCTTACCTGGCCACAGTTGCTGCTTCCGGTAAGATTACCAACAAGGCTGAACTGATGTATCTGGATCAGATTGACAATGTACTGTCTAACAATACCAGCTCATTTACGATCAACGATCCGATAGAAGGCCATCTGATTGGTGTCAATAAGACCACAGGAACACCGGTGAAAACAGGTGAAAAGCAATTCGAAGTACCGTTCTCTGTCTATGTGAGCAACATGGGAGGTAATGACATACAGAATGTTCAGGTGACTGACGACCTGAGTCTTACTTTCGGTAACGGAGCGGTTATCCTCGATGACACCATTGCAGTGACAGCCGATAGCGGATTGGTTGTGAATCCGAACTACACAGGCAGGGGTGAAAACAAACACCTGCTTGTTGACACGCTGAGTACCCTTAAAGTAGGTGAGAAACTCGGTATTCATTTCAAGGTCAGAGTAGATGTAAGCGCGGCTTCAGTGACGGAGTTCCTGAACAGCGCCAAAGGCTTCTCTACCTCGGATACTACCATCAGTGATATCTCACAAAGCGGCGACAATCCTGATCCTGACGGAGACGGTGACCCGACCAACAACAATGAGCCGACTCTGGTAGATCTTACGCCTCAGATAGATACTACAGGAACGGGCATCGGAGTAGCATTGTCGATCATTGATTCTATGATTGTCAATACCAACACCTATGAAGTGACTTACATGGCTCTGGTGAAAAACTTAAGTAATGTAGTGTTGAGTAACGTACAGCTGCTGGATAGCCTTTACTACACCTTTGGTGATACCATTCAGTACCAGATCAAAGGCCAGTCGATCGGCAAGAACAGCAAACTGAAAGTGAACAACGGATTCAACGGTAACAGCGACAGCAGGATTCTGATAGCGGATGCTACCACGGTGCTGACTCCGGGACAGGTTGACTCTGTGTTCTTTACAGTGACGTTGCAACATAAAGGGAATGTAGGACCCTATGCCAACAACGTGCTGGCTATGGCGACCACTCCTGACAGCGAAATAGTAACGGATTCGTCCAATAACGGTCTGGTTATCATACAGGCGCTGAGTACACCGACTGTCTTTACAGTACCTGAGTCTACGGTAGATAAGATCATCGTTCAGGATGGATTCTCTCCGAATGGTGACGGAATGAACGATGTGCTTGAAACCACCATTCCGGTGGGCGTTGAAATCGACATCTTCGAAATATACAACAGATGGGGTCATCTTGTCTGGAAGTATAGCCAGGAAAGCAGAATTGAGAATAAAGTGTATTGGGATGGTAAATCCAACACGGGTCTGAGATTCGGACCGGAAGGGGTGCCGGACGGAACCTATTACTACTCAATCAAGGTGAAAGGTGAATCGAAGAGAAGGGTTGATTATATCACGATTTCCAGATAATCTGTAACTCTGAAAAAGAGTGCCACCATTGTATCAATCGCTGATCTTTGGTGGCATTTTTTTAACGGGGCCGGCGACACAGAACAGACAATACTTTATCGTTATAACATTAATGACCCGTTTTGTATTACTGACACTTGTAAGCCTGTTTTCTGGGTTTGCCGGATTTGCGCAAAGTGCGTCCAGGCAGATTCAGAAGGCTGATGCAAGTTTCAGGGATATGGCTTACGCTTTGGCTATCGGTCAGTACGAATCCATTCTTCGGAAAGAGAAAAACCTGGCCGAAGCGGATATGCAGCATGTTCGCCTGTATCTGGCGGACGCCTATTATCAGGTGAAGGATTTTCAGGGTGCGGAAAAGAACTACGCCGAGGTACTCAATAACAATCCTGTATTGAAAGGTGAAGAAATAAAAGCCTATCTCCGTTATGCACAGGTACTTTCGAGTAATGGCAAAAGAGAAGAGTCGGCCAGAGTATGGAAGAAATACTCGGAATTGCAGGAGCAGGATAAGCGCGGTGAGCAGTTTCTCAAACTGTACAGTAACATCGAGGCCCTGACCAGAAATGCTTCAAGCTACAAGATAGATTATATCGGGATCAATACAGCAAGTGCTGATTTCAGCCCGGCTTACTACAAGAACGGTTTGGTCTTTGTCTCTAACCGGGGGAAATCCGGGCCTGTCAGAAGGGTTTTCAGCTGGGACAACAGTTCTTTCCTGGACCTTTACTATCTGGAAGACCTGAAAGTGTTGGGAGATGCCGGTAGTCAGGCAGCAACAACCGGATCAAGTTCACAGGCAGATGAAGCCGTTTCCAGAAGGAGCGGGGCATCTGAAAAACTCGGCTCAGATTATTACACTCCCCCTACGGCCAATGATGCTCCCACCATCGCTCACCAGGGAAGCGTTTATATCAATGGCAGCCGGGATTACGAGGAACAGGCGACCATAGAGACAAAGAAATTCAGCAAGGCGCTGAATTCCAAATACCATGAAGGACCCTCTACTTTCTTTCATGACGGGTCCAAAATTATTTTTACCCGCAACGGTAATGCCGGAGGGGGCGGTATATTCAGTCAGAAGAAGGATGTAATTGCACGATTGAAACTTTATATTGCTGATAAAAAGGGCAATGACTGGGGCAATATCCGTGAGTTACCTTTTAACAGCTCTGATTATTCCTGTGGTCATCCTACCATCAGTTTTGATGATAAAATCCTCTATTTTGTCTCTGACATGCCCGGGGGCTATGGAGGAACGGATATTTATTACACCAGGTTTGAAAACGGCGAATGGAGCAAACCTGTCAACCTCGGAGGCGGGATCAACACGGCCGGAAATGAAATGTTTCCCTTTGTAGATGAAGCCGGAGGGCTTTATTTTTCCAGTGACGGGCACCCTGGTCTGGGTGGACTGGACCTGTTTTATGCCCGTGTCAACAGCAGGACTGTAAAGGTCGAAGGGCCTGTCAGAAACCTCGGTGCTCCCCTCAATTCAGACAGAGATGATTTCGGTATTATTTCTGATGCCGAAAGAAAGACCGGGTTTTTCAGCAGTAACCGTAAACGGGGAGGCGCTGATGATGACATTTACAGGTTTACCCGGTCAGGATCGGTTTACGGTTGCCGCGATTTGCTGGTAAGCATTTTTGATAAAGATTCCAGACAACCACTGGAAAATATCCGTTTTGAATATACAACGACCGGAGAAAGAGTTTCACCGGAACACGCCACCACCAATGCCGCCGGAACCATCAGGCTTTGTCTTGAAGCAGACGCCGAGTTCAGGTTTGTGTTTGGCAGAGAAGGCTATATAACAGAAACCCGTACTTTTTCAAATAAAGAGGCTTCTGATTTTGAACCTTCCCGAATGGAAGTCTATCTCAAAGCCGAAGAACAGAGGCCGGCAGAAGTAGTGAAAACTGAAACGGCCCCCAAAGAAATACGTCTTGTACAGAAAAGAAGAAGCACAGATGATGCCGCCGTTTTCCGTGGGGTAATAACCGGCGGAGAGAGTGGAGAGCCTATGGCGGCTGTTAAGGTCAGATTCATCAATAAATGTAATGGCCAGGTGCAGGAAATGTACACCCGCAAAGACGGATCTTATGAGTTTAACCGGGATATCAATTGTGATTATGAGCTGACAGCCATGAAAGAGGGCTTCGGAATGAGCAGTGAGGTGATTGAAAAACTGGTTAGTAAAACCCTCTTTCGTAAGAAAGTGAAGCCGGCCAATACCGTAAACCTTTTTGATACCAAGCTTTACAGGGTGGGAGATGTTGTAAAGCTGGAAAACATTTATTACGATTCGGACAGCTGGAGGATCAATGCTTCTTCCGCCAGGGAGCTAGACAAGCTTTCCGCCATACTCAGAAAATATCCGAATATGATCATTGAAATTTCCTCTCATACGGATACCAGGGGAAATGCTGACGAAAACATGCGTTTATCACAGAACAGGGCCGGCGAAGTATTGAATTACCTGGTAAAAAAAGGAGGGGTGGCCAGAGAACGTATCCGTTCGGTGGGGAAAGGAGAGACTGAACCCCTCAATGAATGCAGCGACGGCGTACAATGTACAGAAGCCGAACACCGCCGCAACCGCCGCACGGAATTCAAGATTCTGTACATCGAGAAAAAGTAAAAGGCATCAGAAAGGAAGGTCATCCTCATCAATGGCCGGCTGAAAACGGTCATCCGGCTTCTGATTTCTTTCCTGGTAGTTGTTATCCTGTACCGGTGGTTGCTGTGCTGCAGGCGCGTTACCCGGCTGTCTGCCCTGTGCTCCGCCAAGCATCTGCATGGCCAGCCCGCGGATACGGATACCGGTTCTTTCCTGGCCATTCTGGTCAGTCCATCGTTCACTTCTGATTTTGCCTTCTATAAATACGGAGTCTCCTTTTTTCAGGTATTGTTCCGCCACGTTGGCAAGCCCTTCCCAGAGTTCAATACGGTGCCATTCGGTCTGATCCTGGCGCTGGCCGCTTCTGTCAGTATAGGATTCGGTGGTGGCAATGGAAAAATTAGCTACTTTGGCTCCGCTTGGAAGCGTTCTGATCTCCGGATCTGAGCCCAGGTTACCGATCAGAAGAACTTTGTTTAAAACTGCCATAAGAGGATATGTTTAATGATGAAATATCAGATATGTATAAAAGCCTGTCTTACAAAGATAATCATTCATCCGGGAAATACGCAGACAGATAATTGACAACAAGTTTGGGCTTTGGCAGTTTGTCCAGTCCGGCGACTTCCATAAAATCGCCCTCATTAGTAATGAAAACAGGTTTTTCAAGTTCTATTTCCCAGAAACGGGCGCGGATCCGCTGATGGGAAAGCACATGAAGAAATTCACGGCTTTCCCGGATTGCTACAATCTTTGGCAGTTTTTCAGAGAATAGATTTTCTATTTCATCATCAACCAGGAATTCTGCATTTTCCTTTTCGACGGGATAGAAATCGTACAGTCCTGCCCATATGTCCTGTACACCGCGTTGTCGTACCCAAAGCTTATTGCCGGCCCTGAAAACCAGGTAATGAATAAACCGTTCACGCGTTTTTACCTTTTTGTCCTTTACCGGGTATTTTGCCTGGCTTTTATTTTTAAAAGCTCCGCACTCTTCCGCTACAGGACAATGCCCGCAGTCCGGGTTTTTGGGATGACAGACCGTTGCGCCGAGTTCCATCATCGCCTGGTTGAATTCCCCCGGACTCAGCTCTCCCATCAGTTCTGCCGCCACTTCCGAAAAACGGGTATAGGCCCCCGATGCATTAATCGGAAGGTCAATCTCAAACATCCTTGATAGCACACGATATACATTCCCGTCGACTACCGGAACACGCTCGCCCGAGGAAATAGAAGCAATGGCCGCAGCGGTATATGGTCCGACACCTTTCAATCCGATCAGATCCCGGTAAGTCCGGGGGAATGCTCCTCCGAATTCCCGCATGACCATTCCGGCAGCAGCATGCATGTTTCTGGCCCGGGAGTAGTAGCCCAGTCCCTGCCAGAGTCTGAGCACCCTTACTTCTTCGGCAGCGGCGAGATCAGTCACAGTGGGAAATTCACTGACGAAACGTTCATAATACGGTAAACCCTGACTGACGCGGGTCTGCTGGAGGATGACTTCCGATAACCATATCAGATAAGGGTCACCTGTTCTTCGCCAGGGGAGATCCCGCTTGGCCTGGGAATACCAGCGGATAATTTTTTTACCGAGCATACTTTTTTTTATCGGAAATAAGTTATATATTTTAAAGAATCAGTATATAAATGGTTAATTATGAATAATTTACAAAAAAAATTTTAAAAATCTGCTTGTTTGTTTTGGCCCAATTGCTCTATCTTTGCAAACCTAAAAAATTAATAATCTGTGTAACAGAGTTTTTAGGATTTTTTAAACAAGTAAATTTTTTATTATCGTGACTAAAGCAGAGGCTATTTCAATCATCGCCGACAAGACCGGAGTGGATAAGGCGAATGTTTCAACTACCATTGAAGCGTTTTTTGAGACCGTTAAGGAAACACTTGCAAGCGGAGATGCAATCTATGTAAGAGGCTTCGGAAGTTTTGTGAACAAGAAGAGAGCGGAGAAAAAAGCCCGTAACATCTCTAAAAAAACAACAGTTACAGTTCCAGCGCACTTTATCCCAAGCTTCAAGCCTTCCAAAGAGTTTGTAGAACAGGTAAAGACTAATGTAAAGTAATTATATGCTGAACGGTTTTAATAAGAAAATTCATCTTACCATTATTCTGGTAATTGCCCTTTCTTCCACACTTTTTCTCTATTCCAGACCGAAAATTGTGGTTAAAGATGAGGACAAGGCAGGTAGTGAGAAAACCGTTCAGCAAAATAATTCAACTGCAGAAGACAAGGGCGACCATGCCGTACACCTCTCTGGAGAGGCTACAGCAGCTCTGAAGGCCCTGGATCAGTCTCTGCAGACAGCATCAGGCAACGCTGCCAGAATTCAGGTGTATAATCAGATCGCGGAAGTTTTTGCCAAAGAATCTGTTTTCGACAGTGCCGGGCACTATCTTCAGAAAATTGCTGAAATTCAGCCTTCTGCAGATGCCTGGACCAAAGCTGCTGACGCCTACTATCAGGGATATTCGCTGGCATTGAACAGTAACAGAATTGAACGCGCGATAGAAAAGACACGCTTCAGTTATAACAAAGTCCTGGAGTCGGATCCTCAGAATCTTCATGCCAAAACCAATCTGGCGATGACTTACGTTACGTCAGATTCCCCTATGACTGCCATCGGTATGCTGAGGGATGTACTTGATACCAATCCGAATTACATTCCGGCACTTATGAGTATGGGTGCCCTTTCCATGCAGTCTAATCAGTTTGAAAAGGCCGTCAGCAGATTTACACAGGTGCTAAGGATCAGCCCCGGTAATGTCAACGCCCGTCTTGGTCTGGCTTACAGTCTTATAGAGCTGGATAAGAAGCAGGAAGCAAGACGGTTGCTCGATGAAGTACTGAAGGAGGATATCGACAAAGTATTGAGAGATGAGGTTACAAAAACTTTGAATAGTTTAAAGTAATTTATATCTTTGCGGTTCGGAAAAAATGCCGTCTTCCCTTTGAGATGGTTCAAGATATAAAAATTTTTGTTTAACAATTAAAACAAGTCCCAATCGGGTGGGATACCTTTAAAGTTATGCCTTGCGGAAAGAAAAGAAAAAGACATAAGATGTCTACTCACAAAAGAAAGAAACGTCTTAGGAAAAACCGTCATAAGAAGAAATAGTCCGGCTATTTCCGATTTATATAAAATAAGCAGTTAATAGTCGTGAAAGTTGATCAAAGACTTTCTTCTGTTTACTGCTTATTTTTTGAGTTTTAGGTTCCTAATCCCACGTCGACCCTAAAATCATCTTAAAATAATTGTTTTACCTCCCTAATTCTTACTCAATTTTGAGCAACGAATTATATATTTCCGCCACGCAAAAAGGTGATAGGATCGCCTTAATGCAAAATAAGAGGCTTATTGAGTATCATTTCGATGAAACGGAGCACCAGTTTTCCGTTGGAGATATTTATTTGGGTACAGTTAGAAAGGTGGTGTCAGGTCTCAATGCTGCATTTATTGATATAGGCTATGAGAAAGATGCTTTTTTGCATTATCATGATCTCAGCCCCAACATCAATTCCCTCAACAGATTCATCAAAGACGTTATCGCGAAGCGACCGGTAAGTCTCAGGCTTAAAAATTTTTCTCCTGATCCTCAGATCGACAAACTGGGTAAGATCGTTGATGTGCTCAATAAAAATCAGCCTGTGCTTGTGCAGGTGGTTAAAGAGCCGATCTCTTCCAAAGGTCCCAGGCTTTCATGTGATATTTCCATAGCCGGAAGATATATCGTTCTTGTTCCGTTCAGCAATTCCGTAAATATTTCCAAAAAAATCACCAGCAAGCAGGAACGCCAGCGTCTGCATAAGCTCATGTCATCGATCAAACCCGATAATTTCGGAGTGATCGTCAGAACGGTTGCAGAGGGCATGGAAGTGACTGACCTTCAGAAAGACCTGGAGGGTTGTGTTGAAAAATGGGAAAACGGGATGAAGCTGCTCAGAAATGCCAAGCCCAGAGACAGAATCATCTCTGAAATGGACAGAGCGGCATCCATCCTGAGAGATATGCTGAATGACGACTTTGACTCCATCGTTGTTGACACCAAAGAGACCTTCGACAGTATCCGCTCTCTTATTCAGAATATTGCCCCTCAAAAGGAGAAAATCCTTAAGCTTCATACCGGTAAAGCCAAGCTTTTCGAACAGTATGGTATTGAAAAACAACTGAAATCCCTGTTCGGAAGATCTGTAAGCCTGCCCAGCGGCGGCTATCTGATCATTGAGCATACCGAGGCCCTGCATGTTATTGACGTCAACAGCGGTAATAAATCGACCCAGGAGGTCGATCAGGAAGCTACCGCATTGCACGTAAACCGCGAAGCCGCCACCGAGATTGCCCGCCAGCTGAGACTGAGGGATATGGGAGGGATCGTCGTCATCGATTTCATCGACATGAAAAAACCCGAAAATAAACGGGAAATTCATGAAGCGCTGAAAGAAGAGATGAAATCCGACCGCTCCAAGTACACCATTCTTCCGATATCAAAGTTTGGCCTTTCTCAGATCACCCGGCAACGCGTAAGGCCCGAAATGAACATTTCCACCCGTGAAACCTGCCCGACATGTGGAGGAACGGGTACCATTCAGGCCAGTATCGCAGTTACTGATCTCATCGAAAACAACATTGAATACCTGCTTACCAAGCAGAATGAAGAAAAGATCAGCGTCATTGTTCACCCGTTTGTCTACGCCTATTATAAGGAAGGCTTGATCTCCAGGCAAGTGAGATGGTTTTTCAAGTACAGAAAATGGGTTAAGCTTATCAAGGATTCTTCCATCGGAATCATTAATTATCACTTCCTCGACAAGATGGGAGAAGAAATTGATCTGGGAGGCTAACCCGGATACAGGACATAACTTGAAAATACTGACAGTCTGAGACACATTTGCGTCTCAGACTGTTTTGTTTTGTGCGGGTCTTGCTTAATATTATGCCATAGCCAAGGCATTTATTTCAGCTCCTGAAGGATGCCTTCATTGATGCATACCTGGTGGCCTGAAGGCTCATCGCTGAGAAGCTGAAGAGAGTTTTTCCTTAATCCTGCGTGCCCGGCTGGAGCAGAGACGATATGGCCGAACTGGTCATTCATCTGGTATTTGATCCAGTATGCATCATTTATAGTAGATCGGATAACTGTTTTTGCCCTGCAGTCAGATGGTGTGGTGAGATACCAGCCATCCGTATTTTGATTAAAAGAAGCATTGCCACGCTCGCTTGTTGTAAAGTTTGAGCAGAACGACAGGGGTGTGTATTTGACATTCTGGTCAATGCTGTTGGAAATTGAAATAACCAACTGATCATTGTTTTGGTCAAAGTAGTTGGAGACCCCGTTAAGCCGGTATAATTTTTCTGTGAAAAAGGTCTCAAGTTTCGTCCGGCATGCCGGGCAGCCATCTTTACAGTCCGGACAATTCCGTGGATCAGAAGAGTAGATATCTTGTTCAGTGGTTTCACCGTCTGCCGGTTTGAAAGGCGGAAGCGTAAAGGCGGCGCTTTGACTGCCGTTGATCTGAACAATGTGGTCGTTTGTTTCTTTCATAATAAGTCGCGTTACAATGTTATCTGAAAGTGAAAACAACAGATAACGTTTGTTTTTGAAATCATAGGCCGCATCAAATCCTTGTGGGGAGGAAAGAATCTTTTGATTACCGCCGGTTGAGAAATTCATTCTTTCAAATTCTCCCTTCCGGACAAAGGTGTAAGTGTAATTGCCATTCTGCTGGTAATAAACCATGATATCTGTATTACCCGCGACAAATTTCAGCTTTAAAATGCTTTCTGTTACCGGAAATATGACGCTAAAATCAGAGGTTTGCTGTGAGCAGGCCGGAAGAAGCGTGTTGATCCTGTAAATCCCTATGCCTTCGGATTTCATGAAAAGAATGCCCATTTCATTTTCGCCGGTAACTTCCAGGTCATAGAGCTGGCTTTTAAGTCCTTCAGCTATTTTGCAGACTTCCCTTGTATCAAGTTCGTTGCCGGACAACGTGTAAAACCCTCCCCACAGGCTGAACAGTCCGGATTGTCTCTCCCTCTGGAGATGGGTGATGAAATAGCGGTTCTCATCAATTTTCCGGATCCTCGGGAGCATGCCTTCTCCAAATTTCCTGTGATTCCCCTCTTGCGGAGGGAAAAGGTCGTCCCCCTGAAAATCAGATTGCTTTGAGCAGTAGAGCTGGTTCCCGATGCTCCATACAAGCATATAGGCGGTGTCATTTATCCGGGCACTCTGGATTTCTGTGTCCGTTACATTCAGAATAATACTGTTTTCGCAGCTTCTTGTGATGTAGCTGCAAGCCGTAAACAGGAAGGCAAAAAGGAGATAAAGGATCTTTTTCATGTCATTACGAAGGATTTGGTTCGGAAAAAAGAATTCAGGCATCCCTGACAGGGGATACCGGACCAAAGTTCGTACATGAAAAGCAAGGGGTAAATCCCCAATTTTGGTGATTTATTGTCTGATTGTCAGTAGGATAGATGACGTTCAGGTAAGAAAGTACAGTTACAGATGTGTCCGGTCAGGTGGTTTTCTTTCGAAGAAGCCAGATGAAACCTGAAGCAGCAGCAAGAGACAGGATGATCGCATATACGGGTACCTGATCCATCTTTTCGATTTCAGGGCTGATTACCCCGATATGGACAAGATAAATCATAATGACCGCAAAGCAGTTGTTAAAAATATGTGCGGCAACAGGTACCCAGAGATTACCCGTCCAGTAATAGAAATACCCAAACATTCCTCCGAGAACCAGCCTGGGCAGGAAGCCGTAAAACTGCATATGAAAGGCAGAAAAGAAGATAGCTGAGAGCCAGATCGCCGCATGAGGGTTACGCAGCCACAATTGAAGTTTGCGCTGAACAAGGCCCCGGAAGATGAGTTCTTCTCCGATACCGGCGATGACGCCTATCACCAGCAACGCAAGCACAAGGCGGGGGATGGAATCAAAGGTGGTCATCATCTTCGTCACTTCCGCCAGGCTTTCTTCCAGACTTTTCAGCGTTTTTTCCAGATCCGCCAGGAAAGCCGGGAGCTTCATGTTTTCATTGATATGCTGTACCCAGCCGTTAAAAGGAAGCAGGGACAACTGTATTAAAAAAACGATCAGAAATACAGCAGAGGCAGGAAGTGGGCTGAAGTTAAAGTCATCAAATTTCTTTTTCTCAATGATATACCAGTAAAATAGTCCGGCACCTATAAATGTCAGCAGGGAGGCCACACCTTGTCCGAGCATCATGGCCAGCCAGCCATCAGATGACTGAAGAATCGCTCTGTTGATATCGCCCAGGTCCTGAACACCTGCTCCTGACACGAGAATCATGATCACGGCGGCCAGAATGTTGGCCACGGCATAAGCTACAAGCAAAATGCCGGTGATAATAAAGAGAGAAGAAAGTCCGGGGCGTTCCCGCAGGTCAGATCCTTCAAAGGAGAGCTTTTTCATTCGTTCCGCTTGCTTATTTTTTTCAAAAATACTCAGGCAGAGCCGTATTTTAAAACCCTGAGGCAACCAAAACCCTGATTTTTAGGTTTATTCTCAGAAAGAACGCCGAAAACCGGTATTTTTGCAGGTAAATAAATGCCTGCCGGTTGACCGGCGGGTGCAATGGATAGAAAATGGTAAAGATAGGAAATATAGCATTGGGAGAGTTTCCCCTGTTACTAGCACCGATGGAGGATGTCAGTGATCCGCCTTTCAGGCAGGTATGCAAGGAAAACGGTGCGGATATGATGTACACGGAGTTCATTTCGTCAGAGGGTCTGATCAGAAATGCCGTAAAAAGTACCCAGAAACTGGATATTTTTGAATATGAGCGGCCCATTGGTGTGCAGCTGTTTGGCAGTGACGTGGATACTATGGCTGAATGTACCAGGATTGCCACAAGGGTAAACCCGGACCTGATTGACATTAACTATGGCTGTCCGGTGAAGAAGGTAGCCTGTAAGGGAGCGGGAGCGGCTTTGTTGCAGGACATTCCCCTCATGAGTAAAATGACTGAAGCTGTGGTGAAAGCCACGCACCTGCCCGTAACCGTCAAAACCCGGCTGGGATGGGATGACTCGACAAGGAATATTGAAGAAGTGGCCGAAAGACTTCAGGACGTAGGGATACAGGCACTTACGATACATGGCAGGACCCGCGCCCAGTTATACAAGGGAGAGGCCGACTGGACACTTATCGCCCGTGTCAAAGAAAATCCCCGGATAAAAATCCCTGTTTTCGGGAACGGGGACATTGACTCACCTGAGAAAGCCCTGGAATACCGTAAAAAATACGGGGTGGATGGCATTATGATCGGCAGGGCCAGCATAGGTTACCCCTGGATATTCAATGAGATCAAACATTATTTTGCCACCGGTGAACACCTCCCTGCCCCGTCTATGCAGCAAAGAGTAGAAGCCGCCCGTCGTCATCTTGAGTTTTCCATCCAGTGGAAAGGAGAGAAGCTGGGTATGCTGGAGATGCGAAGACACTATACCAATTATTTCAGAGGACTGCCCCATTTTAAAGAGTACCGTATGAAACTTGTTCAGTCGCTGGAAAAGGAAGAGTTGTTTGAAACGCTGAATGAGGTGTTGAAAAAATTCGATGGCATGCTACTGGAAACCAAAGCCCAGCAGGTGACGTATGCAGGAGTAGACTGATGAGGCTCTGATCGTAATTTTCTGATTTACCAACCTTATGGCTCTTTATAAAACTTTTAAGAGGATACCCTGATTTTGGAGGTATCCTTTTTTTATGGTTCTTCCTTTACCACTTTTTTCGTCTTCTTTTTTTAAAATATTCTACCTATTCTGTGACTTTTCGTTTTTTTCTTCGTCATAAAGGAAATTACCTGAATCCTGACTTTTATGACGTTCAAGAAGCTCTTCACACCTTTGCTGTTTTTCATAGTCTGCTTTAAGGTCAGCGCCCAGCTTTCGGGCGACAACTACCCTGTCCAGGCACATGTACATATCAACGGGCCGGGGAGTCTGAAGCTTTCGGAGTATTTCAGCAGCAGCACACGGCTTGGGGTGGACCTGATACTGAAGGACCTGACAAAGAGCAGCCTGGAGGTATACCTGTCCTGGGAGCTGGAAGGGCTGGGGTTGGGTGTGACAAATGTCCGGACGATAAGGAAAACACCTGGATAAAAGACAACAACGGGACCCGTGTAAACCATGACCACCTCACTAAACTATCGGTGTTCAGATTATCAAAAAAATGAACGATATTATGTTAAAAAATCTATTCATAACTTTCTTTTTTTACTCCTGGTCAAGATAGTTTCCACCGCTCAAAATTACCCTGTCCAAAGCACGCCTTTGGTGGCTGGTGGGAGTAACCTGCAGTGGAGCAACTTTTACACTTCTATGGAGAAATTTTAAACTTCAGCTGATCTTGAAAGACAAGGATAAACCGAGCCTGGAGGTATTCCTGAGGATCAGGATAGAACGGGCGGCGACCCATCTCACCGGCCCATAGTTGATGGCTTATTTCAATCCTGATGACCTGGCGATATAGGGCCCGGATCCCGCCTTTCTCAGACATAGAGACACACTCTCAGACGGCTTGTATACCGTCACGGTGACAGCCTATGAATATGGCCCGGCCCGCGGTCACCGCCAGGTGTCCAAATACCGGGGTAAGCCTGTTTTCAGTATACCTGGGGCTTCCGTCCATTATTCGATTCACTAAAGACGGGTATGCCTTTGCAGAAATGGGCATGCAGAATATTTTGTTTCAATGGCTTCCCCGTACAATGCCCTCCTCAGGTCCTGGTACACAGACCTACCAACTGGAGTTGTTTGAGCTGGCAGAAGGCGAAGAAGCCCAGCAGGTATCCGAAGGCTCCGGTGCAGTATACTTCAGTACGGTAACTACCGCTGCCAGTCTTCCCTACGGCCCAGGGCTTGCTAATTTCCGTCCGCTAAAGACCGGCGACCGTTACGCCCTTCGGGTGCAGGCCCTCAGCAGTGACCCTTCCCAATCTTACCAGAATAATGGCTACAGCCAGGCGGTGAGTTTTAAGTATGGGCATCTATGTGCAGCTCCTGAAGACCTTTCGATGAGTTTACCAGGATATTTAAGAATCTTCGTTAGGATGACTTTATAAAACATTCAAAGGAACAGAAGCGCAGTACAGAAAAGTTTACCAATTCTGGGGAAAAGGCAAATGGGATGAATTATATAATTATTTTAAAACAAATAATTTTAATAGTTGAAATGGAGTTATCTGGCCGCCATTTAATCGTGGCAAAATCAATATTCAAAAAGGAAATGAACTGGCAGAAACGGTGTTTGAATCCTCTAAAAAAGATCAGAAATCTGAATCGGAGATGGGAAAATAGAACCTTCTGACGATAATTGTTGAACTTAAGGTTGCCAATGATTTTTTACTCCGAGCCTTACTAAGCACAGAAACTTGATAAGCAGGGGTCAGTACCCCCTTACTCCAACAGTTCAAAAATAAAAAATAGCTTAATCGGCCGGTTGCTTCGGTTTGTTTACGAGGTGGTCTGAAGCTGCGGAAGAAATGCCAGGCGGAAGAATACTTCCCTCCGCCTGGTTTATCCTCACATCCAGCCGTTAAGTTTCAGCCATTCTTCCAGGCGGACATGCCACGTGGCTACAGGACCTTTGTTTTCTTTTTTGAGCGAAAAACCATGACCTCCGCGGTCATAAAGGTGCATTTCAGAAGCGACGCCTTCTTTTTTGAGGGCCCTGTAATAGCTGATGCTGTTTTCTACATTCACCCAGTCATCAAATGCATGTACCAGAAAAGCCGGCGGAGTACTTTTTGTAACCTGCTTCTCATTAGAGTAGTATTCAATCTTCTCAAAGGAAGGGTCTTTGCCGATCAGATTGTCCCTGGAGCCCATATGACCGAATTTATCGGAGAATGAAATTACCGGATATATCAGCAGGGAGAAGTCTGGTCTTACACTGATGCTCTCATCAGTTATCTCGCCTACCTGTTTGTCAAAATGAGTGGAAGCACTGGCGGCAAGATGACCGCCCGCCGAGAAGCCCATGATGCCGACTTTGCCAGGGTTGATACCATACAGGCCGGCATTCTTTCTTACATACCGGATGGCCTGCTGGGCATCCTGAAGAGGTCTGATTTCAGCATTCTCAAATAGTTCGTCCTGTGGTAAACGGTATTTCAAGACAAAGGCCGTTACTCCGCGTTTTGCAAACCATTCTCCGAGATTCAGACCTTCATGATCAAAAGCAAGAATGGCATATCCACCCCCCGGGCAGATGATCACAGCTGCATCAGAAGTTTTTTTGGCAGGTCTAAAAACAGTAAGATCGGGCGCGGTCACATCCTTAAGGCGGATAATGTCGCCGGGTTTACTGGTGTTGTTTTCTTTGATGTCTGTGCCTGGCTTAAGGCCTGGCACATTGCCGGCAGGGTACAGGGGAACTGCGTTTTTCTGAGCGTTGGAGACGGTACCTGCAGCCATGAGTAGAATAATAATGATTTTTTTCATCCGGGTTGAATAGTATTTGATTATCCTGGCAAATGTAAGCATTTGATGGATATTATTCCAGATGATTGGCGTTGAAATCGATGAGGCTTTGTCAAAATAAAAAACTCCGCCTTGGATAAGGGCGGAGCTTTGACTCAGTATTTTATAAAAGTTACTCGGTAGTGCCTTCCGGGGTGATTTCAACCACCTTGAATTCTGTCCGGCGGTTAACCTGGTGTTCCTCTTCCGTTTTGGCATTCCTGATAATCAGTTCGGTTTCACCGTAACCTTTGGCGGTAAGCCTGTCGCGGGAAATGTTTTTGGAAACGATATAGTTAATGGCCGACTCTGCTCTTTTCTGCGACAGACGCAGGTTGTAGATATCCGGTCCGCGGGTATCGGTATGTGAGCCCAGCTCTATCTTGATGGCCGGGTTGTCCTTCAGGATTTGCACCAGTTTGTCCAGCTCAAGAGCGGCATCGGGGCGTATGTCAAACTTGTCCAGATCGTAATAAATGTTTTCGAGTTTGAAGGTTTTACCGATATAGATCTTGTCAAGATTGAGGGTGGTGAAAAAGGTGGTGTCTGTTACGGGCTTGGTCAGAAACTGACGCGGTACAGAGCGGCCGTACATGCTGAAATCTTCTCTTTTGGTCAGGAATTCGGTTTTTTCTGCCAGAATGATGTAATCGGTCTCTTCTTCAACTTTAATGGGCCCGAACGAACCGTCAGCGTTGGTGCTGATTTCAGCGATACCCTCCTCTATCCCTCCTTCCAGTTTGAAAATCCTCACCCGGGCCTCTTTGAGAGGGGTTGGAGCGGCATTATCTACAACAGCATTGATTCTGCCTGCCAGAAAGTAGTTTACCTGTCTGATTTCAAGCTCTTTTTCAGGGCTGCCGGTTTTAGGCTTAAGCGGGTCCAGGGGATCCACGTTTTCTGCCAGTTCGGTTTTTGGAGGGGCCTGATAGAAATAAATGTCGTCGCTTCCTTTGCCTCCGGCCCTGTTGGAGGTCATGAAAATATTGCCATAGTCGTCTATGGAAAGTCCGAAGTCGTCCATGGCCGAGTTAAACGGAAGCCCCATGTTTTCAACGGTGATTTTTCCTCCGGACCGGATGGCCACAAAGAGGTCAAGCTTGCCCAGCCCGGGATGTCCGTCAGAAGCAAAATACAGTTTGCCATCCGGCGAAACAAAGGGAAACATTTCGTCACCGGCCGTATTGATGGCTTTGCCCATGTTGACAGGGTTTCCAAAGCGGCCTGAAGCATCCATGTTCACCCTGTAAATGTCAATACCTCCCAGTCCTCCGGCCCTGTTCGAGGAAAAGTAAAGTGTTTTGCCGTCGCCTGAAAAAGCCGGGCAGCCGTCCCAGCTGGCAGAATCAGAAGCAGAAACCAGACGGGGTTCAGTCCAGCCCGTGTTGGGCACAAGCCGGCTGATGTAAAGGTCTACATCAGGAGAAAGGTCTTTGCGTTTGCCGGAATTGCTTCTGGCGAATACCACGGTTTTGCCGTCCGGAGAAAAAGCAGGGGATCCTTCATTGCGCTCAGGGTCAAATATCGACTGGCTGAAAAGCTCCGGCTTGCCGAGTTCTGTTACCGCAGGATTGATTTTCACCTTATAAATTCCAAGGTAGGGAAGGCCGTTAGCGTATATTTTCTCCTTGCGGCTGCCGGAATAGATCAGGTAGCCGTCATGTACCACCGGAGAGAATTCCATGCCTTCGGTATTCAGTTCGCTGAGATTTCTGAAGGTGATCTCTTCATTATTTTTTTGACGGATGTCACCGATAAGTCTCAGGGTGTTGAGTTCACGGTTGGCTCTTTCATTAAGAACCTTGTCAGAAGATCTGGTAGCAATGAATTTCTCAAACTGTTCCAGCGATTTTGCATATTCTTCATTGGCTTTCAGGGCATAGGCATAGCTGAAAACGGCTTCAGGCACATTCAGGCCTGCTTCGAAGGCCTTTTCATAATAGGGAATAGACTCCAGCCATCGGTTGGATAAGCGATAAGATTCGGCAATTTTGAAGTTAAGATTAGCCTTTTCCGTATTGTCTATTTCCTTTACTTTGACCAGATCCCTGATGGCCAGATCGTAATAGCCCTTGTCGAAGCTGGAAAGCCCCTTTTTGTAAGCCTGCATCTGTCCGGAGGCCTGTTTTACCAGGAGACAAAGTATCAGCAGGACGGTCAGCCGGAACACCTGAAAGGCCTGCCTGGCGGCCGGCATGTTTACAATGAACGTTGAATTAACCGTTTTTTCTATCGTTTTCCGCATGAATCAGACAAGGAAATTTATGGGGTTAAAATTTCTGCATACAATTACACTATTTTAAACGAGTCGCCAAAGCAATTGTTGCAAAAAATGAATACATCCGAAAGCAAGAATAAGTAAATCCGGAAGGAGGGGCGAAATAGGATGCTGCTCTGCAGGAAGCTGAAAACCGGATGGTTTTTGTCTGAAAATAATTATTAAATTTATTTAATATTTTATTGAATTATACTGATGGAGAGGCGCCTCCAAAGCCTGAGTTAAATATTAAGGAAATTATTTGGAGAATAATTTTTTATTTTTACCTTTACGCAAGTTTATGAGTTATTTCTTCGTTTAGCTCCTCTGTGATCTCGTTTTGGGTATTCGGTTTTGCGACGTTGCATTGCTCTTTTAATCAAAAACTTAATTTTTTTTTCAATGAACATTTTCGTAGCAAATTTGAATTACAACACCCAGGACAGTACTCTTTTGGCCGCTTTCGAAGAATTTGGTACTGTAGATTCTGCTAAAATCATCGTTGACAAAGCTACTGGCCGTTCTAAAGGTTTCGGTTTTGTAGAGATGCCCGAAGAAGCTGAGGCACATGCTGCCATCAGAGCTCTGAACGAAGGTCAGATTGACGGTCGTACCGTAGTGGTGAAAATTGCTGAGCCTAAAGGCGAACGTCCCGAAAGAAGAGAAAGATATTAATTTGTTCGTACTCAAGATTTCAGCCTCCCGTCAGGGAGGCTTTTTTTGTTTCAGCCCAGCAGAAAAATGCAGGGTTTCTTATGGAGGTCCGGAAGGCCCCCTTTTTTCCATCCGGCAATGGTCAGGGTACGGATATACTCATCCGGTGCCGTAATTCTGCATGCTATGCAAAGTTTCAGAGAAGGGTTCAACTGAGACAGTATGCTCTCCAGCATCTGGTTGTTCCTGTAAGGCGTCTCAATGAAAATCTGCGTTTGTTGTTTACTCTGAGCGTCTTTTTCCAGCACCTTTAGTTTTCTGAGCCTTTCATCCCGCTCAATGGGGAGGTAGCCGTGAAACACAAAGGACTGTCCGTTCATACCTGAAGCCATCAGGGCCAGCAGGATGGAACTTGGGCCGGTAAGCGGAACAACACGTATGTCCAGGCTATGGGCGATGTCTACCGCAAGAGCCCCCGGGTCTGCTATCCCCGGACAACCCGCTTCAGAAATCACACCGGCATTTTCCTTCAGGTTTTTCAGAAAGGGCGTAATCTCCTCCGGGCGGGTGTCTTTGTTCAGCTCAATAAAACGGAGGCTTTCTATGGAAATACCGAGCTTCAGCGAAGAAATGAATCTTCTGGCTGAACGGATGTCTTCTGCCAGAAAAACCCGGGTAGAAGCCACGACTTGCTTGAGACCGGGAGGAAGAACAGCGTCGTGTGTATCTTCTGCCAGCAGACAGGGAATCAGATAGAGCACCGGTCTTTCTTCTTCCATCATTATTTTGTAAGAATTTCCCGGATCATCTCAGTGTTCAGAGAAAGGTAATTGTCAATATAATGACTGCAAACGGGCAGTTCTTCTTTCTGATGAGAAGATAAGACCCCGATAACACGCATTCCGGCGTTGAGGCCGGCGGTAATGCCGGAAACAGAATCTTCAAAAACAAGGCACCTGGAAGGGTCAATGCTCAGGTTTTCAGCGGTTTTAAGGTAAACCTGCGGGTCGGGCTTGTGACGGGTAACGTTCTCACTGGCCATAACGGATTCCATCTTCGGCTCAAAACCAAGGGCATTCATAATCAGGTCCAGGTTTGCCCGGGGAGCTGAAGTAGCGACGCCGGTTTTGAAGCCGTCGGCTTTCAGTTGGTCGAGAAATACCGGAAAACCTTCAATAGGAAGAATGGCTTCTGCATAGATCTCTCTGAAAAGCGCCTCTTTTTCATATTCCAGTTCGGCCAGTTCCTGCCCCTTGATGTCTCTTCCGAAAAAATGACTCAGTATGTAGCTGTTACTCTTTCCGAACATATGCTGAGCGTATTCTTCATGGGTGGGATACATGGATCTTTTGGCAAAAAAACGCTCAAAAGCAATCGTGTGATAAGGATTGGTGTGACAAATTACCCCATCCATGTCAAAAATTACAGCAAAATCTTTCATCCTGCAAAATTAAGCACAGAAGCTGAAAACAAGGATTTATCGGGTGAATATTTAATGAATTTATGATCAGATGCCGATCTGCTGCAGGATTTAATTCACAGACGGATTTGTCAGAAAGAGGTCTGTTGTTTACCTTGGAGAGAAATAAACAGCATCAGCCCTTGGCAAAGAGTACTCCGGAGCATCTTCATGAATACCTGATCAAGGGTTTCAATATGAGTGACTTTTCCAATTCGCTTATATTGAAACACAGTTCCGAGCTGGTTTCAGGAGATACGGGTGATCTGATGGTTTTGGAGATTGCGGTAAATTCGGGTGTTTTTTCCGGTCATCAGGCACAGTCGGTCTTCCCGCCGGTGACGGTCCGTCTTGATAATACCGGTTTGTTGCTGACCTGCGGCTGCAGGAACACTGGTTTGCGCATGTGTGCACATCAGTCCAGGGTAATGTATGGTCTTCTTCAGCGCGAGGATATCCGTATTTTTTTTGATGAAGAACTCCGGCTAGCAAAAATCAGAAAGGCAGCTGCGGAGTACGGACTGGAAAATGATCCGCACCCCGAGCACCATTTTGTCCTGGAACAGCAAGGCAGGACTTACGGGGTCAGACCGGTGGATAAAAGCCTTGTGCCGCTTACAAAATCGGCTTTTAAAGCTTTCAGGGACCAGTTTAAGGCTGTAGAAAACACGCCACCGACAGTGCCGGGAGACACAAAACAGAGGATTGTGGTTTTCAGGACCCACAAATATTATGACCACTTTACGCTGGAGATGTATGAAGCCGGAATGACGGCGGGCGGTAAAGTGAAGGCTCCCCTTGTACCGGTTCAGCCACTGGGGCTGGTATGGGCTACCGACAAGCCTGAGGAGCTGAAGTTTTACAGCAGTATTGCAGGATTTCAGCATAACTTTGAAAAAACGGTTTCTGAAGAGCAGCTTCCGGGTCTCAGGCACCTGGTCAGAAATCCCCTGAAACTTCCTGTGTATTACCATCATGCCGATGTATCAGATCAGGTGAATGTGCAGTCCCTGGTTCCGGTAAAGCTCCGGCATTTTCCATCTGATCTGCGTCTGAGGGTTGAGCAGAAAGGAGAGTTTTATCATATTTCTGCCTTTATTACCCTGGATGAGCAATCCTATGAACTGAAAGATATTCATCTCCGGTTTGATTACTTTGTAATGTTGAAAGATATCCTGTACCTGGTTGATAATATGCATATTATCAGGATTATAGGCTTTTTCAGGCAAAGAAATAATAAACTGCTTGTCCACGCCTCCGGTTTTGAGGAATTCAGGAAAGAAGTTTTGGCCGGAATGGAAGATCAGGTGAAGATCTCTTATACCTACCTCAGGGAAGCTACCACGGAACAAAAGGAAGAAGCCGGGTTTGACCAGGCAGCTACCCCGCTTATTTACCTTTCGGATTCGGAAGATTTCATACTTATAACCCCTGTTATGCGGTACGGACCCGTAGAGGTGCCGGTGTTGTCAAAGCGGCAGATTTATGCCCTTGACCACGAAGGTGAGCCTTTCACGATGCCCAGGGATGAAGCAGCTGAGATACGTTTTACTGCATTGCTGCTGAGACAGCACGCGGATTTCAAAGAACAGACACACAATGAATTCTTTTATCTCCACCGGCACAGGTTCCTGGAAGAAGGCTGGTTCCTGCAGGCCTTTGAGGTTTGGCGGGCAGAGGGAATACAGATACATGGCTTCAAAGAACTGAAAAAGAACAGATACAATCCTTACAAAGCCAGTGTTTCAGTGAGTGTGAGCACCGGAATAAACTGGTTTGATACGACGCTGAATGTCCGGTTCGGGAATCAGCAGGTTTCCTTAAAGCACCTTTACCGGGCTATCCGTAATCATACGAAATTCATCAGTCTGGACGATGGCACGACGGGGATTCTGCCGGAAGAATGGCTGACAAAAATGCAAAGGTATTTTGAAGCGGGAGAACTTCACGGAGAAAGGATCAGGACGCCGAGGACAGGATTTCAGTCGCTGAGGGAAATCTATGAAGAAGAAATGCTGGAAACTCCCGTAAAAGAAGATTTGAGGAGGTATGAAGACAGCTTTTCAGGTTTCGAGGCCATACGGGAAACGGATGTTCCGGAAGAACTCAATGCCAGCCTGAGGCATTATCAGCGGCATGGACTGAACTGGCTCAATTTTCTGGACGATTTCGGGTTTGGCGGATGCCTGGCCGATGATATGGGATTGGGAAAAACCCTTCAGGTGATCGCTTTTCTGCTTGGACAACGAAAAAAGCAGGTACACCGCACAAGCCTGGTGGTGGTCCCTACCTCCCTGATCTTCAACTGGCAGGAGGAAATAAGCAGATTTGCCCCTTCAATGAAAGTGTTTACTTACTATGGGTCGGGCAGAACAAAGGATCTGGCTGTTTTCAATGAGCACGAAGTTATTCTTACTTCTTACGGCACCATGTTGTCAGATATAAGCGTGTTGAAGCAATATGTATTCAATTACGTTATACTGGATGAATCGCAGGCCATTAAAAATCCTGACTCGCAACGATACAAAGCTGCCTGCCTTCTGAAGTCGCGTAACAGGCTGGTCATGACAGGGACCCCGCTGGAAAACAATACCTATGATATTTACGGTCAGCTGTCTTTCGCCTGTCCGGGTCTGCTGGGCAGTAAGTTCAGGTTCAAGACCCAGTTTGCCATGCCGGTGGATGTCTTCAAAGAAGAAAAGAGGGCCAGGGCACTGAGGGACCGTATCAGGCCTTTTATTCTGAGGAGAACCAAGCAGCAGGTGGAAGCTGAGTTGCCGGAGAAGACCGAAATGATTTTGTATTGTGAAATGGGCGAAGAGCAACGTAAGATTTACAACGCCTATGAAAAAGAATTCAGGACTTTTATCAATACCCGGGGTGAAGGCGACATCCCCAGAGAAAGATTGCATATTCTTCAGGGGCTTACGAAACTCAGACAGATCTGTAATGCCCCTGCGTTGTTAAGTGACGAAGAATTCTACGGAGATTCCTCCGCTAAAATAGATGTGCTGATGGAAGAAATTACCTCCAGGTCTGCACGCCATAAGATCCTTGTGTTTTCGCAGTTTGTTTCCATGCTGGATCTGATCAGGACAGCCCTTGAAAAAAAAGGGGTACCGTTTTCTTACCTGAGCGGTCAAACCCGCGACCGGGCGGCGGCGGTTCGCAGGTTTACCGATGATCCGGCTGTCAGAGTATTTCTCGTAAGTCTTAAGGCCGGAGGCACCGGACTTAATCTCACAGAGGCTGATTATGTGTACCTGGTGGATCCCTGGTGGAATCCGGCTGTAGAGGATCAGGCCATAGACAGGGCCTACCGGATAGGTCAGAAAAAGAATGTGGTGGCCGTACGGATGATCTGTCCAGGCACCATTGAAGAGAAAGTAATGGTTCTGCAATCTTCAAAAAAAGCACTTTCGGCCGATCTGATCCGGACAGATGAAGAAATGCTGAAAAATCTCTCCAAAGCTGATTTGCTGAAGCTGCTTGACTGATTCTCAGACCTGTAGCAAACAGGTTTTTGGCGGAATAACAGATTTTATGTAAGTTTGGATCAGAGTACATCACCAAATAAATCACTTATGAAACTACTGTTACCTGCCTCTCTGCTGGCTGCCCTGTCGTTGACAGCCTGTAATGCTCCCGAAGAAAAACAATCCACCAACAGGCTGCAAGGCACCTGGCAGCTGATTTCCGGAACGCTGATTGAGAAGGGAGATACCACCGTTACTGACCATACCCGGGGTGAAAGAATGATTAAAATCATCAACGGTGACCATTTCGCATTTCTTCGCCATGATCTTGCCGGAGGGAAAGATACAACCGCCCTGTACAGTTCAGGCGGGGGAAGGTATACCCTTGAAGGAGATCAGTACACAGAGCATCTTGAATTCTGTAGTGACAGGGCCTGGGAAAATCATTCTTTCAGTTTTACCGTAACCATTCATCAGGATACACTCGTTCAGCAGGGTATCGAAAAGATTGAAGAAGCGGGTATTGAAAGGCTGAATATCGAGAAATACGTCAGGTTAAAGTAATCAGGCCATGGAAAAAGTCATACTTATCACAGGTTCCTCTGAGGGAATCGGTGCAGCCACAGCATTGCTGGCGGCATCCGGCGGGTATACTGTTATCATCAATTACAGCCGGAACGTGGCTGCCGCGGATCTTGTGGCCGAACACATTTTCGGGCTGGGTGGCAGGGCTTTTGTTGTCAAGGCCGATATTTCTGACGAAAGTCAGGTGCTGCGGTTGTTCAGAGAGACGGACAGGCTAGCCGGCCCTCTTACTGCCCTGGTCAATAACGCCGGGATCATCATTGCACAGCAAAAGCTGGTCGATATGGATGTGGAATGAATCTCAAGAACTTTCGCAGTAAATGTTACAGGAAGCATGCTTTGTTGCCGGGAGGCCATCAGGCGAATGGCAATAACTTCGGGAGGAAAGGGCGGAAGCGTTGTCAACGTTTCCTCTGTGGCTGCCCGGCTGGGGGCACCGTTTGAATACATTGATTATGCTGCCAGTAAAGGAGCGATAGATACGCTGACCGTGGGTTTGGCGAAAGAGCTGGCCGGAGAGGGGATCAGGGTTAATGCCGTAAGGCCAGGAGTGATCAGAACAGCCATTCACGCCCGGGCAGGTGAACCTGGCAGAATTGAACGTGTAAGTGGTGCCGTGCCTCTGAAACGGGCGGGCGAACCTGAAGAAGTAGCTGCCTCCATTATGTGGCTGCTTTCAGAAGAAGCCTCTTATGTAACAGGAAGCATCCTGGACGTAACAGGAGGGAGGTAATTAAGAACACAATAGCTGAAACCAGAGATTGGAATTGCTGAGATTCGCACCAGCCACATATAAAAAGTATGATGAGTGAAATAACCACAGGCAAGGGTACTGCAAATAGAGTTTTCAGGGGTCTTGAAAAGCCTTCACTTCCCTGTCTGTTATACACTGAATACCACGTATGCTGAAATGTCGTGCGAATGTCGTGCCGGTTAAAGGGACGCATCAGAATCCATTGACGAATTTCAGCCCTTAAAATAAAGAACCATGACATTAGCAGAAAAAATCAGAACACACCGGGCCAGTAAGGGACTTACCCAGGAAGAACTGGCCGCAAAAACGAAAGTAACTTCGAGGACGATTCAGAGAATAGAAAACGGTGAAGTTATCCCCCGGCTTTATACCCTGCATGCGATGGCGGCTGCGCTGGAGGTAAACGCAGAGGACCTCATCAGGTTAAGGCCATCCGCAGAAAACAATACACAGGAGCATATCTGGCTTCCGCTTGTGCATGTCAGCGCCTATTTTCTATTTATTATTCCTACCACGGTTATATGGCTCATCAAGGGTAAAGAAATAGAGGAAATAAGCGTTCATGCAAGAGACGTGATCAACTTTCAGATCACCCTGCTGCTGGCTATGGGGCTTTGTATGCTGCTGGCCCCGGTTCTGTTTATCGCCCTCGTTTTCTATCACCTTGCCATTGTGGTGATCAATACGGTAAAGGTGATTCGGAATCAGCCCTACCGGTATCCCCTGACGATCCCGTTTCTGAGGAGCTGAGGCTCAGTTCTTCAGTTTGCGGAGTTTGTCAAATTGCAAAATTTTGATCCGTCCTGTTTCGATGTCAATGAGTTTTTCATCTTTGAAGTCAGATAACATCCGGATGGCGGTTTCCAGCGAAGTGCCGGCAATATTGGAGAGGTCTTCCCGGCTGATTTTCATATAGGTATCCGTCGACTTTTCAGTGATCATATGGCTGTGAAATTTGATGAGGGCTTCAGCAACTCTCTTTCGGACAGAGTTATAAGCCAGTCTGATCAACTGCTCTTCATGATCCTTTACGTTTTTTGACAGTAGCTGCATAAACTTTCTGGCTACCTGCCTGTTTTTATGCACAAGCGCATTGAAGTCATTCTTGGGGATCAGGCAGATTTCACAGTCATCCAGCGCTGTTGCAGATTCGGTGTAGCCGGTTTCACGAAGGAGGTCGACATAGCCAAAATAATGATCCTGATCGAAGATGTTGATGATCAGCTCTTTGCCGAGGTCATTGGTTTTGAAGGTCTTGACTTTTCCTTTGAGTACATAGAAAAGGTAGAGCGGGAAATCGCCTTCCCGGTAAATCTCTGTTTTTTTCTTATAACTGCGGATTTCGCGGTTTTGGGTCAGCTTTTTCAACTCCTCGTCGCCTCCGGCATCAGAGATCAGCTGATCAAGTCCTGACAGGTCTTTATTGTAATTCTTGCGGACCATTTCAGCTTTTTTAAGGCGGCTTTCTATGGCGTTGAGCAGGTCCATGTCATCGAAAGGCTTGGTGATGTAGTCATCGGCCCCCATCTCCATACCTTTTCTGAAATCTGTACGGTCGGCCTTTGCCGTAAGAAAAATAAAGGGTATCTCGGCCGTTTCGGGTGTTTTGGAAAGCAGGTGAAGTACACCATAGCCGTCCATGACCGGCATCATGATATCACAGACGATGAGGTCTGGATGGTCATTACGGGCTTTTTCCACACCAACACGGCCGTTTTCAGCGGTGATAACTTCATAGTCGGCCAGTTCAAGAATTTCAGCCGTATTTTCCCTGATCTCTTCGTTGTCTTCTATCAATAATATTTTTTTCATGAGCATCTATTTAAGCACAGCGGGCAGATCAATGGAAAATGTCGTGCCCTCATTTATTTTACTGTCAAAAGTGATTACACCTTTCATCAGGTTTACATATTGGGATACGATGCTGAGTCCGAGTCCCGTACCCTGTATTTCTCCGGCATTGGATGAACGGAAGAACCTTTCAAACATATGTTTTTTGTCTTCTTCAGGAATACCGATGCCCTGATCTCTCACTTTCAGATGCAGGCGGTTTCCGGATATGGCTGTTTCGACCTCAATGATGCTGTCGGGCGGTGAAAACTTGATGGCGTTCGACAGGAGGTTGATCAGGACATTCTGAAGGAGTTTGGCATCAAGTACAACGCTGGCCGGAACCTGCTGAGGCAAAATACGAATTTTCTGACCCGGTTTTACGATGCCTTGTATTTCCAGTACGACTTTTTCAACGAGTTCGTTCACATCGAAAGTATCCAGATTGACCATCACCTTGCCTTCTTCCAGTTTGTTCAGCGACAGGAAGTCATTAAGTATTTCGGTCAGATTCCGGATCGAAGACTTGATTCTCTGTATGTGTTTATCCCTTTTCTCCGGTTCATGGAGGTTGGCATATTTTTCAACCAGAGAAAGAGAAGAGAGTACCGTAGCCAGCGGCGTTCTGAATTCATGGGAGGCGATAGAAATAAACCGTGATTTCATGGAGTTGACTTCTCTTTCCCGTTTCAGGGCCCGGTCAAGTTCTTCCTTTGTCTTTTCCAGTTTATGGATAGCTTCTCTCAGAATCATGGTCCGTTCTTCAACCTCCCGCTCCAGTTCCGACTGGTAGGCTTTCATCTGTTCTTCGGCATTCTTTCTGAGTGAAATATCTACGATAAAGGCAATGACAAATTTCCCCTGACTATTGGAAAAAGGACTCAGGCTCACTTCTACTGGAAACTCTGTGCCGTCTTTTCTCTTACCAAAAACATCATAACCCGTGCCCATGGCTCTGGGATGCAGGTTTTTGTGGTAGTGTTGCCGGTGATTTTCATGACCTGTCTTGTATCTTCCCGGGATCAGGATCTCTACTTTCGCACCGATGAGTTCTTCCTGTGGGTAAGAAAACAGTCGTTCTGCGCTGGGGTTACATCGTACGATCACCCCCTCCTCATTGGTAATAAGTATGGCCTCAGTGGCAAACTGAAATATCGCCTCAACCTGGTTAAAAATGTCCATTTCAGTCTCCTTGTCTGCTACTGATCTTGTTTTCATCGGCAAAATAGCATATTACGCAAGGCTAAAATATGACTTATGTCAGAATTCGTCAAGCACATTTTTACAAATCGCTGATATAAAACACCTTTCGATGCAAGATCATAGCTATGGATGACCAATATCATAATTATCCGTGCCCTGATTTGTCAAATTTGTCATCTGAATGAAAACAATGAACGGGATCAACCCCCATTAAAGACACCCATACATGGAGATTCTTGTCGAACAAAAAATGAAAGTAGCTGATCTCGTCAGGAGGTTTAGCGAAGTATACCCCTTTCTTCGCCTGGAGGTATACTTCAGGGGAGAGGAGATCAGTAATGCTGCTCATCATTCCACACTCAGGGAGGTCACGAGGATGAGAACACCGCTGGGTTTCAGTCTCCTTCCGGAAATGAAGGTTTCTGAAGTGGAGGAGTTGTTCTGGAAAAAGATGGGCGTTCAGGTAGCGGTATTCCGCAAAGCCGGCAATACCTGGCTGGAGGCGTCTTTTACCAACTACTGGTCGCTGGCGCGCCAGAATGCGCTTGGGAAAGAGATGAGTGAAGTATTAACGGCTGAAATCAAGAGATTATGACAACGGCTACACAAGAAAAAGTAAAATGTTATCACTGTGGTGAAGAATGCCGGGATGAAGAAATCGTGACGGAAGACAAGGTTTTCTGCTGTCAGGGTTGTCTGACCGTCTATGAAATTCTGCAGGATAATAACCTGTGTACTTATTATGACCTGAACGACCACGCCGGTGTAAGCCTGAAGGCCGCAGCTCAGAACGGGAAATTTGACTATCTGGATAATCCGGAAATCGCCTTGTCTGTGCTCGACTATCATTCTGAAGAGCTGGACAGGGTTACCCTCTATATCCCCTCGGTGCATTGCAGTTCCTGTGTGTGGTTGCTGGAAAATTTTTATAAGATCAGAGCCGGTGTACTTCACTCACGGCTGAATTTTCTCAGAAAAGAGCTTTCGGTGAGTTATGATCCCCGTAAAGTAAGCCTGAAAGAAATGGTCTCTCTTTTGTCGACGTTGGGCTATGAGCCTCATATTACGCTGGAAGACAAGAGCGACGAAAAGAAAAAGGCGGGGAATCCCGAGAGAGACCTGATCATTAAAATCGGAGTGACAGGGTTTTGTATGGGAAATATCATGCTGATGAGTTTTCCTGAGTATTTTCACCTGGATATGCTCAATAAGGTGGATATTACCTATCAGAAATTCTTCCTGTATTTTAACTTCCTGTTGTCATTACCTATATTTTTTTACGGGGCGTCTGATTATCTGAAAAGTGCCTGGATTTCGTTGCGGGAGTATTTCGGGAAGCGTTCCGAAGTGTTCAGCGTCGATATTCCGATCGCGCTGGGTATCACGGCCTTGTTTGGTCGCAGTGTTTATGAAACATTCGTCAACCAGAGCGCAGGTTATTATGACAGCCTCGCAGGGCTGGTTTTCTTTCTGCTTACCGGCAAATGGGTACAGCAGGTTACTTACCGCTACCTTTCTTTTGAGCGCAATTACAGGTCATATTTTCCGCTGGCCGTAAGAAGCGTCCGTCCGGAAGGGGAAACCTTTGTAAATGTGTCCGAACTACAAAAGGGAGACATCATCCGGATCCACCACGAAGAACTTGTTCCGGCTGATGCCGTGCTTCTGGAGGGAAAGGGTTCTGTGGATTACAGCTTTGTCAGCGGAGAGTCGGATCCCGTTACCCGCAGGGTTGGTGATACCATCTATGCCGGAGGGCGTCAGAAAGGAGGGTTGCTGACGTTGAAAGTCACTAAGCCCGTTTCGCAGAGTTATCTCACCCAGCTATGGAATAATGAGTCTTTCAAGAAAGAAAAGGTGATGCCTACCACTGAGCTCGCCAATGTGTTTTCGAAGTATTTTACGGTGGTGACCCTGCTGATAGCGCTGGTAACCGGAGTCTACTGGTGGTTCAGCGACAGGTCTGTGGCGCTTGATGCAGTCACTGCGGTTCTGATGGTGGCGTGTCCATGCGCCCTTACTTTATCTATGCCCTTTACCATGGGCACTACAATGGGAATCTTCGGGCGTAATAAATTTTATGTGAAGAATCAGGGGGTGATACAGTTGCTTTGTGAAACCAGGGGGATTGTGTTTGACAAGACCGGGACCCTCACCCGCAGCCAGGCAAGAGAAGTGGTTTATCACGGTGAACCGCTTACAGAAGAAGAGAAAGCCCTGCTTAAGGCAGTAACGGCGCAGTCAACGCACCCTGTGAGCCGGATGATTCATACTTCCGTCACAGCCAGCGCAACAGCACCGGCAACTGAGTTCTTTTACGAATATGAAGGAAAAGGGGTAGAAGCCCGGTCGGGAGGACATAAAATTCAACTGGGCAACGGGGTATTTACGGAAGCTGAAACGGCCGCTCCGGTGTTGCGTCAGCACGCATTCCTGAAAATTGACGGACTTTTGAAGGGATATTTTGAAATACAGCCCCTATATCGGAGAGGCTGGAAAAATATTCTGGAACGCCTGTCCGGATATTTCGGACTCTATCTGCTCTCCGGAGATAATGAAGGAGAACAAAAGCGGTTGGCGCCTTTCTTCAGAAAAGGGAATCTGAGATTTCATCAGACGCCACAGGAAAAACTTGACTTTATTAAACAGCGGCAGGCCTCAGGAGAGCCGCTGATCATGGTCGGCGACGGACTCAACGACGCGGGTGCGCTTCGGGAAAGCCATGTCGGTATAGCGCTGAGCGAAGATGTGAAGGTATTTTCTCCGGCCTGCGATGCCATTATGGATGCTTCGGTGTTTGAACGCCTCCCGGATTTTATAGCCTTCAGCCGGACTTCAGTGGCTATTGTCAAGATCAGTTTTCTGTTGTCTGTGGTCTATAATTTCATGGGTATAGGCTGGGCAGTGAGCGGAGAACTCTCACCGGTGCTGGCTGCTATTTTTATGCCGCTCAGTTCGCTTTCGGTGGTCCTGTTTGCTTTCGGGCTTACCCACCTGGCGGCCAGATGGAAAGGATTTTATTCATCAGAACATTCATCATTATGAAAGTCATCATTTTTCTTGCCCTTGCCGCTATTATCACGGCCGGCGGTTTTCTGATTGCCTTTATATGGGCAACCCGCAGCGGACAGTTTGACGATACCTATACCCCGTCTGTCAGAATGTTGTTCGACAGCCGTAAGGAGGATCCGGGGAAAGATGATCCTCAGGAGGCAATTTCTGACCAATGTCATACTTCTGCGTAAGCGGTATCATATTTCATGCGGAGCAGCCGCTCTACTTTTGAACCATCTAAATTATTCATATCCTGTTTTAAAATCTCATGCGAATGTTTAATCAACTACTTCGGAATAACGACACCGACGCGGCCGGCGGCGGAGCCCTTGAGGGTTTCTATTACGATAATAAAGTCGTTAAGGCTTTTATGATCGCCACGGTCATTTTCGGTGTGGTGGGTATGCTTGCCGGTCTCACTGCGGCCGTGCAGCTGTTCCTTCCGGCGGCCAACTTTGAGCTGCCTTATACCACTTTCGGCCGCATCAGGCCACTTCACACCAATGCTATCATTTTTGCATTTGTGGGGAACGCCATGTTCGCGGGGGTTTATTATTCCATGCCCAGGCTGCTTAAAGCGCCGATGTTCAGTCGCTTCCTGAGCTGGACCCATTTCTGGGGATGGCAACTGATCATTGTCGCCGCGGCTGTCACACTTCCGTTGGGCATAACCACTTCAAAGGAATATGCCGAGCTGGAATGGCCGATCGACATCGCTATTACCCTGATATGGGTGGTTTTCGGAATTAACATGATCGGTACCATCCTGAAACGCAGGGAAAGACACATGTATGTGGCTATCTGGTTTTACATCGGTACTTTCATTACCGTAGCCATGCTTCATATTGTCAACTCACTGGAGCTGCCGCTTTCTTTTACCAAAAGCTACTCTATCTACGCGGGTGTACAGGACGCGCTGGTGCAATGGTGGTACGGACATAATGCCGTGGCCTTCTTTCTTACCACGCCTTTTCTGGGGCTGATGTATTATTTTCTGCCCAAAGCCGCCAACAGACCGGTTTACTCCTATAAACTTTCTATCATTCACTTCTGGTCGCTCATCTTTCTTTACATCTGGGCCGGACCTCACCACCTGCTTTATTCTTCACTTCCCGACTGGGCGCAAAGCCTCGGAACCGTTTTCTCCATTATGCTGATCGCACCGTCATGGGGGGGTATGCTGAACGGTTTGCTGACATTGAGGGGGGCATGGGACAAAGTAAGTATTGACCCGGTACTCAAGTTTTTTGTGGTAGCTGTTACGGCTTACGGTATGGCTACGTTTGAGGGACCGTTGCTTTCGCTGAAAAACGTTAATGCTATATCCCACTTTACGGACTGGACGGTTGCACACGTACACGTCGGAGGGTTGGGCTGGAACGGCTTCATGATCTTTGGTATGCTCTACTGGCTTGTGCCCAAAATGTGGAAGACAGAATTGTATTCAAGGTCCCTGGCCAACACCCACTTCTGGATCGGTACGCTCGGTATCCTGTTTTATGCATTGCCAATGTACTGGGCCGGCTTTACACAGTCCCTGATGTGGAAAGAATTTACCCAAGACGGATTCCTTGCCTATCCAAACTTCCTGGAGACCGTTACACAGATCGTACCGCTCTACATGATGCGCGCTTTCGGAGGGCTGCTGTTCCTTATCGGAACCTTCATCATGATTTATAACCTGATCAAGACCGCAAAGGCTGGAAGTTTTGTAGCCTTCGAATACGATGAGGCTCCCGCGCTGGCTCCCAAGGTAAAAGTTCAGGAGAGTGGCTGGCACAGCGTTCTGGAACGCAAGCCGGTGATATTCATGGCGCTGTCTCTGGTGGCTGTTGTGATCGGTGGTGTGGTTGAATTCGTTCCTACTTGGCTGGTTGAGTCTAATATCCCGACCATATCCTCTGTAAAACCATATACACCTCTTGAGCTGGAAGGAAGAGACATTTATGTAAAAGAAGGTTGTCACAACTGTCACAGCCAGATGATCAGACCATTCCGTTCGGAGACAGAACGTTACGGAGAATATTCCAAAGCCGGTGAGTTTGTGTATGATCACCCGTTTCAGTGGGGGTCTAAACGTACCGGTCCGGATTTGCACAGGATCGGTCAGAAGTATCCTCACAGCTGGCATTACAATCACATGTATGATCCGACCACCATGTCTCCGGGATCTATCATGCCTGCCTATCCCTGGCTGTTGTCTGAAAAATACAATAAGTCCCAGCTTCCTGATAAGATCAGGGTGATGCGGAAACTGGGGGTTCCTTATCCGGAAGGATTTGAAGATCAGGCTATAGCCGATGCAGAAGCACAGGCCAACGAGATTGTAAAGAACCTGCAGGAGGCAAAGATCACTGCCAAGCCTGACAGAGAGATCATAGCACTGATCGCTTATCTGCAAAGACTCGGAACAGACATCAAACAGGAGGCTACGGCTTCTCTGAAACCATAAGACCCTCACCGGGAGCTTTGGCTCCCGGCTAAACAAATACCATTATGTTCAAAAACGCACTTTCGGGAATCGATGGGGTAGCAGTCTACCCGGTTTTCTCACTGATCATTTTTGTCGTCTTTTTTGTCTCTCTGGGACTTCTTGTTTTCAGATCGGATAAAAACTACATCAGTCACATGGAGAAGTTACCGTTTGACGAAGAACGGTGATCGCAGATAAACCTATTTCATCATTTTACCAATAAAGAAAAATGAACTTATCATTAAAATCAGGGGAAGAATTAGCCATGGTATTGATACTCGGGCTGCTTTTGGTCTTCTCTGTTATACTGCTGGTGGTGGTCATCAATGTTTTCATGGTGATCAGAAGGCTGGAAAACAAAGCAAAAGGAATTGAGGTGGAGGCCTTCAGCCTGTCTTCCTGGTGGAAAGGATTAACCGGCGCTGTTCCCCTTGAAAAAGAAGAGACGGTTTTGCTCAGTCACAGCTATGACGGTATCCGGGAGCTGGACAATCACCTGCCACCGTGGTGGAAGTACCTGTTTTATGCGACCATCGTTTTTGCGGTCGTTTACATGGGAATTTATCATGTGTGGGAAACCAGCCCGTTGATGGAAGGGGAGTACGAAGCGGAGATGGCTAAAGCACATAAAGAAATAGAGGAGTATCAGGCTAAGAATGCCGCCTCCATTGATGAGAAAACAGTGAAGCTGCTGACAGATGCCAAAGTGCTGGCGACAGGAAAAGAAATTTTTGACGGCAAATGTGCAGCTTGTCACGGCGCGTTGGGAGAAGGCGGGGTAGGGCCTAATCTTACGGATGAATTCTGGCTTCATGGCGGAAGCATTCATGACATTTTCAAAGTGATCAAGTACGGGGTTCCTGAAAAAGGTATGATCTCCTGGAAAGCCACGCTGAAACCGAATGAGATTCAGGATGTGGCTAATTATATTATGTCGATCGCGGGGTCTAATCCTCCGAATGCGAAGGCTCCGCAGGGGATAAAAACGGATTCTACATCAACTTCTGAGGTGGCTGTTTTATAACAGCCGCCCCTTTTCAAAAAAGGCAGTTTAAATTATGAGTGCTATATCTTCGGTCGACGAGTTCTATGATGAGGAGTACCGCGACACCATTGCTACGGTAGACAAAAACGGGAAAAGGGTCTGGCTTCATCCCAAAAAGCCGAAAGGCAGCTTTCATAATAAAAGGATTATAGCCACCATTGTCTTTCTGAGTATCTTTTTTGCCGTTCCTTTTATCAGGATCAAAGGAGAGCCGTTGCTGATGTTGAATTTCTTTGAGCGGAAGTTTGTTATTTTCGGCCAGATTTTCTTTCCTCAGGATTTTCTCCTTTTCGGGGTTGGAATGATCATCTTCTTTGTTTTTATCATCCTTTTTACGGTGGTCTACGGACGTTTCTGGTGTGGCTGGGCTTGCCCCCAGACCATATTTCTGGAAATGGTATTCCGCAAAATTGAATATTGGATCGAAGGAGATGCACGTCAGCAGCAAAAACTGGACAGCGGTCCATGGACCAGCGAAAAAGTAAGGAAGAAGACGGCCAAGCATGCCATTTATATTCTTTTCTCTATTGTGATTGCTCACCTGACCATGGCCTATCTGATCGGAATAGAAGCCACTTTCAGGATCAGCACACAGTCACCGGCTAAGAATTTGTCAGGCTTCATCGGCATCGTGGCGTTTACCGTAATCTTTTATTTCGTTTTTACCAGGCTGCGCGAGCAGGTATGTATTGCTATTTGTCCATACGGCCGTCTTCAGGGAGTGCTGATGGGGAAAAGTACAATGGCCATTATCTATGATTTCCTGAGAGGGGAGCCACGAGGCAAACTGCACAAAACCGTTGCAGGAGCAGCTCCGGTACAGACAAGACAGGGAGACTGTATTGACTGCGCCCTTTGTGTGCAGGTTTGTCCCACAGGGATCGACATCCGTAACGGACTGCAGCTGGAGTGCGTCAACTGTACCGCCTGCATTGATGCCTGTGATGAGGTGATGCTCAAAATCAATAAACCCACAGGACTGATCAGGTACGCCTCAGAAGATAGTATTAAAAGTGGTAAACCTTTTAAGATGTCGGTGAGAGCGTATGCTTACTCTGTGGTGTTGTTATTACTGGTAGGTCTCGAAGCTTTTTTACTGCTGAGCCGTAACATGGTGGAGACGACGATCATGAGAGTGCCGGGGCAATTGTACCAGGAGCAGGCCGACGGTCTTATCAGTAACCTGTATAATGCCCAGATCATTAACAAGACCTCTGAGCCCATAGAGGTGAAGCTTACCGTTGCTGGCGGGGAAGGACAGATAAGAGTAGTGGGAAACAGGATACATATTGAAAAGCAGGGAAGAACAGATATTATTTTCTTCCTGGACATGAAAAAAGAAAATATAAAACAAATAAAAACGCCGCTGAAAATCGAAGTATACCGGGGCGACGAGCTGCTGGATACCATATCGACTAATTTTCTGGGGCCAGAACCTTAATCATTTGTACCATGAACTGGGGAAAAAAAATTGCAGTGGCTTACCTTGGATTTGTAGCTTTTATGGGCTGCATGGTGTGGCTTTGCGTCAAACAGGACGATATTCATCTGGTCAGTAAAGACTATTACCAGCAGGAGATTGCTTATCAGGAGCGTATCGACAGCCGGTCGAATGCTGAAAAACTCTCAGGAAAACTACGGTATCAGTATCATGCCGATACAAAGCACCTGTCACTGAGCTGGCCGGAGGAAGTAAAAGGAGCTTCCGGCAAAATACAGTTTTACCGGCCTTCCGATGCAAGAAAAGATTTTAGTAAACCACTCGAAACCACCGGTCTGGAGCAGGAAATGCCACTGGAAGGGCTCACGCCGGGATTGTGGGTGCTCAAAACTTCCTGGGAGAAGAACGGCAAACATTTTTACCAGGAGGACAAGATTGTGTTTTAAGTATCAGTTATGTTGTACACGGCATTCATCATGGGTTTGATAGGCAGCCTTCACTGTGTGGGGATGTGCGGGCCTATTGCCCTGATGCTGCCGGGCAACAAAGAGAAAAGGACACGGTTCATCATGGGCAGACTGCTTTATAACTCAGGCAGGGTGCTTACTTATGGGATATTTGGCATAGGGATAGGGTATTTCGGAGAAAAAATCGAAACACTCACTTCTTCTTCTTTACTTTCTCTTGTTCTGGGTAGTGCATTGCTGGCAGGTATTCTTGTTCCGGCAAAACTTCTCCGTCGTTTCAGTCCTGACGGGTTTATCCGCCACATTACTCAAAAAATCAAATCTTTTGTTGCGTTGTTATTTAAGAAACATTTTATGGGAGTACAGTTTGTGTTCGGACTGGTGAACGGATTGTTACCCTGCGGAATGGTTTATGCAGCCCTCAGCGGTGCTTTTCTAACAGCCGGTCCCTCTGAAGGTTTCCTGTTCATGGTGCTTTTTGGTATAGGTACGGTGCCTGCCATGCTCGGACTGAGTCTCGGAAGTACATTTTTTCGGGGATACTTCAGACTACATTTCTCAAAACTCATCCACATTACTTACGGAGTGCTGGCTATATGGTTGATTGTGAGAGGGTTTTACTTTCAACAGTCTCCTGCCGAGAAGGACAGACTCAGTGCTGCCGGGATCACTATATGTCACTGATTCTGAAATCTCAGGCAGTTCTCCTGTGCGATTTATTTGTCTTTCCCGTCGGCTTCTTCTATATTTACGATCATTAACTTCATCGTATTAACCAAATGACGGTGGTAGTTAAGCTCAAGGAGTATGATATTATCTTTTCTGCACAGAACTAACAAGTTCTGGTTTGTAGTGATCATTTTTGCGGTCATTTCGTACCTGAACTATAAAAAATTCCCCGTCCTCATAGACGAGTATGCCTCTGTTTTTCTGGCTTCCGGAATCCCTACTTCTGAAAGCGGAAAGCGTAATGCGAAGAAATATGACACGATCACACCCCAGGAAATCCGTGCTGAAAACACAGCAAAAAATACCTATCAGAATACCATTTATGACGGGGGAAATGGCCTGTTCTATTATGAGCTGGCCCACTTCATGGTCAAGGTTTTCGGTCCTTCTCTCGGAGTTTTCAATGTAATGCGTCTTTTAAGTCTGGCCGCTTTTGCCGGAGTGGTTTTCTGCTTCTATTTTTTCCTGCGCAGTGAGTTTGGAGTGACGCACGCGATGATCGGAAGTATTATCCTGATCTTCACGGGCTACGAATACGGTCTTTTTGTTCGGTTTTATGTTTTCTGCTGCCTTTTTCTGCTGGTTATGTTCTGGAAGGTCATCAGGCTTAAACCTGATAATGATTCAGCAGGAACTTTCCTTTTGCTAACTTTTCTGTTTCTGGTTTTACCTCATCTTCATTTTTTTAGCATACTCTTCATTGCATTTGCATTCTGTATTCTGGCCTGGAGATTTGTTTTCGGGTCTGACAGAAAATACCTTTTAAAATATCTCGGGAGTATCGGTTTCAGCGGACTCCTGTTCCTGCTATTTTACAAATATCTGAACTATGAAGGGCGGATGCAGCGTGCCCGCTTTGACGGTTCCTGGAAGAACCTTGTGCTGAAATACCCTTCACCACAGAATGAATGGCTTGCACCTACTTCGGTAGAGTCTGTCTACCGGGAAAACGTGAGTCTGCTGCTGAATTTCTTTGGCCTGGATTTTCAGAGAATAAGTGCAGGTACTTCCGTCTTGGACTTTGCGCCCCTCCTTATCATTCCTTTTTTGCTGCTTGCGCTTTACAGATACCGTAAAGCGGATAAGATGGTGTATGTTGCTATAGCGATCAGTATGTCTTTTTTTCTGCTTCTTAACTTTATGAGGATCACCTCACAATATCTTGTAGCGCTTAATTTTCACTGGTATTTCTATATCATCCTTCCTTTTCTCATATTGTGGCTTACAGAGGCTCTGATTGCTGCATGGAGGTCAGGAAAACTTTTTCTGAGAATCCTGGTGTTTGTATATATAGGTCTACTGAGTTTCAATACCATTCACAAAAGCATACGTGTGTATCATGTCAATACATTCAATACGGATATTAAACCCTTGTTTCTTAAAATAGAGAAACAATTTGATGAGTGAAAAAGCTCATTTGATGTTTTTCGTTTGGACTAAAGCGCGCGGGTATTTATATTTGGGGATAGCTGAAAACTGATCAAAATCAATTACCTATCTGAACCCCTGTAAAGTATGACCCATCTATTATCTGGTATTTCCGGAAAGACACTCAGGCTGTGCCTGGCTGCATCAACCCTGCTCCTTATAACATTTCTGAACTATAAGCCTTTTCCTATTTTTATTGATGAATATGCGTCCACATTGCTGGCCTCCGGCATTCCCAGTTCAGATGCTCATTGGGGAGATACCGGTAAATATGAGAATATCACTCCTGAACAGATAAGAAAGGAGAATACACTGAAAAATACGGTAGAGAACACCATCGTTTATGATGGCGGCAATGGTACTTTCTATTATGTAACAGCCCACTATTTTGCGCTGGTTTTCGGAAAATCACTTGGCTTTTTTAATTCTCTCCGTGTACTGAGTGTCCTGGTTTTCTCTGTAATGGTATTTTTGTTTTACAGGTATACAGAAAAAGAGTATTCAGGGATACATGCCCTGACGGGTTCGGTGATATTGATTTTTCTGGGGTATGAGTACGGTTTTTTTGCAAGGTTCTATATCATTTGCGCCTTCTTCCAACTCATATTATTGTATAAAACGATTATGTTGAAGCCGGAGAACGATTCTCCGGGACTGTTTTTCCTGCTGATTCTGCTTTGTATTCTTTTGCCGCATCTTCATTTTTTCAGTCTGCTCTTTATCGGAGAGGCCTTTCTTATCCTGGCCTGGAAGTATTTCAGGGAAGGGAAGGGGACGTACCTGATAAAATACCTCGCAGGTATCGCCTTAAGTGGTGTGTTCTTTCTGTGGTTCTATAAGTATCCGAATCATGTCGGGCGACTGGAGAGGCAGAGTTTTAATAATTACTGGAAAGACTTTGTACTGAAATACCCCTCACCTGAAAATAACTGGCTTGCGCCTACGTCTGTGGAAACATTGTATCGTGAGAATACCAGTCTTCTGCTGAATTATTTCGGGTTGGATTTTCAGACTGCTTTTGAAGGATTGAACACTTCTTACCTGACTTTGCTGTTGCTTATTCCTTTCGCGATTCTTGTTGCTTTTATGTATTATGCTAAGCCCAGGTCTTTCACCTGGCTGGCGGCCGGCTTCAGTTTGTCTTTTCTGCTGGTCTTGAATGTGCTTCGGGGAACATCTTTTTACCTGCTGGCGCTTAATTTTCAATGGTATTATTATATCATCCTGCCGTTCCTGGTTTTCTGGCTTGCAGATGCAGTGGTAACACTTTTTCAAAGTAAAAAAGTGGTTTTAAAAGCACTCGCGGGGGTTTATCTGGTATTGCTGGGTTTCTGTACAATAGCCAAGAGTATGAAATTATATCACACCGGCAAATCCACCTATGAGTCTAAAGTAACCCGGCTTTTTGATAAGGTAGAGCGTCAGTTTGACTGAAGCTCAGAGCTTGTAAAACCTGACGGCATTTTCTCCGAAGATCAGGTCCCTCTCGTTATTACTTAATCTGGAAAAATAACTTTGCACAATATTCAGTTGTTCTTCATAGGAGGCGGCCACCAGACAAACAGGCCAGTCTGAGCCATACATGAGCCTCTCCGGGCCGAAACTTTCGAAGACGGTGTCCAGGTAAATGTAAAAATCATCGGTTTTCCATTTGTACCAGTCGGCTTCTGTAACCATGCCTGAGACTTTGCAGCAGACATTGGGAAATGCCGCGATTTCCTTCATGTAATTGGCCCACTGAGTGATTTTCCCCTCTCTGATGTATGGCTTTGCCAGATGGTCAATAACAAAGCGGTTATCGGGGCAGGTTCTCAATACATGAAGGGCGTCTTTCAGCTGGGTAGGGTAGATCAGGATGTCATACGTAAAATCATAAGGCAGGAGTTTTTTCAGGCCATCCGTAAAGGCCGGATCTTTCATAAAACCTACGGGTTCGCCCTGAACTATGTGTCTGAATCCTTTCAGAAACGGAAGTTTGCTGAATTTCGTCAGCTTTTCATTAAGATCGGCGGCCCTGAGGTCTGTCCAGCCTACCACTCCTTTGATAAAATCATACTGTTCTGCCAGCTGATGAAAGTAAACCGTTTCCTCTTCGGTCTGGTTGACCTGAACCAGGACACAACCGTCAAATCCTGCGGAGCTCAGGAGGGGTTCAAGATGTTCAGGCATAAAGTCTACCTGTATCCTGAACATGGTGTCATTGATCCAGGCATAATTTACAGGATCGTATTTCCAGAAGTGCTGATGGGCGTCAATTCTCATAGTTTAAGGGTAATGTTCAGAACAAAGAAAAAGACGACCTGAAAGGCAAGGATCCAGGAAGCCAGGGGATTTTTTTTCTGAAAAGGTGACTGGTAAAAGCCATACAGCAGCAGTCCTGAGAGCGAAAACCACATCAGGTAGTTTCGCAGAGGGGGCTGCTTGCCGTACCAATCCCACATATCCAGCATAATGGCTGCGGGTTCGGCAATATAGTCAAAAGCGGTCATGATTAAAGCACCTGCCACAGCTTTGAGCCAGGCGGGATATTGACTTCCAAAACGTTGAATGGTGATGCCCGTAGAGCTGATCAGGATAAACCAGTTGATGCCTATCAGGGGAGGTACCTCCAGCACTTTCCAGCCAAGGGTGGTATGATAACGGTATATGCCAAATAACACGCCGGTGTGTACTCCGGCTACCTCAGCAAGGTACGAAGCCAGTATGCAAAGGATCATAAAGCTGTAAAAAGCACTATGGCGGTCATTCTGAAACACAACGAGCAGAACAAATGTGGTCAGCAGGTGAAAAGGCGTCAGCATCTGAAAGAAATTTCTGCTGGTTTCAACGCTCAGCCCGATGAGTCCGGCAAGATACATGGAGGCCAGAAGCCTGATGCATATGTTCAGATGCTTCATGACATTTTTTGTCTGAGGTAGTAGGCCGTATGATTGTCAGTTATTCGGATCATTTCCTCGGGAGTGCCTTCAAAACAGACATACCCGCCTTTATCACCGCCTTCCGGGCCCATATCGATGATCCAGTCGGCGGATTTTATCACTTCCATGTTGTGCTCAATGATAATGACACTGTCGCCCTGATCTACGAGCGCATTGATGGCCTTGAGCAGTTTACGGATATCATGAAAATGAAGTCCGGTGGTGGGTTCGTCAAAGATAAAAAGTGTCTTTCCTTTTTCAGAGTTGCCTTTGCCCAGAAAGAAGGCCAGTTTTACCCGCTGGGCTTCTCCGCCGGAGAGCGTGCTGGAGGATTGTCCCAGCTTGATGTATCCCAGACCAACTTCCTGAAGCGGAAGAAGTTTTTCAGCCATTTTGGGCTGGTCTCCGGTGAAAAAGGCTATCGCTTCGTCTACCGTCATATCAAGGATATCGGCTATGTCTTTGTCTTTGTATTTTACTTCCAGGATCTCCTGCTTAAACCTTTTGCCTCCGCAGCTTTCACAGGTCAGTTTTACATCGGCCATAAACTGCATTTCGATGGTCTGATACCCTTCTCCCTGGCAGGCTTCACAGCGCCCTCCTTCCACATTGAAAGAAAAGAAAGCCGGTTTGTAATCCCTTGTTTTGGAAAGCGGCTGATCAGCCATCAATGCTCTGATGGCATCATAGGCTTTGATATAGGTGACCGGATTTGACCGACTGGATTTGCCTATGGGGTTCTGATCTACCATCTCTACCTGTGTTATTCTGCTCAGGCTTCCCGTAAGCTCATTGAACTTTCCGGCATCTTCATGATATTCTCCCTTGAGTCTGGCCAGCGAAGGATAAAGTATCTTGCGTATCAGTGTGGATTTTCCTGAACCGCTTACGCCGGTTACCACACATAATACCCCCAAAGGAATTTTTACATCAATATCTTTCAGATTATTTTCCCTTGCTCCCGAAATCTTAAGGAAGTCTGTGGATTTACGGCGGTGGCCGGGAACAAGAATCTGATCCCGACCTTTCAGGAAGCTGATGGTGTGTGATCTCGCAAAATCATCGTTACCAGCTGTCGGGGCTCCTTCGGGCACAAGTTTTCCCTGGAATACGAGTTCTCCCCCAAGATTCCCCGCTTCAGGACCTATGTCTATGATTTCATCAGCAGCCAGCATAACTTCTTCTTCATGCTCGACTACGATGACGGTGTTGCCGATCTCTCTCAGGGATTCAAGCACGGAGACAAGTCTGCGGGTATCTCTGGGGTGAAGGCCGATGCTGGGTTCATCCAGGATGTACATGGAGCCTACCAGGGCGCTGCCCAGGGAAGTGGCAAGTTTGATGCGCTGGGACTCTCCGCCGGAGAGGGTGGAGGCCAGACGGTTAAGGGTGAGATACCCCAATCCGACCCTTTCCATATAATCGAGTCTGTTCCGGATCTCTATAAGAATACGGCGGGCTACCTGAGCCTGCTCACCGGTAAGGCTGAGATCTCTGAAAAATTCCGAGACCTCTGATATTGGCATTAATACAAGATCTACGATTGATTTGTCCCCGATCTTGACATAAGAAGCGTCTTTGCGGAGTCTTGAGCCGCGACAGTCGGGGCAGGCGGTCCGGCCTCTGTACTTGGAAAGCATCACCCGGTACTGAATCTTGTAAGTCTGCTCTTCGAGGTGCTTAAAGAAATCATCCAGTCCCTGGAAATAGGAATTTCCTTTCCACAAAAGTTCTTTTTCTGCTTCAGTCAGGTCTTTGTACGCTCTGTGTATCGGGAAATCAAAGCGTATACCGGTTCTGATCAGCGGCGCGAGCCATTCACTCATTTTTTCACTTCGCCATGGGGCAATGGCCCCTTCAAAAACCGACAGATTTTTATCCGGAATAACGAGGTCAGGATCCAGCCCGAGAACAGAGCCGAAACCTTCGCAACGCTTACAGGCCCCGTAGGGGTTGTTGAATGTAAAAAGGTTGACATTCGGCTCTTCAAAGCGGAGACCATCAAGTTCAAAACGATCCGAAAATGCCCGTGTCAGTGCCGTATTTCCTTCAGGAAAAACTTTCAGAATACAGTCTCCTTCTCCTTCAGAAAAAGCCGTCTGCACAGAATCCGATAATCTGAACTGAGTATCTTCATCAGGATGATGCTGATCGTCAAACTTTACAACAGCCCTGTCAATCAGTATAAAGACTTCTCTTTTTTCTTTGTCGGTTACAGAAGGATTTTCCAGAAGATCTTCAATCTGGGTCACCTGGTCATCAATCACCACCCGGGTAAAACCCTTGTGCATCAGAAGGTCAAGTTCACGGCTGAGAGATCTGTCTTCTTTAGGCTTGATGGGGGCAAGTACCATAACCCTGGTTCCTTCCGGATAGCCGAATATGGCATTGACAACATCTGTGATGGTATCTTTTCCGACCACACCTCCGCTGACAGGCGAATAGGTAATACCTGCCCTGGCAAACAGGAGGCGGAGATAATCGTAAATCTCAGTAGTGGTACCGACCGTCGACCTTGGGTTCTTTGATGTTACCTTCTGTTCTATGGCGATGGCCGGAGAAATCCCCCTGATATAATCGACTTCGGGTTTCTCCATACGGCCCAGAAACTGGCGGGCGTAAGCGCTGAGACTTTCGACATACATGCGCTGGCCTTCCGCGTATAAGGTGTCAAATGCAAGAGACGACTTGCCGCTGCCGGAGAGTCCGGTGATGACCGTCAGCTTGTTGCGGCGGATGGCCACGTCCACACTTTTCAGATTATTGACCTTAGCCCCTTTGATGATGATGTATTCCTTGGGATCGAGCGATTCGATACTTTCGGGCCTGGTAATTTCGATATCGAAGTTCATAAAGCAAATTTAAGTTTGTTTTATGTGAATCCAATGTTTCAGGGTATTGTTTTGGAAAAATGCTAAATAGGTTCGCAGCAGGGCATCATGCTGTCCCGGTCAAATGCGGAAAAAACGGAACGGATGATCAGGAGTGAATCGAATGGGTTTTCTCAGCTGCAATGGTTTGACGCAGCGATCCGGAGATTTACATCAGGTAGGTGTTAGGGACATTCGGCGGGCTGTAATCCATGCCATAAGCATAGTGCATCAACGTGCTGACGGTGGCAGCAACATCCCCTTCCCTGCGATGCATCTGCGGAATAAGGCCCATCATTGCATAGCTTAAGGGATTTACAGCAGGGATGAAGGTTTCCCAGTCATAAGTCCTGCCCCATATAAGTCCTTTCACATTCATGAGCGGGTCAGCACCGTTCTGAAGCAGAAAATGCATCATTTCCAGGGAATTGTTCCGGATCTGGTTAACCGTATGGAACAGGGGGCTGTGTCCGCCGAAACCATGAGCATCTGTTCCGGCGCGGGCATCCACGTCGGCTCCGGCTGCTACAAGTATTTTGGCACAGGCCGGTTGATTATACTCTGCGCAGATATGAAGCAATGTGACCTCTTTCAAAGGGGTAAAGGCTGCATCAAAGAGAGAATAGGGTTTCCTGACGATGCCGGGTTCTGCAGAAATAAGCGCAGAAAGGTTTTCGGCATCATCGGTAAGTACTGAAAGAAGTATCGGATCAAAAACCAGCCCGGCGTCCGCGAAGGCCTTTACACAGGAACTGAAAGCCGGGCTTCTGGAGTACATTTCTACCATAATCCGGAAAAAACTTTTGCCTTCTGCATACCCGTTAGGGTCAATACCCCAGGACAGGTACTTTCTGATGGCCTCTGCGTCATGTACTTCCATCGCACCGGTAAAATCGCTGATTAATGACATTGCCCCCTCCTTTTTTTTAGATTTATGGTAATGTGACCGGAACAGACTTCAGGGAATCTGTGTCTTTCAGGGATTAAAAATAATGGAATTCTGCTTTATTGGAATGGCGTTTTTTTCTGATTTTTAAGGGCCGGACCATTTCATGAAACAGAGAGTCATTGCAGGCGCCCTCCGTTTACAATCTTTCTGAGCTGGTCGTGGATGTAAAATGAGCGGTCGCTGTTGTGAGAGTCCCAGGAGACATTTTCCAAAATGACTACGCTGACAGAGGTTTCAGGGTAATAGATGAGCGTGCTGATGAAGCCACCCCAGGCACCGCTGTGGCTGTATTCGGAGAGCCCGTTCAGTTTGGCATTCTGCAGTCCGTAACCGTAGCCAACATGACCCCAGCGATGTCCGGGTCGTACGGCATATTCCCGGGTCATCAGATCGTAGGCTTCTTTTCCAAGCAACCTCCCTTTATGCAGACACTCGTTCCAGCGATTCAGGTCAGCTATGGTTGAAATGATACCTCCGCCCGGTGTCATAGCGTCCATTTTGTCCATTTCATAGGTTTCTGCCATCATTTTACCATCGGACTCTTCTATATAACTGCCGGAAAGTTTTCCGTTTTTGTAGCGTGCCGGAATAGTGGTGTTTTTAAGTCCGCATTTTCTGAAAAGCGATGCGGTAAGGTTTGCATAGCTTTTCCCGCTGGTTCTTTCTGTGATTTTCGACAGAATTTCAAAAGCGGCCAGGGGAGAGTACAGGAACTTTTCTCCCGGTCTGAAGGCCAGGGGTTTATCCGGGCTTACCAGCCCGGAAGTGTGACTGAGCAGGTGATGAATGGTGACCGTATCGGCCCATGAGGGTGTCATATCAGGCAAATAGGTTTTAATGGGTACATCCAGCCGGAGTCTCCCGTTCTCCCATTCTGTGAGAACCAGAACGGCGGTGAATTGCTTGGATACTGAACCAATGAAAAACTGCATGTCCTCCCTGAGCGGAGCGCCTGTTTCAAAATGACTTTTTCCATGGCTTGCCCTGTACCTGACAAGTCCGTTCTGTGTGATGAGGAGGTTCCCGTTGAAGGGTCTGGGCTGGCCGGCCGAAATGAGCGAATCCAGTGAGGCAGAAATCTTTAACCATTGGGCATGAGTGGAGACCGGAGCGAGGAGGAGTAACAGCAAAGCTGTACATAGCCGGAGCAAGCTTTGTTTTTTCATCGGAAATGTTCTTTAAATTGAAAGCACTTATGTTGATTCAAAAATAAGGAATCCGGGCAAGGTTTCTGAGTTTTGGAGGAAAGATATTTTTCCACAGCCGGAAGTGGGGGGCATGCTTTTCATAAGGCTGTAACGTGCCTGCAGCTCTCTTGTTGTCATAGAGTTAGCATTCACTGAAATACTTTTTTACAGCCATCGCCTTGTATGCGACCTGTAGTCCTCATACTCTTTTCCGAAATCACGAAGCAGCCGGGGCTCTTCACGTTTTACGATGAATAACTGAAACGCGCCCCAGATAAGAAAGCTGTAAATCAACAGGTTTACGGAGCCTGTGTAAAGAGACTCTCCGAGCAGTATCATCATTATACTGGTATACATGGGGTTCCGTGAAAAACGATAGGGACCAGTGGTGACAAGTTTGCGTGTGGGGTCAGCAGGAGATAAGGTGCCCTCGCCTCTCAGCGCAAAACCGAGGACACAGGCAAAAAGCAATATAAGTCCTGCAATAAAAATCAGGGCGCCGGTTTTCTGATGAATTTTAACAGTGAGCGCAAAGACATCACCTCCGGGCCGGCCAAGTATCAGCCAGGGGATAAATCCGGCAACTATGCCTGGCTGAAGCACGGTAAACAACAGGTTTCTTAAGAGAAGGGAGGTCATTCGTTTTTTATTTGATCCGGTTTAAAGTGTAGCTGAACCCTTCGCCGCTGGCCATGGGTCGGTTGGCATCGTCCAGAAAGTGAAACACAAATCTGCTGGCCGGCCAGAGAAAAAGGGTCGTGCCGGTATGCTCAAAATGCAGCTGATAGATGGGTTTGCCGCTCCGGGAGGTGGCAGGGGTGAGTGTGCCTGTCAGCTGAAGCGTAGGGTGCCCGTCTTTAAAACCGTTGGTGTTGGGCTTGCTTTCTCCGTAAGAAATCTTTGCGGCAAATGCGTCGGGTTCTTTCATCATGATTTCCCATTTCATGAAATCACATGGGGTGGCCGAAGAAATTTTAAGCTTGTCTTTCAAAAATAAAGAACACGGCGTGCTTCCGGCAATGACGTAAGGTTGCTGCGCGGTCGCAGAGCCGAAGCAAAGCGTTAATATCAGGAGAAAGATGAATTTCATTCTTTGGGATTCGTTTTATTGAGTGTATAACTGTTGTCCGCGTTGCCATGCAGGAGTTCTTTCCCGTCCGTGAAAAAGAGGACATTGTTGTCCGCCACATAAAGGTCCACAGGGCGGTCAGATCCCTGGAAATCAAGCTGGTAAATGATGGCTTCCGGATCCGAGGCAATTCCTTTCATAACTTTCCAGGTGCCTGTCCGGGGCTTCTGCCTGGAAAATGTCGCATCAAGACGGTACGTAGTCGGTTCGCGGGTCAGTGCATCCTGATACAGTGTAAGCTTCCATTTGAGTTTAGAGCAGTCGGGGTCCATGCCAAGATTCAGTAAGTCAGATACTTCACGGCAGGGGGTTCTGCCTGTGAATACACCGAAAACGGAGTCCGTTTTTCTGTCGGAAGAGTAGAATAACAGACTAAAAATCAGCAGGATGATATTTTTCATGTTTCTCCTGTTCAGAAATAAAGATAAAGTTAATCAATTATTTCCGGGGAAAAGCAAGTTTTCTTTGATGGCATCCCGGTATGGCTTATTGTCTGATTTTACCTGTCAGCATAAAGCCCGCAATGCTGAATCCGGCTTTGAGCAGTGTCCCGGAAGAGGCGGTATTGTCTGCAGAGGTTCGTGCTGCCGGAACCCTGCCGGCCAGAAAACATTTTTTCTTTATTTCCTGTACCAGATAGGCTCCCAGGCCTTTTCTTCTCCGATCTGCTTTTACTTCCATATAAACATCCGCAAAAGGCATATTGTAATGAAGCAGGAATCCGCCGGTTGCGACAATTTCGTCGCCGGCATCCAGAACATAGTCGCCAACAGGCTCGTAACGGTGTTCAAAAATGACGTCATTTGTGTTACGTTCCCTGAAAACCACTCCAGGTGCCGACAACTCTGTAGTGTATCCTTCGCTGAACAATACCGTTTCGGAGCGGATGTCTTTACCGAACTGGTTTTGCATACTGTTCAGTAAGATGTCGTTTGTCTGACATTCGATGATCGATGCCCCTGAAACATGAATAAGGCGCTCAAAGGCCCTGGAGGCAAGTGTTCTGAAGGGGGGGAGGATGTAAAACTCAAAGATGGTGTCCCGGTCATCTACGTTCTCGTAGCCTTTCACAGCGCTGTAACCGATCATATCGCTGTCCAGCCAGATGGCATAAGTATCCGTCCACCCCCTTTCATGACAGGCGTTGTACCTGATCTGAAAATTGTTATCTCTGAGGAATAATCTTCGGACATGAAGAATTTCCCTCAGTCCGGTCTGAGTTATGGTGAGCTTCATTTTTTCTTTTATTTGTCAGTTTAGTCAGAGTATGGTCTGAAAAATCAAAGTCCTCCTTTTCAGGTTGGTGTGGGAGGAGAAACCCGGATATGGTTTTCAAACCGGTAACAAATTAAGGAATTTGAAGTAAAAACAAGAGGCCAGGCAGGATTTAGGATGTCAATTATTTGAATTGTTCAAATTTCGGGATAGAAACGGTATTGTTTCTGCTGATTGTTGATGAAGAGATAGACTGTCATATCCCGGCAGAGCAGAGCCGGACCGCGTTTCGGATTTTTCAAGGATGGTAAAAGGGGGGGGCGGTGATAGATTTTTTCCGAACTCATACCAAACAGGATTATTGAAAAAAGGAAGGGGATTACCGAAATGATATCAGTAACCCCCCGGACTTATATGGAATTGAAACAAGAAGCTACTGCGGTTTACGCGGAAATGGATTTTGACGGATTACTGTCAAGGGCAATCCGGATCAGATGAAATCTTTGTTTCCGACTGCGACTTTACCTGACAAAGGTCAACACTATTCTGCATGAAAAGGCTGACTGGCATCATGCCTGAGGATGATTCATCTCAGGTTTGCTGCCTGGGAGACCTGCGTATAAAGTGGTGTGTTTTGTATCATGGCGGATAGTGACAGAGGTCATATTTTCCGTATGGCCGGCCCGGTACTTTTGAGGCAAAAACAACAGGCCTTTTAACTATTAAAAATATGAAAGATGCTATTCAGCGTTTGTTTGATCTCAAAGGAAAAGTAGCGCTTGTTACTGGTGGAGCTATGGGAATCGGAAGTGGCATTGCTCTTCGTCTGGCACAAGCCGGCGCTTCGGTGGTGATTGCCGATATCGTGCCTTTGGAAGAAGCAGCCCCTATATTAAATACCATTAGCAGTGAAGGCGGAAAGGCTGTTTATATCCGTGCAGATATGACCGATACAGCCGGATTGCCGGAAGTGGTGGAGAAAACCATTGATGCCTTCGGAGATATAGACATCCTGGTCAATAATGCCGGTATATTCCGTTTTATGCCGGTTACGGAGCTCACAGAGGAATTATGGGACAAAACGATAGGGCTGAATCTCAAAGCCGTTGCCTTTCTTTCCAAAGCCGTGGCCAATGAAATGATCAGCAGAAACCATGGAGGCCGCATTATTAACATTTCCTCCGTTGATTCGCTGAAGCCTACCGGCAATCTGTCTGCCTATGATGCCTCAAAAGGGGGTGTCAGAATGCTGACCCGTGCTTTTGCCAAGGAACTGGGCCGGTACGGGATAACCGTCAACGACATTGCTCCCGGCGGTGTCAATACACCGGGAGTGAAGAAAATAGCCGGCAATGAACTTACTCCGGAGGCTATAGAGGCCATGCTGAAGCAGTCAGAACAACTGATCCATGCACTGCCGCTGCAGCGGATGGGCGAGCCGGAAGACATCGGAAACGCCGTACTCTTCCTGGCCGGGGAGGCTTCCTCCTACATGACAGGTAGTACGATAGTCGTGGACGGCGGACTGTTACTTCTTTGAAAGAAGGGGTCAGTTAAGCCCCTGCCACCACATGGAAAATGGCTGGCTGGTATCGTTCAGGTAGACCGGCTGGCCTATCATAGGTGTGACCAGCGGAAGTGGTTCTTTACGGTTCAGTTCGGTGATTCGCTTCAGCGGTTCATCCCACGAGTGATTGCCCAAGGCAAATTTCGAGGAATGGACAGGGAAAAGCCGGGTGGCCCGCAGGTCTTTTGCGGCTTTTAGTACCTCATCCGGTTGCATATGGATATACTTCCAGCTTTTATCGTACTGGCCGTTTTCCAGGATGGCCAGGTCAAAGCCACCGAATTTTTTTCCGGCTTCTTCGAAATGGGTATCATATCCGCTATCTCCGCCGATGAAGATTTTCTGTGTGGGCGTCTGCAGGGCAAATGAGGTCCAGAGTGATTTGTTCCGCTGCAGTCCTCTGCCCGAAAAATGCCGGGCGGGTACGGCGCTTACCTTAAAGCCTTCTCCCAGGTCTTTTTCTTCATACCAGTCCATTTCAACGACACGCGCAGTATCAAAGCCCCAGGTTTCGAGGTGTTCTCCTGTGCCAAGCCCGGTAATGATCTTTCCGATACGCGGTTTCATCGTCATCAGGGTGTTGTAATCGAGGTGGTCCCAGTGGTCATGAGAGATAAAGAGGTAATCAATGTCCGGGAAGTCTTCCGGATGATAGGCATCTGTCCCAGGAAAACTCCTTGTGGTGGAGGGAATCGGCGACGCTGCCCCGCTCAGGACAGGGTCTACCAGGATTTTCTTTCCGTCAATCTGCATATAATAAGAAGAATGCCCGAACCACACCAGTACGTTTTCCGAGGGCTTGAATTGCCTGAGGTTGGTTTTCACCGAAGGCAGGGTGTCCGTGGGTTTTACCCTGATTTTGTCAGCGAAAATAAACTCTTTAAGGACACCGAAATAACTCGCTCCTTCCGACAGACTGGGAGTATCATGCAGGTTCTGAAAGGCTCCATCTCTGTAGTGGGGAGATTTACGGATGCGTTCAAGCCTTTGTCCCGACGGTGTTTTACCAAATTTGGGGAAATTTACAAATACCAGTAATGCTGCAATAAGCAGTGCGCATACAGTCAGTATCGTTAACATTGTTTTCTTCAGGATTTTCATTCCAGTATCATTTTGATCATTGTTAATAATTTGATAATCAATTGATTATTTAATTGATTGACTGATCACTCTACAAAGGTAGATACAAGCGGCATTCCTGCAAGCTTTTGAGTGATAAATTTATATGAGCGGTCGGAAAGAGGGACGAAGTGGATTTTATCCCTGAGAAATGCAGAAAGGAACATAGACTGCCGGTAGAAGTTCCGGGCAGAGAGGTAAATGATGTCGGAAGGGCTGTGCTCTTCCTGCCAGAAAAGCACAGCAGTTAGTTTTAATGGCAGAGACTAAATCCTTGGATTCAGCGGAGTGTCAATAATTTCTCCTACGCGGGCTCCGGGACACCAGGTATGCCAGTCATTGATCTGGTTTTTGTTTTCAGGCTGTTTGAGCCGCATGTCTGCATCCATGTAAATAATGGTCATTACTTTTCTCATACGGTTGGTATCATTGGCGCCTGCCCTGTGAAAGACCCAGCCGGAATGAAAACTTACCTCTCCCAGATCAAAGGGCTCTATAATATGTGGGAAGTGATTTACTCTCAGACTTCTGTGTATCTGTTTTTCAGATTCATCGCCGATTTCCAGGTCTCTTCCTGCAGTAATCTGCTGGCTGCCGGCCGAAAATTCCAATGGCCCCATTTCAAGCGGAACAGCCTGCAGGGGTATCCACGCCGTGACCGTTTTGTCTGTGTCCAGTGGCCAGTAGTACTGATCGGCATGCCATGGGGTAATTCCCCCTCCCGGTTCTTTAAACAGGGCCTGGTCATGATAAATTCTGACCGCATCACATTGCATCAGGGAGGCCGCAATGCCTGCAAGTCTTTTACTGAGTACCAGTGGTTTTATAGCATCGCTCTCTCTCCAGAGATTAAATATCTGCAGAAAAGCTTTGCCATAGGTATCTCTTTCACCAAGCGGGGCGGCGGTTTGAATAAGGCGGTCTACTTCACGGCTGATCAGGCTGTTGTACAGGGTAATTGTTTTTTCATCAAGCACATCCCTGAGTTTGATGAAATTGTTTTTCTGATAAAAATCTTTCTGGTCAGAATTAAGCGGGTAGTGTTGATCAAGCAATGTCATTATAATGATTGATTTTTATACAAAAATGGAGACTTAAATCCGGAATCCGGTAGCAGTTATTTTTCGAAATATTGTTTTATTTTAGCATTTTTTGATTATTTGTGTGATCAAAATGATAATATTATTTTAAAAGAAGAAGGATGAAGGCTTTATTTGAACATCTTGAAAGGAATGCAGGCCGGGCTGTTTTGTGGCGCAGCTTTACCCTGCCTTCTTTTGATCACGGGTACCATTTCCATCCGGAACTGGAACTTACTCTTATCAGAAGCGGTACGGGTAAGCGTTATACAGGCCACCATGTGGGGGAGTTCTCCTCCGGTGATCTGGTGCTGCTGGGGTCAGACCTGCCACATTGCTGGCAGAGTGATCCGCAGAAAGGAGAGGCTTCGGCGGTAGTGGTTCAGTTCAGCACAGGATTTTGCGGCAGGGATTTTCTTCAGACTGAAGAAGGGGAAGTGATGTCGGACCTTTTCAGACTGGCCGGTGCCGGACTTCGTCTGGAAGGACGTTTACGTAATGATGCGGAGAATGTACTTTTAAAAATGGAGCATATGAGTGCCTTTGAACGCTGGCACACACTGGCCGGTTTGTTGCATGATATCCGGAAAACAGGAGAGTTTAGGGCGCTGGACCCGCGTTTTATGGCCGGGAGGAAGACTTTTTCTGAAACGCTCAGGTTTCAGAAGGTATACAACTATCTTATTGAGAATTATGCAGGAACAGTGAGTCTGGAGCAGGCAGCCTCAGAGGCCAGCTTATCACCGACCGCTTTTTGCCGTTATTTCAAACAGGTAACGGGCAGGACTTTTATGGAAATGGTAACAGATTTCAGGATGAACCATGCCGCGCGTCTTCTGCGTACCACGGGAAAGCAGGTAGGCGAAATCTGTACAGAATCCGGATTTTCTGATCTGCCGCACTTTATCAGAACTTTCAGAAAAGTACATCGTTGCAGCCCGTCTGAATTCAGAAAACGGTCAGCGTGACTCAGGCCGGAAGTCTGAGCGGCAGGGAACGCAATGCATGGCCTGTCAGGGCAAGCAGGGCTCCTGCTACTGCGGGTGCTACCGGACCCATCGGAGGCTCACCTACTCCATAAATTTCGTCTGTCCCCTGGACAATTACCACTTCAATTTCCGGAGTATCGGCCAGAGTTACCATCGGGTATTCGTGAAAATTGGACGTGGCGATCTGCCCGTCTTTTACCTTAAGTTCTTCGTAAAGAATAGCCGTAAGGGTCATCATCGTAGCTCCTTCCACCTGCTGACGTATGCCTTCGGGGTTAATCGCAAACCCCGGATCTATCACCTGGGTAATCTTTTTGACAACAATGGTTTCATCCTGGATTTCCACTTCCGCTACGGCGGCAGAGATGGTTTTTCTGTCATTGCATATGGCGACACCTCTTCCACGGCCTTTTTCTGCAGGCATGTTCCAGCCACTCTTTTCTGCAAGTGTGTGAAGCACTCCCTGGTATCTTTTGTGTATGGAATCTGTGCCGTTCAGCAGCGACATTCTCAGGGCAATGGGGTCTTTTTGGGTTTTATGGGCCAGTTCGTTGATGAAGCTCTCGGTAGCGAAAGTGTTGGGGAATATCCCCACGCTCCTCCATATGCCTGTTTTGACAGGCAGCGGGGTATGCCATATGTCCGTTGACTTGTTCGGGATATTATAAATAATGGATGATCCGTGGCCGGCAGAAACAAAATCAGCGCCTAACAGTATTGCCCCGGTATTACCGGGCGCCATGGAGAAGATCATGTCGGCAGTGGCCTGCTGATGGCTGATGGCTTCTATGTTGCCGTCTTTGTCCAGACCTGCTTCCAGTACATGGTGCGTTTGCGGCCGGTAAATACCATTCATAAACTCCTGTTCCCTGGTGTTGAAAACATGTACCGGCCTGCCTGTGGCTTTTACAATTTTTGCTACATCTTCAGCCTGCTTCACATCTGTTCTTCTGCCAAATCCACCTCCTGCAAAGGTCATTTCTACATTCACATCCTTTTTCGGGATGTTCAGGATTCCTGCTACGGCTGACCGCACAAGATCAGGAGCCTGTGTGCCGATCAAAACGGTGGCTTTACCTTCTTTAAAGTCCATGACCATGCCATTGGCTTCCATATGGGCATGAGCGGCCATGGGGGTCCGGTATTCCTGTCTGTAGAGGGTGCTTTTGTCGTTCTGCAGGACTTTACCGGCCGACTTGTCGTTCTGTACGTTTACACGAGTGCCTTTTCCTACCGTAGTAAGGGCTGTAAATTCTTCCTGCTGCCATTTGTGAGGTACATCCCATTCCGCCTCTATTTTCGAAAGCCCGGTTTCTGCAGCATACCTTGAGACGGCCACAACAGCCACGAGACCATTTTCTTGGATAACCTTTACGACACCCGGACTTTGTACTGCTTTTTCTGTGCGGACATTCTTCAGTGTTCCCCCGATGTAAGGGGATTGAAGAATGAGCCCGTAAAGCATGCCGGGGAGGGTCTTGTCAATGGCAAAAACCGGCTGCCCGGTGACTTTGGGCAGCAGGTCTGTCCGTTTCCGGTGGGTACCGATATATCTGAAGGCGGAGGCCTGCTTCAGCGGAGGCGTGGCCGGAACGTCCCACTGGGTAGTTATGCCGGCAATTTCAGAATAGGTGGCCTGTTTATTCCCCGAGGTGAGTTGCCCGTCGGCTGCCTTTATGGTTTCAAGCGGTACGTTCCAGTGCTTTGCTGCTGCCAGCCGGAGCATTTCTCTCATCGTGGCAGATACTTCCCTGATGGTTTTATAAAGAGAAGAAGTGGAATTGCTTCCTCCGGTACTGAGCTTGTCCACCGGTCCGGAAGAAGTAGGGGCATGTATCACCCTGATGTGGTCGGGAGAGAGCTCCAGTTCTTCAGCGGCCATCATAGCGAAGCCCGTAAAAATGCCTTGTCCCATTTCCAGTTTCGGAGAACGCAGAAGCAGGGTGTTATCAGGCAGAAGTTCGAACCAGAAGAGCGGCTCTTCCTGGTCAAGAAGTGAAGGGAAGTCAAGGTTTTCTGCAAATTCAGACGCCATTCTCCGCAAAGGGCCCCTGCCTGCATAAGTGGCTACTACTGCACCGCCTAATACAATAGCGGCTCCTTTAAGGAATTTTCTTCTGGAGAGAGGTTTACTGCTCATAAGGGTCAGTTTTTTGATTCTTTTCCGATAGCGGCGGCTCTTTTAATGGCTTTGATAATGCGGGGTTGTGTGCCGCACCGGCAAAGGTTGGTGATGTTGGCCCGGATGTCTTCGTCTGAAGGCTCAGGAAAAAGCTCAATGAAGCGCGCGGCCGCCATCATAAACCCGGGCTGGCAGTATCCGCACTGCGGAACGTTTTCTTCTGTCCAGGCCTGTATGATGGGGTGACTTGTTTGCTTGTTTTCCGAGAGCCCCTCCAGGGTAATAATGTTCTTACCACCAGCAAATTCAGCCGGTACGGAGCATGACCGTACGCTTTCTCCGTCGAGGTGAACCGTGCAGGCGCCGCAAAGGGCTTTTCCGCAGCCATATTTGGTGGCCTTCAGGTCCAGTGTATCTCTGATCACCCAGAGAAGCGGTGTCTGGGGATCTGCCTCCACGGAAGCTTCTTTATGATTAATAGTCAGCGAAATTTTCATATTCCGGTTCAGGTTTTATTTCAGGATAACATTCTCCAGAGGGTGTCAAAAGATTCCTCCATTATTTTTTTTCTTTCAGGTTCGGCAGGTGAAACGGTATTGAGATACTGATAGAAACCGAAAACATGGCTCATAACGAGGGTATGAATCAATTCTACCGGCATTTCACGGATGATGCCTGTGCTGATGCCTTCCTCAATCAGCTTAAGGTGATATTGCGACTGTTCCAGTATTTCATCCGGAGTAATCCGGGAGAAAAACGGGGAAGTATGAAACTGCTGTATGAAATGGAACTCATTCGGATTGTCAAGCGCCCACTGCATCATGCCCAGAAAGAGTGACTTCAGTTTTGCCTTGGTGCTTCCATCACCCTCTGAAGAGCCTGAAAGCTGAGAGGACATCCGGATCTTGATATCAATATAGAGAGCGATGATCAGATCATCTTTGGTTTTGAAATAGTGAAAGAGGGTACCATTGGCTACACCCGCCTCCTTCGCGATTCTGCTGGTGGGAGTGCCATGAAAACCGAACGCTACAAATAACTTCAGCGCCGCCGCCATAAGCTCTTTCTGTTTATCCATAGATTTGTATTGATTGACCAATCAGTCAACAAATATAGAAAATTTTTCCGCTATTCAAAACGGAGTGACCGTCAGAATATTTTTTATCCTGATTACTCAAAAAAATCCCGCACACAGGTGCAGGATAATTACTCTGCAGGGCAAACGCATTTAACTTTTTTGGATTGTTTGGCCATGGTTAATCTTATCTCTTAGCCCGGGGGCTAAACCCCCATGTTATTTAAATTTAACCCTGAAGGGGGTTAAATGCGTTTGCTCTGATTACTCTGATACGGAACGTAAATATTAATCCTCCTTGCTCATAGGGTATTCTTTTCTGGAAAATGTCCCGTTGCGCAGCCCCTCAATACTGGCCAGCAGTTTTCCCGGTGACTGCAGCAGATAGGAAATCTTCTGGGGGTAGTCATGCGCGGGATTTTCCGATGTAAAACCTGTCGCGTCAAAAGAAGTTACCCTGAACGTAATGGGCTTCCCGTCATTCTGGTTGGCTACGGTGGAGATAAAGAGTACCGCTCCTTTTCTGCTGACCAGTTCGATCGACTCCTGAGGGATGCGTTTTCCGTTGTCTGTGATAAAAAAGGCTTCCTGGGTCATGGTACTGTCATTAACATAAGCCCATTTTTCAACAACGGCACCATTCCTGACTTTCATTTTCCAGGACCCTTCCAGCCAGCGAAAGTCTTTGATCGTGGTAACGGATTGGGCCTGAAGTGTCAGGCTTTGAACCATAAAAGCGAATAGAAGGAGCGGCTTTGTTTTGGGATACATGATCTGAAATGTTAAAGTGTTTGCTGTTTTAATAAGACCTGGCAAAGATCTTCAGAAAGAACAAAACAGAATTGTACAAATGCGGCCTCCTATGAAATGATCTCTCTGGACATCCTGAGGCTGTCTGCAAAATAGTGCCCGGGAGATGCGCCGGTAAATTCCCTGAAATCACGGATAAAATGGGGTTGGTCAAAGAAACCACCTTCCAGGGCGAGTGCGGTGAGTTTTTCTTCCTGCCCGTTTTCGAGTAGGCGGAGGGTATGCTGAAAGCGGGTGATCCGCGAAAAATGTTTCGGAGTAAGACCTACTGTTTCCAGGAATTTCTTTTCGAGGTATCTCTTGCTTACTCCGAGGGTTTCAGATAGTTTGCTGATCCGGATATTACCTGCTGAAAACAGAATCTGCGCAACTCCCTGTCCGGCGAGATGGTCTGAAATACGGGTGTTTGATAAACGGTTGCAGAGAAATTCGTCGGCTATGGCAGCACGGGCAGTATTGTTCTCCGCGTTGAGGAGATTGTCTTCAAACAACCGGCCTGATTTATCCCAGAGTTCTTCAGGGGTGGCCATGACGTCCGTCATTTCGGAAACAGGGTAGGGTTGAACAAACCTCAGTCCGTGTGGGTGAAAGCGGATGCTGAATATCCCGCTTGAACCTGTGGATTCGAGTTGAATAAAACGCGTGATCTGTCCATGCAGGAACCCGCGTGGCTGCAGGTGACTCCGGCCTTCTGCAGTATATTTTCTGAAAAGGTCGCCGTAATGAAAGACCAGTTCCGTGCAGCCGTCAGCGAAGATTTTTTGTTTTGAGGCACTGAAATCATCTTCAAAGCTCCAATAGTACTTGACAATACCTGAGAGCGAGGGATGGCAGGGATATGTTCTGAAGTTCATGATCCGCTGCCTGGTGAAGGTTCGATAAGGTCCCATAGATTACCGTACAGGTCCTCAAAAACACCAACTGTGCCGTAAGGTTCATTAACCGGGCCGCGGATGAATTTTACACCGAGGCGGGTGAGATGATGATAGTCACGCATAAAGTCGTCTGTGTGCATAAACAGGAAAACACGCCCTCCGGTCTGATTGCCGATGTGCTGTTCCTGCCACTCTCCGGAAGCTTTGGCCAGCAGCAGGGCGCAGCCTCCTTCCCCCGGAGGTTTTACCACCACCCATCGTTTGGTGTTGCTGAGTGGGGTGTCTTCTTTCAGCTCAAAGCCCAGCACCCTGGTATAGAAATCAATGGCTTCATCATAGTCCCTTACCACAAGGGTGATCTGAAAGATAGCGTGTTTCATAGGAGGTGACGGGCTGAATTTTACAGGGCTTTCATCTTATTGTTTTTCGCTTCGTGGGTAAGTTCTGCCAGTCCGAGCGTCTCCATGAGTGGCGGAATGTAAACCCCGAACCTTCCCCTGAGCCCCTTTTTCAGGCCATACCATCCTCCGGCAGGGTTGTCAGAAGAACGTCCCCAGGCTTCTACGGTCCCTTCCTTAGCGGGCTTTTGTTCGTCGGCTCCACCAAGGTCCACCCAGTCACCGGCTGATTTGAGCATCTCATGGAGATCTCCGAGGCAGCGTGCATCATAATGCAGGACTGTCTTGCCCACTGTACATACCAGGATATCCCGGCCTTCCTTGTCCTTATCCTTGTGCATGGTATAGGCTGAAGTATTGGGCGGTGTATTCAGCTGCCAGGGGTTTTCTTTTGTTCCTTTCTCCACGCTCATTTCCTTTTCTTTTTTTCGATAAATATAAAGAAAATCTGAATAGACGCTTTTGTTCACTGAAATTATTCAGGGCAAACGCATTTAACTACGCCAGAGCTAAGATTAACCGTGGTTTTGGCCATGCGTTTTGTTGTGGAGCAAAACAAAAGCCATGACAAAACCATCCAAAAAGGAAATGCGTTTGCCCTGGGAATTATTGTCGTAAGGTTATAATCTGCGAAGTATCGTTCTGTCGATATAAAATGTGCCGAATGGAACCAGGCAGGAAAGAAGTACTTTCCAGGTAATGGCTCTGAAGTCCCATCTGAGTTCGGCAGAGGTGCTGATGGTCTGAAAAACGAACAGGAGAAAGAGCGCTCCGTGTACAGGCCCCAGCACCTTGACGGGAAGCGGGTAATGGGCAAAATGTTTCATTGGAACGGCGACAAAAACAAGCAGAATGAGCGACGTTCCTTCAAGGTAACCGGTAAGGCGAAGCCTGCGGATACTCTGGCTGGCAGGTGTATACATATCAGTAAGGTCTGAAAAGGGGTCTGGATGCCAAAGGTGAAAACGGCCAGGGAATCGCCGCCAGGATAATCAGCAAGGCAGCAGAAAACCAGATGGCCATTATCCGGAATTTATCAGCGTCTTCCGGCTTCCTTTTTGCCATCGCCGAACCAATGGTCAGTACAAAAATACCGGTTACCATCATAAGCAGATGGATAAGCCCGAAGAATCCTGCATCTCCGGTTTTGAATGAGCTCACGGGCTCTCTGAAAAAATACCGGATGACCGGGCTGTTGAAATACAGTGTGAACCCGATCATAAGCTGAATATGGGCAATGGTGGCTGTCCAGTGCCTGATCCTGTCTGCGGTTTTGCCGAAAACCGATTTAGTCCGGTAGCCTGAAATCGCCGTCAGTATGGCATATACCAGTGCAACAAGAACCAGCCACCTGAAAATGGAGTGTATAAATAATAAGAAAACGTACATGACAACTATTGAATTTGTACATGCAAATTACCGGCTTATATTCCTGTTATAACAGGATGCAACAGGTAATTTTCCGGACTTTTCAATCATTTTTCAGGATACAGAAGTTTAAAAGACCTGTAAATGGCTTCATGAAGCACTGTGGCGTGGTTTTCGTCAGAGAGATAGGTGAAAGAGGATTGTACGGAAGGGTGTTTTTTGAGAAGACGGTACAGCGCTTTGGCATCTCTTACCATCACTTTACCTTCTTTACCAACAGCAATGTGTACCCTTGCCTTAACGGGATTGTTGATGCCTGCCGGCCATTTGAGAAGAGACGCATCATCCCACCACAGACTTGGACTGACGATGAGATAGGTGTTGAAAAGGGCAGGTTTTTTAAGAGAATTTCGGTGGCCAGCAAACCGCCTAGCGACTGCCCGATAAGGGTGTTTTGATGATTCGTTCTGAACCGGCCGCTGAGGTATGGTATTAATTCTTTTTCCAGAAATACGGTAAATTTTGCAGAGGATCCGGTGGTGGAAAATGCTTCTTTGTCAGCTTTGAGGGTGGTAGGAAAGGTGAAATCCCTTTTACGGTCTACATTAGCGATACCAACCACCAGTGTGGGGGGCATTGCGCCGGTTAGGGTGAAGAATTGTACCAGTCCGCTGATATGGATAAAGTCTTCATTGGCAGAGCCATCCAGCAGGTAAATGACCGGGTAGGTTTTAGCAGAGTAGGGGTGGTATCCATCGGGAAGGCAGATGTTCAGAGTGCGCTTCTCCCCCAATATTTCGGAAAAAATTTCTTCGGTTGTTCCTATGGAAAAGAGCCTGGAGAACTGCGAGGAAGCCTTCACACCTTAGAGGAGTATCAGTAACGAAGCTATAAAGCTGTGGAGGCAGGGATAATTCATTTCAATCGGTTTTTTTGAGAATCAGGAGTTCTTTATCAGAGCTGAAAAGCGTAAGCCGGTTATTGGCTATGGAATAGCGGGTGGTCGATGAAAGCGCATCTAAAAATGTCTTTTCGGCATTTCCTCCAGGGCAGGCTCTCAAGGTCACCGCTGCCTGCCGGAACCGGAGCACGTCTTTTTCGTAGAACAACGTTCCACGGATAGCATTACAGCCGGTATACCCGGAGAATGTGTTTTCTGCGGCTTTGATTTCGAGCCTGGGCAGCTCTTTTGCAAAGTCTGCCGGATTGACGGCCCTTCCGTTCAGTTTTTCAAGCACCCAGATATCATGAAGTCGGTAATCGGTAACATACTGTCCGCACCCCTTTAAGCCGGAAGCAGGCGGGTTATCTCCTTCAGTGAAGTTAATGGTAACCTCATAGGGAAACTCCTGACCGGACATCTCATTAAGACAGACTTTTTGCAGGATTTTTACCAGAAGCAGCTTTTTTTGACCTGAGGTCTGGTAAAGACGGACATTGGCATCGGCAGCTCTGATGGCCTCGGGTGTTCTGAATTCAAACTTTTCTGTTCCGTTTCTGACCAGAGAGAAGCGGATGTGCTCATCAGACAGGTCGATACCCCAGAAGGGTTCAGTGCCGCTGGCTTTGAAAAATACTTCCTGGTTTGCCGGGGAGTGTGTATTCAGCTTTTTCGCAGGACCGCAGGACAAAAGAAGTTTTGCCCCTGCCAGAAGGTAAAGAAATGATAAGCGGATCATAACATTGGTATTGCTTTAAATCGCATGGCTTCGGTATCTCCTATGTAAAAGCTCAGTACATCCCCCTGACGTTTCCATCGATCGACCCGTTGTAAAATTTTGAGAAACTGGGTTTCACCACCTCCCTCACAGAAGCGCATGGTCATGGCTTTGGGAGGGTCAATGGTAATGCTGTCCGATCCGGAAGTTTTAAATACGGTAGAAAAAGGGTTACAGGCAGTATTTCCACTGATGCCTTCCGGAGTAAACTGAAGATGTGGCTTCTGGCCCGGAAAAAGCCCTTCAAAAGCTATTCTTGTGCCGGTGATATAGGTAAGCTCCCATTTTCCGGAGAGTTCTTCTTTTTTATCATAAAAGGGTTGGTCCAGTTTATCAAGAAGAACGAGGTAAGGTTTATGAAAATGATGAATGAATACGTCCGCTGATTTAGCCGGATAGTCTTTAAGATAGGCTTCATCCGGATAAAGTACAATGGTATTTCCGGTTCTGACATAATTATTTGTTCCGGCAAAGGCAGGCATTTCCAGGCCGGGTATTACTTTCTTCGTCATTCTTTCAGGCATTTTACCCATGTATTTGACAAATCGCCTGCCCGCTTTACGTGTCGGACGATCCAGTTTTCTGTAAACATGGCTCATGGCAATGTTGATCGGGAATTTTTGCTTGCGGATAAGGGTCCTGGCATGAATGAATGGATTGGAGACGTTAAAGTCATCCAGATTCTGAATGGAAAAGGGTGTTTCCGGTACCCAGTCCAGAGCATTGACTACGTTAAAGGCCCAGCCGTTTTGTGTCATGGACTCGTAGGCATAAGCAAAAGGGAGATTGCCGGGTTTGGGTGCTGCACTGCAATAGGTTTTTATCCTGATGCCGGAAGGGAACTCTCCTTTCTTTTGCAGGCTGAGGAGGTGTGCAGTCATGAGATAAGCGATACCCCCTCCCTGGCTGTGACCCACGATCAGCAGGTTTCTGGTTCCGGCTTTGTGAAGGGAATCAAGCCGGGGCATGATCTCAAGGGACATAATGGCCATACCCAGTAACCAGCCCGCATGCACGGCTGCAGCAGGGTGGTCAGCCAGATCGTACCGGAAAGCAGGCGTATCTTTGTCTGTCTTCAGTTCTCCTTTAGCCGGCACCATGGCTGCATAGAAATTTTCCAGCCAGCTCACCGGTGCAGCAGTGGTTCCTCTGAAACTGACCACAGCAGTGCTTTTGTTGTCGCTCCAAAGGTCCCACGAATTTTCCAGGCCAATATTGGCTGATTGATAGATCATGTTGAAACCGTTTGGCGGAGGATAATCTTTTTCATAGTTGCTGCTTTTGACGGAACGTATGGAAATCAGCATCATTTGCCGGTATTCTTCTTTGCTGAAACCGGGCTGGAGGTCCTGTGCGAGGGAAATCAGCGTACCGGCTGTCAAAAGCAGGGTTAAGATTTTTTTCATGGTTGTATCCTTTTGAAATTCAGATTTATAATGCCTTCTCAGGAAAAAAAGAGACAGAATAAACGTAAATATATCAAATTCCGGACTTGTGCTATACAAAAAGATCAGGGGTGGGTACAGAAGTTTATTTTAAGGTCTGTGATCGACACGCCGCCAGGGCATTCCTGCAGCAGAGGGTGTTGGCATCGGCAGTGATAATCCTCTGTGAAGTAATCTCTTATACGAATTTTTTCCTCCTGGTTATTAACGGTTCATTTTTATATTGACTCCTCTGAAAATGAAAGGAGCATCTGCAAAAGCAGATACTCCGTTGATTGAGTGAAAAATATGGCTATAAAAGTTAAGACGGTATTGGCTTTCGGGGCAAAAAAGACTCCGGCAGGTCAACCAATTATAGACCGAGTTTTTCTTTGACATCCTCTGCAATATCCTCGTCTTTATAGGGGTAATCCCATCCCGGCTCCGAAACGCGGGTAAGAGGAGTAGTTTCATGAATGAATTTGTGTATTCTTTTTCTCTGACCCTCAGTATATCGCGTACTGATGATAACCAGATCTACACGGGATAATGTTTTGATTTTTTCGACCCCCTCGTCTTCCGAAAATGTTCCGTAAACAGAGAATTTGCCGAGTGTGTTGAGAAGTTCAACAAGCTGGTCACGGCGGCCGGGCGTGCTTCCGATGATGACTATAACAGCGTTATGGTCATTTGAATTAAAGTTTTCTGACAGTTTCATTCTTACTTTTCAGAGTAATAGGAAATAATTAGGTTTAAATAACAATTCATGGCAAATTATAAGGTTCAGCAACGATGCTTCTTTGGGAAACAATTCATTGATGAATATGCGGAATAAATAAGATTATCTTGAAAAGCGTGGCTGCCGGCAATGCCGGTCGTAAACAGAAACTGTAACTCTGCAGGATAAATACACTCACAAAAGGTTTTCCGGGTTTAGGGAAGAAGAAAACCTCTTTTAAATTTTCATGACTAAAAGTAACCTTAAATATCCTGCATATTCTGCTACTTTTTCTATACGCAATATAGGGCGGTCAAAAGGTAAAAAAAAGCATTCAAACAGGTATTTTGGAGGATTATTGAAAATGTACAACCATTAATTGGATTAATTAAAAAGGGTCTTTCGTTTTTTATACGAAGTTTTCATTATGTGCTTTTCTCTGATGTTTTGAGGCGTTTTCGGGCTTTTAAGACCACTGGTCTACCAGAAAAGGATGTATTTTTCAGTGATATGAGCAGCCAGGTTTTGAACACGGATCAGGCAGAATCTGATAATAACGCAGTTAGGGGAGAATAAGAGTCTCTGTGTAAGGCCAACCGATGGCGGGGCGATATGCCCATCCTCAGACAGACATTGTCCGGATCATTGCTGCAAAAATGAATCTTGATTTTTCCGATAAATGATCCGGCGCTGTTCTCCGCGTTTTTGTGAAACCGGTTCGGTAAGGATAAATGATAAACAGCCCCGCTTATGCTGCTAAAAAGGGAGAAAGACGTGTACCGGCAACAGCATTGTCTTTACTTTATCAATATTTGTGCCTTACAGATCAATAGTCCGGAGAGGCAGAAGCCTCTCCGGACCAGGTCACGACAGAATCAGGTACTTTCATGCGTAATCCTGTTGAGTAATGCAAGACCAAGCCAGTAAGCGGGAGCCATAGCAATAGCCGGCACCATGAAGGGAAAGTAAAAATCCGGACCTGCGGCCAGAAAGGCAATACAAAACCCGAGAGCGATGACGCTGAAGACGATCAGGCTTACCGATACCCACTTTTGAATGATGCCCCGTCCGGAAAGTAACACACTTAGTCCCCCTGCGATAACATACAGCAGCATGCGTCCGATAGCCCTCCAGTTATCATGAAAATCATAGGAGGGGAAAAAATCTTCGGCTTTTTTCCCGCTGTTAACCCAGTCGGTAAGTTTGGAACTGAAGCTGAAAGAATCAAAATTATCCCATATGAGGATGGGAAAGGCAACAACAAGCAGGATAAGTATGATTCTGTTCTTTTTAGTTTCTGAAAGCAGAAAGGCAATGACCGCAGCAGAAAAAATGATGACCGCCAGAAGGAGCATGGCATACCTGAATTTTTCCTCTGCTGTACTCCCGAGCAATTCGGGACCTTCTTTGGGAGGACCCATGTGGAGAGGAACCATAACCAGCGGACCCAGCAGAAACAGTAGCCATGCCGGCCATTTATTGGCTGATACTGCTCCGGGGCTTCGGTAAATAAAAAAACCGAGTCCGATGCTTATCAGGCTGATGACTATACAGGTGAGCAGGTAGCCTGAAAAGCTATCTCCCGTAATAGTTTCCTTTATCATTTCGGGTAACGGAAAAAAAGGGATCAGAACCAGAATGAAATTGACGAAAAAACGAATCGTTTTGATGAGCATCATGATAAAAAATTAAAAATTCAGGAATAACAGTTGGTTTTTTATGGAGATCAAAGCGGATAAATCTCTTTATCTCCGCCGGCTGTTGCTTTCCGGAGCAGGTCAGCAAATTCAGCGGTTCTGGCTTTATCTCCTTTTTGCTTGTATGTTTTATACAAGCCCCAAAGCGGTTGGGCACCATTCGGAAACTTCTTCAGCAACTCTTCATAAGAGGATATAGCCTTGTCATATTTTCCTGCTTTGGTGTGTGCTTCGGCCAGGCTGACAAGAATAGACCTGGGATAGAAGGGGGGCTCTCCGTAGCCCAACTCATTTTCAAGCTTCAGTGCGGATTCAAGCAGTGAGACAGCCTCCTCATATTTGTTTTCAAGACTTTTTACCGCTCCCTGAAGCTCCAGAGAAGCGATGTTGAGTACTTTCTGAGCAAATTTACTGATGGTTTTTTCCGGTGTACCCTGATTTGAATTCCGCCAGAGATAAGCGTCCATCTCGTTGGCCAGCTTTTTGGCTGCTTCAGGCCGGTTGTTCCGTACCTCCTGCATACCCAGTGCAAATAAGGTGAGGGCTTCTTTATAAGCCATATTGGGCGCTCCGAATACGGAATCAGTATCTGTAATGGCCTGCAGCCGTCTGGCCGCTCTGTCATAATATCCGAAAGTGATCTCCATCCGGGCGGGAGCAGTGGTGCCCTGCTGAAAGAAGTTTCCCTCAAATACTTTTTTACGGTCTTTATCTACGGGCATTTTTCCCAGCTTTTCAGCATAATAAAGAGCGGTCTTGTATCGGCCGTCCTGAGCGCAATTGGCCAGCAGATAATGAATGTTGTGGATGTAGTTCCAGGTGTCAACTTCGCGGATGCCGTTGGTTTGCATGTAGGCTGAGTCCACACGCACTGAAGCAATAAAGACTTCATAAGCCTTTAGGTAATCGCCTGTTCGGTTGTAGATGTGTCCGGGCATGTGCACCATATGTCCGGAGGCAGGGGCCAGCTCCGATAATTTTCTGGCGCTTTCAAGTGCTTTTTCGGGACAGCAATGTTCCATCAGGTGAATCCAGTAATGATGTGCGGCCGCATTATCAGGATATTTCTCCAGCAGGTTGCGGGCCATAAATTCTGCATAGATCTGTCCTTCGTTCGGATGGCCTTTGAGGTCATATCCTGACATGTTATTGACAATAAGAAACAGCTGCGCTTCGATATCTTCGGGGTATTTATGGACAATAACTTCAAGTTTTTTAAGGTATTCCCTGTATCCGTTTTCATTTCCGAGTGAATCGACCAGCAGTATGCCTTCTGCATATAAGCGTTCGTGATCACTGGCTGTGGCTTTCAATGCTTTCAGTTTTCCGGAGGCGACCTCCCGGTCCTTTTTGAAAGCCACGTCTTTCATGAAAATAGTGGTGTTCAGAATTCCCCACCAGGGCATGATGGCGGTTGAGTCAAGCCTGGCCGCTTCTTTAAATGACCTGTAGGCCTCAAAGTCCCAGAAACAGTGAATCAGCGCTACTCCCTGGCTGAAAAACTGCTGCGCAGCATCAGATTTTGTTGTAATTCTGAGGTTGGAGCTGCCGATGCCCTTCATCAGGGCCGGTGGAGGAAGGTGATGAATATAAATGGTCTCTTTCCGGCTTTCGCGGATGTGATCGGCATGAGAAGAAACCGCTCCTGCATGGTCATGCTGGGCCATCAGACTATAGCAAAGGAGGTTGAGTAAGAGGATGAGATTTTTTTTCATAAGAGTATAAGGGTTTTCAGAATAACAAATTTGAACTTTAAATACCAGAATCCAAATCACCTGATCGCGTGATTTTTCCTCACTGAATTCAGTGATTTTCAAGCTTTTGATTTGTGAAAACCCGGATATGGGTCTATATTGAATGGTGTATATTCGGGTATGAAAAGTGTAATAAAATGGTTGCTGCCTGTACTGGTCTTTCAGGGTGTTTTTGCTCAGGGCATTAAAACACCTGTTTTTAACTTTGACAGAAAATCAGACAAATACTATATCGACAGCCTTGTTGCCGCTACAAAAAAGAGAATCCTTCAACTTGATTCAGAATCGGTTTCGGCCAGAAATGACAGCGCCAGATTGGAACTTACTGCTTTTATCTGTTATGTATATCGCTCCGGTACCTACAATACCGACAGTACCTATGATTATGCATTGAAGCTTAAGTCACTGGCACAGAAAAAGGGAAATGTCAGGTATCAGGTGAGAGCGCTTTTTTTCATGGAGTATTATTTCAGGGTATTGAAAAAGGATTTTACAGAAGCGATGCGTATGAACTATGAAGCGATGCGACTTATGGAAAAAAATCCCCGGGATGAAGAGCGGAACCTATGGCGTGTCAACAATAACCTCGGGAAGCTGTCGCTGAGGATGCAAAAATTTGATGAATCTGTGGCATTTTATCAGAAGGCGCTTGAGCATTTTTCTAAAGATATAAAAGCTCTTCCTGTACAGAAAGCGGAGATTTATCAGTCCATGGGTCTGAGCTATAACCAGGCTAGGGAGTACGAAAAATCTCTGGCGGCTTACCGTAAGGCTCTGTCAATCATTACCGACAACCCCGGCTCTGCGAGCACTACAAATTTTGCCTATATCTATGCTGATATCGGAATAGCAGAAAAAGATATGGGGCATGAGGAAGAGGCCCTGAAGAATTTGAATCTCTCATTGAAATATTGGGAAAAACTTAACAATGGTCCGGGAATGTCAACTGCCCTTTCTGAAATAGCGGGAATATCCTGCCGACGGGGAGATTATGAAGCGGCGGTCAGTGCCGCCCATCGTTCGCTTACGCTGGGAGGGGGGCTTGCCGTAACCAGACTTAAAAGCTATGAAGTTCTTGCGCAGGCTTATGAAAAGCTGGGGAAATTTGAAGAGGCCCTGAAATACAGAAAGTATTTTGCGGTGGCTGCCGATTCAGCAAGAAATGCGGGCAGGCTTTCAGAGATGATGGCTCTGCAGGCCGGCCTGGAAAAGGAAAAACTTGAATCCAGGCTTTTGCAGGAGAAGGAAATGCAGGAACAGCGGTACATAGCGCTCCGGAAGCAGGAAGAATTTAACAGGCTCAGGAGCCTGGATGAAAAGGAGAAGCTGATGAAGACCATCGAAAATAATAAACTGCAGATACAGAACATGACTCTCGTTGCCCGTCAGAAACAGGCGGAACAGGAAAACACGATGAAACAGCTGAAAATAAACAAGCTGAATCATCAGCTTTTGATGCAGTCAAGAACCCGGGACTTCTTATTTACCGGATTGGGTGCAATCAGCATTTTCGGGCTGGTTCTCGGGTGGTTTAACCATAAACTACGGAACAGGAACCGGGCGCTCCGTCAGAAACATGCCGAAGTAGCCGCTGCGCTTGAAAAAGGACAGATCATTGAAAGGAAAAGAATTGCCGGAGAACTTCATGACAGTGTAAACAGCATCCTTGCGTCTGTAAAAATGGGTCTTCAGGTTATTCAGCCCGCAACAGCCAAAGACGCTAAACTGCACAATGATGTGTTGAAAATGGTAGATAACGCTACCAGGGAAGTAAGGCAGATATCCCATAATCTGCTGCCCGCAGAGTTGGAAAAACAAGGATTCGGGCAGGCATTACGTAATCTGGTCAATCGTCTCAACCTGGCTGAGCAGACTGTTTTTCAGTTTCAGGAGGAGGGGCCGGTCAATGGGCTTTCTCCCGATGTGGCTTTTAATCTTTACAGCATCTGCCTGGAGCTTTGTCAGAACATTCAGAAGCATTCAGAGGCCCGTAATGCCTGTATCGAAATCAGGCAGACGGCTTCTCATCTTCTTATGTTTGTTTCAGATGACGGGAAAGGTTTCGAGGTAAAAGCACACACCGGCGGGATCGGTTTGAAAAATGTCAGGCACAGAGCCCAGTCTATAGGGGCGGTACTGAAAATACAGTCCAATGCTTCTGAAGGTACCATGGTCTATCTCAAACTTCCGTTTACTCCACCAGTCCAAGCTTAAGGGCGTATTTCAGAAGCCCGAGTGAAGTATTGACGCCCAGTTTTTTATAAAGGTTTTTTCGGTGGGTTTCAACGGTATTGAAGCTTATGAAAAGTTTTTCAGCAATCTGGGTGCTTGAATTTTCAGAGACAATAAGTCTTAATATTTCCATTTCACGATCTGAAAGCGAAACCTGGAGGGGAGACGACGGATTATTTTCTGTCCGGCTAGTCAGAATCATCATAATGCCGTTACTGAAAAAGGTCTGACCTGCCGCAATGGCACGAATGGCATTTTCCAGGTCTGTTTTACCGGAGGTTTTGAGGAGATAACCTGATGCACCTGCCTGTATGGCATGACGAATAGAATTGGCGTCGTCCATGGTGGAAAGCACCAGTGTTCTGACAGCCGGATGTTTTACGGATATTTCTGTCATGGTCTCAATCCCGCTCATTAATGGCATACGGAGATCACATATCAGGACATCCACAGGATGCTGTTCCAGAAAAGACAGAACTTCTCTGCCATTGGTGGCGGTGGCCATCACCTGAAAATCGCTGATCGTGCTGAGCAGCATACTCATGCTTTCCAGAAACATCTGGTGGTCGTCTGCGAGGAGTAGCCTGATGGTCGCCAAGGAGTTTAGTTTTTAACAGCCTACAAGATAGTAAGAAATAAAAACAGGATCAAAAGCGGCGACATTTTTAGTTCAGGCCCCGGCGGACCCCTTGTAACTGTCAGAAAGTGAGCAGGTCAGGTGTTCTTGAGTCAGGTATTCCCGGCCTGTCAGTCACAACCATTAAATACATAGTTAGTGACCACATCACCGCCCTCACTGTTCCAGACAATCTGTTCGGCAAAGTCTTTACCGTTGGTCTTACGTGTTTTGAGTATAAAAGTACTGAGCAGTTTTTCCCGTCCCAGGCTGTCCGGGCCGTACACATCCATCACCGAGCCGATGCCCGGGTCGGCTGTCGGATAGGCATAGCCATAAGGCAATTCATAGGGGAGCCCTCTTTCCAGTAGAAACGATTCGGCAGACTTCGCTATTGTACCGGCGGGTTTGATGATCTGCTTGTATTGAAGTCGCCCGTCGAGATACCGGGTTTCATAGCGGATTTGTATGCCCTGTTCGTTGTATTCATAGAGATACCTGGCATCACTTTCCGGATCACCGAATTCGGTAGTATACTCGGCAAGCCGGCCCTGTTCATCGTATTTTAACTGGTGAATACCCCATACGGCTGCTTCAAAAGAAGGATTGACCAGGGCTGTTTTCACGATACGCCCGTTTTCGTAGGTGTATTTTTCTTTGTAGGCAAGCTCACTCTCAAAATACCACAGGGAAGACTCAAGCTCTCCGGAGGCTTTGCGGGTAATCTCAATTCTTGTATTGAAGCCGCTCTCATTGATCCTGATGGTTTTTACCAGGCCATCTGTTCCGTATATGTAAGTCCTCTGGCTGCCGCCGATGTTCTGAATGGTCGTCAGGCTGCAGCCTTCCGGTTTTATATCGGTTTCTTCTTTGGCACAGGACAACGCCAGGAAAATGGACAAGGGAAGAATAAAAAGGGGTAGTATTTTTTTCATAGCTGATAAAACAAGAATGCTTTCAGATACTAACGAAAGTTGGCCCTGAAAAAATATGCCGGCAAACCATTGCGATGGGGACTTCATCTGAAAACTCCGGCAAAGATGTAAAAATAGTGGCAAACCACAAGCCCCGGTTTAAAGGGAAATCCCTTCTCAACGTGCTGAATCAGGGAAATGCTAATGAATTTTCGGATTGTGTTATGCCTTTTTGGAACGCATCCCTTTGGTTTGCTTGAGAGATCGGCTGGTTTGAAACTGCCTGTATTCTTCTGACTCCATGGGGTAAATGGCAATTTTCCCTTCAGCGTCGCTATGTACTCCCCAGCCGTAGCGTTTGGTAAGGGGAGATGACCGCATGCAGGCCTGTCCTTTGGAGAAAAATTTCTCTTTTTCTTCTTTTAACTGCTGTCCGCCATAGCCTTGCCGGGTTGCATAGGCCCCGAAGATGACCTCATCAGAAGTAAATGCGTATGGATGTTCAATCAGTTTTTCGAACTGGAGAGCAGCAATGGTTTTATTTTCTCCCTTCACAGGAGGGATCTCAGCACTTGTCACCGGGCAGTCTTCCGCGACCCCGATAAAAGTATCAAAATAATTGGTGCTGTGTACTTTTTCCATGATTCTGAGTAAGCTCCTGGCAAATATAACTTTCCGGCTCGAAATCCGGAGTTATTTTTTTGAAACAGGAGACTTTGACAGCAGAATTTTAAGGACATTGCCATTGAAATCTACTCCGGACAGACTTACCTGATCCTGACCCAGAACGTCAAGTTTTAGTTTGATTTCCTGTCCGAGTATACCAAATCCGTTCAGATCAGCAGAGTTTCCGGTTAATATTCCTGTGCCGGTTGAACTTACATATTCTTCCAGAAGAAAACGAAGATATTCACGGAAAGTAATCTTATTGCCTGACTGGGAAATTTCATATCTGTTACCATTGTTACCCTGCCACTCACCACTGAGATTAGCTGAAGTCAGAGCATCGTGAATCTTTTCCGGAGATGCCTTGTCTATTTTACTTTCCAGCTCTTTCATCCTGATTTCTAACTCCTTTTCCTTAATTTCCAGCTCTTTTTTTCTCAGGATATCATCATATTCTTTCCCGTTTTCCGGATCTTTGATTTTCTCTCCGTTTCCGTTAATCCCTATCAGGTTGTATCCCCAGGCAAGGCCAAGAGAGGTGAGAATAGTAATTACGATTCCTTTTAGGGAAGATGATGCCTCTTTCATAGCTTATAGTAGGTTTCAGGTTTTAAAAGCCAATACACCGGAGGAGAATCATTTGAGTTTAATCGCCGGACTCTGAAATACCATTCTTTATATTTTTATGGTATTTGCTTTTTCAAAGAAACACAGATGAAATAAAAATGGCAAGAATTTTCCTGCCATTTTTATTAAACGGTTTTTTGTATGTTTTTGAAAATCAATCGCTTGTGCTTCCCTTATTCTTCTTCCGTATTTTTGATTTTCATCAGTACAGCATAGGCATTTCTGGTTACGAGTTCAGTGGCGGTGCTGATCAGTGTGCTTTCGATCTGCATCATCCCTTTTCCTGAGGCCGGTGTGCTTACTTCTGTCATGTCAAACTTGTTGTTTCCGGTTTTCCTGAATACATAGGACTTGTTTTCCCATTTCACCACGGCTTCTTCCGGAACGGTAATGGCCTGCCGGCTTTGGGTCTCCACCTCTGCGTTCATGAACATCCCGGGTACCAGTTCGGCATGATGACTACTGAAATGGCAATGTATTTCTGCGGTTCGGTCTGCGTTCAGGTTCCTGTTGATGAGAAGAATGGTGGCAGTATATTTTTTTTCCGGGTCACCGTTGGTATAAGCAGTTACTTTTTGTCCTACGGACAAGGTGTTCAGGTCCCGCTCAAATACGTTCAGCAGAAGATGTACATCGCCAGGATTGATCAGCTCAAAGAGTACATCAGAAGGACTGGTGTATTTGCCGGTGTTGACGTTAACGGCCGAAACAAACCCATTGATAGGCGATTTGATGGACACGCTCCTGGAGATATTATCGGCCCGTAATGTAGCAGGACTGATTCCGATCAGTTCCAGTTTTTTGGCCAGCGCATAGGTCAGAATCCTTTGGGTTTCCATCTCCGTTTTGGCCTGTTGCAGCATTTTGTCACTACTGGCTTTGCTTTGATTCAGTTCACGCTGCCGGCTGAATTCACTTTCAGCCAGTTGCAGTTTTTCCTTTGCGGTAAGGTAATCCTGTTGCAACTGGATGAGTTGCATGTCTTCCAGGGTTGCCAATACCTGGCCCTTCCGGATTCTGGTGCCTGGCAGCACTCCCGCCGAAGTCAGATATCCGGAAACGGGAAAACTCAGGCTGATGATATTACCGGGAGGGATATCAATTTTTCCCTGAAGCTGAAGCAGTCCGCTGATGGGACCGGTGACCGGTTTGCCGGTCTCAATGCCGGCATTAACCAGCTGTTCAGGAGTAAAGGTGACGCTGGTAACCGCCGCTGTGCCGGTTTCAGCCGGTTCAGTATTTTCTGCAGTTTTTTCTTTACTGCAAGAGGCCAGCAGGCCCAGAGATACGATCAGAAAATGATATGATTTCATGGAATTGATTACAGATTGTTTAGTTTTAATAATCCGATAACGGCCAGATTGTATTCATTCAATACGCCCAGGTATTCGCTTTTCAGAGCTATCGCCTGATGGGTGAGCATTGCCCACTGCAGATAATCTATTTCTCCGTTTTGCAGTTGCTTATTGGCAGCACTTACAATCTGGTCTGCATTTTTCAGTGCCTCTGATTCATAGTAGTTCAGACTTTGCCTGAACTTGAAAACCTCCAGGCTGGCTTTTGATACATCGGTCTGCAGCCTTGAGTGGATCAGGCCGGTCTGGGCCACGTTTCTCTCATGCTCTATCCAGGCAGCGGTAATTCTGGCCCGCTGTGCTTTCCGGAATATGGGGATACCGATACCGGCGCTGAAATAACTGAAACGGTCACTCGCCCTGTAATCAACTTCTTTGCCGTCAATCAGCTGTGTGCCCACAAGGCTCTGGTTGTTATAAGCGATGGAGAAGTCAGGCAGCATTTTAAATTTTTCGGTCTTCCACCTATGAAAAGACTCTTCCGTATAGGCTCTGGCCAGCAGGAGAGGAGGTGAGCTCTCTTCGTTTAGCTGATCCAGGGAGGTCAGGGTTTCAATGCCGGGAGCCTGGGGAAGAGGTTCGTAGCGTAATGAATCTGACAGCAGAAAGTTGAATTCATGCAATACAATGAGAATGTCGCTTCGCAGCAGAGAGAGCTGGTTGGCAATCTGCCTCCTTTGCAGCGTAGCCGTTGTTTTCTCCAGCACATTGGCCTCTCCGCTGTCGAATCTCAGGTTTGCCCTGTTTTCGAGGAGGCTGAAGATGCTGTCGGAGTAAACCAGTATTTTTTCACGCTCCTTCAGTACCGCATATTCATAGAACGTTCTCCTGACGGCGCTTTTGAGCTCCTGTTCCGTTACCAATGTCTGAGCTCTTGCAATTTGTTCACTTGCCTCCAATACCTTTCGCTGGCTGGTATAGACTGACGGATAGCTGAATGACTGACTGATACCGATGCGGGAATCATTCTTTGCGCTGTTTACTTTACCGAACTCGCCGGTAAGAACGGCTTTGGCAGGATCAAAAAAAGTACCTTTGAGTTGTGCCGCAGTACTTTCCTGGAGCCTTGCGACCCTGGTCGCCGGGTTTTGTGCCAGGCCCAGTTTTATGGCTTCTTCAAGTCCGATTTTCTCCGGATTCGGTTGTCCAAAAGAAGAGAAAGAGATCAAAACAGGCAGCAAGAGTACCGCAGCCTTTTTCCATGGACGCAATGTCCATTTGAAAGAAGAGTCGGTCAGAAGGTAAAGCGCCGGAAGGACGAATAAAGTCAGCAGAGTGGCGGTGATAAGCCCGCCGATCACTACGGTGGCGAGCGGCCGTTGTACTTCTGCGCCGGCGCCGTTACTGATGGCCATGGGAAGAAACCCGAGCGATGCTACAGAAGCGGTCATCAGAACAGGCCTGAGTCTGTTGCGGGTGCCTGCCATGACGAGTGACAGGATATCCTTTTCTTTCTCTTCCTTCCGGATCCGGTTAAATTCTGAAATGAGCACTATCCCGTTCAGCACAGCTACTCCAAACAGCGCGATGAACCCTACACCGGCAGAAATACTGAAAGGCATTCCTCTGAGCGAAAGTGCAAAGACACCGCCGATGGCTGAAAGGGGAATGGCTGTGAAGATCAGAATTCCTTCTTTCAGTGATGAGAAAGCAAAATACAGCATGGCAAATATCAGCAACAGGGCAACCGGAACCGCAACCCCAAGCCGGGCTTTGGCTTCCTGCAGGTTCTCAAAGGCTCCGCCGTAGGTAATGCTGTATCCGGGTTCAAACCGGAGGTTTTGTTCTACTTTTTTCTGCAACTCTTCTACGATTGACTGAACATCACGCCCCCTGACATTAAAGCCCACAATAATTCTTCTTCTTGTGTTTTCACGTTGAATCTGATTGGGGCCTTCGATCTCCCTTACCTCTGCTACCTGGTAAAGCGGGATTTGTATACCTGCCGGAGTAGAAATGAGCAGATTCTGGACATCATTGATGTTTTTCCGCCCCTCGTCACCTACTCGAACGACCAGGTCAAAGCGTTTTTCGCCTTCATAAATCTGTCCGGCAGAAGCCCCGGCAAATGCTGCATGGATGGTGCGGTTAACATCTTCGATATTCAGGCCGTACCGGGCAATTTCACTTCTGTTAAAGTCAATGACCACCTGCGGCATACCTGTCACTGTTTCAATGTACATATCTGCAGTGCCTTCCACCGTCCGGGCCATTTCTCCCAGTTTGCCTGCATAAGCGCTGAGTTTGTCAAGGTCTTCTCCGAAAATCTTGCACACCACATCCTGTTTGGCACCGGTCATCAGCTCATTAAAACGCATCTGTACCGGGAATTGAAAGCCGGTAGTAACGCCGGGCACCACTTCCTGAGCGGTGGCTGCCATTTTATCGGCCAGTTCGCTAAAGCTTTTGGCGCTGGTCCATTCGTCTTTATGCTTCAGTACGATGACCATATCACCTCCTTCTATGGGCATCGGGTCTGTGGGGATCTCCGCCGTCCCGATCCTTGATACTACTTCTTCTACTTCCGGGTAATCCGCCTTGAGCCTTTCTGAAATCCGGTTAATGGCATCAATGGTGGTACTCAGATTGGTTCCTACCAGCAGACGTGTTTCTGTGGCAAAGTCTCCTTCTTCCAGCTGGGGGATAAATTCGCCCCCCATGCGCATAAAGAGGATAACGGCAAAGGAGAAGATGACAAATGCACCGCCTACCAACAGAACTTTAAACCGGAGGGCCCTGGTCAGAAGACGTTCATACCAGCCTTCAAGTCTGGCCATGATGCGGTCTGAAAGCCCCGGCTTCGTGTCGACTTTTTTGCTGATGAAGAGGGCGCTGATCATCGGAACATAGGTAAGAGAAAGGATAAAGGCACCGGTAATGGCAAAGGCTACGGTCTGAGCCATGGGCCTGAACATTTTTCCTTCAATGCCTGAAAGCGAAAGGATCGGCAGATACACGATGAGAATGATGATCTGCCCGAAAACAGCGGCATTCATCATCCTTGATGCAGATCCCGTAACTTCCCTGTCCATTTCTTTCCGGGTAAGGGCGCCTGCTCCGGCATATTGCGGAGAGGTATGGAGATGATGCAGGATGGCTTCCACTATTATTACCGCGCCATCCACAATCAGTCCGAAATCAAGAGCGCCGAGACTCATCAGATTCCCGCTTACTCCAAACAGGTTCATCATGGTGATCGCAAAAAGCATCGACAACGGAATGACAGAGGCAACTATCAGACCTGCCCGCAGGTTTCCGAGAAATATGACCAGTACGAAAACCACTATCAGGGCGCCTTCTGCCAGGTTTTTTTCTACCGTACCGATGGCGTTGTTAACCATTTTTGTCCTGTCAAGGAAGGGGACGATGTCCAGTCCTTCCGGTAAGGTTTTCCGGATCTGGGCTATCCTTTCCTTCACATTATTGACGACCTCGGAGGAGTTGCCGCCCTTGATCATCATGACGATACCACCGCATACTTCGCCTTTACCCGCCATGGTAAGCGCTCCGTAGCGTATGGCTGATCCGAACCGGACCTCTGCAACGTGCCTGATCAGAACCGGCATGCCGCCCTGGTTATGTTTGATCACCATGTTTCGGATGTCTTCCATTGAACCGGCAAGTCCGACACTCCGGATGTACAGAACGGTCGGTCCCTTTTCAATGTATGCTCCACCGGTGTTCTGGTTGTTTTTACTGAGCGCCGTGAAAACATCGCTGATGGTCAGCCCTAACGCCTTGAGTCCGGCAGGGTTTACCACTACTTCATATTGTTTGAGCTGCCCTCCGAACGTCGAGACGTCTGCTACTCCCGGAGTACCGAGGAGTTGCCGTCTGACGTTCCAGTCCTGGATCGTTCTGAGATCCGCCAGCGTAAAGTTCTTTTCGAAACCATCTTTAGGCTTCAGGACATACTGGTAGATTTCTCCCAGTCCCGTAGTGGGCGGGGCAAGTTCAGGCGTATTGGCGTTTTCACTGATTTCTACCCGTGCAAGACGCTCAGTAACCTGTTGCCTGAGCCTGAAGATGTCTTCACCGTCTTCAAACACGATGGTAATCAGTGACAGACCGAAGCGCGACATACTCCGGCTTTCGAGAATACCCGGAATATTGCTGATGGCCTGTTCGATAGGGAAGGTGATCAGCCGCTCCACATCTTCTGCCCCTAATGAAGGAGCACTGGTGATGATCTGAACCTGATTATTGGTAATATCGGGTACTGCATCAATCGGAAGCCGCGTGGTTTGATAAATACCTACGGCTGTAAGGACTATGGTAAACAGCCCTATGATGAGTTTATTCCTTACGGAAAACTCAATAATTTTATTAAGCATGATTGGTTTCTGTTGATCAGATTTTTCGAATGAATAAACAGAATGGACCATGAACAATATACGGGTTCACGGCATTCGGAAAAATAGTTGATCAGCAGAACTTTGGCGGTTGCCAGACATTGGAAGAGTAAGCGGAGGCAATAAATACAGGTTTATACAGAATCCCGCTACTCAGTTGAAAGGGGAGTATTCTGGGTACAAGACTGAAGTTTGAAAGTGGCTCGGAAAGAAAGGCCATGGTGTTCAGTAAAATATGGCCGTCGTGTGTTTTGAAAGGCAGCCGCATATCCTGTTCATTATCATCATCATCCATGTCATCGCCAATATAATGGAAGTACATGAAGTCCCAGAGGGTAATGTTCTGGTTCAGGTTTTTGTGTTCTATGAAGTGTTCAACAAAAAAAGGTAACTTCAACAACTGATAGAGTTCTGTTGTTGAAATCATATAAGCTGAAAGCGTCAATATGGCGACCCACTTTTTCACTGACCCAAAAGTAAAACTTAACAGGGTGTAATACAAATCAAACGTGGGTGAATCAGGATGAAAAGGCCGATTTAGCCGACAGATCAGGTTTTTTCATTCATCACATAGGTCAGTGCACCGCTCGGACACCGCTCAATCTGCTCGATGATTCTGCCGGTATCAGCTCCTTCGGGTTTGATCCAGGGCTTTTCCATAGGATTGAATACGGATAAAAGGCCGTTCCTGCCTTTCCAGCAAAGTGTGGAATGAGCACACAAAGAAGGCTTCCAGACGATTGTCACTTCTCCGTTGGTATATTTTTTTGTAATGTCTTTCATGATCTGGAAATTAAAGGTGATACAAGGGCTTATATGGCCTTGCTGGCTACAGAACAATTTCGGTATTCCTTACGTTCCCTCAGACGGGCTCTTGGTTTTTCGCCTCCTTTCTGAGGAGAATTCCAAAGAAGAAGTCTGATAATCGTTGGCTTTGGGGAGAGGGGGAAGTTGCCTGTTCTGATGATCAGAATGGCTGATGCCTTCTCAGTGAAAGTAAGGGTATACCGGTACGAAGCATCATAAACAGAAGCGGGTATGCCTGCTTTGGAGAGGGAAAGGGTCATTTTTAGAAAATGCAAAAATTCAATTCCAGTGGCGGTGGGTCCGGAGCATCGTTCTCATTCGTTTGCGTTCCCGTATGACAGGATTTCTTCGGTGAAAATTTTCGGTATTTTATTCCGTTGCCTGATGAATCCGAGGTGGTAAGTACCTCCCATACCCCTTCAACAGGGACATTATTTCCAGGTTCTTTTCAGAGAATATGCTTCTGATTTCCGGATTTTGACGGTTCCGTCTTCACTCCATATCCGGACGTTGGTCAGGTCTTCCGTCGGAAAAAAGATCTCTGTCATGGTCGTGAGACCTCCATCCGCGAAAAATTCAGCGGACGAAGCATCAAGCCATATGCTGAAACGGAGGATTTTGTGCTGCGTTTTTCTTTCAGCATAATGCACGGCGGCGAAGGTTTTGGAGAAATTATTCTTTCCTCCCTGAGTTCTGTCAAAAAAGTATTGACTTTTGGTAACATCATAGCCGATTCTTAACTTTTCTCCCGCTTTATTGGATACTTCCAGACCGAATTTTTTAGCGGTGGTCCTGTTCATATCGGCCTCAAATCTTATTTCCATCATCGGAGTGTCGGCGTAAGTGATGGAGGATGCACCGATCTTTAAAGGCTTATCTCTTATTGTTATGACTTCTTTTACAGGGGTTGAAGTTAGCCTTATGCCGTCTTTTGTGTGAGTAAGACCCAGTTCCCTGGGCAAGGTCATGGCACTTCTCCATTTTTCTGTCGGTACCTGTTGGGCATAGCTCCAGTTGCTCATCCAGCCGATAAAAAGCCTCCGGGCATCAGGGACACCATTCCAGGTTACTCCGGCGTAGTTATCCGTGCCTTCATCTACCCAGAGCGTAGTGGAAGGAGGGTTGTCATTGATGAATTTTTTTCCATCAAATGAACCTACAAAATATTCGGTTCCGGAACCACCGTTAGGCGCTCCGTTTCCAAGGCTGACCAGCATCACCCATTTCTTCAAGCCGGGTTTAGTATTGACAGGAAGTTCAAAGAGGTCGGGGCATTCCCATGGTTTACCCGATGATCCGGGTCCCGGCCCGAATTCACTGGTGAGTTCCCACTCTTTAAGATCGGCAGAATTATAAATATGCACCCTGTCACCGGCTGCCAGCAGCATTACCCATTTTGAGCTGGGCTTATGCCAGAAAACTTTAGGATCACGGAAGTCTCTTATGGCTTTCTCGTTACGGATCACTGGATTTCCGCTATAAGGTGTCCAGGTCCTGCCATTGTCTAGGCTCCAGGCAATGCCCTGGGTTTGGAAATTACTTTTTCCGGCCTTTTCTCCTTTTGGGTCATGATAGGTAAACATCGCTATGAGGGGAATTTTACCATCACGCCCGAATCCACTCAGGTTCTCAGGGTCAGAAACAGCGCTTCCGGAGAATATATATCCCAGTGAGTCCGGATACAGAGCAATGGGGAGGTGTTCCCAGTGTAACAGGTCACGGCTCACGGCATGTCCCCAGTGCATCGGGCCCCACACGGTAGCCCCCGGGTAATACTGATAAAACAAATGATATTCACCGTTATGAAAAACCAGACCGTTGGGGTCATTCATCCAGTGGGATTCCGGAGAAAAGTGAAATTGAGGACGATGAGTCTCCTGATAGTAATCCTGGCCTTTCAGCAGAACAGGAAGGGCTGTAAGCCAGATAAAAATTAAAGCTCTCATATCTTTTTTAAGGTTAAGTCATGAAAAGATACCATTTCGTTTGGAATTGTGATTGAGTGAGTTGCTGATTTAGTGGTTTATTGTCAGTAACTTGATGAATAATCACTAATTCACTAAATGCCTAAATCACAAACAAAAACCTATTCAATCATTCTATCATTCATTCATTCAAAATTGTAATCGAGTGAGTTACTGATTTAGTGTTTAAGTGGTTTATTGTCAGCAATTTGATGAATAATCACTAATTCACTAAATAACTAAATCACAAACAAGAACCTATTCAATCATTCTATCATTCATTCATTCAAAATTGAATAGCCATATCATCTTGCTTTTTTCTCTCTGACAGATTTCACGATTCTGACTGCAGACATGATGATGATGGCAAAAGCCAGCAGGCCGGCTACTCCCCAGATCCAGTCTATAGTATTTTTCAGGACCACCAGAAATACGATGGCAAAAAGGAGTATGGTGGCTACTTCGTTGAAAAGCCTCAACTGAAAACCCGTAAATCTGAATTTGCCGGACCGGACTTCAAGTACTAATTTTCTGAGTATAAAGTGATACGCTACAAGTGCCAGGACAAAGAGGAGCTTCAGATGCAGCCAGGAGTAGTTTCCGAAATGATCCCACCATAGCAGGTATACCAGGGTGCTTCCGCTTAGGAGCGTGATCCACATGGCAGGTACCATAATGGCATTAAACAACAGTCTGGACATCCGGTTGTATTCCGTCTGAAGAATTTTTCGTTCAGCGTCGGGCCGGGTATTGCTTTCGGTGTGATATACCAATAAACGCGGCAGATAAAAAAGGCCCGCAAACCAGCTTACGACGAAAATAATATGAATGGCTTTGAGATGATCGTATGTCATACCGGGGTTTCCGTTTGGTTTTAAATTGTTGTTCCGTGTCAGCCTTTTTCTACAGCCTCAAAGAACCGCTCCAGCTTGTAAGGGTCCAGGCGGCCTTCGGTTCTCACGCTGCTGCAGAGGTCAAGTCCGAAAGGCTGAACAAATTCTATAGCTTGTCTCACATTGCCGGCATTCAGCCCTCCGGCAAGGAACAGCGGAATGCTGACGCTTTCTCTGATCTCCCGGCTCAGTTCCCAGTTATGGACCCTTCCGGTACCCCCCAGTTCTTTTATTGCCAGCCCCGGATTTCCGCTGTCGAGCAGCAGGCAGTCCACATGGGCTGCAATACGGATGGCTTCTTCTACAGAACTTTTGTCGGCCACATGGATTACCTGTACAAGTTTTACACCGGGAAGGCTCTGCCTGATTTCCCGGTAAGTACCCTCTTTCAATTCGTCTACGATCTGTACCGTATTGGTATTGACTTTCTTCTGATGGTTGATAATTTCGCGTGCAGAGGTCTCACTGGTCAGCAGAAAAGTGGCTATAGGCGGGGGCACTGCCAGGGCAATAGAAGAAATCAGGTTATCATCAATAATGCCGGGGCCGCTAGGCATATGCCCTACAAGTCCCAAAGCGGAGGCGCCGTAGCGGATGGCGGCCATGGCCTCTTCCAAACTGCTGATGCAGCAGATTTTCACTTTTGGTTTAAGTGATCCTTCCATGTGTTTTAAGCTATAATGAAGCCCGGCAAATTTATGAAATAAATACTTTGCCCGGAAAGCTTTATTCAAACAGTACAGCGGCTTTTTCTTCGGACCAGTGGGCAAAGTTTCCTTTGAATTCTTTTTCTATGGCGTTTCGGCGGGTTTTAAAGGTGGGTGTAAGCCGGTTGTTTTCTACCGTCCAGGCTTCTTTCAGAACTACGATTTTGTTTATTCTCTCGTAGGTTTTCAGGGTTTGATTCACCACATTGAGCAATTGGCTAAGTTCATAACTCAGCTGCTCACGGGATAGGTTTCCGGCCTGATCAGAGAGGGTAATCAGCGCCAGAGGTTGAGGCAAACCTTCGCCCGTTACACACACCTGTTCGATCAGAGGGTTGGAAGAAAGGCCCGCTTCAATTCCCGCCGGGGCAATGTACTCGCCTTTGCTGGTCTTGAATATTTCCTTAACCCTGCCGGTGATGGTGAGATAATTTTCCTGATCCAGGAGCCCGACATCTCCGGTATGAATCCAGCCTTCAGCGTCCAGGGTTTCAAGTGTCATTTCCGGTTCTTTGTAGTAACCGGTCATATTCCACGGCGACCGGGTGAGGATTTCGCCGGTAGTTTCCTGTATCCTGACTTCTACAGCAGGGTATAGCCTGCCTACGCTGCCGTCTTTTACTTTTTGCCCGGGCATAAGGGAAACCGCCCCCAGATTCTCTGTCATGCCATAGGCTTCCATAATCTGAATTCCGAGTTTTCTGAACCAGCGTATGAGGTCAGGAGGCATAGGTGCAGCACCGGTTACCACCAGAACGGCTTTGTGAAGTCCCAGACCCTTACGGATTTTTGTACGGATAAGGTGACGGATCACAGGCAGACTTAACAGCAGATCCAGCTTCTTCTGAGAGATCTTTCCCAGGATGCCCTGTCTGAATTTCATCCATATTCTCGGTACTGCCAGAAAATGTGTCGGGGCCGCTTTCTGAAGGTTTTCATTGAAGGTATCCAGATTTTCAGCAAAATATATGGTGCCGCCGGAGGCGATGCCTATCGACTCCACGATGTTTCTTTCCGCAATATGACACAACGGAAGATAGGAGAAGAACCGGGTCTCCGGAAGGTCAATTCCTGAAGCTTCGCGGGTATGATACAATGCTTCAGCCATCGCCTTGTAAGTATGCATAACCCCTTTGGGTTGTCCCGTCGTACCTGAAGTGTAGATGATGGTAAAAATATCCTGTAACGCGGGCCGGTAGTTTTCGGCCATTTCTTCTTCGGAAGACAGGATGTCGTTCCATTGAATATGCTCAGGATCCGGATTATAGTAAGGGAAAGAGATGCACGTAGCCCCTTCTGGAATGCCCGCTTTCGTCCCTTCAGGGTCATCAAGTTTACCGGTAAAAATGTACTGACAGCCTGAATGCTCCAGTACCTGTCTCAATTGCTGCCCGGTAAGCGTAGGGTAAAAGGGTACGGATATATGTCCGGCCATCATAATAGACAGGTCGGCCATGATCCACTCTGCACAGTTTTTGGAGACCAGTCCGATGAGACTTCCGGCAGGTAAAGGCAGCTTTTTAAGGAAGGCGGCGAGCTTTCTGACAATCCTGCCGGTATCCTGCCATGTGTAATCTCTGAATCCGGAGCCCTCAGGCTGCCTCAGAAACAGTGCATAGGGTTTACGTTGCTCTTGCTCATAGAAAAAATAGTCCAGGATGGTTTTTTCAGGGCTGATAATCATTATTAGGGGTTTATTGGTATTATTCCGTAAAATAATTATAAATTTTCAATAAACCAATCCTCTCATCCCTGAAATGTATCAGGGTTTCTGATAAACCTTTTCGCCACCCACAAAGGTAAACAGCACCGGGGTGTTTCTCATTCTGGCCGCAGGGATAGTCATGATATCTGCATCCAGGATAACAAAGTCGGCCATTTTACCTTTCTCAATGCTTCCTCTTTCTTTTTCTTCAAAATTAGCAAAAGCACTCCACAAGGTCATAGCCTTCAGGGCATCCTGACGCGATAAGGCGTTTTCCATCTGGAAACCTTTCGCAGGCCAGTTTTTGTCGTCCTGCCTGGCCACTGCGGAATGAAAACCGTAAAGAGGATTGACATGTTCCACCGGAAAGTCGCTCCCGTTGGCAATAAGACCGTTTTGCTTCCTGAGATCATTAAAAGTATAGGCTGACCGCACTCTTTTTTTACCCAGCCTTGCTTCTGCCCAGTACATATCCGAAGTGGCATGCGTACCCTGAACAGAGGGGATGACGCTGTATTTTCCGAATTTCGGAAGGTCGTCGGGATGAACCACCTGGCAGTGTTCTATTCTCCACCTTCTGTCGTTTTTGGTTTTGAGCAGTTTTCCGTAAATATTCAGAATAAGCCGGTTGGCTGAGTCTCCTATGCAGTGTGTATTGGCCTGGTAGTCGGAATTGAATATCTGTGTCAGACTTTTCTCCAGTTCTGCCGGACTTAACAGCAGGAAGCCGGATTTAGAGGGTTCATCACTGTACGGCTCCAGGAGGCTGGCTCCTCTGGAGCCCAGTGCGCCGTCGGCATACAGCTTAAATGATCTTACATGCAGGCGATCGGTTTTGATAATGCCTTTTTTGATATAATAATCCAGGTTGCGGAGTCCGAGCGAAACCATCACATAATCTCTGATCTTAAGCGAACCGTCCCGGTGCATTTTTTCTATAAGCTCAATGTCATCCTGATTAAGCCCTGCATCGGATATCGTAGTCAGTCCGTATTTGAAACATTCCGCCTGGGCGTCTAGGATCATCTCCCGTTTTTGTTTTTCATCCGGTTGCGGAATAAACCGCCTTACCAATCCCATGGCGTTGTCAACCAGAATACCGGTAAGTTGCCCGTCGAGGGTTTCAATCTCTCCGCCACTGATTTTCGTAGAAGGAGTGATCCTGGACAATTGGATGGCCCGTGAGTTGATAAGTGCGGCGTGGCCGTCAATACGGGTGAGAAAAACCGGTTTGTCCGGAAACAGGACATCCAGCTGATCTTTGTTAGGGAAAGATTTATTGGGCCAGTCGTTCTGATCCCAGCCACGGCCTATGATCCAGGTATTTTCCGGGTTTTTACCTGCAAAATCACTCAGACGGGTAAGGATTTCTTCAAATGATTTCGTGCCGGTCAGATCACATTGGTTGAGCATTTCGCCCAGACCGACAAAATGGGAGTGGGGGTCGTAAAATCCCGGATAAACAGGTTTGCCTTTAGCATTTATTTTTACTTTGGCATCGTATTTAGCCAGAATCTGGTCGGTGGTACCTGTCTCAAGAAAAACACCGTCTTTAATGGCAAAAGCCTGAACTTTGGTGAATTTCGGGTCCACCGTATAAATGACGGCATTGCTGACAATCAGATCAGCTGCCTGCTTTTGCGCCAGCGCAGGTACAGAGAGCAATGTGATAAAAACAAGTAGTTTTCTCATGAAAGGCTTAAATTTTTACCAAATATAAAGAATGATAAGCAAAACAGGAGCAGTAAAATCATTCCGGAAATGACAGGCAAATAGTAGAAAAAGGCAGACGCATTACCGTAAAAATTTAGCATTCCGGTCGTAATAGAGGCGTTTTGGTAATTAATCCGGATATTTGCACACAAAAACGTTTACGATCATGAATCTTAATGCTCCGCTTGCTGAACGCCTCAGGCCACGCAACCTGGACGAGTACGTCGGGCAGGAACATATATTGGGTAAAAATAAGCCGCTCAGAAGAGCCATAGAAGCGAATCTGATTCCTTCCATGATTCTTTGGGGACCTCCGGGTGTCGGAAAAACCACGCTTGCCCTCATGATGGCTGAGCTTACCAAGCGTCAGTTCTACAGTCTCAGTGCTATCAGCGCAGGGGTAAAGGATCTGCGCGAAATCCTCTCCAGGCCCTCAGGACTTTTTCCGCCCGTTCTTTTTATTGATGAGATACACCGTTTCAACAAATCACAGCAGGATTCTCTGCTGGCCGCCGTAGAAAAAGGGCAGGTGACCCTGATAGGCGCAACTACCGAAAACCCTTCCTTTGAAGTGAACTCAGCGCTTCTTTCCAGATGCCAGGTTTATATCCTTGAATCATTCGGTAAAGAAGAACTACAGCGTCTGCTTGACAGGGCATTGCATGAAGATCCTCTCCTGAAAGAGAAGAACATTATCGTCGAGTCTGTTGAGTCACTTTTCCGGATTTCGGGTGGTGACGGGCGAAAGTTGCTGAACCTGCTCGAACTGGTGGTGAATGCCCAGTTTGGTCAGTCTGAAATAAAAATTGCGAATGACCTGGTAGAAGATGTGGTACAGAAAAACCTGGCACGGTATGACAAGTCCGGTGAGCAGCATTATGATATCATTTCCGCTTTCATCAAGTCAATGCGCGGGTCAGATCCGAATGCGGCACTGTATTGGATGGCCAGGATGATTGTGGCGGGAGAAGACCCTAACTTTATTGCGCGCCGTATGCTGATCCTGGCCTCAGAAGATATCGGGAATGCCAATCCTACGGCCATAATCATGGCCAATGCCTGCATGGAAGCGGTAAAGAAGATCGGTTATCCCGAATGCCGGATCATCTTGTCTCAGACGGTTATCTATCTGGCTACTTCTCCCAAATCCAATGCTTCTTACATGGCTGTTGACCGGGCCATTGCATTAGCCGAGAAGACTTCCCACCTGCCCGTACCTCTTGATCTTCGGAATGCTCCGACCCGGTTGATGAAGGAAGTGGGCTATGGAAAAGAGTATAAGTATTCCCATGATTTTGAAGGCAATTTTATTCAGCAGAACTTCATGCCTGATGAACTCAAAGGAGAGAAACTATATGACCCCGGCAGCAATGCCAGAGAAAATGAAATCCGGAAACTTCTGCAGCACTGGTGGAAAAGCTGGTATGAGTATTGAGAATAAGGCATAAAAAAACGGAGATCGGCAGACCTCCGTTTTAGGGGCAATAATAATCTGTGAAATTATTTTTTGTATTTCATAGTAACAGTAAATGTCTCCGCAAAGACCAGAATAAGCTGAATGCTCTGAGCGTCTTCAGGATTGGTTTTTGCTAATTCGGCAGCGGTTTTGGTAAGTGCGTCTTTGTCAAGTGTCAGTACCAGCTCGCTGGAAGTAGAAGTAGTTACTTTAAGGAAAAGAGTGTTGTCCTTGGTATTTTCCTTATATTTCAGTGTTAAATAACCGTCTTTAACTTCGTAGGTTCCGCTTACGGTCTGGTTCAGTTCCAGGTCTTCGCTGGATACTACGGAGTTGGAGTTGAAAGTGCCGTCTCCTTTGAATTCAATAAAAAGATTGCCTGCAGATACATCTTCAGACTCCTTTTCAGCCGCTTCGCCGTAGAGTTTGATTTCAGATTCAACAGATTGAAGTTTCCAGTTGCCGGAAATACTTGAAGGTGCGGCGTCATCATTTTTACATGAAGTAACAGTTAGCGCAGAAACAAAGGCCAGAACGATCAGATAGATTGCTTTTTTCATTTGTATTAGAATAATTAATGGATGAAGTGCAAATATACGAATGTGTCGTTTGCCAGCCAAATGAGATTACAGTTCCTCTTCTATTTTGTAATCATTTCTGCTGATGGTCTGTTTTACAAACAACTCCCCGAGAAACCCGGCCAGAAAAAGCTGGACACCGATCACTACAGCAGATAACGCCAGAAAGAAAGAAGGATTGTCCGTGACATTCCTGTATTTGGTGTGCGTATAGATATGGTAGAGCTTTTCGGCGATTAGGTAAAATGTAAGCACAGAACCCAAAAGAAAGGAAAGTACCCCGAAAGTACCGAAAAAATGCATGGGTCTTCTTCCGAACTTATTGATGAATGTAATGGACAGAAGATCCAGGAAGCCGTTGACAAATCTTTCCAGACCGAATTTGGTATGCCCGTATTTTCTGGCCTGATGTCTTACGGCTTTTTCGCCGATCCGGGTATAGCCGTTCCATTTGGCGATCACCGGTACGTAACGGTGCATTTCTCCGTAAATGGTGATGTTTTTGACTACTTTTGACTTGTAAGCTTTCAGTCCACAGTTAAAATCGTGCAGATAAACATTCGAAATAGATCGGGTGACGGCATTAAAGAGTTTTGTCGGAATGGTCTTGGACAGCGGATCATATCTTTTCTGCTTCCAGCCTGACACCAGGTCATATCCTTCTTCTTTTATCATTCTGTACAACTCCGGAATTTCATCCGGGCTGTCCTGCAGATCGGCATCCATTGTGATAACCACTTCTCCCCGGGCTGCGTTGAACCCGGTCTGAAGCGCCGCCGTTTTTCCGTGGTTTCTCGTGAATCTGAATCCTCTGACATGTTCATTAACGGCTTTCAGTTTGCGGATAACTTCCCAGGAGTCATCCGTGCTGCCGTCATCTACAAAAAGAATCTCATAAGAAAAGTCATTCTCCTCCATCACCCGTCTGATCCAGTCGTGAAGTTCGGTAAGCGATTCGTCTTCGTTATAAAGCGGGATCAGTACAGAAATATCTATGATGTCCATTTTTTACTGTTTGAAATGCAAATCTCTTAAAAAATTGTGTAATAATCTTTTAAAAGCGCTTGAAAAGTTGGGGTATAGGTACGGTTGTCTTTTTCGTAAATACACAACTGTTCTTCCATTATCTCTGCTACGGTGTATTTAGAGAACGAGGCAATCTGTCTTAAAGGTTTCTTCTCTGCCCGGTGGCTGACGGTCAGCAGGCTGCTGAGAGCCAGTCCCTGTCTGTCTGCCATCTTCCTGAAAATATCCATTTCTGAAGGCGGGAGAAGGAGCCAGAAATCACCCCTTTCTGAAAGCAGCCTGACAACAGCAGAGATCAGCTCATTGAAATTGAGAAGGGTATCATGATGAGCAGAATTGATTTTTCTGTCGGGGGATTTCAGATCGTTCTGGAAAAACGGTGGATTTGATATGATAAGATCGAAAGGATCCTGCGGGCGATCTGCAAACAACTGTATGCTTTCACAGAAAAGCGTGATCTGTCGTTGATATATACTGTTGCTGAAATTGTGATCAGCATCCAGGCAGGCGTTTGGGTCGATTTCTACCGCAGTTATTTCGCCTTCAGTGCGTTGGGCAAGCATAAGCGATAAAAGGCCCGTGCCCGTACCAATGTCCAGAATGCGTCTGTATGGGCCGGGGTTTACCCAGGCCCCAAGAATACAGGCATCAGTGCACACCTTCATAGCGGCATGTGCCTGTCTGATGGTAAATGACTTGAATGTGAACATTATTTTCTGCCGAAATCTGCAGGGTTTTCGCCCCAGTGCTCTGTTTCCCACTTCAGGATCCTGTTGGTGAAAACGTTGGTTCTCAACCATTGTTCAGCCCGCTCCATCAGTTCAAAGAGTTCCTTGTTTCGTGAAGTGAGCTCCAGTTTTGTATTGGCTTTTTTTTTGCTCACCCAGCTGATGGCTGTCTTTGAATCAGAATAAACGGGAAGAGGGGAGTCGTGTTTTTTCAGAAGTGCAAGTGCGTGCACAATGGCCAGAAATTCGCCTATATTGTTGGTGCCGTCTGCAAACGGCCCCTTCCTGAAAAGCAACCGGCCGGTTTTGTAATCAAAGCCCTGGTACTCCATGTCCCCTGTTGCCGTATTCCATGCTGCATCTACCACAACGGCCTCACGAACGGGCGGAGGGATTTTTGAAGAGGAGGGGGACGACTTCTCTTTTTTTGTTACTACGGCATAATAATTTTTTGCGGAAGCTTCTTTGGCTTCTGCCATGGATTCGAAAGACTTGTACTTGGCTTCGGGATATCCGTCAATCTGCTTTTTGCAGGCTTCCCAGGAGCTGAATATGCCCTTCTCGCGGCCTTCCCAGACCACGTAGTATTTTTGTTTCTTTGCCATGAAGATTTAAATTTCTAAGGTCGTGCCTGTTTTTGCATCAAATACAAGGTTGAAATAAGACGAAATATCGGTTTGGTCAATCTTCCTGACTTCAAAATCGACATCTCCGGCATATTTGTTCCTGAGTGCTGTGGTATCTTCTATAATGCCGGCTACAAAAGGGTGCTTCTTTTTGCCCACAGATTCTCCGAACTCCTGAATACTGTTTTTGAACATCATATTCAGAGGAATGCTGTACATATTGCCGTTGGCAGCGGCACACACCGGTACTGCGAGGTATTCTCCAGAAGCTGACAGCTCAGCATATTTTTGCTGGGCGGCTTTATAATCTTCTTCGTTTTCTCCAAAAATGACAGCCACTTTCTTTTTTCCTGTTTTTCTGGATTCATTCATTAAACGGTCTGCTTTTTTCAGAAGCTCGCGAAACAGGAACGTGGCTTTACCGGTACGGATACGCTCTCTCACAGATTGACGTATTAGATAAGTGAGTGAATCGGTAATGTTAAGGCCTATTTCCGCCATCTGTCTGAAAATAAATGAAGTGGGCGCCATTCCCGGTATGGTATTGGGATCATACAGCACTACTTCATCTTTGGCAGTGAGAAAACCATCAATTCTCGCGGTTACGCTCATTCCGGTCACATCAAAGACCTGAAGTATATAATCCCGTATTTTGTTCAGATTTTCAAAATGTGTGTCTACAGGCGTCCGTTTCCGGATGGTGGAAGACTGATATTTCGACTTGAAACTAAAGGATCCGTTCTCTGCACAAATTTCGGTAGGGGGTAAGGCATAAATTTTTCCGGAGTCGTCCTGAATGACACCGCAGGAAAATTCCTGCCCGGAAATATATTCTTCTATCAAGACGTAATCTTCGGCATGAAGAGAACTTACCTTCAGGGTTTCCTGCTGACGGAATTCAAGATCAAGTCTTTTCAGCAGGTCGCCGGGGTGATAAATGATATCGTCATTGACAACCACAGGAAAACCAATCCCTTCATCAAGGTTTGATAATTTCTCCATCTGGTTTTTTTTCTGACGCTGGGTCAGCTTACTCCATTCCTTTTTGTGAAAGAAGGTTTCAAAGAAGCAATGGCTCATTCCTTTGGAGAATTCTTCCAGACTTCTTTTGCGGATGATGGCTACTCCGATGGATGAGCCCTGATGTGGTGCTTTGACAACAAAAGGGAATCCTATTTCCTGGATAAGTTCACTGAAAAGGTCTGAGCGGTCGTTTTTGTCCCAGTCTTCCCGGCTGATCGTCCTGAATTTTTTTCTTTGTCCGGTTGCCAGCGAGATGAGACGGTTCTGCCTCGGTTTGTCTATACCTACGGAAGATCCAAATAACCCAGGGCCCATATACGGTATTCCAAACCATTCAAGAATACCCTGTATATTACCGTCTTCGGCATAAGGACCATGCATAACCGGGAATGCAAAATCCATCAGTTCCGAGAACTTTTCGGGTTTTACCTGGGAGCCAATCTTGTAAATGAGTTTATATAGCTGAGTATCACGGAGTTGTCCAAGAGATTCAATGTAGATTCTGTAGCCGTTGTTGTGGTTTTTGGAGGGATAAAAACTCCGGATGTCGTCTTCGTTCAGGAGTTGGGGATCAACAAGAATGAAATTACCTATACTGTCGACAAAAATGGGAACCGGTTCAAAAAGTCTTCTGTCGAGATGTTCGAAAACTGTCTTTCCACCGAGGAATGAAATTTCCCTTTCCCTGGATTGGCCGCCAAAAAAAATTCCTACTTTGATTTTTTTGTTCATAGTCGACTGACAAATGACGTATTTATTCGCTTTAAGGTAAGTTCGGGATTGCAATTTAATAAAAAAGCCATTCGATGTATTCAAATGGCTCTAATAATACGGATATTTTAGCTTTTTTTGTTTAAAAAGCCATATTTATGTTAACTGCTTCAACTCTGGTGATTTCCGGTACGGCTTTTAAAACGGCTTCCTCAAGCCCCGCCTTGAATGTCATGGACGACATCGGGCAGCTACCGCAGGCACCGAGCAGTTCCAGTCTGACCACATTTTCATCAGTGATCTCCAAAATGGAAACATTGCCTCCGTCTGCTTCAAGATAAGGCCTTACCGAATCAAGCGCCTGTTCTACTCTGTCTTTTAAATTATCCATTATATCTTCGAAGTGTTATATGACAAAGATAATAAAACTTATCTGTATTCGCTAATGTACTACAACTTAGTCCCGAAAACCTGTGTCCAGCGTGTTTCATAATGTCCGATGCCCATTTCCCTGAAATCTTTATTCATCAGATTTTTGCAGTGCGCAGGACTTTTTCTCCATGTTTCCACTACTTCTTTTTCCGAAGGTACATAGCCTTCAGCCATGAAAAGGTTTTCGCCATAGGCTGACCATTCAAACCCTTCAGCTTCTATTCTGTAAGCCGTATCCCTGCCTCCCTTTGAAACATGAGCGAAATATTTCTTCCGGTGCATGTCTTCACTGTGCTTCAGAGCGGCTCTTTCCAGGGACTCATTCCAGGTAAGGGCCGGAACCGGCGGGTAATAAGTACTGCCGCATCTGCAGCCTTCCCGGCGCAGGTTGTTGACCAGTGCCAGCCAGACTTTGCGGTGGTCTGTCGTCTGAGTTATCACTTCAGTCTCATTGCTATCGGTTTCTGTCCGGCACGCAGCCAGGCAGAGCAAAAGCCCCAGCATCGCCCACATGTTGTTCTTTTTGATATGAAATAAACAAAACATGGTTTTGGACCGGATTATTGTCGAATGATAAAAAAATCAGACGAGACTCACTTTTTCTGTTTTCGGCTGGTTTGCATTCCGTATAGCGATAAGCCTGGCGAGTTCTTCAGCGGTACTTCTGAAAGCCTGGGCTGTTACTTCATCAGGGTCCATCAATACAGGCCTGCCTTCGTCTCCTCCTTCCCTGATCTTCTGAACAAGCGGAATCTGGCCAATCAGAGGGACACCGTATTTCTCAGCCAGTTGCTGCCCGCCACCCTGTCCGAAGATATAATACCTGTTGTCAGGCAACTCGGCAGGGGTAAAATAGGCCATGTTCTCAACAACGCCCAGCAAAGGAACCCTGATCTGAGCCTGGTTAAACATAGACATACCTTTGTTGGCATCTGCTACCGCTACCTTCTGAGGCGTTGTTACCACCACAGCACCGGTTACGGGTACTGTCTGTACCAGGGTGAGGTGAATATCACTGGTTCCCGGAGGAAGGTCAATCAGCAGGTAGTCCAGCTCACCCCAGTCTACATCGCTCAGAAACTGACGAAGGGCCTGGCTGGCCATAGGACCTCTCCAGATCACAGCGCTGTCAGCGGGGGTAAGGAATCCTATGGAAATCATTTTGATGCCGAACTGTGAAATCGGGGCAATCATATTTTTTCCGTTTTTTGCGGAAACCATCGGTTGCATGTCTTCTGCACCGAACATGATCGGGATGGAAGGCCCCGAAATGTCTGCATCAATAATGCCAACCCTTGCACCGGATTTTTTCAGTGCCATGGCGAGGTTTACCGTAACGGTTGACTTTCCTACTCCGCCTTTACCGGAAGAAATGGCGATAATGTTTTTTACACCGGAAAGCAAAGAAGTATTGGTACGGATAGAGGTCACATCGGCTGTCATCTGTATATTAACCTCTATATCGTCTCCGCAGTCCCTGTGAATGGCCTCAATACAATTTTTTCGTATCAGTTCTTTTAAAGGACAGGCCGGAGTGGTAAGCACTACTGTAAAACTTACCTGATTCACCCCCACTTCTATGTCCCGGATCATGTTTAAGGTTACCAAATCTTTTTTGAGGTCCGGTTCTTCTACCGTACTCAGTGCTGCAAGTATCTTTTCTTTGTTAACCCGTACTTCTCCCATGAATAAAATGCCGATTTTTTAGAGATCAACATCAATTCAGGCGGTAAAGTTTTTCAACCCTTAAAAATCTTAAGAAAATCAACGGAGAATCTGCCTTTCAATACGGTCTATTTCCTGACTCATGTCGGTGGTTTTGTGGAGTAGCTTCAGTTTTTCGAGTGTATTTCGGAGAAAAACCTGATGAGCCTGTCCCTCAGGATGAAAGGGGCGATGACCTAATGCGGGTCTGAGCGCACTCCAGTCTTTGATGAATTTTTGCAGATCCCGGTCAAAGTAGCATTCTGAGAAATGTTCCAGAATATAGGCTTCCGCTACTTCATTGGGGTGAATCATATCTGAATGATAAAAGCGGTAATCACGCAGGTCATCAGTCATGATCTCATAAGCCGGAAAATAAGAAACATCTTCATAGCTGCTTGTAAGTTCATGACAAAGTACCCTCAGCAAACTTTTACTCACGGCATTCAGCGGAAGGCTGTCTTTAAGATGCCTCACCGGGCTGACAGTCAGAATAAACCTGATGCCGGGGTTTACGTTTCTGAGTACTTCCCGCATGCGGATAAATGCCTCTTTTTGAACAGAGAGGTCCAGCAGGATTTTGTCAAAAAGGGCAGCGGGTTGTTTGTGGCAGTTGGCTACGATGTTACCGGTGTCTTTAAGCCGGTATACCCATGATGTGCCAAGGGTAATGATCAGAAATTCACTCTGTTTCAGTACGTCGCCTGTTTCCTGGCTGACGGCTTTCAGATGCGTCATCAGCGTTTCGGGGTCATTGGCACTGAATGAAGAATGATACTGATGATGATAAAAGAAATCCTGGTGAGCGACTACTTCCGAAAGTTCAGGAGGCGTTTGCTCAAGAGAGGAGATGATCAGCCCGGCAATCGAAACAATGTTGTAGCAGGTTCCGAACGGATTGGCCAGGCACCGGCATTTGTTGGTAACAAGGTGCCTGCCAAGCACCTCTGAAAAACACGAGCCGACTGTTACCACCCCGGTATGAAGGTTCATACCAAAAGAAGAAACAGCCGGCTCTATTTCTGTTCTGAACTTCATCAATGGGACTCTCTTTTGACTTCGCTGCCTGATTTTCCGGCCAGGAAGTCCAGATCCGCACCTTCATGAGACTGGTTAACCGTTTCGATATACATTTTCACATAACCCCTGTCATAACCCAGATCGATAGGTTTCCATGTCTCTTTTCGGCGGGCCAGTTCTTCATCCGATACATGCAGATGGAGTTTTTTGGCCTTCACATCGGTTTCGATAAGGTCACCGTTTCTGACCAGCGCCAGAGGACCACCGATGGCCGACTCCGGAGATACATGAAGAAAAACCGTTCCATAAGCGGTACCACTCATACGGCCATCTGAAATCCTGATCATGTCTTTCACGCCCTGATCAATCAGTTTTTTGGGAAGGGCCAGGTTGCCCACTTCCGGCATGCCCGGGTAGCCTTTCGGACCCACGTTCTTGAGAACCATCACGGAGTTTTCATCAATATCCAGATCCGGATCATCAATTCTGGCATGATAGTCCTCTATTGTTTCAAAGACAACTGCCTTGCCTGTGTGTTTCAGCAGATGTTCAGAAGCGGCAGAAACCTTGACCACCGCCCCGTTCGGACAGAGATTACCTTTCACCACCGTAATACCACCTTCTTCTATCAAGGGTTTTGAGGCGGGAGTAATAACCTCTTCATTCCAGTTCCTGGCGTTGGCAGAGTTTTCAATGATACTTTTAGTGTTGACAGAGATAGTGTCATGTCTCAGTTTATCTGCAATTTCCCGGATTACTACCTGCAAACCACCGGCATAATAGAAATCTTCCATCAGGTATTTTCCGGAAGGCATCAGGTTGACGAGCAACGGAATGCTGCTTCCGAACTTGTCAAAGTCATCCAGCGAAAGCTCAATTCCCGCCCTTTTGGCAATGGCCAGCAGGTGGAGAATGAAATTGGTAGACCCGCCGACGGCGGCGTTGATCTTAATGGCATTTTCGAACGAACCACTGCTGAGGACTTTGGAAAGGGTCAGGTTTTCTTTGACCATTTCCACTGCCCGGATGCCGCTCATATGAGCCAGCATTTTCTTGCGGGAGTCTACCGCCGGAATAGAGGAGATTCCCGGCAGGGTCAGGCCCAGCGCCTCACACATCACCGCCATGGTGGAAGCCGTGCCCATAGTAGAGCAATGCCCGGCGCTGCGGCTCATGCAGGACTCCGCCTCATCAAATTCTTCGGCTGTCATTTTGCCGGTCCGTAGCTCATCAGCAAAGCGCCACACATGGGTACCTGAGCCTATCAGACCTCCCTGAAAGCGGCCGTTAAGCATTGGTCCGCCGGGAATCACAATGGTGGGCAAATCTACAGATGCGGCTCCCATGATCAGAGAGGGGGTGGTTTTATCGCAACCGGTCAGCAGCACTACCGCATCAAAAGGATTGCCTCTTATACTTTCCTCAACGGTCATGGCGGCCAGGTTGCGGTACAGCATGGCCGTAGGCCGGATGATGGTTTCACCCAGAGACATAACCGGAAACTCAAGTGGGAATCCGCCAGCTTCGTAAACACCGTTTTTAACAAACTGTGCGATCTCGCGGAAGTGGCCGTTGCAAGGGGTGGTTTCTGACCATGTGTTGCAGATGCCGATTACTGGCTTACCTTTAAACTGATGCGACGGGTAGCCCTGATTCTTCATCCATGACCGGTAAATCATTCCGTCCTTTCCGCCTTTTCCAAACCAATCCTGACTTCTTAAATTCGATTTATGCTCTTCTGACATGTTGCTGTCTTCGTTAGGTTGAAATAATAATTAATGGCCTAAAGATAGGGAAATCAGTCTTTTTTTTGTTTTTTTGCGGAAAATTTTACAAAAAATATAATTAACACATCGTGCTATGAATCTATTTGAAAGCTTCGATGAAATTGTCTCAGGCGATTTCTATAAACAAATAGAGCTTAATACAGAAGACCAGTTGGGAGACTTCCCGGCCGCACTCCACGGAATATTCTACACACTTGTTGCCGGTCTTATACGCAGGTCAAACAGCGACATGAGCTCCAGTATGTTGTTCAATCAGATACAGGAAAAGTATCAGAAAATTTCGCAGCTGGGGGAGTTAAAAGAACTGATGGAAAAAAAGGACGGCATTCAGAAACTCGCTGCTGAAGGGGGCAAGATTGTGTCCCAGATATTCCCAGCGTTTAAAAGCCCGCTTGTCAGTATGATCAGCTCTTATGCAGGTACCAGCAAAAATTCTACGGTGATGTTTTCCGGGCTGACGGCGTCTGTATTGGTGAGTCTTCTTGGAAAAAAGATTAAAAGTGAGAAACAGGACAAAGATGACCTGGTCAACTATCTGAAACAGCACCATGAACCGCTTTTCAAGGATGCACCTGCCAGTCTGCTCGACAAAATGATACCGGCGCTCGGGTTGCAGGAACTCAGCACCATGAAAGTTACACTGGCAAGAAAAACGGAAGGTTCGTCAAAGAATACGGAAAGTAAAAGTGAAGAAGCAACGCACACCGTTCATGAAGCTGCTGAGGAGGAAGGGGAGTCTGCCGTTAGCAAAAAAGCGGTGATCGCAATTCTGGCTGTCATATTTCTAGGGGTGGTCGGATACCTGGTGTACAGTCAGGGGCTGATTAACCTGGAAGGTATTTTCTCCAAGGCTGAAACTCCTACTGAAACCGTGGAGGAAAACCTCCCTGAAGATTCAGGTTTCCAGACGGTGCCCGATTCTGCAGCAGCTCCTGCAGATACGATTACTGAAACCCCTGCGGCCAAGCCCGCTGCTTCTAGTGGTAAACTCTCTGATTACGTGAAGAATACTTCTGCGGCTCCGGGCAAGGATTTTGAACTGAGCACCGTTAAATTTCCTGCTAACGCCTCTACGCTTAGTGAGAGTACAAATGCGGAAATCACTGAACTGGTTAACCTGATGAAAGAAAACCCCAAAATGGATGTAAAGATCATCGGGTATGAAGAGAACGGTGATGCGAAGATCGCTGTCAGAAGAGCATTTGCCGTCAAAAGGGTGCTGCTGGCTGCGGGAATCAATAATATCCGTATGGATGCCGTTTCCGGAGGTAAAGGATCCGCTTCCCCCAAAATAGTGGTGTTGAGAAAGTAATCAGATCAGACTCTCCACATTAGGAACAAAATATAGATTGTAAGAGGTGTTTTTCTTGTATCTGGCCTGGTCCAGTGTATAAAGAAAGGCACCTTTTTTAGAATACCCCCTCTGTTTTTCTTCCAGTTTGTTAAGAAGGCCGGAAGCCAGAATCTTACGGCTGAAGTTACGTTTGTCGAATTTTGTATCAAAAATCGCTTCGTAGAGAGTTTGTATCTGCGGGATCGTAAATTTTTCAGGCAGCAGTTCGAAACCGATGGCATGAAATGCGGCTTTGCTTCTGAGACGGTCAATGGAATGCCTGATGATGTCTCCGTGGTCAAAAAGAAGCTCGGGAAGGTTTTTAAGGGAAAACCACTTCGCCTGGTATTTTTCAGAAAATGCCAGGTCATAATCAGAAACCTTGATCAGTGCCTTATAGGTGACCGAAACGGTTCTCTCCACCGGGTCACGCTTCGGGTCTCCGAAAGTGGAAAGTTGTTCCAGATAGATGTTTTTCAGGCCGGTAAGTTCAAAAAGTATCCTGGCAGCAGCCTCGTTCAGACTTTCGTAAGGCTGCAGCCACCCACCCATCAGCGACCATACATCCTTATCCGGCTCTATGCCCCTTTTGACCATCAGTAATTTCAGTTCTTCGCCGTCGAATCCGAAAATAATGGAATCAAGTGCCACAAGGCACCGGGTCTGTTTCAGGTATAGATCAAGCATTTCCATTTTTAGTTCGTCTAATTATTCAAAAATAACTAATTCTGCCGATATAGCAGTGCAATTTGTTGCGCAGTCTGAATTTTTAGCCTGACTCTGGCCTGTGGATCGTATATTTGCGATTATTTTCAGGGTGGATATGATCGAGCTGAGGCAGATTTCTTATCATGCAGGTGAAACGAAGATACTGAAGAATATCTCTCTTACGGTTGAAAAAGGCAGAATAACGGGGCTTGTGGGGGAAAGCGGTTCCGGTAAGTCAACGCTTTTAAAAATCACTGCCGGGTTACTTGACCCTGCGGCAGGAGGAGTGTTTCTTCACGGGGTCAGGGTTGAACCGCCATCGGAAAAACTCATTCCCGGCCATCCGCGGATCAAGATCGTAACGCAGCACAACTCTCTTTTTCCCAATATCACACTGGCGGAGAATATAGCCTATGAACTGCGCTTTTTTACCCGTGACTATTCGTCAAAGCGCGTGAAAAAATTACTGAAAATGACAGGAATTTCTCACCTGGCTGACCGTTATCCGAGAGAGGTTTCAGGGGGGGAGCTGCAGAGAGCTCTTATTGCCAGGGCGGTAGCAGATGAGCCCGATGTGCTGTTGCTTGATGAGCCTTACAGTAATCTGGACCGCAGTATCAAAAAGAGGATCAGTTTCGCACTCAGGAAGATCATCCATGACGAAAACATTGCCTGTGTTTTTGTAACCCATGAAATTACGGATGCCTATGGGATGGTCGATGAACTGGCTGTTATCCGTAAAGGCAGAATTTTGCAGCGGGGCAGGGCAGAGGAGCTGTATCTTTACCCGGCAAACACTTATGTTGCCGGACTGACCGGCGATGCCATTTTGCTGCGTAACGACCGCATCCCGGGTACTTTGCTCATCAGACCTGAAGACATACTGCCAGGACCGGAAGAAGATCGGGAAGGCGTTGTAACGGGAAATATTTTCCAGGGGAGCTATTATGAAGTATGGATAGCATCTGAGGGAGAGGAATTGTTCTTCCGTCATCATGAAGTTATCTCTCCGGGTACCCGGTTGCGATTCAATATCCGTCGTTCAGTGCTTCTGTCCTCGTGATTAGTCCGCTTTGACAAGGATATCTTCGCTGTTGCGTCCGTATCCGTTATAATCAAGCCCGAAGCCTACAACAAATTTGTTTTCGATTTCAAAACCCGCATAATCTATCCGGTGATCGAATTTCATGGAAGAAGGTTTATACAGCAGGGTAATTGTCCGGATGGAGGCCGGTTTTTCAAGACTGAGTGTTCGGATAAGGTAATCGAGAGTGAAGCCGGTGTCAACAATGTCTTCCACAATAACGACATGGCGGCCTTCAATGGAACTGCTCAGTCCGATCAGTTCACGGACTTTTCCCGTTGATGTCGTATTGTGATAAGAACTCACTTTCAGAAAACTTACTTCGCATGCCACATGAAGCTGCTTGAAAAGTTCCGACAGGAACATAAAGGAACCGTTGAGGATGCCCAGGAATACCGGGTTTTGCCCGGCCATGTCTTTGTCGATTTCTCCTGCAATTTCACGGATACGTGTGCTGATCTGTTCTTTACTGATGAAAGTTCTGAAGGTAAGATCCTGAATTATGACCATGATAGGGCTGAAGTCGTTGATTTGGAGAAGCAAAATTAAAGCTAATATTTGTTAAAACGCTATCTTTTACTGGAAAACTATGCCTTATGATTTAATTTTGGGCTACAATTTCATAAACACGGAGATCGTTCTGTTTTTAAAATAAATATAATGTTAAAGAGGATATTATCGGTTTTGTTGCTTTTGTTCTGTCAGACACTGATTGCTGAGGCTCAGCTTTTTTCCTGGCTGGGTTCCGGTAAGGAAAAAGCAAAACCCGAGTTGCTGCTGATGGACCGGGGAATCCAAATTGAAACCACCGCGGCCATCAATAATATGTACAACTTCAACTTTTACGAAGCAGAGAAGGAATTCAAATGGCTGATGGTCAAATACCCCGATCACCCTATCGGAAGCTTCCTGCTGGGATTGAATGAGTGGTGGAAAATTGTGCCGGATACCAAAGTAAGCGGGTTTGATGACCTCTGCCATAAACATATGGACGATGCTATCAGCAAGGCAGAAAAACTGTATGACAGTAATAATAAGAATAAAGAAGCCGCTTTTTTTCTGGCAGCAGCCTATTCAGTTAAAGGGAGGTTATATGCGGAGCGTGAAAAATGGGTCAGGGCGGCCTGGGCGGGCAAGCAGTCACTGAAATACCTGGACTACAGTCGTGGAGAAGAAAACATCAACCCTGAACTCCTGTTCGGAGACGGAGTGTATAACTACTATTCAAAATGGATTCAGGAAAACTATAAATCGCTGAGGCCGTTGCTTACCTTTTTTCGTAAGGGAAATAAGCCGTTGGGGATCAAACAACTGGAATATGTAGCTAACAATGCTTTTTACTCCAGAATGGAGGCCCGTTATTTTCTGGTGCAGATCTATGCCATGGAAAGCCAGCCTGTCAAAGGGCTGTCGCTGGCGAGGCAGATGCATGCCCTTTATCCCAATAATTCATTCTTTCACCGTTATGTGGCGCGCAACTCATTTGCACTGGGGAGACTGGATGAGGCCGAGGTTTATGCCAGAGAACTTTTGGAACGGGTCGAAGGAAAAAAATACGGGTACGGAGACAATGACGGAAGGTATGGCGCTTATATACTGGCCTACGTAAACGATCATATGCGGAGGAATTACGGAGAGGCTAAGTTTTATTATATCCAATGTATCAATTACGCTAAGAACAACCATTCTGAAGACTCCGGTTATTATCTGAATTCGCATATGGCCCTTGGACGTATCGCTGAACTTGAAAGTGACTTTGAAGGGGCAGCATCCTTTTATAAAGAAGTCATGGATAAGGCGGATAAAAAATCAGAAACTTACAAAGAGGCTAAAAAAGCGGCCTCTGAGCTGAAGGGTAAAATGAAGAAAAAGAAAAAGTAGAGCCAGATACCCTACTTTTTCTTTTAGCCGAAATATGCCAGGTTTTAAGGAATCGGGAGTACCTTGGTGTTTTTGAAAGTAGACAGAATCACCATGGTTTGTGTACTGGCCACCACTTCGATTTCGTTGATCGTTTCCATGATCAGCCGCTGATAAGAGGCAATATCTTTGGCAATGACCTTAAGAAGAAAGTCGCAGGAGCCTGTCACGTGGTGACATTCGATGATCTCAGGAACTCTTTCTATGGTATTGACAAAGGATTCGGTGATTGACTTACGGTGTCCCGAAAGCGTTACCTGTACGAATGTCATTACACCCAAACCAACCTTTTCACGGTCAATCTGCGCATGGTAACTCTCTATTATGCCGGAATTCTCTAATTTCTTAACCCTTTCTAACGTTGGTGCGGGCGATAATCCGATTTCTTTGGATAGTTGAGCATTGGTGATCTTACCGTTGCTTTGCAGGATCTCCAGAAGTTTATGGTCTATCTGATCCAGTTTATTAACTGCCATTGTTTGAATATTTGTTGATTTCAAAATATAATTTGGTGCAAAATTACATATTTAAATTTTAATTCTACAATATCAGGGAATTATAAATTAAAATAATTAAAAATTCTTTTATTTTGTGGCTGTTCGTCTGAGGTTTTTTATCGCCTTATCCTGGGAGAAAACTATTTTTCTGCCGACAGCCCGTTGAAAAGCCACGGGCTATGGCATACTGCCCTGCCAGATAGGTAAACATGATGAATGTATAGGCGTAAGGAAGAGGACGGATGAATTTATCCCAGGCAATCATGAAGTCGCTGACGACAAAAGAAATGCTGCCAAGCCATATTGCAACATCCGACCAGGCAGGTTTTGTTCCGATGCGATGAAGAGCGGCCATGCTCATGGACAGGAGTACGAAAATGTAAATAAAGACAGGGACTTTCATGATGCCGGTATAAGGAGCAAAAAAAAGCATTACACCGGACGTTACCAGAAGATATACAGGCACCGCAGCCGGATGGCGTTGGATAAAACCTTGTTTACCGCTTTGGTGTACTTCCCTAAGAAAGCCGGTGATATAGGCAAAATGACCGATCAGAAAAGCAGAAAGGCCTGAGAGGAAAGCATACTCTGTATGTTGTACGATGAGTACGTCTCCGGCACAGCCCGCCAGAAGAGCAAGGATAATCCAGATTGTATGGCCGGGTTTTGCATTCGTTTCAAGATAAACCGAAAGCGCCAGAAGCGGCATCAGTATACCCCTGTTCATGGTAAGCCAGCCAAGGGATTGATGCATATAAAAACACAGATGAAAAACAGATAGAGCCAGGTAAATAATGAGAGGCAGGATTTTGAGGTATTGCATATGGATAACGTTAAGCGATCTTTCCTTTATGGCAGATGACCCGAAAGCACAGACTGCAGATATTTAGACGGCAGAGAACTTTAAAAGTCACATAGAATTTGTATTGAGAGATTGTAGCTGATTAACGTGTCAATTCAAATTAGAATTTTCAAAGCCTTATTTTGCGCCTATTTTTTTTTGATAAGGCCCTTGTATCGATTCAAATGATCCTTTTCTGAGATTTCAATTGTAATTTTTTCGATATTGTGTTTTTTTGACGAGAAATGGAATAGAAACTTTTCTGAAGTGTTAGCTCTTAGGATAATTACTTCTTTAGTATATAACTTAACAAATAGTATTTGTTTGAGATTTTCACATGGAACTATATTCCACTTTTCAACACTTTTGAGTAAATCCTGGTACTTTATATTGAAGTCTTTATTTTCTTCGAGAAATTGATTTTGTTTGTCTTCTGGTGGAAGAAAAATGACACCCGATGATTTTGGATAGGTTTTTACATCCCTTATTTTTTTGTTTTTTGAAAAAAAATTGAATTTGAGTAATTCTTTCAGCATTAAAATATCGTCCCTGCCATTATTTGAAAACGTAACCTGAAAATTATGAATGTATTTATTTTCAGTACTGTCATATTCAATATTAATCAGTTTAGAATAAGTTCTAATCTTTTGACCGTTTACTGGAATAGTTAGTAATGACATAATAACACATAAGATAAACTTAGAAATTTTCATGTTGTCAATATTATTTAGTTGGAAGCGATTTACTTAAAATGTAAGCTCCCGGTATTATCGAGAAGTGCGGGGGAGATCTTTATTAATGTGTACAAGATAATCAGGTGTTGCCTTTCGGGGTATTTTTAAACGAATTAGCTGACCAACCCTGATAGTTTTTTCAGGAATGTTGATGCCACTTTATAAGTCACTAAAAAATGATACACATGTAAAGGCTCATAACAATGTAAATCTTAGTACGTAAATAGAACATGATTTAATGTTCATTGATAACTTCTTTTTTTGGGCATTGCATTGCTAATAATGGTTTTATGAAAAATAAGTAATGTTTTTTCATAGTAACATATTTGTAATTGTACAGTATTACTTTATGGAATAAATCTGTTGGTACTGTCGGGTTTGGGTGAAAAACGCCGGAAACCGTATAAAAGATTTTCCTTTCTTACCTCTTTTCCATAAGATCTTCTTACTTCAGTGATTAAGAAAGTAGTATCATTCAGAATGACTCCTGAGCGTATTGACGGTATCCACGGACCTCCCGAAGGAGGATAGTAACGTTCAAACCGGATAGAATCTTTGGTGGTCTCAAATACTCCCCAGTAAGAATATGAATCATAATACGAATCTTTTTTTGAAATAATTAAAGGGATAATGAATTCTTCCCAATGTTGAAACATAGTACTGGCGTCATGTGATCCCAAGTCAAGCAAAACACCATTCTCATATAAAACCATGGCTTCAGAAGTAAGAACATTTTTTCTATACCAATAACCATCCAATCGCAGATTCCTGACATTGTTTTTGTAGTTTTTTAAAGTCAGATACCTCTGCTGGTTTAGCGACTCGCAGAACATCAATAAACAGGAGGTCAATAAAATGATCGATAAAGAAATGATTTGTCTTTTCATTGTCTGATGTGTTTACCAGGTGGTGTTTCCTGTGCCGAAGGGTATTGTCCGGATATTTATCGTAAATCATTCAGGATAATTTCCCTCAATGTGTAGTGTATCTATGGGTCTCTTTTTTATGCACGGTAGTTATTGTTTAGACGACAGTATATTTAAAAGTCACTTTGGTTTTTAGTACCTGGCTTTATGAAATCTGACAGGAGTATTACTTTATGGAATAAATCTGTTGGTACTGTCGGGTTTGGGTGAGAAACGCCGGAAACCGTATAAAATGTTTTCCTTCTCTACTTCCTTTCTATAAGATCTTCTTGCCTCTGTAATAAGAAAAGTGGAATCATTTAAAATGATTCCTGAACGTATGTATGGTACCCATGGACCTCCCGAAGGAGGATAGTAGCGCTCAAACCGGATAGAATCTTTGGTGGTCTCAAATACCCCCCAGTCGGAATAATAGTCATAAGCAGAACTTGCTCCCGATATAATATAAGGAATGAGGTATTCTTCCCAATGTTGAAATTTGTCTGTATTGGTTGGTGGTGAACTAAGGTCTAGTAGAACACCATTCTCATATAGAACCATGGCTTCAGAGGTAAGAACGTTTTTTTTATACCAATAACCATCCATTCTTAGATTCCTGACATTGTTTTTGTAGTTTTTTAAAGTTAATGGTCTTTGGCGATTTAATGATTCGCAGAATATCATTAAACAGGAGGTCAGTAAAATGATCGATAAAGAAATGATTCGTCTTTTCATTGTCTGATGTGTTTACCAGGTGGTGTTTCCTGTGCCGAATCCAAAATAGAAATATCTTTTTTTCTTCCGTTCCGGCAATACTTTGAAATAGGGTACTTTGGGGTTCATTAAGCGGTCATGAGCCAGTTTATTCTGAAAGAAATTGCGGTTGGCTTCACTATTGCTGCCTATTCTGAAAGGCCCAAAACCGATGTAAAAGTTACCCATTCTGTATTTGTCCGGGTCTGTGCCGGTTTCTGTATTGAGTACATAATGTTTTCTATTATTGATATCTGCCCTTGACCTACTTTTGGTGTCTAGGCCCGGATCGCCTGTAAAAAGGTTAATGCCAATGCTGGCGCCCATCCAGTTAATCTGGACGCCCGTAGTCCTGAACCGGTCGCCTCCGTCTGCTGCGGGGAGTACCCTGCTCAGACTTCGGTCAAAATTTACAAGATCAAAAAAGAAGTCGTTTTCATATTGAATGTTATGGGTTATGGTGCCGATATTAACATGGTTCAGGGTCTGGCTGGTTTCTCCGCTTTTGAATTTTGTTCCGGATAAAGTCACCAGGCCATTAAAATGACTTAGCTGAGCTCCGGACCTCGTTTCCCAGCCTTTAAAACTATTGTCATAATGTCTCGCATAATAGGTAGCTCCAAAATGAATTCTGTGACTGATCGGGAATGTAGTCGGCATGCCAAAAGAAAAGTCAAAACCTACGCCCAGTTGCTCTTTGCTCATGTGAATATTGAGTTTTAAAGCAACAGGAAACAAGGCTTTTTGTAAATTGTAACCCATTTGAGTAAACAGGAGGAAAAACTGACCATCCGGGTCATGATAAAGCAAGGGGCTATTTTTGGCATAACTATACCGGTTAAAATCCTGGGTGCTGAAGCTGTCCTGCACAAAATTATCCGGACTCAGCACCCTGCCCAATGCCGGATCATAAAGGCGGCCGTTCATGTTGATCAGACCGAATGCATCGATGTGCTCATGACCGGTATACCCTCTGAACAACCACGCCGGATAAGTGGTATAGAGGATATGAGGAGGCCAGTTGATCCAGGTAAGCGGGTCTCTTCTCTGCCCCCAGGCATCAAAGCTTTGCTCGGTCACTATTGCGGCAGCGGCATCGCTCACAGTCAGCAGTGAGCCTAGGTGGTCTGTATATACATAATAGTACTTGTCTGTGCCGGCTTCACTGACGACAATGGAGGAAAGTCCTGCGGGGCCTGAGATGTAGTGTACATACCTCGTCACTCCTGCCGTAATGTCTGCATCATACCCGTTCAGGTAGTAACGCGTATTTTTCACCGTTCCGGCCAGCTTAAATACTGATTTGATTCTCTGGTAATCGTCACCATAGGTATAGGACAGATAGTTGTTAACCTCCGAAATTGTGTTTGGCTGAAGAAAAGCGGTATAGCTGATGTTTTGTGTAGAATTCGAGATGGTTCCCGAAGCGTTGGTGACTTCTGTTACAGCGTGTGGCTTCGGTCCCGTGTAGCCATAGTTACCGATAGAAGTCTTGGAGGTTATGTTGCCGTCATTGGCGAAAGTGAAATTCTGAGTGGCCTGTCCGGTTACGGTCGCACTGCTCAGCCTGTCCAGCGGATCATAAGTAAAGCTTTCTTCTTTGTTTTTAAGGATGTCTTTGCGCTTCATAAAGTTTCCTGTAGCATAATTCCAGGTCATCTCGAGTTGCTGAAGCCCGGAAGTAGTATAGGCCAGCGGATAGCCGTATTTATAGTTCCTTGTGGCGGTGCGGCCATTACCGAGTGTGTAAGAGGTCACCTGACCCGCTCCGTTCAGGCCGTTGGTCGTAAAAAGTGTCACACTCTCGTTCAGGTTCTTTATGTGGGTCAGGTATCCTGTAGCATTGTACTGATACTTAATGCCGAAACCTGATGGATACGTAACTGTAAACGGATCTCCGTAGGGGTTGTAAGTGTAGCTGCTTAGGTAATCGGTAGCGTCTGCTCTTTCTTTCAGGCTGCTGAGGTTTCCGTAGGTGTCGTAGGTATATTCTTTTATACTCCCTGAAAATCCTGTCACCTTACGAAGGAGATTAATGCCTGCTCCGGAGGTATAATATTCATAGGTGGTGAGGCCTTCTGGTCCTGTGCGGGTGAGCAGCTTACCCGAAAGATCATAGGTCATTTCATGGGTCATATTATTGGCATTGGTCTGAGAAACCAGCTGGCCCAGTGCATCATAACCGTAAGTGGTGGTTCCGGCATCGGCATCGGTAAGTCCTGTTTGCCTGCCCTGTGTGTCATAGGTCATGCTGTTAAGCGTTGTGCCTCCTTTTTGAATCTCTTTCAAGCCGCCATGACTGTAATAGGAGTACTCAAGGGTGCCGCCGTTGTCAGTGGCCCGGATGGTTTTTCCTGAGGCATCCGTGACTTTTGAAGAGCTTTGTGAGGTATTATTAAGCAGGTCTTTTCTGATAGTGGTTACCTGAAGATTGTTCTGATTAAGGCTGTAACTGAACTCCGTTTCCCCTACTTCAGGATTCTGATCGTCATAAATGCTGACCAGCCGATGGTAAGTATCATAGATATAATTAAATTCCCTGAGGCCCGTTTCTCCGGGAGCGGCGGGGCTGCTTTCATAGGTTAGTTTTCCGCTGTTGTCATAGACTTTTACGTATTCAATCATATCCAGCGGGTTGGCAGAAAAGGCCTGCACCTGTTTCTTAACTTCCCGCCCGGTAAGGTCATAATAAGTGGAAGTCATCGGTTTGCCGGGCTGGGTTACCATAGAAAACCAGCAGGAGGTTCCGATCAGAAACCATACTTTCGTTTCTGTGATGCTATAGCCTTCAGGCAGCGTGGTTTTTTTGACGACCCCGAAGGGATCATATTCATAGGTGGTGGTAAGTCCGTCAATGCCTGTGCTGCTCACCGGGCTGCCCCAGAGGGGTTCAAAAACGGCCTGAGATGTTTGCCCCAGTTCGTTGGTTTGTGTTATGGGAAACCTGGCTTTGCTGTCATAAGTAACGGTGCTGTTTCGCAGAGGCATGCCTGAGGGCGTAACGGTGGTCTTTTTCAGGTTGCCGGTAGGGAAATACTCAAAGTCTGTCTGTATGCTTTTAGGCAACCCTGAAAAATCTGTCTTTGAAGTGATCTGGCCGAGTGTATTGTAACTGTAAGTAGTAGTCAGGCTGAACGGCGCTTCTCCGGCCCTGGTTTGGGTGATGGTTTCTGACTGGACCTTGTTGGGCACCGTTCCTGCATAGGTACCGAAGCTATAGTTTGCCTGCCCGGTTTCAAGAGTAGCTGTGCCGTTGCTTAGGGTAGTCTGGGAGGCGATCACGTTCCCATAATTATCCCAGGTATTTTGTACAGAAGTATGAATGCTGCGAAGATAATCCGCATCTGTTGAAGAGGTAAGCTTCATCCAGAATCGCTTCGATGCCGGAGATATAAAGTCATAACTAAAGTAAGAGGCTCCGAGATGGGTAGAGGAGGGGAGATGTGTTTTTATAAGCTGCTGTGGAAACAGCGCATAGAAAGTACTGTTGATAAGGGAGGTCTCCAGGGTTTTTTCTCCCAGCAGGGTATTGGAGAGGGTTCGGTCACCGAACCCAAGAAAGCCCTTGCCTGCCCTGTGAAGCAGTGCCCTTGCATAGGTATATTCTATCGTTTCGAACGAGTTTACCGTTTGTTGCGTGGCGGAGGCTGAAACGGCATACATAGGTGGAGTTACAGCACTGACAGGATAGGTTTGGAGCATACCTCTCTGATAAAATGTGGTATCATGTGTGAGCTTTTTATACGTCCAGGTACTTGTCCGGTTGAAGCCGTCTTTTACTTTTTCCAGGAAGTTTTCAGTGCCGTCTTTTCTGAAATACTGAAAATCCATGGGGGTGGCGGCATTTTTATAACTCAGGATGTCGACTTTCCCGTCTCCGTCAAAGTCCCCTGTCATAGGTGGAGGAGCGCCGAGATTGGTGACAAACGCTTCTGTTATCTTGTAGAAAGAAGCTGTGGAGTTGTCGTAGGAATACCCTTTACCATAATAGATGTCATAATAAGTATGGGAAGAACCCACAGGGTCATAGGCATGGTAGACATCAGCCAGCCGGTCCCCGTTCAGGTCGGCTACAAGCAGCTGATCTCCGCTTACCGGATCGGTGTCCGGTGTTACAGCAAATGTAAATGGTGCTTCCAGGAAGGTTTCCCCGGTGGATATCAGAATCTTCCATATTCCCGAAACGGTACTTTTGGCAAGAATATCAGTCTTTTGATCTCCGTTGAAATCTCCGAAATGCAGCAATGCATTACTTTTCAGGAACTGATCATAGGGAGAGTAGAAGATACGTCTCCCGGTAAAGCCGTCAAAGGTATAGATTTCACATGCGGTTCCTTTGATGACCATGATGTCGCTTTTACCGTCACCGTTAAAATCCAGGACACTTATTTTGTCGGCACCCGCCCAGTCAGCCAGGGGGATGCTGACCGGCCCGCTGAGCCCTATTGTCAGAAAGCCTGAAGAGATTCCGGTAAAATAAATATGCCCGTAATAAGAGCCCGAGGGTGTGCCCAGGGTAGTGAGCATATCCTGTATGCCGTCTCCGTTGAAATCCCCTGTAAACAGGAAATTGCCGCTGCTGTGTATCTTGCTGAAGCCGGAATAGGGGTTTATTACCAATGTCTGAAGGAGACTCACCTGTGGGTTGCCATTGCCGGGCCAGTTATAGTTTTGTATACTCTGGTAGATCCGGATGTCTGTGAGGGTACGGTTTGAGCCGGTTCCGCTGATATTAGTGAGTATCATATCGTCTGCCCCGTCTCCTGTAAAGTCATAGGAGAACAGTCCGTAGGCATCCGGAATCTCTTTCTTTTTGAACATACTGTAACCCAGCGGCAAGTCTGTTTCGTAAGCCAGATGGAAACCCTGGGGGTTGGTGGACGTCTGAGGGTTTTTAGTGTAAAGGCTCACCCGGTACACGGATCCTTCCTGCCTCCCCGCAAGAAAGTCAGTTATCCCGTCGGCATTGAAATCTCCCGTTAAGGTGGAGGAAGCCGGATTGGTATACGGGGGTGAATTAAGTAACTGTACTTCTGCATTAAATTCTCCGTATTTGAAGAGGGTAGAATTGAGACTGCTGCCATCTGAACCGGATAAAACTACTTCATTGAGAAAGGAACTGACGGAATTCTGTGCATAGACAAACTGGTAAGTCAGGGCCGTCTGATTTTCAGCATAGGTGATGATTTTATCCAGGAGATATTTGCTGTCAATCCTTGTTCCTTTTTCAAAGACAGTGTTGGGGTCTGCGGTCCGGAGTTTATACTCAAAACGGATTTTGTTATAAGGCGTCAGACCGGCGGCATCATTTCCGGTATACTGAATTTCCTCAGGAATCAGATGGAAATAAGCGTTAGTCTTGTATTGAAAGAGAATATAATTGCCATCAGGATAAATGATCTTCTTCAACGCCCAGGTCAGTACCGTGGCATATTGTCCGCTAAGGCGGGCGTCAGGGCTGCTGCCATAGTGCATAATGACCCCTTCTTTAGTAGTTACCTCAAACCATTCCGGTCCGTTGCCCTGCGTGCCCTTGGACGTAATGGTCGCAAAATCTTCTGTTTCTTTGCCATAGGTAGCTCCGTCACTGCCATAAGTGCCTGTTTTAAGAATGAGCCGGCTGCCGTCGAGTGTAAAACGGTCTCTGGCGTCCATTTCTACAGGATTAGCTTCACCGTCAAAATACATATTCCGGCTTGTTCTGGAGATAAAAGACAGTCCGCCGATACTCCATCCCATCCCCGCAATGCCGTTACCTCCCTGAGAACTGTAAAAGACAGTGACCGCCGGACTGACACCGTTGGTACCCGGAGGGGCAATGACGGGGAAGCTGTAGCTGCTTCCTCCTGATCCGCTGACTTCCGCTGCACCCTGAAGACTTCCTACGGGTAGGCTGGTATTGATTGTACGGTTGTTAAAAGCGGTATTGTTGTGAAGAGGAACATAGCTGACATTCTGCGCTTTTACCAGGGTGGTATGAAAGCATAAAAATGACAGCAAAAAAAGTCCTGTCTTACGGTTGAAGACATGGGAAGAAGAAAGCAGAAGTGTGGCAGGAAATTTCATTTTCAGCATTGTTTTAATGGATGGATCTGGATTGTATTTCAGGGACAGGGTTTTTCAAGGTTTGGGGCTGATTTGTCAAGTGAGCCGGGAGGGCCGGCCTGGGCAGCATAGAAACACCCTTCTTTGGACCGGAGGATTTTTGACTCGGAATCACATATAAGTACGCAGGCTGTTCCTTCAATAATGTGTTTATTGGCTTCCCGGTCGTCTATGCGCATTTTGTAGCGAAACAAGCCTTTGTGCAATGTGCCATCCGATCTCAAACCATCCCACCCGTGTACTTTATGGGCTTCCCCGGGGCGCTCCAGATACATGGTCTGATAGAGTACGGAGTCACCTTCTGCACTGTAAATGGTAAACCACCAAACATCAGCTACCTCATCATTGATCAATGGTGCGAAATAATCATTAACCCCATCGCGGTTGGGGGTGAATACATTGGGGACAAAGACCTTCTTTTTGTCATAACTAAACTCTACGGGCGTTGTGCCACAGCAGGAGGCATACGCCGGAGAAGGGGTCTTGTCCTGGGCAAAGCTGCTCATGGACATCAAGAGGTAAAGCAGTAAAAGTCTGGAGATTTTCATTGAATGGTTATTTATAATAGTGATAAATAGGTTTATGGCGCGGTAGATATTGTTTCCTGATCTGAATTGTTGGAAGTATTGAGATCACCACCTGAATTTTGTGCGAGGGCGGCGGAAACAGGGAAATGCCCCAGGCCTCCGTTGGGGTAAATAGAAAGTGGTACAAGGAATTGAGAATTAGAATTATTCAGTATCATTGAGGAGGTAAAAGTGTGAAAAACGCCGGTAACCCCCTGGTAAGTCCATCCCGAAAAAACAGTGCCGGCACTGGCATTGATAGTGTACACTTCGTGGGTACGGACACGTGCGGTAATCAGGCTTCCGTTTGAGGGTATCCCGTTGACTTCCATTATCGTGATTTTCAGCGTGCCGCTTATCGGAGTAGTACCTGTTACAGAAGAGGGTATAAAAGTGATACGGATACTAAGGTCAGGAGCATTAGCCATCCTTTTGATTCTGTTACCGGCATTGTCATAGCTGTAAATCGTCTGAGTATAGGCTGTCAAGGTACAGCATATCAGCAGCAGGAAGAAGGGAAGGCGTTTCATGTCTGTTTTTTTTAAATTATATGAGCGACGAAAATCAGAAGAATGGTATTTTTCTCTTGCCCGGGTATTATGGATAGATGGATATTGTTTCCTGATCTGAATTATTGGAAGTGTTGAGCTCCCCGCCGGAACCCTGCATGATAGAGGCGGAGATCGGTAGGTTGGCTATGCTGCCGTTCGGGTAAAACACTGCGGGGATATTTATTTGCACATAATTCCCATTGAGAATAAGGTTTGAGGTGAAGATATGGTTTACTCCGGAAATACCCTGATAGGTCCATCCTGAAACCTGGGTTCCGGGAGAAAGGCTGATGCTGTAAACGCTGTTTTTGCCGATTCTTGCTGTGATAAGTGAGCCGTTTGTGGGTATTCCGTTGGCTTCGAAAATCCGGAGCCTGATTTGGGCATTTACCGCTGAGGTACCGGTAAATGCCGAAGGAATAATAGTCAGGTTTAAAAAAATATCCGGTGCGTCGGCGATCCTGCGTATTCTGTTGCCCGCGGCGTCATAGGAATACGCTATCTGCCCATGAAGGCTCGCAGCGATACTGAGGAACAATAGAGTTGAAAGGATGGATTTTGTGTATGGATTCATAAAGAGAAAAAGTTGCTTTCCCATTATGACGTGAAGAAGGGTAGAAAGTCACAAAAAAATTATGATAATTCTATGGAGGGGTCCCAGAAGACCTTATCGAAATGGAGAATTTTATCATTTTTAACGGTAAGTCCTTCCGCTTCCAGCAGCTGCTGCATGAGGTCAGGTGTCCCGAAAGAATGTTTGCCGCTAAGCATGCCGTCGCGGTTGACTACCCGATGAGCGGGCACGTCGGGGCGGCCGTTGAGGGCGTTCATGGCCCATCCCACCAGCCGTGCCCCGCTTTTGCTGCCCAGGTAGGCAGCTATAGCGCCATAAGAGGTCGCCCTACCCGGGGGAACGAGTTTCACTACTTCATAGATGTCATCAAAGCGCTGCATCTCTGATTTCTTTTTCAAGCTGACTGTACCAGTCTTCTCCGTAAGCTCTGATGAGGGGTTCCTTCAGGAATTTATAGACCGGCACCCCAAGTGACTCTCCAAGTTCACAGGCAGGGCTGCAAATGCTCCACCGGTCATAATTGAGGGCGTGATAATGCTCATATTTTGTAATCCTGATCGGGTAGAGGTGGCATGAAATGGGCTTTTTGAACCCGATTTTTCCGTCGTTGTAGGCTTGTTCAATGCCGCATTTCAATATGCCTTTTTCATCATAAATGGCATAGGCGCATTCTTTTTCGTCGATGGTTGTCGTAGAGTAATCGCCTTCCCAGTCTTTAATGTATTTGCCCTGCTTTTCGATTGCGGCAATGCCCTCTTCTGACAGGTAGGGTTTGACCACCTCGTAGATGTCTTCCAGAACAGCCAGTTCAGACTCTTCCAGAGGAGCGCCGAGATCACCTTCGACACAGCAGGCACCTTTACATTTTTCAAGGTTACATACAAATAGCTTCTCAGCCACGTCGTCACTTACACAGGTGTCATCAATAAGAATCATGATCGGTCTTTTTTCTGCAAAAATAAAAAAAAGCCGGGCCAATTTGTAACGGGCCCGGCCTTAATCCTTCAAATAATTTATTTTCTGATGGTAAGCGTTTCTCCTATTCTGACATTGCCGTCTTCCATATTGTTCAGACTTTTGATCTCAGACATACTCACGCCGTACCTTTTTGCTATGCTGAAGAGGGTATCTCCACGTTCTACTTTATGCCTGACGCCTCCTGATGCAGATGCTTTGGAGGATGACCCGGAAGCTCCTATTTTCAGCTTTTGTCCGGCATCTACCGAGCGATCTCTGAGGTTGTTCCACTCCTGTACCTGTTGCATGGTTACATCATATCTTTTGGCGATGGAAAAGAGGGTCTCTCCCCGTTTTACCACATGAGTAACCATTTGAGAAGGAGGCGCAGGCTCCGGAACCCTTTCTGAAACCACCGGCGTACCCGCTTCAACGCTACCGCCCTCACTGCTGACTTTCAGCACCTGGCCATATTTCAGTACATCATCTGCTGCAAAATTATTGATGCGACGAAGTTCACTGACGGACATATCGTATCTGCGGGCAATTGAAAAGAGTGTTTCTCCGCGTTCCACCTTGTGGGTTTTGCTTATGACGGGTTGTGTTCTGGCAGGAGGATTAGCCGTGACTGATTTTTCAGGGTAGGGCTGTGTGCCACTTAAAACCAGTATCTGACCGTATTGAACAGCTTCTCCCGGCTGCATATTATTCAGATTCCTGATTTCGTCAGGCGTCATATTGTATCTGCGGGCAATGGCATACAGCGTTTCCCCCTGTTTTACCTGGTGGGTTTTAGCTGAGACAGGTATCCTGGTTTCAGGGAATGCGTCCTTTTTTACGGATGGTTCTGGACCACTTAGTATTTCTCTTTCCAGCTCCCTGACCGGTTTTTTATCGGTCAGCACCGGCGTAGAAATGGTCTCCTGCTTCCTTTCAGGCATCAGAACAGGCTCCTGTTTTTCGGAAGGCACAGAGGGTTTATCTCCGGCTTTTGTTTCAACAGGTGGAGGGGTGTTACGAACTACAGGGTCATAAGTATCTCTTACCGGGATCGGTACTGATCTTTCAGGAACAGCATCACGGATAATTTCTACGGGAACGTTTTTAGGTCTTTTTTTCTGCATCCACAACACTCTTCCGGGAATAAGCTCTTCGTCTTTCTTCATTCTGTTATACTTCTGAAGACTTTTCAGCTTTACACCATACATTTGAGAAATCTCCCAAAGGGTTTGTTTGCTTCTGACCGTGTGAAAGGGGATCGGTGCTTTCAAAGCTTTAGGCTGAAGGTAATAGATCTGTCCTTCACGGGTGATATCCCTGTCGGTCATGTCATTGTACTTCAGGAATTTTTTGATCTTGATGTCTGCTTTCTGAGACATCTGAGCTACCTCATCCCCCGGTTGGGCAAGAATTCCTTTCCGGCTGTTGATTTCGTAATATATCGGATCATCAGGAGAGGTCGAAACCACCGTAATCCTCTTCAGTACAGGGTATCCGGCATCCACGCTTCTGAGGTCGGATCTCTTCTTGATTTTTTCCTGCGTTTCTTTGACGTTTTCGATCCTCACAGGAACAAGTACCATATAGTCTTTGTCTTCCGGAATGCTTGGAGAGTAAAGCCAGCTGTTAAATTTGCGGAGTTCATTGATGTCAATGCTCAGTTCGACAGCAATTTCGGCCAGTGATTTGCCCCGTGTGTTGTATTCTACAAATTTGCGGGGGGAGTCTTTCAGACGGTTGAGCCGGTGTTCATAGGCGATGCGGTGAGCAATAGCTTTGACCAGATACCGGGGTATTTTTTCGTTAAACTGGATTTCGTTGGCAAAAGACCACTCTACTGATACCACTTCACCTGCACCGCCGGGACCCATCGCGTGAGCCAGCATGCTGGATATCCAGTTCTTAAACAACAGGTTGTTTTTCTTGAGATAAAGCGCTGCAGCTTTGGTAGAAAAATAGATATGTTTCCTTTCATCAATCTCATTGTCTATCCGGAGCCCCAGTTCTTTTGCGGTAGGTTCCTTAAACTGCCAGAATCCCAGGGCATTTGAACTGGAAATAGATTCCGGAAGCAGAGAGCTCTCCAGAACAGCAATGTACTTGAAATCTTCCGGTACATCTTCCTCTTTCAGGATCCGTTCGATCAATGGAAAGTACAATTGCATTCTTTCCAGCTTCAGATCCAGATAACTGTTCTGCGGGGTAAGCAGGGAAATGATCTCTTTATTGACCAGAGATTGCGCCTCAGGAGTTAGCTCAACGATAATGTTGGCAAATTCCACTTTTCTGGGAGCTTCCGGAATAACCGGTTGAATCTGAGCCGATACAGAGTGGATTGTAAGGATTACCCAAAACCATGTTAAAATACTTCTCATCATTCTCTTGTTTTTCTTGATACAAATAGACCGTCTCTAATGGGTAGGAGTACTTTTTGGGTTTTTATGTCATTCTTGAGGTAGTTGTTGAATTCTCTGAGGTGTAAAGTGGTGGCATCTTTCATATCCTGATGATAGACCTTGCCATCCCAGAGCACATTGTCACTGAGGATGACCCCGCCTATATTAACTTTTTCAAATATCTTCTTATAGTAATTAAGGTAGTTCATTTTATCGGCATCGATAAACACCAGATCAAATCTTATATCCAGCTTTTCAATGCTTTCAAGGGCATTTCCCATTATCAGTTCTATGCGGTCTGTCATGCCTGCCCGGACGATGTTACCGAGAATTCTGTCCTCATACTCTTCGTTCGCCTCAAGGGTGATCAGTTTTCCGCCGGGTGCAAGTCCTTCTGCCAGGCATATGGCCGAGTATCCGGTGTATGTACCTATCTCAAGGATGTATTTGGGGGATAGCAAAGAGGAAATCATGGACAATAACCTCCCCTGCAGATGCCCTGAGAGCATCCTGGGATGAAGAACATGGGCAAAAGTGTCCCTTTTTATTTGTTTTAAAGCCGCGCTTTCTTCATCTGAGTGGTTTTCGCAATATTCTTCTGTACTATGATTGGTCAGGCTCATGGAATTATTATATCCCAAAATAAAAACAATATTCTATAAATTCCAAAGATATTATTTAAATAATATTTTCAGAAAAAACTGAAACTTTTATGTCATTAAAAAGCCTGCCACAAGGACAGGCCTTTTAATCAGAGTTTACGCTTAACTTCTTTGATTTCAAAGCTTTCAATGACATCACTTATCTGAATGTCGTTGAAGTTTTTCACGCTGAGTCCGCATTCGTAGCCGGCTCTCACTTCAGAGACGTCGTCTTTGAAGCGTTTAAGCTGGGCAATCTCTCCCTCGTGCACTACAATACCTTCGCGTACGACCCGTACCTTATTGTTCCTTTTGATAAGGCCATCAAGAACGTAGCAACCCGCAACGGTACCCAGCTTGCTGATTTTAAACACTTCACGCACTTCGATATTACCCATGATCACCTCTTCTTCTTTCGGTGCCAGCATGCCTTCCATGGCATCCTTGATTTCGTTGATAGCGTCATAGATGATGGAGTACAGTCTGATTTCGATCTGCTCTGCTTCTGCAATCTTCCGGGCATTATTGGATGGTCTTACCTGGAAACCTATCACTATAGCATCGGCAGCAGAAGCAAGTGTTACGTCAGATTCAGAAATCTGTCCTACAGCTTTGTGTATAATTCTTACCTGTACTTCGTCGGTCGATAGTTTGAGCAGGGAGTCGGAAAGCGCTTCCACTGAACCGTCAACGTCTCCTTTCACAATGACATTAAGCTCTTTGAAAGTTCCGATGGCTTTACGGCGTCCGATTTCATCCAGTGTAATATGTTTTTTAGCACGGATACTTTGTTCACGTATGATCTGTTCCCGCTTATTGGCAATTTCACGCGCTTCGCGGTCACTTTCCATAATATTGAACTTATCACCTGCCTGTGGCGCTCCGGGGATACCCAGAATCTGGACCGGTATGGCCGGACCCGCTTCCTTGATTCGTTCTCCGAGGTCATTTACCATCGCACGGACACGACCGAAAAACTGGCCGGCAAGAACGATGTCTCCGACTTTCAGGGTACCGTTCTGAACCAGGATGGTTGATACATAGCCACGACCTTTGTCAAGCTCGGCTTCAATGACGGTACCTACGGCTTTCCGGTCAGGATTGGCCTTGAGCTCAAGTAATTCCGCTTCAAGCAATACCTTGTCAAGAAGTTCATCCACACCGATTCCGGATTTGGCTGAAACCTCCTGCTCCTGGAATTTACCTCCCCAGCTTTCAACCAGGATATTCTCTTTGGACAGGTCTTCCCTGATTTTATCAGGGTTGGCGCCCGGTTTGTCAATTTTATTGAGAGCAAAGACAATCGGAACACCGGCATTCTGGGCATGGTTGATCGCCTCACGGGTCTGGGGCATTACACTGTCGTCTGCAGCCACAACGATGATAACCACGTCAGTAATCTTGGCTCCGCGGGCACGCATTGCTGTAAAGGCTTCGTGACCGGGTGTATCAAGAAAAGTAATTGATTTGCCTTTGTTACTGCCTTCTTTTATTTTAACCGAGTAGGCTCCGATGTGCTGGGTTATTCCACCCGCTTCTCCCGAAGCCACTTTGGTTCTCCTGATATAATCAAGCAATGAAGTTTTACCATGGTCAACGTGCCCCATGATGGTTACGATCGGCGCTCTTTCTGTGAGGTCTTCTTCCGGATCTTCAATCTCAAGTGTTTCTGAATTGACCTCTTCTTCTGCAGAAATGAATTCGATGTCATAGTTGAATTCCAGTGCGATCATCTGTATGGTCTCTGCATCAAGACGCTGGTTAATGGATACGAAAATACCCATTTTCATACAGGTCGAAATAACTTCGTTTACAGAAACATCCATCAGTGAAGCCAGTTCGGCAGCCGAAATGTACTCTGTTACTTTCAGGATGCCGCTTTCGTCAAGATCCTGCTGATCCTGTATGTCTTGCTGCTCTGCTCTGTTTCTTCTCTTTTCCCGTCTGTATTTGGCTCCGAAATCAGGTCCTTTAGACTGCATTTTGGCCATTGTCTGCTTGATGCTGTCCTTAACATCGGTTTCTGATACGGCTTCTTTCCGGTCTCTTCCGCCTCTCTTTCCGTTATTATTTTTATTCCGGTTGGAGTCCTGCTGAGGTCTCGGAGCTGTTGTTTCGGGCTTCCGCTCCTTGTTTTTATCCTGAATAGGGGCGGCTTCTTTCGTGTTGGGATTTACCTTTTCAGCCACTACCACACGTTTCCGTTTCCGTTTCTTTTTCAGTTCTTCTTTGCTGAGTGGTTTTTTCTCAACAGGAAGTTCAATTTTGCCGAGAACTTTCAGACCCTGAAGTTTTTCACCCTGAGCTTTGATTAGTTTCGGAGGAAGTATCTGTTTCACTTCTTCTTCGTTTTTCTTTACAGGTTCCGTTGCCGTAACCTCTTTGGGGCTTTCTACCGGCACTTCAGGTTTTTTCTCTGCTTCAGGCGCCTTTATTTCCGGCTCGCTTACTACCTGAGGTTTTATTTCTTCTGTAACCGGAGGCTTACTTTCAACTTCGACAGGTTCCGGTTTTACAGGAGGGGCAACCGGGGTATTTACCACAGCTACCGGTTCAATCTTTTCTTCAACAGGGGCTACCACGGGTTCCGGCACCTCTTCTTTCGGTGCTTCAACCGGCGCAGGTGGCTTTGGCCTGGCATCCAGATCAATTTTCCCTAACACTTTTGGCCCCTGCAGATTGTGCTCTATTCTGATTATTTCCGGCTCTTCAGGTCTGGCAGGTGTGTCTTCTGTTTTGGATGGCTGTGCATCTCTGAAATAGAGAATATCATCATTGGAAGACGAAAAGCGTGACGTTTCTGCCTCGGCTGACATCGCAGTGGGTGCGGTTTCGCCGAGAAGTTCATTGTTGTTAAATTCTTTAGCCAGTATACCCAGCTGCTCAAGAGTTAATTTGGCGTTTGGATTACTATCAATACGATGCCCTTTAGAGCCAAGAACCTCCGTAACTGTAACGATACTTACGTTCAGTTTTCTTGCCGCAAGGCTGAGTCGCATCATTTTTTCTTCTGCCATAAAATCGGTTTCTCCTTTTTTAAAAATTTGTACGACGGGGATACTTATTCAAATTCTTTTGCAAGAATCTCAAGTACCTCATCAATTGTTTCTTCTTCGAGTTCTGTTCTTCTGACGAGATCGGCTTTAGGAACACTCAGGACAGTCTTGGCGGTGTCAAGACCGATTTTTCTGAATTCATAGAGTATCCATTCGTCAATTTCATCAGAGAATTCCAGCAGGTCGACATCTTCCTCTTCTACCACACCGTCAATATCTCTGAACACATCAATCTCCATACCGATGAGTTTGCTGGCAAGTTTGATGTTTAGTCCGCCTTTACCGATGGCCAGGGATACCTGATCAGGCTTGAGAAAAACGGATGCTCTTTCATGAGCGTCATCAATACGGATATTACTGATCTTCGCAGGACTAAGCGCCCTGGAAATGAACAGGTTGATATTGTCAGTCCATTGGATAACATCAATGTTTTCATTTTCCAGCTCACGTACAATGGAGTGTATCCTGGATCCTTTCATACCTACACAGGCGCCCACCGGATCAATTCTGTCATCGAATGATTCAACAGCCACTTTGGCCCTTTCTCCCGGCTCTCTTACAATCTTCCTGATGGAGATCAGTCCGTCAACGATTTCAGGAATTTCCTGCTCAAACAGCCTTTCCAAAAAGACGGGTGATGTTCTGGATAGGGTAAGCTTCGGATTACCGTTAATGATTTCCACTTTGTGGATCACTGCGCGGATAGAAGTCCCCTTTCTGAACTTATCTTTGGGTATCTGCTCGGATTTAGGCAGCGAAAGTTCATTGCTTTCTCCGTCAATGCAGATGATTTCCCTGCTTAGTATCTGGTAAACTTCAACCGTAACCAGTTCACCTACCTGGTCCTTGTACTGGTTGAAGAGCATTTCTTTTTCAAGATCCTTTACTTTCTGGATCAGGGTCTGGCGTGCGGTCTGTACGATTCTTCTTCCGAAATCTTCAATTTTTACTTCTTCTGCTACTTCTTCTCCGATTTCAAAGTCAGGCTCTATCTTTCTGGCTTCTGTAAGCGGGATCTTGTCGGTATCCCAGATATCTTCAGAATTATCGTCTACAATCTCACGGGTACGCCACATTTCAAGGTCACCGCTTTCGGCATTCAGAATGATGTCGAAATTGTGATCATCTCCGTAGGCCTTCCGGATCATGGTTCTGAGAACATCCTCAAGAATCGCGATCATAGTTGGCCTGTCTATATTTTTTTCCCTCGCAAATTCTGCAAAAGAAGCAACTAAATCTCCACTGTGCATACGTACTTTCAATTAACTATTGTTTCTTAATCTTACATCATTTAAAAGTGACCAGTACTTTGGCTTCTTTGATTTCTTCCAACCTTATACTGACAGGTTCAGGTACAACTTTCTTTATTTTGTCGGGTTGCACCAGAATACGTTCTGAATCAGCAGTCTGGAGCTCTCCTTTAATTTCACGGCCATCCGTCAGGAATATCCGGAGTTTACGGCCGATATTACGCTGATACTGACGCGCAAACTTAAGCGGGGTATCTACTCCCGGGGATGAAACCTCCAGGGTAAAAGCGTCGTCGATCACTTCCTCCAGACGAGTGCCCAGCTCACTGCTGATAGCACCGCACTCATCGATGCTGATGCCTTCGTCAGAATCAACCAGCACGGTTATTTTCTTTCTGATTTTCGACAGACTGACCAAAACATCCACTACAAAATAAGGAGATCCGTTAAGTTGATTATCGAGGATGGCTTCGACAGTGTTTTTTAATGACATGACAAAAATCAGGATAATGACCAGTGAACTATAACAAAAAAGGAGGATTCTACCCCCTCCTTTAATTTCTTAAATCACATGCAAAATTAACTTTTTAATTTTAATTATTGCAATTTTTGTTCATAAAAATGCAGCTTTTATGCCGTAAATATTTTTTTTGACTTATAATTGTAGCTTTTAAAAGCAGTTTTTGAGGTGGGGAATATTATCCGATTTATTAGAAAATTTTTTTTACTGATCAACCTGGTGTTCGTTCTGTACTCGCTCTTGGTTTATCAGGTTATTCTTTCCGTTGATATCAAACACTGGCTTGGTGGTTTTATGATGCTTTCTTTTCCCCTTGTCCTTATTGCCAACTTGTTTTTTTGTATATGCTGGATCACTGCCAGGTCCTGGAAGTTCCTAGTTTCTGCCGCTTTTCTGCTGATGACATGGCCCATCCTCAACAGAACCATCAGGCTTTGGCCTGAAACGGTATCCTCTATGCCTGACTTCTCATTCTCACTGGTCAGTTATAACCTCATGTATGGAGATACCCACGGGTATTATGAAAAAAAAGACGATTCAAACATGAAGGGGCTTTCTGCCGCACTTGATACGCTCTCGGCGGATATCAAGTGTTTTCAGGAGTTTTATAACGACGAGAAGATACATGAATATGATCTGATCGCCCGCTTGTCAAAACGGAATCCCTATTATATTTATATGCACTCAGGCCCCAAAAATCAGAAAGGGCAGGGGGCGATAGGACTGGCCATTTTTTCCAGGTTTCCGATCATTGCTAAAAAGGAGGTTTACTGGAAATCAAATCACAATGGCCTGCTGGCTGCGGATATTGTAGTAAATGAGGATACCATAAGGGTCATCAACCTTCAGCTCCAGTCTATGGGAATAAGGCTAGAAAAGGTGATCAATGCGAATAAGGAATATGATTCCAGGGAAGCCCGGAATGTGCTCAGTCAACTTAAATCCGGATTCGAAAAGCGTTCTGTTCAGGTCAACGAACTAGAGAACTGGATCGCCGAGAGTCCTTATCCGGTCATAGTAGCGGGTGACTTTAATGAGCTTCCTTATGGTTACGCTTACGGTAGGGTACGAAAAAGACTCCACAACGCTTTTGAAGAAAGCGGATTCGGCTTTGGATTTACTTATCACAAGATACTCGGGTTCCTGCGCATCGATAACCAGTTTTATGATCCTGCGGCATTTTCCAGCGTGGTATTTCATACCTACAGAAACATTCCTTATTCTGATCATTATCCTGTCAAAGGGTGGTACTTAATGAAATCCCGTCATTAAAACCCGATTCTTTTACGTGTCTTTAGTTCCCTGTTTTCAATATATGCCTGGAGTTCACGCAATTCCAGCTCAAATCCTCCGCTGAGTATGGGGAAACGGCACCAGCTTCTGGGGTCAAGATTGTAATCGTCCAGATGAAAACCCGGCGCATACCGCTCTCTTTTCCATTGATTGCGGCTCCACAGCCTGAAAAAACGCGCTACCCAAAGGTGCAGTTGTTCTCTGCCGTAGATGTCTTTACAGGCTGATTCCAGAAAGATGAAGGTTTCTTTCGGCGATTTCTTGTCTTTTATAGCCCATTTCTCAATGTGATTGAGGACATCGTACGGCATAAGGTCGGCCTCATCAGTCTGTTTTTTATCCGGGGGCCTCAGTTCGGCAGTAGGAGCCAGGCTGTTCACGTATTTCAGGCCTTCAATCCGGATATGCCTGCCTTTGACTTCGCAGCCGGTTTTTTCCAGCCAGATCAGCCAGCTTCTCAGCCAGGCCTTATCAATACCTGCAATAGGGCTTATACTTCCTGCGGTATCTCCGTCCATAGTACAATACCCCACGGCCACCTCTGACCGGTTGGACGTAGCCAGCAGCAGGTGATTATTGAGGTTAGCGAGAAACCAGACGCCTGGAGCCCTCACTCTGGCCTGAATGTTCTGCAATGCGATATCATGTTTATCCCAATTAAGGTCAAGGCCTGTCTGTTGCTTTATCATGCCGGTGTAGGCTTCTACGAGAGGGCTGATGTTTACTTCATAGAAAACCGCTCCTATGGATTCTGCCAGTGTTCTGGCTGACCGCAGCGTGTCTTCCGAGCTGTTTTCGCTGCCCTGGTAGATGGTGCTGATCAGGATGGCTGCCATCTCTTCTTCACTGCCGGCGGTAGCGATTCCGGGAATATAGCTCAGCCGGGACCGGAAGTTTTCAAAACCTATACTTTCATCTCCGAGCCTGATCATCAGGCCGCAGAGGGCTGCACAGGCACAGGAGTCAGCGCCTCCGGAAAGAGAAATGGTAAATCCGGCAGAGCGGGATTTACGGAGATAATCAAAAAGACCCAGACATACAGCGCGGGCAAACTCTTCTTCTTTGAGAAAACCACCCTTTTCAAAAGCTTCCAGCTGTGCCGTTTCAAAAGCCGGCTTTACCTGGTCATCAAACTCAAAGTGTCCGTAGACATATTTTCGGACACCCGGAACCGGCGATTTGATTTTAGATTGTTCAATCCTGTTGACATCCAGGTCTGCCACAGCGGTTGTCAGGGTGAAGTCTGCATAACTGAATCTGGGGCTGGAAGCCAGCAGGCTGCCATTCGAAGCTATCATGGCATCGCCGTCAAAAATAAGCCTCCCTGATTCATTGCCGAGGAGGTTGGTGTACAGATAGGTACAGGCATATGTTCTGGAGGCATCCATAACCAGCCTTTCCCTGGTTTCAAATTTACGGAACGAAAAGGGACTGGCACTGGGATTCAGGATAATGTCTACACCATGCGGATAATGCTTCGCGGCAGGTCTTGCCGGTACCCAACCGTCTTCGCAGATCTCCAGTGCTATCCTTATGCCGTCTATATCAAAAATAAGATCGCCCACCGGGTATCTGAGGCCGTTGATTTCGATTTCATCCTGCACTCCGGATGGCCAGCGCTGAAACCAGCGGTCTTCATAAAAAACTCCGTAATTGGGCAGATGCTGCTTGCAGACAAATCCCAGTATTTTTCTGTCTGCGATGAGACAGGAGGCATTATAAATTTTGTGATCGAGCCGTAACGGCATGCCGATTGTGGTAATGATTCCCTGGCATTCGGAGGCAATCTCAGACAAAAAATCAAGGCAGGTTTCAAAGAGATGCGGACTGTAAAAAGCGTCATCGCATCCATATCCGGTAAGGCAAAGTTCAGGAAGACACAGGATCTGGACATTCTCATCCCGTGCCTTGCCAATGGCGTTCAGAATGTTTCTTTTGTTGTTTTCCCAGTCTAGGGGTGTTTGATTCAGTGCAGCGGTTCCTGTTTTGATCAGTTTCATCTGTTCTTCTATTGATGATCAAAATAAGGCAAAAGATTTAAATTTTGAAAATCTGCAACAGAATAATGAGGATATTAACCGTACTAATGAGCATCCTGATGACTACTCTTCAGAAAACCCGGAAAACCGGCATCAAAAGTCGGGAAAGAGACCGTTTAGGGCTTACGTATGTATACCATATGTATCCGTTTAATAACTTTTATATGTCCTTTTAATAAACTTATTTAACGGTATCATGTATTATTTAATATATTTATTATAAATGGTTTATTTGAATTAACTATGAATTGATTTAGGTCAACCGCATTACAGAGAGTTAGAAGCAATTCAAATATAAATCATAGATTTGCACTGAATTCCAATCGATTTCTAACCGTATTCAAAAAGTAACCATCTAAACCTATCTTACTGAGATGTTAGTATCTTCCGGTTTTATGACTTCGACAAAGAAGATGTCGGATGTTCCCAAAGACAAGACCTTCATTTCCAATACTTCCACTACTTTCGCCGGTTGTTATTCTGTTCACCGGATTCGCGGACAACAGATATGCATTGTTTTTGACCGCGGTTTTACTTTCTGATTATTATTCTGAAACTCCCGGGTTTCCTGCCTTCCTGATATTCTATAATTCATAAGTATTTTTCCGGACTTTTTCCGGTATTCGTACAGGTTGTATGAGTAATACTGCAGATCTGCTGTTTTTCTGATAATTTTTTCTGAAAGATAATTTACATAACCAGCCAGGTGCCGGTTGTACGGAGTGAAGACTGTCATTATCTGATGAGCGCCTGTCTGATAAAACGGGGAGGCCTTAAAAAGAAATAAGGTTAGAAAAAACCTAACCTTATTTGCCGATTGCTATTGAGTGAAAAATTTACTAAAAATCTTTTGTTGATGCGGATGCTGATTTTAACCTTTTCTATTTAGACGCAAGTTAAACCTCAAAGTCACTTTTTTTAAAAAAAAATATTCACATGTTTTTTACAGGGACTTCCCCTGTCCTGAATATCAGAGAAATTCGTGCCATTATCTATTATACGCGTTAAAAAAGCTCTTTCCCGATTCTGCTTGTTTCCGTTGAAATGTCAAATTAACGCTTATTTCAGGTAGAAAACGGATTAATTTTTGTTCTTTCTCGATTTTTGTATCCTTTAAATAAGTTTTTGCCTTTTTGTTATTTTCGTACATCCTGATGGTTCTGTAGTTCTGAGGAGGGAAGAAATGGTACCGTTTAATAATTTAATAAAATATATGTCTGTGATGGTATCATTTTTGTTAAACGCTCCGCGAAGTTTGTTTCAGCCTGCAGAATTACATTTATGAATGGTTTTAAAATTAATTTTCCGGACAAATACTTTGTTAATTGTGTATAAAACGGTTTTTTCGGGTAAATATTTTAAAACGTATGAAAGCGCTGGTACTTCCTGTTAATGGTATTCTGCCCAGATATGGCAATAATTGTTGGTTTGCTCCTAATGCTACGATTGTGGGCGATGTGGTAATGGGCGATGACTGTACGGTGTGGTTTAATGCCGTGGTGAGAGGAGATGTCAATGCTATCGTAATGGGAAATCGCGTGAACATTCAGGATGGGGCGGTCATTCATTGTACCTATAAAAAAACAAAGACCATTATCGGCAATCATGTCAGTATAGCACATAATGCTGTGGTACATGGATGCGAAATTGAAGATGAGGTGCTTATTGGTATGGGAGCAATCGTTATGGATGGTGCTAAAATAGGGAAGAACGCCATTATTGCGGCAGGCGCTATCATTACACAGAATACAGTCGTACCTCCGGGTACAATTTATGCCGGTAATCCCGGAAAATATCTGAAAGATGTAAGCCCCGAACTCGCAGAAGTATTTATGAGAACTGCCAATAATTATGTTTTTTACGCGGACTGGTTCAGAGAGAATACGGATACATCACGCTAATTGGTTCCGTTTCTGAAAATATTGTCGCGGGATCCTCCCTTTTCCGTAGGAACATAATCTCCTTTTTTCCATGATTTGTCGGAAAAAGACCCGTTTTTGACGGATTTAATGAAACTGGCCCAGGCAAAGGGGTTCAGAAGCGGGTTCATGGTGGTCTGGTTACGCGCCTGTAGCTGCATCAGCTGCTGGTCCATGGCATAGCGGTAATTGGCAGCGGCGCCCATGGCCTGCATTGCGGCGGCCATTTTAACATTCTCGCTACTGAAGTTCTTTTCCAGTATTTCTCTTTCTTTGGCATCAGGAAGCTCCATCTCGACCAGAGCGGTCTTGAACTCTTCTTCCGTTCGGAAAGGGTAAACTTTCACCTCTTTCAGCATTTTAGCGTCTTCTCTCAATTCTACTACAGCAGAATAATTGAGGTCAACGTTCTTCGGAATGATATGATATTGTTTCTTAAAACCAAGGTAGGAAAATAATACAGAGTCTCCGGGGAATACCTCAATAACAAAATAGCCTTTTGCATTGGTCAGTGTACCTCTTCCGGCGCGATGATTGATGATATAGGCTCCCGGTAATGCTTCATCATTTTTCCCGTCAATAACAAAGCCTGAAAACGTGACAAATTTCTGTTCACCCTGGGCAAACAATTCATGCGACTGCAGAAATAGAAAGCAGACGGTCAGAAAAAGGGAATATTTTATGGTTTTCTTCAGCATTACGAGAAAAATTTCAGAAAAGTAACAATAAAAGGCATAGAAAGCAATAGTCCGTCAAATCTGTCTAAAAAACCGCCATGTCCCGGAATCAGACTTCCTGAGTCTTTTATATCAATGCTTCGCTTGAACAGTGATTCAACGAGGTCTCCCAATGTACCTGTTACGATGATGATCAGCGCGATGGTGAGCCACTGATATACATTGTAAAAGGCATGATACCTCGAAAAAATAAACGCTGCCGCCAGCGCAAATATTGCCCCGCCAATGAAACCCTCCCAGGTCTTTTTTGGGGAAATCCGCTCAAATAATTTCCTTCTGCCAAGAAATCTCCCGGCAAAGTAGGCGCCGGAATCATTGACCCATAGAATGATCAGAATACCGATGACGAGATAGGGTCTGTACATTCCTTTTTCAATGACAAGTTCGTTCAGCAATGCAAACGGAATGGCCACATAAATAATGCCCAAAAAAGTAAATCCCAGGTTTTCAAACGGCTTTGAGTCGTTTTTTTTGTATAGTTTGATAAAAAAGGTCGTGGTAAGAAGAGGAATAATGAGATAGTAAAAAACAAAGGGTACACGGTCGGTTTCAATCAGAAATGTAAGGGCGTTGATGAATATTCCACAGAAAGTACCGTAGCTCGACAGGGGAAGGCTTCCGTTTAATCCGATGAGTTTATAAAATTCATACTGGGTGAGGGCTGATATTATCAGAAAAAGTACCCAGAAACTATGGGGGTCAAACAGAATGCAAAAAATCACCAGAGGAACAGCCACCAGTGCTGCGATGATCCGCTGGGTAAGATTAGAATATTGGTCAATCTTCTTCTTCATCTTTGACAAAGTGATTTATAATGATCAGGGCAATGTCTTTCTGGGTAACAGAGACCATCAGCTCACTGACACCAAAAACAGGGTAATTACGGTCTATTTTATTAAGAATAACGGCCTGGATGCCATGGCTGATCAGCTCATTTTTGATCAGTTCAACCTTTAATTCGTTGGAATGATGGTATACTTTAGTCCAGTTTTCCATGCCTTCAGGCTACTTTTTTGCCCATTTTAAAGTTTCCAGTAAATGAACACAGTCTTTCTTGAGATAGCTGATTACCGGAGACAGGGAGTCATTAACGGTGGCTTCCTGCAGGTAAACTGCGCCACGAAGAAAATGACGGGTGGTGTCGGTAATGTAAAACTGGTAATGACTGGGAACCTCGCCTTCAAGTTCTATAACAACGGCCTTTTTACCATTCTTAAGGGTCAGGATTCCCTCTTCTTTATGATTGGTTTTCACCAGATGCTTGTAAGAAAGCTTTAATGCATCGGCAATATGACGGTCAAGCTTGTCTCTGTCTCCATACAACGGTTTATAGGTAAACTGGATCCGGGCGTTCAGAGTAGGGTAATAAACGATGATCCAGTGAGGTTCGGCCTGCCCGATGGTGTCCGGCTGAATAATGGCGTGTCTGGAATATTCAAAACTGAAAGGATGATCGTCTTCTTTAAGCCGAAAGTACTCATGAGGGGGCAACTCTATACGGTTAAAGCCCTTGGGCTTAGGAGTATAATCAGACGTTCCCTGTGAACAGGAAAAGATCAGAAGGGTAAAAATAATAAGATGTATAAACCTGGAAATGCCGGGCATCCTTAAAAAATAATGTTGGTAAGGGCAAATATAATTCATTTTGACGGATTTCATAATATTGACTTAATGACCGCTTTACACAAAAAAGCCAGGTGACCTTTATGGTAACCCGGCTTTCGGTAAATAATATCATGATCAGAAAAATGTACCGACACTGATGGCCAGCAGACCTTGTTTTCTGTCAATTGCAGCGGAAGCGTAGTCCGCCGGATTACTGACAGCATAAGGAGTGAAGGCAAATGTGGAGGTTTGCAGCGAATAACCCAGGTCAGCAAAGAAGTTCTGAGCCCGGTAGCCTGCTCCCAATGAAACCAGAACACTGGATTTTCCTGTGGCAGAGGTTTCTGTCCGGTAAGGGCTTCCAAGGTAGTTGACCCCTGCTCTGAGCCTGATATTGGTTACCCTGATTTCTGCACCGGCTTTCAGGTTAACAGCATCTTTATAGGTGTCACGAATACCACTTTTCTGATCACTTGACCAGCGCTGGTCTTCACGGTCTTTTACGCCCATTTGTCCATAGCCCACATACTCAGCTTCAAGACTTACAACGCCCAGCTTTTTGGGGAGGAAAACAGAAGCGCCTATATTCCCTCTCAGCGGAGAGGTAAGTCTGTAGTTAAAGTCATTCGGAACAGTGCGGATGGTATACCGGTTAACATTGATGGTTCCCGGCAGAGGGTCGATCGTAACGCTTGAGCTGATAGACTCTCTTACCCGCATGGCGGTAGGTGTGGTAATGCTGGCGCCAAGGTTTAAGGTCTTGGATGCCCTGATAATTCCACCCAGCGTCAGATTAATGCCGGTTCCGCTGACCAGCAGGTCATCACGATAAACAAAACCGTTAAACAGGTCTCCGTTAGGGAAACTCTCTGCATGGTCTGTCAGTTGATTGTATTTGAGGTTCTGAATGCCCAGTGTGGCTCCGAAATACGTTTTGTCATCAAAATTGACACCATAGCTCAGGTTGAACTGTCCCAGTGAGCCACTTTCTCTGACCTGACCCGACTGAAGGACAGGGATACTGAGTTCGGATGCGGTATACACATTATTCTGCGTGTGATCTATCAGGTAAGCCTGGTAATACATTGAAGTGGGGGTCTGAGCGATTCCGGTATTACCGTCATATTCATCTTCAAGTACCTGAGTAGAAACGTTTTCAGAGGTGGCTTTTTCAGCAAAGTAATCCGAAATGGAGCTCTTGTTGTTTGAGCCGTTGTATTTGTATTCGTTATTGAAATTTGCCAGAGTATTGTATGAGATGGCAAATGCTCCTCTTTTCTTACGGGTGCCGGCTCCGCTGTTGCTGAAAATCGCTGTAGCCTGGCCGATGCTGATCCTGGAACCGGATAATGCGGTTTGCTGACCAATATAAGTGGATGTTAATTTCTGGTTGTTGAATAGGGGAGAAATGCTGAACTCCGACTTATTGTAAAAGCCAAGGCCTGCCGGATTTATAATGACATTGGAGGCATCTCCGCCAAGAGCGGTGAATGCATTGCCCATTCCTATGGTACGGGCTGTTCCGTATGCATTGTAGCTGGAGAATTTGAGCGCATCTTCTCCGTAAAAATGCCCGCTTATAGAGAGCTGGGCCTGAGAACTGAGCGCAAGCCCCATAAGAGCAAGCACGATCAAACCTGGATTCTTTTTCATAATTTTAAGAAAATGGTAGATTTTGAAAAAAGAATCCCCGCCAATGCAACTTGGTGATCAGCGGGGAATTCATCATAATGGTCTGAATATTATCTTGGACCTCTTGAAGAGCCACCGGACGAGCCGCCTGAGCTGCTGCCTCTGCTACCTCCCGAAGAGGATCCGGAAGAACTTGAAGAACTAGAAGAGCTTCTGTTCCAGCCTGAGTTGTTGCTATTGGAAGGACTGGAATATCTGCTGTTTCCGGAGTTATTGTCATAGGAACCTCTTGAGTTAGAGTAGGTGCCTGCAGAAGAGCTTCTGTTGTAAGAAGATCCTGACGAAGCCGACCGGGTCATTCTTGAAGGGCTGGCATAGGATGAGCTTCCTGATGAAGACCCTGAACTTCTCGACAGAGAAGATGAAGAGCCTCTGGAATAAGCATCATAGCTGGCAGGTCTTCTGGATTCAGAAGCTGACACACTACCTCTGCTGTAAGCGCCGGAGGTACCGTTATCTCTTCCGGTCCATGTGCCGTTTTTACGGTCAGCCGGTCTTGTGGCCGCTGTATTTTCCGATGTCAGGGACTCTCTTCCGGAAACACTGCCAGTGCTTCTTCTTGAACCATTGTTGGCTACAGAAGGCCTTATGGTATTATTAAAACCGTCATTGTAGCTGCCGGTATTTCTGCCTCCTTCTCTCACACCGTAAGTGCGCTTACCGGTATTAAAACGGTTGTCGGTGTAAGCGTTACCATAATAATAGGCAGGCTGATAACCGTAGTACGGAGAGTAAAAGCCATATCTGGAACCCCATCCGCCATAGTAACCGAAGGAGTTAAAGCCCCACGGACCACCGAAATCCCAGCCATAGGGATTCCATCCCCAGCTGTTGTACGGGCTACCCCAGTTCCACATGGAATTGTAGCCCCACGCAAGAGACATACCTGAACCCCATGGAGAGAATCCCCATGAATTAAATCCGCCGCCCCAGCCGTTCCATGCGTTCCAGCTGTTCCACGAATTCCAGTTATTCCATCCGTAAGGAGAATAGGCAAACCTGTTGAAAGGCGAATTCCAGCCCATAGGTACTGTCCATGAGTTGTCATTCCAGCCCTGGCTGTAGCCATCAGCATATCCGTCCGAATATCCGGGATTTGAAGAGTATCCTCTCTTCAGATTCCTGGAAGAGACATATTGTTCGTCATAATATTCTTCAGAAGATTCCAATCCCTGCGTGTCATAACTTCTGTCATAGGAATCATCGTAAGGTGCCGACTCGACAACAGGCGCGCTTTTGCCGGCATAGGCATACTGCACCGGGGCATCTGCCGAGGTAGCGTACATATCATCGTACTCACCTTTGGTGGTGATCGATTTGTTTGTACAGGCAGAAAATCCCATCAAAGCAGCAATCGAAAATGCACTTATTGATCTGAGACTTTTCATGGATGATAGCATTTAAGTGAATAATAATTATTTCTTAGATACATCTGACGGGTCAAAGGTTGCATTCTCCGTCAAACTATTTTTTTAATCTTATAACGAACAGAGCCGTTATTTAGTTACAAAACTAATGGAAAAACTTATATTTGCAAGTGGAATCACGGGTGTTAACAAAAAGCTTAACACATCATTTTTTATCAATGGATTCATAAACAAGGGTTTAAACAGCAATGGCAAAAGGACTTCCTTCACGTAGTGAAAATTATTCTGAATGGTACAACGAACTCGTTAAAAAGGCCGATCTGGCCGAAAACTCGGCTGTCAGAGGCTGTATGATCATTAAACCGTATGGTTATTCGATATGGGAAAAAATGCAGCGGGCGCTGGATGATATGTTCAAGGAAACAGGGCATACCAACGCATATTTCCCCTTGTTTATACCTAAATCCTTTCTTTCCAAAGAGGCTTCTCATGTGGAAGGCTTTGCCAAGGAATGTGCTGTGGTGACCCATTACCGGCTGAAGAATGACCCGGACGGTAAAGGGGTGGTGGTTGACCCTGAAGCCCGGCTGGAAGAGGAACTGATCGTAAGACCTACCTCTGAAACGGTCATCTGGAGTACTTATAAAAACTGGGTTCAGTCGCACCGGGATCTGCCTATTCTGATCAACCAATGGGCGAATGTGGTGAGATGGGAGATGCGTACACGTATTTTTCTTCGTACGGCAGAGTTCCTCTGGCAGGAAGGACACACAGCTCACGCCACCCGCCAGGAAGCAGAGGAAGAGACCCGGCAGATGCTGGATGTATATGCCCGTTTTGCGGAGGAGTGGATGGCTGTACCGGTAATAAAAGGTGCTAAAACGCCTAATGAACGCTTTGCCGGAGCAGAAGAAACGCTTTGTATTGAGGCCATGATGCAGGATGGAAAGGCTTTGCAGGCCGGTACCTCTCATTTTCTGGGGCAGAATTTTGCTCATGCATTCGATGTTAAATTCCAGGATAAATCCGGGAACCTTGAGTATGTCTGGGGAACATCCTGGGGCGTAAGCACGCGACTTATGGGTGCGCTGATCATGGCACACTCGGATGATAACGGACTGGTGCTGCCTCCTAAACTCGCCCCTGTCCAGGTTGTGATTGTACCGATTTACAAGGGGGAAGATCAGCTCAACGCCATTTACGATCAGGTGAAGCCACTGCTGACTGAACTGAAAGCTGCCGGTGTCAGTGTGAAATTTGACGATGATGATCAGACCCGTCCGGGATGGAAGTTTGCGGAGTATGAACTGAAGGGAGTTCCGGTAAGAATTGCAATGGGTATGCGCGACCTTGAGAACGGGACCGTTGAAGTGGCCAGAAGGGATACCCTTGAGAAATCAACCGTAGCCTTTGAAGGTATAGGCGGTTATATTGTCGGGTTGCTGGAGGGCATCCAGCAAAGCATTTATAAAAAGGCACTCCGGTTCAGAGAGGAAAATATTTTCAGGATTGATACCTGGGAAGATTTTGTTACCCGGATAGAAGAGGGGGGCTTTATCAGTGCTCACTGGGACGGGACATCTGAGACAGAAGAAAAGATCAAGGAACTTACCAAAGCGACCATCCGTTGTATACCGCTGGATGCTGAAGAGGAAAGCGGAAGTTGCGTTTATTCCGGCAAGCCTTCACAAAAGAGGGTTGTTTTTGCCCGTGCGTACTGATTAATCTGTGAAACAAAACAAATTTTAATATGGTAAAGAGTGGGAACACGGTATCTGTACATTACAAAGGTACACTGAATGACGGTACTGTTTTTGATAGTTCTGAAGGAAGAGAGCCGCTTCAGTTCCAGGCCGGCAGCGGTATGGTTATCAAAGGTTTTGACGAAGGTGTGATGGGCATGGTAATAGGAGAAAAAAAGAGTATTCATATCGCTGTTGAAGATGCATACGGTCCTGCCAGTGAAGAAATGTTGTTCAGGTTTGACCGAGCAGATATTCCTGGAGATATTCCTCTGGAGATTGGCGGAACCCTGAATATGCACAATGGACAGCAGGCTATCCCGGTAATTATAAGGGAGGTAAGTGCTGAATCAGTCCTGCTGGATGCCAATCATCCGCTGGCCGGTCAGGAACTTAACTTTGAACTGGAACTGGTGTCAATTGACTGATCAATGTATTATCGGATTTATTCAAAAGGCTGCCTGAAGGCAGCCTTTTGAATTTAAAGAGAAGGAAGTCTCAGAATACCTGTCTGGCGACGGCCAGGGTGGTAGTTGATTTGCTCATGGTATAAAAATGAAGCGCCGGAACACCGAAAGAGATCAGCTCACGACACTGCTGAACACACCATTCCACACCTATTTCTCTTGCTGCCTTGTCATCTGCAGCGGCCGCTACGGCCTTTTGAAGGTCTTCCGGCATATCAAGGAAGAATATTTTCGGAAGTATGTCGAGTTGTTTTTTGGTTGCAAGTACTTTAAGGCCGGGAATAACAGGGACATGGATGCCATGCTGCCGGCACTTACTTACAAAATCAAAATACTTTTTATTATCAAAAAACATTTGTGTGACAAGGTACTCTGCACCAGCGGCCACCTTTTGTTTAAGAAATTCAAAATCGGTATCCTGGTCATCTGCCTCGTAGTGTTTTTCAGGATAGGCGGCGCCTCCTATACAAAAATTACTGCTGCTGAGATAAGATGAGGTTTCATGAAGGTAACGCCCCTGGTTCATTTCGCTGATCTGACCGATGAGCTCTGAAGCATAGCGGTGTCCGTCTTTCATGGGTTTAAAGTAGGTATAGGGTTTGGCTATGTCTCCTCGCAGAGCCATCACATTTTCAATGCCCAGGTAATTGAGGTCGATCAGCAGGTCTTCGGTTTCATTTTTTGTAAAACCTCCGCACAGTACATGCGGTACAGGATCAATGTGGAATTTATGCATGATGGCTGAACACAACCCCACCGTTCCTGGTCTTTTCCTGGTTTTGATTTCCCTTACAGAACCGTCCTCCAGGGTTTCATGAATGTATTCCTCCCTGTGATAAGTTACATCAATAAACGGAGGCTTAAGCTCCATCATGGGTTCTATGGCATTGAGCAATTCATCGATCTTACCTCCTTTTGAAGGAGGGATGATCTCGATTGAGAAAACGGGTTTGCCCTTTGAAGAGGCAAGATGTTCTGTAACTTTTGCCATAAATTATAAACGTGAAAACCGGTCTGCTGACCTTCATTATGCGGCAAAAATAAAAAATTTGAAAAGCTTAATCCGAATTATGCAAAAAGAATAAACTGATTTTTATATTTTTAGAGAAATTATCTAAAATCGCTAAAAAATAACCTCCTTAAAAGATGAAAAAACTATTGTCCATCATTGCTGTTCTGGTCGCCCCGGTTCTTCTTTATGCCCAGGATCTTAAAAATTATGCAGGGACCTATACTTTCCAGGGAGCTCCGTTTGCTAAGGTGCTTGTAACGGCTGAAAATGGTAAACTTTTTGGATTTGAAGAAGAATCCGGGAAACATGAGCTGAAAGGGGCCGGTAAAACCGATACTTATGCTATTGAGGGTATTGACGGACAGGTTATCTTTAAAAGAAACGGTAAAATTGTCGAGAAAGTAAGTGTAGTGGTGGAAGGACAGAGCTTTGAAGGTAAGCGGGTTTTTCCGGCACTGAAAGAGTTTACAGGTATCTTCCTGATCGAAGGAGCGCCTTTTGACAGGCTGGTGCTTACTGAGGAAAGCGGCGCCCTGGTGGCTGATGCGCCGGGTGTGGGTAAGGGACCTCTTCAGCCAACTTCCAACCTGGATGAGTTTTATGAACCGGCCAATGATGCGGTTATTGGTTTTGTAAGAGATGCCAAGGGTGTTACCGATCTTATTATTTCGGTGCAGGGTGCTCAGTTAAGTGGTAAGAAGCAGGTTGTTGCTGCTAATGAATATGCCGGTAAATATGTTTTTTCGGGCGACTCTCCGATTAATGAGGTTGTGGTAGAGTTTAAGGACGGAAAGTTGTTTGGCAACAGTGATCAGGGCACGGCAGAACTGAAGGCCACTTCTGTTAAGGATGAATATGAACTTGTAGGATATGACGGAAAGGCTGTTTTCAAAAGAGACAGTACCCAAAAAATATCGGGTCTTATACTCTTTGTTCAAGGCTTTAATCTCGAGGCCCTGAAGAAATAATTAAATCACAAGGAAGTAAAAGAAAAGGGGCTCTTGGCCCCTTTCTTTTTTGTCAGAATTCTATTCTGTAATTCAGCATCGGCACCATTCCCATCTGATATCTGGTAATGAGCTCCTGTTTCAGGCTATCGAAATAGGTAAAAGCGATGTTCTTATATCCGATCACATTCTGCAGGTCTATGGAAAGGGTTCTTGAGTATTTGTCTTTTGAACGTTTGAAATAGATCCGCAGGTCCGGACGGATGTAGTCTGCCTGTTTTACGGTCAGTGGCTGGCTATAGTCAAAAACAGTAGTATTGGCGGCAACAGACCTGGTCAGATCGATCTGGTAATCCCGGAATCCACCCCTCCATACCAGTCTTCCGTTTATACCCAGTATCCTCGATTTGTTTCGCGACCATTCTTTGCCCAGGGTTATGTTCGTGGTGTGATTGCCACTGAACCTTGTTTCATAATACTGATGATCAAAAGCTTTGAACTGAGACTTGTACAAAGTGGTGTTGATCAAGGTAAAAAAACTGCCGGAGAGGTATTTCTGGTAAGTAAATTCTATACCGAAGTTTCTTCCTTTTTCTGAGTTTTCAAAAGTAAAGGGTCTGTTAAAGGCAATCACCTCAATGTCATTCACTGTGGAGTAATAACTGTGGTTGGGGATACTTGAGAGCAGATTGTAAGGTTTGGGGATGTCAAAAAGATGCTGTAAATAAGCTTCTGCTCTGAAATAGGCGCCATCATGAAAGTCTATCTGGTGCTGGATCACAAAATGATGAGATCGGATGGGTTTTATTCTGTCTGCAAGATAAAGCACAGACGTGGCCGGATTCTGGCTGTGTAATCCGTAAGAGAGATTCAGACGCTGCCTTGAACTTAACCTGTAACCGGCAGAAAGCCTGGGTTCGAGAGAGGAGGCTTTGTTGTAAGTATAGTTGATCTGGTGGAGTCCGGCATTTACAGAGATTCTGGTACCAAAAGATCCTGAGACTGTAACAAAAGGCTCAATGACAAAACCGCTGTAGTCAAACGCAGAGGGAATGCTGTTGGTATTGAAACGATCATACTGATGGGTCAGAAATACGCCTGCTTTGAGTGTGGTCGTACTGCTGAGCTTTCCCTGTATCGTTCCGGAATAGGATAACCTCCTTTTTATTGTAGAGTCAAATTCGGCATACGTTTTCAGTCCTGTGCTGTAACGTGTGTTCTCGAGTCCTGAAAAAGCCAGGACATTACGTATGCGCCAGTCAGACCCAAAATTTTTAGTCTGGGTAATGCCGGCAACGCCCATGCGGCTTTTGAATGTAATATGTTGGAGGTCTTTTTCAGATTCCCAGTCAGTGGGGTCATCGCTTTCAGGTTTAAATACATTGCTGCTGTTGCCTCCCATAGCAAAAAGAGATATTTCGCCCAGTTTTCCTGAAGGAAGGCTGAAGTTGAAAGACAGATCCTGAAATGAGATGGCTTCACCCCCGAAATTCACACCCATTAATGCAAGAAGTCCGGTGAAAGAATACCGGTAGTTGACCAGGTAGCTGCTCCCTTTACTTGGGTTAAGGGGGCCCTCAGATGAGAGGTCTACGCCGATAAGCCCTGCTTGCAGGGTATGCTCATAGGCTTTGTTGTTTCCTTTCCGGAACCGCATATCCATGACACCGGAAATAGCATTGCCGTATTCGGCCGGGAAGGCGCCGGAAAGGAAGTTCATACTGCCGAGCAACTGGGCAGAGAGGATGTTGGTCCCTCCTCCGGTCTGAGTGGCTCTGTCACCAAAGGTGCCTGCATTACTGAGGTGATTGGGGTTGACAATCTCCACGCCTTCGAGTCGCCACTGCATGCCATTGGGCGAGTTTCCGCGTATGGCCATGCCATTAGCCTGATCGTTGGTATTGGCTACTCCGGCGAAAGCAAACGCCAGTCTGGCCGGATCCATAAATGCTGCCGGAAAACGTTGAACCTGCTCGATAGTGATGTTCTGAAGGCTGGTCATGGCTCCGGAAAGATTCGGGCTTGCGGCCTTTACCTGTACTTCAGGAAGATGGGTAAGGGAAGGAGAGAGGGTAATGTCAATAATGAGCTCCTTTGAGGATTCAAGCAGTAACTCTTTAATGGTCTGTGAGGCATAGCCTGCTGAGGAGACACTGATCTCATGTCTTCCGACAGGAACACGCCTGAAGATAAAATGGCCAAGGCTGTCGGACTGGGTAGTCTGGCCATCGTTGTTTAACCTGATGACCGCAAATTTTACGGGTGAAAGGTTTTGCGCATCAAGGACAGCGCCGCGTATCACCTGGGTGTGTTGCGCCATGCTTTCAAGAGCAAACAGAGAGAGAGCAAAGAGGAGGCTGAGTTTTCTGAAAAACATAATTGATGATGGTAAGAACGGGTAAAAATCAGGAAGATTACCGATGAATTATGGATACAAAATTACCGAATAAATCCATTAAGAATATGATTTAAGGCAGTTTTACATGCAAAAAAGAAAAGGGAACCACATTATGGCTCCCTTTTCAGGAATAAGGTATCCGGATCAGGCGATCCAGGCTTCAACTTCTTCTTTCGAAGGCATTTTTTCTTCTATTTTCAGTTTCTTACGCATGCCGCCGAGGTCATTGAATACTTTGTTTGGATTTGCTCCTTTCAGAGCCTCGATGGTAAGAAGTCCCATTTTCTGAAGGGCAGGTACCCATACGACAGGAATCCCGGCGGCTTCGTAATCGGCTTCAGTGGCCAGTTCAACTTTCTTTTCAGGCCTCATCTGAGGGAAGAACAGAACCTCCTGTATGCTGGCATTGTTGGTCAGTAACATCACCAGCCTGTCAATACCAATACCGATACCGGCAGTAGGAGGCATGCCGTATTCCAGCGACCGGACGAAGTCTTCGTCCATGACCATGGCTTCTTCATCTCCTCTTTCGGCCAGTTTCAATTGTTCTTCGAATCTTTCACGCTGATCGATGGGGTCGTTAAGTTCTGAATAAGCGTTGGCTACTTCTTTACCGTTGACAAACAATTCAAAACGCTCTACCAATCCAGGCTTACTCCGGTGTTTTTTGGTAAGCGGAGACATCTCAACAGGGTAGTCGATGATAAAAGTAGGTTGAATCAGGTGTTCTTCCACTTTTTCTCCGAATATCTCATCGATCAGTTTAGCTTTCCCCATGGTGTCGTCTATTTCCATACCCCATTGACGGCAGTGTGCCCGTACTTCTGTCTCAGACAGGCTGGCAACATCTACTCCGGTGTATTTTTCAATGGCTTCGAGGATACTCAGACGTTCAAAAGGGCCTGCGAAGTCGATGGTGTGTTCTCCTACCTTGAAGCGGGTGTCATTATGAACGGCCAGGGCGACTTTTTCAAATATCTCCTCTGTAATGCCCATCATCCATTCGTAGTCTTTATAGGCTACATAAAACTCCAACGCTGTATATTCCGGGTTATGCGTACGGTCCATGCCTTCATTCCGGAACATTTTTCCGAATTCATACACGCCTTCAAAGCCGCCGACAATCAGTCTTTTGAGGTAAAGCTCATTGGCAATCCGCATATAAAGGGGCATGTCAAGCGTGTTGTGATGCGTTTTGAAGGGTCTCGCGGCTGCACCTCCGTGTATTGGCTGAAGGATAGGTGTTTCCACTTCCAGCCAGCCTTTTTCGTCAAATATTTTGCGCATGGTGCTGATCACCCTTGCTCTTTTGATGAAGGTGTCTTTCACTTCCGGGTTTACGATCAGATCCACATACCGCTGGCGGTAGCGTTGTTCAGGATCCGTAAATCCGTCAAATACCTGCCCTGCATCGTCGCGTTTAACCACAGGAAGCGGGCGGAGGGATTTATTCAGAATGGTAAATGAAACCACATGAATAGAAACTTCTCCTGTTTGAGTAGTAAATACATATCCCTTTACACCGATGATGTCTCCGATGTCGAGGAGCTTTTTGAATACGGTGTTGTAGAGGGTCTTGTCTTCGTCAGGGCAGAGATCGTCCCGGCGGAAGTACAACTGGATACGACCTGTGGAATCCTGTAACTCGGCAAATGAAGCAGAGCCCATTACCCTGAAACTCATGAGCCGTCCGGCAATACTGATATCTTTAAAATCTATCTTTTGTTTCTCGTAGTAACTGTGAATTTCCGCTGCTGTTACATTAACAGGGAAAAGCGCTGCAGGGTAGGGGTTTATACCCATCCGCATCAGTTCGTCCCTTTTTTGTCTCCTGAGAATCTCCTGTTCGCTTAAAAGCATGATCTGTTCTTTTGTAAATTGAAAAACACCCCGATGGCTGTATCGGGGTCATGGAAAATGCAAAATTAGCTAAAAGAGTGTAAAACACGTGAAACAGGGGAAAAATAAACGGTGACAAAAAGTATTTTGCCACCGCCATATTCGGATCGTAGGGTTTTATACTATTCCAGGTATTAGTTTTTGATCATGGGCTCACTTACTCTGACAAAAAATCTTCCCAGCAAATTAGGGATCAGTCCGATAAGGATCAGGATAAAGCCAGCCGAAACAGATACTGTCGGACTGACAAAAAGTTTACCGGATGATAAAATGCCGAGGATTAATAAAGTAGAGAACGGCAGAGAGAATGCGAGTATAAGAACGGCAAGTTCGAGGTCGAAAGTTCTTTTCTCTTTAGGAAGACTGAGGCCTTCTTCTTTATTACTGAAAGCCGAAATGTGAGCGAAAGGCCAGAAACTGGCTGAACTCTGAGGAATGGCAATGGCGATCAGTACCATGGTCGGATCTGTAATATGCAGAAGTTTGATGATCAGCGAACTGAACAGCAGGGTAATGCCGGCTCTGAAGGCAAGAATAGAGAAAACCAGCCTTTTATTGCCTTTTTTGAGTTGAACAGCAAGCCCGATGTAGATCAGCACCAGCGGGGTCATCATGGCACTGGCTTTGTCAAAAAGGTCAGAAACAACGGAAGGCATGGCCTTATAGTTGTATCCGAGTCCTAACAATACAAGCGCAACAATCATAATGAGGTTGATCGGCTCTTTAAAAAGGCTCAGCAAGAGCCCTTTCAGTTTTTCACCTACATTACCGCTTTCTGATCGGGTGGTCCGGAGAAACATATTCATTGCCACCAGATACAGGAATATCAGGACAAAGAATTTGTTTCCTACATCAGCCAGAGCCCCCATCGCGAGACTTTCTTCTCCAAGGAATTCGGAGATAAACGGAAAACATGAAAGGCCCGGAGCCAGAGAAGGAACAAGCATCGTGATTGTTCTGCCGGTGGGGCTTTCTTTATCAATGCCGAAAAGACTGAGGAGCGGCGGGGTGATAAAGAACATGAAGAAATTAAAAATGATCGTAAGAACCGGTACAAATATCAGTTTAGAATCAATGTTGATCTTCAGGAGCGCGATGAAAATGGTGGAAGGTAATGCAACAGACAGTACGATTTCCTTTATTCCGTTTGTCTGGTCTTTATTGCTGAACTTAGATTTGAGCAGCAAACCCAGAACGATCAAAAGAATCAAAGTTATGGTTTTTTCTAAGGCACCATTCATTTTGTTATACTTTAATTTTCTTCGGTATTCTCAGTTTTAATTATATTTTTTCCTGTAAACGTTATAACAGGATTGTGCAAAAAAAAGATAACACAAGCCATAAAGCGGACTTTATGACTTGTGTCACCAGATTATTAAGAAGATCAGCTGATCTCTCCCAGGCTCTTAACGAACAACTTCATCTCATCCATAGTACCGATACTCACACGGCAGTATGTTTGATTTTTGATGTCAAATGAACGAACACCCACTCCTTTTGCGGTGAGCTTTGAGAGCATGTCTCTTCCGTTCATTTTGATCGGGAACAGGACGAAGTTGGTATAGGATGGAATATAAGAATATCCCAGTTTACCGAGTTCTGCATACAGATAGTCTTTGGCTTCAGAGTTCAGTCTGATCGACATTTCCTGGAATGAAGAATCATCCAGTGAGGCATTGGCAGCAAAGATGGAAGTATAGGCAATGCCCATTCCGCCACGGGTGATTTTGTTGATACCCTCAAGGAAAGAAGGAAGGGCTGCAATGTAACCGATACGAAGACCAGCCATTCCCATTACTTTGGAGAAAGTACGGGCAATGATGACATTCTTTTTCTTGGAGAGCAGCGATACCATACTTTCGGTTCCCTTACCGGCAGCAAGCTCAAGGTAGGCTTCATCCACGAAGATAGGCACCTTCTCTGAAACACGCGAACAGAAGTCAAACAATTCATCAGCAGAAGTAATGCTTCCGGTAGGATTGTTAGGGTTACAGATATAGACCAGTTTGGTGTCTTTGTCTATGGCTGCTTCCATGGCTTTCAGATCATGCGACCAGTCACTTTTGCAGGGAACCGCCTTCCATGTAGCGCCCACTGACTCTGCCACACGGATGAGTGACATGTAAGTAGGATCGGCTGAAACGATATTTCCCCCTTTCATGAACAACACCAGCGCTACTTTTTCAAGAAGGTCGGAAGAGCCTGGTCCCATCATGATGTGATCAGGAGTAACACCTTCTTTTTTCGCGATTTTGGCGATCAGGTCATACATCTCTTTCCATGCATAACGATTTCCTCCGGAGACAGATTCCGCAACAGCTTTTTTAGCAGACTCAGGTGGGCCGTAAGGGTTTTCGTTGGCATTCAGTTTTGCTTTCATTACCGGCGGAAAAGGCTCCGCAAGAAAGTGTTCTCTAACAAAAGGACTGTAGATAATCCTGTTCTGAGCATCTACCTTCAATGAGGCACCTGGAAATGCACCCATACTCAGGTGTGGAGCAAGAGCCATACCGCCTAACGTCATTAAACCTGATTTAATGAGATTGCGTCTGTCCATTTTCTGATTCATGATAAAAAGAAATTAAGATTGATTTATTAGTTGGAACCTCCTATTCTGAAATATTTTGTAAACGCAACTCCCTTGTGTGTACCGGAGGCCATCATGGCTACTGAGGTACTGGTGGTAGGAGTAGTGACTCCGAGATCTCTCCAGGCAACCGATAATGTTGCTGTTCCGGAAGCATCTGTAGCTACCTCTTTTATGCTGGTTCCTGTTCTGAGTTTGTAGGTAATGGTCAGTCCCTGTACAGGAATTGAGTCGATGCCTACTTTGTAATCCAGAATGCCCGATTTATCCAGTTCAAAGATCCTAACTGCGATATTGGTATTGGCTGAAACCGGTGTTGTTACCGTAGGTTCGGTGGTTAAACCGGAACTTAGAACTCCTTTGGCATCTTTTACCAGAACTAATACCGGAGCTACCGTTCTGTCTACAAACGGATCATCCACTTTACAGGAGAATACCGTCGCTGAAACAGCAATTAAAAATAGATATTTTATTGATTTTTTCATAGTACTCTGTCATTTAAAATTAAACATCCTTGATTACTCTGTCCACCACAGTTTGGATTGCATATTGTCAGTCCCGATTAATCCAATAGCTGCGTCAAGCTTGGCCTTGTTCAGTGAGTATTCACTTGTAGGATAAGGAAGACGGGTAGGTATTACTCCATTATTTTCAAACACAGCCCTGGGATCGTTGGGAGGCATGACAGGAAAACCTGTGCGCCGGTATTCTGTCCATGCTTCAATGCCCTGACCAAACAGTGCTATCCATTTCTGGTCAAGAATGTTGGCTTTGGTAACAGGCCCTACACTTGTATAATAGTCGGCAGGCATTGTGGCTTTGAACTGAGCAAATGATGCAGCAATACCATCTTTGAAATACGTTTCTGCACTTCCTGAGATGTCTCCGTCAATAGCAGCTTCGGCCAGAATCAGTTTAAGTTCGGCAAAAGTCATGATTACACTGGGAGCAACGTCGGCAGTAAAATAGCTGCCAATGGTAGAAGCTGAACTCAGATACGTGGTGGCAATAGCATCAGGTAGTCCGTTAGGGATTCCTGAAAAAGAGCCGCCCACGGGGTTTCCGAACACAGCCAGACGGGTATCTTTCAGAGCCGTTAGTTTATCCACCAGTGTTTTGCTGAGGTTCCAGTCAGTACGTCCATCCACAACCATCACCTGGTTCCAGACGTTGTTGCTCGGACGGGTTGCTGTATTCTGCAGGAATACATTGTCTGAATTGGAAGCAAGGATTGGATAGGTGGCAGGATTTCCTAAGATCTCTGCAAAAATAGCTCTTGATTCTGCACTTTTTTTAGCTGCCTGACGATTGGCAAGCCGAAGTCTGAGTGAGTTGGCAAATTTCTTCCATTTCAGGATGTCTCCGTTAAAGAGTATGTCACCGGAAACAGACGGACCGCCAACGGTCAGTTTTTCATTAGCGATTTTAAGATCTGCCAGCAATCCGGCATAAACTACTTCCTGTGTATCGTATCCAGGTGTATAAACCGGCTCGGTACTTGTACCCTTAAGTGCCTCTTTATAAGGAATCGGTCCGTAAAGGTCAGTCAGCAGAGAGAAGACCCATGACTTCATTACCAAAGCAATACCTTCATAATTGGTATTAGGCATGGGGCCGTCAGCTTTTGACTGGGAAATGATACGCTCAAGGTTCACAAGGCTGTTATTGTATAATATTGTCCAGTTGTTAGTATAAAAAGCCGGAGTTATACCATAACTGTCACCCTCGTTAGAGTAAATGTTACGAGCCAGATACTGAGTCCAGAGCATTGCTCCGTCAATATTCAAACGCTGAAAACGTGTTGTTCCTCCCCAATAGTTGTCTATACTTTGCTCAATGGCATATGGCAGAAGGTATTGAGGACTGATATTGGTAGGGCTGTTGGGGTCAATATTCATTTCGTCGAATTCCCCTGTACACGAGTTTAAGGCAGATATGCTAACGATTGCAGCTAACGACCATATAAACTTTATTAATTTCTTCATGATTCAAAAATTTAAGTATACTGAAAATGAGAATTAGAAACCCAGTGAAAGATTAAATCCTACACTTCTTGAGGACGGTAAGTTACCATAATCAAAGCCCTGAGCATTGCCACCATACGCATCCACTTCAGGATCGATGTGTGGATGGTTGCTGAAGAGCATTGCAAGGTTACGTCCCACAACAGAGATTTTTGCGTTCTGAATTTTCAACTTGCTTAATACACTTTCAGGTATTCTGTAACCGAATGATACTTCTCTCAGTTTCACATAGCTGGCATCAAAAATAGCCGCTTCATGATATCTTCTGGGGTTGTTGTAGGCAATCAACTGGTTAGTGGCTACAACTACATCATTAGGAACGTATTGAGGATTTTCCGCAGTTCCGATATTCATAACGCCTTTTCCGATAATACCTTCCTCACGACCTAGGGCGGTTTCGGCATATTGTCCGGTCCAGCGAGCCGTACCTGTTCCTTCATCAAACATGTCTCCTCCGATCTTGGCATCGATCAGTGCAGAGAGAACAAATCTTTTATAGCTGAAAGTATTGGAGAAACCACCTATCCAGTCAGGCTGGATATTGCCGAGAACCCGAGGAGTGCTGCTTACCACAGGAAGTCCGTTCGCGTAGATGATCTGGCCATCGGGAGCATGTTCGAAACCAATACCGAAAAGGGCTCCGTATGCTGCACCTACTTGTGCAAGAGAGGACAGTCCCTGACGGGTGACAAGTGTATATGTACTTAATCCCTCAGCCAGTTCAATCACTTTATTCCGGTTTCTGGCATAATTTAAGCCCACTTCCCACTTAAATCCTGATGGGATTTCCAATGGGGTGCCGGTAAGAGATATTTCTATACCCTTGTTCGTTATTTTACCAGCATTCAACGTTCTTTGGTTATAGCCACTCGCCTTGGATATCTCTACCCCAAGAATCTGGTTCTCAGTCGATTTGGTGTAATAAGTTACATCAAGACCAAGTTTGTTTCTAAGGAATCTTAAGTCTACGCCAAACTCTATACCGGTAGTGATTTCAGGTTTGAGGTTTGAATTGGCGATCGTAAGATTTTCATAATATTCAGGAACAGAACCGTTCCACGACGTTCCGGCATTGAATGTTGGAGCAAGCTGATAAGGCGAAGCATCGCTACCCACCTGTGCCCAGCTGGCTCTTATTTTACCAAAGCTAAGGATACCGGTCGGTATGGAAAGAAGATCAGTGATTACACCACTTGCTGAAACTGACGGGTAAAAATAAGATCTCGCATTTGCCGGAAGAGTACTTGACCAGTCGTTACGAGCGGTTACGTCAACAAAAAGAGCGTTTTTGAATCCAAACTGAGCGGATCCATACAAACTCTGTACTTCGGATTTCTGAATGCGGCTGGCAACTGTGTTTTGAGAAGGGTTTGAGTTGGAGAGGTTGTAAACACCGTCTACAACTAACTGACCTACATTAGTATAGTTTCTTTTGTAATAGTTCAAACGTTGGGCTCCACCAGCCTGAACGACCACAGAAAGGCTCTTGGCAAAAGTTTTGTCATAAGTAAGTAAAAAGTCATGATTGGTCTCCTGACCTCTCAATACTTCTTCATTGTAGGCACCAGGGGTCCAGTTACCGTTTCTCACTCTCTCAAAGTTAGAAATGTTGATTCGGGTATCTGTCCACATATCTGTTCCGCTTCTGAACATTGCGTTCAGATTGTCCGTTAATTTCAAGTTAAGGGAGATGTTTCCAAGTAAACGGTCTTTGTCGTTATTGCTGGTTAGCATCTCATTTGAAAAGAAAGGATTGGTGAAGTAGGTGTGCTGCCAGTTGGGAGGGTCGGAGTCAGGAAGACGACCCGCAACGGCCCTCTGGATGTGTACTCCGGTATAATCACGCCAGTTGGCCAGCTGATCCCATGAGACGTGTCTGTGTGACCAGATAAAGACCTGGCTTGAAGTATAAGGTCTGTTACCACCCGACTTAATGTACTCACCAGAGCCGGTCACGGAGAGGAACTTATTGATTTTGTACGTCGTATTTAACTTGAAGTTATTTCTCTTGAAGGTGTTGAATGCAGCAATACCTTTCTGATCCACATTAGAATAGGCAAGCCTGAAATTACCTTTATCATTGCCTCCGGAAAGTGCTAATGAAGTACTCAGGGTTTTTCCTGTATCCCAGAATTCATCCCAGTTGTTGGGTTGCGGAGTAAGCGGTGCTACATCTGTTCCTGTCCACCATTGTCTCACCAGGCGGCCGTCCATCGGAGCACCCCAGCTTTCATCAGTTCCGTCTGTTCCTGTAGTAGAGGCTGATACGCTGCCATATGCCGCCTTATACTGGTCGTAGGCATCGGGTTTGATCACTCCGCTCCAGCCATCTGAATACCATGTTCTGTAGCCGTTTCCACCCCCATAAATATTTTGAAAGTCAGGTTTGATAAAAGGCCTTTCAAAAGTGTAGCTTGAATTAAAGTCGATGCCCAGACCTTTGGTACCGGCACCGGTCTTTGTAGTAACAAGAATTACACCGTTAGCGGCTCTTGATCCGTAGAGGGCTGCTGCGTTTGGTCCCTTAAGAACAGATATTTCCTTGATGTCATCAGGGTTAATCTCAGAAAGTCCGCCTCCCTTGTTTTTGTCGTATTGTTGCTGGAGAGGAACGCCATCGACGACATATAATGGTTCATTGTTGCCGGATACAGAGGAAGATCCTCTGATCTGTACGGTTGAGCCGCTACCAGGACCACCATTTGATGTTATCCTCACACCGGCAACTTTTCCGGAAAGGGCGTTCACAACGTTAGTCGAGCGTGACTCTGTCAAGCTTTCCCCTTTGACTTCTTGCTGTGAAAACCCCAAAGACTTTTTTTCACGGGAAATACCCAAAGCGGTCACTACGACTTCACTGAGCAGTTTGGTGTCAGGAGAAAGAGTGACATCGATTTTAGACTTATTATCCACTTTTACTTCAGTACCGGCATAACCGATGGCACTGAATACAAGGATTGATTCAGAGGAGGGCACTTTAAGGCTGAAAACACCTTCAGCGTTTGTGATAGTACCAATACTGGTTCCTTTAACGAGTACAGAAACACCGGGCAATGCCCCTTCATTGGCAGAGGTTACAACCCCTGTAACTACTTTTTCCTGCCCGAACACGAAGGAGGAGAAAGCAATCAGCATGAAAATTAATGGTACAACTCTCTTCATAAGTCATCTTTAGTTTAGTTTAATCAATAATTTAGATTTTACCACCAACCTAAACCATGTTTATCTCCGACCGCTCAGATATTATAACACAGTTCAAAGTCGGTGGCAAATGGCAACGTTTCGCTGAAACGCACATTAAATTGTGGCTTGGGAAAATTCCGGCAGTTATCCGGAAGATTCACAGATTCATTGTTGTACCTCATCGTTTCAATTGTTCTTAACAGGCAGAAGCTTGTCAAGACCGCAGTTTGCCATAGTCCGGCAATCCATTTGTATCAGCTGTCTACTTTTTGCGGTCGGAAGTAAACAGAAGAAGATTATTGAATTGTACTATTTTTATAATACTACTCAATTTTAATGATAAAAAATCAATGAAGAAAAAATATTTGGCAAAAAGATATAATTATTTTCAAAAAACATAGTAATGTTTAATATGAGATAGAAATTATGCAATTATTTGTAAAAAGTGCGAATTTTATTCTTGTTGTGGTATTTTTATAGGTAGTGTTAAAAATGATAAAAACCTTGTTTAAATTTAATTTTAGACGAAATTTTTGTTTAAAAATTAATTAATTGTTGTCTAAAAATTATAAAATATACAAATGTATGTTTATATTTATTGTTGGCTCCTTGTTTTATAATTGTATTTATTATAGTTTTGTCTAAAGGTTTCATCAATTATCTGAGAATCATTATTATTACCCTAAACTATAAGCAAGAGAATAACCCCGACAACGGGGTTTTTTCTTTTTATACCGTATTTGAAAGAAAAATAGTAGTTGCTCTGATGGAGTTTCGGAGAGTGAAATTGCGATGTGGCTTACCGGAAGATAAAAGAGAAAGAAAGGAAAGAGGAGAAGCCGCGGACAGCATCAAAAGGAGTCCGCGGCTGTTTTTCAGTAGCCCATACTGGTGTTGTCGGCCCTTGGGTCTGAAGCCCCCTCAAGTAAGCCGTCAGGGTGCAGCATGATACAATCCATACGCCCGAGCGTGCCTTTCTGAGCATCAATCGTATAGCCTTTTGATCTCAGTTTTTCCAGAGCTTTGTCAGTAAAAGCGTTGGTCTCAAATACGGTTCTGTCGGGCAGCCACTGATGATGAAACCTTAGTGCATTCACCGCTTGCTGCATGGTCATGCCGTGCTCTGTGACATTCAATATGGCCTGAAAAACGCATGTAATGATAGTGGAGCCCCCTGGAGTGCCTACTGTCATAAAAAATTTACCTTCCTTTTCTACAATCGTAGGGGTCATGGAAGACAACATCCGTTTTTCCGGTTGAATTTCATTGGCTTTGTTGCCGATCAGTCCGAACATATTGGGCACACCTGCTTTAATGCTGAAATCGTCCATCTCATTGTTCATCAGAAAACCGGCACCTTTGACGATCACCTTGCTGCCGTAACCGCCGTTGAGGGTAGTCGTTATGGAAACGGCATTTCCTTCTTTATCTACCACTGAATAATGCGTGGTTTCATCTGATTCATAGCCCGGTACCGCGCCTCCTCCGATATCTTTGCTGTCGGTGGCTTTACTGAAGCTGAAGTCGGACCAGCGTTTTTTCAGGTAATCGTAACTGATCAGCTCTTTTATCGGTACCCTGACAAAGTCCATGTCGCCCAGCCATTTGGCTCTGTCGGCATACACTCTTCTTTCGGCTTCTATCATGACCTGAGCCGTGGAATCTGAGTTCCATCCCCATTTCTTTATCGGGTATGGTTCCACAAGCCGGAGTAGCTGCATCAGCGCTATTCCTCCACTGGAAGAGGGTGGCATGGTAATGATTTTGTATTGTTTATAGGAGGCGGTGATAGGTTCTCTCCAGGCCGAATGGTATTTTGTCAGGTCTTCGTGAGTAATGATTCCTCCTCCGTCTTTCATCTCTTTTACCAGCATATCGGCGATTTCTCCGGCATAAAACCCTTCCCGGCCGTTCTTCTGGATGGCTCTCAGAGTTTTGGCCAGGTCTTTTTGAATGAGAAGGTCTCCTTTTGTCCAGGGTCTCTTTTCAGGATGCATAAAGTAGGGGGTGTCTTCTCCGTTTACCTTTTTGAAATTGGCAGCCTGGTTGTTAAGGCCCAGGGCTTCCCTGTCTGTCAGTATGACACCGTTTTCGGCAAGGTCAACAGACGGCTGGAGGATTTTATCCCAGGAAAGTTTCCCGAATTTTTTATGAAGCTCGGTCATACCATCTACTGAGCCGGGTACACCGCTGGCCAGGTGCCCCAACAGGCTCAGCCCCTGAATGACGTTGCCATTAGCATCGAGATACATATCACGGCTGGCTTTAAGGGGGGCCTTTTCACGGAAATCCAGGGTGTAGGCTTTCCCGTTTTTGTCCCGGATGACCGCAAATCCACCACCACCCAGGTTACCGGCGAAAGGGAAGGCTACGACAAGGGCAAAGTGAGTGGCAATCGCTGCGTCAATGGCATTGCCACCGGCTTTCAGGATTTCCAGTCCGACCCGGGAGGCTTCCGGATGGGCAGAGGCTACCATGCCGTTTGCGCCTGTCACCCCTTTTTTATCCGAATAAAAAGGCTTACGATCAGGATCTTCTACAAACAGTGAGAAAAGGTCTTTGCTTTCAGCAGGTTTTTTACCTGTTTTACAGGCAAGGACCATAGAGAGAATAAGAAAAAGGACAGTTTTTTTCATCAGATCATAGTTTAGTAATAAAGGATGAAAATACAAATTTTTCGGGATGGAAGAAGCTGTAAGCGGGTTATTTATAAAAAAACAGGATGGATCATGGTTCAGAAAAGAAAAAGCCCGGCAGATGAATGCTCATCCCCGGGCCCGGTGTATTCGGTAACAATTAATTATTTGATCTGCACGTTTCCGTGATTGGAGATAATGATGATTTTGGCATCAGAATTTTTGTTGCCGATGCGGCCTGAATAACTGTTGGAAACCGGATTGGCCGCTTTTCCTGCCTTCCTTGCTTCCTGTTCGGTATTCCGGGTAAACCTCACTACTTTGTCTTCATTGATCTTAAGGTCGGCATAATTTACTTTGATGTCGAAATCGGCATTGAAATTTTCACCGAAAGGCAGATTGATACTACTGTAATTACCCTTAAGTTCAAAGTCTTTCACTTTATCATCGATTTTGTTGATCTTCAGGTCATCAGAATAATTGAGCCGTAGTTTTACAGCATCTTTTATATTGCCGATCACCCCTTCGGAATAATTAAGTACACCCATGATATCTGCTACCTGTCCGATCTTGAGACTGCCATTGTTGTTTTTAAGGACGATTTTGCTGCAGTCGTCGATGTTCAGAACCGTGTAATTTGACAACAGATCGCCGCCATGCATGGACTTGATATTGGCTTTGCCGAAATTGATACTTACTTTGGAGAGTGCGTTGCTGATACTTTCGGCAAAGAGCGTACCGTAGTTCTGCTTCAGGTTCAGCACAGAGCTGAACTCAGGAAGGTAAACATCTCCGAATGAGTTGCTGAGGTTCAGTTCATTGTCCTGAGGCATAAATACCACATAGTCTACCCGCAGATTGGTTTCCCGGTTTTTGTCCTTTGACATCTGACTGTTTTTGATCCTGGAAAATGAAGGACTGATGACTGTTTTAAAGGTGACGTTTCCGTTTTCCTTATTGTTGACAACAGATACGAGGTTCAGAAAAGAACCGGCCTGGCTTTCCTGCGGAGCATTTGCGATGACAGCAATATCCACTTTTACCATATTTTTATTCCAGAACTTAACCCTTACGTCTCCGAACTGGTTGTCGATATTGATGCGGTCGTTCTGCGAAATGCTGAAAGAATAGGACAGCTGTTTTCTTTTTTCCTGGAGGATTATCTCCGGAATATCACCGGCCATACCCGGAATAAGGGCACCTGCCATGCAGATCATGAAGGTCAGAACCCCCGTTAACGTCTTTATTTTCATAATTCTTTTGATGATTATAGGCCTTTTACATCTACCGTAGAGCTCTTCAATCTTTCTGCGTGCAGCATATGTAAGTGCCTGTTTATAAATTTATTCTTAAAAAAGTGGTTTACATTACCGTGTTTTTTACTTTTTCCCTGTACCGCTCTCCAATGGCTTTTTGTTTAGTAAGAAGCTCAATCTGCAACTGGAGATTTCGGACCATGGCTTTGATGAGTTCTTCCTGGTTCGGATTATTAGGGAGCTCAGCCTTGAGGGTTTTATAGTTTTCTTCCAATACAATAAGATCGCTCAGGAATTCATTGTAAAGCTCGGGAGCGTCTTTCTTGATATAACTCAGTTCATCCCTTTTCTGCTCAATCTGATTCGTATAAGAGATGAGGGTATTGGCCATGCCGGGGTCAATGAAGGCGATCTCATCCTGATGATTGTCGGGTTTTGCATATCTGCCCAGCAAAAATCCGACTGACAAGAGTACGAGTATTCCTGCCGCAATTCCGAAATTAAAGTGCATTTTTTTGAATACCCTGATTTTTCCGGTAGTTCTGCCTTTCAGTTTTTTATCAAGCTTTTCCCACAACTCCCCGGGAACCTCCCGGTCATCAAAAGCACCTCTGTTTTCGCTTACAAAATCTTCCAGTCTCATTTTATCTTTAGTTTTTCAGGTCATTGCAGACATAATGGTCTGCAGTTTCTGTTTTGCTCTCAGGAATTGGCTTCTGGAGGTACTTTCACTGATACCGAGGATCTGGCTGATCTCTTCATGATCATAGCCTTCAAAAAGGTACAGCGAAAGGACTACTCGGAAACCGTGCGGCAATAATTCCATGCCTTTTTTAATCTTGCGGACAGTCTCTTCCTTATCTTCATAAAGAAAAGCTTCGCCCATGTCATCAGCCCTGGTGTCAGACATCCGTTCATCGATTTCACTGAAACTGAACTTCTGACTTCTCATCAGGTTGATGGATTTATTGACCACAATGGTCTTCAGCCAGGCACCGAAAGCCGATTCGCCCCTGAAGGAATGAATCTTCGTAAATGCATCCAGAAAGGCTTCCTGTAAAGCGTCTTCGGCATCGGTCCCATTATTAAGGATACGGTAACACACGTTATACATGGCCTTTGAATAAAGCCGGTATATTTCATACTGGGCTTTACTGTTGCCAAGTTTACATAACTCAATCAGCTCTGAATTTCTGTCTATGTATTCAGCTGTCTTCAAATATTTGCTGTTTTCTGTTTAGGCCCCTGGTCTGTTACCGGACAGTCTTTATTTTCAAGGTTTTCGATCTAATGACAAGTGCCGCGGCCGGATGTTGCATCATTGTCCAAAAAAAACAAAGAATTTGTGATTTACCATGTAAAACGGCTTTAAAAACGAGAAAGCCTTCCTTTCATGAATGAAAAGAAGGCTTTGAAAAAATGAAGCAGGTTATTTATCGCCGCTGCCCTGAACAGAAGCCGGCTGGTTTTTGCGGGCATCCTGCATTGGGTTGGCAGGCGGTGTAAAAGGTCTTTGTTTGAAGAGCTGGAACCGGGTTGGCTGTTCCGGCTCACGAGGGAATGAATTGTTACTGGTATCGATATCTGCCAGTTCGTAAAACGGATCCAGTTTGAATTTCTTTACTTTTTTGGGAGTCGAAATCGTCTTGACAACGTCCCTGTCGTTAAGTCTCCAGATTTCTGCCGGATATCTGAGTACCTCAGTCGTGCCGTCTTCGAACTCCAGTTGAATGATCACCGGCATCACCAGTCCGCCCTTGTTTTTCAGTTTGACGGTATAGAAATTCATGCCGGATTCCAGGAGTTTCTGGTCGTCTTCCGAAAGAGAGGCTTTATACGCCTCAAATTTCTTTTTATCAGCGTCTGTGACAGCATAAGGGTCGTAAGAATTATAGAAATCTTTCATAGAAGGGTCGGCTTCTACCACAGATTGCGGAATGTCCTTTTCATTCCTGATATTGCTGATGGTTTTCTTCTTAGCTTCTGCCTCTTTACGGGCTTCTGCTTTGACAATTTCGGGGTTTTGTGTATCGAGAGCATACCATTCTACCTCAGCAATGTCCTGGTCAACAGCATCCACGGTATGGAACCAGCCTCTCCAGAACCAGTCGAGGTCTACACCGGAGGCGTCTTCCATCGTACGGAAGAAATCTGCTGGCATCGGGCTTTTGAAGGCCCATCTGCGGGCGTATTCTTTAAACGCAGCATCGAATAATTCACGACCCATTACAGTTTCACGAAGGATGTTAAGCGCCGTGGCAGGCTTGGCATACGCATTGTTGCCAAGGCCTATGACATTGTCAGAGGAAGTCATGATCGGAACCTGCTGTGTAGGGTCGGTTTTCATGTATGCTACAATGTTTTGGGGTTCTCCCCGCCTGGAAGGGTAATCCTTGTCCCATTCTTTTTCAGCCAGGTACTGGCAGAAAGTGTTCAGACCTTCATCCATCCAGGTCCATTGTCTTTCATCCGAATTGACAATCATCGGGAAGAAGTTATGTCCTACTTCATGGATGATGACGCCTATCATACCGTATTTTACCTGTTCGGAATAAGTGCCGTCGGCAAGCGGGCGGCCACCATTGAAGCTGATCATCGGATATTCCATTCCGCCACTTGGAGTAGCATGGCAGGAAATGGCTACAGGATACGGATATTCAAATGTCCTTTGTCCATAGGATTTAAGGGTGTGCTCTACTACACGGGTGGAGTATTTTTCCCACAACGGGTTGCCTTCTTTGGCATAAAATGACATGCTCCAGATTTTACGCCCGTTGTTGTAAACGTCCGTAAGCATGGCATCCCAGATAAACCTGCGGGAGGAAGCAAAGGCAAAATCCCTGACATTCTTAGCCGTATAAATCCAGGTTTGTTTTTTGCCTGATTTCCCTTTCATACGTTCTTCTGCTTCCTGCTGGCTGGCGATAATGACCGGTGTTTTGGCAGCAGAGGCTTCTTTCAGTCTGGCCTGCTGGGTTTTGGTAAGTACTTTGGCATAATTCTGACATTCTCCGGTAGCGGCTACAAGATGGTCATCCGGAACCGTGATCTCTACTTTATAATCACCGAAAGGCACAGTAAACTCTCCCTGTCCGATGAACTGCTTGTTCTGCCAGCCATTGACATCATCATAGACGCACATTCTGGGAAACCAGTGGGCTATAAAGTAATTATAGTTGCCGTCAGCCGGAAAAAATTCATAACCCGACCGGCCGTAGTAGGAAGTGACGTCATACTCCCAATCGATCCGGAAAGAGACAGCCATGCCATATTTCAAAGGTACAGGTATGTCAACACGCATCATGGTGCCATTGATGGTGTAGGGAATATTGACACCCTTAAGGTCTTTGACCAGTTTGATGGTGTAACCGTATTCTTTACCTTCGTCGTCTTTCCCGGTAACAGAACTGATCTGCGCGCCAGACATCTGGGCGCCGATCTGCCCGGATTTGGTCAGGTTGTTGATTGAGTTCGGTTTAAAATAGTTCTGGTCAAGCTGCAGCCACAGATAGTTCAGTTCATCAGGGGAATAATTAGTATAAGTTACTACCTCAGAGCCGATGATTCTCTGTTTGTTGTCGTCCAGCTCGACTTTGATATCATAATCCGCCTTGTTCTGGAAATAATCTTTTCCCGGGGCTCCGGAAGCAGTTCTGAAGGTGTTGGGAGTGGGCAGTTCTGTACCAAGCTGTTCAAACTTGGTGTTGGCGTTGTAGTTTCCTCCTGCCGGCCTTTGTGCCTGCAACTGGCAGAAAGTACCTAATGCCAGAATAAGGGTAATGAGCTTTTTGATCATTTGCTGATTGCTTGGTTTGAAATTTTCTTTAGTTCAGGTGTTTGTCCTTTCGTGCGAATTTAAGGTAAAAATATTTCAGATAAGAGACTTTCTCCTGAATAAATGCAGAGCGTTTCAGTATGATCAGGTCGTATATGCTGATCTTTTTTGCCGATCAGGGTTGGGGCAGTTTTTTATCCTGCAAGGATTTTTATCCGGGGTAAATGATCTCAGACGCTGAATTATTCGTATTTTTGCACCCTTATTTTTGAATTTAATACAGGGAACAGCAATCTGTTCCGGAGAATAAAACCATGAGCGTAAGAGTTAGATTTGCCCCGAGTCCTACAGGGCCTCTTCATATCGGAGGGGTCAGGACCGCCTTGTACAATTATCTGTTTGCCCGTAAAATGGGAGGAAAGATGATACTGAGAATTGAGGATACGGATCAGAACAGATTTGTAGAGGGAGCAGAAGCGTATATCAGAGAAGCGCTGGGATGGATCGGAATTCATATGGATGAAGGAGTGGCAGAAGGGGGGCCGCATGCTCCTTACAGACAATCGGACCGAAAAGAAATTTATAAGGATTACGCTCTTCAGTTGGTAAAAGAAGGTAAAGCATACTACGCTTTTGATACGGCGGAAGAGCTTGATGCGCTGAGGAAAAGCCTGGAAGAAGCAAAAGTAGACAACCTGTCATACAATGCCGTTACCAGGATGCAGATGAAGAATTCCATTACCCTGGGAAAGGAAGAAGTTGAAGCGAAAATGGCTGCCGGCGAGCCTTACGTGATCCGTCTGAAAGTGCCTATGAAAGAGGAAATCAGGTTTAAAGATATCATCAGAGAGTGGGTTGTGGTGCATTCATCTACCATCGATGATAAAGTACTGATGAAGTCTGACGGTATGCCCACCTACCATCTGGCTAATATAGTTGATGATCATCTGATGGGCATTACCCATGTCATTCGGGGAGAAGAGTGGCTGCCTTCAGCGCCTCTTCATATATTATTGTACAGGGCCTTTGGCTGGGAGGCTCCGCAGTTTGCCCACCTGCCGCTGTTGCTCAAGCCTGAAGGTAACGGCAAATTGAGCAAGCGGGATGGCCTGCTGGGCGATTTTCCTGTTTTTCCGCTGCAATGGAAAGATCCGCAGTCAGGAGAGATCTCGAGAGGATTCAGAGAAGATGGTTATCTGCCGGAGGCCGTATTGAACTTCCTGGCTTTTCTGGGGTGGAACCCCGGAACAGAGCAGGAATTCTTTTCTCTGGAAGAAATGATCTCTGCTTTCTCGCTGGAGAAGATACATAAGGCGGGTGCACGTTTTGATGTGAATAAAGCCAAGTGGTTTAACCAGCATTACCTGAGAGAAATGCCGGAAGAGGATCTGGCCTCTCTTGTGGCAGAAAATCTGACAGACAAATCACTTGCGCCTAAGCTTGTACAACTGATGAAGGACCGGGTTACTTTTCCCGGAGAGATTGTTTCAGAAGTCCCTTACCTTTTTGAAGCGCCTGTTTCCTTTGATCAGGAGGTAGCCCTTAAAAAATGGGATGAGCAGGCCAGGAATGCTATGCAGGTGATTAAAGGTATATTTTCTGAAATGGCTTCCGCTGACTTTGTCAGCCAGAAAATCCATGATGAAGTGTTTGCCGGGCTGGAAGCGGCCGGCATCAAACCCGGAAAAGTGATGCAGGCTTTCAGGCTGGCGGTTACAGGTGAAGGCAAAGGGCCTGATCTTATGCTGATCCTTGAAATTCTGGGAAAAGAAGAGGTCCTGAAGCGCATACAGAAAGCCCTTGAGGTGCTTTGAGTAAATATTTCATTGAGATTGAAGAAAGCCGGACGATTTACTCATCGTCCGGCTTTTCTTATGATATCCTCGTTGACCAATCCCCACAGGAAAAACGGGTTAATGAACATGGTAAGAAAACAGATGACAGCATAGGCATTGTCAAGCTGCTCCACAAAAATGCTGTAGGTATTGAGAACAGTAGCGAGCACAGTGAGCATGAGGCCTGCCAGGATAATGGTCTGATTTTCCCTTCTGAGTTTCAGCCGGCTGCCAGTCAGCATCAGCATCATGAAAAGCAGGGTGTAAAAAAGGGTGAGCAGGAAAAAAGGCGTATCTCTGAGATTGTGATAAACCACAAAGTAGTAATAACCTGCAGGTAAGAAGATGAAGAGTAAAGCTCTGAGGGACAGATCCGGCCACAGCGGTTCCCTTTCCGATTTCTTTCGTTCCAGTATGAATACAACAATGAGAAGCGCGTTGGATAGCAAAGGCATCAGCACTTCAAGATACATTTCGACGACCGCATTCCCGAAAAACTGAGACTGAAAGGGGTAAGCTGTTGCGAGAAATACGGAGGCGGAAAGCAGCCGGTTCCGCGGCGAAAAAGGCACCGGAGAATGTTTCAGAAAGAGATAGATGATAAAGAGCGTATGGAAAATTCTGAATAGGAGTTCAGCGAAAGGAGTACTCAGGCTATGAAACAGAATGTCTCCTGTCCAGAGCAGGAAATTCAGGAGAAAGATCCTGATAACGATTCTTTTTCCCAGTCCGTAAAATTTTCCGACCTTTTCTGGAGTCCGGGATTTCATGATGTACTATTTTAAGGTTGACGGGTCATATACCGTTTGCTCTCTGAAATACACGGGTCATCAGAAGCTGTCCGGCAAACCGGCTATCCGGGAAAGTATCTGATACCCTTACAAGGCTGTTTTTACTTCGGTGGGGTGTGACCGGACAAATTACGTTATCCGGATAATGACTCAGGAATCGTTATAAGCGGCTACTGTCTGATAACAAGACGTCTAAATCTGAAATACACAAGATTTCTTATAGTTATCAAATTTAAACATTTCTTTGATCTCATTCAAGGCGATTTCAGCTTTACCATACGCGGGAGCAAACCGATACCTGTCAGTGATGGAAGTAGGTTATATCCGAAGACTGCCCGCGGAACTTCCTGCGATCCGTAAAAATAATCAGAAAATGGTTTGCCGGGTGATAAAATGAAAGTTATGCTATGACATATTTGAATAATCCTGTTTTTTGTAGGTGTCTTCCAGCGAAAAGGCGTAAAATATTAATACTCTGGATAAAAGAGCCATGGGAATGATGAAATACAGCCATGACTCAGAATGTTCAACATACACATTGAATGCGATCAGGACATTGGTGAGGGCGATGGTCATGATTCCTATGATAACCAGTGTTTTAGACTCCGGCCTGAAGTCAATGTTTATTCCGAAGTAGAAGATCATGACCAGGCATAGAAAATAGGCAAAATGCAGTAAGAGATAAGGACTCTGCCCAATTTCAGGATACAAGGCAAAATACAAAAAGGCCAGGGGGGTAATCACAAAAATAAAGATGAATTTAAGCAGGCCGGCATAATTGATGACCATGTTTTTTTTATATTCTTCTCTGAGAGAGAGAAAGAAGAAAATAAAACCTGTGTTGGGCAACACCATAAGCATATAGTTCTCAAGGGTCTGGTTAGCGCTGAAAGGTGTCCAGAATGGGTAAACATGTGTGAGGCAGAGGGAAATGATGGCCAGGATGTTGCGCCACCTGGAGGAGGGATGTGCATAAATAATCAACCAGCCACTTAGAAAAAGGGAAATAAAAAGTCTGATGAGAAGTCTTGCGAGCGGGGCTTTTTCCCCGAAAAAGTACATGTCCCATGCCCCGAGTAAACAGCAGACTGTCAGGTAAAAATAAAAGCGTTTATCGTTAATTCTTAGCGGTAGAGTTGAATCCATAGGTCAGAGAGAATGACTGGAGGCATTAATAGGGGTTTGCCGGGTACATGACATCTTTACTTCTTGAAATGTCCTCGCTGGCAAAGCCGCAAAACAGAAACACTCTTGAGAAGATGGTCAGGAACCGGATAATCTCAAACATCCAGTCAAATTGTTCAACAAAAAAATTATAGGCATTCAGCTCATTGGCCAGGGTAATGAGCGCCATGCTGTAAAAAACCAGTTTTCTGCCGGCGTTGCTGAAGTTTATATTGATCCCATAATAAAGCATCGTTAATAACACCAGCAGATATACAATTACCATAGAAAGATAACTGCTTTGTTCCAGAGACTGATAAAGTACCATGTAAAAATAGAGGATAGGCACCATAATAAACGGCAACATGAACTTGAAAAAAAAGCTCAGTTTATTCTCCTTGCTCATCTTCTCCTGATGCAGGCCGAAGGCCAGGATCAGAAACAGATAAGAGGTCATGGGCAGCAACATGGCCATTTTGGTCTCCATATCCTTATTGTCAAAAAAACCTGATCCGTACGGATAAGTATTGGATACAAGCAAAGACACCATAAGCAGCAGGTTTCTGGAAGAAAATGGTGCGGGCGATATCCTGATGAACCATGTAATAAGTATCAGTACATTGAGGGTTTTGAAGATAAATTCAAGCCATATATTGTCTGCATGATGAAGATGGACCTCTGTAAAATAGGCGATAAGATTCACAGAACAAATGAATGCCACATGCTGAACCTTAAGATTCAGGATAGATTTTGACCATACAGTGGTTGAATAGGTTTTCATGCAACTTCGTTGTAGGCTCTTCAGATTCAGGGTTTTAAAGAAATGGTTAAAGAGTATCTCTTTACCGTTCTCCCCGGCCGGGATGCCCGACTCATGTTGCAACATACTTTTAAATTCGCTACCGGTCCGAATGGCCGAATTGCACTAAAAGACGTTGATTTTCAGAGGTAAGCAGAATTTAAGGGTCCGGGTTTTGTTTGTAAAAAGACGCGTGCAAAAATAGGATTTTGTTTTTAAATACGGAAGATTTATTCGAAATAATAGGGTGATCCGGATTTGCGTATATTGATATTTTGTGAAATTCAGCGGCGTAAGAGTGCAATTCCGGGGAAATGGAAGATGTCTTTTTGGTTAATTTATTTACAATCAGTTGTTTAAATAGTTGCTATCTCTCTTTTCATAAGAGAATGTTACCCGGATATCAGGTCTGTCTTAGAATTCTTGTAAAAAACAGCTTCCAATAAACACGCATGAAAGGCTCCGTCATCCCGCTGCTGATAATGCGTAAAGGAATCGTTTTGATGGTCGCCTGATATGGAAATAGTATGTAACCAGATTTGTTTCCTTTTCGTCTGAAATACTTTTTATTTTAGGTATTGCCGGCGATACATCTTACAGGAGTGCTGAGCCGTTCTTTTCCTGAAAACCTTTCATGATAAGGAGTTTTGGGAAGGGTAGTTGATGTACTTTATTATCAAGCCGCCGTTTTTCGTGAAGAAAATATAGAAAAAAGGCCTTTACATCAGAGTCTCATGTCTGGCTTTGGCATCTGTGATAAACGGAAGAGTTTGTGTCAGAGAATTATATCAGAAATAAAAAATGTAATCATTTTATTATGAGCATGTTAATGGTTTTGTTCGTAAGTTTTTTTTCGAAGAAACTGCTGTCTGCGTATGTAGTAAAGGTTAAAATCTGGCAGGCTGTTTTCTGCCACTGGTTAAGTCGGATCAAGGCTGCTTAACAATTCCATAATGTTTAGTTAAAGAAACGGTTACATAGGGTTCTCAACTTTGTACCCGAAAGTTTACCTGTATTAATTATATGTTTTGGATGAAGCGAGTCGTATTTTGTATTCTTTTTTTTGTTCCAGTTTTGGTCGTGTTGGGTCAAAGTTCCGGTCAGAAAGGACATTTCAGTGGTAAAGTAATTGAAAAAAATACCCTGGAAAATCTCACGGGAGCGGTTGTGACTGTAAAGCTGACAAGCGGTGATTTTTCCAGGTCGTCCGGAGTGGGTTTGGATGGTTCTTTCAATATGGGTTCTGTGCCGGCTGGTAAATACCTGGTTAAAGTTAGTTTTGTAGGATACCTTACGCTTGAAAGCGAAATCGAAATATCGGGGGAGGATTATAAAGAGTATGAACTGGAACCCTCGGCCCTGTCGCTGGATGCGGTTTTTGTTACGGCGCAACTTCACGGTACGGACAGAGAAGCCCGTAAACTGGAGCGGCTTTCCTCAAATGTAATCAATATTATTTCATCGAGGCAGATCGAGCTTTCACCTGATATTACGGTAGCGAATGTGGTTCAGCGGGTGTCGGGTTTATCAATAGAAAGAAATGCTAACGGGGATCCTCAGTATGCGGTGGTACGTGGTATGAATAAGCGCTACAACAACACGCTGGTTAACGGTATAAAGATTCCGTCACCGGATAATGACAACCGGTTTGTACCCCTGGACATCTTTCCGGCTGTTTTTCTCGAGAAATTAACTGTTTCAAAGTCGCTTTCGGCCGATATGGAAGCGGATGCTATAGGAGGAACAATCGATATGGTCATGAAGTCGGCTCCAAGGAAAGGGAGATTTCTGGATTTTGATTTCCAATCGGGAATGAATACCATGAACCTGGATGGTAAGTTTGTGGCATACGACAGATCAGAGGTGTATAAAAAGTCACCGGCTGAAAGATACGGTAGCGGCTATGAAGCAATTGCAGAGGATTTTTCTCCGCTTCAGTTTGATCCAAAGAAAAGAATACTGGCTGATATTCTGGCGAGTGCGAGCTACGGAAGCCGGTTTGCCGGTAATAAACTGGGAGTTCTTGCAGGAGCGAGTTTTCAGAATACCTACAGACCCAGTGAAAACTATTTCTATGATCCTACGGTATTGAACCTTCCGGGCAATCCGTTGCGTATGAATGAACTCATTGAGCGGAGAACCAGTACCCAACAGCAAAGAATGGCCTTCCATGCCAAAATTGACTACGATTTATCACCTGAAAATACTCTTTCGTTTTATGTCGGGCAGTATCTTCTGAACGAGTTCAGGGTCCGGGAGCAGTTCAGGCAGGAATCCTTTGTGGTGCCGACCGGCTATGCTGTTTATCCGGTTACAAGAATTACGAATACTTATCAGACGATATCTATTGCAAATCTTAGCGGAAAACACACAGTAACAGACCGGATAAAAGTTGACTGGAACGGGGTATATTCAATGGCCAGGAATGAGGTACCTGATGATGCCGTATTCATACGGTCGGCTAATTACGATGCCGTCAATAAGATACTTTCAAATGAGCGGGTGTATACCCAAGGCTCTAACAATACCCGCGTATGGGAAAGAAACCAGGACAATGATTTGTCTTTTTATGTAAACGGAACTTATAGCCCTGAAAACATTACCCTACTTGAAACGCTGAAGATAGGGGGCGTATTCAGAAACAAAACCCGCAATAACTATTACAACTATTATAAATACAGAGCTCCGAATGCAGCGCCTGGTGTAAGATGGGAAGACTGGTATTATTTCCGGGATATTCAGTTTGACGGATTAACCAATGGTTTTGGCGACGGTAATGAGAGTAACATGATTTACGATGCTGATGAAACCATAGCCGGGTATTTTATAAACAGTAACTGGAAATTTTCAAGGCTTCTGGTCCAGGGAGGAGTGAGGGTTGAGCATACACAACAAGGCTACACCATAAATCCGGCCTCGGCTAAGGCTAATGCTACAGATCTGAGCGGTAAGCAGAATTACTTTAACGTTTTCCCTTCATTGGGTGTCAAATGGGCTCTGAATAGTAAAACATGGCTTAAATCTACCTACTACAAAGGAATAAGCCGTCCGGGATTCTTTGAGATCGTGCCTACGCAGAGACCTAAAGGAGGAGGAGACTCTTTTTACAGCGAAGTGGGAAATCCTGAACTGAGGCCTACAATCGGACATAGTGCAGATATCAGATATGAATTGTTTCCCAATGATCTTGACCAGTTGCTGATAGGTGTTTTTTATAAAAAACTTACAGATCCTATCGAATATGGATTTCCTAAAGTGGAGAGTGCAAATGACAAACCTTCTACGGGGACTATTTTGCCCCAGAATTTTGGTACAGCGAATAATTTCGGCATAGAGATAGATTATACCAAATACTTCCGCCAGATCGGGGTAAGAGCCAATTATACCTATACCAACTCCTCTATCACTACCAACAAAATTGTGATGAATCCCGCCGGCGCAGAAACGGCGTTTTCATTGACAGAAGAAACCCGCGCCCTGCAGGGACAGTCAGATCATGTGGGCAACGTGAGTTTGCTTTACAAAAATACAGACAGGGGCTGGGATGCGCAGTTGGTGCTTAATTACACGGGTAAGCGTCTTGCGGTGGTATCGCCTTACGAAGGAGCCGATCAGTGGATGAGACCCATGGCCGTTTTAGATTTTTCGGCCGAGAAGACCATAAAAAGAGTTGTGATTTTTCTGAAAGCCAACAACTTACTGAATACACCTTATCAACTGATAGTCAATAAGCCCATTGGCTATTCAGCTTATCCTTATGCACATCAGGAAGATCCTGCCCGCATAGGAAATATCAGAAGGGATACTTATGGGCAGTCGTTCCGGTTGGGGATGCGATTTAAATTGTAAAAAAGCTGATTTTCAATAATTAAACTGAATTTTATGAATTTTAAATGGGTAACAAAGCCATTGAGATATATGGCATTGGCTGTGGCGTTGGGATGTGGTAATGGTACTCCGCCACCGGCAAACAACGGAGGAAACGGAGAAACTCCCGCCGGCCAGGGAATTTCAGGAGACCTGTCTGCAATCAATTTAGAGTCAGGTAAGACGTATACCGTTACTGGCGATTTGAATGTGCCGGAAGGAAAGAGCGTAACGATTCCTGCGGGAGTGAGGTTTGAGTTTGAACCGGGTTCAAGAAATGAGGCCTGGGTAATTGATGTTAATGGGTCACTGTATGTGGCAGGCACCACAGATAAAAGAGTAGTATTTACAGGTACGGAAAAAGCCCTGGCTTCTTCCAGAAACGTTGGATACGGAGGTCTGTGGGGCGGAATTTTTGCCGGGAAAAAAGCAGGAGACCTGGTTATTGAATACGCTGATATCTTACATGCGGGTGGTGTGGCCCGCGCAGGTACTATCATGACTACTCCCGAGTCAGGCGGAAGCGGCAGACTCAGTGCGGGTGATATCAGTTATGCCCTGTTCTATTGCCGTCCGACCGGAGAGCGTCAGGATGGTGTATTTGTGCTGTTGCATTCCAGAATTGCATACACAGGTGATGATGCCATTCGCACTAACGGAGGAAAGACACTTATGGCATATAATACCTTTGAAGTAGTGGGACAAACCGGGGGCGAGGCCGTGAATATCAAAGCAGGAGGACATGGTGATTATGCCTTTAACCTCTTTTACAACATCGCAACAAACTCCTTGAAATCAGCGGACACTCAATCAGGTGAAAAAGGAGCTCTGGAAACTAATTTTTATAACAACACCATAGTGAATTCAGGATACAGAAGAGTAGATGCCGGAAGGGGAGGAAGTCTGAATTTTGAGTCTGACGCTTATGGCAAAGCGTATAATAACCTCATCGTAAACTGCCGTTACGGACTTCGCTTAAATGCCGGGGAGTCTGAGCCCAGAAAAGTGGCTATGGAGTTTGGTTACAACTGGTACTACGGAAAAGTAGCTGAGGTAACCAGCAACTTCTACCCAACCAATGATAACGACCCTTCCAAGGGTCTGATCGGAACGGAATTGCCGATTCCGGCCTCTGATAAAATCGGAGCAGCGGGAGAAAACGACCCGGAGTTTGTCAATTTTAATGTAAACACATTTACCTGGGCAAACAGAAGTAATAAGGAGGGTATTCCGTCAGGTGCTGATTTCAGACTGAAAGCTACCTCTGCAGCCCTGAAGGGAGCCAAAACGAATTTTGCCCCCAAGCATACCACTTATACAACATTGCAAGGGAAGTCGTATCAGGCACCTCAACCTAAAGAATACTTTGGGGCATTAGGTACTGGTCAATAATAGCACGGCATGATCAAGGACATTATTCTTTCGTGGGGATTGATGGCATTGTTTTCCGGTTGTTCCGGGACAGAGGTGAAAAGTGATACTGTCAACTGGAATGCACATGTTCCCTTTGTTGCAGAATATGAGGGGAATTTTACCCGGGAAAATAATACGTATAGAAAAGATCCGGAAGTATTGGGCGCTTTACTCCTGGAAGAGAGCTCCGGAGTAGCCCCAAGTATAAAAAATTCGGGTAAGTTGTGGACGCATCAGGACGGAGGGAACGGGAATTACATCTACCTTATAGACGGGCAAACGGCCGAAATTCTTTGTACTTATCGTGTGGCAGGGGCGCCCAATATAGATTGGGAAGACATGGAAACCGTACTGGATCCTGAAACGGGTAAATCATATATTTATATTTCAGATACAGGAGACAACGACCAGAAACGCACTTCTGTGGCGGTATACAGGCTGGAAGAGCCGTTGTTTGAGAACGCTGATAAAGGCAAAGTACTGACCACGGATGAAGCGAGTCTGGAGCGTTATGGGTTTCAGTACAGCGATGGTAGTAAAGATACAGAAGGCATGTTTGTGGACAGATTTTCCGGAGATATTTACCTGATTACAAAAAGAGATGAATTTTCCAGGCTTTACATTATTCCGTATCCGTACTCAGGGTCATCACTCAATAAGGCCTTCTTCGTAGGAAGTCTTGGTTTTAAAGAAGTGTCGGCCGCTACTGCCAACATCCCGGGCGATAAATTCATTGTCAGAAACAGGCAGGTCCTGTTTTACTGGGAAAAAAGAGCTGGTGAAAAAGTTTGGGAAATTTTTAAAAGAGCACCGGAACGCCTTCCCTATTCAGGTGAAGTGCAGGGGGAAGCGGTGTGTTTTGATAAAGACAATAATTACTATACCACAAGCGAAAAAGCCGGGTATAGTGTTTATCCCCCGGTTTATAAATACAGTAAAAAACAATAAGTGATAATGAAAAAAACAAGATTATTTTTATCGGCACTGGTAGCAGGATTATCAATCGCTTTGGCGTCATGTTCTGAAGACAAAAAAGAACCGGCCCCTGAAGTAACCGAAGTGACCTTTGAAGATGCTGCTTTAGCGGCATTTATCAGACAAGAGCTAAACATCGCCTCTACGGATAAAATTACCAGAGGGGATCTGTCAAAGCTTACCAATCTGACGATCAGAGGGGTTTTGACAGAAGTTAAAAGTTTGAAAGGAATAGAATATGCCACTGAATTGACAACAGTTGACTTCGGAGGGAATCAGGTTACAGATCTTACACCTGTCAAGGACCTTAAAAAAGTAACCTATCTGCGTTTCAATGAAACGCCTGTGACCGATCTTTCTCCTTTGAAGGATTACACCACCCTTACTTATTTTAACTGTAACCAGGCAGGTGGAGTAGCTGACATCAGCGCATTGGTCAAAAATACAGGCTTACAGGAAATGATTCTCAGAGGAAATCCGATCGGAGATAAGGGTTTGGAAACAATCGCGAATTTTACCAAACTTCATCGTTTGAATCTTCGTCAGACCGGGATCACCAACGTTACGGTTTTGGGTCAGCTGATGTCAAAAGGAGCATTGTTAAAGTCAACAGCCGGATACCTGGACGGGGACTCTGAACTTGATCTGAGAGGAAATTCTATTGCCAGCTATAGTCCGATAGAATCGTACATTACAGCAGGTACTGCCATACCTGTATCAAGATAATCAAAAAGTACTTTAATCTGGAATGGAAAAGGTGGACTTCGGTCCACCTTTTTGTTTATCCGCGTTTTTAGGGCTTAGAGTGGGTTGGTTTGATCTGAAGTGAAAATGTTTTGACAGGGCAGGGACAAAAATTAACCTTTCAGTCAGATAACGGTTTCCCGATCCCACTCTGTACGGGTCCGGAGGGCCGGTAAAACTTCTCTGTAGGGCATGGTCCTGCATAAAGCTGCCGGAGGGTATTACATTCTTTTCTTATGGATGAAAGTTTGTGAAGACTTTAAAAAAAACCGTCTGGCATGTATTCTGACCGCCCGGTCACATGGTATAAGGTTTGCCGGAACATTTGCTGTAAATTTACGGATGTGATGATGAACCTGAGGCTGGTGTAATAAAAAGCCCTGGGATTATCACTGTATATAAGTTTTTTTTTCGATTTTCGCGTTACCTAAAGAAACAAGTAGTATGACTAAAAAGAAGATCATCGAAAAAGACCTTCCCAAGGTACACAAAGACCTGGAAGGTTTTGATATCCGGATCAATTCGTTCGGAGAGATTCAGATGTCTTATGACATTGAGACCATCAATGATTTTTTAAATGAAAAAGTGGAAGATAAAAAACTCAAACACTTGAAAGACGATGAGAAGCCACGAGATTGATTATAAAATTATTGGCGAGGATATACAGATCGTAGAGATTGAGCTGGACCCGAATGAGACTGTTGTGGCAGAGGCGGGGTCCATGCTTTTCATGGAAGACGGGATCCATTTTGAAACCAAAATGGGAGACGGTTCTCAGCCTGAGCAGGGGTTTCTGGGTAAAATGTTCCAGGCAGGCAGCCGCGTACTTATGGGCGAGTCATTGTTCATGACGCATTTCACAAACCGGGCATACGGGAAGAAAAAAGTGGCGTTTGCAGCGCCTTATCCAGGTACTATCCGACCGGTGGATCTTTCGCAGATATACCAGAACACACTCATTGTGCAAAAGGATGCTTTCCTGTGCGCCGCTCTCGGAACAAGTATATCCATTCATTTCAACAAGCGGTTCGGTGCCGGACTGTTCGGAGGGGAAGGCTTTATCCTGGAAAGAATCCAGGGCGATGGCATGGCTTTTATTCATTCCGGTGGAGTGGTGATTGAGCGACAATTGAATAATGAAGTTTTACGTATAGATACCGGCTGTGTGGTGGGGTTTGAACCCCAGCTTAGTTTTGATATCGAAAGATCCGGGAATCTCAAATCCATGGTTTTTGGAGGAGAGGGCATGTTCCTGGCAACGCTGAGAGGAACCGGCCGCGTCTGGATACAATCTCTGCCTATTTCCAAACTGATCAGCAGGCTGTCTGTCAACGGAGGAAATGCCGGAAAAGAGTCTGGCTCTATTCTGGGAGGGCTTGGTGATCTTTTTGAAAGATAATTTGGTCGATAAAAAGTTGAATAATATCCACGGAAAGTTATATTTCAGATATTCATCAATGAAATGAACGTATTGATTACTAGCTTTACCGGCGTATTATTCAACCTCTTTTTTCTTTTTCCTGTTCTTTATTACCTTAAATTAACCGTTCTGTCATTCCTATGAATAGAAGACTTTTTCTTCAAAGGGCTTCCTCTGTGGCGTTGCTGGCTGCCTTGTCAGCAGATGATCTTCTCGCGAAAGGCACACTTAAGAAATATGGTTGTCAGCTGTACAGCGTGAGAGACCAGATGCCGAAAGATCCTAAAGGAACCATGGAAAAACTGGCGAAAATGGGCTACAAACAGTTTGAGTCCTATTCGAAAGATCCTTTCTGGGGCATGAGTGCTCCGGAAGCCAAAGCGTTCCTGAAATCCATCGGGGTGGATATGGTAAGTACGCACCTGGGTCTGGGTGATATTACAGATGAAATGGCTGCGAAGGCTGCTGAAGTAGGCCTTAAGTATCTTATTTGTCCTGCCATTGGTCCTCAGAAAGGAGAAGAGGGCTGGAAAAAGAAGGCCGATGAGTTTAATGCAAAAGGAGAGCTTTGCCGCAAGCATGGTCTGAAATTCGGCTATCATAACCACTCTTATTCATTTGAAAGTAAAGACGGTGTGGTGGGTCAGGATATACTGCTTGCCGGTACCGATCCGGGCCTTGTGCGTTTTGAACTGGACATTTTCTGGATTGAGGCTGCCAAAGTCAGTAGTGTGGAGCATCTTACGAAATACAAGGGAAGGTATGATCTGTGTCACATCAAACAGATGATCTCTGACAATCCCAAGCCTAAGCAGGGCAATCTATCAGATGGTCTGATTGATTATGCCAGGGTTCTGGGAGCCGCCAAAAAAAGTGGAATTAAATATTTCTATGTAGAGCAGGAGGAATACCCGATTGATTCTCTTACCAGCATGGAAGTAGATGCCGGTTACATGAAACAACTGAAATTCTGATTTTAAAAAAATAGTTCTGATAAAAGGCCGGGAGGAATCCCGGCCTTTTATTTTTTTGTCGTTTATTGATTGGAATTATTATTGTACGTATATTTCTGCACTTTATTTTTCAGATCACTTACTTAACCACCACTACTGATATGAGGTATCTTACCTTGATATTCCTGATCTTAACAGCCGGGAAAAGTCTTTCCCAGCAAAAAAATGAATTAGGTGTTGTTCTGCCGGACGAGTTTTCTCAGAAAGTTTATTTGTCAGATTCTTCTGCGGAGGCCGTCATACTTTCTGAAAAATCGGTTGTGAACTTTCTTTATGAAGACGACCGGTCGCTGGGGTATTATATGGAGAACAAAGTACATGTCCGTAAGAAGATCCTGAAAACGGCGGGTGTACAGTCCCATGGGGTACTTATAATACCTTTCATTCAGGCTGAAGTGGGGTATGAGGAGTCCATAAGAGATCTTAAAGCTTTTGTTTATAACCTGGAAGGCACCCGTATTGTGAAAGAAGAGGTCGGCTCCAAAGCCATCTTTACTGAGAAAGTTCAGGACCGGTTTTATCAGAAGAAGATTCTTTTTCCGAATGTGCGCGAAGGCAGCATTATTGAATATGAATATCTGCACATAACGCCTATGAGTGTAAGGGATAAGCCAAGGACCTGGTATTTTCAGGGTGAAATCCCCAAATTGTGGAGTGAATTTATCGTTACCGTACCCCCGCAGTTTTATTATCAGATCATCCTCAGCGGCTTTCTGAATCTTCATGTCAACAAGAATGAACAGGTAGACACGCACATGGGACATTCCTGGCTGGACCGGGCCGGTAAAAGCATCAGATACGATCTGGCTGTAAAAGACGCTCCAGCCTTAAAGAATGAGCCATACGTTACCACTGCGGAAGATTACATGATGAAAGTTGATTTTGAGTTATCTCAGATGGCCTTGCCCAATCAGCCGAAAAGAACCTTTTCTTTATCCTGGGAAGATCTGGACAGGACACTTCTAAATCATGAAAGCTGGGGAAACCGCCTGAAAAAAGACGACTTTCTAAAGAACATTGCTGCTCCGTTTAAAGACATCAGTGATCCGCATGAAAAGCTGAATAAGGCATATCGGTTCATGACCTCGGAGATGAAATGGAACGGTTATACGGGGTTATGGGTGAGAGAAAATCTCCGGAAGGTCTATGATAACCGGACGGGGTCGGCTTCTGAGCTGAATATGCTGATGATTGCGTTTCTTAGGGAGCTGGGGTTTCAGGCTCATCCGGTTATCCTCAGCACGCGGCACCACGGGAGGATCAGTCCTGATTTTCCGCTGCTAGACCGCTTCAATTATACCCTGGCAATGATTGAACAGGACGGCGAACAGATATTGGTGGACATTACCGATCCCATGAGTAAGCCAGGCAGTATCCCTTTTGAATGTCTGAATTATCATGCAAGGGTGGTCAGGCCCAAAAAAAGTGAGATGATCGTAGTACGGGACAAAGACAAGCTCAAGGACATGGAATCCTATAAGTTTACGATCAATCCGGAGGATGGTACCCTCAGTGGCAATTATACCCTTTACTCTTCCGGTTACAGCGCTCTTAACCGGCGTACTGAATTTACAAGAGGGCAGGAAGCTTTTCGTAAGAAATTACTTGGCAGACTGAAAAAAGTGAAAACAGAGCATCTGGAATTCCGGAATTTTGATGATCCGGATAAGAATACGGAGATATCATTTCAGTTTGAGGTTGCGGGAGACGGAGAAGGCAGTCAGCCCGGCATGATCTATCTTGACCCCCTGCTTTTCGGAAAAACTGAAAAGAACCCTTTCACCCGTAAAACCAGGGAGTTTCCGGTAGACTTCGGGTATCTGACAGAACATGTCATTACGGCAAGTTTTGTTATTCCCGAAGGGTATGCTGCAGAAGAACTTCCCAAAAATACAGCGGTGGCTCTGCCCGACGGCGGCGGACGGTTTACTTATATCTGTGCGCTCAAGGACAATGAAATCCAGGTGGTGAGCAGAATACTCCTTAATAAGGGGCTTTATGCTGCTGAAGAATATGAAGGACTCAGAGATTTTTACGGAAGAATTGTTAATAAACAGGCGGAGCAGATCATTTTAAAGAAAAAATAATGTGTACACTCATTACCCAATATATGAATGGTAAAAGAAAACCCGGACATTAATAGTATTCCGGAATAAACTTGAAATAAATGAATCCTCCGGATGTGTTATTCCTCAAGGCATCATATTTATGAAAAAATGTAAGTTATTGTTATGTATGCTCCTGGCTTTTTATGGCGTAGCTGCACAGCCGGATCCCAACTTCGGTGCCATCAGCGTTGAAGACCTGGCCAGAAAAGTTTTCGAAGCGGACTCTTCGGCAGAGGCCGTGGTGCTGTTTGAAAAAGGGGTGGTGAATTTTAAATATTCGGATGCCAGAAACATGGGGTTTTATATAGAAACAGAGATTCACATCCGGAAAAAAATATTTAAATCGGGCGGATTGAGCATGGGCTCTCTTTCTATTCCTTACTATGTCGGAGGAATGGGTATGGAAGAGATGTTTATGGAAATTACAGCAGTTACCTATAATCTGGAAAATGGTAAAGTAGTCAAAAGCGAGGTAAATGAGAAGTCGGTTTTCATAGAAAAAAGCCAGGGGAAGTTTTATCGGAAGAAAGTCACTTTTCCCAATGTGAGGGAGGGAAGCATTATTGAGTATAAATACAGGATCAGGACACCCCTCGATCTTATGGATAAGCCTAAAACCTGGTATTTTCAGTCGGATTTGCCGGTACAATGGAGTGAATTCATCGTCACCATCCCTTCATTTTTTTATTACCAGATTACTATGGGAGGGTATCATCCTGTGTACCTGAATGAGCAGACCAATACAAAGGTAGATATGGGATATTACGTTTATGATACGAAAGGGGTCAGGTATCGGGTAGTGTTGAAAGATGTGCCTGCTTTCAGGGATGAAGCGTTTATTACGACACCGGACGACTGCCTTTCAAAAATAGATTTTGAGTTGTCTCAGGTGGCATTACCTTACCGGACAGTTAAAAATTATTCCACTACATGGGAAGATCTGGACAAAACGTTGCTCTCCTCTGAGAATTGGGGGGACCAGATCAAGAGAGGCGGCTATATGGAAGAACCTGTAAATGCCCTGAAGGAAATACCTGACATGAAAGAGCGCCTGGCTCAGGCGTATGATTTTATGGCGAAAAGGTATAAGTGGAACGGGAAAACAGGTGTGTGGGTAAGTGAAGATCTCAAAAAAGTATATGAAAACCGGACCGGCTCAGCCACTGAACTGAATTTGTCGATGATGATACTGTTGCTTGAACTGGATTTTCTGGTGGATCCTGTAATCCTGAGCACAAGGGATAACGGACGTGTCAATCCTTCCTTTCCTCTGCTTGATCGCTTTAACTATACCATTGTGGCGGTGTATGTGGAGAATGAACGGATTCTTGTTGACATTACGGACGAGTTGCTGAAACCCGGCAGCCTGCCTCACCGTTGTCTTAACCACCTGGCAAGGGTCGTCAGGCCTGATGGGGCTGGAGAAATCATTGAAATAACCGGAAAGGACAAATATAAAGAGCTGAATTCTTTTACCATCAGATTGGATCCGCAGGCCGGGAAGCTTACAGGTAACTATTCCAATACAGGATCAGGTTATTGTGGTCATATTCTGAGAAGTTCTTATGTCAGTGCGGGGGAGGAAAAATTCAGAAAGAATATAGAAGGGGGCTATAAGAAATATGGCGCCGGCAATCTGAAGTTTGAGGGCTTTGAGGACAAAACCAAAAACACTGTAGTGAGTTTTGATTTTGAAATGGAAGATGAGGCGCTAAGCATGGATATTCTGTATATAGACCCCATGCTTTTCGGCAAGATCGAGAAGAACCCCTTTTTGAAAAGTAAGCGTGAGTACCCGGTAGATTTCGGATATCTGACAGAACAGACGGTGATGGGTAATTACATTATCCCGGAAGGATTTGAAGTGGAAGAACTTCCGAAGAACCTGGCCCTGGCCTTGCCTGATGGAGGGGGGCGGTTTTCTTATTTTTGCTCTGAAAGCGAAGGTAAAATTCAGACGGTAAGTAAACTGATAATCAATAAGGCGGTGTTTACGGCTGAAAGCTATCACCAACTGAAAGATTTTTATCACAGAATTGTACAGAAACATGGAGAGCAGATCATCTTAAAGAAAAAGTAATAAAACACCTATAATAGTCTGTCATATGAATGGTAAAAGAAAACCCGGGTGTTCCGGCTTACCGGCAGATAATTTTTGAAATCATAGTGTAATAAATCCTCCGGATAGGCTGTTTGGCAAAATATCGTATTTATGAAAAAATGTAAGTTGTTATTATGTATGCTTCTGGCTTTTTATGGTGTGGCAGCCCAGCCCAATCCCAACTTCGGTGGCATTACCGTTGAAGACCTGGCCAGAAAAGTTTTCGAAGCGGACTCTTCGGCAGAGGCTGTGGTGCTGTTTGAAAAGGGGGTGGTAAACTTTGGATATGTAAATGTATCCAATATGGGGTTTTATATAGAAACAGAGATTCATGTCCGGAAAAAAATCCTCAAATCAGGGGCTTTTGGCCTGGGATCACTTTCCATTCCGTACTACGTGGGAGGGATGGGCAAGGAGGAGCAATTGCTGGACATTACAGCGGCTACCTATAACCTGGAGAACGGCAAAGTGGAGAAAAGTGAGGTGAATTCCAAGTCTATATTTACCGAGAAAAATCAGGGTGCTTTTTATAGGAAGAAAGTTACTTTCCCCAATGTAAGGGAAGGAAGCATTATTGAGTATAAATACAGGATCAGGACACCCCTGAACCTCAGGGATAAGCCTAAAACCTGGTATTTTCAGTCGGATTTGCCCGTACAATGGAGTGAGCTCATAGTCACTATCCCCTCATTCTTTTATTATCAGATCATTATGGGAGGATATTATCCTGTGCATCTGAATGAACAGAAAAATACCCAGGTAGATATGGGATATTCGGCTCTGAATACCCATGGGGTCAGGTATCGTATCGTGCTGAAAGACCTTCCTGCCTTTAAAGATGAGGCCTTTGTCACCACGCCGGAGGATTATCTTTCAAAAGTCGATTTTGAACTGTCACAGGTGGCATTGCCAAACCAGAGTCTCAAGAATTATTCGATTACATGGGAAGATCTGGACAAAACGCTGCTCTCCTCTGAAAGTTGGGGAAACCGGATCAGGAGAGGGAGCTATCTGAAAGAACCGGTAGAGACTCTGAAGAAGATACCTGATATGAAAGAGCGGCTGGCTCAGGCGTATGATTTTATGGTAAAAAGGTATAAGTGGAACGGGAAAACAGGTGTGTGGGTAACAGAAGAGCTCAAAAAGGTGTATGAAAATAAGACCGGCTCAGCCAGCGAACTGAATATGTCGATGCTGGTACTGTTGCGCGAGCTGGATTTTCTCGTCGACCCTGTAATCCTGAGCACAAGGGATAACGGGCGGGTGAATCCTTCTTTTCCTCTGCTGGATCGCTTTAACTATACCATTTTAGCGGTTTATCTTGAGAATGAACGGATCCTGATCGACATCACTGATGAATTTCTGAAACCCGGCAGCCTGCCTCACCGCTGTCTTAACCACCTGGCAAGGATCGTCAGACCTGACGGAGCTGGAGAAATCATTGAAATAGCCGATAAGGATAAATACAAGGAACTGGAGTCGTTTACCGTCAGAGTTGACCCCCGGAACGGAAAGTTTACAGGCACGTATTCCAATATCGGCGCAGGGTATTACGGGCATTCACTGAGGAGTTCGTACATCGGAGACGGGGAGGAAAAATTCAGAAAAGATATAGAAGGGGCTTATAAGAAATACGGGATCAGTAATCTGAAGTTTGATAGTTTTGAGGATAAAACCAAAAACACTTCAATGAGTTTTGATTTTGAAATGGAAGATGAGGGTATCAGTGCCGATATCCTGTATATTGATCCGTTGCTTTTCGGTAAGATCGAGAAAAACCCCTTTTTGAAAAGCGAGCGTGAATACCCGGTAGATTTCGGACATCTGACAGAACAGACGGTGATGGGTAATTACATTATCCCGGAAGGATTTGAAGTGGAAGAACTTCCGAAGAACCTGGCCCTGGCTTTGCCTGACGGAGGGGGGCGGTTTTCTTATTTTTGCTCTGAAAGCGAAGGTAAAATTCAGATGGTAAGCAAACTGATGATCAATAAGGCGGTGTTTACGGCTGAAAGCTATCACGAACTGAAAGATTTTTATCACAGAATTGTACAGAAACATGGAGAGCAGGTTATTCTCAAAAAGAAAGACTGATGATATGAAGAAAATGATTGGTCTGTTAGCAGGGCTGTTGGTTTCCTGTTCATCTTTCGCACAGGTCAATTTAGCAGTGGCGGCCATCCCGACAGAACTTCGGGAGGGGATGGATGCCGTGGTGCGGTTTGACGAAACGGAATTTTATATAGAGGGGCTGAAGTCGTCAGTCACACGTAAGCACTGGGCTATCACGGTTTTCAATGAGGGCGGAGAAGCCCGGCATAGTATGTTTAAGGCTTACTATGACAAGCTGTCTCAGGTGAAAAGAATTGAAGGTACGCTTTATGATGCCGGAGGGAAAGTGCTGAAAAGGCTTAAAAGTGCTGATATTACGGATATCAGTCTGGCCAGTTTTGGTTCTGATATTACAGACAACAGGGTAAAGGTGGCAGAATTTGACAAGAAGTATTATCCCTACCCATATACTGTTGAATTCAGTTTCGAGCTGAAGTCTTCCAATATGATGTTTTATCCTCTGTGGGTGCCTGCGGCCTATGAGCGTATGGCGATAGAGTCGGCTGTTTTCAGAATATCAGCTCCGGCGGCTATGAATTATCATAAACTGGCCCTATATGTTCCAGAGTCTTCGAAAATAACACGTAAGGATAACAGGAATGAAGAAACCTGGGAGATCAGAGGATACAAAACGCCGGAATTTGAGCATTATGCCAGAACGCCGTCTGTACCGCAAGTTATTACCGCTCCTGTAGAATTTCAGATCGACGATTACACCGGGAAGATCAATTCCTGGGAGGATATTTCTTCTTTCTATTATCATCTCAATGCCGGCAGGGATAAATTGCCGCCCAAAACGATAGCAGAATTGAACGCTCTGGTAGGAGCAGAGCAGGGCACAATGGAGAAAATTCGGAAAATTTATGCGTTTGTTCAGTCCCGCAGCCGTTACCAGAGCATTCAGCTGGGTTTGGGAGGCTGGCAGACGATACCGGCCATTAATGTGGCAGAGAAAGGCTATGGAGACTGTAAAGCTTTGACGAATTTTACCATTGCCCTGCTCAAAAGTGCAGGCATCGAAGCCTATGCGGCGCTTATCAGGGCAGGGGATGACGCCATTATGGAGCATACTGAAATCCCCAGGATGAGTTTTAACCATGTAATTGCCTGTGTTCCGGTTAAAAACGACACCATATGGCTGGAATGTACTTCACAGGATGCGCCTTTTGGGTATCAGAGTGATTTTACCGGTAACCGCCTCGCATTGCTTATCAAGCCCTCAGGCGGCAGGTTGGTGAGTACGACTTCCTATACCCCGGAAATCAACCGGCAGGCCCGTGAAGCGGTGATTACTGTCGCCGAAAACGGAGATGGTAAGGTAAGGGTGAAAACCGTGTATGGCGGGATTCAGCATGATACCAGAGCAGAAATGTACAGAACCCTGAGTGCGCAGGATCAGAAAGACTGGCTGCACCGGAGAATCAACCTGCCGGATATCCGAATTACTGCAGTGAACAATTCGAGAAAGAAAGAAAGGATACCTGTATTGGAAGAGTCCCTGGAAATAGAGGTAAATCGGCTGTGTACTTTCAGCGGGAAGAGGATGTTTCTGAGGCCTAATCTTTTCGAAACATTTCTGAACCTGTCGTCGGTTAGTGAAAACAGGAAGGAAGCACTCTTTCTGAACCCAAACAGTTTCAATTTTTTTGATACCGACTCACTGGTGTTTGATATTCCTGCTCATTTTGAGCCGGAATACATGCCCAAAGATTTTACATTGGTCGCCCCTTTCGGCGAATACAGCACCCGTATTTCAAAAGAAGAAAACAGGCTTGTTTACCGGAGGAATCTTAGAATAACAGGAGGCGTGTATCCTAAAGAGACCTATGATGAATGGATCAATTTCATCAGGAAAGTCAATAACAACGACAAGCAAAGAGTAGTACTGGTTAATAAGAAGCCCTGATTCCGGATTTTTCGCAGAGTTCTATCCAGTACCCGTCAGGGTCGGTGACGAAAATCTGAATGGCGCCGTCGGGCCTGAACTTGGGAGGTGTGTAAGTAGCCCCGCAGCTTCTGAGATGGTTTTCCGCCGCGGCTACATCGGTGATCTCCAGGGCGAAATGCGTTCTGCGGGAAAATGAATTCACGGTTTGCTCCCTTCCTGCAATCAGGTGGAGCTCACGGTTTTCACCCAGGCCAAACCACGCTCCCTCAAAATCAAAAGCAGGTCTGGGAATGACCGGTAGTCCGAGGGTATGTTCATAAAAATTTACGCTTTTCTGCAGATCAGCTACATGAAGCGCAATGTGGTCCAGTGTTTTGATGATCAGAAGGTTCAATGGCATATGAAGTAACAGTAAGATGGTGCAAAAATAGTTTTTTTGCCGGGAATATGTATCTCATGACCAAAACCGTATGTGCGAATGACAAGCAGGAAAACGGATCGGCTTCAGGAAAACACTTTTATTTTGTTTCAGGCTGAGATTGACCGGTGTACATGATCACTGATGAAATCAGCATTTGACGATCCGTAAATACTGCCCTGCAAGGTTTCAAAAAAAATAATAATTCCGGCTTTCTTTTCTATCTTTGCTTCATGGATAAGTTCGTTGTTTCTGCACGAAAATACAGACCTGTCACCTTTGATTCAGTGGTAGGTCAGTCGCACATCACCACCACGCTGAGGAATGCCATTAAGACCGGGTACCTTGCCCAGGCTTTTCTTTTTACCGGACCCCGGGGTGTAGGAAAGACCACCTGTGCCCGTATTCTGGCCAAGACCATCAACTGCCTGAATGTCGGTGAAGATACCGAGCCTTGTAATGAGTGTACCTCCTGCCGGAATTTTGATCAGAACGCCTCCTTTAATATCCATGAACTTGATGCTGCTTCCAACAACTCTGTGGAAGATATCCGTAACCTGATAGACCAGGTGCGTTTTCCGCCTCAGGATGGGAAATACAAAGTCTATATCATAGATGAGGTTCATATGTTGTCTCAGGCAGCTTTCAATGCCTTCCTGAAGACATTGGAGGAGCCTCCTGCGTATGCGATCTTCATTCTGGCCACCACTGAAAAACACAAGATACTGCCAACGATCCTCAGTCGTTGTCAGATTTTTGACTTTAACAGGATACAGATCAAAGACATGGCAGATCACCTGTCTTCCATCGCTGCCAGAGAAGGTATTTCTTTTGAATATGAAGCGCTTGAGCTGATCGCCCAGAAGGCAGACGGCGGATTGAGGGACGCCCTGTCTATGTTTGACCTGAACGTGACTTTTTCTGCTGATCGTAACCTGGCCTTCAGGGAGGTACTCAATAACCTGCATGTACTGGATTATGACTACTATTTCAGAATCACCGATGCGATCTGCGGAGGAAATCTTTCCTCTACTCTGCTGATATTTAATGAGATACTGGAAAAGGGTTTTGACGGTCATCAGTTTGTAGTTGGCCTCAATGAACATTTCCGTAACCTGATTGTGTGTAAAGACCCTCAGACTGCCGGTCTTATGGAAGTGCCCGACTCTGTCAAAGTACGGTACACGGCACAATCCGGGAAGTCTTCCATGGGATTTCTGATGTCGGCACTGAGTGTCGGCTCGCAGCTTGACCTTCAGTTCAAGGCTGCCAAAAATCAACGTCTGCATGTAGAGATCGGGCTGATGAAGCTGTCACAGATCAATGCCGTACTTAACCTGGCTACACTACCGGGAGGAGGAGAAGAAGTAAAAAAGCCGGAGCTCCGGTAGGAGCACCGTCAGTGACGGAAGAAAAGAAGCCTGTTGCGGCGGCAGAACCACAATACAATCCCCCTCCTCGTCCTGCCGAAAACTTTATCCGGAAGCCGGGAGCATTCCGGTCAGGTAAGATAAGGTCGGTTCTTGAGATGGAGTCAACGGCCCGGGAAGACGCTTCTGTACAGGTTGCTGCTGTGGTTGCCGGTGAATCTCACGGTAATCGTTCTTTTACTCATCAGGAAGCTGAGGAAGCCCTCAGGACGTTTGCAGGACGTCGCGAAACAACCACCGAAAAGATGATCTTCACGGCAGAATTTGAGATCAGGGGAGAGGTAACCATTCACTTCAGGCTGCTCAATAAGCTAAAGGAAGACATGCTCAATGAGCTTAAGCAGGAACTCCTTGATTTTCTGAGAAAAACACTCGGCAATTCGGCCATTCAGGTGAGTTCGGAAGTGACAGCGGAAGAGTCCAAAGCCAAACCCAGAACCGAACAGGAAAAATTTGAAGCCATGCTGCGCAAAAATCCTGTACTGAAAGAGCTCAAAGACCGCCTGGGGCTTGACCTGGTTTACTGACCCTTATCCGTAAAAAAAGCCTGTCCCGGTAAAAGGGAACAGGCCATATTTCAGAAAGAAGAAAATATCAGAAATTGGGCTGAAGCATATATTTGCTGTAGAAGTCATCAATCACCTTCACGGCTTCATCGGCTGTATCTACCAGTTGTATAAGGTTCAGGTCTTCCGGATTGATATTATGAGCCTCTTCCAGCATGGTTTCACGGATCCAGTCCATCATGCCGGCCCAGAAAGCCGTACCTACCATGACAATCGGAAAACGACCGATCTTCTTGGTCTGGATGAGGGTCAGTGCCTCAAAAAGCTCGTCGAGCGTACCGAAGCCACCCGGCATAACCACGTATCCCTGAGAATATTTCATGAAACATACCTTGCGGGCAAAAAAGTAGTCAAAGTTGATGCTTTTGTCCGGATCAACGTACCTGTTCGGTACCTGTTCAAAAGGCAGTTTTATATTGAGTCCGATGGATTTACCTCCAGCCTCATGAGAGCCTTTATTACCTGCTTCCATGATGCCCGGCCCTCCGCCGGTGATCACACCATAGCCTTTTCTGACCAGTTTGGAGGCAATTTCTTCGGCGAGTTTGTAAAATTTCGTGCCGGGTTTGGTTCTGGCGGATCCGAAGATCGATACACTCGGGCCGATTTTCGCCAGTTTATCATATCCTTCTACAAATTCAGAGATAGCTTTGAATATCTGCCAGGAGTCCTGACTCTGTATTTCATTCCAGTTGCGTTCAACGAACGCTTCTTTTATAATTCTTTCTTCTTCTATAAGGTGTTGTTGCTCGTTTTGTTCCATAAGTTATTTCAGATCTTTTTGTTCATTAAGGATATTAACAACGTATCTTTGCGAAAGAAAGTTTAAATATAGTAGGAATATGTCACTGAGAGTTGCTATAGGGGGAGACCACGCAGGGTTTGGCTATAAGAAAGTTATCCTGGAATGGATGCAGGCGCAAAATTTCGTTACGGCTGATTACGGCCCGTATTCTACGGATTCCATGGACTATCCTGATACCACACACCCCCTTGCAGAGGCCGTTGAAAAAGGAGAATATGATTACGGTATTCTGATCTGCGGGAGCGGTAACGGCGTTTGTATTACCGCCAATAAACATCAGGGCATCCGGGCCGGGCTGGTATGGGATCCGGAAGTGGCAAAGCTGATCAGACAACACAATAACGCTAACATTATCTGCCTGCCTGCCCGGTTTATTTCAGCCGAAAGGGCGCTTGAATTCGTGAAGATTTTTCTGGATACTCCTTTTGAAGGGGGGCGTCATGCCGTAAGAGTGGGTAAAATATCCTGCTGAGCGTTGTTCATTCTTCCAGGTTGTCAGCGGTAAACACAGGACATATTTCACAGGCCTTTTTGCCTTCCTGTGCAAACCACCGGCAGGTGGTTCTGATAGGACAATGCTGTGGTGCCTGAAGAGAATCGGGTAGCTCTGCCTCCCTGAGACGCTGAATAACACTACAGGCCGAGCCGGTCCATTGCCGGCAACCGGACTCAGCACATGGTGATGTATACCTGAAATGTGCTTCGGGCCGGTCTTTCTCAGCGGCAAGTTCAATCAGTTCTGGGGTAAGTTCTACTGTGGACGGCAAAAAACTTATTCTTCCCTCTGCATTTACGATTCCGAAGAGAGAAGCCCCGCTGCTGTTGGTGGCAGAGGGGCATGAAAGTCCATGCTTTTTCATCGTTGTACAAGCGTGTCAATCCGGCTTTCCTTAAAGGTTTTGGCCTTGTTGATCAGTTGAATGCTGCCGAATTTTTTAAGCCAGATACCCAGCCACTCAGGATTTTTGAGGGTTTTACGGCCGATGGAAGTGTTGGCAGGATGAATTTTGATAAGATGTTTTGCTACTACACTGTGCAGTTCTTTTTCGAGGGCTGTGATCTGCACTTCGCTGAGGTTGAAATCTTCCAGCACAATTTCGAGTTTCTGATTTTTCATGGTAATCAATGCGTTAAGTATGAATGTCCAAAGGTATTGTTAAAGACTTTCGGAAAACAGCGGTAAAAAACTATAAATCACCTGATAAATCTCCCTTTTTTCTGTCGTTGAAAGACGGTAAGCCGCAATGAAGATTGGGTAGCAGACCTCCTGCAGAGGGTTTTGGGTTGGAAATGCAGTATAAATCCTCATTTTCAGAAGGAGAAACCGTGACAATGTTTATATTTGCAATCCATTTTTTACCCGAAATTAAGATTATAACTAAAGAGAAATATTAATGAGTCAGTCGTCCAGCCCTGCGGTAAGCCTGCAGGATATCATCGCACACGCCAAAGAGTATGGTTTCGTTTTCCCTTCTTCAGAAATCTACGACGGTCTGCAGGCCGTTTACGACTACGGACAGAACGGTGTGGAGCTGAAAAATAACCTTAAATCAGCCTGGTGGAAATCCATGACCCAGCTGTATGATAACATTGTGGGCATTGACGCGTCTATTTTTATGCACCCCCTGACCTGGAAGGCTTCAGGGCACGTAGACGGTTTTAATGACCCTATGATTGACAACAAAGACTCTAAAAAAAGATACAGGGCCGATCAGTTGCTGGAAGGCAGAGCGGAAGAATATGCTGCCGCCGGACAGGAAGAAAAAGCACAAAATCTATTGGCAGAGATGGGACGTCTGCTGGGAGCCGAAGACCTGGCCGGAGTCAGAGACCTGATCATCAGTGAGAATATCGTTTGTCCCGTATCGAAAACAGCCAACTGGACCGATGTCAGGCAGTTCAATCTGATGTTTTCAACTCAGGTGGGCTCGGTGGCTGATGAGGCCAGCACCATTTATCTCAGACCGGAGACTGCACAGGGTATCTTTGTTAACTTCCTGAATGTACAGAAAAGCGGAAGAATGAAAGTGCCTTTTGGTATTGCACAGATCGGTAAAGCCTTCCGTAACGAGATTGTGGCTCGTCAGTTTACTTTCCGCATGCGGGAGTTTGAACAGATGGAAATGCAGTTTTTTGTTCGTCCCGGCTCGGAGATGGAATGGTATAATTACTGGAAAGAGACCCGTCTGAAATTCCATAAGGCCATAGGCCTGCCTTCTGAGAAGCTTAAATTTCATGATCACGAAAAGCTGGCGCATTATGCCAACGCAGCCGTAGATATAGAATTTCAGTTTCCTTTTGGTTTCAGAGAAATCGAAGGTATTCATTCACGGACGGATTTTGACCTTCGCAATCACCAGGAGCTGTCTAAGAAAAAACAACAATATTTTGATCCGGAACTGGATGAGACTGGTAAGCCGTACGGGAACTACATTCCTTATGTGGTAGAAACCTCCGTGGGTGCCGACCGTCTGTTCCTTGCTACTTTTTCTCATGCGTTTACGCAGGAAACAGGGGAGAAAGAGAGGACTTACCTCAAACTTCACCCTGCGCTCGCTCCGGTGAAGGCCGCGGTTCTCCCTTTGGTGAAAAAAGACGGCCTCGCCGAAATTGCCCAGGACATCACCCGATCGCTTAAGCCGTATTTCAAAACAGTGTATGATGATGGTGCTGCCATAGGAAAACGTTATACACGCCAGGATCTGATCGGAACCCCTTTTTGTATCGCGGTTGACTATGAAACCAAGGAAGATAATGCAGTTACCATCCGGTACCGCGACAGCATGGAGCAGGAACGTGTACCCATTGCTTTGCTGAAAGACAAGATCGGAGAGCAGGTGGCCATTGAACGAATTCTGGAAGTTATCTGATATAAGAGCCTTCGGGCTCTTTTTTTATGCAGCGTAGCCACTGCTTTAGCGGGGCGCAAAATAGATAATGGCAGCACCGGCAAGGATGATCAGGGCTCCGGTGATTTCATAAGTATTGGGAACATAATGGTCAAATTTCCATGCCCACCAAAGGGACATGACCACAAAGATTCCGCCGTAGGTGGCATAAACTTTTGCAAATGAGGCTTCCTGAAAAGTAGCCACAACGCCGTAAAGAACAAGGATCACGGAACCCGAAACCCCGTACCAGAAAGATCTGCCTTCCTTCAGCCATAGCCATACAAGATACCCCCCGCCGATTTCGCAGAGGCCTGCTATGATAAAGACCAGGTATGTTTTCAGAACAGCAAGCATCTTTCAGTTGATATTTTCAGAAGATTTTGCACCGTCATACATGGATTTGATCGACGACAACTCTCTGATCAGAAAACGCTGAAGCTGTTCATTAAAGTCTTTTTTGTCTTCTTCACTGAGGGAATCATAAAGGACTTTCAGTTCTTCGTTGATCTCTTGCTTTTCTTTATCATCGGCGTTCATGCCTCTGACATGAAATGATCTGAAGTCAAATTCTTTCATATCACCGGATGTTTATTTTTTAGACGGCTTCAGGGTGTAGACCCCTTTGCTGTAAGGTATGTATTTCTCTTTCAGGTCAGGCAAATAATTGAATATGGCAGGGATGACATTCTGATGGTCAAGTATAACCTCCGGCATGTCACGGCTGAAGTTCTTATAGATATTCACAATGCTCTCATAGTTGTCAGGGTGCTGAAGGTCTCTTTTGGAGAGGTTCCAGTTAAGATATCCGGTGGCCATGGGAGAGTGCCGGTAGGCATCCGTTCTGTCTCCTGTAACGAGTATTTTCTTGCCCTGAAGTTGTTCCGGGAGAGCAACCTCCTTCACCCTGAGGTGTCCGAGCTGGTCATAGCCATTGCCGGCCAGCGGAAAAACACCCTGAAACTGGATGCCAAGGACGCAGAGCATAAAGCTGATGAAAATGACCTCCGGTATAAACGTACCTTTGAGATGCAGGAAAAATCCGCTGATAAAAAGGGCCAGTGCAGGGATAAGAAAACAAAGATGGTAGGGGATAAGGTTTTTAGACAGAACAAGGCTTACAAAGGCAAACAATCCGAAAAGAATCGTGATCTGGTGAGAACGGTTCTGGAAGCTGTTATAGCGCGATCCCCTGAGGACCCTGAATACTCCGAAAATAGTCAGGAGGAAAGGCAGGAGATAAGCTGCAAACAGGCTGTCGATGCCTTCCAGTGAGAACCTGTTGATTCTGAATATCCCCATAAGCCACATGTCTTTGAAGGCTTCGCCGGTATCGGAAAAATAGAAAAACAGGAAAGTGAAAAATACCGGCAGGATAAAAGCCAGCAACACCAGGAATATCTGCCGGAGATTGACTGCGGTAAAGAACACCAGCGAGGCAATGGCCCAGAGTATATAAGCGAAAGAAGGCAGATGGAATAAAGAGGCTATTCCAATAAACAATCCCACTTCAAAAACATCATCTGTAACGCCTGAACGGCTTTCAATCTGTCTCAGAAGGATGTTCAGTGCAAGCAGCAGAAAAGTAAGCGCCATGAGCGGAGGAGACAGCTTGGTAAGGTCAAAAGAGACGTTCATCAGCAGCATGTAAATCAGTCCAGGCACATAGTTTCGCTCGGTGAAAGTCTGTCGGTTATGCGTTATAAAGACAAAAAGCAAAGCCTGGAAAAAGACGACAACCGAGGCAAAAACTTCGTAGGCGGCCTGGCTTCTGCCAAACCAGAAGTCGATGAGCTGGTATACGAGTGCCGAGAACGGGCCCACATCCGTCAGCACGCCCCCGTAAAGAGGTATGTTTTGATTTAACTTCTCACCCAGCAGCATCCATTCCAGTTCAGGAAGCAGAACAGGGAGGGGGCGGATAATAAATAACATTTTCAGCAATAACATCAGGACAAACAATGTTATGATCTGAAAAAAGGAGTTTATTCTGAAAAATGTGAGCAAAACGGAGTCGTTTTAGTTATTTATTTTGTTGCAAAAATATATCCTTAATAAAGGATAAACCAAAATTAGTGCGGATATTTGTAATATTAATCCGCGTTCGTACCCACCGGTAATTTTTAATATCTGAGAGAGCATGGAAAATAAGAGACAAAAACAGGTAGCGAGACAAATACAAAAGGATCTGGGAGAGATTTTTCAGCGGGATATGAGATCTGTTTTTGACGGGGCTTTTGTGACGATAACGGATGTGAAAGTAAGCCCCGATCTGAGTATTGCCAGAGTATACCTCAGTTTTCTCCTGGCCAAAGACAAGGAAGGACTGCTGCAGACAATCAGGGAGAATACCAAAAAGATAAGAAGCATATTCGGAAATCAGGTAAGACATCAGTTCAGGATCATTCCTCATTTTCAGTTTTATATCGATGATACAGCGGAGTATGCGCAGAAAATCGAAAGTCTGTTTGCCGATCTGTACATCCCGCCTCTGGATGAAGATCAGAAAGACAGTTAAACCTACTCAGTTGCCTAATCAATGAATTTACCCTTTTTCATTGCCAGAAAGTACTTCTTCTCCGGGAAAAAAAGGAGTTTTATCAATTTCATTTCGATTATTTCGATGATCGCCGTGTGCGTAGGCACTATGGCGCTGATCATCGTATTGTCTGTATTTAACGGGCTGGAGGAACTCAACAGGGAGCTTTTCAAAGCTTTTGATCCGGACCTTAAGATTGAGGCCGCCGGGCAGAAGTCTTTTGCCCTGGATTCGGGTATGATCGCGAAGATCAAGGCCATGAAAGAAGTAAGCTATGCCACAGAGGTTATTCAGGACAAAGCACTTGCCCGCAATATGGACGCCCAGATGGTGGTGGTAGTGAAAGGCGTTGACAGCACTTTTCAGCAACACAGCTCCATGAAGGATGCGGTAGTGGACGGCAAACTCCTGCTGCAGGACAAAGGCCGCATGTGGGCTTTTATCGGGGGAGGCGTTTATAATCAGCTGGGACTGATCACTGATGATGTTTTCAGGCCATTGGAACTGCTTTATCCCAAAAACCAGAAACTGAACGTGCTTAACCCCGAGGACAATATCAACCGTACAGCCCTGATGGTGTCCGGCGTGTTTATCCTGGAGCAGCAATACGATAATTTGGTATATCTGCCGTTGGAGCTGATGGAAAAACTGACAGGGAATGAGGGGCGGCGGACAGCCATAGAGATCACGCTCAAAAATCCTGCTCAGACACAAAAAGTACGGCAGGCGCTCAGGGAAATTACGGGTCCTGCGTTTTCCGTAAAAGACAGAGACGAGCAGAACGCCGCGCTTCTCAAAGCCATTAAAATAGAACGGATATTCATTTTTATTGCTCTGTTTTTTATCATCGGAATAGCTTCATTCAATATTTTCTTTGCACTTACCATGCTGGTGATCGACAAAAGGGATGATATCATGGTGCTTTCTGCGATCGGCGGGGACAAGAGCCTGGTCAGACGTATTTTTATCAGTGAAGGGGGGATCATTTCTCTTACCGGTGCTTTTGCCGGGCTGTTTCTGGGGGTGCTGATCTGCTGGTCACAGATGCATTTCGGATGGCTTAAGCTGGGCATGGAGTATGCCTTGGTAGAGGCTTATCCTGTGAAGATCCAATGGCAGGATGTCCTGTATTCTCTTGCAGGAGTAATCATCATTGCTCTGCTGGCTTCCATCCTTCCGGCGCGAAAAGCTACCGGTTACATGGAGGCCAGGCATCAAAAGTTTTAGATTTATCCATAATTTTGCTTATATATTTACGTTTTTAACCATTACCCCTGTTATAAAAAGCGGGTCTTTGCTGCTGAACCAGGGGAAGGTAAAGTACCTGACTATAATCTGAAAATAGCATGCACAAAAAAATATTGAAAGTCATACCTGTCATCGTCCTGCAACTGTTTTCACTTAATGTTCTGAAAGCCCAGGTGAGCTATCAGCCTGAGAATGAAAAGAAATTTGATCTGCTTCATACCGAACTGCATCTTAGCCCGGACTGGAGCAAAAGCCAGATGAAAGGCCGGGCTGTACTCACGCTCAAGCCCCATTTTTACGATCAGCAGAGCCTTAGCCTTGATGCCCGCGGCTTTGATATCCAGAAAGTCAGCTTCGGAGGGAAGTCACTGGTCTATGACTATGATAAGGAGAAACTGGTGATCCGGCTTGAAAAGCGGTTTACAAGAAAAGATACCCTGAACCTGGAAATTAATTACGTAGCCAGACCCAATGAGATTACTATAAAGGGAAGCAACAGCATCCTGCAGGATAAAGGACTTTATTTTATCAATCCCGGAGAAAATACGCGTCAGTTCTGGACCCAGGGTGAAACACAGGCCAACTCCTGCTGGTTTCCGACGATCGATTCGCCTAATGAGAAACACACCCAGGATATTTACCTTACTGTAGATAAGAGTCTTGTTACGCTTTCCAACGGGCTGCTGAAGTCAAGTCGTGAGAATGCCGACGGCACCCGCACCGATCACTGGCAACAACTGAAACCGCATGCGGTGTATCTTTCGATGATTGCCGCCGGCAGTTATAAAAAGGTGGTTGACTCGACCTACAAAGACTTTGAGGTGAGTTATTATGTAGAGCCTGGTTACGAAAAAGACGCTTACGGCATTTTCGGCCGGACGCCTGAAATGATCAGATTTTTTGAAAAAATCACCGGCGTAAAATATCCCTGGGATAAATACGCACAGATACCGGTGAGAGAGTATGTTTCTGGCGCCATGGAAAATACCACTGCTACGGTGCACGGGCTGGGTGTTCAGAAAAATGCAAATCAACTGCTGGACGCCAACGACGACGGGGTGATTGCCCACGAGCTTTTTCATCATTGGTTTGGGGATCTGGTCACCTGCGAGTCCTGGTCTAATCTGCCCCTTAATGAATCTTTTGCTGATTATTCAGAGTACCTGTGGGCTGAATACAAATCCGGAAAGGATGAAGCAGACCTGATTCAGAGAAATGCCCTAGAGCAGTATCTCTTTGAATCCTCAGAGAAACAGGTGCCCCTGATCAGGTATTATTATCATGACAGGGAGGATATGTTTGATGCGCATTCCTACCAGAAAGGAGGGCGTGTGCTGCACCTGTTAAGAAAGGAATTGGGAGACGAAGCTTTTTTTGCAGGGTTACAACTTTATCTTAAAAACAATGCCTGGAAGAATACCGAGATCAGCCACCTGAGAATGGCTCTGGAAGAAGTCAGCGGAAGAGACCTGAACTGGTTTTTTGATCAGTGGTTTTTGAGCCCCGGCCATCCCAGACTCAAGGTAAATCATGGTTTTAAGGATGGAAATCTTACCATTAATATTCAACAGACCGTCGATTCTGTCAATTCCAGGATCTACAAAGTGCCGTTGACGTTTGATTATTTTACCGGAGGGAAGAAAACCAGGGAGACATTTGTAGTGAGTGAAGCCTCTCATGAAATTCGCCTGAAGCTGCCGAAGGCCCCCGAACTGGTATCTTTTGATCCGGAGGGCTACTTCCTTGGTGTGATAGAACACGAGAAAAGTGAGAATGAGCTGATCCGTCAGTTTGAGCTTTCGGAAGATATATCTGCGCGGCTGAACGCCCTTGAGAAACTTGCCTATGTGGCATCTGAAGAGGATAGTTTGCCCGATAGTCCGCTTAAAAATAAGAAAATAAGAGATATTGTGCTGAAGGCCGTCAGAGATCCTTTCTGGAGAATACGCCAGACAGCCATTCAAAAGCTCTTTGATTATGACGGAGAAGATTTTCTGGAGGTGGAAAGAGCCTTGCAGTTTGTGATCAAAAATGAAACGAAGACGATCGTAAAAGCAGACGCGATCATGGCGATGAAGAATTTCCTTAACCCTCAGAACGATCTCTTGTTCAGGTCGGCGCTGCAGGACAGTTCTTATATGGTACGGGCGGCAGCTCTGGAGGCCTTACTGGTTAATAAGCCCTCTGATGCCGAAGAGCTTGTTTCGAAGTTCAGGCATATTCAGGATGTGAATATTTTTGCGGCAATAGGCAATTACTATGGCACTGTACCCCGGCCGGAAATGTATGACTGGTTCGTAAGCAACTACAACCGGATGGAAGGCGGAGAGATTTACCAGACCATGGGCCTTTTCGGTACGTATCTCATTCAGTCTGATGAGGAAACACAGAAAAAGAGTATTCCTTATCTGAAGAAAATGGCCATCGATAAGCCTGAGTGGTATGTGCGCTTTGCTGCCACACAGGTATTATATCTGCTGACGGAGATTCCTGAAGGGAAAAAAGCCATGGAGGACGTGATCGCCAAAGAGCAGGACAAAAGGCTGAAGGAATATTACAAACAACTGAGGCTGGAGTAAGACCCTTATGCAGAAAATATGAGAGACTATCTGAATTTTGCCTCCAAACTGAGCTTTCGAAGGGTTTTGAATGCCCTGAAGGTGATATTCGGATACATCGTTTCGAAACTTACCGGAAAAGTGTATCATGAAGGGTTACCGATGGCTCTGGCCTTTGAACCCACCACTTCCTGTAACCTCCGATGTCCTGAATGCCCCAGCGGACTCCGCTCTTTTACAAGGCCTACCGGCATGTTGCAGAAAGACCTCTTCTTCAGAACCATGGATGAGGTATCAGATTCACTTATCTATCTGACTTTTTATTTCCAGGGAGAGCCCTATCTTCACCCTGATTTTCTGGAAATGGTCAGCTATGCTTCCCGGAAAAAAGTGTACACCGCTACTTCAACAAACGCGCATTATCTCACTATGCAGAATGCCGTGAAAACTGTAAAGTCGGGGCTTGACCGGCTGATTATCTCTATTGACGGAACAAGCCAGGAGACCTACGAACAGTACAGGGTCGGCGGGAAACTGGAAAAAGTCATTGCAGGGACAAAAAATATGGTTGCTGCCAGAAAAGAGCTGGGCTCGGCCACGCCCCATCTCATTTTTCAGTTTCTGGTGGTAAAGCCCAATGAACATCAGATCGGAGAGGTGCGGCAGCTGGCCAAAGCATTGGGAGTGGACGAGGTAAGGCTTAAAACCGCTCAGATCTATGATTATGAAGACGGATCACCTCTGATACCTACCATTGACCGTTATGCCCGGTACAGGCTGAACAGCGAAGGGAAATATGAGATAAAAAACAAAATGCTCAACCACTGCTGGAAAATGTGGCACTCCTGCGTTATTACCTGGGATGGCAGGGTTGTGCCGTGCTGTTTTGACAAAGACGCGGAGTATGGAATGGGAGAACTGAGCGAGCACAACTTCAGAACCGTCTGGAATTCTCCGGCCTATCTGCAGTTTCGTAAATCACTGGTAAATTCAAGAAGCCAGGTAGAGATGTGCCGGAACTGTACGGAAGGGACAGAAATCTGGGGCTGAGATTTATAGGCTGAAAACTGTATTTTGCTTACCTGAAATCTGCTGTCTTGCTTATCTTTGCGGCTTCATCTTAACATTATTTATATGACCACGCTTGAAATCGTTCAGCAGTATTATCAGTATTTTAATGAAGGAAACTGGGAGGGTATGCTTGACCTTGTCCATGAAGACATCCGCCATGATTCCAATCAGGGTGAGACAAGGATCGGTAAAGAAAAGTTTACGGCTTTTCTGAAGAAAATGGATGACAGCTATACGGAAAAACTAACCGATATGGTTTTTTTTGCCGGATCTTCCGATAACAGAGCGGCGGCTGAGTTTGTAGTAAACGGAATCTATAAAAAAGGAGAAGAGGGGCTTCCGGAAGCACATGGACAGACTTACGTACTCCCGGCAGGGGCATTCCTGGAAGTAACGGACGGGAAGGTAAGCCGTGTAACTACTTATTATAATCTGACCCTCTGGATTGAACTGGTATCGAAGTGATCAGCCATGAGAGACAGACTGAGGTTTGAAATCCGTAAAGGCAGGCAAACGCAAGAATTGGCAGATGATCTTGCTGCGTTAAGGATACAGGTATTTCGGGATTATCCCTATCTCTATGAAGGGAATACAGGCTATGAAAAGGAATATCTCAAAATATATGCCCGATCAGAAAGATCGATGGTAATGGTGATATATGACGGGCAGCAACCTGTGGGAGCTACGACCTGCCTTCCGCTTCAGGACGAAACGGCTGAAATTGCCGGAGCTTTTAAGGATACGTTATTTGATCCGCAAAAAATCTTCTATTTTGGCGAAAGCATCCTGCTGAAATCCTGCCGGGGCCTGGGCATCGGACATCTTTTTTTTGATGAACGTGAAGCGCATGCGGCCTCTTTCGGAGAATATGACAGTACCTGTTTCTGTACGGTGGAAAGGCCTGAAGATGGCCGGAGGCCGCAAGACTACAGGTCAAATGAGGCTTTCTGGAGCAAGAGAGGGTATGTCCGTCAACCGGCAATAAGGACAGAGATGAGCTGGCCGGATATCGGAGAGGAGAACAGCACATTGAAGGAAATGTACTTCTGGACAAGACATTTATGAAAAAAGTTATTGTAGGAGCGGCGCAGTACCCGATACGTTTTCACAGCGACTTTACTGCATGGCAAAAACATACAGCAGGGTGGGTGGAAGAGGCTGTTTCCGGAGGGGCAGAGGTGCTGCTCTTTCCGGAGTACGGATCGATGGAACTGGTAAGTTGTTTGCCGGAAGAGGTGCGACAGGACATAAAAGGGCAGATCCGTGAAATGCAGTCCTTTCTGGAAGGATTTTGTTCTACATTTGCGTCGCTGGCCGCACAGCATCACGTGACCATCGTGGCACCCAGCTTCCCGGTATGGGAAAAAGGGAGGTTCGTTAACAGAGCCTATGTGTTCTCCGCCAGAGGATTGGCTGGATTTCAGGACAAGTTTTTCATGACCAGGTTTGAGGATGAGGAATGGGGGATAAGTTCAGGCGAGAAGGTTCTGAGTCTTTTTGAAGCCGATTGGGGAAGTTTTGGTGTTCAGATTTGCTACGACACAGAATTTGGTCTGGGGTCGCAGCAGTTGTGTGCCGCCGGGGCAACGCTTATTCTGGCGCCCAGCTGTACTGAAACCATCAGGGGAGCAACCCGTGTACATGTAGGTGCTAGAGCAAGGGCACTGGAAAATCAGGCTTATGTGGGTGTTTCCCAGACGATCGGCGAGGCCCTCTGGTCTCCGGCCGTGGATCTGAACTACGGATTTGCGGCATTTTATGCTACTCCTGATAAAGGGCTGCCGGAAGAAGGGATCCTGTCTGAGATGAAGCCGCAGACGGAAGGATGGCTGATCTCCGAACTGGACTTCTCAAAAATAGAGACGGTCAGGACAGATGGACAGGTATTCAACTTCAGAGACCTGGCCAAAACAGTGTCAGGCTTGCAAGGCGGAGAAATAAAGTTGTTGAAAATCAGGTTATAAAAAGGACTTTTAGCTTCCGAATATTTGTGAAACTGCTCGCTTAGATATAATTTTACCATTAGGGTCTGTCCTGTGGCGGGAATAGTCCTGCTGAATACATTCTTTCCGGTCAGATCAGTGCAATTGTTATTCCCGATATGGAAACCATTCAATCCAACATTGTAAATATTTTCGACAACACAATTTACTTCGGAGAACTCATTATCAACGAGGGACGGATTTTTCAGATCAAGAAACTCGGAGAAGCCAGAACGGACGTTTCTTATCTGATACCGGGATTTGTGGATGCACATGTACACATTGAGAGCTCTATGCTTACTCCTTCTCAGTTTGGTCGTGTGGCGGTAACCCATGGTACGATTGCTTCGGTTTCCGATCCTCATGAAATTGCCAATGTACTGGGCACAGAAGGGGTGAAATACATGATAGAAGACGGTAAAAGGATCCCCTTCAGATTTTGTTTCGGAGTACCTTCCTGCGTTCCTGCCACCACATTTGAGACGGCAGGAGCGGTTATTGATGTTGCAGGAGTAGAGGAGTTGCTCGCCTTGCCTGAAACAGGATACCTGGCTGAGATGATGAACTTTCCTGGCGTGATCCATGGCAATGAAGAAGTGCTGGACAAAATAGAAATCGCGAAGTCGTTCAACAAGCCGGTGGATGGTCACGCCCCCGGGTTGAGGGGAGAAGATGCTCAGCGTTATTTTTCGGCAGGGATCAGCACTGACCATGAATGCTTTGAATATGACGAGGCAAAGGAAAAACTTCAGCTTGGGGTAAAGATACTGATCAGGGAGGGCAGTGCGGCAAAGAATTTTGAGGAGCTTATCCCCCTGGCGGAGGAATTCGCACAGATGATGATGTTTTGCTCTGATGACAAACACCCTGATGATTTGGTGGCGGGGCATATCAATCAGCTTGTCAGTCGTGCCGTTAAAAGCGGTATTGGCGTTTTTAAAGCATTGAGAATGGCCTCTCTGAACCCCGTAAGGCATTATAATCTTGACATGGGCCTTGTCAGAGAAGGAGATCCCGCGGATTTTCTGCTGGTGAAAGACCTGGAAGGTTTTCAGGTACTGAGTACCTATATTGAGGGTGTAAAAGTGGCAGAGAGAGGCATTTCCCTCCTTCCGAATCTTGAAAGCCCCGTGGTTAATCATTTTAAGGCAGAAAAGATCAGGTCTCAGGATTTAGCAGTAAAGATTCCTGAAGGGGTTAAAAATATCAGGGTAATCAAAGCGCTGAATGGTCAGCTGATCACACGCTCATTCATCCATCAGCCTATTCTGGTGAACCGTACCGTGGAGGTAGATGATACGCTCGATATACTCAAACTGGTCGTTTACAACCGGTATGAAAATGCCCCGCCCGCTATTGCGTTTATCCAGGGTTTCGGACTTACAGAAGGAGCCATTGCCTCGTCTGTGGCGCACGACTCCCACAATATCATAGCCGTCGGTGTCGATGATGTGGCCATTGCGGATGCAATTAATCTTATCGTTCGCGAAAAAGGAGGTATCTCGGCAGTGTCGAATACCAAAATGGGAGTTCTGCCGCTTCCCATTGCCGGCCTCATGAGCAACAAAGATGCTTATCAGGTAGCAGAAGATTATACCCAGATCGACAGATTTGCCAAAGAGGTCCTGGGAAGTAGTCTGAAGTCACCGTTTATGACCCTGTCTTTTATGGCTTTGCTGGTGATTCCAAGTCTTAAACTTTCGGATAAAGGGCTGTTTGATGGTCAGGTATTCGATTTTACAACCCTCCATGAATAACCGGATTGTCCTTATGAAACATTTGATGAAGGTTCTCTTCTGCTGTTTTTTGTCTTTTTCTTTATCTGCTCAGGAAAAAACAGACCGTAAACTGCAGCAGCTTCTGGAAAACGCCCTGAAAGATTTCAGAGGCACTGCGGGCGTTTATGTTCATCATTTAAAGTCCGGCAGATCGGCAGCGGTAAATGCCGACACCGTTTTTCCTACCGCCAGTATGATCAAAATTCCGATCATGGTGAGCGTTTTTGACGGGATAAGAAACGGCAGGATGGCGTATGAACAGGAGCTTGTTTACCGGGATTCCCTCAAGTACGATGACGGTGTTGTAGGTTCGTTTAAAGACGGTACGGTAGTCACTGTCAGTAAGGTGATCATGCTCATGGAAACCCTGAGCGATAATACGGGCAGCTTATGGCTACAGGGCATCACCGGAGGAACCCGCATAAATACCCTGATGGATTCATTGGGTCTGAAACAAACCAGGGTCAATTCGAGGACACCCGGAAGAGAGGCTTTCAGGGGAGTTTACGGCTGGGGCCAGACTACACCGCGCGAAATGGCATCGTTGATGACTATGATAAGAGAGGGCCGTGTATTTAGTCAGAATGCCTCTGAAAAAATGTACAGAATACTTGGCCGGCAGTTCTGGGAAAACCAGGGTCTTTCACAGATTCCCCCTGAAATAAAAACAGCATCCAAGACCGGTGCCGTCAACCAGTCCAGGTCAGAGGTGACCTTTGTTCATGCACCTCACGGTGAATATGTTTATTGCATAATAACTAAAAATCAGCAGGATGCCTCCTGGAAACGGGACAACGAAGGCTATGAACTGATCAGGAATATTTCAGCGCTTTTATGGCGCTACTTCGAACCAAAATACGGCTGGAAACCCGCAGTGGGCTATGAAAAGTGGTAAAAAGGGCTGAATGACCGGGCAGGATACAACAGGAAAGTAAACAGGAAACTATCTTTTATCTTGCCGGCGAGTTTCATTTCAACCTTAGTACCATGACCGCCAAAAGTATATTTCTACTTCTCCTTTTCTACTGCTGTTATCCAAACCGAGGAACAGCGCAGAACACCTACAGCAGAAAGGAAATTTTAGGCCAGATGTCCTTGGCCAATGCCTATTTTATGAAAAAATGGCCTGATCCTGGCCTGCCGCTTGTAAGCGACAAAGTGAGGACCAGTAACCTCTGGACCAGGGCCGTCTACAAGGAGGGGCTCATGGACTTCTACAAGATTACGAAGGACACTGCATTACTTAATTACATGACAGAGTGGGGCGCCCGTAACAAATGGGGTCTATGGTTCGGAAGGGAAAGCCGGCATGCCGATTCGCAACTGGCAGGGCTTACTTACCTGGACCTTTATCTGATAGATCCCCAACCCGAGCGTATTGAAGATATCCGGTATAACATAGACCTGATGTTGTCTTCACAAAAAAAAGACGATTGGACATGGATTGATGCCATTGAAATGTCTATGCCGGTTTTTGCCAGAATGGGAGTGATGTTGAATGATCCCAGGTATTTCGAAAAGATGCATGACTTGTATGTTCATTGCAGAGATGCAGAAGGAGGAGGCCTCTATAACCCTTCTGACAGGCTTTGGTGGAGAGATAAAGACTTCGTGCCTCCGTTTAAGACGCCGCAGGGAAAACAATGTTACTGGTCGCGGGGAAATGGCTGGGTGGTTGCGGCCATGGTCAAGGTCATGGAAATTATTCCTGAAAACAGTCCGCATTATAAGGAATACAAGGAAATGTACCTGGGAATGATGGAGGCATTGTTGCCCCTGCAGCGGGAAGATGGCTTCTGGAACGTAAGCCTCGCCGATCCCGGGCATTTCGGAGGAAAGGAATTGTCAGGTACAGCATTGTTTTGCTACGGGATGGCCTGGGGCCTTAATAAAGGATGGCTCGACCAAAAGAAATACCAGGACCAGACATGGAAAGCCTGGAATGCTATGGTGAAAGACGGACTTCACTCTGACGGGATGCTGGGCTTTGTACAGAGTACCGGTAAAGAGCCCAAAGACGGGCAGCCGCTGTCTTATGATAAACCCGCCAATTTTGAAGATTTCGGGCTCGGATGCTTTCTTCTGGCAGGAACTCAGATGATTAATCTTACCCGTTGATGAAAAAGCTGTATATCCTTCTGCTTCTGCCGGTGATCGTTTTTGCCCAGAAGATCGACCGTAAAAAGGTAGTGGAGCGGCATATCGTCAAAGTGAATGCAGCGGACACGCTTGCGGCTCTTTCTGTGGGTAACGGAAAATTTGCATTTACGGTGGATGTTACCGGTCTGCAGTCCTTCCCGCAACATTATCAGAAAGGTATTCCTTTGGGAACCCAGTCGGAATGGGGCTGGCATGCCTTTGAAAACAAGGAAAACTACAGGATAGAAGAAACCATCCGTCATGTAGCCTCTCACGGGAGAAAGGTTCCCTATGCGGTTCAATGGAAGGAAGGCCGCCCCAAAGAGGCTGGAGATTTCCTCCGGCAAAATCCTCACCGCCTGCAACTGGGAAACGTTGGGCTTGAAATTCTGAATAAGGAAGGCATTGCCGCCAGTCCGAATGAAATCAGTAATGTACATCAGGAGCTCAACCCCTGGACCGGCATCATCACAAGCTATTTCGAACTGGAAGGAAAGAGCCTGACTGTTGAAACCTTGTGTTCGCAACAGGCTGACAGGATAGGAGTAAGTATGAAAGGGAGTCTTCTTGCCGAAGGACGTGTGCGCCTTAAGATAAAATTTCCCTACCCGTCTTATGCTTTTCTTGATGAAGGGACATATTATCCTCCTTCAGTTGCTGCTCCGATACAGGTAGTGTGGCAGCAGGACAGGGCTTCTGCCCGTATCATCAGGACTTTGGACCGTTACCGGTACAAGGTTTCTCTGGATTCAGAGTGTAAACTTACTGAGGCGAAGCAGACATGGGATGAGCTGGTCTGTCGCCCGGATACAGAGCAGGCCGAGTGGAAGTTTGCTTTTGAATTTGCAGAAACGGACACAAAGCCTTCAGCGGCCGGTTTCGACAAAATCAGGAATGAGTCAGCAGGACATTGGAAGGCATTCTGGGAAAAAGGAGGGATGATTGACTTTGAAGGTACGGAAGACCCTCGCGCCATAGAACTGGAGCGTCGTATGATATTGTCGCTTTACCTGACCAGGATTCAGTGCGGAGGACAAATGCCGCCCCAGGAGACCGGTCTGACGATGAATTCATGGTTCGGGAAGCCGCACCTGGAGATGGCCTGGTGGCACGGGGTACATTTTGCATTGTGGGGGCGGGAGGAATTTCTGGAAAATTACCTGGAATGGTACCTGAAAAACAGGATTGAAGCCGGAAAAATCGCTAAAAGGCAAGGGTTTAAAGGTGTCAGGTGGCAGAAGATGACCGATCCCGACGGTAAAGAAGGGCCCTCTTCCGTAGGGGCCTATCTGATCTGGCAGCAGCCGCATCCCGTTTATTTTGCTGAACTGATCTACAGGATAAAACCATCTGCGGCCGTTCTGAAAAAGTATCGTCGTATGGTTTACGAAACGGCAGATTTCATGGCCTCCTATGCCTGGTTTGATCCGGAAAAACAAAGATATATTCTCGGGAAAGGCATCATCGCAGCCCAGGAACGATTTGATCCGGACGAAACCTTTAACCCTACTTATGAACTGGCTTATTGGAAATATGCACTTGAAACCGCACAGCAATGGCGGCTGAGAGAAAAACAGAACAGAAACCCTGAATGGGATAAGGTGCTCGGTTTATTGTCACCTCTTCCGGTGCAGGACGGGCTCTACCTTGCCGCAGAAAGTGCTCCGGATTCTTATACCCGCGCCGAATACATGACTGACCATCCCAGTGTACTGGGAGCCTTCGGTATGCTGCCGGCCGTTAAAGGTTTAGATACCCGTATAATGCGCAGCACCTTTGACAAAGTCTGGAGAGACTGGCACTGGGAAGATACCTGGGGATGGGATTTTCCGATGGTAGCCATGACGGCTACCCGGCTCACAGACCCGGAAAAAGCTGTGGAGGGTTTGATGATGCCCATCCGGACCAATACTTTTCTGATCAACGGTCACAATTATCAGGATAAAAGACTCCGGTTGTACCTGCCGGGGAATGGTGGTTTACTGGCAGCACTTGCCATGATGACGGCCGGATTTGATGGTTCGGGGAATTTGCCGGGTATACCGGATCACTGGAAAGTCAGATACGAGGGGTTGTATAAAATGCCCTGAGAAAAAGGGGTTAGCCTGGTTATCTGCCGGCTGAGATGATCCGGCAGATAATCAGGTGCTTGTCAGAATGCTGAACAGTTGATGTCGGCCAGAGACTGGTTGTATTGTTGTCTTTGGGCAGGAGTGAGCAGCGTACATTTGTTAACCAGTTTGTCTAAAGAAGCAACAAGAGCGGTGCAGGATGCTTTGGACGGGGCGCTGGAGAAAGCCTGTACTTTGGCGGAATAATCGTTGGAGTATTCATCACAATTACCGGCAATCACATCTCCCGGACGTTTACAGGAAGACAGGCCGGTGAAGAACAGGCAGAAAAGGAATAAAGAGGTGATTTTTGCAAATTTCATAATCGGAATGTGTTTATAATTTTCACCAAAATTATCCCAGTGGAAGGGGCAGGAAAAGAATTATCTGAGTTTTTTATTTAGCGGTAAGGCGTGTGAAATGCTGAAAATAAGATTTTTCTGAAAGAAGGGTCCGGAAGTAAAATCTCAGACAGAACCGCGGTCAATCAGGTGGAACGGGTTGCGGATGTTGACAGTAGTTTTGGAAAGCAGGCTCTCGGCAGCGGCTCTGCCCATAGCTTCAAAATCTGTGGTGATAACTGTAATGCCAAGTACTTCTTTCAGTGTGGTCTCATTAAAAGAGATAAGTCCGATGTCTTGTCCGGGTGTAAGACCGCCCGCCCTGGAAAATTTAATCAGCTCGGCCAGGTCGGATTCCTCAATAACAATATAGGCCGTGCAAGGCGTAAAGTCTGTCACGGGGGGTCTGATGGTATCTTCCACCCTCAACTCAAAATCATTCAGCTGGCAGAAAGACACAAAGCCCCTGACAATGTCTTCCGGATAATTGCCTTGTTTCGGAAAAATAAGTCTCAGCTGCCGGTACTTGCGCAGGCAGTTCAGGTGTTCTTCCAGGACATTGAATATATCCTTCTCAAAATCCTGATAGATGCATGAAGACCTGCTTTTCAATTCGGGAATCTGCCGGTCCAGCAGGATAAGTTCATCAGCAGGGATTTTTTTCAGCAGGTCGAGGTATTGCGCCGGAGGGGTATCTTTAGAAAAGTGGGGCATAATCACATAATAATTATAGCGTCCCAGGTTCTTTTCCAGGATTTCTTCAAAAGTTTCAGGATCGTAATTGTGTACCTGAAGGTCGACTGTAGCTTTGCTTCCGAGCGCTTCCAGAAAAGCATAATAGACAATCTTTTTGTAGGAACTCAGCTTGTTCAGGATCAGCAGAACCTTGATCTTTTGCTCTCTTTTACTTTTGACAAAATACCCTTTGCCCTGAACAGCATCAATATAGCCTCTGGCCTTCAGCTCACGGTAAGCTTTTTCAACCGTATCTCTCGACAACAACTGATCAATGCTCAGTTCGGTGATAGATAGCAGCTGATCATCTTTTTTGTAAACTCCCTTCTCAATATCGTTAATAATCGAATTGACGATCTGCTTGTATTTAGGCATCCTCTGATTCATGCCCAAATCTAGCGGAACCGGATTGTTTTTCCTAATTATTGCGATCTTACAAATTATTCTTACTAAAAGATAAAATCCATGAAAGTACAGGATGATACAGCGAGGCGGAATAAAGAATTTTGAGCAGAGACTTCCGGAAGCGAAGATCAATGGTTTGACCCGAAAATTATCAGAACAATGAAACGACTGGCATTTAAGATGACCCTTTTTGAAGGCATGGAAGAGGAATATAAGAAAAGACATGATGAAATCTGGCCGGAACTGGTCACTTTGCTGAAAGGTTCTGGTATTGAAGATTATTCTATATTTCTTGACGAAGCAACACATTCACTCTTTGGTGTACTGAAAATAGAGAACGAGTTAATGATGGATAGGCTGCCTGAACAAGAGGTGATGCAGCGCTGGTGGACCTACATGAAAGACATCATGGCCAGTAATGACGACCATTCCCCGGTGAGTATTCCCCTGAAAGAAGTTTTTTATCTGTCCTGAAAAACACCTGACTTTTATGAGAAAATATCTTTTTTTGATGGTACTGGCTTCATCAGTAATGAAGACCGCCGCTCAGCGGAATATTACCAATGCCAATGATTCGAATACCCCGCTTCATCTGCTGAAACCTGACTACCCTGTTCCATACGGTATTCCGGACAAAGCAGAAGTAAAATCCATACTCGACAGGATTTACGGTTATCTGGACGGAGTAACGCCATATGCCTTTACGGATTCGAAAACCGGGGCTGATATTACAGACCTTTCAAAGCCGAACGAAAACCTGGCCTTGAAAAAAGGGGATTTCAGGCTGGTAAGTTATGAATGGGGCGTGACTTACGCTGCCATGCTGAAAGTAAATCAGGTCACAGGAGACTTAAGATACAAAACCTATGCTGACCGGCGGCTGAATTTCATTGCCGATTCTGCTCCTTATTTCTCTTCAATGGGAGGAGATACGTTTGACTGGGCGGCAAAGGGGCCGTTCCGCAACCTCCTGAAGCCCCAGGCGCTGGATGATTGCGGAGCCATGTGTGCCGCCATGATCAAGTCGCTCAGAAACGGAGGTAGCTCCAAACTGAAACCACTTATTGATATTCATATCGACTATATTCTGAACAAAGAGCACAGGCTTTCCGACGGAACCCTTTCGAGGATCCGGCCACAGGATAAAAGTCTCTGGCTGGACGACCTGTTTATGGCAGTGCCGGCTTTAGCCCAGATGGGTAAGCTGACAGGGGAGAAGAAATATTATGATGAAGCAGTAAAGCAGGTCCTTCAGTTTGCTGGCCGGATGTTTAACAGGGAAAAAGGTATTTATATGCATGGATGGGTGGAAGGCATGAAGGAGCATCCTCAGTTTCACTGGGCCAGAGCCAACGGCTGGGCTATTCTTACCAAGGTGGAGTTGCTGGAGGTTTTGCCGGATAATCACCCCGGGCGGGCAAAGGTACTGGAGCTGCTGAAAGCCCATGTTAGGGGTCTTGTGGCTTTACAGTCGGGTTCAGGATTCTGGCATCAGCTGCTGGATCGTTCTGATTCCTATCTGGAAACTTCCGCTACAGCCATTTACACTTACGTCTTTGCCAAAGCAATGAACAACGGATGGATAGATAAACCCGCCTATACCCCCGCAACTTTGCTGGGATGGCAGGCGGTTGCTACGAAAGTGAACGGTAAAGGACAGGTAGAAGGAACCTGTGTGGGTACCGGTATGGGTTTTGATCCGGCGTTTTATTACCATCGTCCCGTAAGTCCATACGCGGCGCACGGGTACGGGCCGGTATTGATGGCCGGAGCTGAAATAATCAACTTCCTGAGCAACAACTCATTTGAGATCAATGACAGTTCGGTACAGTTACTGATTAGGAAATAAGATTCCGGTGTTTATCTTTACGTCGGATTCAACCTTAATATATGAAAAAAACAATCGTTCTTCTGATGATCGGGCTATTTTCAGCCCCATACCTCTATGCCCAGAGTAAGATTAGTATACAAGGCTATAATCATGTGGGCCTTGCGGTGAAAGATTTGCGCGAAAGCGCCAGGTTTTACAGGGAAATCATTGGTCTCGACTACCTGGATGTGCCTGAAAGTCTGGCAGCCATCAGAAGGTGGTTTAAGATTGCACCGGGTCAGGAGCTGCATCTTTTGCTGGGAAGGAAAGACCCTGTTGCCAACAATGACAAGGACCATGCTCATTTTTCGCTGACCATCCCTGCGGATTCAGCAGATGGAATTGAAGCTTTCCTCAAAGAAAAACAAGTACCCTATCATCGTCAGAAACGGTTCGATGGCGCTTTCCAGATTTATGTCACCGATCCTGACGGATACGTCATTGAATTAAATGAACCTAAAAAACAGCCCTGAAAAAAAAGGGTACATTTTTGTGCCACTTGTTTGTCTGTTGCTGGTCTTTGCCTTTACACGTAAAGAAAGGCCCGTAATTTACCTGATAGGAGATTCTACCGTAAAAACCGGTGCCGGCAAAGGTGAAAATGACATGTGGGGTTGGGGGAGTTTTCTTCATGAATCTTTTGATACCACGAGGATTCGTATCGAAAATCACGCAATAGGCGGGAGGAGCAGCAGGACCTTTCTTACAGAGGGACGCTGGGAAAAGATAGTGCCGGCATTGAAAAAGGGCGACTATGTCATCATGCAGTTTGGTCATAACGATGACTGGGCTCTTAACGACACCCTAAGGGCAAGAGGAACAATCAAAGGGATTGGTGAAGAACAGGAGGAGATTGACAACCTGCTGACCAAAAAACACGAGGTGGTTCATACTTTTGGATGGTACATGCGGAAATATGTGACCGAGGCCCGGCAACGGGGCGCAATTCCTGTCATTTGTTCGCCGGTTCCAAGGAATGATTTCGATGAGAAAGGCGTTAAGCGTCGCAGCCCCTATTATCCTTTATGGGCTGAACAGATAGCTGAACAGGAAGGGGCTTTCTTTATTGACCTTCACGAGCGTTCGGCCAGGGTGTATGATGCCCTGGGCACCCGGGAAGTGAAGAAACGCTATTTTACACCGAAAGACAACGTTCATACTAATGAAGCAGGCGCCCGTCTCAATGCTGCAAAGGTGGAGGAAGGGATCCGCGATCTCAGGAAGTGTAACCTGAAAAAATACCTTCTCCATAGAAAACAATGATGGCCGCGTTGGAAATTTGACAGCATTCCGGTCTTTAGGGTTTATTTTCAAGCTTGTGCTCTTTTCGGAGTGTACCTTTTGTTCCCGGTATTTGGATGTGGAAGATATTGTATATTCCGATTTTGTGTTTACTTTTACTTCGAAAAATCTATCCTCATATCTTAAACAGTCAATTGAATACACGCAATGTTAAAACTTCTCAAATGGGCGGGATACTCCTTAGCCTTCATTCTTATTTTCCTTATTTTATACGTTGCTGCCGCATTTCTTTTGTCCCGTATTGCGGTAGATGCTGAAAAAGGGCCGAAAGGAGAGGTAGAGGTTTTTCTCCTGTCCAACGGGGTGCATACCGATCTGGTTCTTCCTTTGAAACAGGGCGACATGGACTGGTCCCGCATTGTACCTGTTACACATACAATGGGTAAAGACAGTAGCAAAGATTTTGTAGCCTTTGGATGGGGGGATAAGGGTTTTTATCTGGATACACCTACCTGGGCCGACCTGAAATTTTCTACTGCTTTTAAGGCGGCTACTGCCTTGAGTACCGCAGCCATTCACGCTACCTATCATCACAGGCCTGCTGAAGGAGAAAATTGCCGAAAAATAGCACTTACGATGGATCAGTACCAACGTCTGACGGCATATATCCTGCAAAGCTTCCTGAGAGATAAAGACGGAAATGTTATTTTTATTCCTACCTCCGCGGTTTATGGACCCGACGATGCGTTTTATGAGGCAGTGGGCAGTTATCATCTTTTTCATACCTGTAACACCTGGACCAACAACGGTCTGAAAGCGGCGGGACAGAAAGCCTGCCTGTGGACCCCTTTCGATAAAGGAATTTTTTACCAATACAACAAATAGAATGAATCAGCAACCATCCAATGCTTTTGTGATGGCATCCTGGGTAGCCCTGGGTGTCGGAATGGCCGGTTTTATAGCCGGTTTGTGGAGAGCAGAAATGCTTCTTAATGAAAAAGGGTATTATTTCACCCTGCTCATGTACGGCTTGTTCTCAGTGGTTTCTGTGCAGAAAAGTGTAAGAGACAGGCTGGAAGGAGTGCCCGTTACGGCCATTTATTATGGGATAAGCTGGTTTTCCGTTGCGCTGGCTATGCTATTACTGGCTGTGGGTCTGTGGAATGCCAGTCTGCTATCCAGCGAGAAAGGTTTTTACGCCTTCTCTTTTCTTCTGGCGCTTTTTGGCGCTGTGGCTGTTCAGAAGAATACAAGAGATAAGCAGGCAGCAGAGAAGAGAAAAGAGAGTTTATAGTTCCTCCTTGCTGAATCGTATCACCGGCTGGTTTTCCGAAAAGCTCACTTTTCGGGTAATGGCTTCCTGCAACTGGTTCAGATAATCCTTCTTGGGGATTTCAGTTGCACCGTAGCGTTTCACATTATCATTGATGAATTGTGTGTCCAGTAGTGAAAACCGCCGCTGCCGGAGTCTTTCTATCAGGTAGTGAAAGGCCACTTTTGAAGCATTGGGAACAGTATAGAACATAGATTCACCGAAAAAAGCACTTCCGATGCTGACACCGTACAGTCCGCCGGCGAGTTTGCCGTTCTGCCAGGCTTCCACTGAGTGGGCCAGGCCCAGACGATGTAAGCCGCTGTATGCTTCTATCAGTTCTTCGGAAATCCAGGTTTCATCGTCGTTTCCACGCGGCCTGGCACAATGCCGCATCACACTTTCGAAAGCGGTATTAATCCTGATGTCAAATACATTACGGTTCAGTATGGGTCTTAGCGACCTGGGTGGTCTGTAGCTTTCTATGGGGATCACAGCCCTAGGATCGGGGGAGTACCAGAAAACCGTGCCATCGGGATCCGCCATCGGGAAAATACCATTGATGTAACCGTAGATCAGGTCTTCTGTTGTGATTTTATCCATGAATAGATTTCAATAGTGTTGATCAGATTTCAAAAAGACAGATGCTGCGGATATCAGTCAATGATCCAGATCCTGTCTTCTTCATTCTGCTGCTCCTTCCATTCTACCAGTACCCGCTGACTGTCAAGGGTATTTACCTTTTTACCGACATAATCCGGCTGTATAGGAAGGTCGCGGTTGTAGCTTCGGTCAATCAGGCATAGCAACTCGACTTTTCGCGGTCTTCCGAAAGCCTGCATGGCATCAATAGCGGCCCTGACCATACGGCCGGTTGCCAGAACATCATCAATAAGAACGACATTCTTGTCTTCGATAATAAAAGGGATCTGGGTGGAGTTTGGGGTAAGAAGTGTTCCTTTCCGGCGAAAGTCGTCCCGGTGAAAGGTTGCATCAAGGTATCCGGGTTTTATATCTCTTCCGGTTTCCTGGCTGAGGGTATGACAAATTCTTTCGGCGAGAAAAATACCCCTTGGCTGCAATCCGATGAAGACCACATCTTCCAGATTTCCGTGGTTCTCAATCACCTGCTGGCACAATCTTCTAAGGGTAATGTCCAGTAAAGGCTGGCTCAGTATCAATCGCTTTTTGTTCATCCGCGGTCATTAATGTCAGCAAAAATATTAGTTATTTTGTAAAAACACTAATTAAGGAAATTTTAAATGAAATATCTGATCGTAGGTCTCGGGAACATTGGGCCACAGTATGCTTTCACCCGGCATAATGCCGGTTTTATGGTTCTGGATCGTCTGGCAGCCCGGGAAGGCCTTACTTTTAAAGTGGACAGGCTGGCGTCTGTAGCCGAACTGAAACACAAAGGGCGTTCCATTACGTTGATTAAGCCCACCACTTTTATGAACCTCAGTGGCAAGGCCCTGAATTACTGGAAAAACCAGCTTCAGGTTCCGGTAGAAAACATTCTGGTGATAGTGGATGATCTGGCGCTGCCTTTCGGAAAGCTCAGGATAAAGCCCAAAGGATCAAGCGCCGGGCACAACGGTCTCAAAGATATCGAGGCGGTGCTGGGGAACAATATATATGCAAGACTGAAGTTCGGGATCGGAGATGATTTTCCGAAAGGCAGGCAGGTAGATTATGTATTGGGTAATTTCAGTGAGGATGAAATGGCGGGTCTGGTAGACCGCCTTGATAAGGCCGGAGAGATGATTTTGAGCTTCTGTACGCTGGGAATCGAGAGGACTATGAATTTTTTAAACGAATAATTGTATTTTTTGAAGAACTTTTCGGTTTGCTAGAAATAAAAATATTGTATATGTAATTTAAATTAAGTAAAAATATTATTCTGCATATAATTTATTTAGCGGTTTTAATTGATAGTGTAATTCTGTTATTGTTTTATTTTTTAGAATATAATTTTGTTTTTCATGCAGAAGAAAATTTGGTGGTTAAAAAAGTTTCCTGCAAATTTGCATCATCAAACAAGAACAAAAAAAAGACAAAACAATGAAAAGCTCAATAAAATTAACTATCTTTGCACTTGTATTCGGATCCATTACCGGTAGTGCTCAAACCGTAATAGCAAAAGAGACCAAACAATATACTCCGCTGGTTGCAGGTTCTGATGTTGAATTTACCAACTTCATGAACAAAAAAGCTAAGAAGTTTATCGATCAGAACGACGCAGACTGGAGAACATTCGTTTCTGTAGTGAATTTGTACAATAATTCTACTGTAAGTTTTTATAGCCTTGATGAGAGCGTAAGGAAAGAGTTCCTTGTCGCTTCTGAAAGGATTGCCGGAAAACTGGGTGATATGAGAAAATCTGAAGCCAAAGAATGGTCTAAGAAAGTAAAAGTTACTTCTTCAGTTTTCAACTTCATCTGGAATACCAAAACGGCTTCACAGCCATCTCAGGAAGAAATTGTGATTCCTGCTTTGAATCAGGTTGCTCTTCAAAGCATCTGATAAACAGGAAATCCTTTAGGAATAGAGTTTAAGATTTCATAGTTTAATAGGTTAGGGTTGAATAGATATCTTACCCCGCTTCCCTTGGAGGCGGGGTTAAGTTTTTTAAGCCCCTTAGCAAAATATTTACGAACTTTACGCCCATTACCGGGAAACGGTGCAACAATTTTTTATAAAACGCTGCAAAGAAATATTCTATGTCGAGACTCGTCTTCGTCTTACTGATTTCTGCATGGTTCTTATCATGCCGGAAATCCTCTGATACTAACGCCGCAACGTACTTTGATCTGGCCGGAACCATCAAAACACAGATTGCTCTGCTGAGCAATGAAAAACCTGCTGTAACAAAAGAAGTGAATCTCTCCGGGAAAAAAGAGGTGAAGACATTGAATGAACTGGACTGGGAAAAGGAGCTGGCACTTTTTGTCCAGGCCGATATCAATAAGAACGCTTATCAGAAGAGTTATTCTGTGATTGACTCAGATAGCCTGGTCACATACCGGCTGCGGGAAGGGGAGTCTTTGCCTGTGAAAGAAATGGTCATCAGCTTTGCACCTTCAAAATTGCCGCGGGAAATAACGGTTGTCACAGTTACCTCAAACTTTCTGTTGAATGCCAGGCGCACCCTCCGTTGTTCCTTTACCGGCGGCAGGCTCAGCAGCTATGCGATACAGTCAGAGCAAAAACTTTTTATCGGCCAGCCCGACCTGATCTCCGTTTCAGGACATATGCAATACAAGTAGAACCAATCTGTATGGGTGCGGCGTGCTCATTAAAAGAATGATATGACAAAGGCCACGGTTCAATTCAAACCGTGGCCTTTGCGTTCTTTTCGGACCTGTTTATGTCAGCGGCAGGTCGTCCATGTTTTCAAATCTGAAGCCTCCGTCAGGATTCAGCTCCATCATGATAACCTGATCTTTATCTATGCTGCCGGCGAGAATCAGCTTGGAAAGTTCATTGAGGACACTCCTCTGGATGACACGCTTCAGAGGCCTTGCTCCGAATACAGGGTCATATCCTTCTTCTCCGAGTTTGTCAAGCACTTCAATGGTGGCTTCAAGGGTAATGCCCTGTTCGCGCAGTCTTTCCTTTATATGGTTGAACTGGATCTCAACGATTTTGCGGATCTCTTTTCTGCCAAGCGGATCGAAAAGCACAATTTCATCTATCCTGTTCAGGAATTCAGGTCTTACACTGGTTTTCAGCAAATCCATGACCTGTTCTTTGGCTTCATCTTTAAAGTACTTATGCCATGCACCTTCTGAGCCTTTCGCTGCTTCCAGGTACTTTTCCTGGATAAACTGGCTGCCGATGTTGGAAGTCATAATGATGATGGTATTCTTGAAGTTGGCTACCCGGCCTTTGTTGTCAGTCAGGCGGCCGTCATCCAGTACCTGCAGCAGTATGTTCCAGACATCCGGATGGGCTTTTTCGATTTCATCCAGCAGGATCACACTGTACGGTTTTCTTCTTACGGCTTCAGTGAGCTGCCCCCCTTCATCGTATCCCACATATCCCGGAGGCGCTCCGACAAGACGACTTACTGCATGTCTTTCCTGGTATTCGCTCATGTCTATTCTTACCATGGCATTGTCGTCATTGAACAAGTATTGTGCCAGGGCTTTGGCGAGTTCGGTTTTACCAACACCCGTGCTGCCCAGAAACAGAAAACTTCCGATCGGCTTTTTGGGGTCCTGCATACCGGCACGGGAACGTCTGACAGCATCGGAGATAAGTTCTATCGCTTCTTCCTGTCCGGCTACGCGATTGGACAACTCCTGTTCCAGATAGAGCAGTTTTTCTCTGTCGCTCTGCAGCATCTTGGAGACGGGGATGCCGGTCCATTTGGCTACCACCTGGGCAATGTCTTCAGAAGTAACTTCCTCATTGATAAGCCGGTCACCGGCTTCTGCCTTGCCCATTGCCGAGAGCTCCTTAAGTCTGTTTTCAGCTTCAGGAAGCTTACTGTAACGTATTTCGGCTACTTTGCCATAATCACCGGCTCTTTCAGCCTGCTCAGCTTCCAGCTTTACCTGCTCAATTTTTTCTTTCAGGCTGCGGATCTCATCCACAACACCTTTCTCGTTATCCCATTTAGCCTTGAGATTGTTAAAGCTTTCGTTAAGTTCTGCAATTTCTTTACCCAGGAGAGTTTCTTTTTCCTTGTCGTTTTCTCGTCTGATAGCCTCTCTTTCGATTTCCAGCTGCATGATCCTCCTTCTGAGTTCGTCCATTTCCTCCGGCATTGAGTCCATCTCCAATCTAAGGCGGGAAGCGGCCTCATCCATCAGGTCAATGGCTTTGTCGGGTAGGAAACGGTCAGATATGTAGCGGTTAGACAATTCCACGGCGGCGATCACGGCGTCATCCTGAATTCTTACACCGTGATGGACCTCGTATTTTTCCTTGATACCGCGAAGAATAGAGATCGCATCCTGTACATCGGGTTCTTCAACCATGACTGCCTGAAAACGTCTTTCAAGCGCTTTGTCTTTCTCGATGTATTTCTGATATTCTTTCAGGGTAGTGGCGCCGATGGCGTGAAGTTCTCCCCGGGCAAGAGCAGGTTTCAGGAGGTTGGCGGCATCCATGGCGCCTTCTCCTCCGCTGCCGGCTCCGATCAGGGTATGGATTTCGTCAATGAAGAGAATAAGCTCTCCATCTGAGTCTGTTACTTCCTTGATGACTGCCTTAAGGCGTTCTTCAAATTCTCCTTTATATTTGGCGCCGGCCACCAGCAGGCCCATGTCCAGCGAGATGACGGTTTTGGATTTCAGGTTTTCGGGTACGTCTCCCTGTACAATTCTTTGTGCGAGGCCTTCCACAATAGCGGTTTTTCCTACGCCCGGCTCGCCGAGCAGTATGGGATTGTTTTTGGTCCTCCGGGATAGTATCTGTAAGACACGGCGGATTTCTTCGTCCCGGCCGATGACAGGGTCAATTTTACCCTGCTGGGCCAGGTCGTTCAGGTTTTTACTGTACCGGGCAAGGGCCTGGTACTTGTTTTCGGCGTTCTGATCTTTCACGGGATTATTTTTTCCTCTTAGTTCTTTAATGGCATTTTTGAGTTCATTTTCTTTAAACCCTGCTTCTTTGAGCAGGTTACCCACGGCATCCTTACCACTGAGCAAGCCCAGTAATATCAGTTCCACACTGACAAAATCGTCCCCGAATTCTTTCAGATAAGATTGCGATTTTCCAAGCGCCTGCGACAGGTCATTGCCCAGATAAGGCTGTCCTCCTGATACTTTAGGGTAGCTGTTAACTATCTGGTCAAGCCTGTCTGTCAGCAGGGAAGCGTTGATCCCCAGTTTTTTTAAGAGATATGAACTGGTGTTAGGTTCTTCCTCCAGCAGTGCTTTCAGCAAATGCCCGGGTTCGACGGCCTGCTGAGCATTGCCTCCCGCAATCTGGGCCGCCTGTTGGATGATCTCCTGGGCTTTGAGTGTATATTGATTAAAATTCATGTGCTTATTGTGCTTTATTGCTGCATGTCTGCCGGCAAATTTTGTGCAAATTTCAGATTCCGGCAATTCTGACACCAATGGTTAGTTTCTTTTATAAGATAACGGTCATTTTGGCTTATAGTGTCCTTGAGGAGGGCTGAGAAAGTGTCAATATTGCCGGATCACGTTCAATGCAAAAAAAAGACCGCCGCAATAAAGCGACGGTCCGTTCCGATATTTTATTAAGACGCTGGAGGTCAGATGTAAGCAAATTCCAGTAATTCAGGTGCAAAAAGCAGTTCCATAAGTTCCGGGGTAAACAGGAGGGTCTTATAGAAAGGAAGAGAGGTTGGTAAGGAATCTTTCCATCCCGGTTTGTTGGCGTGCTCTATGCGGTAATCGGCCAGCATCCGTCTGATGTCATCCGGAGAGTTGAACATCATGATGTCAAGCATTGATAAGCCGGCTTCAAAAGGGGGATTTCTTTTCTGAGAATATTCAGAAAGATTAGAAGACAAGAACGAAAGGAGAATTCCGCTGCGGGAAAATTTCGCCGGATCAAAAAGCTCTTTTCCCCCGCTCGGATTGATATATTCTCTTGCTCCGGCCTGCTCACAGATCCTGAGTGCCCATTCTCCGGCATCACTGACATTGTCATAATTAAGGTTCAGCTCGGAAGATACCTGAATATTGGCGTCTATATCAAGATATTCGCAGACGGTAAGCATGGAGGCTCTGTTGAAAAGCGTCACATTGCTTTCCCGAAAGGTAAAACACTGTTTTAACACATCAATCGTCTGATCGTAAAACGGAGCCTTCTTTTTGTAATGGGCCATCTGTCTCATTATCAGCTCCTTCCATTCTTCCGAGCCGTTTTTAAGGCGGATGTCACGGATCAGTGTTTTCTGGCTGTGCGGTGCGAGTGGTGCAATAACATACTGCCACCCTCCTCCTGGTTTGAGGATTCTGTTGCGGTTGATCCATCCGTGCCGGATATATTGTACGTCATCAAACAGAATGAACTTGTCAACCGTCTGAATGAGTTGATAATATCCGAGATACGGAAAGAAATAAGGTTGCATGATTGCTACTTTCATACGTTTCATTTTTGTGCGGAAAATTTCCGCAGGTTTCCGGCTCTATTTTGTGGTTTACGCTTCCCAGGCTGAAAAACCGCCTGAGGAAATCAGAAAGCAGTCTGTTGATATCAATTGGTTAAAGCCAGGATTAAAAGCAAAGTAAGTGTATAAGTGAAAAATCAGCGATCTCCGCTTTGTAGCTGCAATCTATAAAATTAACAGGCTGATACCGGAAATTTCAGATTAAATCTCGATTAAAATATGATGCTTCATCCGGCCCGGTTAAGGGTGTTAGTGTCTGCTATCTGAGTTTCTTTTGTAAGAAAGATTTGTCTTCTTCCTTGTTTACTTTTGCAAAATAAGGAAAAACGGCTATAAAAAAAACGTATGGGTAGTATTATTCGCTGAAAGATTTATTTTATGGTACTTCATGGAAATCTGCAAGATTAATTCTGTAAATAATTGTACTTTTCATAGCATTGCCGCCGGAAAATAATTTTCACAAACAGGAAAAAAAATATGTAACGGTTCATTTGTGCGATTGCGGTTGTTCAGGAATGTAATAATATTATTTCGCGGAAAAGTTATATTTTTCAATAAACATACCGTAGATTTACCCCACTTGTAAAATCAACAGTAAAAACCATGGAGCAATTATTTGGAACCAGGCGTCTTGAAGCACTTCTGCCCCGGATCCGCGATTTTGTGCATTCGGAATTATACCCTCTCGAGACGCCGGAAAATATCATCTCGGATTTTTCAGTGATAGAACCTTTACTCCTTGAAAAACGCAATAAAGCAAAAAAGGCTGGTCTTTGGGGGCTTCATCATCCCCCGGAAGAGGGTGGGCCGGGATTGACCCTCTGTGAGTTCGGGCAGATCTCTGAAGTGCTTGCTTCCTCTCCGTTCGGACATTTTGTTTTCAATACCCAGGCACCGGACATAGGAAATATGGAGCTGCTTCACAGGCATGCCGGCGCTGATTTGAAAGAGCGGTTTATGCTTCCCCTGATGAACGGCGAAGTGAGAAGTTGTTTCAGCATGACGGAGCCGGGCTTTGCCGGGTCTAATCCTGTCAGACTGGGTACCGTAGCCGTCAGGGAAGGGGAGCATTACGTCATTAACGGTCATAAATGGTTTACTACTTCTGCCGACGGAGCGGCCTTCGCTATTGTCATGACTATAACCAACCCGGATGCGGAACCGCATCGCAGGGCAAGCCAGATTCTGGTGCCGGCCGATACTCCGGGTTTTGAGATCATCCGTAATATTCCGGTGATGGGACATACCGGTGACGGCTGGGCAAGCCATTCTGAGATCAGGTACACAGATGTCAGAGTGCCTGTTTCAAACCTCATTGGTAAAGAGGGAGAAGGCTTCAGGCTGGCGCAGGAAAGGCTGGGGCCAGGCAGAATTCACCATTGCATGCGTTTTATCGGTATCGCTGAGCGGAGCTTTGACCTGATGTGTAGCTATGCTGTTTCAAGAGAACTGGATGAACAAAAAAAGTTGGGCGATATGCAGTTTATACAGGGTTTCATCGCTGAAAGCAGGGTAGAAATTGACGCCGCAAGGCTTATGGTGCTTAAAACGGCCCGCAGCATTGATGAGCAGGGGGCTGCTGCCGTAAGAGATGAGATTTCCGGCATAAAATTCTTTACCGCCAATATGATGCTGAGGGTAATAGACAGAGCGATTCAGACGCACGGTGCGCTGGGCGTCAGCAGCGACCTGCTGCTTTCTTTCTGGTATGCCCATGAACGGGCGTCCCGGATATATGACGGGGCCGATGAGGTACATAAGTCAGCGCTGGCCAGGAGTATTCTAAAAAAATATCAGCAATCAAAATAAGCATATGTCTGAAGAAATGCCCGGAACAGACAAGCCTTTGCCGGTAAGGGAGGGGGAAGAACTGAACACTGAAAACCTGAATGGATTTCTGTCAACCCGTATCAACGGCTTCGGAAAGATCACCGGAACAGAACAGTTCGGAGGAGGATATTCCAATCTTACTTACCTTATTAAAACAACCGGGGGGGAATTCGTACTCAGGAGGCCTCCTTTTGGTGCCGGTCAGATCAAAGGGGGGCATAATATGGAGAGAGAGTTTTCAGTCATCTCCAGGTTGAAGGCTGCCGGTTTTGACAAAGTACCTGAACCTCTGGCTTATTGCGATGATACAGCAATCACAGGAAGCGAGTTTTATGTAATGTCCAGACTGAACGGACTCATACTCCGGACCACAGCAGCTCATGATATCGCCACAGTTTTTGATGCTGCCCGGATGTGGGAACTTTCCGTGAAACTCTGCAGAGGTCTTGCAGATCTGCATCGCATTGATATTTTTTCTACCGGGCTTGTTTCGATCGGGAAACCCGAAGGTTATATCACTCGCCAGCTGGAGGGTTGGTCTAAACGCTATGATGCCTCACAGACAGACGACATTCCCGGGATCGGGAAACTCGTCAGCTGGCTCAGTCAGCATATGCCCCGGGAAATAAGTCCCGCATTGATACATAATGACTATAAATTTGACAATGTGGTCTTTGATCCAGACACCATGGAGCTGAAGGCGGTACTGGATTGGGAAATGACTACCGTGGGAGATCCCAGGATGGATATTGGTACGGCACTGTCCTATTGGGCTGAAGCAGGAGACGGAGGGTTTGAAAAAAACTTCAATATTACCTGGCTGCCCGGCAATCTTACGAGGGAAGAGTTCGTAAAGGTATATACCGATCATAATCCTATTGATTTGTCGGAAATCCTTTATTTTTATGTATTCGGGCTATTCAAAAATGCGGTGGTAATGCAGCAGATCTATGCCCGATTCAAAAAGGGGCTTACCCGCGACCCGCGTTTCGGGGGGTTGATTCACGGAGTAAAACGCCTTGCCGTAAAAGGAGAGGAATCAATCGCTGCCGGCAAAATGGTTTAGCTACCGGTGTTCCGGGTGCCTGGTCATTTGTTTACCGGGTAATTTAGCCGGACCGGCAGGAAAAGATTGTTTGTACAGATTCGGAAAAACGCTTAGTTTAGAGGCAGATATTTATTCAACCGGAAATGAAACGATACGTTCTTGCTGTTTTTTGTTTTTTTTCAGCTTCGTTACTCTTTGCGCAGGATATTTTCAAAGGCCCGCTCAGGGTTTCTGAAAACAGGCGGTTTCTGGAAACGTCCTCTGGCACCCCTTTTTTCTGGATGGGAGATACAGCCTGGGAGCTCTTTCATCGCACAGATCGTGAGGAGGCTGTTTATTACCTTGATAAAAGAGCCTCTCAGGGATTCAATGTGGTGCAGGCGGTGCTGCTGGCCGAGCTGAACGGCCTGATGGTGCCGAATGCATACGGAGAAAAGCCGGTTCTTTCAGTCAATCCACTGGTACTTAATGAGAAGTATTTTGAATATGCAGATTTTGTTATCCGGAAAGCCAGGGAGAAAGGCATTTATGTAGCACTTTTACCTACCTGGGGGGATAAATTATTCAAAGCGTCGTGGGGTGACGGCCCTGAAATATTCAATAAAGCCAACGCATATACTTACGGGAAATGGATTGGTAACAGGTACAAAAACGAAGAAAACATTGTCTGGGTGCTGGGCGGTGACAGAACTCCCAGGGAAAACAGCGATGATGTTGAGGTATGGAGAAGCATGGCCGCCGGAATTGCCGATGCTGCCGGTGGAAACGACCGGACACTTATGACGCTTCATCCCCAGCCTTCATCTCCGGGTGGTTCTTCCAACTGGTTTCATAAAGAAGACTGGCTGGATTTTAATATGCACCAGACCGGCCATTGTCTCACACAGTCCTATCAGAAAATCACCCATGATTACCATCTTTTACCTGTAAAGCCCACATTGGACGCTGAGCCGCTTTATGAAGACCATCCCGTGTGTTTCAATGCGAAGGATAATGGTTACAGTGTGCCTGAGGATATCCGGCGTATTATGTACTGGAATGTGTTTGCAGGAGCTTTCGGGCAGACTTACGGCTGCCATGATGTATGGCAGATGTACAAGCAGGGAAGGGAGCCTTTGAACGGGCCATTGCGTCCTTGGAAACTGGCGTTGGATCTGCCTGCAGCCAATCAGGTGAAGCACCTGAAAAATCTGCTCCTTTCCAGGCCTTTCCTCACTCGGATTCCGGATCAGGGCCTGATTTTATCTCCTCAGGCGGAGGACGAAAATTATGTCATGGCCACACGGGATTCGGAGGGTTCGTTTGCCATGGTATTTTTTCCGACCGGCAAGTCCGTAGAACTTAATTTGAGCAGCTTGCGTGCCGGTAAGCTGGTAACTGCCTGGTATGATCCAAGGACCGGAGCTTCATTCAGAGGTCCGGAAATACAGACCCCAAAGATCACCGTTGCCCCGCCCTCGTCCGGAAAAGGTCAGGACTGGGTGCTTGTGATTGATGATGCCGCAAAAACGTTCAGTCCTCCGGGACATTTATAATAACTATTTTTAAGTATATACTTTTTAATATAACGCAAAAATGAAAAACAGAAGTTGTTTTTTCTCTGTCCTGGTATTCGTCTGTTGGATCAATCTTGTCTCAGCCCAGACGGCATCCTTAAAGAAGACCGCCGGTCTTCAGGAGGCCAGCCCCGAAAGTGTGGGTATGTCATCTGAAAGATTGAAAAGAGTAGATAATCTCATCGAAAATGCTGTAAAGGATCAGATGATTCCCGGAGCCACCGCCATCATCTGCCGGAACGGGAAAATAGTATATCACAAGGCATTCGGTAGTCCGGATGTTCCGGCAGGCAGAATCATGAAGAAAGATGATATCTTCAGGATCGCTTCTATGAGCAAGGCCGTTACTTCTACAGCGATCATGATGCTGTGGGAAGAAGGGAAGTTTTTCCTGGATGATCCTGTTTCGAAGTATATTCCCGAATTCCGTAATCCGGTTGTTTTGGATCGTTTTTTCATGAAGGATTCAAGCTATGCCACCAAGCCTGCGGGCCGTGAAATTACGATCCGTCACCTGCTGACCCATACCTCCGGATTAGGCTATGGTGTTATTGACGGAGATGAGCGGTTTAAGGCTATTTACAAAAAAGCAGGGATCGTGGATCTCTTCACTACTGAACCGGTGAAGATCGGGGATAATGTTAAAAAGCTTGCGAAGCTGCCGCTGCATCATGTGCCGGGAGAGAAATATGTCTACAGCGAGGGCCTCGATGTGCTGGGGTACCTTGTAGAAGTGGTTTCAGGGATGACCTTCGATGAATTTCTGAAGAAAAGGATATTTGAACCTCTCGGAATGCAGGACACTTATTTTTACCTGCCGGAAGCGAAGGCTGGAAGACTCGTGCGCGTACAGACCAAAACCAATGGCAAATGGGTGCATTTTTTTGATAATTTTTACGACCCTGAGTATCCTGCCAAAGGTGCAAAGCAGTTTTATTCCGGTGGAGCGGGACTGTCAAGTACAGCACAGGATTACGCTACATTTCTTCTGATGTATTTGAACGGAGGGGAACTGAACGGAAAACGTCTGCTTAGCCGCACTACCATCAGCAGCATCATGTCCAATCAGGTGGGTGAACTGCTGGGAGGTGCCAAAGCCGATAAAAGTTATGGCCTGGCCTTTGGTCTGGTGACAGATGCTGGTCAGGCAAAAGGCGGCCTGGGCTCTGTCAATACGTTCGACTGGGGCGGCTACTTTAATACCTCTTATTTTGCCGATCCTAAGGAGAAAGTCATTGGAGTGATCATGAAGCAGACCCAAAGAATAGAAGGTGATAATACCAGTGCAATGTTCAGGCAGCTGGTAATGCAATCCATTGACGACTAATTGAAAGATAATGAAGAAGATTGTATTGCTGCTATGGCTGTGTTTTACGGCAGGAACTACCTTTGGTCAGCTGAGGGCTGCCCGTATTTTTAACAGTCACGCTGTTTTGCAGCGTGACAAGCCGGTAAAAATCTGGGGGTGGTCTTCACCTGGTGAAAGGGTGACCGTTACATTGGATAAAAGTTCATCATGGACCCGGGCTGATGCAGGGGGAAAGTGGGCCGTTGAGTTGCCCGCACGACCCGCCGGCGGACCTTATCAGCTTGAGATAGCCGGTAAAAAGGAGAAATTGATTTTCGAAGATATTGTTTTCGGAGAAGTGTGGCTTTGCTCCGGGCAGTCCAATATGGAGTGGAGGCTCAGGCAGGCCGACAGTGCGGTTGCGGAAATTGCCGCAGCGGATTTTCCGGCCATCAGGCATTTTGAAGTGGCCCATGAACTGGCTTTTGAGCCTGCTGCTGACCTGAACAAAGGAGAATGGAAGACTTGTAATCCTCAAAACGCAGGCGACTTTACGGCTGTGGGATATTTTTTTGCCAGAGAAATTCATAAAAAGCTGGGAGTGCCCGTCGGGCTGATTCATTCCTCGTGGGGCGGATCCCAGGTGGAAAGCTGGATCAGCCGTAAGGCTATGGAGAGTTCGGAAGTGCTGAATTACTATCCTGCGATCATGGCCCGGAACTGGGAGGAAGATGCCGCCATCTGGGAAAGAAAACTGATCCGTCAGACTTATGGTGCCGGGGATTATGACATTTCGGGCGTGAATGAGGCTGATTACCTTAAAAGCGGGTATGATTTCTCCGGCTGGATGAAAATCAACCCCGTGGGACAGTGGGACTGGCAGGGGATATGGGCTTTCAGAGGCCATGCTTTTCTGCAGAATACGATCAGCGTATCTGAAGCCGGAGCAGGGCAGCCGGGGGAGATAGATTTTGGATACAATTCAGGAGAGCTGCAGTTTTTTCTAAACGGGCAGAAACTTTTTGAAGGCAGGACAAAAGAAAAGATTAAAGTCAGGATACCTGCCGGCCTTCTTAAAACAGGGGCCAATACTTTACTGATAAAAACCGGAGAAAACCTGGACCCGGCCTGGAGGGGCATGGGCTTTTGGGGCATCAATGAGGATTTTGTGCTGAGGGCCGGAAGCGAAAAAGTCGCCCTTTTGCCTGCTTCCTGGAAAATGCGCCCTTCCTGGTCATCGCCAAGGCGATACGAGCACTGGATGAACAATCAGGGGACCTTGTTGTATAATGCTATGATTGCACCGCTGATCCCGGTATCCATTCAGGGAGTGCTCTGGTACCAGGGCGAGTCCAACGCCGGCAGGGCCTATCAATACAGGGAGTCTTTTCCTTTGATGATCAACAGCTGGAGACAGGACTGGAAAGATGAGTTTCCGTTTCTTTTTGTTCAGTTGTCTGCTTACGGGACCAACCAGGATAGTAATACCGGGAGCAATTGGGCCGAACTGAGGGAAGCACAGACCATGACGCTGCGCCTGCCGGGAACCGGAATGGCTGTGACTACTGATGTAGGGAATCCCAAAGATATTCATCCTACCAATAAGCAGGATGTGGGACATCGACTGGCGTTGAATGCTTTGAGCAAGGTTTACGGGCACAAGGTAGTTTTCAGCGGACCTGTTTTCAGAGAGGCTGCATTTGAGCAGCATCAGGTTGTACTTTCGTTTGATTTTGCAGGTAAAGGTTTTGTTGTAAAAGACAAGTACGGTTACATCAGGGGATTTGAGATTGCCGGGACTGACAGGAAATTTTATTATGCACAGGCGCGTCTGAGTGATGGTAAAATCCTGGTAAGTCATCCCATGGTAAGTCAGCCGAAGTCTGTCAGGTACGGATGGGCGGATGCACCGTCAGACTGTAATCTTTTTAATGCTGAAGGCCTGCCTGCCGCTCCTTTCAGGACGGACGACTGGGATGGGCTTACCCAAAAAGCAAAATTTGAACTCCCTCGGCCCTGAAATGATGCGGGAGCCGGATTTTAAGGGATGATGGTAGATTGCTTGACTTCTGTGACCACAAAATGAGATTGCGCATTACCAATATTGGATAATGCCGCCAGTTTGTTCAGAATGAAATGCCGGTATTCGTCAATGTCAGCCACCACTACTTTGAGAAGGAAGTCTGATCCTCCGGAGATACAGTAGCATTCGACGATTTCGGGGACGGTTTGTACATCTTCCTCAAACTTGGTCAGAAACTCCTGAGCGTGTTCTTTAAGAGAGACATTACAGAATACGGTCAGGTTTTTGTTGAGTTTTTTCTTGTTGAGGTCTATTGTGTATTTGTTGATGTAACCATCCCTTCTCAATCTTTTGATGCGTTCATGCACAGGAGTGGTGGTCAGGTTAAGCTCCGCTGCGATCTCTTTGTTCGTCATCAGGCCGTCTTTCTGTAACAGTTTCAGGATTTTTAAATCCACAGGATCGATCTCACTCATGGAAAAATATTCTTTGTTTCTTGTTTATTGATCTTATTTGGTTTTCAAATATAGCTCAAAAAAATAGAATATTAGAATTTTATGCTGAAAAGGTGCGGCACCTGTCAGGTCTGTGTTTTGAGAGAAGAAAGCATTGTCTGAATCGGGAGAGCGCCTCAGGTCAATAAGGTATACTCCGTCACATGGATATAGAATTCAGATGTTTTGCGCCCTCTTGCTTCGAAGCGCTTTTTTTTCGGTACATTCGGAAAAGAGATACAGTGGTTTTGCCGACGACAGCACGTGCCTGAGTTGAAAAAAAAGCGGGTGCCGGAAATTTGTAACTAAAAATTACGTTTATTTGTCGGTTATATGATCAAACATCTTTTATCACTATGAAAAAGTTTATTCTGCTTGTCTTATTGGGTTTCTTCCTGGTCTTGCCGGGCTCTGAAGCTCAGAACACCACGGCTTTGAATCAGAAGCTTCCTATGGATCCTGCTGTAAGGACCGGCAAGCTTAAAAATGGTCTGACTTATTTCATCAGGAAAAATACGGAGCCCAAAAACAGGGCACAGCTTCAACTGGTTGTAAAGGCAGGGTCTATCCTTGAAAGTGACCAGCAACAGGGTCTTGCCCACTTTATTGAACACATGCAGTTCAACGGCACCAAAAACTTTCCAAAAACACAGTTAGTGGATTTTCTTCAGAAAAGCGGGCTGAAGTTCGGCGCCGATCTGAATGCCTACACCAGTTTTGATGAAACAGTGTATCAGTTGCCGGTGCCTACGGATTCTGCTGCTCTTTTTGAGAAATATTTTCTGGTGCTGTCCGACTGGGCTAACAAGGCCACGTTTGATCCTGTGGAAATTGATAAGGAAAGAGGTGTGGTACTGGAAGAGTCCCGGATCGGCAAAGGCGCTTCTTCGCGGATAAGGGAGAAGCTTCTGCCTGTTATTTTCAGGGGATCCCTCTATGCCAGCCGCCTGCCCATTGGGGTGGATTCTATCATAGCCGGGAGTCCTTATGCCACCATCAGGCAATTTTACACCGACTGGTACCGCCCCGATCTGCAGGCTGTAGTGGCCGTGGGAGATTTTGATGTAGACAATGTGGAGCGGCTTATCAAAAAGTATTTTACGGACATTCCGCCGGCTGCCAGGCCAAAGGAAAGAAAGCAATACAGTGTGCCGCTTTCGGGAGGAACAGAAGCGGTGGTCATTACGGATAAAGAGCAGCCATATCATATTGTTCAGCTTTATTATCTGCACCCAGAACGTAAAGAAATTACCGGAACAGACCGTCGCAGCAGTATCATGATCAGCCTGTTTAACAGTATGATAGGGCAGCGTCTCCAGGAATTATTGCAGAAAGCAGACCCGCCTTATCAGTTTGGAGCCAGTAACTACAGCGGTTTTCTGGGTAACCTCGACGCTCTGACGGTATTTGCCGTGGCTAAGAACGGGGATGTGGAGAAGGCATTGAAAGCTGTGCTGAATGAGAATGAACGGGCACGGAAATTCGGATTTACCGCCTCTGAACTGGAAAGAGCCAAAACCAGGTATCTTACCCAGGTGGAAAAACAGTTTAATGAAAAGGATAAGACCAATTCTGAAGCCTACACATCTGAACTGGTGAGTGGCTTTCTTAATGATGTGGTAATGACGGACATCGGTTTTGATCTGGACTTTATGAAAGCTAACCTGCCGGGAATTACCCTGCAGGAAGTGAATGCGCTTGTTAACAGGATGATCACCAAAGACAACCGGGTGCTGGCGCTGATTGCTCCGGAAAAAGACAAAGAAAAATTGCCGGATACCGCGCAGTTGAAAAGCTGGCTGGATGATACCGGAACCCAGGTCGAAGCTTACGTGGACGAGACGATAAGTAAACCGTTGCTTGAACAGCTTCCACCGGTGGGGGGTATAGTTTCCGAAAAAACAATTCCTGAGATCGGCGTTACTGAACTGGTTTTTACCAATGGCCTGAAAGCAGTGCTCAAGCCAACGGACTTTAAGAATGACGAAATTTCGTTCAGGGGAGTCAGTTGGGGTGGTTCATCGCTTTATCCGGATGAAGATTATGAAAGTGCTTCGATGGCTTCCACCCTGGCTGAAATAAGCGGGGCAGGAAGCTTTACATCGACCCAGCTGGGTAAGTATCTGACCGGGAAAAGAGTACAGGTAAGAAGTTACATTTCGGGCATCTCTGAAGGAATGGCAGGCACCTCTTCTGTCAAAGACCTTGAAACAGCGCTGCAGCTGGTATATGTTAAGTTTACAGGTGGAAAACTCGACCCGGATGCCGTAAAGGGATTTATGGTTAACCAGCGTGACTTTATTGTCAGCGCAGAGAAAACACCTACACCGGAAAAGGTTTACAGAGACAGTCTTCAGTTTCTTTTAGGAGGCGGGCATTATCGCGCTACTCCTATGACAGCGGCGAGATTTGACAAAACAGACCCGGAAAAGGCGCTAAAGATTTACCATGAGAGATTTGCGGATGCATCCGGATTTACCTTTGTGTTTGTCGGTAACTTCAAAGTCGACGAAATAAAACCTTTACTGGCGAGATATCTTGGAAGTCTGCCCTCTTCCCGGACGAAAGAAGATTTCAGAGACCTGAAAATGAATCCCCCTTCCGGAGTGGTAGAAAAGATCATTAAAAAAGGAACCGAAGACAAAGCCATGGTAAGCCTTATTTTCTCAGGCCCTTATGTTCCTTCAGCGGATGAAGATGCCTGTATTGCTGCCTTAGGCGAAATTCTTTCCATCAAGCTTATTGAGAAACTAAGAGAAGAAGAAAGTGGCGTATACTCTCCCGGAGTTTTCGGGTCAGGCAGTCGTGTACCATCCCCCCGTTACCAGTTCAGAATCAGTTTCGGGTGTTCTCCGGCCAATGTGGAGAAGCTTATCCGTATAACCTTGGAAGAAATCGGGAAGATCCGGAAAGACGGTGCCCAGCAGGCAGACATTGATAAGTTCCGGGCTGAAGAAAAGCTGGATATTCAGGAGAAACTGAAGACCAACGACTTCTGGCTGGGCGAGCTCACTTCAAGTTATCAATACCATTCAGATCCCAAGGAAATTCTTGACCTTGAAAATGACCTGAAGAAGGTGACATCCGGGACAACCAGAGCAACGGCCGCCAAATATCTGAGCGGTAAAGATCTGATCAGAGTGGTGCTGTTGCCCGAAGGGAAGTAAACAGAACGTGTTTTTTACCCTTATTCCGGCCGGAAGAAAGGGTAAAAAGCCATGTTTTCAGAAGATTACGGAATAAGATTTGATTGTAGGATTTTTTCTGCTATATTTGCAGCCGATTTTCGTTAAATGCTGCATCTTAGCCTTAAGTGTAGCCGCTTTGGGAAATTTTAACAAAAAGTTTGAACGTAAAGAAATTATTTAAAAATGGACTTGATTAAATTTGTAGAGTCAGAGTTTGATGCCAAGCGTAATGGCATCCCTGAATTCAAGGCGGGAGACACTGTAAATGTGCACGTAAAAATCGTTGAAGGAACCAAGGAGCGTATTCAGTTGTTTCAAGGTGTAGTGATTCAGAGAAAGAATACCAACACTACCGGAGAAACTTTTACGGTAAGAAAAATATCAAATGGTATTGGAGTTGAAAGAATTTTCCCTATATTGTCCCCAAGTATCGAAAAGATCGAGGTACTGAGAAGAGGAAAAGTTCGTCGTGCCAAGCTTTATTACCTGAGAGGCAAGCATGGTAAGGCTGCCAGAATCAAAGAATTGAAATAAAATAAGCCTTATGGCTTTAAAGAATATAAGTAATAGCTTTTTCATAATTTGTGTAGAAAAGGTCATCTCGCTGAGATGACTTTTTTTTGATTAATGGACAAGTCGCAACCTCATACATAGTTCGGATAAGCAATGCAGCATTTTTTTAAATATCAGGGTACAGGCAATGATTTTATCATGATAGATAATCGCGAAGGTCTTTTTGAAGCTTCTGAGCAGCGGATAAAAGGGCTTTGTGACAGACGGTTCGGGATCGGTGCCGACGGACTCATCCTCATTGAAAACACACCGGGAAAAGACTTTCGTATGGTGTATTTTAATGCGGACGGAAAAGAAGGTAGTATGTGTGGCAACGGGGGAAGGTGTGCTGTTCGTTTTGCTGCCGATCTGGGTATTTTTGAAGGGACTACTGTTTTTGACGCCGTCGACGGAATTCATGAGGCCACCATCGGCTCTGATGCACTGGTCTCCCTTAAGATGAGTGACGTGAATACTGTGGAAGTGTATGATAAATATGATTTTATGAATACCGGTTCACCACATTATATTGCCTTTGTTGAGGGGATAGATAACATGGATGTAAGGGAAGAAGGACGGAAAATACGGTATTCGGACGAGTGGGTCAGCCGCGGAGGCACCAATGTCAATTTTGTGCAGCCATTGCAGAAAGGAGGCATTTCGGTACGTACTTATGAAAGAGGAGTGGAAGATGAAACCTATTCCTGCGGAACGGGGGTAACTGCCGCCGCTCTGGATGCGCATATCAGGCTGGGAATGCCTTCTCCTGTAGAGATTAAGACACTTGGCGGGCCGCTCAGCGTTAGTTTCAGCCCTGCCGGAGAACATGCTTTCAGAGATATATTTCTGGTAGGCCCGGCTAAGCGCGTTTTTGAGGGACAAATCTGAAATATTTTTGTCGTTTTCTTTGCGTATTCTCGTTTTTAGTTATAAACTTGCATCCAAATAAAAATCGCCTCTTAGATTTTCTCCTAATCAAAGGCAACTCCGGTTTTATCACCTAATCAAAACTTTCTGTTTGATTTTATGTTTTGAAATGCAGCGTAGTCTGTATAAAAATTTAAGTTCGGACAACCTGCCGGTTGGCTCCTGTAACAGATAAAAATATTATCATTAGCAATTTATGTATAATCAAGAAGACTTAAAGATCAAACTCCTTTCCGAGTTGAAGTCTATTTGTGCTGAGTTGGGAATTGAGGCGGATAAAGGCCTCACTAAAAAGGATTTGATTCAAAAGATCTTAGATAAACAGACATCAGTGAATTCACCTTCTGCTTTGGAAAATAAACCATCCCCCGCAACAACTACTGAAGCCGGCAGTCAACTAGCAACAGGCGTTACAGAAGAGGCCAGATCTCCGCGTACACGCAAAAGAATCGCCAGGCCAGCTTATGAGACAGAACCTTCGGGTGTTCCTTTCTTTGGCGGATTGCCAAAATCTGAAGAGATCGCTGAAGAAGAGGCCGTACCTGCTGCAGAGTTAAAAAAAGACGAAGTTTCAACCCCTGAATTTGAAGAGCCGGCGGACATCATTCTTAATGATGAAGAAATTGATCTCTCAGATCTGGAGGAAGAGATTCCGGATATTACGGACGAAGACCTGGGTCTTATTTCGGATGATTTCGCCATTTCCAGAGAAGATGCTGCCGAAACCAAACGTAAAGAGGACTACAGCCGAAACATCAAAAAACAGTTCAATACCCTTGTCAAGGAATTCGACGGACTCATCGAAAATGAAGGTGTTCTCGAAATCATGAGTGAGGGAAGTTATGGATTTATGCGTTCGGCCGACTATAATTACCTGGCCAGCCCTGATGATATATATGTATCACCGTCTCAGATCAAGCTCTTTGGTCTGAAAACAGGAGATACCGTAAAAGGGTCTATCAGACCGCCAAAAGAAGGGGAGAAGTATTTCGCGCTCCTGAAAGTACTTTCAGTCAACGGGAAAACCACAGAAGAGATCCGTGACAGGATACCTTTCGAATACCTAACGCCGCTGTTTCCGCAGGAAAAACTGAGACTGAGCACAAGACCTGAGATCATGTCCACCAGAGTGCTTGATCTTTTTGCTCCGATCGGAAAGGGACAAAGGGGGATGATCGTAGCCCAGCCCAAGACCGGTAAAACAGTGTTGCTCAAAGAGATTGCCAATGCCATTACCCGCAATCACCCTGAAGTGTATCTCATCATCCTGCTGATTGATGAACGTCCTGAAGAGGTGACCGACATGCAGAGAAGTGTGAAGGCGGAAGTGATCTCCTCCACCTTTGATGAGACTGCCGAGAAGCATGTTAAAGTATCAGGAATGGTACTTGAAAAAGCCAAAAGGCTGGTTGAGTCAGGTCATGATGTGGTAATTCTTTTGGATTCCATTACCCGTCTGGCAAGGGCATATAATACTGTGATGCCGTCTTCAGGTAAAATACTTTCGGGTGGTGTGGATGCCAACGCGCTTCACAAGCCCAAGCGCTTTTTCGGAGCAGCCCGTAAAATTGAGAACGGGGGCTCACTGACCATTATTGCAACAGCCCTGATTGATACCGGATCAAAAATGGATGAGGTGATCTTCGAAGAATTTAAAGGTACCGGTAACATGGAATTGCAGCTCGACAGACGTCTGGCCAACAAGCGTGTGTTCCCGTCTATTGATATCCTGACTTCAGGCACCCGTCGTGAAGATCTGCTGATGGAAAAAGACGAACTGCACCGTGTATGGCTGCTGAGAAAATATATGGCCGACATGAATCCGATGGAAACCATGGAGTTCCTGCTCGATAAAATGAAGGGTACAAAGAGCAATGAAGAGTTTCTGCTGACCATGAACCGGTAATGTTTTTTGCCGTTGAGGTGACTTTTTTACGAATCTTACGTCAAAATACTTGCGTATGTAAATAAATGTTTTTATTTGCATGCTAATTTTGAGTTGATTATAAACGGAAACCATAAATCTAGCATGAACAGATTTACCATCACGGTCCTGATTCTCCTTTGGGCGCTTCTGTATAGTTTTTGCTGGAATTGCTATCGTAAGCCGGAATGCTCCGGGGTTGAGGTGGTTGCCGAGCATGTTATCCCTGCTGATAGCCTTGCGCCGGCCGATTCTTTGATAGCGCCTCCTGATACTTCAGAAAAGACATTGACAGCGGAAGAAGAATTACTCTTTAATCCGATTGATGTTTATTTCCCCCCTGCCAGTACAGACTTCACGCATTCTGCCGAGATTGATACGTTCCTCGTGACGGCTAAAAGATACCTGGAGGAAAAACCGGGAGAGAAGCTGATCCTTACGGGCTTCTCAGACTCAGACGGGTCGGAAGAACTGAATGTACGGCTATCTGAGAACAGAGCCTCTGCCGTTCGGCGGGTTCTGGTAAAAGGTGGATTTAAAGCCGATCAGATTGAAATTCTGGGGAAGGGAGAGGCCGATCCGCTGGCACCCAACGATACTCCTGAAAATAAAGCTAAAAACAGGCGGGTAAGCCTCAGACTTAAAAACTAATCCTTTACCTTTAATGACTGTCAAAAATGGATAATCTCAAATGCCTTTTCACCAATTTCCCGCTTGATATATTTTTATTCTGGCTCCTGCCTTTTCTCGCAATGGCGTGGTGGTTATGGGGGAAAGTCACAAGATACAGAGCTCAGGTCAATGACCTGACAGAAAGAGTACATTTCCTGGAAAATGAACTTGACGCCTGCCGTAAGTCCCGGCTGGCGATTGGTACAGAGGCGGCAAGCCGCCCTGCGGTGAAGGAAATTGCACCGGATGTTGTTCCGCCGGTGGCAAAAACAGCTCCTGCAAAATCTAAACCTGCCAAAAAAGATGACCTGAAAATTGTAGAGGGCATCGGGCCGAAAATTGAAGAACTCTGCCACAATGCAGGCATCTATACTTTTTCCGAACTAGCCGATACACCGGCGGAAAAGCTGAAAAGCATTCTTGAGTCAGCCGGATCAAGGTTCCAGATGCACGACCCGACCACATGGCCGGCGCAGGCTGCACTGGCCCGTGACGGTAAATGGGATGAACTGAAGCAGTGGCAGGATGAACTGAACAAAGGCAGACAGTAAGACAATGGCTGTGTGTATGGATATAACAGGGCGGAGAATAACTTCTCCGCTTTTTTTTTACCATGCTGCATGGATGACAGAATTAAGGTATTTTTGACTTGCTAGAACAGATAATTATGGAAATCAGACTGAAAGCCCGGTTGGGTAAAATTACTACTTTTATTTTTGATGTGGATGGCGTTTTTACAGATGCGACACTGCTTGTGGGAGCTGATGATGTACAGCGTTTCTTTAATGTCAGGGATGGATATGCCGTCCAGATGGCCCTCAAACAGGGGTATAGAATGGCCGTGATTTCCGGAGGGAAGCAGGAAAGTATTGCAAAGCGCCTTAAAGGGCTAGGTATTACAGATGTATTTCTGAACGTAGGAACTGATCAAAAACCAGAGGTCTTTGATCAGTACGTCAAAGACCACGGACTGAATGAGGATGAGATCATTTTTGTAGGAGATGACATACCGGACTATCTGATTATGACGCAGCGCAATGTGCTCGCCGCGTGCCCGCAGGATGCTGTCAGCGAGGTACGGGAGATCTGCCATTACTGTTCTGAAATTTCCGGTGGTAAGGGGGTCGTACGAGATGTGATAGAGCTGGTCATGAAATATCAGCAGAAGTGGATGAAGGTCTTTTGAGGGTGTAATAACCACAAGTCTGATTTTCGATGATGGCTTTCCGTGCAGGTGCGGAGAGGAAACATCCCTTTTTCAGGAGGAAAGGTTAGCCGGTCATGGAATAGTTAAAAAAATGAAAATTATTATGTTATTTTTATATTGTTCACGTTATTGCATTTTCAATTCATTTAAATTCAATTTCCTTAGTATGAAATCTTTTTCAATGGCAGCGTTGCTGCTTGCCTTATTAACAACCGCCCAAAGTGTACAGGCTCAGACTAAATTCAAAAACGCAACAGATTCCTTAAGCTATTGTATCGGTATCAATATCGGAGAAAATCTGAAGGCCCAGAAAATCAATGCCAATGTAGACCTGCTTGCGCTGGCTATCAAAGATCTGCTGGCCGATAAAAAAACTGAATTTTCGGCTGAATCTGCCAATGCTTTTATTCAGAGCTATTTTCAGAATGAGTACATGAGGAAAGCGGACGCCAACCTGAAGAGCGGAGAGGCGTTTCTTGCTGCCAATAAAAGCAAGGAAGGCGTGCAGACCACCGAAAGCGGATTGCAATACAAGATTATTACAGCCGGTACAGGAGCCAAGCCGGGTGCTGATGAAACGGTAAAAGTACATTATCAGGGCTCCTTGATTGACGGTACGGTTTTTGATAGTTCGATTAAGAGGGGAGAGCCTGCCACATTTAAGGTGAATCAGGTGATTTCAGGATGGATTGAAGCTCTTCAGCTGATGCCTGCCGGTTCGAAATGGCAGCTGTTCATTCCGGCCGATCTGGCTTATGGTCCACAGGGGCCGCCGGCTATCGGACCCAATCAGGTGCTGATCTTTGATGTCGAATTGATCGAGATTGTAAAATAAACCTGGCCTTTTATGGGTTATTATTAAAAATAAACTCCGAAGTGTCATTTAAACTTGTTTTAGAAATTATGAAAAAGTTGTTTTTGCTTTTGGTTTTGACTTTTTCGGTAAGCTGGTTTGAAAATGTAGCCCAAAACGCACAGCCTAAATACGGCTATGACGATCTGATTCCTAACCAGACCCAGCAGAAAGTGGAGCAGTTTGTTACCCAGTTTCTGAATAATTACCATTATAAAAGGTTTACTGTAGATGATTCTCTTTCCTCAAAGGTTTGGGATAAGTTTCTTTCAGATGTGGATGGATCGAGAGCCTATTTCACCCAAAAAGAGGTTGATTCATTTGAGAAGTATCGGTATACCATTGATGAGGCACTCCTTACCGGCGATCTGAAAGCGCCGTTTGAGGTGTTTAATCTGTATCGCAGAAAATATAAGAAGCGTTACGATTTTATCAAGGACATGCTGGATAAGCCTCTGGATTACAATTCAGACGAAACATATGAGGTAAGTCGCGCCAAGGCTTCATGGGCGAAAAATGAGGCTGAACTGGACGACATATGGCGTAAGATCATTCTTAGCCAGGCACTGGGAATGAAACTCAGCGGAAGCAAGGACAGTGCTATTGTCTCTACCCTGAAGAAACGCTACGACATGTATGAAACCCGTGTATCGAAATGGCGTCCTGATGATGTTTTTCAGACGTATATGAATTCGTTTACGGAGACCATTGATCCGCATACTTCCTACATGGTACCAAGCACCGCTGCCCAGTTTAATATTGACATGAGCCAGTCTGTGGAAGGTATCGGGGCTTCGCTCCGTAATGAAGGAGATTATGTGATCATCGCTGAAGTAATACCGGGAGGACCTCTGTTCAAGAGCGGGATGGCCAGTAAGAATGACATCATACTGGCTGTTGCCCAGGGGGATGACGGTGAATTTCAGGACATCATCGGCTGGCTGACGGACGATGCGGTGAAGTTGATCAGAGGGAAAAAAGGGACTATTGTGAGGCTTAAACTGTTGCCCGGTGATGCGCCGTCCGGTTCTGAGCCGAAGTTACTTCGTCTGGAGCGTCAGAAAGTGAAACTCGAAGAAGCAGTGGCTACCTCAAGGGTGATTGATCTTAAGCATGATAAAAAAGACTATAAGATCGGTGTCATAGATATTCCGATGTTTTACCGCGATTTTGAGGATGCCAGAAAGGGAGGAGATTTTCAGAGTACCACAAAAGACGTGAAGAGGTTCCTCGGAGAATTTAAGACCAAGGGTGTTGACGGGGTAGTGATTGACCTTAGAAACAACGGAGGGGGATCACTTACTGAAGCTATTACTTTGACCGGACTTTTCATCACAGACGGACCTGTAGTACAGCGACGTACGGGAAGAGGACGTGTAGATGTTGAAAATGATACCGACAAATCTGTTGAATATGGCGGACCGCTGGTGATTCTTCAGAACAGATTCAGTGCGTCTGCCTCAGAGATTTTTGCCGGAGCAATTCAGGATTATAAGAGAGGGCTTGTCGTAGGTGAGCAATCGTTCGGGAAAGGCACGGTACAACAGCTTGTCGACCTTGATCAGTTCCTTCTTTCCCCCAGGACAGCTTCCCGGGGTGATGCTGGAAGAACAAGCGGGGTCGGATTTGAAGAAAAGGAACGTTACGGGCAGTTGAAACTGACCACCGAGAAATTCTATCGTATCACCGGTAACAGTACACAACGCAAGGGCGTGGTTCCGGATATTGTTCTTCCGTCTCCGTTCAGCCCGGAAGAAATGAGCGAAGGATCTCAGCCTACCGCTTTACCTTACGATGAAGTGGAAAAGACCAATTATTCCAAAACAGGAGATATCACGGATAAACTGGTAGCTAAGCTGAAGTCTAAGTACGAAGTAAGACTGAAGGCAGACGAGGATCTTAAGGAGCTTGTGGCTGACCTGGATGATTACAAGGTAATGAAAGATAAGAATGTTTATTCCCTGAATTACGAGATACGTAAGAAGGAGAAGGAAGAGGCAGAACAAAAAAGGAAGTCTCTTAAAAAAATGAGCAAATCGAACGGTAAAGAAGGAAAAGACGACGATGATATCCTGCTGACGGAAACAGAAAGAATTCTGGCAGATATGATTGCTTCTTTCAAGTAATCTTCACCGAAATATAAAAAGGGAGTCCTGGCATGATCGCCGGGACTCCCTTTTGTATTGTAAGCCTGAACGGAACCGGCAGATGCGGAAAACGACAGGCACTGATAGGTTCCGTAAGCGAAATGTGAATGAACCATGTACGATAAAAGAAAGGCCGCCCGGGTTATCCGGACGACCTTTCTTTAGGGAAGGCAGTCTGTCAGTTATTTCCGCTTGATCCGGTTGATGCCGGCTGATTTTTGCGGGCCTCTCTCATCGGATTGGTGGGCGATGCGGTCTGATTTTGTTTGAAAAGCTGGAACTTGGTCGGCTTTTCAGGTTCTCTCGGGAAGACATTGTCAGAAGTGTCTATATCCGGGATCTCAAAATAAGGATCAAGTTTGAAACGGGCTACTTTTTTGGTGGTAGAGATCGTCTTCTTGAAATCCTTATCATTCAGACGCCATATTTCTACCGGATAGCGCAGGTCTTCTGTTGTCCCGTCTTCATATTCAAGCTGAAGAATAATCGGCATCACGAGCCCGCCTTTATTCTTGAATGAAATGGTATAATAATGTTTTCCTCCTTCTACGAGTTTACGTTCTTCTTCAGAAAGCGACTTCAGATAGCTTTCATATTTATTTTTGTCACTTTGGGTGACGGCGTAAGGATCATAGGAGTTGTAGAAATCTCTCATAGAAGAATCTGCTTCGACCACCGATTGCGGAATGTCCGTTGCATTCCGGATATTGCTCATGGTTTTTTTACGGGCTTCGGCTTCCGTTCTGCCCTGCGCTTTTACAATTTCCGGATTTTGTGAGTCAATAGAATACCACTCCACATTGGCGATGGACTGATCGGCCGCTTCTACACCATAAAACCAGCCTTTCCAGAACCAGTCAAGATCTACGCCGGACGCGTCTTCCATGGTACGGAAGAAATCCGCAGGGGAGGGATGTTTAAAGGCCCATCTGCGGGAGTATTCTTTGAAAGCATAGTCAAATAATTCGCGTCCCATGACGGTTTCTCTGAGGATGTTGAGGCCGGTAGCCGGCTTGGAGTAGGCATTCGGGCCGAAGGTGCCGGGAATAATGTTGTCCGAGCTGCTCATGATCGGATTTTGCTTGGAGGGATCAGTCCGCATATACTGGGTAATGTACTGAGGCTCTATTCCTGTAGCCGGGAAATTCCTGTCCCATTCCAGGCAGGTAAGTCCCTCCAGGAAAGAGTTCAGTCCTTCATCCATCCAGCTCCACTGTCTCTCATCGGAGTTGACGATCATCGGGAAGAAATTGTGCCCTACCTCATGAATGATCACCAGAATGAGGAAATTTTTGACGCCTTCTGAATAGGTGCCGTCTTCCTGTGGTCTGGCGCCGTTAAAGCTCATCATTGGATATTCCATGCCTCCTACAGGACCGTGTACCGAATAAGCTACAGGGTAGGGGTAAGGAATGGTTCTTTTAGAGTAGTTGACCAGGGTATGTGCTACAAGTCGGGTAGAGTACTGCCCCCACAGCGGATTGCCTTCTTTCGGGTAAAGCGACATCGCCCATATTTTTTTGCCTTCCACATCCACCTGCATCGCGTCCCAGATAAACTTACGGGAAGCAGCGAATGCAAAGTCTCTCACATTTTTAGCGTGATATATCCAGGTTTTCTTTCCTGTAGGTTTGCCTTTTTCTGCCGCTGTAGCTTCCTCCTGCGTAACGATAAGCAAAGGGGTCTTGGCGGTCTCAGCTTCTTTCAGCCTTTTCTGCTGGGTAGCACTGAGTACGGCTTTTGCATTCATCAGGTCGCCAGTGGCTCCTACCACCATGTCGTTGGGTACGGTGATTTCTACTTTATAATCCCCGAAAACCAGGGTGAATTCTCCCTGCCCGAGGAATTGTTTGTGCTGCCAGCCGTTGATATCGTCATAAACACACATCCGCGGAAACCACTGTGCCATTTCATAGAGATAATTGCCGTCTTTCGGGAAATATTCATATCCGCTTCTCGCCCTTTGCTCATTGGCATCTACAATGTTAAAATTCCAGTCGACCCTGAAGCTGAATGTCTGCCCTTTCTGTAAAGGAACGGGCAAGTCTATTTTCATCATGGTTCCGTTGATCGTGTAGGGAAGGTCTTTGCCGGCAGCATCTTTTACCACCGTGATTTTATGCCCGAAATCTCTGGGTGTTTTGCCGGCAATGGCATTCAGCGCCATCCGGCTGGTTCCGCGCTCGGTATTTATGCCCGAAGAGCTCATTCTGCTGGCATCCGAGTTTTCGTTGAAGACATTCTGATCAAGCTGCAGCCACAGGTATCTCAGCTCATCCGGCGAGTTGTTGAAATAAGTGATTTTCTCACTTCCTGTCAGTCGCTGACTGACATCATCCAGTTCCACTTTGATGTCGTAATCGGCCTTTTGCTGCCAGTAGTCTTTTCCGGGCGCACCGGAGGCTGCCCGGTAAGTGTTGGGGGTGGGCAGCATGGCCCCCATTTGCTCAAATCGGGTGTTGGCATTGTAGTTGCCTGCCGGCTGCTGGGCAAAAGTGCCGAGCGAGCCTCCCAAAAGTAAGATTCCTAATAATTTTCTCATGATTTGTTTGGTTACAGAAAAATTAAAAATACCATTTATCAATAAGTATGGTGAGCGTCATGCCGGCTGCAATACCGGAAATAACAAGGTTCCAGGTTCTTTTCTGAACTTTAAAGAGATTGTGAGCCAAAAAGGTGATCATCATAAAGATCAGAACGATGATCAGCTGGCCAATTTCCAGGCCAATATTGAAGGCAAGAAGCTGGGGGATAATACTGGAAGATTTTCCCAGCAGACTGCGAAGGTAATTGGAGAAGCCCATACCGTGAATAAGCCCGAAGCCGGTGGTGATAATATACCTGGGCCACAGGTTCTGCCCTTTGTCAAAAATATTCTTGGGCATTTTGTAAGCAAAATTCGAGAAACAGGTGATCAGAATGGTAACCGGTATCAGGAATTCTATAAAGTCGGAACTGAAACGGATAAGGTTGAGGGCCGCCAGCGCGAGGGTAATGGAATGTCCCAGCGTAAAAAAAGTGACAAGAATGAGTATTTTTTTCCAGCTTGAGGGGTTGTATACAGCACACAATGCGATGATAAATAAAATGTGATCATAGCCTCCAAGATCGGTTATGTGCTGAAAACCGAGTTGAAGAAAAATTAAAAATTCGGACATAAATTGGTTTAGAGTTTACTAATCGCAATTTATGTATTTTATCCGGAATTTGAGGCCCGGGAAGGGAAGCATTCTTGTTTTAATGTTGTTTGCGGATAAGGGAAAACTCCTTCTGGTAATCGCTGGGGGTTTTTCCTGTCAGTTCTCTGAACTGCTTGTTGAAGTTGGAAAGGGTATTAAAGCCGCTTTCAAAACAAGCCTGGGATATCGTCACTTTTTCTCTGGAAAGGATCTTACAGGCATTACCTATCCGTACCTCACTCACAAATTCCGAGAACGTTTTGTTGGTGCGGTTCTTAAAATAACGGCAGAAGGCAGACTCCGTCATATTGACAATATCGGATACTTCAGACAGCCGGATATTTTCCCGGAAATGCTTGAGTACATATTCATTGACTTTCTGCATTCTCTCGGTCTCCGAGACTTTATGGGTATTGGTGTAATTGACGCCGGTAATGTAATCAAAGTCTTCGCGGGTAGACAGGAAGTGAAGCAGCCGGAGAAATCTGAGTACTTTGTCAAAACCCTGTATACCGGTAAGTGTTTTGAGTTCGCGGATAATATGCTCACGGGTGTCGGAATGGTATTGAATCCCGCGCATGCTTTTTTCAAGCAATGTTTTCAGAGCAAACATTTCCCCTTTCCTGAAAAAGCCCTCTCCAAGAAAGTCTTCGGTAAAATAAATGACGATTCCCTGCGTCATGAGGCCGGAGTTGGGTTCAAAATAGGCTTTGTCGCTTCTCCAGAGGTGAGGAAGATCCGGACCAAGAAAAACGGTATCCCCTGCCTCAAAATGCTGTATGCTGTCACCTATCAGCCGGGTACCTACTCCTTCAAGGACCGTAAAGATTTGGTAATGAGGATGGAAGTGCCAGTTGGGGTCAAAGTGGGCTTCTCGGAGTTCAATCACGGAGAAAGACGCCGTAGGGCTTTCCATATTTTTTTCAATGACTACTCTCATGACAGCTTTAATAAGGCCTCCGGTAATCTTTACTTTAGAATATCAGCAGATGGCTAAGAAAGGTGTTTGTTATATTTTGCCCAAATATAATATTTTTGATGAAATTATTGTCAATATACAGTCAGAATTGGAGAAATCAAAGGAGGTTCGTGGTATTATTTTTAGATAGTTTTGTATTGGTAAAAGCGGATGGTCCGCTATGTGAATATGAAAATCGGAATGAATCTGCTCCTTTGGGGCACAGAAATGGACGAAACGCTTTTCCCTGTCCTCGAAAAGATCAGGGAAGTAGGTTTTGATGGGGTGGAGATCCCTATTTTTGACAACCAGGCATCGAAATGGGAGTCATGGAGAGTAAAATTGGATGAGCTCGGGCTTGAGCGTGTGGCGGTAGCTATTAATGGTCCGGACTTAAATGCCATCAGTGATGATCCTGCCATGAGGGCAGCTGCGCTGGAAAGTAACAAAAAAGCCCTCGATTGCGCTGAAGTTCTGGGTTCGAAGTTTCTCACCGGCCCATATCATTCGGCCCTGGGTGTTTTTACAGGAAAACCTGCCACTGACGAAGAATGGAAAAGAGGGGTGGTTCAGATCCGTGAACTGGCAGACTATGCAGCACCGAAAGGCATTACGCTGGGAATGGAATACCTCAACCGATTTGAGTCTTATCTTTTTACGTGTACCAGTGATATGCTCAGGTTTGTGCAGGAGGTCGACAGACCCAATTGTAAGGTTATGTTTGATACTTTTCATGCCAATATCGAAGAGAAAAGCATGCCTGATGCCATCCGGATGTGCGGAGACACCCTGGTGCATGTGCAGCTTTCTGAAAATGACCGCGCCACGCTCGGTCAGGGGCATACGCGTTTCCCGGAAATCGTTGCCGCGCTAAATGAGATAGGATATGACGGGATGTTGAGCATTGAGGCTTTCAGTATGAAGCTCACTGCTGCCAACATCTGGAGGAAAATGTTTGAGTCTGAAGAACAATTAATGAAAGATAGTTTAAGTTACCTTAAAAGTATAACAACAAAATGAAACAAATCAATATTGCCATTGTAGGGCTGGGTTTCGGGGCGGAGTTCATTCCCATTTACAAGCGTCATCCGCTGGCGAATATGTATGCCATCTGTCAGAGAAATGTTGAAAACCTGAACAAAATAGGAGATGCCTTCGGGATAGAGAAACGGTATTCAGATTATGATGAATTGTTGAAAGACCCTGAAATTGATGCGGTTCACATCAATTCCCCGATCCCTAATCATGCCGAGCAGAGTCTGAAAGCTTTGTATGCAGGAAAGCACGTAGCCTGTACTGTACCTATGGCTACTTCTGTAGAGGATTGTATGGCGATTGTTAAAGCCACCAAAGAGACGGGAAAAAAATATATGATGATGGAAACCGTGGTGTATGCCCGTGAGTTTCTTTTTGTGAAGGAGTTGTACGAAAAAGGAGAGCTCGGCAAAGTTCAGTTCCTGAAAGCCTCACATCAGCAGGACATGGAGGGATGGCCTGATTACTGGCCCGGCCTGCCGCCAATGCATTATGCAACCCACTGTGTCGGTCCTGTTGCCGGTTTGCTCAGACTGGATGCTGAATACGTTTCCTGCTTTGGTTCCGGTACCATCAGTGAGGACCTGGTAAAGATACACAACTCACCTTTTGCGGTTGAGTCAGCTCACATTAAGTTTAAGGACAGCGACCTCAGTGCTTATGTGTATCGTTCGCTTTTTGATACTGCAAGGCAATACCGGGAGAGTTTTGAAGTATATGGTTCGAAGAAATCGTTCGAATGGCCGCTTATCGAGGGCGAAGAAGCGGTGATTCATACTGCCAAAAAAGAAGAGCATGAAATCCCGGAGAGAGTAACTGTGCCTGACTATGCGCATTATCTCCCTGCAGAGATACAGGACTTTACCACAAAAGGAGTATATGATGTGGAAGACAACACTCACCTGAGTTTCACGCAGGGAGCAGGGCATGGTGGTTCACACCCGCACCTCGTTCACGAGTTCCTGACCGCGCTGGCCGAAGACCGCGATCCTTTCCCGAATGCTGCTCAGTCAGCCAACTGGACTTCGGTAGGTATTCTGGCGCATGAGTCAGCCATGGAAGGCGGGGCGATCAAGTATTTGCCTGATTTTAAAAACATCTGATAAAACAAAATATCATGAAAAAAATACTCTTATTCCTTGTTCTTCTGGCTACATCTGCAGCCTATGCCCAGAAAGGACGCAGGCTTGAAATTCTCTTTCTCGGTGATAAAGGTCACCACAAACCCGTTGAACGGGTGCCTAACATTATGGCGGCGCTGGGAAGTAAAGGTGTTAACTTTACCTACACCGATAAACTGGAAGACCTCAACCCGGCGAATCTGGCCAAGTACGATGCTTTGATGCTTTTTGCCAACTGGGATGAAATTACTCCGGAAGCAGAAAAGGCGTTGTTAGACTACGTGGCTTCAGGAAAGGGTTTTCTTCCGATTCACTGTGCCTCTTTTTGTTTCCGTAATTCACCGGAGTTTGTAAAACTGGTTGGCGGGCAGTTCTGGCGGCATACCATGGACTCGATCACTACTGCTACCGTACAGCCTGAGCATGAGATCATGAAAGGGCTGAAGCCTTTTACGGCCTATGATGAAACGTATCTGCACAGCAAGCTCCAGGATGATAATAATGTGCTGGCAGTGAGAGAAATCAAGCCGGATCAGTTTAAGGACAAGCCTAATCAAAAAACGGAACCTTATACCTGGACCAGAACTCATGGAAAGGGCAGGGTTTTCTACACCGCATATGGTCATGATGAGAGAACCTGGAAGAATCCCGGTTTTCAGGAGCTGATCTACAGGGGAATACTCTGGTCAGTGAATGAGGAGGCCAGAAAGGCGCATGCAGCACTCAATCCCAAGCCTTTTGAATACAAGGCTGCCAACCTGCCTAACTATGAGCAAAGGCCGGGTGTGCAGTTGCAGCAGCTTCCGCTCAGCCCTGAAGAATCGATGAAGCATATTCAGGTGCCGGTTGACTTCAATCTGGAGCTTTTCGCTGCAGAACCTAATGTTATGCACCCCATTGCTATGACCTGGGATGAAAAAGGAAGACTTTATGTGCTGATTACCAGAGACTATCCCAATGAAAGGAAAGAGTCGGGAGGAAGTGACTACATTCTGCTTTGCGAAGATACCAACGGAGACGGTAAAGCGGATAAATTCACCCGGTTTGCCGACGGACTGAGTATTCCTACGGGGATGGTCTTTGCCAATGGCGGTCTGATCGTTTCACAGGCCCCGCACATACTGTTTCTTCAGGATACAGATGGCGATGATAAAGCCGATGTTAAGAAAACCCTCTTCACGGGATTCGGTACTTTTGATACCCATGCCGGTCCCTCCAACCTGCACTACGGATTTGACAACTGGATCTGGGGCTCTGTAGGATATTCAGGCTTTCAGGGAAAGGTAGGAACACCGGATTCACTTAAGTTCGGACAGGCGTTGTTCCGTTTCAAACCGGACGGAAGCGTGATGGAGTGGATGACCAGCACGTCAAACAATACCTGGGGAATGGGCTTCAATGAAACCAATGATGTTTTTGGCTCAACCGCCAACAATGCCCACGGATGGTATATGGCTATACCCAAACGTTATTTTAACTCGGCTAATAACATTGATAACGGAAGCCGCAGTACAGATTCTCATAAAGACATGAAACCTATTACGGAAAAAGTAAGACAGGTGGATGTTTTCGGAGGGTTTACCGCCGCTGCCGGTCATAATTTCTATACCGCAAGGGCTTTTCCTCAGAAATACTGGAATAAAATAGCTTTCGTTGCGGAACCTACCGGACATATTCTGCATCAGAACGTGATGGCTAAAAACGGTACAGACTTTAACGATGTGGATGGCTTTAACCTGATGGCAGGCGCGGACGAGTGGTTCTCTCCGGTATTTGCCGAAACCGGCCCGGACGGGGCCGTATGGGTTGCGGACTGGTATAGCTATATCATTCAGCATAACCCTACACCTAAAGGTTTTTCGAACGGACAGGGAAATGCATACGAAACTGACCTGAGAGATTTCACAAGAGGAAGAATTTATAGGGTGTCCTGGAAAGAAGCCCCGGCTTATACTCCGGTTTCTTTGTCAAAGGACCGCCCTGCTGAGTTGGTAGCGAATCTGAAAAACTCCAATATGTTCTGGAGACTCAATGCACAGCGTTTGCTGGTAGAAAGGGGAAATAAAGATGTGGTGCCTCAGGTGGCTGATATACTCAAAGACCATTCAGTGGATGCTATCGGGATCAATACCGGTGTAATTCACGCCTTGTGGACATTGAAAGGCTTGAATGCCGTTACACCTGCCATGCTGGCAACGGCCATTAAACATCCTTCCGGAGATGTACGTAAGAATGTGGTCCAGATACTCCCTGAAACGGCTGAATCTGTACAGTTTATCCTGAAAAATAACCTCCTGAATGATGCAGAACCGCTGGTGGTCCTGAACTCCCTGCTGGTGTTGTCAAAATCACCGCTTACTCCGGTAGCAGAAGCGGCCGTGCTTGCCAGACTTGAAAAAGGCAAAGAGACTTCGGATCGCTGGCTACCCGATGCGTTTGCAACGGTTCTTACTGCCCGTCAGGCTAAGCTGATGAAGTCATTGCTGGATGCAAAAGTAAAAAGTGCGGCTGTTAAAAAAGCACAAGGCACAGGTGCAGCAGTGGATCACTCTAAAATGAATCACGGAGCTGCAGCCAAACCTGCTGAAACAGTTTCGGAAGGAGTTGATCTGGTGGTTAAGGACATCAAGTTTGATAATCCCAGCCCCTTGGTAAGGGAAAGGACAGGATTTAAGGTTGAACTGGCCAATAAAGGAAATCAGGCACTCGAAAAGGGTGTGAATGTAACGTTGAGTGTCAGAGTGGAAGGCAATGGTATCCTGGAAGAATATTTTACCCGTGAGTACCTGGATGGTATTCCTGCCGGAGAAACGATTACATTGGCGAGCCGCAAGAACGGTCCCTGGACCAGCCCCATGGGTTTCAGTGCCGATATTCCCGGAACTTATACCATTACGCTGATCATTGATACGGAGAATTTCGTAAAAGAGTCTGATAAAAGAAATAACTATTTCTCGAAGAAATTGACCTTCTCCGCACCGGCAAGCCTTTCTGATTATGCTCTTCAGAGAGCTGTCAGAAGTTACACTTCTGCCAGTACGCCCGCACAGGTGGTGCAGTTGTTCAGAAACGCCCAGAAAATGACTACAGATGACAGAGACATGGTCTACAAGGCAGTTTCTGAAGGGATTAACTATCGTAAAGAAGTGACTCTTGCGCCTCAGGATATGGCTTATCTGAAGACCCTGAATTATTCAGGAAGCGAGCGTCTGGAAAGGGTCCTGAGGGCCTGGAAGGTTATTGCTGCAGAAGAAGCCGGTAAAGACGTTCAGGTGGTTAAGATCAAGGCGATCAGAGAGGCGATGAAATATGATCTTAAGGAGTTTAAGGTGAAAGCCGGTAAGCCGGTGGAGATCATCTTTGAAAACCCTGATGCTATGCAGCATAACCTTGTGATCGGTGCTCAGAAGAGCATGGAGAAAATCGGTCTGGCGGCTGATAAAATGATTACAGACGAGAAAGGCGCAGAGAAGAATTACGTTCCCGAGATTCCGGAAGTACTTTTTGCCACACCGCTCGTTAATCCTGATCAGTCTTACAGGCTCCGGTTTACCGCTCCGGAAAAAACAGGCGACTATCCGTTTATCTGTACTTTCCCCGGGCACTGGAGAATCATGTTTGGTACCATGAAAGTTGAAAAATAAGATTATTTCTGCTTTTTATTGACTAAAAAAGAGTTTGCGGTTCTTTTCCGCAGACTCTTTTTTTTGAAGATGCTGTCCGTCCTTTTTATCGGATAAATAAAGACGTACTTTTGCAGAACAATAACCTATAATAACACCTTTTTCAGATGTTTTCTCACCTTACGAAAGACTTTTTTGGGAACAGGCAGAGTCTGGCCATAGGAATGGCTTTTGTAACAGTCGGACTGCTTTTCGGTACCTGGGCAACTTTTATTCCCTATGTAAAACAGCAATTTGATCTCGACGATGCACAGCTCGGACTTCTTTTGCTGAGTATGCCCCTTGGATCCATCACCATGAATCCTGTGGCTGCGTTTCTGGTACATAAAACCGGGATGCGGAATACCACACTCCTCGGACTTGCCTTTATGATCTGCGCTTTCTGTGTTCCGCTGAATGCTCCGGTCATTTACCTGGTTTCTCTGGGCATGTACCTTTCCGGCGCAGGCATAACCATTACCAATGTAGGCATGAATACCTGTGTAACAGCTATAGAGCAGGATCAGAAAGTCAATATCATGTCCACCTGTCACGGGATGTTTAGTGTCGGACTTATGTTGGGGTCGCTTCTGGCCAGCTTTGTACGCGGAGCCGGGCTCATACCCGGGTATTACATGCTGGGTGTCGGGGCGGTATTGTATAGTATGCTGCTGGTCATCAGGCCGGTGATCCTCACGATCCACGATGATCATCATGAATCCGGTGCTTCTGGCGCACGGTTTACTTTTCCTCGCGGAGCACTGTTGCTGATGATCATTATCAGCATCTGCATCAACATTTCTGAAGGCTCAATGGCCGACTGGACAGCAGTTTATATGCGGGAAGTAGTTAATACCAGCCCTTATTTTGTAGGGTGGGGTCTTTCGGGCTATTCCTTTTTTATGGCATTGGGCCGTCTGGCCGGAGACCGCATTATACCTTTGCTGGGTAGTAACAAAGTACTGATGTACGGAGGGATGCTAAGCATAACCGGGATAGTGACGGCTATTGTTTTTCCTTACACTTTTACGGCTATTGCCGGTTTTGCCCTCGTGGGAGCAGGAGTATCCTGTGGAGCACCTATCCTTTACGCCAGTGCTGCCAGGGTACCCAATATGGCCAAGGGAGCGGGCCTGGCGCTTATGAATACATTTGCCATGGGAGGCTTTCTTCTCGGGCCTGTGCTGATAGGCTTTATTTCCAATGCCGTTAATCTCCCTTTTGCTATTTCACTTCTGGCTGTTTTAGGCGGCGTATGGGTGTACTACTCGCGTAAGGTGAGTCTTTACTGATGAAGCCGGGTATAGGTAAATGAATAGCCTTCTTTGATGATTTCACGGATGTCGGAGGTCGTGAAATTGGTCAGGTTGATATTCAGAGGTTCTTCAGGACGGATGATGGTCAGGTTGATCTTCTTATTAAGGCTGAATCCCCCTATCGACATCAGGTGCTCGTTGTAATTCTCGGCCCATTCGATGTCATTGTTTTCGAGCTGATTTACTGATATATCCTTGATCCTTTCAATGAGCGAGAAGAAGCTCCGGTAGTTGATAGGGTTCATTTTCCTGACTTTCGGATGGGTGGCGATGGCATAGATTTCCGTTGCGCCGTCTTCAATGGCTTTTCTCAACGGCACGACCTCCCTTATTCCTCCGTCAAGATATACCTCCTTATGATTTCCTCCGATTTGTATGCTGGGCATGATGATCGGCAGCGAGCTGCTGGCCCTGAGGTAATCCAGAAAATACTGCTCCAGAGGGTCGGCATAGTGCATTTCTCCGGTGTTGATATTGACAGCTCCTACCTTCAGACGTATCGGGCTACGCCTCAGGGTGGTCAGATTAATATACATTTTCAGCTTCTCGTGCAGGGGATTAGTATCCAGCAGGCCGTCAAACCGGCTTAGTATGGTATCTATTCCGAGACTCCAGCGCGATTTCAGTAAGCCGATATCTGAGGGTCTGGTGATGTTTTCAACCCAGAAACTGATCAGTTTTTTGTTAACAAGGTCCCAGTCTATCTTCCCTTTGTCACGGAACTCGTTGCCAGCTTCATTCACCATAAAAGAAGCATTCAGTGCTCCTGCAGAAATGCCGTAGATCATGTCAGGTTTAAAACCCGTTTCCAGAACAGCCTGTATGGCTCCTACCTGCCAGGCCCCTTTAAGTGATCCACCCCCTAGTACCAGTGCTTTCATTCAGTCGTAATTGTCAGTCTATAGCGGTAAAAATAGAAAGGAATCTTTTGAAAACCATGTTTTCTCTGCAAGGAGTTTGCAAATGACCCTGCTTTGCGCTTGCTGATCCTGGTAAGCTCGCCATATAGGTTATTTTATTGTATTTTTCTTTAAAAAAATTATATTTATCAAATACGATCTATAGAAAACAAATTTTGAATCGTAAAATTGTAATGAATAAGCGGCGTGCAGAATCCTGTAAGATTCCCTCCCGCGAATCCAATGCATTGATGGCCTTATCAATAAAAGAAATACAATTGCCGATTGCACATGAGATGAAGGAATTTGAGAAAAAATTCCAGGAATCCATGAAAACAAATGTGATGTTGCTTAATCAGATAATGAAGTACATCATACACCGTAAAGGTAAGCAGATCAGGCCCATGTTCGTTTTTCTTACCGCCGGTTCACTGGGGAGTATCACCGAAGCTACTTATCGCGGCGCCGCACTTATCGAACTTCTTCATACAGCTACCCTCGTCCATGATGATGTTGTAGATGACTCCAATTACCGTCGTGGTTTTTTCTCCATTAACGCGCTCTGGAAGAACAAGATTGCTGTATTAGTGGGAGATTACCTCCTTTCCAGAGGAATGCTGCTGAGTGTTAATAACCAGGATTTTGAGCTTCTGAAGATTGTGTCCGGCGCTATCAGGGAAATGAGTGAGGGTGAATTGCTACAGATCGAAAAGGCCCGGAGACTGGACATTACGGAGGAGATTTATTTTGAAGTGATCCGTCAGAAAACCGCTTCTCTGATTGCTTCCTGCTGTGCTGTCGGGGCAGCGTCAGTAGGCTGTGATGAAAAGACCGTTTCACAGGCCAAGCAACTGGGGGAAAAGATCGGTATGGCTTTTCAGATCAAAGATGACCTGTTTGACTTCGGAGATGATGAAATCGGAAAACCTACCGGTATTGACATCAAAGAGAAGAAAATGACACTCCCGCTGATCTATGCCCTGAATAATACGTCCTGGGCGGATAAACGGCATTACATCAATCTTATCAAAAATGAATCCGGTAAGCCTGCCAAAGTAGCAGAAGTGATCCGTTTCGTCAAGGAATCGGGTGGCATTGAATATACCACAGGCATTATGCAGCAATATGTGGAGGAGGCTTTCGGCATTCTGAATGCCTTCCCTGACTCACCTTACCGGACTTCCTTACAAAATCTTGTACAGTTTACTATAGAACGTACTAAATAAACCTTCCTTTTTCGTTAGTATCTTGTAATGAGGCACATTTGTTTCATTTTTATTTGTATATATTATATGAATAAAAATATTTGTATAGTTTGGTTATATTGTATAAGTTATTAAAATTGAAATTATAATAAATATTTATTATTCTGAATATTGTATTAATATTGAATTTTCAATAATAAATGAAAATATTACTTTTTCTCTTTTCTTTCATCCGAATGGCGCTGGCCCAAAGTGATTCAATGGAGATTTACCTGGGAAAACTAGATCCGGATCTGAAGATTTCGATGATTGTAGCGGATAAAACCGGCAAAACACTGTTTGCCAGGGGAGAGCATGACGTGGTTCCTGCAGCCAGTGTAATCAAGATACCGGTACTGATCGAGTTGCTTCAGCAGGTGGATGAAAAGAGGATCCGGTGGCGTGATATCTGTAAACTGAGGGAGTCTGACCGCGTAGGAGGCTCAGGAGATCTTCAGTATGAAGCCGCCGGAGAAAAGTTCACAGTGAATACTCTGGCACTCAAAATGATAGCCGTCAGCGACAACGTTGCCACCAACATGCTGATTGACAGACTGGGGTTGCATGAGGTGAATGAAGGACTGGAAAACTTCGGTTTTAAAGATACACGCCTTAACCGTAAAATGATGGACATGGATGCGGTATTACAGGGACGACAGAATTATACTACTGCTTTCGAAGTCAATAAAATGCTCTGGGGGTTACTTACAGGAAAGATTCTGCGGCCCAAATCTTCCAAAAAAGCGATAGAATTCTTACTGAAGTGTGAAGATGTTACCACCATCCCCCGTAAACTGCCTAAGACCATACCGGTAGCTCACAAATCCGGCACGCTTGATCAGCTGCGTGGCGATGCCGGCATAATATTTTCTGAAGAGCCACTGGTTATAACTGTTTTTGTGCAGAATTTTCAGAGTTTTGAACAGGCCGAAAAAATCATAGGTGAAATTGCCGAAATAGCCTGGAAGTCATGGGGTAAGGTTAATCCCTCTTAACTGGCTCATATTTTTTGGGGGCATACAGGAAACCAAATGCTTTGGCTCCTTCACGGGTATGAACACGGTGATGTATATAATGGGCATTCATGATGCGCTTCATGTACCGGCTTTTGGCTGAATACCTGAATTTTATTCTGCGGTGTACAATCAGGTCATGAAATACAAAATAGGCGATCCCGTAAAGGGTAACACCAAAGCCGATGTACATCAGAAACCAAAGTCCGGGGTTCAGGCTCCCGTAGATGATACTTCCTGAAGCCAGCACACTGAAAAACAAAGCATAATAGTCGTTTTTCTCAAAAAATCCCCGGTGATGATTATGATGGTCTTTGTGCCATGCCCAGCCAAACCCGTGCATAATGTATTTATGTGCAAACCAGGCAATGCCTTCCATCAGCATGAAGGTACCGAGTACAATAAGTATTTTAATGAACAGGAGCATAATTTGTATTTTGTCAATTCATTAACACAAAATAAACCCGGTTTGTTTTAAAAACCTCATTGCTCTGTCTTATTTTTGCTTTCCTAACATTTCAATTTTTTACATTATGAGAATTACAATACTCGTTGTCCTGCTCTTGAGTTTTCTTTCGGGATCGGCTCAGAAAAAGAAGGAAGCCGCCCCTGAAAAACCAAAACTGGTGGTAGGCATCATTGTAGATCAGATGCGTTATGAATACTTGTATCGTTTTTACTCCAGGTATTCCGACAGAGGGCTTAAGCGGATGATGAACGAGGGGTTTAACTGCCGCAATAATCATTATCATTATGCTTCCACCATTACCGGACCCGGCCACGCGCATGTTTACACCGGTTCTGTGCCGGCTATCACGGGTATTGTCGGTAATGACTGGTATGAAAAGACCCTTAAGAAGTCGATGTATGTGGTGTCAGATTCTACGGTTAGTATTGTAGGAGAGGGAAATCCGTCGGCAGGTAAAATGTCACCACGTAATATGAAAACCACTACCGTTACGGATCAGCTCAGAATTGCTTCCCAGTTTAAATCCAAAGTTGTCGGAGTGGCCTTCAAAGACCGCGGAGCCATTCTGCCTGCAGGACACACGGGTTCCGCTTTCTGGTTTGATACCCGCAACGGTAACTGGATCACCAGCACCTATTATTCAAAGGAGCTTCCGCAGTGGGTAAAAGACTTTAACGGCAGAAAACTGCCCCAGTCTTATGCTCAGCAGACCTGGGAAACCCTGTATCCTATTGAGACCTACACTGCCTCTGAAACGGACGACCAGCCATATGAGAGCCTTATTGCTGGAGACACAAAACCCGTTTTTCCTCACAAGGTGACTATGGGAAGCCTTGCTTCAACACCTTATGGAAATAACCTGACCAAAGAATTTGCCATTGCTGCTATAGAAGGTGAACAGCTGGGCAGGGGAGACGCAACGGATTTTCTTGCGGTCAGTTTTTCTTCTACGGATTATGTAGGTCATGCTTTCGGTCCGCAGTCTGTTGAAATCGAAGACGTTTACCTGCGCTTTGACAAGGATATTGAAGACCTGCTGAGTCATCTGGATAAAGTAGTCGGTGCGGGGAAGTATACTGTTTTCCTTTCTGCCGATCACGCGGTAGCAGAAGTACCGGCATTTCTTAAAAAGCACAATGTACCGGCAGGCCTTTTTCTGGGCGGAGAACTGGAGCGTTTTGCCAACAATGCCATCAGCAGCGTGCTTGGGGAAGGCAAATGGGTAACAACGGAGGATAATTATCAGCTATACATGAATGATGATCTGTTGCTGGAAAAAAAGGTCACTGTGGCGCAGATCGTTGAAATTCTCAGGTTGAAAAGTGCTGCTCAGGAGGGGATTTATAATGTGGTTGACCTGAGAAACGTCAACGGATATTCTATTCCGCAATATTTCAGGGAGAAGATCATCAACATCTACAATCCGAAGCGGAGCGGAGATATCCTGATCCTGCCTGAGCCGGCCTGGATGGCAGGATATGTGAAAGGAACGACCCACGGCACCATGTACAATTATGATACCCATACACCACTGCTGTGGTATGGCTGGGGTATTAACAAAGGAGAAACTTCAGAGCCAACCTATATATCTGATATTGCGCCTACACTGTCTGTTCTACTGAAAATTCTGGAACCAAACGGATCGGTAGGTAAGCCTATTCAGGCTGTTATCCGCAAATAAGCATTCAGGACCGGGTCTATACCGGACCCGGTCCGAACAATCCGCCGGCATTGTTTCCTGCGAAAATTTTAGTATCGGTGATGTGCTCCCTGTGCTCTTTCAGAAAATCACCGAACATTTCCATGTGATGAAGCATCAGGCCAAAGTCGTAATCCTTCAGATGATAGGTTTCCTGGTATACCCGTTCAAAATCGTAGATAATGTAATCCATTCTTTCGCAACCTTCCTTTCGGAGTCCGTAGAGATAGAGGTTCTGGAAGTTAAAGGCGTATTTGCCGGGTTGGTAGGATGAGGTGGTTTTAATATCGACAACACGGCGCTCGCCCACTACGTCTGCATAGCCATAGAACCTGATCTGCTGATGAGTGAACTGCACCAGTTTCTGTGTTATCCGCCGCCCCGGCAGCATGGCGCGTACTTCCTCCACAATCGCAGGGTCAAACGAATGACTTTTTCTGCCCAATACAGCCTGCTCAAAGGAAATACCTTTTCTGAATCTCTGAAGCGTGGCTTCATCAAAGTCCGGTACTCTGTTTATCCGGTTCAGAAGCTGTTTGTAATGCGGCTTATCCGGGCTTTTGAGGTATTTGCCAAATTCGTTAAGCAGTGTGGGGTAAACCTGGAACATTTCCATGAGGGGTGCAGGAGCTAAAGGTTTATCTGACGAGTTCTGCTGCTCCGAATACACCGGCGCTGTCGCCCAGCTTGGGTTTCAGAAAAATAGTTTCCACTTTCCGGTTGTTAAAGATACTGTTTTCTATTTCTTTCACTCCTTCAGTATAAAGCAGGTCAATATTACTGACACCTCCGCCCAGAACCACCACATCGGGGTCCAGTACGTTGATAATAGAGGCGATGGCTTTGCCGAAAGAAACCATCAGACGTCTGATGGTGGTGGTGGCATCTGCATCTTCACCACGCAGATGAAGGTCCAGAATCTCTTTCAGACTGAGCTTCTTTCCACTAAGCTGACTATAGTATCGTTGAAGTGCAGGGCCCGAAAAAACAGTTTCGTTACACCCTTTTTTGCCGCAGTAGCAGTCTTCTCCATCCGGTTCCAGAACAATGTGCCCCCATTCGCCTCCGATGCCGTGACGGCCGTTGATGACGCTGCCGTTGACTACCACGCCGCCTCCGACGCCACTGCCCATGATAACGCCAAAAACGACTTTAGCATCGGGCATAACGTCCTGTACAGCGCCCATAGTGGCTTCGGCTAAGGCAAAACAGTTGGCATCATTGGCCATCTCTATTCTTACGTCAAGGATTTTTTCCAGGTCTTTTTTCATCGGCCGCCCGTTCATGCAAACCGTATTGCAGTTTTTCATGGTCTGGCTTCCGGGGTCAAGGGTTCCGGGGGTACTGAATCCTACCGCTTCCGGCCGGATTCCGGTTTCGGAAGCCAAAAGGTCAATGAGTTTTTTGATCTGAGAGAGAATATGTTCGTAGCCCTGATCTGCTTCCGTAGGAATACGTTTACGGATAACGATGTCATTGTTTCCGGCATTGATGATAATACCTTCAATTTTAGTACCGCCCAGGTCTACTCCCCAGATGTATTGACTCATATTTATTGCTGATTAATTGAAACCGGCGGCAATTTAATAAAAATGTTAATACTTCAGGAGGAAACGGAGTGGTGGAGGGAAGAATAAAAAACGGGAATGCCGGCTGACATTCCCGTTTTTCTCAGAGACTCATCAGGTCTTTGAACTTGATGGCCTGTCGTCTTGAAATCTCTATCTTCTCAATCTGGGCGTTTTTATCACCGTTTCTGAGGGTCACCAGAAGGCCTCCGGAAAACCAGGGTTCAATTTTTTCTACCCACTGAAGATTGATGATGTGTTTACGGTTTGCTCTGAAATATATTTTGGGATCGAGCCGCTCTTCAAGGCTGTTCAGGGATTTGAGGATCATGGGTTTCTGATCTTCAAAATGAAGTCTGACATAGTTGCCCATAGATTCAAAGAGTCTTACTTTTCCCAGTTTTACAAACCAGCACTTCTCTCCGTCTTTTACGAACACCTGGTCATTTTCTGACAGATAGGCGGCCAGTGCCCCTTGTTCTGCCTGGGTTATATGTTTTTTAAGCTCTTCCTCCACTCTCTGAACCGCTTCTCCCAATCGCACGGAGTCAATGGGTTTCATGAGATAGTCAAGCGCATTAAAGTCAAATGCCTTGAGCGCATATTCATCATAAGCGGTGGTAAAGATTACCTCCGGTACTTTGTCTTCAATCGCTTCAAGCAGCTCGAAGCCGTTTTTGCCAGGCATCTGGATGTCCAGGAAAAGGAGGTCCGGCTGTAGTTCCTCTATCATCGGGATGGCTTCGTCGGCATTGGCTGCTTCTCCCACCACATTGATGCGCGGAAATTCTTCAAGAAGGCGTCTCAGTTCATTCCTGGCCAGGCGCTCATCATCGATAATAATAGCTTTCATCATACACTTAACTTAATTTTCTTGTTTGATAACTTATACGGCTTTTACATCCAGCGGAATTTTTACCTCGGCGCAGACAGTCAGCTCATCCTGTTCAAATATTCTGAAACTGGCTTTTTCTCCGTAGAGTAATTTCAGTCTCCGGATGGTGTTAAGCAGTCCGAAGCCTCCGTAGTCTGATTTGGATTCTGTCTCTTTCAGATTGCCGGTGTTCCGGATAATAATGATAAGAAAATCTGCCGTCCTGCTGGTTTTGACTTCAACGTAACCCCATTTGAGGGCTTTCTGAACACCGTGTTTGATCGCATTTTCTACCAGGGTCTGCAGCATCATAGGCGGCACCTGGATGCCGAGCGTATGTTCATCAACCTCCCATTTTACCTGCAGCCTTTCTTCATATCTCACTTTTTCAAGACTGAGGTAATCCTCTACAGTCTTAAGTTCTTCTTTAAGAGAAACCGTTGTGCGACGATCTGCCACCAGGGAACTTCTGAGGATATTGGACAACTGGGTAATGCCCGACTGAGCCTTCTCAGGGTTTTCCACAATCAGTGCCCGGATACTGTTCAGGGCATTGAACATAAAGTGAGGGTTCATCTGAGCCCTTAGAATTTTAGCTTCTGAAGCCTCAATGGAAGTCTGAAGCTTAATCCGTTCAATGGCATCGTTTTTACGCTCATTGGTGTACAGATAGGACACGTAAAGCAATATCCAGATGATAAACGGCTTGCTCCAGTTGACAATGTAAGAGATGTCTATAAGTGCCCAGTGCATTTTTTCTGTGTTGATGATCTCGCTGTCAAGGGGTATGTTGATACCCGTCATGATGAAAGCCATAACCATCATGACCACAAAGCATCTGAAGACCATCTGGAGAATGGGGAGTTTAATCCAGTGGTATTTCTTGAAAATCAGCCTGAAAAAATGCGTAAGGGAGATACAGACAATAATATTGACAATACAATTGCCGATCAGGTCACTGAACTGGTCAAAATCAAAAGAGAATAACGTAAGGTGACTGATCAGGAAGGTCATGATATAAAATGTCCATCCCACGATCTGTAAAAACCAGTACGTCTGCCTCTGATTCATAGTGCTCTGTTTGCAAAGATCAAAAATACATCTTAATCCTGAAAAAAGCGTTGTGTTTTTTGATCAGAGGTAAACAGGTTTTTTAAAAGGACTAAATCCTATACCTTCAGTGTTTCCAGGTGAATGATGTCATTGTGGAGCTGAATGTCAAAAGAGGCATCAGCATAATTATAAGACAATTTATAGAGGCACACATTCTGGTGTTCGAATCTGTCCATTTCGGAAAGCGGCAGCTCGCTGATATGGGCCAGCAATATCCGCATCGCACGTCCGTGCATGGCAATGAGAATAAGGCTTTCGTCTTCTCTCCCGAGTATTTTTTCGAGGGCTGCTTTCTGACGGACAACTACCTGCTCAGGACTTTCGCCATCTTCAGCAGGCAGGTGGGTTTCACCGTTTCGCCAGCTTTCCAGCAATTTTTTGTAGTATTCATCATCTGCGGGGTTAGGCGTACGGCCTTCTTTGCTGCCCCAGCTGATCTCATTCAGTTCAGCCAGCGCTTCATACGGAATACCTTCATTGAGAAAATGCTCTACTGTCTGATGCGTACGGATAAGGGCTGAGGTGTAGATTTTCTTAAAGGGGATGTGTTTATAATATTCATAAAAGGCAAGGGCCTGTGCTCTCCCTTTCTCGTTCAGGTCCGAGTTTACCCCGCTGCCCTGAATGATGCCGAGTCGGTTGAATTCGGTCTCACCGTGCCTGATAAGATAAATTTCTTTTTTCTGGGGATACATTTTTCCTTTGGTTTAAATCATTTATGGTTTATTTGCAAGCGCAAAAATTTTCACAAAAGTACAAAAGACATGTTTAATAAGACCATCGCCCTTGAAAAATTAGCTGAAATAGATGCTTATTCTCTTCCCCGGCATATCGGAATCGAATATCTCGAGATCGGTGAAGACTATATTACAGCACGTATGCCTGTAGATGAAAGGACAAGGCAACCCTTTGGCATTCTTCATGGAGGAGCATCTGTTGTGCTGGCCGAAACCCTTGGCAGCGTTGCCTCCTTCCTTTGTCTGAAAGATCCTGCGAACGAACGGGCGGTAGGGCTTGAGATCAATGCCAACCACCTCAGGCCGGTTACTGAAGGATGGGTTTACGGGAAAGTCACGCCGATACACATCGGCAGAAAAACTCATCTGTGGGACATAAAGATTACGACGGAGGACGGAAAGCCTGTATGCGTAAGCCGGCTGACGGTGATGGTGGTGGAGGCTCGTTAATGGCTTAATTTTTGCTGTAAATGAGTATAAAAAATATATTGATGAAGAAAATTTACGTATTGGTTCTGTTGCTTGTTCACCTGGGTGCGGCGGCGCAGAAAAAGAAACCGCTTGCAAAGTCAGACAGCCTGAGTGCGCCTGTGGCGGACACTCTCAGCTATGCTAAAGAATATAAAAGAGATACCTGGGGTTCTACCTGGGGGCTCAGAGGCGGACTCAGCATGGGGAAATACAAAGTTTCTGAAGGACAGGTGATCCGTATTTCAGAGAGCGGCACTCCGTTGCTCATTGATGGAAAAGTAGTGAGGGACAACATGGTCGTTAATGAAGAGCTGGCCGTTGGTTTTACTGGAGGTGTTTTTGCCCGCTTTGTAAGAGGGGCATTTTTCATTCAGCCTGAGTTGAATTATACCCGTAAAGCAGGGAAGTTTGATTTGCTGGCCGCTAACGGAGACCTGGTGAAGAGAGTGGAGGGTGGCTTTTCGGCTTTGGATGTGCCTTTGCTTCTTGGATTACGGATGGGGAAGGCCCGGTTGTTTTTTGGTCCGGTAGCCAGCTTTGCCATAAAGTCCGATAAAAAGATACAGGAGGGACTGAAGACTTATTATACCGGTGATATCAGCGGGAAATTTTTCGAAAAACCCGTTATCAATTTTCAGGCAGGACTCGGGTTTCAGACCGGAAAATTTGTGGCAGATGTAAGGTACGAACACGGACTGAACTCTTTTACTACTGCCAGATTAGGCCCCGCCAATTCTCCTTTTGATTTTCAATGGTTTGCCAGTGCATTTAATTTTTCAATCGGCTACATTCACTGATTATTCTCCGGTATAAAAAAGAAGAGGCTGTCTTTTCGGGACAGCCTCTTCTTTTTCTATTCTTCTGAATCAGTCTTTAGTTTCTTCGTCTTCTACAACCTCTTCTTTTTCAGGAGCAACATCTTTCTTGTCAAGGAACTCCTGATAAACGGTAGGCTTGTCGAAAGGTCTTTCACCGATCAGCTCGACAAGGTCGTGCTGATAAATGATTTCACGTTTCAGCAGTTCCTGAGCCAGGGCATCCAGCACGTCTCTTTTCTCAATAAGAAGATTTTTGGTACGGGAGTAGGCAGAATCGATCAGCTTTTTCACCTCTTCATCAATGATTTGGGCGGTCTGATCTGAGTAAGGTTTGGTAAACGAATACTCAGACTGCCCTTTTGAGTCATAGAAAGACAGGTTACCGATCTTGTCATTCAGACCATACACGGTTACCATGCTGTAGGCCATCTTAGTGATCTTTTCGAGGTCGCTTAGTGCACCGGTAGAGATTTTACCGAAAACGACGTCTTCCGCTGCACGTCCCCCCAGAGCCATACACATTTCATCAAAAAGTTGCTCTGTACGGTAAAGATACTGCTCGCGGGGAAGATACTGGGCATAGCCAAGGGCTGCAATACCTCTTGGAACGATGCTTACTTTCACCAGCGGATTGGCATGCTCAAGAAACCAGCCAGTAATGGCATGTCCTGCTTCATGAAAAGCCACAATTTCTTTTTCTTCAGGCGAGATGAGCTTATTTTTCTTCTCCAGACCACCGATTTCACGGTCAATGGCATCCTGGAAATCTTTCATTTCTATTTCTTTCTTACCTCTTCTGGCGGCGAGAAGCGCGGCTTCATTACATACGTTGGCGATTTCAGCACCCGCAAAGCCAGGCGTTTGGGCTGAGAGTTTCTTGGCATCTACTTCCGCTGCGAGTTTGAGCGGGCGCATGTGTACTTTGAAGATAGCCTCACGGCCAACGATATCCGGTACATCCACACTGATCTGTCTGTCAAAACGTCCAGGACGAAGCAGGGCAGGGTCCAGTACATCAGGACGGTTGGTAGCGGCCAGGATGATGATACCTGAATCGGAGCCAAATCCATCCATCTCCACCAGCAGTGAGTTCAGGGTGTTTTCTCTTTCGTCGTTTCCACCAGGCATGGCACCACGCCCCCTGGAGCGTCCTACTGCGTCAATCTCATCGATGAAAATGATACAAGGCGCCTTTTCTTTGGCTTGCTTAAAGAGGTCTCTTACACGGGCAGCACCCACACCGACAAACATCTCTACGAAGTCAGAGCCTGACAGCGAAAAGAACGGTACGCTGGCTTCACCGGCAACGGCCTTGGCCATCAGAGTTTTACCGGTACCGGGAGGGCCTACCAGAAGGGCGCCTTTGGGGATTTTACCCCCCAGATCGGTATATTTTCCGGGTTTTTTCAGGAATTCTACGATTTCTGTAAGTTCTTCTTTTGCCTCATCCAGTCCGGCCACATCCTTGAAAGTTATTTTTACGCGGTTGTCGGCGTCAAAAAGGGCAGCTTTGGATTTACCGATGTTAAACAGGGCACCACCGGGGCCACCGCCTCCTGTCATGCGGGTCATCAGGAAGTACATCAGACCAAAGAAAAAGATAAGCGGCAACCATTGCCATACCACACTCATGATGTCTTCACGGTGTATAGGCTCCGGGTAAAGATCTGCTTTCTGATCTTCAGTCAGGCTTGACGTCTTCAGGAAATTCTTAAATTCATCCATGAAAGAGTTTTCCGAGACGATGTCCACTTTAAGATGAGGCCCGGAGGCATATCTGTTGTTTCCGAGTAATTTCTTATAGTCGGGTTTCTGAAGAGCGGTTTTATTGAGCGTGACTTCAACTACATTGCTTCCTGAGACGACGGACACCTTTTCCACATCTCCGGCCAGTACCATTTTTTCAAGGTCTTTGTATTTGACTGGGGAAAGTGAGTTGGATCTGGAGAAAACGAGTACCCCTATGATACCGAGTATCAGGGCGGCTACTACCCAGCCCTGAACACCTCCTGAACCGGGATTTACGTTCTTTTTCGGTTTGTTTGGTGTCTGATTATTATTATTATCTGACATATTCAATGATTAAAAAAATGTTCAAACTAATTTAAAGGTATTTTCGAAGGTACGAGGTCTTCCCCATAATAAGTGAAATCGGCATCTCCCCATAGCGATTCAATATCATAGTATTCCCTTCTGTCCTTTCTGAAAACATGTACAACTACATTTACATAATCCAAAAGAATCCATTCTTTGTTTTGTTTGCCTTCCCTGTGCCAGGGATTCTGCTGAGAAGCTTTATATACTTCTTCGTCGACGGAAGTTGAAATAGCATCAATCTGGGTGTCGGTGTTTCCTGAGCAGATGACGAAGAAATCAGTTATGGCGTTGTGTACTTTCCGGAGATCCATCACGACGATGTTGTTGGCTTTTTTTTCCTGCATTCCATGAACGATCAGCCTGCACAATTCTTCACTTGAAATTTCCTTTGTTTTTTTCATCCAATTCTTTTTAAGATTAAATTTGTGAGCGGTTTGTCAGCAACATCCATATCCAAACATCACAGATTTATTTTTTTATTAAAACGCTAATTTAAGATATTTTGCACAAAATTCAGCCCAAAACGTTTTTTGTTGGTAAAAATATGGTTTATCTGCCAACATGTCACTCTACCAACGATATTGCCTCCGAAAAAATTCAAAATGCTGCCGCAATTGACGGAACAATTGTCATAACAGACCATCAGACCTCAGGGCGTGGCCAGCGCGGAAACTCCTGGGAAGCAGCCCCGGGTGAGAATATTACCATGTCCCTTATTCTTGAGCCCCGGTTTCTGCATCCTTCCGAGCAGTTTAACCTGAACATTGCGGTCTCAAACGGTATCTGCGATTTTTTCAGGAACAGAGGTATTGAGAAAGTATCCGTTAAGTGGCCTAACGACATTTATATAAACGACAGGAAAATAGGTGGGGTATTGATAGAGAGTACGATCTCCGGAAGCCAGATCAGCTATTCGGTGATCGGCATTGGACTGAATATCAACCAGTCTGCATTTGACAGCGAAAGAGCTACTTCCCTGGTGCTTGAATCGGAAAGTTTATTTTATCCTCTGGAAGGTCTTGTGGAAGAGTTGTGCCTGCACCTTGAAACCGCTTATCTGGAATTAAAAGAAGGTCGTGCAGAAACACACCGGATGCGGTACCTGAACAACCTTTACCGATATGGAGTGCCTTCCCGCTTCAGGGACAGTTCGGGAGAGTTTCCGGGGCGGATTACCGGTGTGGACGCTTACGGAAGGCTTCTGGTAGAAGGCGGAAGCTCGGAGACCGGTTATGATATCAAGGAAATTACTTATTTGTTTGATTAATTTCAAAAAAAAATTTGGGGCATTGCCCCTGAATCCTATTTTTGTTTTAGAAACCAAGGAATACACCCTATGAAAAATTGCAAGGAAAGACTAAGGCTGACCGAAAGAACAGACAATAAAGGCTGGAAGAAATGGGGCCCTTATCTTTCAGACAGACAGTGGGGGACCGTCAGGGAAGATTACAGTGTCTATGGAAATACATGGGATTATGTTTCGCATGATATCGCACGATCCAGGGCCTATCGCTGGGGGGAAGATGGTATTGGGGGGATTTCGGATAACAAACAGCACATCTGCTTTGCCTTTTCGTTCTGGAATCACAAAGACAACATCCTGAAAGAACGCTATTTCGGCCTTACCGGTACGGAAGGGAATCACGGAGAGGATGTGAAAGAACTGTATTATTATCTGGACAGTACGCCTACACATTCTTACATGAAGATGTTGTACAAATATCCGACGGTAGCTTTTCCTTATGATGAGTTGACGGAGGAAACCAGAAGCAGAACCCGTAAAGATCCGGAATTCGAGATCATTGAAACGGGGGTCTTTGATAATAATACATACTTTGACATTTTTATAGAATATGCCAAAGCCGGACAAAATGACATTCTCATAAAACTTACTGCCATCAACAGAAGCAAAAAGACCGCTCCTCTGACCATTCTTCCTACGTTGTGGTTCCGGAATACCTGGTCATGGGGGTACGAAGAATTTGCCCAGAAACCTATGCTTACCGGCTTGGCCCGTAATCAGGTTGAAGTTTCCCATAAACTGTTTGGCAGAATGAAACTTTATTGCCAGGATGCCGATGAATTGCTCTTCTGTGATAATGAGACCAACATGGAACGGGTGTTCGGGAAAGAGAATACTTCCATGTTTGTTAAGGATGGCATCCATAATTATGTGGTTAATGGTAAAAAGAGTGCTGTAAATCCTAATCACATAGGCACAAAAATGGCAGCATCCTTCAATAAGGTAATAAAGCCCGGGGAAAGTGTCACTGTAAATCTTCGTTTTTCAGATAATACCCAATTGAAAGACCCTTTTCTGGATTTTGACGAAATTTTTGCAGAAAGACTGAAAGAAGCAGACGAGTTTTATGCCATCGTTCAGGCGAATGTGAAAGAGGCGGAAGAACGCAATATACAACGACAGGCCTTCGCAGGGATGTTGTGGAACAAACAATTCTACTATTATAATATCAATCAGTGGCTGAACGGTGACCCTAAGATGCCTTTCGAGTTTCGGGGCAGGGCGTTTCAGCGCAACGCCCCCTGGAAACACGCCTACATGGCCAATATCCTGTCTATGCCGGATAAATGGGAGTATCCCTGGTTTGCAGCCTGGGACCTGGCGTTTCATACGGTTACACTGGCAAGGATTGACCCTGATTTTGCGAAGAGGCAGCTTGCCGTGGTCTTGCGGGAATATTATATGCACCCCAACGGACAGATTCCGGCCTATGAATGGAATTTTTCGGATGTCAATCCTCCTGTGCATGCCTGGGCCACCTGGAAAGTTTATGAAATAGAAAAAGAGCTTTACGGTGGCGGAGGAGATGTGAAATTCCTTGAGAGGGTCTTCCATAAGCTTTTGCTCAACTTTACCTGGTGGGTAAATCAGAAAGACGAAGACGGTAATAATATTTTTGGCGGTGGTTTCCTTGGTCTGGACAACATCGGGGTTTTTGACCGCAATGCTCAGATTCCGGGTGTCAAACTGCAGCAGGCTGATGCCACAGGCTGGATGGCTATATTTACGCTCAATATGCTGAGGATTGCCTGTGAGATATCACTGGAGCGCCCCGCATATCAGGATATGGCCTCCAAGTTTTTTGAGCACTTCCTTCATATCGCCGCTGCGATCAATACCAAGATGGATGGCTCTGAGATGGGGCTCTGGGATGAAGAAGATCAATTTTATTATGATAAAATACATACTCCGGGGGCGCATACCCTGTTTCTGAAGATCAGGTCGCTGGTGGGGCTTATACCTCTGTGTGCGGTGGAGGTTATTGACGAAGCGCTTCTCAACAAACTTCCGGATTTCAAACGAAGGCTGGAATGGATATTAAATAACAGGCCCGACCTGGCTGCCATGATCTCACGGTGGCACGAAGCCGGAAAAGGAGAGACCCATATGCTGTCGCTGCTCAGAGGGCATCGGATGAAGATGGTGTTGAAACGCCTGTTTGATACAGACGAATTTCTCTCAGATTATGGCATCCGCTCATTATCGAAATTTCATAAAGAACATCCGTACACCCTCAATCTGCATGGCGAGAACCTGAGTGTGGCGTACACTCCAGCAGAGTCGGACCTGGCGATTATGGGAGGGAATTCGAACTGGAGAGGACCGATATGGTTTCCCCTCAACTATCTGATTATTGACTCCCTTCATAAGTACGCCCAATACTATGGCGATGATTATGAAGTAGAGTACCCGACGGATTCCGGAGAGATTGTGACGATCCGGGAAGCGGCATTGAAAATTTCTGCACGGCTTGTTAATATTTTCAAGCCTGATAAGGAGGGGATACGGCCGGTGTTTAACGGAAATGCCCGGTTTGGTGAGGATCCTAACTTTAAAGAGTATTGCCTCTTTTATGAATATTTTCACGGAGACCTGGGGTCAGGTTGTGGCGCTGCCCATCAGACCGGCTGGACGGGACTCGTCGCCGATCTGATTCATGAGATCAATCTCCCAGGTCCTGATGTCAGTGAATGATTGAGGGTTTGCCAAGCATTTGAGCCTGTCTGAAAGTATTTCAGGCAGGCTTTATTTTTATTTCAGGCCGGGCAACTATTGTATTTTTCGAAGAACTTTCTGGCTTTCTGTTTTTCCACCTATTGATAACTAGGGTCTTATAAAAAAGTGATAAAAAACTTTCTGACGGGGCTTGCAAATATGATCGGGATGTATCTACCTTTGCAGTCCCAAAACACAGGGGGTTTAGATGAAGGGAGAGACGGAGGATGTGTTATGAGGGATAAAGTTTTTTGATTTTTTTTGAATTTAATTTGGTGGTTTAAAAATAAT